>Ga0208125_100013_pt1 | contig 403339 bp, 370 predicted proteins | sample LakWasM128_HOW14_2_FD_183938 | JGI IMG/M metagenome (GOLD analysis project Ga0208125, IMG submission 183938) | Freshwater sediment methanotrophic microbial communities from Lake Washington under simulated oxygen tension - Sediment Metagenome... | ecosystem: Environmental > Aquatic > Freshwater...
ATCTGAAGCCGGCCGCCGAGTGCCAACCCATTGACTATCCCAAGCCCGATGGCAAGCTCACATTCGACCGCCTCTCCAGCGTGTTCATCAGCAATGTGGCCCATGAAGAGCAGCAGCCGGCCCATTTAACGCTAAAGGATGCATCCGTCCCCGTGAGCATCAACCTGGCCAAATATGCGGGTCCCGAGGCGCGTTACTGCCCGGCGGGTGTGTATGAGTTTGTGAAGAACGACGACAACACGGACCGCTTGCAGATCAATGCGCAGAACTGCGTGCACTGCAAGACCTGCGACATCAAGGACCCGACGCAGAACATTGTGTGGGTCACGCCAGAAGGCGGTGGCGGGCCGAATTACGCGGGGATGTAATCTCCTTGCATGGCAGTTGACGGGGCCCACACAGGCCCCGTTTTTTTTGCAGCCATTTCGGCACGCAGCGAGCCTGGTTTAGAATCCTCAAGGTCAGGAGAGAGCCGCCACATGGAGGCCGCCGAAGGCGCAGGACCGCTGATTGCAGCAGTCTGAACGCTCAGGCAAAAGGACTGACAAACGGGTTGCAGCAGCGATGCGGCAACACGATCCCCACTGGAGAGAGGCGGCACACGATGCCGTCCACCGAAGGAGCAAACCGCAGTCTGCGCACACCCTGTGCTGCAGTCCCGGCGAATCTCTCAGGTAAAGCGGACAGCGGGGGCAGAGCCCAGGGCATGAACCTTTGAGTTTGTGCCGTGGGTAGTCAATTGCCCCCCGGTGTCAAATCAACCCTTGGCGCCAGTCTTACGGAGACTGCCTTGTCCGCATCCCTTGATCCCCTGTTGACCACGCCCCTCAACGCCCTGCACATTGAACTGGGCGCGCGCATGGTGCCCTTTGCCGGCTACTCCATGCCGGTGCAGTACCCATCGGGCCTGATGGCCGAGCACCACCACACGCGCAAGGCAGCCGGCCTGTTTGACGTGTCCCACATGGGCCAGTTGCGCCTGGTCGGTGCCGATGCGGCCGCCGCGTTTGAGAGCCTGATGCCGGTGGACGTGATCGACCTGCCCGTTGGCAAGCAGCGCTACGGCCTGCTGCTCAATGACGAGGGCGGCATCATTGACGACCTGATGTTCTTCAACAAGGGCAACAACGAGATTTTTGTGATTGTGAATGGCGCCTGCAAGGTTGGCGACATCGCCCACATCCAGTACCGCATTGGCCACCGCTGCGAAGTCATCCCCAGCCCTGAGATGGCGCTGCTGGCGCTGCAAGGCCCAGAAGCTGTCACGGCGCTGTCCCGCCTGGCGCCCGGCGTGGAGAAGCTGGTGTTCATGACTGGCGGCAACTTCACCGTGGACACCGGCACGCATAAGATCGACGTGTTCCTGACCCGCAGCGGCTACACCGGTGAAGACGGTTTTGAGATTTCCGTGCACAACGACCACGCCGAGGCGCTGGCCCGCGCGCTGCTGGCGCAGCCCTTTGTCTTGCCCATCGGCCTGGGCGCACGCAACTCCCTGCGCCTGGAAGCCGGCCTGTGCCTGTATGGCAATGACATCGACACCAGCACCAACCCGGTGGAAGCCAACCTGCTGTGGGCCATGCAAAAGGTGCGCCGCACTGGCGGTGCACGCGAAGGCGGCTTCCCGGGTGCTACAAAAATACTAGCTGCTCTCGCACATTCCACGGGGGCTACAGCCCCAAATGGCATGCGAAAACGTGTGGGTCTTATCGCCCTGGAACGCGTTCCGGTGCGCGACCACACCGAGCTGCAGGACGGCCAGGGCAAGCGCATCGGCGAAGTCACCAGCGGGCTGCTGGGCCCCACCATCGACAAGCCGGTGGCCATGGGCTACGTGGATGCGGCGTTCAGCGCCCTGGGCACCCAGGTGGTGGCCATGGTGCGCGGCAAGCCGGTGCCCATGGCGGTCAGCGCCATGCCCTTTGTGCCAACCCGGTATTACAGAGGCTAAACGCGCTGCCTGGGCCGTTCTGTGAGCGGCTACAGTCTGCGCTGGCAGCTTGGGTTTTTGGTCTTCTTTATTCATTTCAATCCTCTTCATTTTTCTCAGGAGTCTTTCATGTCCATCAAGTACACCCCCGATCACGAATGGCTGAACGTTGAAGGCGACACCGCCGTTGTCGGCATCACCCACCACGCGCAAGACGCACTGGGTGACGTGGTGTTTGTGGATCTGCCCGAAGTGGGCAAGTCTTTCGCCGCCAAGGACATTGCCGGCGTGGTGGAGTCCGTCAAGGCCGCAGCCGACGTCTACATGCCGGTGACCGGCGAAATCACCGAGGTGAACGAAGCCCTGCGCGCCGATCCCTCGTTGGCCAACAGTGACCCGATGGGAGCCGGTTGGTTCTTCAAGGTCAAGCTGTCCAACGCGGCTGAGTTGGACGGCCTGATGGACGAAACCAGCTACACATCGTTCTCCGCCAACGCTTAACCCGAGCGCCAGCAAGGAATGGGGTCAGATCCCCATTCAGGACAGTCATCCTTCCGGCGCGAAGGAGCGTGAAACGAAATGGGGCTCTGACCCCTTTCATTGCGCTTTGGCCGAAGCACCAAGAAAGTTCCCATGCCCAAAACCCCATCCCTCCAATCCCTCGAAAACGCCAGCGAATTCATCGCCCGCCACATCGGCATCGATGCAGCCGATGAACAGCTCATGCTCAAGGCCGTCGGCTCCACGTCGCGCGCCGAACTGATCGCCGGCATCGTGCCGAGCAGCATCGCGCGCAAGAGCGCCATGGCGATTCCCGCAGCCATCACGGAAGCGGCGGCGCTGGCCGAGTTGAAGGCACTGGCCGGCAAGAACAAGCTCCTCAAGAGCTTCATCGGCCAGGGCTACTACGGCACCCACACGCCCGGCGTCATCCTGCGCAACATCCTGGAAAACCCCGCCTGGTACACCGCCTACACGCCCTACCAGGCCGAGATTTCCCAGGGCCGCATGGAAGCCCTGGTCAACTTCCAGACCATGGTCTGCGACCTGACCGGCATGCCCATGGCCAACGCCTCCATGCTGGACGAAGCCACCGCCGCCGCTGAGGCCATGACGCTGGCCAAGCGCTCGGTCAAGGCCAAGGGCAATGTGTTCATCGTCAGCGGGGACTGCCATCCGCAGACCATCGAGGTCATCCAGACCCGCGCCGCGCCGCTGGGCATTACCGTCAAGATCATTACATCGGCCGACGAGTGGAAGGCCGCCATCGCTGGCGACGACTACTTCGCCGCGATAAACCAGTACCCCGCCAGCAGCGGCTGGCTGGCGAACTGGAAGCCCAGTGCCGACCAGATCCACAGCAAGCATGCGGCACTGATCCTGGCGGCCGACCTGCTGGCCCTGACCCTGCTGGTGCCCCCGGGCGAGATGGGTGCCGACATTGCCATCGGCACCACGCAACGCTTCGGCATGCCCTTGTGCAACGGTGGCCCGCACGCCGCCTACATGGCCTGCCGCGACGAGTACAAGCGCTCCATGCCCGGCCGTCTGGTCGGCGTCAGCGTGGACACCCACGGCAACCCGGCCTACCGCCTGGCGCTGCAGACGCGCGAGCAGCACATCCGCCGCGAGAAGGCCACGTCAAACATCTGCACCGCACAGGTGCTGCCGGCCGTGGTAGCCAGCATGTACGCGGTCTACCACGGGCCTGAGGGCCTGACACGCATTGCGCAGCGCGTGGCCACCTTCACGGCCATCCTGGCCAAGGGTCTGGCGCAGCTGGGCTATACCGCCATGCACCCCAGCACACCCATTCCAACGGCCTTTGACACGCTGTGCTACAAGACCGATGACGCTACAAAATCCATAACTGCTCGCGCACTGTCGGCGGGGGCTAACGTGCGAATTGCCTGGAACAACTACATCTGCATCTCGCTGGACGAGACCACCACGCGTGACGACCTTGCGCTGGTCTGGTCTTTCTTTGCCAAGCCCGGCCAGGCCCTGCCCACGGTGGAAGCCTTTGAGGCGGACGTGGAACCGCTGATCCCCGCCGAGCTGCGTCGCACATCGGAGTTCCTCACCCATCCGGTATTCAACACCCACCACTCCGAGACCGGCATGCTGCGCTACATCCGCATGCTGTCCGACAAGGATCTGGCGCTGGACCGCAGCATGATTCCGCTGGGCTCGTGCACCATGAAGCTCAACGCCACCAGCGAGATGATTCCGATCACCTGGCCCGAGTTCGCCAACATCCACCCCTTCTGCCCGGCCGACCAGCGCACGGGTTACGCCGAGCTGGACGAACAGTTGCGCGCCTGGTTGTGTGCCGCCACCGGCTACGCCGGCATCAGCCTGCAGCCCAACGCCGGCAGCCAGGGTGAATATGCCGGTCTATTGGTCATCAAGGCCTTCCACGAGGCACAAGGCCAGGGCCACCGCAACATCTGCCTGATCCCCAGCAGCGCGCACGGCACCAACCCGGCCAGCGCGATGATGGTAGGCCTGACCGTGGTGGTGACCAAGTGCGACGAGAACGGCAACGTCGACATGGCCGACCTGAAGGCCAAGTGCGAGCAGCACAGCGCCAATCTGGCCGCGGTGATGATCACCTACCCCAGCACCCACGGCGTGTTCGAGACCTCGGTCAAAGAGCTGTGCGCCCTGGTGCACAGCCACGGCGGCCGGGTGTATGTGGACGGCGCCAACATGAACGCGCTGGTGGGCACGGCGGCCCCCGGCGAGTTTGGCGGTGACGTGAGCCACCTGAATCTGCACAAGACCTTCTGCATTCCCCACGGCGGTGGCGGCCCCGGTGTCGGCCCCGTGTGCGTGGTGGCAGACCTGGTGCCCTTCCTGCCCGGACACGCCACCGGTGGCGTGGCGGGTACAGGTGCGGTCAGTGCCGCGCCGTTGGGCAATGCCGCGGTGTTGCCGATCAGCTGGATGTACTGCCGCATGATGGGCCCGGACGGCCTGCAGCACGCCACCGAAGCGGCCATTCTGGCGGCCAACTACATCAGCGCCCGCCTCAAGGACTTCTACCCCACGCTGTATGCCAGCGCCAACGGCCATGTGGCGCACGAGTGCATCCTGGACCTGCGCCCCCTGAAAGACAGCAGCGGCGTGATGGCCGAAGACGTGGCCAAGCGCCTGATGGACTATGGCTTCCACGCGCCCACCCTGTCCTTCCCGGTGCCCAACACGCTGATGGTCGAGCCCACCGAGAGCGAGACCCTGGCCGAACTGGACCGCTTCATCAACGCCATGATTGCGATCCGTGGCGAAATCACCAAGGTGGAAAAGGGTGAATGGCCACAGGACAACAACCCGCTCAAGCACGCACCGCACACGGCCGCCAGCCTGCTGGGCGCCGAGTGGGACCGCCCGTATTCGCGCGAGACAGCCGCCTTCCCGGTGGCAGCGCTCAAGGCGGTGAAGTACTGGCCGACCATTGGCCGGGTGGACAACGTGTATGGCGACCGCAACCTGAGTTGCAGCTGCATCCCGGTGTCCGATTACGCCTGATCTGCTGAACCAAGGAGCTGACCATGGCAGTATCCGTCTTTGACCTGTTCAAGATCGGCATCGGCCCCAGCAGCTCCCACACGGTGGGGCCCATGCGGGCGGCGCGGCAATTTGTGCTGCGGCTGCAGCAGGCCGGTCTGCTGGAACAGACCACCACCGTGCGTTGCAGCCTCTACGGCTCGCTGGGCGCCACCGGCAAGGGCCACGCCAGTGACGTTGCCGTGCTGCTGGGCCTGTGCGGGCATGAGCCCGATTCGGTTGCGGTGAACAGCATTCCCGCCCTGCTGGCCGATATCCGCAGCAGCCAGCAGGTGCGACTGCTGGGCCTGCACCCGGTGGCGTTCGCCGAGAAGAAAGACCTGCTCTTCCTGCGCTCCGAGACGCTACCCTTTCATGCCAATGGCATGCGTTTTTTGGCCTTCAATGCGCAAGGCGGCGAGATCGCCAACCGCGTCTATTATTCAGTCGGCGGCGGCTTCATCCTCAGCGACGAAGTGGCAGCCGACGGCACGCGCCACAAGGTGATTGCGCCCGACGCCACGGTGTTGCCGCTGGCTTTTACCAGTGGTGACCAACTGCTGGCGCTGACACAGTCCGAGGGCTTGAGCATCGCCCAGATCATGCGGCGCAACGAGCAACATTGGCGCAGCGACGCCGAGATTGACGCCGGACTCCTGCGCATCTGGCAGGTGATGCAGGATTGCGTAGTGCGGGGCTGCTAGACCGACGGTGTGCTGCCCGGCGGCTTCAAGGTCAAACGCCGTGCCCACGCGCTGCACCAGGCCTTGTGCAACAACCCCGAGGCGGCCCTGCGCGACCCGTTGCAGGTGCTGGACTGGGTCAACCTGTACGCACTGGCGGTCAACGAAGAAAACGCGGCGGGCGGCCGCGTGGTCACCGCCCCCACCAATGGCGCCGCCGGCATCGTGCCCGCCGTGCTGCACTACTACAGCCGCTTCGTGCCGGGTTCCAACGACACCGGCGTGATGGACTTCCTGCTCACCGCCGCCGCCATCGGCATCCTGTACAAGGAGAACGCGTCGATCAGCGGTTCCGAAGTGGGCTGCCAGGGCGAGGTGGGCGTGGCCTGCTCCATGGCCGCCGGTGCCCTGTGCGCCGTGATGGGCGGCACGGCTGCGCAAGTGGAGAATGCCGCCGAGATTGGCATGGAACACCACCTGGGCCTGACCTGCGACCCGGTGGGCGGGCTGGTGCAGATCCCGTGCATCGAACGCAACGCCATCGCCTCCGTCAAAGCCATCAACGCCGCCCGCATGGCGCTGCGCGGCGACGGCTCGCACTTTGTGAGCCTGGACAAGGTCATCAAGACCATGCGCGAAACCGGCGCCGACATGAAGACCAAGTACAAGGAAACGGCGCGCGGCGGGCTGGCGGTCAACATCGTGGAATGCTGATCAGGCAGCACATCACAGCTCCAACATGCAGGCTTCAATACGCTGCAATGCGTCCAGCGCACCCATCTCGAGCCCGACGTCCTGGGTACTTGGCACCTGTGGCTCACGAAGATTGATGCGCACCAGCCGCGCACCGAAACGGCGAACCAGCGAATGGCTGAAGGATCGTACTGAGGGTATGGAGGTTCCTGCTCCCATCTCAACGACAGCCATACGCACACCCTGATCGGCCAAGGCGGACAACCAATTCGTCTCCCGCCCAGCTTGGCCTTGGCTGCGCTGGCCGAGCCAACCCCAGTCACCAAACATCATGACATTGGGCCGGGCAAGTCCGCCGCAATGCGGACACTTTGGCATGGGGCTGACCAGCTGGCAGGTCGCCTCGTTCACTTCTGGCTCGAAAGACTCTGCACTCCAAATATCATCCCTGCAACGGTCCATGCATTGGAGATGGTGGATGGAGCCATGGCATTCATGGATGCCGGAATCGTCAAACCCGGCTTTCTGAAACTGCCCGTCGACATTACTGGTAAACACACGAAAATCCAAAGGTTTGGCCTGTGCCCACGCATGCAGCAGAGAAAAACCTGCATGCGGTCGGGTCTCTCGGTACAGCTTCAACCGATGGCCATAGAAACCCCAGGCCAACGCCGGGTCTTGCACAAAAGTTCGAGGGCTCGCCATTTCCGTGAAATCCAACTGCGCCTGCTTCAATGCCGGGTAGGCCTTCCAGAATCCTTCGTTTCCACGGAAGTCCGGCAGACCGGAATCCACACCCATGCCGGCGCCGGCGCAGATGACAAGGGCGTCGGCCGTTGCGATGATTTCTGCGGTGTGTTGGATTTTTCCATTTAAAGACTGCATAAGTGAATTTTCAACTGCAGCATGGTCACCTTCTGGGCCTGTAGCTTGTCAATATGATGCACTATCGAGAGTGCACCGTAGTGACATCTGGGCTGGCTCCCACCCTGCCCGTGGTTTTGCGAAGGGAAATTTTTTTAGTTAGGCACGCATGAAAATTATTCTTAGTAGAAAGGGCTTCGACTCCGCCTATGGAGGCTGCGCCAGCCCGATTTTCCCCGACGAGTTTATAGCTTCATTGCCCATCCCTGCCTCACCAAACGACAAGTCGAAAGACACCATGGGTGATTTACCCGGCGGTTTAAATAAACTTGGCGACGTGGTGTCTGATTTGACAATGAACAGAAAAACCAAATCGCAATATTGCGCAAGTTCCAAAATACATTGGGACCCACAACTGGTGAACTTCGGCAATCCGGAGTGGCGTCCAGCATTTGGCCAAGACGGTGCAGCGCAGGGGCATCTGCGCAATCAAAAGATCGGACTAGGCGACATCTTCCTATTCTTCGGTTGGTTCCGGCGTGTCGAGCTTGGAAACGGTAGCCACTGGCGCTTTTCTCCAGGGGAACCTGATTTGCACGTCATTTTTGGGTGGCTACAAATAGGAGAGCAACTACACATTGGGGTTGCCCCAAAAGCTGACTCCTACCCTCAATGGCTAGCCAAGCATCCGCACATTGTCAATGCGAAGAGCTACGTCAAAGAAAACACAATTTACGTCGGCTCAAAGAACCTTGTCCTTGGTGACGAGGAAACGGTCATCACAGGCGGTGGAGCGTTTGACACCTATGCCCCTGAACGTCAGTTGACGCATCCCGAGGGCCCAAGTCGAAGCAATTGGCGACTCCCTGCTTGGTTCGACCCATTTTCTTCGTCTTCGATACCGCGACGTCCACCGCTTACTTACCACCGAAACCCGAAAAATTGGAGTCCACAAGATTCTGACAACCAAACGGTGTCGCTCAGGGCAGCAGATATCGGTCAAGAATTTGTACTGGATTGCGCTCAATACCCAGAAGCCATCGGTTGGCTGCGCGAGAAAATATTCGCTGACAAACTCACTTACGCCGAACAAAAAACAGCCAATCGTCAATATCCGGCTTAACCCGTGCCTCGGGACTCGCAATCAATACCTGCGATCACCTATCCCACCCGCCCCAACCCTACAACGCCAGCGCGCTGGCCATCCTGCGATGCGCCTGCGTCTGCCCGCCATAGCCCCAGTCCGACGCCGGCAGCTCGCGCACGATCACGTAGCTGGCGCTTTCCAGCGGCTTGCCGTCACCCAGCTGGCGCTCCAGTTCGGCAAACGCCGCCGCGATGAAGGCGGCCTTTTCAGCCTCGGTATTGGTCCCGGCCGTGATGCTGATTTCCAGAAACGCTGTGGGGCGCTGCACATCACTGCCGCCCACATGCCAGCGCGCAGCCGGCACATCGTCAATCAGCACGGCGGTGACCTCTTCGCGCTTGCCCAGGTGCTGGCCGCTCAGCCGGGTCAGCGCGCTGGCCAGTTGGCGGTAGCTTGAGGGGTTTTGCAACGGCGAGACTTTGAGTTGCAGTGTTGGCATGATCAAACTCCGGATGACAGGGTGGATGTACAGGTGCTACGGCCACGCGCCCGGCGGGATAGCCGGTCGGCCAGCCGCTGGGCGCTGCGCCCGGCCCGGTCTGCACCCATCGCCAGCAGGCCATTGGCACCGCGCCAGAAATCGTCCATCGCTTCGCGGCGCAATGCGTCCGCGCGGCAACGGGCGAGATCATGCATGCGGTTCAGGTTATCGAAGGAGGTGTTCATGCTCATGTCCTCTGAAAGTGGGTATGGAGTGAACTTTATTGACATAAGCAAACTTCCGAAACCGCATAATTTCCATATTGGTTTTGCACTTATTGCAAAACAAGACCGAACCGCGCCACAATCGGGCCCATGCAACTCCAACTCGACGACGTCGCCCTGTTTGCCCGCATTGCCGAGCTCGGCACGCTGTCGGCCGCCGCGCGGGAACGTGATGTGCCGGTCAGCCAAGTCACCCGCGCGCTGGCGCGGCTGGAGGCCGGCGCAAACGTGCGCCTGCTGCACCGCACCACCCATGGCCTGAGCCTGACCGATGAAGGCGACACCTTTTTGACCTATGCCCGGCGCCTGCTGGACACCACGGCCGAACTCGACAGCGAACTCAGCGGCAAACTCAGCGGCCCCAGCGGCTGGGTGCGCGTCAGCGTCAGCCCCCTGCTGGCCGAGTGCGTGATTGCACCCAGCCTGTGCGGCCTGTACGAACGCTACCCGCAACTGCACCTGGACATCAACGCCGACGACCGCATGGCCGATATGGCGCGCGACGGTATCGACATCGCCATCCGCAGCGGCACCGCCAACAGCGACACGCTGGTGGCCCGCCAGATTGGCGAGCATGGCCGCACGCTGTACGCAGCGCCCGCCTATCTCAAGGCCTTTGGCACACCCACCACGCCGCAGGACCTGCAGCACCACCGCCTGATTGCCAGCAGCGCCAGCCCCACGCTGAACCGCTGGACACTGGCCGACAAGAGCGGGCCACCCGACATGCCCATTACCGGCCACACCCGCACCGACAACACGGCACTCTTGCTAAGCCTGGTGCTTGCCGGCGTGGGCATTGCCCGCATCAACGACCTGTATGGCCAGCCGCTGGTGCGCGAAGGCAAACTGGTGCCCCTGCTGGAAGAACATTTTGTGAGCCCCAGCATTCCGATCTACGCCGTGATGCTGCAGGAGCGCCACCGCCTGCCCAAGATACGGGCCTGTATCGACTACTGGGCCCAGTGGATCAGCACCCTGGCCCATCGATAATCACCCCATGACAGCCACCGCCGACACCTTTTCCCCGGACTGCGCCGACAGTACCGCCCCCGCCAACGTGTCCCGCCTGGCCGAACTGCTGCTCGCCAGACAGTGGCGGCTGGCGACGGCCGAGAGCTGTACCGGCGGCCTGATTTCGGCGGCCTGTACCGATCTGGCGGGCTCCAGCGTCTGGTTTGAGCGCGGCTTTGTCACCTACTCCAATGACGCCAAGGTGGAGTTGCTGGGCGTGGAAGAACGCCTGCTGCGGCGCGCCGGTGCCGTCTGCCAGGGCGTTGCGCGGGCCATGGCGGTCGGGGCGCTGGCGCACTCGCACTCGCATGCGCAGGTGGCAGTCGCCGTGACCGGCGTGGCCGGCCCCACCGGCGGCAGCCCGGCCAAACCGGTCGGAACCGTCTGGTTTGGATTTGCCCTGCCCGGCCAGGTCGTGACCGAGAAATGCCACTTTGAGGGGAATAGGGCCGCGGTACGTGCGGCCACCGTGCAGTACGCGGTCAGCCGCCTGATTGCGCTACTGGAACCCGGCGGAACCTAAGACGCCACCGAGTCAACGCAGTATCAAAACGATAGCAGCTTGCGCACATTCTGCGGGGGCTAGCGGGTTCTTTGACCACTAACAACCCGTAGAATCACCAGCCCCTAAAAAGATTCCCAGTCATCGTTCCCAGACGCTGACTTTGCCACCGAGTTGGTCAACTTCCTGGGTGCCGCCGCTACCGGTGCAGCAGCCGGCTTGGCCGCGATCCTGGCAGGTGCTGGCGTCGGTCGGGCCAGTGCTGGGGACGGTTTGCGTGCCAGGGCGGCAGGCGGCCTTTTGGCTGCCAGGTGCGCCGTACCGGAAGGCTTGCTAACAGCCGCGCCTCCCAGCTTGAAAATGCTGACAACCTCCACCATGCGCCCAGCCTGTTGGTTCAGGCTGTCAGCCGCCGCAGCGGCTTCTTCCACCAATGCGGCGTTTTGTTGCGTCACGTTGTCCAGTTGAACGATGGCCTGGTTGATCTGCTCAATGCCGCTGGTCTGCTCGTGGGCGGAAGCGCTGATCTCGCCAATCAGGTCGGCCACCCGTTTGACCTGGGCGACGATGTCGTTCATGGAGTCACCCGCAGCGCCCACCAGGCGGCTTCCGGTTTCAATCTTCTCGACACTGGCACCGATCAGGTTCTTGATTTCCTTGGCCGCTTCGGCCGACCGTCCGGCCAGGCTGCGCACCTCGCTGGCGACCACCGCAAACCCGCGCCCTTGCTCACCGGCCCGGGCGGCTTCTACTGCAGCGTTCAGCGCCAGGATATTGGTCTGAAAAGCAATGCCATCGATCACACCAATGATGTCCGCAATCTTGCGCGACGCGACCGTGATTTCGTCCATGGTCGTCACCACCTGCCCCACAACCTCGCCACCCTTGGCCGCCGCGGAGCTGGCGGAACCCGCCATCTGGTTGGCCTGGCGTGCGGTTTCCGCATTGCCTTTGACAGTGGAACTCAACTCCTGCATGGACGCAGCCGTTTCTTCCAGATTGCTGGCCTGTGTTTCGGTCCGTTGGGACAAATCGGTATTGCCCGTGGCAATTTCATGGGCTCCCGTGGAAATGTTTTCAGCGCCAGCGCGCACTTCACTCACCATCCGGGCCAGCCCGTTGCGCATCTCCAGCAGGCCGGCCAACAGGCGTTGTGTTTCCTCGCGGCTATTGGGGTGGCCCTGCGGTATGTCACTGACCAGGTCGCCCTGTGCGACGCGTGCCGTGGCCTCCAGCGCCGTTTGTAGCGGCCGGGTGATGCTACCCGTCAGGCTCCAGGCCATCAGCCCGGCAAACAGCAGCACCAGCACACCCGCGCCGCCAATCACGTTGACGGTCATCTGGTTGCTTGCGTTGGCTTGCCCCGTGGCTTCCTCGGCGTGCTGTTTTTGAAGCGCAATAAAGGTCGTCAGTTCAGCCATGGCCTGGTTCAGCAAGGGATCAATCTTGCCGGTGATCACTGCGCCCGCTTGCTCGGTGTTGAACTGGGCCGCCAAATCCACGGCCTCCTTGAACTGGGCGTCCATCTGGCGGTCAATATCGGCAAGGCGGGCAAACAGTTCACGCTCCTTGTCGCCCAGACCGTCAGACTCCAGTTTGCCTTTGGCTGCAAGATAGGCGGCACGATGGCGCTTGGCATCGGCCTCGTCTTTTTGTACCGCATCGACCTTGGTCTGCAAGCCCATGTTGCGCACCGAAACCGCACTGCTGAGCAAGGTCCTGCGCATCTCCTCGGCCAAATCCTGCTGCACCGCCGAACGCTGCAATGTCCCCAGCAAGGTAGCCCGGCTGGAACTGTTACTGACGAGCGTGCCAACCAGCATCATGCTGGCCACCAGCAAAATCACGCCAAAGCCGAGCCCCAGACGCAGGCCGATTCGCATGTCACGTAAATTCATTTGCTTGCTCCAACTGCCAGACCCAACCGGTTAGGCCCGGGCCTCACCACAAGGGCAGCCCGGGTCAAAAATCATTACTTGTAGACGCCAACACCAACGTAGGTTTCGCCCACACTCTCCAGGTACATCACCTTGGATTCAATCTTCTGCGTCGCGGGGTTCATGAAACGGTAGCTTCCCGACCAGCCCTTGCCCTTTGTTTTTGCAAGGTCCAGCAGCATTTGAAAGAACGGGTTGCTTTCAGAATCCTTCATGCCAGTCAAATTCTTGCCGACCAGCTTGGCATTGCCACCATGGGCCAGCACCTTGCCACCGAATTCGGTGTAGACGATGTACAAATCGCGGTCTTTGAAAGTCTTGCCATTGGTAAATTCCTCTGCCGCTTTCTCAGCGCCATTGGCTTTGACGTAGGCCACCGCTTTTTTGACCATGGCCTCGGCCTCGGCCGGGGTCCCCTGATCGGCTGCATGGACTGCACCGGCCATCACGAGGCTCATCGCAGTTACAGCAAAAATACCTTTAAACATGGAAAACAAACGCATCTCAGTCACTCCTATGGGTTGTATCGGGGTCAGCTTGGCATACATCCAACGACCATTCCGGCCTGTTGTTGATACACCTTTTCAGTCTATGCAAGACGGCACATGCAATCCAAAGGAAAACCCTTGAATTGCGTGTTGCCAAGGAAGAGATTAGGCCACAGTTGCGCCAGGTCAACGTTGCGCGGCGCGTTACCGGGCATTCAGCTTTTGTAGATTCCGCATCCCACCAGGGTGTCGCCTACGCGCTCCAGATACATGGCTTTGCCCTCGATTTTTTGCGATACCGGATTCATGAATTTGTAGCCCTCAACCCAGCCTTTGCCCTTTGACTTGGCCAGATCAACGAACATTTGAATCAGCGGCTTGCCATCGGGATCCTTCAAACCAATCAGGTCTTTACCAACCAGTTTGGGGTTGGCACCCTGGGCCAGATTTTTGCCATTCAGGTCATACACGATGATGTAGAGGTCGCGGTCCTTGAATGACTTGCCATTGGTAAATTCTTCATAGGCTTTTTCCGGCCCATTGGCTTTGATGTAGGCCACGGCCTTCTTCACCATGGCCTCCGCTTCTGCGGCCGTTCCCTGGTCGGCGGCATGTACCGCACCCGACAATACGAAGCTCAGCAGGCATGCGCCCAGCAATGCTTTCAACAGTGAAAAAGGTTTCATATCAGTGGCTCCAGTGGTGCGTTGAAAAGTCACCAGCTTAGTCGCTCTATTGCGCTTATCGGCGTCGGGTAAACCCTTCGCCAGGCAGGCCGCGAGCCTGCTCAGCTATCATGCCCCGATGACGTTTCGCCGCATTGCACACAGCCTGGTCACGCGCATCATTGTGCTGGGAATCGTCTTCGTGCTGCTGGGCACGGCAGTGCGGGCTTTTGTATTGAGTCAATACCTGCGTGAGGACATCAGTGCGGTGATGGCCTCGCAACAATTGGCCCTGGCCAACTACGTCGCCCGCGATGTGGACAACAAGATGCTTGAACGCCAGCGCCTGCTGACGCAAATGGCCGCAACGCTTCCGCTCGACCTTCTCGGACGTCCCGCCAAATTGCGCGAATGGCTGGGCATTCGCTACGCGCTGCAGCCGCTGTTTTCCGAGGCGTTGTTTGTCACGGACAAAGATGGCTTGACCCTGGCGGACTACCCCCAGCGCCCTGAGCGCGACGGCATGAACTACAGCGACCGTGACTATGTTCACAGGGCCATGGCCGGTGAATTGTCCATGGGGACTCCCGTGATGGGTCGCGTTGCCAAAAAGCCCATACTGCCCATGGCCGCACCGGTGCGGGACGCGTCCGGCCAGGTGCGGGCCGTGCTGGCGGGCATCACTGCGCTGGATGCACCCGGCTTTCTCTCATTCAGTCCGCAAGACCGCATAGGCGAACTGGGCGGCTTTCTCTTGATCTCGCCGCGCGACCATTTGTTTGTTGCATCCACCCATTCCGGCATGGTGCTCAAACCGACCCCCGCCGTGGGCGTGAACCTGCTGCATGATCGCGCCATGCAGGGCTACCGTGGCACCGGAATTACCATCAACGTACAGGGTGTCGAAGAGATTTCTGCCATGGCCTCGGTACCCAGTACGGGCTGGTTCGTCGTGGCCAGAATACCAACGTCCGAAGCCCTGGCCGTCGTCACGAGAACGCAGCATTTCATCGCCAAAAACAGCATTCTTGCGGTTCCGTTTTTCTTCCTCGTGGCGATTCTCGGTTTGATCTACGTTTTTCGTCCTTTGTTGCACGCTGCAGACCATGCAGACCGCATGACGCGCGGCGAAGCGCCACTGGAGCCCCTGAAAGTGGTGCGTGCCGACGAAGTGGGACATCTGACAGAAGCCTTCAACCGCCTGCTGGTCAAATTGCAGGCCAGCCAATCGGAAATGGTGCACATGGCGCACCACGATGTGCTCACGGGCTTGCCCAATCGCGCACTGCTGGGCGACCGTTTGACGCGTGCGCTCGCACGCTCCAACCGCCACGGCACGCGATTGGCGTTCCTGTACATCGACCTGGACCGCTTCAAACCCGTCAACGACAGTCTGGGACACGAGGCGGGTGACAAGGCCCTGAAAGAGATCGCACAGCGCCTGTCAGCCATCGTGCGCGAGTCGGACACGCTGGCACGCATTGGTGGTGACGAATTTGTTGTATTACTGGGCGACCTGGACAGTGTCTACACAGTGGCCGAAACGGCCGCGTGTGCCGTGGCGGAAAAATGTCTTGCGACGATTGGTGCACCCATCACCATCCAGGGCGAGCAACACTCCATTGGCGCGTCCATTGGCATTGCCATCGGCGACGGCCACATGTCACCCCACGATCTGCAGACCGCGGCGGACGGCGCCATGTACAAAGCCAAGCAAGCCGGAGGGCAGCGCTTTTTCGTTGCAAGCGCACCTGCCTGAGCTCACGCGCAGGCGCCCCTATTGCATACCGGCCAGTCCCGCAATGGCCAGGGCATAGCCGTTGACGCCAAATCCGGCCATGACGGACTTGGCCGCAGGCGAGATGAAGGAGTGGTGGCGAAACGCCTCGCGCGCGTGCACGTTGCTGATGTGCAGCTCAATCAGCGTGATGCCCGTGCCCTTGATCGCGTCGTGCAAGGCGACGCTGGTGTGGGTGTAGGCCCCGGCGTTCAAAATGACCCCGGCCAGGGTCCCTGCAGCCTGCAAGCGCCCGGCCTCGTGCAGCCAGTCCACCAAGGTGCCTTCATGGTTGGTCTGGCGAAAGTCCAGCGTAAAACCGTTGGCGGCACTGGCGCGTTCGCACAGGGCCTGCACATCATCCAGCGTTTGCGAACCGTAGACCTGCGGCTCGCGCGTGCCCAGCAAATTGAGGTTGGGGCCATTGAGGACAAAAACGGTTTTCATGGTCAGTTTCCTTTGTTTGCTAGGCCCGTGCCGCAATCGGTGCCAGTGCATGCTGCACATCACCGCATTGCGCCCGGTTGCGCAGCACGTGCTCCATCACCACCAGGGCCAGCATGGCCTCGGCAATGGGGGTGGCGCGAATGCCCACGCAGGGATCGTGCCGCCCCTTGGTAATCACCTGGGTGGCGTTGCCGGCCATGTCAATGGAGTCACGTGGCGTGATGATGGAACTGGTGGGCTTGATGGCAATGCTCACCTCCAGGTCCTGCCCTGTAGAGATTCCGCCCAGCACGCCACCGGCGTTGTTGCTCATGAACCCTTGGGGCGACAGCGAATCGCCGTGCGTGGTGCCGCGCTGGGCCACGCTGGCAAAGCCGGCGCCAATTTCCACACCCTTGACGGCGTTGATGCCCATCATGGCGTAGGCGATGTCGGAATCCATCTTGTCAAACAGCGGCTCACCCAGGCCAACCGGCACGCGCGAGGCGTTCACGCGGATGCGCGCGCCGCAGGAGTCGCCGGCCTTACGCAAGGCATCCATGTAGTCTTCCAGAGACTGCACATCGGCCACCGGCGCAAAGAACGGGTTGTTGGGTACGTGGTCCCAGGATTCAAACGGGATGACCGTGTCGCCGATCTGCGTCATGCAGCCGCGAAAGGTGGTGCCGTATTTCTCGAACAGCCACTTTTTTGCCACTGCACCCGCGGCCACCATGGGTGCGGTCAGGCGCGCGCTGGAGCGGCCACCACCGCGCGGATCGCGGATGCCGTATTTCTGGAAGTAGGTGTAGTCGGCGTGTCCCGGGCGGAATGACTCCAGGATGTTGCCGTAGTCCTTGCTGCGCTGGTCGGTGTTCTGGATCAAGAGCGCAATCGGTGTGCCGGTGGTCTTGCCCTGGTACACGCCGCTCAAAATTTGTACCGCGTCGGGCTCGTTGCGCTGGGTCACGTGGCGGCTGGTGCCGGGGCGACGGCGGTCCAGGTCGCCCTGGATATCGGCCTCGCTGAGCTCCATACCCGGCGGGCAGCCGTCAATCACGCAGCCAATGGCCGGGCCGTGGGATTCACCAAAGTTGGTGACTGCGAAAAGATGTCCAAAGGTATTGCCGCTCATGGGTAGAGATTATCCCAGAGCGGCGAGGCTGGGTTCAAACGTTCCTGCACGTCGCGTAAGGCGGACGGCGTGGCTTACGTTCTCCGGCACGCTTCGCGGGCGGCCGGGTTGGTACCCCGACTCTATTGCGTCAATGCTGGGGTTGGTCAGCCTGCTCTGAGGCAACCGCAAGTCCGGCCTACACCCGCAAACCCCACCATCCGCCTTCGGGTGGGGTTGTTTGATGGGGTGAAAGCAACTTCTGGTTAAGGCTGAAAGCGGGTCTACAGCAATTCAAATTTCCTCCCCGATACCCGACATTAGCAACAGCGAACCGACGGTCTGCAATGATGCCTTGCCTTCGACCAAAGGGGCACTGGCAATCAGTTGCTATTCGCCCCCCAATCCAGTAGCCCCTTTTAAACAAATTAGGCAATAAAAGGTCTAGTAACGTCGAGGTGATTCACGGGGTTGAACATGCGGCGTGTGTTATCCGCAATGACTCCGGCCACAAACCCAAACAGCGAGGGTGGAAAATCGTGGCCCATTCCCTCGACGATGAGTAGTTCGGCTCCTTTAATATTGGCCGCCGTGTCCTTCCCAGCCTCCGGGGGAACGAGTGGGTCGTCTGACCCATGCAACACAAGCGTCGGAGCACTTATGTTAGCTAGTCGTGATCTTAAGTCACCGGTTGCTGCGATGGCGGCGATATGCCGCCAGAATCCGGTTGGGTTGTATGCTCGTTTGACGTCGGCCATGGCTTGGTCACGTTGAGCGGATTCGTCGAACGGATAGCCTCGCCCGGCAATCACTTGAGAAAAGGCAACGCAATGTGCGAGATAGCCCTGTTCGTCTTTCAAAGGATGTGGCGCGGGCGATGTCATCGCCGCCATCACTGCAGGGCTGGCCTGCGGCAGATCACGATTGCCAGTGCTCGACATAATGGAAACCAGAGATAGAACGCGTTCAGCATGCTCGCTGGCCAACAGTTGTGCAATCATGCCGCCCATTGATCTCCCAACCACGTGCGCTCGTTTGATCCTCAACGAATCGAGAAGTCCTACAGCGTCGTTCGCCATATCGAAGAGCGTATAAGGCACATTGGGCGTTTCGCCGCGAGAGACTGCGTCGGCAATTGCAGCGAGATCTGGCATCGACGCGCTATGGAAGTGGGTTGAAAGGCCAGCGTCGCGATTATCAAAGCGAATCACGCGGTAGCCTTGTTCTGCCAATATCTGGCAAAACGTTTCGCTCCAGCGAATCATCTGCGTACCCAGACCGGAAATCAGCAGAACAGCTTCCGCCTCGTTATTGCCAAAACAATCGTATTCAATTTCAATTCCGTTCGCTTTAATCTTGGGCATGGCGTATGGTCCTTAAATGTTCTTGCGTCGCTCGCTTTTTGGGAGCGCTTCGATATTTCGCTTGGCCGGCTTCACTACAGCACAACGGATGCACCGCCCGGCTGTCCAAGTGGCCACGTACCCAGCAAATCGTCGCGATGGCGTTGCTCATGAGAGTTCTAATGTTGGCGTACGTGCAAGCGTAACCAGTGCTGCGGACACCGTCGCAACCGCTGCGGGGGCGATTGATGCGACGGCTTCGGTGCAAATGCTATCGGCAGTCTCGCGCGCGGTGTTCACCAGCGCACGCCCGGCCGGGCGAAGCACGGCCTGGCGAAATCCATTCGCACCGTCGCGCACCACGAGGCCAATCTTCTCGAGCACGATCAACTGACGCAGCACAGCCGATTGAGGCTGACCCAGCGGACGCACGAGTGCCGGAATGCTTACCCGACCACCGTCCGCTTGCGCGAGCAAATTCAGCAGCGCAAAGTCGTTGAAACTGATGCCATGGTAAATGCCCAACTCGTCGTCAAGCTTGAGTTGCAGGCTGGCGTGGGCACGGTGTAGCGCCAAACAGAAGTCGAGATTCGTGTTCATCAAGGTTCGCTCCTCGGTTCGTCGTAGCCGAGTTCGCCGAGGCAAGGGATTTCCTGGCGCCACAGGCTAACTAGCATGTCCAATTCCTGTGCGGCATTGAACGCTGGATCTTCGCTGGGTTTGACCATGTCGAGTACGTCGAAGAGAAAGTTGGTCTCGCCGTGCTCGACCCAGTCCTGCGCAAGCCTCGCATTGCGATGCTGTCCATGCTGCAGTTCAAAACGATGTCGGTTGAGTGTGCCCTGAACGTTCGTACTTCCTGCAACCAACGCCCGGCCCGTGATCTGGTTACGGATCGCATATACGCCTGCTCGGGTTTTCGTCTCCAGATACTGTCGTTTCAGCGTCTTTTTGTTGGTCATCAACAATCCTTTTTGTTCCAAATGTGTCACGGTGCAAGCGATGGCACTTCTGCCAACGGGAGCGGACAAGCAAGGTACCTGAGGTAATCGCGAACGTCGGCCGGCCAAGCTTCGGTCAGTTGGTGGAACTTTGTCGCGTCGCTTGCGAACAGTGCACGCGAGGCCTCTTCAAAGCCAGCCATATCACCAGCCATGGTGGACATGAAGTGGTACGCACGTTCATTCGTCTGGCGTTGTCGGTCTCGGTCCACGCTTGCCCGGCGTGCCTCATCAATCAGTTTCCGCAAAGTCACCGATGCACCGCCTCGCTGTGCAGCCAACCAATCCCAGTGGCGCGGCAGTAACGTGACTTCTCGCGCGACAACCCCAAGCTTTGGGCGGCCACGGCCACGTGGCTCACCAGGATCCGCGGAATCAATCAGTGCCGAGTCGGTTCCCTGAAGCTGGTACCCGTCTGGAGGTAGACGTGCAAACATCTCGGCATCGCTTCCTCGAATGTCGATATCGACAACTTGGCCAGTCTGGTCGCAGAAGGTCAGCAGCGGATTGGGTACGCCTGTCGCCAGGGCGTGTTTCACAGCCAATGCGTTGACCTTCAAGCTGCCAGAGGCAATTCGCTTGTGGCCGTTGAAACTGGTGTAGGAAGGTGTAGCGGTATCTGTCACGGTGAGATTGGGCTTGAATTGGATGAGCCAATAATACCCGGGTTAAATTACCGCGTCAATAATACCCGGGTTAAATTTGAGCCGTGGTGTTTCTGTGACTGGCACATCGGTACTGTCAGGGCCTCCCTTTCTTGCTCGACACTACCGAAGTGGATCAACTCCATGCGCCAATTCGGTCAGCGCCCACCGGGGGATTCCGCTTCACCTGTTAGCCAGTGTGTTCGGGCAGTCCTGCCAACTCCGCTGTGTCCGACCAAACCAATGTGTGGACTCCAAAGACATGAAACTGGGCAACCCTAAAGCGCGCATTGGCGAATACCCGGTATCGCTGCACAGCTGTCTTCCGCCCCCGCTCAAACCAGTCACCCCACCGCAGAGTTTGGGGCAGTAGTCCGCGCCGATTTCTGGGCGTTTGACAGTATGAGGTGCGGGCCACTGCCCCACACTCTGCCGCCAACGCCAGCACCCTCAAGCTTTAGCGGCGTCGCCCTCGCCCTCGGGCCAGTCGCGGATGTAGGCCTTGAGCATCTTGTTCTCAAAATTCTGGCTATCGACCACGGCGCGGGCCACGTCGTAAAAGCTGATGACGCCCATCAGCATCTTGTGGTCCATCACCGGCATGTAGCGGGCATGGCGGTCCAGCATCATGCGGCGCACCTCGTCCATGTCGGTCTCGTTGGTACAGGTCAGTGGGTGGTCGTCCATGGCGCTGCGCACCAGCGTCTTGCCAATGGAGCCGCCGTTCTTCACCACCGTCTGGATGATTTCGCGAAAGGTCAGCATGCCCACCAGTTCGCCATGCTCCATGACCACCAGGGACCCAATGTCTTTCTCACTCATCAGGTCCAGCGCACGGGACAAGGGCTCGTCCGGGGAGGCCGTGTAAAGCGTGTTGCCCTTGACGCGCAGAATGTCGCTGACTTTCATGGTATTTCCCCGTGGCACATGGATGAAGAATGTGACCCAAATATAGCCCACAATTGGTGCCTGACACCACAAACTGCCACACGGAGATCCTATGTCTGGCTACGCCGACCCCGGTTTTGATACTTTGGCCCTGCACGCAGGTGCCGCGCCCGACCCCACCACCGGTGCGCGGGCGGTGCCCATCCACCTCACCACCTCGTTTGTGTTCGAGTCCAGCGAGCACGCGCAGTCGCTGTTCAACCTGGAACGTGCGGGACACGTCTACAGCCGCATCAGCAATCCGACCAACGCCGTGCTGGAGCAGCGCGTGGCGGCGCTGGAAGGCGGCATTGGCGCCATCACCACCGCCAGCGGCCAGGCCGCCCTGCACCTGAGCGTGGCCACGCTGATGGGTGCGGGCTCGCACATTGTGGCCAGCACGGCGCTGTATGGCGGCTCGCAAAACCTGCTGCACTACACCATGCGCCGCTTTGGCATAGAGACCACCTTCGTCAAGCCGGGCGATATCGATGCCTGGCGCGCCGCCATCCGCCCCACCACCAAGCTGCTGTTCGGCGAAACCGTGGGCAACCCCGGGCTGGACGTGCTGGACATTCCCACCATCAGTTCCATAGCGCACGAGGCCGGAGTACCCCTGCTGGTGGACTCCACCCTCACCTCCCCCTGGCTGATGAAACCGCTGGAGTTGGGTGCCGACCTGGTCTACCACTCGGCCACCAAGTTTCTGTCGGGCCACGGCACCGTGATTGGGGGCATCGTGGTCGATGGGGGCAGCTTTGACTGGGCCCGTGCCTACGAGACAACCGGCCGCTTCGAGGAACTGGCGGCGCCCTACGCAGGCTTCCACAACATGAACTTCAGCGAGGAAAGCACCGTGGGTGCCTTCCTGCTGCGCGCCCGGCGCGAAGGCCTGCGCGACTTTGGCGCCTGCATGAGCCCGCACACCGCCTGGCTGATTCTGCAGGGCGTCGAGACGCTGGGCCTGCGCATGGCGCGCCACATGAGCAACACCGAAAAAGTGGTGCAATTCCTGGCCAGCCAGCCCTTTGTCGGCCGGGTCGGCCACCCCATGCTGGAGAGCCACCCCAGCCACGCGCTGGCGCAAAAGCTGTTGCCGCGCGGCGCCGGATCGGTGTTCAGCTTCGACCTCAAGGGCAACCGCGAGCAGGGCAAGAAATTCATCGAGACGCTCAAGGTCTTCAGCCACCTGGCCAATGTGGGCGACTGCCGCAGCCTGGTGATCCACCCCGCCAGCACCACGCACTTCCGCATGACGGACGAGGCTCTGGCGGGTGCCGGTATCACGCAGGGCACGATTCGCCTGTCCATCGGCCTGGAAGACCCGGACGATCTGATTGACGACCTCAAGCGGGCACTCAAGGCCGCGGAGAAGGCATGAGACCCGACAGGGACGGACGGGAGTACGCTATGCATTCCATAGCTGCTTGCGCACGTTCTACGGGGGCTAGAGGCCTGTTTGTATCTAAAAACATCTGAAAAATATAAGCCTATGGAACTCCTTGTCAACAACGCCAAGACCTATTGCTACACAGGCGGAAAGTCCCTTGATGCTGCCAAGCCCACCGTGGTCTTCATTCACGGCGTGCTCAACGACCACAGCGTCTGGATTTTGCAGAGCCGCTATCTGGCCAACCACGGCTACAACGTGCTGGCGGTCGACCTGCCCGGCCACTGCCGCAGCGCGGGTGAGGCACCGTCGACCGTGGAAGAAGCGGCCGACTTCGTTGCCGCGTTGCTGGATGCAGCGGGTGTGCAGAAGGCCGCTTTGGTCGGCCACAGCTGGGGCTCGCTGATTGCGCTGGAGGCGGCATCACGCTTGAAAGAGCGCGTCACGCATCTGGTGCTGGTTGGTATCGCTTTCCCGATGAAGGTTTCTCCGGTGCTGATCGAGGCCTCGCTGAACGAGCCCATGAAAGCGCTGAACATGATCAACGTGTTTTCCCGCAGCACGCTGGCGGCTCCACCCTCGGCGCTGGGGCCGGGCACCTGGGTCTTTGGCGCCGGCATGGCACTGGGGCGCCGCGTGCTGGCCAGCAACCCGGTGGTCAACGTGTTTCACCGCGGCTTCAAGGCCTGCGACAGCTATGCCAACGGCGAACAGGCCATGGGTGGCATCACCTGCCCGGTGCTGTTCGTGCTGGGGGCACAGGACCAGATGACCCAGCCCCGCGCAGCGCAGCCCCTGATTGCCAAAGCCCGGGCCACCGGCAAGACCGTGCAGGTCGCCACCCTGCCCGTAGGCCACCACCAGATGACCGAGACGCCCGATGAAACCCTGTTTGCCATCCGCGACTTCTTGAAGACTTAATGACCGCCATGCACACCACACGCCTCCTGACTGGCCTGCTGACATCCATCCGGCCGGCCACCTAAACTGGCAAGCCACACCAAGCAAAGCAACGGAGCACCTCATGCCACTGCGACAATTTGTTGTGTTACGCCGAATTTGGCAAACCGCGATGGCTTGCATGTTCACGCTCGCGTGCACGATGGTCCATGCCACCGAACTACAGTTGTTATCCGAAGAAAATCCTCCGCTCAATTTCTCCGAGAATGGTCAGCCCAAGGGATTGAGCGTCGACGTGGTGCAGGAAATCCAGCGGCGCATTGGAGACAAAAATGTGATTGAAGTGCAGCCATGGGCGCGTGCCTACCGCACGGCCAGTACGACCCCCAATGTCGCGCTGTTTGGCACCGCCCGTACGACGGCCCGTGAAGAATTATTTCTTTGGGTTGGCCCGGTGGCGACGGCCGTCGCGTCGCTGTACAGCAAGCGCGGCTCCGGACTGCACATTGCCAGCCTGGAGGATGCCAAGTCCGTGGACCGTATTTTGGTGGTCCGGGATTTTTATACCCACCAGTTGCTGCAAAAGCTCGGATTTACCAATCTTGAATTGGTCGCCAAGCCGGAGACGATGGTAAAAATGACCGTCAATGGTCGTGCCCCACTCATGTTCGTCGGCAATCTGACCTTGCCGGACCTGCTGGAACGGGCTGGCGCCAAACCGGCCGATGTGGAACGCGTGTACGTCGTCACCAGCATACAAACCTATATCGCTTTTTCGCTGGGCACGCCGAAGGACGTGGTGAACAACTGGCAGGCCGCGCTGGACGGCATGAAGCGCGATGGCAGCTACGCCGCCATCTACGCCAAATGGTTACCCGGCGAAACCCCGACCAAAATCAAGCCCGACGCGAGCATTGCCCCCTACTAAACGGGCATCAGGGAGGACCCGCCCGCCGATCAGGCCGATGGGGTCTTCCTGCGGCGAATGGCACCCAGGCCAAGCAGACCGATACTGAACAGCGCCAGGGAGGCCGGCTCGGGAACATTACCGCCACCCGGATTCCCTGGGTCAACGATGGGGGCATACTGACCGTCCATAACCCATCGACGGATATCGTGGTCAGCGGTGGCGGCGCCCGTACCAGAGGTAAACCCGATGAACGCGTCGGTGGTGCCCAGCAGGGCGACCAAGTCAACGTTGTAGCTCATCAGCACATCCGTCGGCCGGGTGTCATTCAGAGCCAGACGCACTTCGAGATCGTCGGTCACACCGTTGTAGTCAACCCAAGCATGGAAGATTGATTGACTATCGAGCTGTTTCACGTCAATGCCGTCCCCGGTATTGATGCTTGGCCAGGCACCCGTTGCATCGTTGCGAACGACCGAACAAACGCTGCCATTAATGTCAATGCCAGCATGGTTGTCGTTATTGCCATCGCAGGAACCGTTGTTCCAGTTATCAAACTCCACGCCCAGACTGGGCGTCAGGCCGGCATACCCGATTCCACCGCCGCCCCCGCCCGCGGTGTTGCCAACGGTCTGCACGGTGAAAACGATACCGTCAGCACCACCGCTGCCCTGGTTCGTAAACTGGAATTCGAAATAGCTGCTGAACGAGGCATTCGACGCCAGCGAGAACGGGGATGTCAGGAAAGCACTGCCAGACTGGCCGTAGTTGTTGGTAAGGCGAAGAACGCGTTGATCCCCTGCGTTGGGGCCCACAACGCCTTGCCCACCCGTGTTGATCACCCCGGTTTGACCATTCAGGGTGAACGCGGTGAGGTCATTGAAATTTTGAAAATTGACAAAAGAGGCCTGTGCCGCTCCGCCAGATAAAAACCCCGTAGCGGAAACAAGCGTCACCAGTCCAACGCGAAGACTGTGCCAAAGGTTCTGATGATTGTTCATGCTGGCATCCTTACTTTTTCAACAGAAAACGTCAAAGAAGATTGACCACAAGCGCTTCAAAACCGCCGCTCAGCAAAAACAATGCAGGATTCACGCCATACGCAGAGACTGGAATTAAATCCTTTAAAAATCAGTGTCTTACACATTTTCAGCATCCACATCGGTTGGCTTTTGCAGCGCAACCCGTTGAAGCTGTAAAGATTTTCGACACACCCCACCAACTCAAAAAACATTCGGTATTCCTACTGAACACCGTTGGACTCTGCGATTGTGGACGAATGCACTACACCGGCACGAACACAGCGGGACTAATGCCGAAAAATTTGCCCAATTTGCCCGCCATCGTTGCACTGATTTTTCGCTTTCCCGCCAGAATCGCAGACAGGTTGCTTTGCGCAACGATTGCGCTGAGATCCTCCTGCTTCAAACCACGCGCTTCCATCAAAAAACGCAACGCATCCTTGGGACTCGCGGGTTCAATTCCGTGGTGTTCTTGTTCGTATCGCGAGACAAGATCGCCCGCCAGTTCAAGCAAACTGGACAGAGGGTGGTCTTCGTCATCACCCGCCACATCCAGAAGCAAATTCATCAATGCAACCATGCGGTCATACTCCATCTCGCTATGGATGGGACGCAGGTGCGCCATGGCGTCGAACGCCTGCCATGAAGCTTGCAGGGCTTGAATATTGAGCTGAGCGTTTGCTGCTGCGCGCATAGTTACACCTTTCCTTTCCGATAAAGCTTGTTCCAGTCGTCGTACTCCCGATGCGTCATGACCTTTTGCACAAACACCTTCCCGAATTTGTAGCGAACAATCACCACCAAGCGGTAATTGTTGCCACCGATATCGAACACGGTATAGGGCGGCACGTAGTCCGCCGAGTTGAAAAATTCCCGAACATGATTGAAATCTCTAAACTCAACATGCTCCACCACCGAGTGCCATGCGCGTAAGACGCCTTCCGCTTCCGGATGCTTTTGCCAGAAGGTACGAAGCGTCTTGATTGAGATGACGTGCATAAACAAATTATATCAAAATGATATAAAACATGCAATATGCATTTTGGTTCGCCTCGTTGTCCACGAAAATCATTTCTATTTCATAGCACCTCACGCAGCGTGATCGAGGGCCAGTGGCCGATTTGCCAAATTTTTTCCGTCTGCGGGGTGCGCTCCACCAGCCAGGCGCTCAGCAGGGGCTCCAGCAGGGTGCCATCGGGGTCGACCAGCAGCACATAGCGCGCTTCGGCGCCGGGTTGCAGCACCTCGCGCAACTGCCCGATCCAGTCGAATGACGTGAGGGTTTGCAGCAGCGGCTCCAGGCGCAAAGGGTCCACATGCAACACCGTGCAGAGTTGCTCCAGGGTCAGGCCCTTGGCATCGCCAGCGCGCGAGCGCTCCAGCTGCTGCACCACCTCCAGCGAAATCTGAAAGCGCCAGCCGTGCGGCAGGCGGCGCAGGGTGCCACCCGCCAGCAGGCTGGGCAAGTAGGCCGTCAGCGCCGCACCCAGCAGCACAATGACCCAGACCACATAAATCCAGACCAGCAGGATGGGCAACGTGGCAAACGCACCATAGACCACCGAATAGGTCGGCACGCTGCTCACATACAGGGCCAGCCCGCGCTTGGCCAGCTCCATGCCGGCGGACACAAAGACCCCGCCAATCCAGGCATGGCCCCAGCGCACATGGGTGTTGGGCACAAAACGGAACATGGCCGCCATGCCCGCGGCCACCAGCACAAACTGCAGGACGTTCAGCAGCAGCGACACGCCCCCGGGCATATCGCCCACCAACCCCTTGGAAAACGACACCGCATACGAGGTCATGCTCAGGCTCACCGCCAGCAACAGCGGCCCCAGCGTGATCGAGGCCCAGTAAATCAGCACCCGCTGCGCAAACGGGCGTGAGGTACGCACCCGCCAGATGTTGTTGAGCGTGCGGTCAATGGTGAACACCAACGCCAGCGCGGTGCCCAGCAGCGCGAGCAAGCCCACCACCCCAAGCTTGCTGGCCTTGCCGGCAAACTGGTTGAGGTAACCCAGAACCTGGCGGGCGATGTTCTCAGGTACCAGGCTGTCAATCAACCATTTTTGCAGCACGTCCTGGAACTTGGCAAACATGGGAAAGGCCGTAAACACCGCCAACGCCACGGTGATGAAGGGCACCAGCGCAATGGTGGTGGTAAAGGTCAGGCTGCTGGCCGTCAGGCCCAGCCGGTCCTCCCGAAAACGCTCGCGTAGCGTACGAATGGCGTGCAGCCAGGGCACCTGGGCGACTTCATGGAGCCAGCCTCTTAGACGTTCAAGATATTGCATGCCGCTATGATGCCACCGACATGAACACCCCCTCCCATTCCGTCAATTCCACCCGCTGGATCGCCGTAGGCAGTCTGCTCGCACTGATTTTGTTGTCCCTGGCCTGGGAGCTGCTGCTGGCGCCCCTGCGCCCGGGTGGCTCCTGGCTGGCGCTCAAGGCCCTGCCCCTGTGCATTCCGCTGGCCGGCCTGCTCAAAAACCGCATGTACACCTACCGCTGGGTCAGCCTGGTGGTCTGGCTGTATTTCATTGAAGGCGTGGTGCGGGCCTGGAGCGACAAGGCGCCCGGCAACTACCTGGCCATGCTGGAAATTGTGCTGTGCATGCTGCTGTTTGTGGCCTGTACGCTGCATGTACGCCTGCGCCTGGCCACTCCCCACAACACCGATGGCGCCGAAACCGCCGTAGAAGCAACCCCATGAACGCACAGACCCCCCTGATTGAACAACTGCGCCAAGCCGTTGGCGCCGCCCACGTACTGACCGAGGGCGACCTCACCGCCTACGAGCAAGACTGGCGCAAGCGCGAACGCGGCAAATCACTCGCCGTGGTGCGCCCGGCCAACACGACCGAGGTAGCGGCCGTCGTCAAGGCCTGCGCGGCAGCCGGTGTCAGCATCGTGCCCCAGGGCGGCAACACCGGCATGGTGGTGGGCTCCACGCCCGACGCCAGCGGTCAACAAGTCGTTTTGAGCCTGCAGCGCATGAACCAGGTGCGTGCCATCGATGGCGCCAACCTGACGGTCACGGTGGATGCTGGCTGCGTGTTGCAGGCCCTGCAGGATGCCTGCGAAAAAGCCGGCTACCTGTTCCCCCTGAGCATGGCGTCCGAAGGCAGCTGCACCATAGGCGGCAACCTCGGCACCAACGCCGGTGGCACGCAGGTTGTGCGCTACGGCAACACGCGCGAGCTGTGCCTGGGGCTGGAAGTGGTGACGCCCCAGGGCGATATCTGGGATGGCCTGTCCGGCTTGCGCAAGGACAACACCGGCTACGACCTGCGCCACCTGCTGATTGGCTCGGAAGGCACCCTGGGCGTAATCACCGGCGCCATCATGAAGCTGTACCCGCTGCCGGCGGCACAGCTCACCGCATTCGCGGCCGTGCCGTCGCTGGAAGCAGCCGTGCAACTGCTGGGCCTGGCGCACCAGCACCTGAGTGCCGGGCTGACCGGCTTTGAGGTGATGGGGAAATTTGCGCTGAGCCTGGTGACCAAGCATTTTCCCCAGCAGCGTGTGCCGTTCCAGGACAGTGATGCGCCCTATTTTGTCGTTCTGGAGAATTCCGACCAGGAGTCCGAAGCCCACGCCCGCGAACGCTTTGAGCGCCTGCTGGAAGTCGCCATGGAACAGGGCTGCGTGCTCGATGCCGTGGTGGCCGAAAGCATCACCCAGGCGCGCGCGCTGTGGCACATCCGCGAGAGCATTCCGCTGGCGCAGGCCCAGGAAGGCCTGAACATCAAGCACGACATCTCCATTGCCGTGTCGCGCATCCCCGAATTTGTGCGCCTGACCGATGCCCTGCTGGAGCAGTCCTTCCCCGGTGCACGCCTGGTCAACTACGGTCACCTGGGCGATGGCAACCTGCACTACAACGTGCAGGCCCCGGAAGGGGCAGACGCCGAAGCCTTCTTGCGCGACGACGAAAAAGGCGTCAACACCGTGGTCTACGACATGGTCGACCGCTTCAAAGGCTCCATCTCCGCCGAGCATGGCGTGGGCAGCCTGAAGCGCGAGAAGCTGGCGCAGCACAAATCCCCGGTCGCACTGGGCATGATGCGCTCCATCAAGCAGGCGCTGGACCCGCAGAACCTGATGAACCCGGGTCGGGTGCTATCAATTAAATAGCTGCTTGCGCACATTTTGCGGGGGCTACAGCCCGTTTTAATGGCTAAAACGCTCACCGGTTTGCAGCCGCCACAGCGCGGCATAGCCGCCATTGCGGGCCACCAGCTCGTCATGCGTGCCGCTCTCCACAATGCGCCCGGCTTCCAGCAAGTGGATGCAGTCGGCCTGGCGCACGGTGGACAGGCGATGGGCAATGACGATGGTCGTGCGGTTGCGGCTGACCACGTCAAGTGAGCGCTGGATGGCGGCCTCGGTTTCGTTGTCCACCGCGCTGGTGGCTTCGTCCAGGATCAGCACCGGCGGGTTCTTCAGGATGGCGCGGGCCAGGGCCAGCCGCTGGCGCTGACCACCCGAGAGCTTCTGGCCGCGCTCGCCGATGCGGGTAGCAAAGCCCAGCGGCAGCTGGTTGATGAACTCGGTGCACTCGGCTGCGCGCGCCGCCTCGGCTATTTGCCCGTCACTTGCGCCCGCCGCCCCGTAGGCAATGTTTTCGGCAACCGTGCCGTCGGTCAGAAAGGTGTCCTGCGACACATAGCCGACTGCGCGGCGCAGGTCCTGCAGATTGAGCCCGTCGATCGGCTGGCCGTCCAGCAAGATGCGGCCCTTTTGTGCCGTGTAGAAGCGCAGCAAGAGTTTCACCAGCGTGGATTTGCCGGAACCGGTGGAGCCGACAAAGGCCGTGGTCTTGCCGGCTGGCAGCGTGATGTTGATGTCCTGCAAGGTGGGTGTAGCGTCGTAGGCAAAGCCCACGTGCTCAAAGCGCAACTCGCCTGTAGCCTGCTCAATAGGGAAACGCTGGCCTTCATAGGGAATGGCGATGGGGGTGTCCAGCAGCTTCATGGCCCGGTCAATCGCCGCCACCGAGCGCTGGTACATGTCGGCCACCTCGGCCAGACCGGTCAGCGGCCACAACAGGCGCTGCGTCAAAAACACCAGTACCGAATAGGCACCCACCGCCAGCTCGCCGTGCAGGGTGAGCCAGCCACCGTAGAGCAGCGTGGCAGTGAAACCACTCAAAATGGCCATACGGATCACCGGCGTAATGGCGGCGCTGAAGCGGATGGCGCGGGCGTTGGCGCCGCGGTACGCATTGCTGGCCTGCTCGATGTGACTGGCTTCAAAGCTCTCCGTCGCAAAGGCCTTGATGGTGGCCAGGCCCAACAGGTTGTTGTTGAGCCGCGCACTGACGTCGCCCGATGCCTCACGCACTTCGGCGTAGCGCGGCGCCAGGCGTTGCTGAAACCAGAAGGTGCCAAACAGGATCAGCGGCACCGGCAGCAAGGCAATCAACGCGATGCCGGGCTGCAGCGCAAAGAACACGGCGCTGACCATGATGGACGAGCAAAACACCTGGATGATCTGGTTCGCCCCGCCATTCAGGAAACGCTCCATCTGGTTGATGTCGTCGTTCAGGATGGCCATCAGGTTGCCGGTGCGCTGGTTCTCAAAATACGCCATCTCCAGCTTTTGCACATGGCGGTAGGTGTCCAGCCGCAAGTCATGCTGAATATCCTGCGCCAGCTGACGCCACTTCAACTCATACAGGTACTGAAACAGCGACTCGCCACCCCAGACCAGCACATTGAACACCCCCAGTGCCAGCAACTGGTGCCAGGTGTTGGTGATGCCGATGACGCCCAGCACGTTGCGCGCCAGAAAGCTCTGCTCCCCCTTGACCACCACGTCCACCGCCGCCCCGATGAGGACCTCGGGCAGGATGTCAAAGAACTTGTTGAGAACCGAATAGAGCGAGGCGAGCCGGAAGTCGCGTTGGTATTTTCCGGCGTAGGCGAGCAGCTTTTTGACGGGGTGCATGGCATGTGCGAGGCGAGTAGCCCCGCAAGGGCGAAGTGCGCGATTGTCTCTCAGACGCTTGCTGCGTGTGTTTCGATCGCACAGGTGCGTTGGCGCACGGGGCTTCGTCCACATGGGGAGTAGGCTTCATCGCAGATCGTGCGGGCGCAGCACGTCTTTCTTCTGTGTATCGACCCCGCAAGGAAATTTCATGAGCATGCGAAACACTAGACATCTTGTCGTGACCCCGCTGGCCATCCGAAACCTTATCACGATGGCGGCAATGGCGCTCGCGATGCTCTCACCTGCCTTGGGCGCAACGTTGATCTGTCGTTGGGTGGATGAGAACGGGCGGGTGCAGCGTCACAGACGCCACGGACTGTCAATCTTGTGAGTCTTGCGCAGTCACAAGAAATCCCCGGCAAGCGCCGCCATTTGCTACGTTATTGATAGCTACTTACGCACATTCCACAAGGGTTGCGACCTAATATTAATGTGGTTTAAGGTACGCCACGCCGTGTGGCGCAACAATGGGCTTTGCTTTCAACGGTCACCGACCGCTATTCATGCCCAACATCCGAGACTTCATGGCGCGGGATCACCTCTATTGCGATGGTGTTTTTTCCCGTGCCGAACACATGGTCGCCGCCCAGGATTGGGATAGCGCTGCGCAGGCATTCGCACAATTCCAGACTGTGGTGCTGCAGCATTTCGCAGCAGAAGAAACGTTGATCTTCCCCGCCTTTGAAGAAAAAACCGGCATGCGCATGGGGCCCACGCAGGTCATGCGGGGCGAGCACGCACAAATGCGCCAGCTCATGGAGGCGGCGCGCGCGGCCGTGCGGGAGAAGGACGCAGACGACTTTGCAGGTTATGCCGAAACGCTCTCCATCATGCTGCAGCAACACAACATGAAGGAAGAGAACGTGTTGTACCCGATGTGCGATCAGCACCTGAGCGACCAGACCGCTGTACTGGTGCCACAGTTGCAACACCTGCTGCCCGGCAGCGCGGAGTAAATCCATGGACCACGCCCTCGCCAACCTCGTCATCGATGCACGCGACATGGAGCCGCCCGAGCCGTTCGTGGCGACCATGGACGCACTCGATGCGATGGACCCCGGCCACAAGCTGCTGCTGATCATCAACCGTGAGCCGCATCCGCTCTACCGTGCCTTGCTCAAACAGGGTTATGCGTACCAAACCGAGATCACGGCGGACTACACGTTTGAAATCCTGATCTGGCGCAAGCAGGGCTGATGCAAGCGCTCCTGTCTTTCGACCAGGGGCCGCCCATCAGCGCGCCGCTGCGCTTCTTTCTCACGGCGCCGCTGTTCGCCATCGGTGCGGGTTGTCTGCTGCTGTGGAGCGGTCCCGATGTGTTCGCCTCGCGCTGGACGCCTGAGGCCCTGGCACTCACCCACTTGATTACGGTGGGATTCATGATGCAGGTGATGCTGGGCGCGATGCAGCAAATGTTGCCGGTGATGGCAGGCGCCAACATCAAGCACCCCTTGTTGGTCGCCACAGTGGTGCATGCTGCCATCACCGTGGGCGGTATTTTTCTGGTGCTCGCCTTTCTTACTTCGGTGCCGCTACTTTTTGGCTGCGCGGTTTTCTTTCTTGCCAGCGGGGTGGTGACCTTTGTCGGCGCCGCAGTGCACGCCCTCCATGGTGTGCCGGCCACCAGCCCTGTCGTTCGCGGTCTGCGCCTGGGACTGCTCGGCTTGTGCGTCACGGTGGGCATAGGGCTGCTCAATGCGGTGTCCATGGGTTGGTCGCTCGGGGTGCCGCTGGAGCAACTGGCCAACGTGCATCTGGGCTGGGGCTTTGTGGCCTGGGGCTGCGCGATGCTGGGTGCAGTGGGTTTTGTGGCAGTACCCATGTTTCAGCAGACACCCAACTACCCGAGCTGGTTCGGACGGGGGTTTGCCGTGGTGGCCATCGCCATCGTGGCACTGTGGACGCTGGCCGAACTGACAGGCCACGCGCGCAGCGCCTTCGTATTGGCCATTGGGGTGGTGCTGGTTGCCGCATCCTTCGCGCTGATGACACTGAACCTGCAGCGCCGCAGCAAGCGTCCCAAGCTGGACGCCGTTCAACTCTTGTGGCGGGTCGCCATGGTGAGCGCGCTGGTGGCCTGTGCGCTGTGGCTGCTGGCACAGGTGTCGGATACCGTGGCCCAATGGCAGAGTTGGCCCCTGCTGTTTGGCGTGCTGTTGTTGTTGGGTTGCTTCATGCCGGTGATCCTGGGCATGCTGTACAAGATTGTTCCCTTCCTGGTCTGGCTGCACCTGCAAAACCACGGCCACGGCCGTTTGATGGCGCCCAACGTGAAAAAGGTACTGAATGAGCAGCACGTCAACGGCCAGATGCAGGCACACTTTGCTGCGCTGGGCTTGCTGCTGCTGACGGTCTTCTGGCCGCGGTGGTTTGTCTACCCTGCCGGCTTGGCCCTGGTGTTCGCAAACGCCTGGCTGCTGCGCAACTTGTTGTCGGCGGTGACGGTGTACCGCAACCACCTGGCAAAGATCGCTGCGCTGGACACGCCACAGGCCTGAGCCCTTGCGGGCAGCCCCTTGGGCTTGCCACTAAAATTCGCCGCTAACCCGCAGCACGGACCCAACATGACCCACTCCACGCCAGCCCGCCCGGTGCGAAGCCAATACGAAGACTTCATGCGCCACGTCTACACCACCGGTGTGGCCAAGACCGACCGCACCGGAACCGGTACGAAAAGCGTGTTTGGCTACCAGATGCGTTTTGACCTGAACGAGGGCTTCCCACTGGTCACCACCAAGAAGGTGCATCTGCGCTCCATCATCCAGGAGCTACTGTGGTTCCTGACCGGATCAAGCAGCAACCATTGGCTCAAGGAGCGCGGCGTCAGCATCTGGGACGAATGGGCGCGCGCCGACGGCGACCTGGGTCCCGTGTACGGCGTGCAGTGGCGCAGTTGGCCCACGCCGGATGGCGGCCACATCGACCAGATTGCCGAAGTCATCAAGACACTCAAGAGCAACCCCGACTCGCGCCGCATCATCGTGAGCGCCTGGAACGTGGCCGATCTGAACAAGATGGCGCTCATGCCCTGCCATGCCTTCTTCCAGTTCTACGTGGCGCCCGCGACGCAAGCAGGCGGCAGGGGCAAACTGAGCTGCCAGTTGTACCAGCGCAGCGCCGACATTTTTCTGGGCGTACCCTTCAACATCGCGTCATACGCCCTGCTCACCCACATGGTGGCGCAGCAGTGCGACCTGGACGTGGGCGACTTCATCTGGACCGGTGGCGACTGCCATATCTACAGCAACCACCACGAACAGGTGGAGCTGCAGCTCAGCCGCGCGCCCTACCCCTACCCGACGCTGAACATCAAGCGCAAGCCGGCGTCCATCTTCGATTACGCATACGAAGATTTCGAAGTGCTGGATTACCAGTGCCACGCGGCCATCAAGGCGCCGGTGGCGGTGTAATGGCCCCCACGCTCCCTCATTGCATGTGGTCGCTGCCCCCCAAGGGGGCCCCTGCCGGCTTGGGGCGGCCCGGCGCTGGCAGGACATGATCAACCGCCGTCAGGTGCTGGCCCTGGTAGCCATCACGCTCATGTGGGGCTTCAACTGGCCCATGATGAAGTTCTCGCTGCGTGAGATGACGCCGCTGTACTTCCGGGCGTTGACCATGAGCGCCGGCGCCGTGTGGTTGTACGCCTTCTATCGGGCCCGCGGCCTGCGCATGCTGCCGCAAGGTGCTGAATGGTTCACCGTGGTCAAGCTCGGATTGCCCAATATGCTGGGCTGGCACACGGCGGCCATTCTGGGGGTGAAAGAACTGGCGTCCGGGCGGGCAGCCATTCTGGGCTTCACCATGCCGATCTGGACGGTGCTGATAGGCACCCTGCTGTTGGGCGAAAAACTGACCCTGCGCATCAGTGTGGCCGTCATCGCTGTGGCCGTGGCCATCGGCCTGCTGATCTCGCACGAACTGGGCACGCTGACGGGTCGGCCCGTCGGCATTCTTTGGATGGAAGTGGCCGCCCTGCTGTGGGCCATCGGCACCCTGATGATGCGTAACACCCGCATCACCCTGCCGGTTGAAACCTTGACCGTCTGGATGCTGATCCTGACCAGTCTGTGCCTGTGGGCCTTGGCCTTCGTTACCGAGCCCTGGCCCAGCTGGAAGTTTTCGGGGCCCATGTGGGGCAGCCTGGTCTACGGCGCGTTCATCAATTACGGATTTTCCCAAATCATCTGGTTTGGCATGGCGCGCAACCTGCCGCCCGCCACCAGTGCCATGAGTATCATGGCAGTCCCGCTGATAGGCACCCTGGCCGCCACCGTCATCGTCGGCGAATGGCCGCACTGGGAAGACTATGTGGCGATGGTGTTCGTGATGGCCGCCATTGCCGCCGTACTGCTACCTACGCGCCGGATCAACCAACCCGGCCAACCGACCGCCTGAGCCCAACCACACCGACCGCCGCCCATGCAACTTCACCTTATTTTTGCCAAGGCCCGCAACGGCGTCATTGGCAAAGACAACACCCTGCCCTGGCATTTGCCGGAGGACATGGCACATTTCAAGCGTGTCACGCTGGGCTGCCCGGTCATCATGGGACGCAAGACCTGGGACTCGCTCCCCACCCGCTTTCGGCCCTTGCCGGGACGTGTCAACGTGGTCGTCACACGCCAGAATGGCTGGAATGAAATCGGCGCCCAGCCCGCGTCAACCCTTCAAGAGGCGCTACATTTTTGTGAGCAATTTGAGCATGTGTGGGTCATCGGTGGCGCCCAGCTCTATGCCCAGGCACTCCCCTTGGCGGACACCGCCGTGGTGACCGAAATTGACGCCGACTTTGAGGGCGACGCATTTGCCCCACAATTCGGGGCAAAGTGGATTGAAACGGCCCGCGAAACCCACACCTCGGTCAACGGGCTGGACTTCAGCTTTGTGACCTATCGCAACACCCAACCTCAAGGAAAATAGCATGTCAGGACACGGTTTTCACGTTCACGGACCCCACGATCACGAACTCGAACACGCCCAACAGGGTGGTCACGGGGGGCACGAGAGTGGCGGCATGATCAACCAGATCGCCATGTTCACCGCCATCATCGCCACCATCGGTGCCATTTTTGGCTACATGGGCGGCGCCACCCAGGCCAATGCCGGCCTGTACAAGAACAACGCAGCCATCAAGAAGACCGAGGCCTCCAACCAGTGGAATTACTTCCAGTCCAAGAGCACCAAACAGTCACTGGCCGAGATGTCGCGTGACCTGTCGACCAAGGAAGAGGACAAAGCGAAGTACCAGTCCAAGGTGGACCGCTACGAAAAGGAAAAGACCGAGATCAAGGTCGTGGCCGACAAGCTGGAGGCCGAAGCCACCGAGTGGGACCACCAGAGCGATGAGCAGATGCACCAGCACCATCGCTGGGCGCAATCGACCACCGTGCTGCAGGTCTGCATCGCGCTGGCGGCCATTGCCCTGTTGACCAAAAAGAAATGGCTGGAATACGCCATGTTTGGCGCGGGCGGCATTGGCCTGGCGGTAGGTGTCCTGGCGGCGCTGCATATTTGATAGAAAAGCCATGAAACTCGCCACCTGGAACGTCAACTCCCTGAGCGTGCGCCTGCCCCAGGTACTGGACTGGCTCGCCGCCAACCCGGTCGACGTGCTGGCCCTGCAAGAGCTGAAGATGACGGACGACAAGTTCCCGGCGGATGCGTTCCAGGCCGCCGGCTACCACGCGCAGTGGTTTGGGCAAAAGACCTACAACGGCGTAGCCCTGCTCTCGCGCACGCCCGCCACCGACGTGGTGAAGAATATCCCCGGCTTTGACGACGACATGGCGCGGGTGATAGCCGCCACCGTGGATGGCGTACGGGTGATTGGCGCCTACTTCCCCAACGGCCAGGAGCCGGGCAGCGACAAGTTCGAGTACAAGATGGAGTGGCTCAAGGGCCTGCGCCAGTGGGTCAAGACCGAGCTGGAAACGCACCCCAAGCTGGTGCTGATGGGCGACTACAACATCACCTTTGACGAACTGGACATGTGGGACCCGGTGGGCCTCAAAGACACCATCCACTGCACCGAAGAAGAGCGCTACCACCTGCGCGCGCTGATTGCCTTGGGCCTGCACGACAGCTTTCGCCTGTTCGAGCAACCGGCCAAGAGCTATTCCTGGTGGGACTACCGCGATTTTGGCTTCAAGCGCAACCGGGGTCTGCGCATCGACCATATCCTGGTCAGCAACGCGCTCAAGCCGACCGTGCAAGCGTGTGCCATTGACAAGGCGCCACGCAAAAACGAACGCCCGAGCGACCATGCACCGGTCGTGCTGACGCTCGCCTGAGCGATCACTTGAACAGCGTCCCATGCAACATGGGCGGCGACTAACACGGGGCGTGCACGCTCTCGCATTGCGAAAACTCAACTGATTAATGGCAGGTGGCCATCAGACTACACGTGGCGAGGGTCTTACCGATGCACGCGTTGAGGGTTGGTGGTATGAAAAACAAATGTCCGCTCAGCACTTCCGGAAGCGATTGGTCAGTGGTGCAGCGCGGGCGACAGGTCCCATCCCTATTTTCCCGATACCCCATTGTCATTGTCCTGGCTTATTTGGTCGCCGCTTGCGGTGGCGGTGGGACAACGGAATGGGACCTTATCAAGGGCCAGGTGATCGGCGAGGGCCTGATCGAAGGGGCGCTCGTTTGCATGGACGTGAACGCGAATGGCAAATGCGACACGAATGAGGTTCTAGCGCAATCCGACGCGGCTGGTGCCTACCAGTTTTCCGTCCCCAAAGGCGCGTCCGCCCCTCTGGTTGCCGAAGTCACGGCAGGGCGCGCGCGCGATGCCAGTCAAGGGGGAAGAACGGTCGACTCCTCCTTCCGGATGGTGTCACCATCCAAGCGCTACAGCACCAGAATCACGCCCTACTCGACGCTCGTGCATCTGTCCGCCGAAGCAGATTTCCCGCTCGCAGAGGACGAGATCAGAAACACTCTCGGACTTCCCCCAAAATTCAACGTCAACATAAGCTCCGCCCCCGCCGCTGGGTCTTTGACCCGGGCGGTGGCGGCATCTGTGATAACCGCGCTGAAGAGCACGGGCATGGCACTCGATATGTCGGCGCCAGATTCCCTGAGCCAAGTCGTGGCGGCCTTCCCGCGCACCCTGACAGATCTGCCCCTGCTGCGCATTACCACCAAGGACGCAGCGCCTATCGTCTCGAAAGAAACCTATGTCGATGCAACGTTCCTGTTGACCCATCCGTTGATTCCGGATCAGGCGGCGACGCTCAACGGATTGATCCGGGGACGCGGACACTCCACATGGGGACAGCCCAAGAATCCGTACAAGGTCCAGTTCAGCAACGATGCAAGCTACGCCAGGATTTCCGATGTTCTCGGCATGACGAAAAACCGCAATTGGGCGCTTCTGGCCGATTACTTCGACCGGTCGCTGATGCGCAACAAGCTGGCGCTTTCGCTGAGCAGCAGCAGCGTGTTCGCCGATGGACTGAAATGGAACCCATCGGGCCAGCATGTCGAGGTCTATCTCAATAATGCCTACGTCGGTGTCTATCTGCTGACCGAGGACATTCGCATTGATCCTGCTCGCCTGAACATCAAGAAAATGAGTTCATCTGCAACCGTAAACGATGTGGACGGAGGCTACATCGTCGAGGTGGATCAGCGGCTTGATTGCTACAACGATGGCGTGATCAACCTGCAGCACCTCACGCCCCAGGGTGTGCCCGTTTGCATTGACAAGCCGGACGAGGGAAGCATCACGCAAAACCAGATCGCCTACATCAAGCGCCTGCTTAACAGCGTCGAACAGGATCTGTACGATCACAACAGCGTGGAGAAAATCAATACGGCAAGTTTCGCCGACTGGTATCTGATCCAGGAGCTTTTCCGGAATATCGATGCTGTGTTCTTTAGCAGTGACTTCATGTGGAAGGACACCGATGCTGCAGCCAATCCGGCGGACCGTCTGCTGAACATGGGTCCCCTCTGGGATTTCGATCTGTCAGCAGGCAATGTGAATACGAACAACGCCTGGAAGACAGAAGGCTGCTGGGTCAGCAATGGATCGCAGTGGGGCATTCCCAACTGGATGCCGCAGCTTTTCAAACAGTCGGACTTTCGCGACCTCGTGCTGTCGCGGTGGAAGCAAAAGCGGCCGGCGCTCGCAAAGCTCATCAATACCAGCATCGATACCTACGCCCGTCGGCTGGAACTTGCGCAGCAGCGCAACTTCGTGGCATGGCCGATCCTCGGCACAACGCTGACAAATCACTATGTATTTTCCACGTATGGACAAGAGGTGGCTTTCATGAAGTCGTTCCTGAACCAACGGATGGCGTGGCTCGACATGGCTTACGCGAGCCCGGAGAGCTTTGATGCGCTATGCAGATAAAAATACCCGGGTGTTTCCGGGAGACGCGGGCGTCCGTTACGCGCAGGTCGCCGCAACGGCTCTCCTGCTGGCCGCCTGCTCAGGCGGGAGCGGTAGCAGCAGCCCGATCACGCCGGGCAGCACTACCGGCGTTGTCATTGGCAGCTACTTCCGCAACGCCAAAGTGTGCATGGATGCCAATAACAACGGCGTCTGCGATGCGGGCGAACCCGCTGCGGTGACCGACAGCGCAGGGCAATACACACTCGCGGGTATGGGGAGCGCCGTCGTGGCGGAAATCGGCACCGATGCCATGCAATACAACGCCGACACCGGTACGTCAGCACCCGTGTCCAGCAGGATCGTGCTGCGCGCACCGAAGGAGGCGCCGGGTGTCGTCAGCCTGCAATCCACAGCGGTTGTGGCGGAGATGGAATCCAATGCCCTGTCGTTCAGTGACGCGGTGCAGAAGCTGGCGAACGCACTGGGCGTGAGCAGCGGCAAGCTTCTGGGCGACTTCAACAAGGAAGAGGATGGCGCTTCAAAGGCCATCCTCAAGTCAGCGTCCGCTGAGGGTCTGACCCGCATCCAGCTCGCACTCGCGAATGCCAAAGCCACGGACGACACCCGCACGCTGCTCGTCGGCGCGACCGGTACGCTCGACAAAATCCGCAACGTTGTGGTCATCTACCTTGAAAACCGCAGTTTCGATCATCTGTATGGCCTGTTTCCCGGGGCGAATGGCATTGCCAATGCACTCGCCAGTCCGGCGGGCTACCAGCAACTCGATCGTGATGGTCAGACGGCTCTGCCGAAGCTGCCACCGGTGTGGAACGCGGGCGCGGACCCGGCATGGTCGTTTGTGGGTAGCCTGCCCAACAGGCCATTCCGGATCGACGCGCTGCCGGGCGGGGTCCCGGGTGGGGCCACATCCGTGCGGACACCCGATTTCGTGCACCGCTTCTACCAGAGCCAGATGCAGATCAACGGCGGCAAGAACAACCAGTTCGCCGCCTTTTCGGACGCCGGCGGCCTCACCATGGGCTATTACGACGGTGCAGCGATGAGGCTGTGGGCGCTCGCGCGACAGTACACCCTGGCCGACAACTTCTTCCAGGGCGCATTCGGTGGCTCGTTCCTCAACCATTTCTGGCTCATATGCGCGTGCTCGCCGGTCTGGCCCAATCCGCCTGCTGCCAATATCTCCAGCGCGGATGCGAGTGGCGCGCGGCTGGCGCTCGCCGCCAACTCACCGGCCGGCGCCCTGGGCGGGGTACCGGTGTATGTAGCCGACGGGAACGTCACACCCAAACTCGCCGACGGGAACCACTACGCAGTCAATACCACCCAGCCCCCCTATCAGCCAAGCTACACGCCTCCCCCCGCAGGTGGCGACGCGCGCCTCACCGACCCAACCGGCGGGTCCGTCAACATGGTTCCGCTACCGGCGCAGACCCTCCAGACCATCGGCGATACGCTGACAACCAAGAATGTGAACTGGCGCTGGTATGCAGGCGGATGGAAGCAAGCCCTGGTGGACCGCACGGCCATCTACAACGACGCGGCACTGGATTTCACGCCACACCACCAGCCGTTCAATTACTTTCGCCGCTTCGACCCCAGCACACCAGCCGGAGCGGCCGAGCGTGCCGAGCATCTGCGGGACTACACGGATCTTCTGGACGACATTCAGAGCGGCAGCCTGCCCCCGGTCTCGTTCTACAAACCACCCGGCACCCTGAATCAGCACCCGGGTTCCGGTGATTTCGACAAGGCCGACACGCACATCGCCGACCTCGTGGCCAGACTCCAGGCGAGTCCGCAGTGGAAGAACATGCTGGTGGTCGTCACCTATGACGAAAACGGCGGTATCTGGGATCATGCCGCGCCACCGCAGGCAGACATGTGGGGCCCTGGAACCCGCGTTCCGGCGATCATCATTTCTCCGTACGCAAAAAAGGGCTACGTCGATAGCGCCCCCTACGACACCACCTCGATTGTCAAATTCCTGACGCGCCGCTTCGGTCTCACCCCCCTTGCAGGCGTGCGCAGGAAAGTGGGCGATCTCAGCAACTCGCTTGACATGAGCCCCTAGGCTGAACCGGCCCCACAAAAAGAAACGAGCGCCCGAGCACCGGTCGTCCCGACGCTCGCCTCAGCTATCAATGGAATAGCGCCTCACGCAACATTAGCGGGGGCTAACGACCTATTTCACTTATGCCAACAGGCTGTCGGCACTGATGTAGGCCAGGCCCAGATCGTGCGCCACGGCTTCGTAAGTGACCTTGCCTTCGCACACATTCAAGCCATTGCGCAGGTGCGCGTTCTCACGCAGTGCAGCTTTCCAGCCCTTGTTGGCCAGGGCCACCGCGTGGCCAATGGTGGCGTTGTTCAGGGCGAAGGTGGAGGTGCGGGCAACGGCGCCGGGCATGTTGGCCACGCAATAGTGCACCACGCCGTCCACCACATAGGTGGGCTCGGCATGGGTGGTGGCATGCGATGTCTCGAAGCAGCCGCCCTGGTCGATGGCCACGTCCACGATGACCGCGCCTTTTTTCATGCGGGAGATATGGTCGCGCGTCACCAGCTTGGGCGCAGCGGCACCGGGGACCAGCACGCCGCCGATCACCAGGTCCGCATCCAGCACGGCTTCTTCAATGCTGGAAGCAGTGGAATACACGGTGCTGATGCGGTTGCCAAACACCAGGTCCAGCTGACGCAGACGGTCCACGCTCTTGTCGATCACGGTCACGCGGGCGCCCAGGCCAACGGCCATTTGCATGGCGTTGGTGCCAACCACGCCAGCACCAATGATGACCACGTGGGCGGGAGCCACGCCGGGCACGCCACCCAGCAGCAGGCCACGGCCACCGTGTTCTTTTTCCAGGTGCGTAGCACCGGCCTGTATGGCCATACGGCCAGCCACTTCACTCATGGGAGCCAGCAGGGGCAAGCCGCCGCCAGCACCGGTGATGGTTTCATACGCAATGCACACCGCGCCGGACTTGATCAGGGCAGCGGTCTGCTCGGGATCGGGGGCCAGGTGCAGGTAGGTGTAGAGGATCTGGCCCGGGCGCAGCATGGCGCATTCCGCAGGCTGGGGCTCCTTGACCTTGACGATCATGTCGGCACGGGCAAAGATGTCAGCGGCAGCGGCCACCATCTCGGCACCGGCGGCCTGGTACTGCCCGTCATCCAGGCCAATAGCAGTGCCAGCGTTCTGTTGCACCAGCACTTTGTGGCCGTTGACCACCAGTTCTCGCACACTGGCGGGCGTCAGGCCGACGCGAAATTCGTTGTTCTTGATTTCTTTGGGGACTCCGATGAGCATGACGATCTCCAGTACTTGTTTGAATGAAACGTCATTGTGCGCACTTTTTCCAAAATTAGTAGCAGTATTAACCAAATGAAAATATCAGTAGACTAGCTAATTAAAAGTACCCAAAAAAAAAACCACCCCATGCGGTGGACCAATCGCCGTAAATGCAACTGGACCAGCAGCCTCCTTCAGGGCACCTGAACCGCGCTCGGAACCTCGATTGGCAACGTCAGCGCAAATACGGCCCCCTGCCCCGGCGAACTGCTCGCCTCAACCTTGCCACACAGCACGGAGGTCACGATGTTGTCAACAATATGCAGCCCCAGGCCCGAACTGCCCTGACCGAGTCGCGTAGTGAAAACGGATCAAATACGCGCTTCAGATTCTCTGCACTGATTCCAGCACCGTCGTCCTTGACTACGATCTCAATGTCGCCCGCATTCACCGAGTGAGCGCGAATCTCTACCGTTCCGCGGGCCTGCTCAGGGAAGCCGTGGGAGAGCGCATTGGTGATCAAGCTGGACAACACCTGCCCCAACGGGCCGGGATAGCTGTCCATCTCCAACCCGCTTTCAACGTTCACGACAACCTGACAGCCCGACTGTTGAATCTTTTGATTAAGCGCCATCACAATCTCTGACACCACTTCTTCAAGCAAAAAAATGCGCCGCTGTGAACTGGACTGGTCCACTGCCACCTGCTTGAAACTGCGCACCAAGTCACCAGCCCGGGTGAGGTTGCGGACCAGCAGGTCCACACCCGTTCGCGCGTCGACGACAAACTTGTCAAGTGTTGATCGTCGCAATCCGCTATCGATAGACTGGCCCAACTCCTCCAGCCGATGCTCAAAGGTTGTTGCCACGGTCAAGCCATTGCCAATCGGGGTATTCAGTTCATGGGCCACTCCAGCCACCAGGGAGCCCAGAGCCGCCATTTTTCCTGATCTGACCAGGTCATCTTTGGCGCGTTCGAGTATCTGCAGCGCTTCAGCCAGTTCAGCATTGGATCTTTCCAGACTGATCGTCCTCTGGCGTACACGGTCTTCCAGTTGTTGATTGAGTTCGAGGATGTGCTGCTGTGCCTCCCGCTGAGCGGAAACGTCCTGCACGGACAGCATCATGTACTTTTCTCCCCGCACTTCAAACACGCTTGCAGAGACCTTGTTGTAGTACAGATGGCCCTGCTTGTGCAGGAAGATAACGTCTACGTTGTGCACCTCACCATCACGGCGAATACGCTCAATGATCTGTTCACGCTGCTCTGGCACCGCCCACACCCCGAGCTCGTTCGATGTATGGCCTATTGCTTCTTCGTGGGTGAAACCCGTAAGCGCTTCCCAGTTTCGGTTGACTTCGACAAAACGACCATCGGCAATGCGTGTGATGGTTAATGTTTCAGGTACCAGATTGAAAACCTTGGCGAAGATGGCATTACGCAATACCTCGGACTCACCAGTCTGCACGCCAAAAACTGACTCGATGGGCAAATGCTCGGCTTGGGCCGCGCCGCGCCGTACCCCGCGGCGCAAACCGGCAGCAAAGGCAAGCAACGCAAGAACCGCTGCGCCTCCCAAGCCCAGCAAAACCATACCCATAACCAGTCACCCCGCTGTAATCACCTAATTTTCATAGGGGATTATGAGCTTCCTGAGCGCCTGCGCAATCTCTTTCTATTCCAGACCCAACTCCTGGATCTTGCGTGTGATGGTGTTGCGGCCGATGCCCAGTTTCTGGGCGGCCTCGATACGCCGGCCCTTGGTATTGACCAGGGCCGCCAGAATCAGACGCGACTCAAAACGGTGGGTCAGTGCATCCCACACGTCGGTTCGGCCGGATGCCAGCAACGCCATGGCTTCAGCTTCCAGCTCGGACTCCCAGCCGGTCAACGGTGCGGCATGGGCGGACAAGACTGCTGGCACGGTGGGCACCGCCGCATCGGCTACCGTGTCCTGGCTGACCGGCGCGCTGCCGATAGACGGACTCACCGCAACGGGGATGGCTTGAGCCAACGTAACGCCCACTTCGGGCGGCAGATCTTTAGGCTCCACCATCTGCGCCGGAGCCATCACGGTAAGCCAATGGCAGATGTTTTCAAGCTGCCGCACATTGCCCGGGAAGCTGAACGCCTCCAACCAGGCCAATGCCGCATCCGATATGCGCTTGGGGTCCACACCCAGTTGCTGGGCACTCTGCTGCAGAAAATGCCGTGTGAGCATGGCAATGTCTTCCTTGCGCTCGCGCAGGGCCGGTAAGCGCAGGCGGATGACGTTGAGACGGTGGAACAAGTCCTCACGGAACACACCATCCTTGACCCGTTGCTCCAGATCCTGGTGCGTGGCGGCAATCACCCGTACGTTGGTCTTGACCGCGCTGTGGCCGCCGACCCGGTAGAAATGGCCATCACTGAGTACCCGCAACAGCCGGGTTTGCAGCTCAAACGGCATGTCACCAATTTCATCCAGAAACAGTGTCCCGCCATCGGCCTGCTCAAAGCGCCCGCGGCGCATGGTCTGCGCCCCTGTGAATGCACCACGCTCATGGCCAAAGAGTTCGCTCTCCAGCAGGTCCTTCGGGATCGCCGCGGTATTGATGGCCACAAAGGGGCCATTGGCACGCGGAGAGTGCTTGTGCAATGCACGGGCCACCAGCTCCTTGCCGGAGCCGGATTCACCGGTGATCATGACCGTCACATTGCTCTGACTCAGACGGCCAATGGCGCGGAATACGTCCTGCATGGCAGGCGCCTGGCCCAGCATTTCTGGCGCTTCCGTCATGCGCTCTTCACTGACCTCTTCACGCTGGCTTTCTTCCACCGCACGCCGGATCAGCTCGACCGCCTTGGGCAAATCAAAAGGCTTGGGCAAATACTCGAAGGCACCCCCCTGAAAGGCGCTCACAGCGCTGTCCAGATCCGAGAACGCGGTCATGATGATGACCGGCAGGCCCGGGTGCTTGGCCTTGACTTTCTCCAGCAATTCCAGACCCGAGCCACCCGGCATGCGGATGTCACTCACCAGAATCTGCGGCCCCTCGTCGTCAGCGGCGGTGTTGAGCGCGGCCAGCACATCGCGGGAGTTGGAGAAGCTGCGCGTGGGCAGGTGTTCACGCAGGAGCGCCTTCTCCAGTACGAAGCGTATGGACTGGTCATCATCTACTATCCAGATCGGCTTCATTATTTTTACGTCCCCTACAGTTCAAGGTAACGGAATCAAGATCTTGAAATCCGTACGGCCTGGCACGCTGTCAACCTCGATCAAGCCATGGTGTTGCTGCACAAAGGTTTGCGCCAATGTCAGCCCCAGGCCTGAACCGCCTTCCCTGCCCGACACCAGCGGATAGAAAATACGGTCCTTGATCGAATCTGGCACGCCAGGTCCGTTATCGATGACATGCAATTCCAATGCCAACCGATAACGCTGCTTACCAAAAGTTACCTGACGCAGCACGCGGGTGCGAAACGTGAGGAGGGCATCACCGGCTGCAATGCGCTCAGCGAGCGCCTGACAGGCGTTGTGCGCAATGTTGAGCACTGTCTGTATCAGTTGCTCGTGATCACCACGAAACTCGGGAATAGAAGTGTCATAGTCCCGCACCACGCGCAGACCCTTGGGAAACTCCGCCAGAATCAGGGAACGCACCCGTTCGCACACCTCGTGGATATTGACGTCACTCACCATATGCGGTCTGCGGTGCGGTGCCAGCAAGCGGTCCACCAGACTTTGTAGTCGGTCGGCTTCGTGGATGATGACCTGGGTGTATTCGGTGAGCTCCGGAGATTCCATCTCCATTTCCAGCAACTGTGCCGCACCACGAATACCACCCAGCGGGTTCTTGATTTCGTGTGCCAGGTTGCGGATCAGTTCCTTGTTGGTCTGGGCCTGCTCGGCCAGCCGCTCTTCGCGGTCCTGGCGGGTTTGTTGCTCCAGCGGGACCATCTCGACAATGATCTCTTCCACCGGCTCCGTCCAGGTGATGATGACATGCACGGGCATGGGCTCGTTCCCCACGCGCTTGAGCCCGGCGTCGTAGCGCAGCACGGCAAAGGCATTGTCTCGCGCCCCCTCCAGGGCGCTTTGCAGAAGCGAGGGTTCGGTAAATGCATCGGACAAACACGAACCCACAATGGTGCGCCGGGAGATTCCCAAAGCGTCCTCCAGTGCCGAATTGGAGAACAGGACCGTTGCATCGGGACCCACCACCGCCACCAGTGTGGCAAGCAGGTCAAACGGCTGGAACCGGGCAGACGCGTCCAAGCCGCTTACTTCGCTGCAGAGCTTGGCGCAGCCGCGGGCACGCGACTGAGTTCACGCCGAATGCCGTCCATATCACTCTGGTTTCGGGCGATGTTGGCCTTGAGTTCGGCGATGCGGTCCAAGTACTTCTGGTGGTTGCGGTGTTCGGGTCCCAGCTTTTCTGGCTCGCCGTTGTTGTATTCCTTGAGCAATTCGGCCTGACGGGCCTCGGCCTTCTTCAGCTCGGACTCCAGAATCAGGCGCGAGTCGGAGTCTTTGGCGCGCTGGTCACCGGCATCGACACGCTGGCCGGGCTGGCTCGCTGCGGATACCCGGCTCGGGTTGGGCTTCTGGCCCTGCACCACGGTCACATTGCCACCGGATATCAGCTTGCAGTTTTTCGCTTGGGCCTCGGAGACGGTGTTGGTGTATTCATTGCCACACCGGTAAATGCGGTCCTGGGCCCAACTGGCGGTAGCCACCAAGGTTGCTACCAAAGGAATCAATAAAACAAATTTCATCTTGTGTCCACGCATCCATGTGCAGGGCTGGTTGGCCAGTATGCGTCAAAAAGCACCAAAAACAAAATTCCCACAGGCCTATATGCGTTGATTCGACCCGCATTACAACAATTGGTTTCAAAAAAAAGGACGGCAGCTGCCGTCCTTTTGAGATCACCCGAGAGGCTGCCACAGGGGCAGCCAAACGCCATCAAAGGGAGAAGTACATGTCGAACTCGACCGGATGCACCGACATACGGTAACGCGTCACTTCCTGCATTTTGAGTTCGATGTAGGCATCGATCATGCTGTCAGTGAACACACCACCCTTGGTCAGGAATGCGCGGTCTTTGTCCAGATGCTCCAGCGCCTGATCCAGGCTGTGGCACACGGTTGGCACTTTTGCATCTTCCTCGGGGGGCAGATGGTAGAGGTCCTTGGTGGCAGCTTCGCCGGGGTGAATCTTGTTTTCCACGCCGTCCAGACCCGCCATCAGCAAAGCGGCAAAACCCAGGTAGGGGTTCATCAATGGATCAGGGAAACGGGCTTCCACGCGACGGCCCTTGGGATTCGCCACAAAGGGGATGCGGATCGAGGCAGAACGGTTCTTGGCGGAGTACGCCAATTTCACCGGTGCTTCGAAGTGGGGAACCAAGCGCTTGTAGCTGTTGGTACCGGGGTTGGTGATGGCGTTCAAAGCACGGGCATGCTTGATGATGCCGCCAATGTAGTACAGCGCGAAGTCAGACAGACCTGCATAGCCGTCGCCAGCAAACAGGTTCTTGCCGTCTTTCCAGACCGACTGGTGCACGTGCATGCCGGAACCGTTGTCGCCATGGTAAGGCTTGGGCATGAAGGTCGCGGTCTTGCCGTAGGCATTGGCCACGTTGTGGATCACGTACTTTTGCAGCATGGTCCAGTCAGCGCGCTCAACCAATGTGCTGAAGCGGGTACCGATTTCGTTCTGGCCAGCGCCAGCCACTTCGTGGTGGAACACCTCAACGGGAATGCCCAGGGATTCCAGAATCAGGGACATTTCAGCGCGCATGTCCTGCGTGCTGTCGACAGGAGGCACTGGGAAATAGCCGCCCTTGACCGTGGGACGGTGGCCGCGGTTGCCGCCTTCGAGCTTGGACCCGGTATTCCAGGGAGCTTCGTATTCGTCGATTTCGTAGAAGGTGTTGTTGGGCTCAGTGCTCCAACGCACGCCGTCGAAGATGAAAAATTCTGGCTCGGGACCGAAGTAGGCGGTATCGCCAATGCCGGAGGCCTTCAGGTAGGCTTCAGCGCGCTTGGCAATGGAGCGGGGGTCGCGGTCGTAGGACTTGCCGTCGCTGGGCTCCACCACGTCACAGTTCATGAGGAGGGTGGTTTCTTCATAGAAGGGGTCGATATTGGCCGTATTCGGATCAGGCATCAACAGCATGTCCGAGGCTTCAATGCCCTTCCAGCCGGCGATAGACGAGCCGTCAAACGCGTGGCCAGAGGAAAACTTGTCTTCGTCAAAGTGCGACACAGGCACCGTGGTGTGCTGCTGCTTGCCGCGGGTATCGGTGAAGCGGAAGTCAACAAACTTGACTTCGTTCTCTTTCACCATCTTCATCACGTCTGCGACGGTCTTGGCCATCAAATACTCCTGTTGCACGGTTGTTAAAAATTTGCCCTGTCCACAATGCAGCTTTTGTGCCAACAGCTGATCCGAACATAATTTTGGTAAAGCGCTCTATTTTGCCCTGATAAACACGGTTTTTCCGTTGCGCCGGATCAAAGTCAAAGGCATGGAACCGGTTTATCAGGCTCGTTGGCCACGCCAATGCACCAAAAGTGGATAGACTCAAAACGCACCAAATAAGTGCACAACTATTTGCGCACCAACTCAGGGCCCAATTTGACCGAAAAACCCTGTAATCCGCTCAGCAGGGCTGCATAAGCCGGCGCAACGGCCTCGGGCGTTCCCTTGACTCCCAACTCGATGTGGCGGCCATATTGCGGGTGGTCAACGCTGGGCAGGCTAAAGACTTTCACCGCGTGGCGGCGCTCAACGTCCTCCATCAACGGCGTCAGAGTCGCCTCCATGGCACCAAAAACAATCACCGACTGCTCCAGCCAGGCATCCTGCACAAAATACTGTTGGCAATGGGTATCGAGTACCCACTCCATCATCGGATGCGCCATGACCGGAAAACCCGGCAAGAAAAATACGCCCGGCCCGGCGGCGCTCAAGCCGTCGACTGCGAGACTATTGTTGCAATAGAACCCGGGAATCTTGTTGAACGGATTGGGGATGATCTGCGCTCCAACGGGGAACATGCCCATGTTGAGCCGGTGCGCGTTGTCGCTGCGGTTCGGCTCATACGGAACACCCTGCTCGCGGGCCACATCCTGCATGCGCTCCAGGATCAAGGCCTCGGCCTGGGGATGCAAGACCAATTCGCGCCCCAATGCCTTGGCAGCACACTGGCGAGTATGGTCATCGGGCGTGGCGCCAATGCCCCCACAGGAGAACACCACGTCGCCCGATGCAAAGGCGCGCGCCAGCGTCGCCGTAATGCGGTCAGGGGCGTCCCCCACGTAGTCGGCATAGGCCAGCTGCAGCCCCCGCGCAGACAGCAATTCAATGGTCTTGGCCAGATGCTTGTCCGTGCGTTTGCCGGACAAAATTTCATCGCCAATGATGATGAGGCCAAAGTTCATGTTCTATTCCACGGAAATCAAAGGAATTGCCACCGGCACCGGGTCGGCCACGGGCACAGCTGCCGCACTGCGTTCACGGCGCAGGTCCTGCAATGCCGCCAGACAATAGTGCGAAAACCAGAGGGACGAAAATGCAAAAACCAGGGTGTAGATCCAGATCGCCAGCGGCACCAGAATGACGAACGCGGCCGCAAACAAGACGCCCGATGCCCACACCAGACTGGGGGCCGCGCCCAGGTAACCGGCCAATACGCCCATGCCCAGCAACTGGGTTCGATGGCGCTGAAAAATGGTGTGGCGTTCCTCCTTGTCGGCGTGGGCCGCCAGGGCATCAAATGCCATCACCCGGTAGGTCAGCCAGCCCCATATGAGTGGCGGCAACACCAACACCAGGGGCGGCACAAACCACAGGGGAATGGAGATCACCAGCGCGACCAGTGCCAGTACGGTCGAGCCCAGGGACCATGCAACACTGTGCCAAAACGAGGCCCCATGGCGTTCTTCCAGACCCGCAAAACGCCGCAGCGCCACCAGGCGCACCAGAACGGGCGTCATCATCAGGGCAACCACCAGCAGAGACACGATGACGATCATCGGCGTCACCGTAAAAATGACAACCAAGGGTGCCAAAACGGTTTTGATACGCCCCAAACCCACGCTGTCCAGCCAGGCCCAGCCGTTGTTGACGAAGGCCGACGATTCCAGCACCAGGCGAACCTGATCCAGCGCGTTGTCCCAAAAAAAGTAACCCAGCGCAACCGTCATTCCAATCACCAGAATGAGGGGCAACAAGGACAGCACCACCACGCGCGGCCGCAGGCAGTAGGCCACCGCACGCCAGAATGAATCAAGAAGCAGGTTCATGAGCCAAGCATAACGCCACGCCGCATCAACGCGGGCCGATACCAGTGGATCGAACTAGGCGCGCCCTGCCAAGCGCTTCAGACCCTGCCACTGCTGACTCCAGAAACCACGGCCGTAATCCCTGCCCTGCTCCACCTGATCGCGCACGCCGGTGGGATCGTAGCGTTGCTCGAAATTGGCCGTTCCAAACAGCATGTCCCACCACGGCAGCAGCACGCCAAAATTGCTGCCACCCAAACGGACTGCCCCCACGCTTGCCACTGCGTGTGCTGCGCTGCCCCCCGAGGGGTCCTTCGCACCTTGGGATGGGCCGGCGGCGCTCATTGCCTCTTTACGGGGAGACTCATGACCGATGCCAATGGCATGGTGCACCCGGTGAAAGCGCGGACTGACCCACAGGCGCTCCCCCACGCGGCCAAACCACAGCCGCAAGTTGGCATGCTGAAAGCTCTCGCTGAGTTGGGTAAAGGCAACGATGGCCACAAACTGCCCCGGCGCAATGCCAATCAGTTGCGCCAGCACCACCAGCAGGCAGTCCCGCAGCAGGTCGTCCAGCAGGTGGTTGCGGTTATCGCTCCACATGGTCATCTGGAGCTGCGCGTGGTGCAGGGAGTGCAGGCGCCACCACCATTCATACTGGTGCTGCCCGCGGTGCACCCAGTAGTTGAAAAAATCCATGGCCAGCAGGTAAATCAGCAGGCTGGCGACGGGTTGGTCGGTCACGCCGGGCCACAGGGCGTCCAGGTGAAAGGTTTCCCAGCCGGCGACCCGCAGCGCACCAAACAGCGCGTCAAAAAATGGGGCCAGCGTAAAGAACAAGACCAGGCGAAACAGCCCCAGCCGGTGAATCACGGTGTACAGCATGTCAACGCGAATGGTGGCGCGGTCGATCACCGCTTCCACCGGCCGCCAACGCTGCAGAGGCCCAATCACCACGACGAGCACCAGCAACTGCAACAAACCCACCAGCAGCCAGCCCGTGGCGTCAAAACCGTCCTCCAGCAAGTTGGCCAGACCCAGAGCGAACATGGCCGGTTGCACCAGCATTTCAAACAGCCATTGCTGGGCCGTCGAGAACGTGGCGATCAAGGTATCGAGAAAGTCGTTCACAACGCGCTCGCCATCATTTGCCCAGCAGCTTATTGAGCATGCGCAGCAATCCAGGCCCTGTACGAGGGGTGCTCGCGCAGGGTCTGGAAGCAAAAACCTTTGGCCTTAAGACCAACGATCAGCGGCTCCAACACGGCGGGCGCCCACGGGTCCTTGCGTGACCAGATTCCCAGATGGGCCATCAGGATGTCGCCCGGGCGAATATCCCGCAGCGCCTTGGCCAGCAGCGCGTCATTGCTGAAGGCCTCGCTGGGTAACTCATCACCCAAAAACCCCGCCTGCGCCCATCCCACATGCGCATAACCACAGGCCTTGGCGGCGGCCAGCAGTTTCGGCGATGTCTTGCCGCCTGGCGCCCGGAACATGGGCAAGGCTTTCTTGCCGGTCAGCTCCTGCAAGCGCGTGTTCGCCTGGTCGAGCTGACCACAGTAGGCGCGGGCATCCCAGGTGAGATCCCGTCCCTCCAGGGGACCGGCGGAGGGTCGAATGCGAAACAAGGGCTCAGTGCCCGGTACATCCGCACGCCAGTAGGCGTGGTCAAAGGTGTGCGAGGCAAACTCGTGTCCCTCAGCAGCACGGGCTTTCCACCAGGGCGCCCAATGTTTGCCCAGCGTGCCATCACCTACCCGGGTGCGTTCATTGGCAGCAAAGAAAGTCACTTTGACACCCTGGCGATTCAGGATGTCAGCCACCAGCGGGGCAATTTCCATATGCCCGGTGTCCAAGGTCAAATACAGCGGCTTTTCACAGGCATTCTGAGCCATAGCCCCCGTAGAAAGAGCGCAAGCAGCTACAAACTTGATAGCAGCCTGGAGGCTTTTGCGCAAGTCCATGGTGCCCTTCAAACCACCCTATTGGCGCGAGGCATGGTCGAGCGTCCACACGCCATGCGGCGACTTGCCGACCTTGACCTGCCGCACCACCTGCCGGGTTGTAGTGTCAATCACCGTGAACTTGCCGGCCCACCGGGAGGCCAGGTAAATGAAGCGGCCGTCCGCCGAGACATCCATGTCGTCGGGTCCACTGGGGCCGGGCAGGTTATCCACTACCGTCATGCTCTGGTAGTCAATCTTGCTGATGGTGTTGGCCACCCGGTTGCTGACGTACACATGGCGTTTGTCACCGGCGGCCCGAAAGGAATGGGCGCCCTTGGCGGTCTTGATGGTTTGTACCAGCTTGGGGCGTTGACCACTCACGTCATACACCTCGACACCGTCACCCCCGGTCAGCCCGACCAGCAGGAACTTGTCATCGGGCGTACCGAAGACATCGGCCGGCATGGGGCCGGTCTTGTTGCGCCAGGTCAGCGTCTGGGTTGCCAGATCAATAGCCACCAGCTCATCACTGTCCTGCATGCTGCTGTAAACCGTGGTGCTGGTGCTGTTGATCCAGAGGTGGCTGGGGGTCTTGCCCGTTGGCACACGTTTGGCCAACGTCAACTCGGCGCCGTCCCAGCGGTAAATGTCCACGTGGTTCAACCGGTTGGCGGCTGTCACAAACCACTTCATGTCAGGCGAAAAGCGCAGCTGATAGGGGTCCACAATGCCGCGCACCGTGCGCTGCACCTCGGCCGTTTTGGGGTCGACAAAGGTCAGGGAATCGCTCAGGGCATTGGCAACAATCAGCGACTTCTGGTCTGGCGTCATGTAGAGGTGGTGCGGCTCCTTGCCAGTATGGATGCGCTTGCTCTCTTTCCAGCTGACCGGATCAATCACACTGATGCTGGCGTCCAGCGAGTTGAGGATGAACACCGGATTGGATTGAGCCAGCCCGACGCTGGGTGCAACCAGGACGGACACGAGCACCAGCAGCAACGAAAAACGGGGCAGCCAGGAGGCAACACGGTGCAAATTCAATGGCAACAAGGGGGGGTTAGTCTTCACAATCGATCACTTTTCGGGTAACCGACAAGTTTAGCCGCCAACGCCGCAGTTTCCTGAACGTGGCTCAGACTCACTGCGCTTTGGCTTGCAACTTCTGCAAATCATCCGCGCGCAGCCAGCGCCATTGCCCGGGTAACAGGTCATCGGGCAGCTCCAACTCGCCGATCCTGGAACGGTGCAAGCCCTCCACCCGGTTGCCAACCGCTGCCAGCATGCGCTTGACCTGGTGGTATTTGCCCTCGGTCAGCGTCAGCCGCAGATGCAACGACGCACCGTCGGCGTCTACGATCTCGCAGGCCGCCGCCCGCACCGGCTTGGGGTCATCGTCCAGAACCACCCCGGCCAGCAGGCGCTGAACCTGCTTCTCATCCAGCGGATGCTTGGCGGTGACCTCGTACACCTTGGGGCTGTGCTTCTTGGGCGAGCTCATCTGGTGGATGAACTGCCCGTCATCGCTAAGCAGCAGCAGGCCCGTCGTGTCCTGATCGAGCCGCCCGACCGCCTGCACACCCTGCACGGCACTCTTCTGCGGGCGCAGGCGTAGCGGCGAAGGCAACAGGGTGTAGATGCTGGGATAGGTCGATGGCTTTTGCGAGCATTCGGTGCCAGCTGGCTTGTGCAGCATCACATAGGCCTTCTCGAAATACGCCCAGTCCACACCCTGAACCCGAAATCGCAAGCCATGTGCTACAAATTCCATAGCAGCTTCCGCACAATTGACGGGGGTTGGATCGTCTTTCTCCCTGTAAACCTGGACAAAACCCTGCTGGATCAGGCCAGCGCACACGCGCCGGGTGCCAAAGCCCTGCGAATAAAGTATTTCCTGGAGTTGCATGGTTTCTCTTCTTGTTGCCGGTAAATGCCGCCCCATAGCTTAAAGCGTGGCCGCCTGCAGGAATGGAGTGCGCTCCCCGCCAAATCCAAGTAAACTAAAAAAACGAACGATAGCCACGTCAGATGGCCAAACATTCTCAGGGTGAGTCACATGATCATTGCTTTTTTGGTAGGTCTTGGGCTGGGGGCAGCGCTACTGTACTGGTACAACCGGTCGGAACAACACAAACGCCGACGCATTCCCAAGGAGTGGCCGCTGCGGATGCGGCCACTGGTCAATAACCGCGAGAAACAGGTCTGGGTCTGGCTCACCAAGGTGATGTTCGACCAGCAGATCCTCGTCAAGTTACCCGTCACCCGATTTACCGCCCCAACGCCCGGTACCGACGCGGCGCACTGGTACCGGCTGCTCAATGGGGTGTATTGCAGCTTTACCGTCTGCAATATGGAAGGACAGGTCATTGGCTGCATCGATGTACCGGGGCCCAATGGACTGTCCATGAGCAACCAGTCCCTTAAACACGCCCTGCTCACGCACTGTGGTATCCACTACCTGGTGGTGGACCCCACCAACCTGCCCCACCTCATCCAGATACGCACCGCGTTCCTGGGTGAGCACGCGGCCAGGGGCACCGGAAACAGCCAGTTGGAGTCGCAGTTCAAGGACATGAGCCAAACCCTGCACGCCATTGTCGACCGCAAACGCCACAGCAAGAGCAACGCCAGGGTACAGCTGGAAGCGTCGATGCCCAACACATCAGAGTACGCCGAAAGCCATCTGGCGCCCGGCTGGGAACAAAACTCCTTTGTCACGCCGCTGGACAGCCGCTCAGGCGAACTGCGCCGCTGATTCAGCTCGACTAACCGGGGGCCTCAGCCTGCGCTCAAGCCGTCCACCGTCTGAAACAGGGCCTGGCGTGCCTGCGCAATAATTTGCGCCCGCCACGCGTCGGTGTCTACATAAAAGGCATCCATCATCTGGCGCCGGATGGCCGCCTGCAGTTCCTGCGGTGCCTGCGGGTGCTGGTACAGCCAGTGGTCGCCGCGTAGCGCCGCAATCATCTCCAGAATGGGCAAGGTGCCGTATTCCATGGCAATGCCGGTGTATTCGGCTTGCGGGCATTCGTCGTACAGCGCGCTCCACATCAAGCCGGTCAGGCGCGCCGAGTTGGAAGAACCATCGTAAAACGACGTGACCGGCGTCGCCCCGCCACCACTCCACCAGGCTCGGGCACGCGCCAGAGCCTCGGGCTCGTCCCGGCACGCAAAAATGCGTTCGCCCACGCCACTGGGGCCCAGGCCGGTATGCAAGTCCATCCAGGCAATGCGACGGGCCCGGCTCCCATAGGTTTGCAATACCTGGCGCAGGGTTACGTTGCTCCAGGTCGGCGCGGTGCCTCCAAAGAACAAGCCATCGGCAAACTCGTACTGCCCTTGCGACACCGCGGCCTGGTAGCGAGCGACGCCCTGGCTCTCGATATACGCCGCAATGGCAGCCTGGTTGTCTGGCGTGGGTGGCCACTGGGCGGGCAGCAGCAAGCTGTGCAATTCGCGGTACGCCGCATTGACCGGCAGTGCCTGGCTGAAATCCTGAAAGTTGCGGTTGAGATCGACGTTTTCGTGCGTCGTGCGCCTGAGATGCGAGAAACCATGGGGATTGAGCGCATGGATGTAGAGCACCGCCACGCCAGCGGCCCGTGCCTTGGCCCGCCACTCGGCATCATGGGCCGCAAACACCTGAACGCCCGAGCCGCAATAGCCTTCCACGCCATGGCAGGCACTGCTGACGATGAACAGCCGATCCGCGTCCGCCGCCCCGTCCAGTGCCACATCCATGGCCAGGTCTTCTCCGTCACGCCCCTTGAGGGGGTGTTCATAGGAGCGCAGGGCCATGCCGGCGGCTGCAGCGGCTTCCAGAAACTTGACCCGTGCAGCTGCATAGCGCTGCGAAAAAGCTGCGTTCAAATCCATACTCAAATCCTTCCCTCTTCGACGCCATGGCACGCCACACGCACCTCGGACAAATTCATGATCTGCGGCCGCTCGCTGGCGCACCGCGCGTTGGCGTGCGGACAGCGCGGGTGAAAGGCGCAGCCGCTGGGTGGATCCAGCGGGTTGGGTACCTCGCCCGACACGGGCGTGCGCGCACGACCGGTATCGCGCATCTTGGGAATGGCATCGAGCAGCATGCGCGTATAGGGGTGGCGCGGATTTGCAAACAGCGTGTGCTTGTCCGCCAACTCCACCAGACGCCCCAGGTACATGACGCCCACCTGGTCGCTGACATGGCGCACCACGGCCAGATTGTGCGAGATGAACAAATAGGTCAAACCCCGTTCGCGCTGCAGGTCCTTCATGATGTTGAGCACCTGCGCCTGCACGCTCACGTCCAGCGCCGAGGTGGGTTCATCGCACACCAGAAACTCCGGCTCGGTACCCAAAGCTCGGGCAATCGAAATGCGCTGGCGCTGCCCGCCCGAAAACTGGTGCGGGTATTTCGCCATGTCCAAAGCGCTCAGTCCGACCGACTTCAGCAGCTCGGCAACCCGTGCCTTGAGCGCTGCAGGATCGGTGATCAAACCGTGCTCGGTGATCGGCTCACCCACAATATCCTCCACGGTCCAGCGCGGATTCAAACTGGCGTACGGGTCCTGAAATATCATCTGGATGCGCCGGCGCAATGGCTCACTTTGTGGCGTCTTCAGCGTGGCATGCACGTCCTGGCCATCAAAGTGCAAGCCGCCGCGCGAGGGTTCGTACAAGCCCACCAGCAGACGGGCCACTGTACTTTTGCCACAGCCCGACTCGCCCACCAGCGCCAGCGTTTTGCCTTTTTCAATGTCGAAGCTCACACCGTCCACCGCCTGCAACAGCAGTCGCGGCTTGCCTTCGAGTACCCGGTTCAGCCAGGGTGGCGACACATCGAAGGTCTTGGCCAGATCGTGCGCCCGAACCAGGGGCACTGGCTTGGGAGTCAGCGTGCTCATGCGGCGACCCCCTGCCTGGCATCATGCAACCAGCAGGCGGCGTGGGTCCTGTCACTGGGCATCAGCTCGGGCCGCTCTTGCCGACAGCGGTCAAACGCCTTGGGACAACGCGGATTGAAAGCGCAGCCGGTCGGAATGGCATCCAGGCGGGGCATCGCCCCATCGATCTGGTTGAGGCGCTCGCGGTCCATGGCTATGTCTGGAATCGCCGCCATCAGGCCTTCGGTATAGGGGTGGGATGGCCGGTTGATCACGTCATGCACCGGGCCGATTTCCGCAATGCGCCCGGCATACATCACCGCCACGCGGTCACACGTTTCAGCAATCACGCCCATGTCGTGGGTGATCAACATCACCGCGGCGCCGTGCTTTTTGCAGACGCTTTTGAGCAGTGTGATGATTTGCGCCTGAATCGACACATCCAGTGCCGTCGTCGGCTCGTCGGCCACGATCAGCTTGGGCTCGCCGGCCAGTGCCAGCGCAATCACCACGCGCTGGCGCATGCCCCCGGAAAACTGGTGCGGGTAATGCCCCATGCGCTGCTCGGCGGCAGAAATGCCGGTTTCCTGCAACAGGGAAATCGCGCGCAGGCGGGCCTCTTCCGCACTCACGGGCAAGTGCGTTTGAATCGTTTCGATCAACTGCCGCCCCACCGTGTACAGCGGATTGAGCGAGGTCAGCGGGTCCTGAAAAATGGCACCAATCCGGCGGCCCCGGATGTGGCGCAACTGCGCTTGATTCAGGTTGTCAATGCGCTGCCCTTCCAGCAATACCTGGCCACCGCTGATGCGCCCCGGTGGCTCCAGCAGACCGATGATGGCCGCGCTGGTCAGCGACTTGCCGGCGCCGGACTCCCCCACAATGCCCAAAATTTCGCCCGGCGCGATATCAAACGAAATATCGTCCAAGGCTCTCAGCGTTCCGCGTCGACCGGGAAACTCAACGATCAGGTTCTTGACTTGTAAAAGACTCATGGGATTAGCGCAAGCGCGGATTGAGCGCATCGCGCAGCCAGTCGCCCAGCAGGTTCACGCTCAAGGCGATCAGCACCAGCATGAGGCCGGGGAACACCGTGATCCACCAGTTGCCGGAAAACAGGAACTTGTTGCCCACCTGGATCAGGGTGCCCAGCGATGGCGAGTTCGGCGGTGCACCGACCCCCAGAAACGACAGCGTGGCCTCGGTGATGATGGCAGTGGCCACCTGGATCGTGGCCAGCACCATCACCGGCCCCAGCACATTGGGCAACACGTGCCGGCGCATGATGCGCAGTGGCGCCACGCCCGTCAGGCGCGCCGCCTGGACGTACTCCTTGTTGCGCTCCACCAGCGTCGAACTGCGCACCGTACGGGCGTACTGCACCCAGCCCGTCAGCGATATCGACAGTATCAACACACCAAAGACCATGGCAGACGGTGCGTTGGGAAACACGGCCCGCCCAACACCGGCGATCAGCAACGCAATGAGAATGACCGGAAAGGACAGCATCACGTCACACACACGCATGATGAACGCGTCCAGCTTGCCGCCCACAAAGCCGGCCAGCAAACCCAGACTGACGCCCACCAGGGCCGACAGTGCAACCGAAGCCAGTCCCACCATCAGCGAGATACGCGCTCCAAACATCAGCGCCGAGAGAATGTCACGCCCCTGGTCATCCGTGCCCAGCAGGTACTTGGGATTGCCGTCCGCCAGCCAAAGCGGCGGCAGGAATGCATCCGACAACTCCAGCGTTGCCAGATCGAACGGATTGTGCGGCGCCACCAGATTGGCAAACGCCGCACAGAACAGGCAGACAAACGCAATCAGGCCGGCAGCCATCGCAACCGGAGAGGTGCGAAAGCTGTAGCCGATATCGCTATGCCAGGCGCGCTGGAACCATCCCGTCATGCAGCACCCGCTCACTTGACGGTGATGTACTTCCACATCATCCCGTTGTCGGGCCACTGAACCAGCTGGACGTTCTTCTTCGCACCCCAGTTCAAGGCCTGTTGGTGCAGCGGGATGTGACCCACATCGTCCTGGTGAATCTTGATCGCTTCGTGGATCATGGCGTTGCGCTTTTTCATATCCGTCTCTGAACCCACTTTTTCGGTCAATTCATCAACGCGGGCGTTGCTATAGGCGCCCAGGTTGAACTGACCGCGACCACCCTCACCCGGTGTGGACAGGATGGCCAGCATTACGTTTTGCGCGTCCACCGTGCTGGAGGTCCAGCCCAGCATGTAGAAGCTGGTATCGCGGCGCAATATCTTGGGGAAATACGTGCCCTTGGTCTCCACTTCCAACTTGATCTTGACACCCACGCGCGCCAGATTGGCAGCGACCGCCTGGCAGATGGGTCCATCGTTGACGTAGCGGTCATTCGGGCAATTCATGGACACCTCAAAACCGTTCGGGTAACCCGCCTCCGCCAGCAGCTTCTTGGAGGCTTCCGCGTCAAATGGCAAGCGCTTGGCCAGATCCGGCGCAAAACCGTTGACCTCGGGCGGGAACATCAGTGCAATGGGGGTTGATGCGCCACGCATCACCGTGCGCTTGATGCCGTCGATGTCGATGGCCTGGTAGAAGGCCTGGCGTACCCGCTTGTCCTTGAACGGGTTCTTGCCCTTCACATTCGAATACAACAATTCGTCGCGCTTTTGGTCCATGCCCAGGAAGATGACGCGCAGTTCAGGCCCTTGCAGAACCTTCAGGTTGGAAGCGGCCTTGATGCGCTCCACGTCCTGCACTGGCACGGGCTCCATGACGTCGATCTCGCCCGACAACAAGGCAGCAACCCGCGTGCTGTCGTTGCCAATCACATTGAAGATGACCTCGTCCACATTGCCCTCGATCTTGCCCCAGTAGTTGTTGTTGCGGGCGAACACGGTCCGCACGTTGGGCTGGCGCTCACGCAGGCGGAAAGGGCCGGTTCCATTGGCCTTGAACGAGGCCGCATTTTCAATACCCTTGCGGCGGTCCACCGGCTTGGTGGCCTGGTTGGCTTCGCACCACTTCTTGCTCATGATGTCCCAGTGCGTGAACAGCTCGGGCAGGATGGGAAACGGTGCGGTAGTGATCACATCAATGGAGTGATCATTGAGCTTCTTGATTTCCTTGATCTGACCCACATAGGTCTTCATGTCCGAGCCATCGCTTTTTGCGCGCTCAAAACTGAAGATCACGTCGTCGGCGGTGAACGGCGTGCCATCATGAAACTGCACGCCCTTGCGCAAATCGAAATGCCAGACGGTCGGAGCGGTCTGCTTCCAGCTGGTGGCCAGCGACGGTGCCAGCTTGTAATCACGGTCGCGCGTCACCAGCGCTTCGTATACGTTTTCATCGACGCTGATTTGCAGCGACTCGTTGAGCGAATGCGGGTCCATTGACAGGGCATCGCCCTGGTTGCCAATCCGCAGGGTGACCGCCGATGCCGGGACCGCCGCAACGGCCAGGGCCGTTCCTACCATGGCAAACGCAAATTTTTTCTTGAAATGCATAAAAATCTCCTTTTTGGATTGAAGTGGCTCAGGCTTACACGGACAGGGGCATGGACTGCTCTGCCAGGCTTGCGTGCAACGCAGCGCCCAGCGGCAAAATATCGTCGTTGAAATCGTAACGGGTGTTGTGCAACAAACAGCTTCCGACACCGTTCTCGGCCCCCTGGCCAATGCGCATATAGGCCCCGGGCTTGACTTGCAGCATGAATGAAAAATCTTCAGAACCCATGCTGGGTTCCAGGTCCCGCACGACGTGGTCGGCGCCCACCAGGCTTTCGGCAACGTTGGCCGCAAACAGCGTCTCTTGCGGGGTATTGATGGTGGCAGGGTAGATGCGTTCGTAGTGCACCGCAGCCGTGGCACCGAAGCCCAGGGCTACGGCACTGCACAGCTCGTTGAGTCGGCGCTCCACCATGTCCTGCACATCGGGGTTGAAGGTGCGAACCGTACCCACCAGTGTGGCCTTGCCCGGGACCACGCTCATGGCGCCGGGGTCGCCGGCATGCATGGCGCAAATGCTGACCACGGCACTGTCAATGGCGCGGACGTTGCGCGAAACAATGCTCTGGATCGCGGTAATGATGTGCGCGGCCACCACGACCGGATCGATGGTCTGGTACGGATGGGCACCGTGCCCGCCCCGCCCCGAAACCTCGATCGTGACGCGATCTGCCGACGCCATCATCGGGCCCGCATTAAGCCCCACCGTACCGGGACGCAGGCCCGGCCAGTTGTGCATGCCATAGACCGCCTGGACCGGAAAACGCTCGAAAAGCCCATCCTGAATCATGGCCCGCGCGCCGGCGTAACCTTCCTCGCCGGGCTGAAATATCAGCACCGCGGTGCCATCAAAGTTACGGGTGGCGGCCAGATAGCGGGCGGCGCCCACCAGCATGGCGGTATGGCCATCGTGGCCACAGCCGTGCATCAGCCCGGAACGGGATGACTTCCAGGCAAAGTCATTGAGCTCGGTCATCGGCAAGGCGTCCATGTCGGCCCGCAGACCCGTCATTTTTCCGTTGCTGTTTTGGTGCCCCTGGATCGTCGCCACCAGTCCGGTCTTGCCAATGCCGGTGTGCACCGCATCCACCCCACAGCGCTCCAGCGCCTCCTTGACCCGTGCCGCGGTATAAACCTCTTCAAACCCCAGTTCGGGGTGGGCGTGCAGGTCACGGCGAAAGGCGGTGAGTTCCGGGTGGAACTCGGATATCTGGGCGAAGGCACGCCCTTTTGCCCGGAGTGTTGGCGCTGCAAGTGAACCCGGCATCAATGCCCCCCCGCACTGCCAACACGCAGGCGCGGGTCGACAACAAAATACAAAAGATCGACCACCAGGTTGATGACCACAAAAATCAGCGCGACCAGGCACAAATAGGCGGCCATGACGGGAACGTCGGCAAATGTCACGGCCTGGATAAACAGCAGGCCCATGCCTGGCCACTGGAAAACCGCTTCGGTGATGATGGAAAACGCAATCAACGTGCCCAGTTGCAAACCAATGATGGTGATCACGGGCACCAACGTATTCTTCAACGCATGCCCAAAATGAATGGCATAGTTGCTCAGGCCCCTTGCACGGGCAAACTTGATGTAGTCGGTGCGCAGCACTTCAAGCATCTCGGAACGCACCAGACGCATGATCAGCGTGAGCTGGAAAATGGCAAGGGTGACCGCAGGCAAAACAATGTGATGCCAGCCATCCAGCGTCAACAGACCGCTGCTCCACCAACCCATGGTCTGCACTTCACCCCGTCCAAAGCTGGGGAACCAGCCCAGCATCACCGAGAAGAAAAGAATCAACAAGATTCCGATCAGGAAGGTGGGCAGAGAAACGCCCAACAGGGATAGGGTCATGAACAACTGGCTGACCAGCGTTCCCCGTTTGAGTGCGGCGTACACCCCCATGGGTACTCCCACCACCAGCGCCAGCACAGCCGCCACCAGGGACAGTTCCAGCGTAGCCGGAAAGCGCTCGGCAATCAGGCGGGATACCTTGGCGCCCTGGCGCAAACTCAAACCAAACTCGCCCTGCACCGCATTGGCCAAAAAGTGGGCAAACTGGATGAAAAATGGCTGGTCCAGCCCCAAATCGGCGCGAAGCTGCGCAATCTGATCGGGCTTGGCGTCCTGTCCAAGCAAAAAAACCACAGGGTCGCCCACATACTGAAACAGCATGAACGCAAAGAAGGCCACCGCAATCATGACGATCACTGCCTGAATCAGCCGGCGGAGGATAAAAGCAATCATGGTTGGAAAGTGGTTGGTGCTGCATGCTAGCAGAGCAAAGACCGTGCCGACACCGGGACTTTCCCTGCGAACCAGCACGCCATCGTCCGCAATTTCCAGTCCAGACAGCGTCCAGCCGGCCATTTGCATCTACCCGCATTCATTTACATCTTGTTACGCCATCCTGGGTTCGCCGTCGGACGTGCGGCGCGGCGGCAAAAAGCCGAGGCTAAAATCCGTCAACCACGCCAAACACCATGTTTTCTTTATTCCGCACCAAAAAGAAACAGCCCACTGAGGCCATTGAGGCTGCAGAAGCCCATGCAAAGCGCATGGATTTGGAGGAGCGCAAGGCATTTCGCCAGGAAATGATGTACCAATCCATCCGGGAGAGCTTCCTGTCCATGGAAGTCATCGGCAGCATGTACAAGTTCAAAGTGACGCCGGTCGATGTGCGTCACCACCGCTTTATTGCGATGATCGACGTCGCCAAGTCATTCGTAACGGGCAAAGAAGCCCGTACAAAAAGCTTTGCCGCGCTTGAAAAGCTCATGCGGGCCAATGCTTACAAACGGTTTGGCGTACTGATCGAAGGCATCTACTGGCGCGTGAGCGAAACCGAAGGCCAGTTTGAACGGCATTCAAGAAACGCAGACGGTGAGGGTGACTTTGGCGCCGCTGCAGCGGTCCAGCAACGCCAAATACCGGCAAGCACGCCGCCCGCCAATGGCAACGCCGAACCCAATTTGGCGCGCAATGCCTATCAACCGGTGTCCGACGACGAAGCGCAAGCATTCATGGAAGCACTGCGCAATGGATTGTCCCCGCCCGTGGTCCGCGTAGGCGAATGGGAATACCAGTCCGACCTGGCTCCGCTGGACAGCGGGATCATGATCGGCGGCACCCAGTACGGGAAATTGCACTAGAACAGCACAGGCGCTGGCTGCTTCACAGCTTGTCCAGCGACAATGCCTGCGACGACTGCGGCGCAGTCGGTCTTTCACGATGGTCTGCAATCCGCTCCAAAAACCGCAACGCAGCAGCATCGTCCGGCTTAAGCAGCAACAGATTGCGAAACGCTGATTCGCTGGCGGCCCATTGCTGCTGGTAAAAACTCTCAACCGCTCTTGCACTGAGCGCACACAGCACAGGATCAGCGCACGGGGTGTACACCTTGACCGACTCGCTCTTGCCTTTGACGACCACCGTATCCAGATGGCGCAAACCCACATCGGGTGGCAATCGCAATGCGGTAGCGTCCGACAGCAAGATGCCGGTACCAAATGCCTTGTTGGCGCCCTCCAGACGGGACGCCAGATTGACCGCATCGCCAATCACCGTATAAGAAAAGCGGGAGTGCGACCCGATGTTGCCCACCACCACCCGCCCGGTGTGCAGGCCAATGCGCATGGAGATGGCGGGCAAGCCACGCTCCGTCAAACGGCTGGACAACACGTCCATCGCAGCCTGCATGTCCATGGCTGCCCGCACCGCGTGTTCGGCATGCCGGGGGTCGTCCAGCGGTGCGCCCCAGAATGCCATCACGGCATCGCCGATAAACTTGTCGACCGTGCCGCCATGGCGATGGATGATGGGCGTCATGGCGTTGAAATACTCGGTCAGAACGTCAACCGTGGCCTCGGCGGTCATGCGCTCCGACAAGCCCGTGAAATTGGCCAGATCGGTAAACATCAGCGTCAACTCGCGGGCCTCACCGCCGAGCTTCATCAGGTCGGGGCGTTCGATCAGTCGGGCCACCACTTCCTCGGGTACGTACTGTGAAAACATCATCCGCATCTGCGCCGCGCGACGCCGGCTGCCCACGTAGTTGACCAGCATGGACGCGCCATACACGGCCATCACGGCCAGCATCGGAAGCAGCGGTGCCAACCAGATTTTCTGGCTCACAAACAGCCAGAAGGACAGCACCCAGACGCCCCCGCCCAACCCACATGCAAGGGCCGCACTCACAATGGGCTGCGTGCGCAAACCCACCAACGCGAGCACCAGAATCATGCACAGAGCCAGTGCCGCAACCCACCCCTGTGCGGCGGTGCGCAGCCCCCCACCGGTCATCCGATTGCTGATCAGGTTGGCCTGCACTTCCACTCCCGGGAACAGCCGGTCGTCCCCATCCATCACCGCAAAGGGGGAATTGAACATGTCGCTGCGTGAGCCGGTCAATTCGACTGCGGTCCGAACCGCGCGACCGATGAGCACGATCTTGCCCTTGAAGAAGCCTTTGGGGAGCAACTCAGGGTCCAGCGCCTGGTAATACGAACGGGTGTCAAACGTTGTGCGCGGTCCCACGTATTCAATCAGGTCCGCCTGTGCCGCGACGTCACCGGTCGTTGCTGCCGATCGGGCCAGATGGGCCAGGCGGGATGAAAAGCTGTCGCTGCCAATGGCTTGGCGACGCACCACAAAGTCATCGTCCGGAGTGATATGAACCTGCCCCACCCGTGCACCGGCTGCCATAAACTGGTCCAGTGGCATCACCTCGCTCCACAGCGACGCATTGCCACTCTCGGTCTTCTCGCGGCTAGCCGCCAGCACGACCGGTGGTCCGGCGCGTATCGCACGGGCAAAAGCGTCATCATCCAGGGCATTGGACGGTTCGGCAAAAACCATGTCGAAGCCTGCCGCCAGGGCACCATCCGTGCGCAACCGGTCCAGTACCTGCGCGTGCAGATGGCGCGGAAACGGCCACTGCGTTTGCAGTTGCGCAAAGCTGGGCTCGTCGATCGCAAGAATGACCACGGGAACGTCCACCCTGCGGGCTGCGCTCAACGACGTGAATAGATCGAACACCTTGTATTCGACGGCTTGCCACGGACGCGTCGTCGAAGCCAGGTACACCAGCACCAGGGCAACGAGGCCCGCCACCACGACCAGGACGCGCTGGCGCAGCGTCACATCAGAAACGGTAGCGCGCATCCAGAACATAGCGTTCGGTCTGCCGTGGCGATTTGCTGCCGCCCAGGTTGAGCGCACCCAGACCGATCACCCAGTGCTTGTCAGCCGTCTCCCAAAAACCGACCACGTCCACACTCCAGCCGGCAGGCCAGGGCGTGAGATTTTCTTTTTCCTCGAAACGCTCGGACCGGTACACGGCACGTGCCCCCACATAGGTACGTGCGGCACTGGCCCAGGTTGCTCCCAGGATGGCCGTGTTGCTAGGCATGTACGGTATGCGCTTGCCGCTGACGCGGCCTGTGGGTGCCTCCGAATCGGCATAGTCGCTGCTGGTGTCCTGCACCGTGTATTTGAAATAACCGGACAGCGTGTCGCTCAACAGACGGTTGGCGCCCAGCGACAGGGCCCGGACCGTGCCATTTTCAAAACCCGGTGTATCTTCCAGCACATCGACCGACGACAGGTTGACCGTCTGGGCGTTGCGCAATGCCTCCAAAAACGGCAGGCTGGGCGTGCGCAAATCAACGCCGGGAGACACCGGGTTGCGAATATCCTGGTAGTCGGCCTTGAGAGTCAGAAACGTGCCGGCATTGGGCGTCCAACCCAGCTGAACCACGCTGCGCTTGAGGCGGCCTCCGGCCTCGACCAGCCGGTCTTCCAGCGGAATGCCTGCCGTTTCGACGCTATTGAGCGTGCTCACGCTCAACGGCCTGACCCAATCCTGGTAGGCGGCTCGCACCGTCAGCTGGTCGTTGGGCTTGAACGCCGCACCCACGCGGGGTGCCCACTGGTCAGTCGTGGTGTTGGTTCGCACACGGGTGGTATCCACGTTACCGCTGAGGTACAGGGCCGTTGCAGTGTCACCAACCATGTTCTCGGTCAGGCGGCTGCCCGCCAGGGCGCCATCCCATAGCAGGCTGGGCGTTGCATGGTGTTGTGCGGCCAGCGTCACGGCCGAGAAGCGACGGTCAATATCATTGGTTCCGCCAAAGACAATGTATTCGCCCATGGCAACCGAAGCACCCCGTGAAACAAAAATCGGGCCGGAGCCCACCATGTCGTTGTACTGGGATTCCTTGACCGTTTCCAGGCCAACGGACAGGCGCGTGAGCGGACTCACGTCCACGCTGTGCCGAAGCTGAACATCATTGAACTTCTTGACGGGTTTGGCGTACATACCGATCAAACCCACCGCGGCACCCGTTCCAAACAGCGACGGATAAGCCGACAGTTCAGTCACTTCATCACTGGTGCCCACCTTGAACCACGTCTGGGAGACCGGGGACCAACGGTAGGAAAGACCAAGGGCACTGTGGCGGACCGTGTTGTCAACCGCCGTGCTGGTCGTCGCCTGGGTTTCCATGAAGTCCAGCACCTTGTTGTGGCCCTGTAGGTTGGCCTTGAACTCGTTGGAGTAGGCGAACAGCCCCAGGTCTTCCGTTGGCTGCATGCCAAAGCCCAGCGTCGCGACCCGAACCCGGACGTCGGAGCGGCCACTCGAGTCGGTGAATGCCGGTTGGTTGGACCATGCCCCGATGTCAATCGGGAATTCGGTCGCCTGGCCTTGCTGCAACTGCGCGAAATACGCCATCGGCACCGATGCGTTGGCAACGCCATTCACGGTCACGGAGGGTATCTGCAACTGCGCAAACGTCTTGTCCATGGTGTAGCCCAGCGCACCGTAATGCCCCGCACGCTGCAGCAGCGTCGAGAAACGGTTGCTGGCGCCAAACGCCAGCGGATCGCTCAGATAGCCCTGAAACAGCTCGGAGTTCTTGTTGAACTCCCCCGCATAGCGGTCGGCCAGAAACAGGTGACTGCCGCCCCAGTACGGGTGGTAGCTGTCCTGCGCCAGTTCCAGCGCCCACTCCTCCAGTCCAAAGAAGGCCAACGCGGCGCCAAAGTTGGCACTGCCCTTCTGGTTGTTGGCCAACTGGTTGAGCGACTTCAGGTAGGGCAGACGCTGCACGGCATCGCGCGAGGCCTGCACCGCCTCACCGGGCCGAAACAGGTCGGTATAGATTTGTGACAGAAACAGGTAGGGCACCGGGTCTTTATCGTCCAGCACACTGGCCTGGCGCAGCGCTTCCATCGCATCGGCATGGCGCCCGAGCTGGTAATAGGCGACGGCGGTGTAGGACTTGGCGCGGGCATAGCGTGGCTCCATCACCCCGGCCCGCAAAAATGCATCAAGTGCCACCTCGGGCTGCCCCTGCTTCAGACGCAGCAGGCCCAGGCCCGTCCAGGCCACATAGTCTGCCGGGTTTTGCTCCAGCGCAGCGGCAAATGCCTGGTCCGCCTGCGCAAAACGGTTGGCAAAGGTTTCCAGTGTGCCGAGTTCGCCGCGGTAGCCGGCACCCCGGGGGTTCAATTGCAGTGCCTGCAGCAGATTGCCACGGGCCGCGCCGCTTTCTTCGCGTTCGTTCTGCGCGCTACCCAAGCCGAACCAGCCCCGGTCATCGGTGGGTGCCACGGCAACGGCGCGTGAAAACGCCTGCACCGCCGCCGCCGCATGGCCTTGCCGGCGTGCCAGCTCACCCTGCGCCAGCAACACGCTGGCGGTGTCGGCACTGCGGGCGCGCTCCAGCACTTCTGCGCTCTCGTCCAGCCGGTCTGCCAGCAGATAGACCCGTGCCAGCTGGGCCAACAGATCGGGATCATTGGGCCACCGGTTCAGTCCGATCACCAGCGTATTGACTGCTGCGTCGAATTCGCCATCCACCATCTGCAGGTCCGACAGCATCAAATAGGCCGCGGGCGGAACACCCTGGACCGCGTCCGCCAGGCTGGCAAGGAGCCGCCTGGCCAGCGCTGTTTCTCCACCCAGAATGGCCTGCGCGCTGGAAAGAATCGCCACCCACGGGCCTGTTTCCGTCGCCGCCGGGGTCCTGAGCGCCGCGGCCGACGCCGTCAGGTCCGACTTGCGCAGCGCATCAAGTACCGGCCTCAGCGCAGACGGTACCTGATCAACAAACAGGTGGCGCAAGGGATCGGCGGTGAGCGCGTTGACCCATTGAATGCGGTCGCGTGGATGACTCAACTGGATCTTGACCGGCACGCGACCGACCTCGGCCATGGCCGCCTCGTTGCGGTTGACGGTGACGGTTCCCTGGGCATTGGAAAACTCGACGCTGCCCGACAGCACGGTCAGCAAGGTCTTGCCGTTGGCATCGACATCCAACTCCCAATCGGTACCGCGTATCCCGGCGGTGGCGGCCGGCGTTTCCAGATTGAGGCGGCGGTTGTTCTGGCGCTTGGTCTGGGCCCAGGCCCGCCCCAGCGACAGCAGCAGGGTCGTCGGTTCGGCCTCAGTCGCAACCTTCTTGACCTGCAGCACCGAGTTCTGGTTGAGCCGTACCTGGGTGTCGTCCGCAAACAGCAAGGCCATTTTTGACGCGGACAGCGTGCGCACGAATGCGCCGCCGGGTAACAGTTGCGAGGTTGTGGCCGCAGACCACGGATCGCCGTCCCCCGCACGCTGTTCGCCACTGCCTTGCAGGCTGACAATCTGGGCCGCCGAGCCAGCCGCGACCGTCGCATGGCCGACCTGCGGCACAAGGACAAGCAGCACCGACAGTGCCCCGGACAACACCAATGACCCAGATTGCATGGTTGCTCCTGACGGATGGAAGACGACCGAAGCAATCGGCCACAAACACCAATGCCGCATTCTAGGAGTCACCTCTGCCCCGTGCCATCCCCATTTGCGTGCAAATCCCGCCCAATGCACCCCCATTGACAGGCGTCAAGGCAAGCCGGCGCCCGGCACGCGGCAAAACAAAGACCCCGGCCCAGGCCTGACCCCATGGCCGCCACCTAAAATGGGCCGGTGAACGCCATCCTGTCCCCCTCCCCCCGCCGCCCCATTCGCGAACTTCCCGACGAGCTGATCAGCCAGATTGCCGCCGGCGAGGTCGTGGAGCGCCCAGCCTCGGTGGTGCGGGAACTGGTGGACAACGCACTGGATGCCGGTGCCACGCACATCACGGTGCGTCTGCTGGCCGGTGGTGTGCGCCTCATCAGCGTAGAGGACGATGGGCTCGGCATCCTGGCCGAAGAGTTGCCCCTGGCCTTGCGCCGCCACGCCACCAGCAAGATTGGCAACCTGCAGGATCTGGAGTCGGTGGCCACCATGGGTTTTCGCGGCGAGGCCCTGGCCGCTATCAATTCAATAGCTGATTGCGCACTGTTGTCGAGGGCTAGCGGCCAATCTGCCGCTTATCTTCTGGATGGACGCACGGGTGAACTCAAACCCGTGGCGCGCAGCCAGGGCACCACCGTGGAGGTCAAGGAGCTGTTCTACAGCACCCCGGCGCGGCGCAAGTTTCTCAAGACCGACGCCACCGAACTGGCCCACTGCATTGAATCGGTGCGCCGCCACGCCCTGGCCCGCCCCGACGTGGGTTTTTCCATCTGGCATGAGGGCAAGCTGGTGGAACAATGGCGCCGCTGTGACGGCCCGGGCCTGGAGCAACAGTTGAACCAGCGCCTGGCCGATGTGCTGGGGGCGGATTTCATCGCGCAGTCGATTGCAGTGGATTGGCGGCCTGCCAGCGTGCAGCGCGCCAAAGGCGAAACCGAAACCGAAACGGCCGCTGGACAGAGAGCCCTTCGCGTGTGGGGCCGGGTGGGCATTCCCGATGCCGCACGTTCCCGCGCCGACCAGCAGTTCTGCTACGTGAATGGACGCTTTGTGCGTGACAAGGTGCTCACCCACGCCGCCCGCAGCGCCTATGAAGATGTGCTGCATGGCCACCGCCAGCCGGTCTATGCCCTGTACCTGGCCATGGACCCGGCGCGGGTGGACGTCAACGTGCACCCCACCAAGATTGAGGTGCGTTTTCGCGACAGCCGCGAGGTGCACCAGGGCGTGCGCCACGCGGTCGAAGACGCGCTGGCCACGCCGCGTGCGGGCAATGCCGACGCCAGCCAAAGCCGGGATGGCGCACCTTCAGCAGCCGGGTCGCAGGGTTATGCGGAAAAAGTGCCGCTAGCCCCCATGTACTCTTCGCAGCCAGCTATTAATTTCGGAGCAAGTACCGGCTCACAAGGCGGCCATGTGGTGCGTGATTTGGGAGCCCTTTGGCAGCCCAGCACTAGCCTCCCCGGATGCTGGGCGGCAGAGGGTTCTGCGCAGGCAGAAGGAGGAGGCCAAAGACCGAGGGACACGGAGCAGAACCCTCTGCCGTCCAGCGTCCCAGCCCGCGAGGAACCGGCGAACGCCTGGCCCCTGGGCCGCGCGCTGGCGCAGTTGCAGGGCATCTACATCCTGGCGGAGAACTCCCAGGGCCTGGTGATTGTGGATATGCACGCCGCCCATGAACGCATCGTCTACGAGCGACTCAAGAACCAGTTGACCGCGCAGACGGCCGGGGGCTCAGCCAACACCGTGGCCCCGCTCGCCAGCCAGCCGCTGCTGATCCCCGCCACCTTTGCCGCCACGCCGCACGAGGTTGCCACGGCCGAGGCCCATGCGGCCACCCTGCACACCCTGGGTCTGGAGATCAGCCCGTTTTCACCCAAGACCCTGGCCGTGCGTGCCGTACCGACCACGCTGGCGCAAGGCGATGCCGTGGAACTGGCCCGCAGCGTGCTGGCCGAACTAGCCCAGCACGACGCCAGCACCGTCATCCAGCGTGCGCAGAACGAGCTGCTGGCCACCATGGCCTGCCATGGCGCCGTGCGCGCCAACCGGCGCCTGACCCTGGACGAAATGAACGCCTTGCTGCGCCAGATGGAAGCCACCGAGCGCAGCGACCAGTGCAACCATGGCCGCCCCACCTGGCGCCAACTCAGTCTGCGTGAAATCGATGCCCTGTTTCTGCGTGGCCGCTAGCTAAATTGTGAAAACCAAACACTTCGCGCAACTGGTTGCGCTCTCGGCCCTGTGGGGCGCCTCCTTCATGCTGATCCGCATGTCCAGCCCGGTGCTGGGCCCCAATGTGATGGCAGCGCTGCGTATCGGCATGGCCACGCTCACGCTGGCGGTGCTGATGCGTGCCATGCGCCACCCCTGGCCCATGGGCCACTGGAAGGAACTGGCACTGATTGGCCTGCTGTCGGTGGCGCTGCCCTTCCTGCTGTTTGCCTGGGCGGCGCTGCAGTTGCCGGCCGGCTATAGCGCGCTGCTGAATTCCACCGCCGTGGTGTTCGGGATGTTTGCATCCGCCTGGCTCAAGGAAGACACCCTGACCGTGCGCAAGGTGCTGGGCTGCGTGTGCGGCTTCAGCGGCGTGGCGCTGATCGTGGGATTGGGGCCGGTCGAACTCTCGCTCAAGGTGGTTCTGGCCGCCCTGGCCTGTGTTGGCGCATCGGCCTGCTATGGCATCTCGACGCCGTTGATGAAGCGCGCCCTGACCCGCATGGAACCCCTGCAAATTGCAGCCGGCCTGCATGCGGTGTCGGCGCTGATGCTCGCCCCTGGCGCCGCCTGGAGCTGGTCCAGCGCCCATTTCACACCCATGGCCCTGCTGGCCGTGGCCATCATGGGCGTGGTGACCTCGGGCGTCGCCTACTGGATACATGTCCGCATCCTGGCCCATGTCTCGCCGGTGGCCGCCATGAGCCCCACCTTCATGATCCCCGTTTTTGGGGTGACCTGGGGCCATTTGTTTCTGGGCGAGCAGCTCAGCACCGGTATTTTTGCCGGCGGAGCGCTGGTTTTGCTGGCCAGCGCCCTGATCACCGGCTTCAATCCCTGGCAAAAATGGCTGGATGTGGTGGACGCCAAACCCTGATGCTTCTTCCAAATATTATTTGGAAACCAGTCAACGCATTGCCCGGCACCCTCGTTGTGGAAGAGTCTCCAATCATTGGAGTCGACCAACACGCTTTGAAAGGCACTTGAAAATGAGCAAGATTCTCGCAACCCTGATCGCTGGACTGTTCGCTGCTGGTGCGTTTGCACAAGCCTCGGCCCCCGCTGCCGCCAAGCCAGCCACACCGGCTGTTACTGCAGCTCCTGCCGCCGCACCGTCCGCTCCAGCCAAGGCCGACGTGAAGAAAAAAGCCAAGAAGGCCAAGAAAGCCAAAAAAGAAGCTGCTCCGAAGTAATTCGTAAAGCCTTCCGGCCAATTCAGAAGAGCCCGCACCAAGCGGGCTTTTTTGCGTCTGGGCCCGGCATCCTGTTGCCCGTGATGCACGCATCTCCATCAAATAAAGCTTACTTTGCAACTGGTCCCCGTCATTCAGACCTAAACTTGCAGGCCATGGGCAGGCAAATCCCCTATTTGCCAACATCAGGTTTTTTCACCATGGCTATCAACGACTTGCTTGAAACCACCGCCACTCCCTCTGTTACAGATGACCTGAGTGCCTACTTGCAGTACATGGTGGCAATCGAAGCGTCTGACTTGTTCCTGTCGGTTGGCGCCATACCCACGGTCAAAATCGAAGGTCGCATGCGCCATATGGGTTTGCCCGTGCTGCAACCCAGCCGGGTCAAGGAACTGGCCTATTCCATGATGAACGAGTCGCAGATGCGCCAGTTCGAGACCGATTGGGAATGCGATCTGGCCGTAGGCATTGAGGGATTGGGGCGCTTCCGGCTCAACGTCTTTGTGCAACGCGGCGAAGTGGGCATGGTGGTGCGCTACGTCAAGAACCGCATTCCGTCGATTGCCGATCTGAAGTTGCCCACCGTGCTGCAAAAGCTGGCGCTACTCAAACGCGGCCTGGTTCTGATTGTCGGCGCAGCGGGCTCGGGCAAGTCGACCACCCTGGCGTCCATGCTGGATTACCGCAACACGCAGGCGCCGGGTCACATTTTGACCATCGAAGACCCGATCGAGTTTTTGCACCAGCACAAGCAATGTGTGGTGGACCAGCGTGAGGTGGGCCTGGATACGCATTCGTTTGAAGAAGCGCTGCGCCATGCCATGCGTGAAGCGCCCGATGTCATCATGATCGGCGAAATCCGCGACCTGATGACCATGCAGCATGCCATGAACTACGCAGAAACCGGGCACCTGTGTGTCTCGACCCTGCACGCCAACAATGCCAACCAGGCCATCGAACGCATCATCAATTTCTTCCCCGAAGGGGCACGCCACCAGACGCTGATGGACCTGTCCCTCAACCTCAAAGGCGTGGTGGCGCAAAGGCTGATCCAGGGCAAGGGCGAACGCCTGGTGCCAGCCACCGAGATCATGTTGCAGTCGCCTTTTATTGCAGACCTGATTCAAAAGGGGCAGATAGACCAGATCAAGGCCGCCATTGGCAAAAGTGTGGAACTCGGAATGCACACGTTTGACCAGTCCTTGTTCGACCTCTTTTCCGCCCATGAGATCACGCTGGCCCAGGCCATTGACAATGCCGACTCCAAAACCGATTTGTCCTTGCGAATTCGCCTGGGCGCCGGCAAGCCGCCCGACGCCTCTGGCTTGACGATACAAAAGCAGTCGTAAATAACGTTTATGGCCTGGCCACTGCCCGCCCACTTGCGATGGGACATTGAGGAATCGACGCCTGACGGGACTTTCGTCGAGGTACAGCTGTTCGATGGGCAACGTCTGCATGGCACGGTGCTTCAGGCGGAGCACCTGGGTATACAGACGGCGTTGAGCCTGATCTTCTTTGGGCAGACCATTCAGCTGCCCCTGGCCGATGTGCGCTGTGTGACGGTCCCGAGTCCACTGAGTTTGCAGGAGTCTGGTGCGCCCGCTTCGCAGCCCCCCGTTGAGCATGAAGAACTGCTGGAATTCCGGCTGGTATTTGCTGACAAGGCAACGATGGACGGCGAATCCTGGGGTTATCTGAACCAGAAGCCCGGCGGACTGTACCTGTATGTGCGCCAGCCGGACTCCCGGTTCAAGGCGCACTGGGTTCCCCGCCACGCGCTGCGCCATCTGCATATGAAGCGGCCACTCCCTGTGGCCCGCCAGCCGCTGCTGCCGGCCAGCGAAACAGGCATTGGCGCGCCCCTTGGCATGCTCGCCACCAACATGGCCGAACTGTTGGCTGAATTGGAGCAGGCCCGCCACAAACCCCTGCAAACCTTTGCCCAATCCCTGCAGGAACTCCAACTGCTGGATGCGGCAAGCTTTGCAATCCTTCAGCAAGACAATGCAAAGCTGCGTGGCTACATTGACACCAAACTTGCCAGCGCCGAGCTGACGGATCTGGAGATTGCGCATGCCAGGGCCCACATGCTGAAGACACCCGAGGTCAACGCCGAGGTGTTTGCCGTTGAACCCCAGGCGCTCGCCCGGCTCGGTTGGGATGTGGCGAGCCACCAGGCCGTGGTGCCGCTGGGCATGATTTCCGGCATGTTGTATGTCGCGTCAACGCACCCCTTGAACCGTGAATTGCAGGATCGGCTGGGCGTGATGGCCGGATGCGGCGTGGCACTGGTATGGGCCTCCAAAACGCACATTGAAAAGCGCCTTGCCAGGGAACTCCAGATTCAGGTGGACACGGCTCCTGGCCCCTCCAGAGCGCCCCCGATTGTGGCTGCGCTGGGTGACCCCGAAACGCTGGACATTCAGACCCTGTTGGCTTCCGCACAGAACGAAATCAAGTTGCAGGGTGTGCAAATCCAGAGCTACATGGTGGACGAGCACTCCAGCGTGGTTCTGCTGGTCAAGCGCATGATCACCGACGCCTTTCGCCAAAAGGCCTCCGACATCCACATCGAAACCAACCCGGGCGACCAACTCTCACGCGTGCGCTTTCGCAAAGACGGGGATCTGGAGGAGTATTTGCACTTGCCCGCCGACCTGCGGGCCGCGCTGGTATCGCGCATCAAGGTGATGAGCAAGCTCGACATTTCCGAGCGGCGCAGGCCGCAGGATGGCAAGATCAATTTCGCGGATTTTTCCGACATCAGACTGGAGTTGCGCGTGGCCATACTCCCCACGCACGACAACCTGGAAGACGTGGTGATGCGCCTGCTGGCGTCGAGCAAGCCCATCCCCTTGAGTCAGCTGGGTTTTTCGCCACGGGACGAAGCCATGGTCCAGAAAATGGCAAAACGGCCCTATGGCCTGATTCTGGCCTGCGGCCCCACGGGTTCGGGAAAAACAACCACCCTGCATTCGCTGTTGAGCGAAATCAACACCGACAGTCGCAAGATCTGGACCGCCGAAGACCCCATTGAAATCACCCAGGCGGGCCTGCGCCAGTTGCAGGTGAATCCCAAAATCGGGGTGACCTTTGCTTCGGCCATGCGCGCCTTTCTGCGAGCCGACCCCGACGTGATCATGATTGGCGAAGTCCGCGATGAGGAGACTGCGCGCATCTCCATCGAAGCCTCCCTGACCGGCCACCTGGTGCTGTCCACACTGCACACCAACAACGCGGCCGAGAGCGTCGTGCGCTTGCTGGACCTGGGCATGGACCCCATGAACTTTGGGGATTCGCTCATCGGTATCGTCGCCCAACGTCTGATCCGTGCCCTGTGCAAACACTGCAAGACGCCTGCGCCCCTATCGAACGAGGCGTTTGAGCTTCTTGCGCAGGACTATGTAGCGGGCACCAGCCTGGAAACCCAGGAGGGTCGCGTGCGCCTGCTCGCGGCCGCACAGGCTGAGGCCCCGCAGGCGGTGGCTCTGTACCGGGCCGTAGGCTGCGATGTATGCAGCGGCAAGGGCTACAAGGGACGCATGGGTATTTATGAAATTCTGGCAAACGGCCCGGAACTCAAGCACCTGATTCAGACCCGGGCGGCCACCAGCCACATCTTCGAGCAGGCCATTGCCAGTGGCACGCGCTCCCTCAAGCAGGATGCGCTCGAAAAAGTCTTTGCCGGCAAAGTCGATCTGGAGCAGGCACGCTCCATCTACGATTAGTCAAACCGGTCAACAAGCCGACCCGGGTGCGCCCGTAGAATGGCAAGCCCATGACCGTGCCCCTTGCCACTCCTGATCACACGTCCCCCAGCGCACGCATCCAGACCGAAATCTCCGCCCTGTGGCAACTGGCCTGGCCGATTCTGGTGGGCCAGCTGGCCAATGTGGGCATGGCCGTGGCGGATGTGGCCATGGCGGGCCACGCCTCGGCGCAGGATCTGGCAGGCGTGGCACTGGGTTCGTCGATCTGGATGATTGTGGTGGTCACGCTAATGGGCGTGATGATGTCGGTCAACCCCACGGTGGCGCATTACGTGGGTGCCGGTCAGTTTGACCGGGTACCCCATGTGGTGCGCCAGGCCCTGTGGAAAGGGCTGGGCGTGGGCGCCGTCTCGCTGGTGCTGGCCAACCTGGCGGCGCTGGTGTTTGACCACATGGACCTGGAGCCCGCGGTGCGCGACATTGCCGTGCGCTTTGTGCACATCACCAGCCTGGCCCTGCCCGCGTTTGCCTGCTACCGCGTGCTGTACGGCTACAGTGCCAGCCTGAACCAGACCAAACCCATGATGGCCATTGCGCTGGCCGCGCTGCTGCTCAACTGCCTGCTGAACTGGCTGCTGATCTTTGGCAACTGGGGGTTTCCGCGCATGGGTGGCGTGGGTTGCGCCTGGTCCACCATGCTGTGCATCTGGTTCAACCTGGGCGGCTTGCTGTGGTGGATGCGGCACGCTTCAGCCTACCGCAGCACCTGGCCGTTTGACCGCTTCGAGGCGCCGCACATTGACAAGGTACGCAGCCTGCTCAAGCTGGGCCTGCCCATTGGCGTGACCTATTTTGCCGAGAGCAGTGCCTTCAGCCTGATTGCGCTGCTGGTGGCCCGCTTTGGCAGCACCCAGGTTGCGGCACACCAGATTGCGCTGAATTTTTCGTCGCTGGTCTTCATGCTGCCGCTCAGCCTGGGCATTGCGCTGCTCACCCGCGTGGGCCAGGCGCTGGGCGCGGGCGACCCGGTGGCGGCGCGCTTTCGCTCGGCCGTTGGGGTGGCCGCTTCGGTCGGACTGGCGCTGGTGTCTGCGGCGCTGATGGCCGTCTTCAATGACAGCATTGCCGCCGCCTACACCAGCGATGCGCCGGTCGCGGCGGCAGCGGCCAGCCTGCTGTTTCTGGCGGCGCTGTTCCAGGTATCGGACGCCGCGCAGGTATCCACCAGCTGCGCCATCCGGGGCTACAAGGTCACGCGTGCGCCCATGGTGATTCACCTCACCGCGTTCTGGATTTTTGCTTTGCCGCTGGGCTGTATCCTGGGCCTGGCTCCTGCGTGGCTGCCCTGGGGCCCGGCACAGCCCCTGCAGGCGCAGGGCTTCTGGATTGCGCTGGTGGTGGGCCTTACGGTGGCCGCCATTGGCCTGGCCTTTTTGTTGCACCAGGTGGCACAGCGCCACCTGCACACCATTGATCCGATTCACACCTGATTGCATGCCCTCACGCAGCCCCCACTCCAACATGCCAGCGGCACTGATCGTGCTGACCCTGTCCCTCTTGCTGGGCATACAGCCCATCACCACCGACCTGTACCTGCCGGCCCTGCCCGGGCTGACCCAGGAACTGGGCGCCACCATGCCCCAGGCGCAGCTCACACTGACCGCGTTGCTGCTGGCGTTTGGTGTGTCGCAACTGTTCTGGGGACCGCTGTCCGACCGGTTCGGGCGACGGCCGATTCTGCTGGCGGGGCTGGCGGCCTACGTGGTGGCGTCGGTGGGCAGCGCGTTTTCCTCCAGCATGGACCTGCTGATTGTCTGGCGCACCTTTCAGGGTGCCGCCATGGGTGCCGGCGTGATGTGCGCGCGTGCCGTCGTGCGCGACCTGTACACGCCGGTGCAGGGGGCTAGCGTCATGTCCAAGGGCCTGAGCGGCCTGGCCGTGATTGCCTGCCTGAGCGCACCGCTGGGCGGCTTGCTCACAGCCCTGTTCGACTGGCACGCCGCACTGCTGGCGCTGTCGGTGTTCGGCGCCGTGACCCTGGGGGTGATCGCGCTGCGCTTTGAAGAGACCGTTCGGCACAAGAACCCGCAGGCCCTGCGGTTCACCACGCTGGCCCACACCTGGCTGGGCATTGTGCGCAATCCCACGTTTCTGGCGTTCACCGCGCTATCCACCTTTGCCTACAGCGGCCTGTTCACGTTTCTCGCCACGTCCTCGTTCGTCTTCATCCGGGTGCTGGGCCTGAGCACCACGCAATATGGGTTGGTGATGTTTACCAATTCCTTCATCTACCTGCTGGGCACGTTCCTGTGCCGCCGCCTGCTGGTGCGCGTGGGCGTGCGCCGCACCGTGGCCATTGGCGGCGCCTTGACCCTCTGCGGCGCCAGCGTGATGGCGGCCCTGGCACTGGCCGGCGTGCAGTCGGTCTGGGCCATCGAGCTGCCCTTTGGCCTGTTCATGCTGGCCCACGGCATCCACAACCCCTGCGGGCAGAGTGGTGCCGTGGGGCCGTTTCCGAAAGCGGCCGGTGCGGCGTCGGCCCTCAACGGTTTCCTGGCCATGGTCAGCGCGTTCGCCGCCGGCCAATGGCTGGGTGCGCACATGGACGGCACCACCGGCCCGCTGATTTTTGGCATCCTGTTCTGGGGCGTGCTCACTGCCCTGAGTGCCTGGACCCTGGTTCAACGCTATGGCCGCCCCTGAAACCCTGCCCTTTTTCCTGTGCCTGGCCGGTCCCACCGCCAGTGGCAAGACCGCGGCTGCGCTGGCCATTGCGCAGGAGCACGCCTGCGAGATCATCAGCGTGGACTCCGCCCTGGTGTACCGGGGCATGGACATCGGCACGGCCAAACCCAGTGCGGCCGAACTGGCGCAGGTGCCCCACCACCTGATCGACATCCGCGACCCGCTGCAGGCCTACAGTGCCGCCGAATTTGTACGCGATGCCCAGCGTCTGATTGTGGAGATCACCGCACGCGGCAGGCTGCCGCTGCTGGTGGGCGGCACCATGCTGTACTTCAAGGCGCTGTTTGACGGCCTGGACGATATGCCCGCCGCCGATCCGGCCGTGCGCGCCGTGCTGGAAGCACAGGCTGCCGAAAAAGGCTGGCCCGCACTGCATGCCGAGCTGGCCCGGGTCGACCCCGTGACCGCCGCCCGCCTGGCCCCGGCGGACAGCCAGCGCATCCAGCGTGCGCTGGAGGTGTACCGCATCTCCGGCCTGCCGTTGTCCCATTTTCATGCCACCAAGGATGCTACAAAAACAGTAGCTACTTACGCACATTCCACGGGGGCTGCAGCCCTTATTTCCCTTGAACCCGAGCAAAGAAGCTGGCTGCACGAACGCATCGTTCAACGCTTTGACGCCATGCTGGCCCAGGGCTTTGTCGACGAGGTCCGGACGCTGCGGGCACGCGGTGACCTGCACGCCGATCTGCCCTCCATGCGCTGCGTGGGCTATCGCCAGGTGTGGGAGGCGCTGGACGCGCACGAGGCAAAGGGATCAAGCGGGCCGCTGCCCTTGGCCAACGTGCGCGAGCTGGGCATCATCGCCACAAGGCAACTCGCCAAACGCCAGATCACCTGGCTGCGCTCCATGCCGCACAGGCAGGTGGTGCAAGCCGATAAGGCGGATGCTCTGCAAGACGTACTGACTTTAGTGCGGCGGCTGTTGGATTAAACGAGTCGTAGAAGCCTCACTTCCACGCGCGCTCAAATGTGGCGGTTAGGCTCCCCCGCGCCCGGCGGGGCTGGGGGCTGGGGGGAGTGGGGGATGTCTAGTCGACCTTTGCGCCGGTCGCCTTGACCACAACCTGGTATTTGGCCAGCTCGCTCTTCATCAGGGCGCCAAACTGCTCGGGCGTGGACGGCACCGGTTCGGCCAGCAGAACGGCAAAGCGGCTCTGCGCCTCGGGTGTATTCAAGGCCGCTACAAAGGCATGGTTGAGCTTGGCGATCACGTCCTTGGGCGTGCCCGCCGGCGCCACCAGCCCCCACCAGGTGTCAATGGCAAAGCCCTTCAGGGTATCGGCCACCGGTGGCACGTCGGGCAGCGTGGCCGAGCGCGACAGCGTGGTCACCGCCAGTGCCTTGAGCTTGCCGGACTTGATACCCGGGGCGGCCGTGGCCAGGTTGTCAAAGTTGAAGTCCACCTGGCCGCTTTGCAGCGCAAACTGCGCCGGGTTGCCGCCGTTATAGGGAATGTGCACGGCAAAGATGCCGGCCTGGGCCTTGAACATTTCACCGGCCAGATGGCCCGCGCTGCCATTGCCACCACTGCCGTAGTTGAGCTTGGCCGGATTGGCCCGGGCGTAGGCGATCAAATCCTTGACGCTGTTGATGTTGAGGCGCTTGGCCGCTTCGGCATTCATCACCAGCACATTGGGCACCCGCACCATTTGCGTGATGGGCGCAAAGTCGGTAGCGGCGTTGTAAGGCATCTTGGCATACAGCCAGGGGTTCACGGCGTGGGTAGCGGTGGCGGCAATGCCAATGGTCAGGCCATCGGGTGCCGCCTTGGCCACGGCGTCAGCGCCGATGTTGCCGCCGGCGCCGGGCTTGTTGTCCACAATGACCGTGCCCAGGCTTTCTTTGACCCGCTCGGCCAGCACCCGCGCCGTCACGTCCAGCGGACCGCCCGCGGCATAGGGCACGATGAGCCGAATGGGCCGACTCTGCGCCCAGACCGGGCTGAGGGTACACAGGGCGGCCGCCGCGGCCAGGGTGGTAAGGAGTAGGTTTCTGCGTGTCATGCCGCCATTGTGCCTCTATCATGGGCACCACCCATGAACCTGTACATCCAAAATCTCGGCAAGCGCTATGGCGACACACCCGTGTTTGCCAACGTGTCGCTGACCGTGGAGCCGGGCGAGTTTGTAGCCATCGTGGGCGAGTCGGGCGTGGGCAAATCCACACTCCTCAATTGCATGGCCGGACTGGATACCTGGGACAGCGGCACGGTGCATCTGGACGGCACCGACCTGGGCCTGCTGGGTGACGATGCCCGTGCACTCCTACGGCGCCGCAAGGTGGGCTTTGTGTTCCAGGCCTTTCACGTGCTGGGCCATCTGGACGTGGCGCAAAACGTGGGCCTGCCCCTGTTGCTGCTGGGCACGCCGGACGATGCGCGGGTGCAGGCCATGCTGCGGGCGGTGGGGCTGGACGGCATGGGCGCACGCCTGCCACAGCAGCTCAGCGGCGGGCAGTTGCAGCGCGTAGCCATTGCCCGTGCGCTGGTGCACCGCCCCACGCTGCTGCTGGCCGACGAGCCTACCGGCAACCTGGACCCCGGCACCGCGACCAGGGTGATGGAAGCACTGGTGGCGCAAACCCGTGCGCAGGGCACGTCGCTGATGCTGGTCACGCACTCCGAGGCCGCCACCGCCCGTGCCGACCGGGTGCTGCACCTGCGCGGGGACGGCATCACAACCGAAAGATAGGCGACAACGCCGGGATGTTCTGATACTCTCACTGGTATCAACCCGGAGGCAGCGCGTCCTGCGCTGACGAGCCGGAGGTTGCAAGGTATCGGGCTTTTTCAATGTCTGGCATTGACGAAAACGAAATCGCCTGGGTGACCCAGTACCGGGCCCTGGTCAAATTTGTAGCCATCGCCACGGCCGTGCTATTTGTTTCCTATGCCGCGGTGGACTGGCTGATTGACCCGACCCTGCTGGCCATGACCTGGCCCTGGCGTGTGGTGGGGGCGGTTCCCTGTCTGGTTGGCGTGCTGTTTCTCAGCAACCCCAAACTGCTCAAGTGGGCGCCTCTGGTCATCGCACTGTCCGGCACCCTCATTACCGTTGTGGTGTCGGTCATTTACCTGGGCATCCTGCGCGACATCAACATTGCCATCGCCGCCCAGATGCAGGTGCTGATGGCCATCGCCGTCTTTGGTGCCTTGCGCACCACGGTGCGCGCCATGATTCCGGCCTTGCTGATTTCATTCAACCTGGGTTTGTGGTGGAACGATGCGCCCTGGCAGATCTACGCGCTGACGAACTGGCTGATGGGCGGTGCCTTTGTCATCCTTCTGGTGGTCAGCGAGACCGCGTACACCACCTTCCTGAACATCCGTCTGCTGGAGTTTGAACGCCAGCAGCAGGCCACCATTGTCCAGAGCTCCGAGGACGCCATCATCAGCAACGATCTGGACGGCCTGGTCACCAGCTGGAATGCCGGCGCACAAAACCTGTTTGGCTATTCGGCGGCCGAAATGCTGGGCCAGTCCCTGCAGATCCTGGTCCCGCCCACGCTCGGTGCGCAGTCGCTGGCCATACTGGACCGCATTGAGCGGGGAGAACAGGTCAAGCACTTTGAGACCGTGCGGCTGTGCAAGGACGGCAGTCTCAAGGAGGTTTCTGTTTCCATTTCACCCCTGCGCGACAGCCATGGCAATGTCACCGGGTCGTCAAAAATCGCCCGTGACATTTCGGAACGCAAACACGCCGAAAGAGCGCTGCACGAGAAGGACGCGATGTTCCGCACCGCGATAGAGACCACCAGTGATGGTTTCTGGTCGGTAGACCCTTCGGGCAGGCTGGTCGATGCCAACCAGGCCTACGCCAGGCTATCCGGCTACACCCGGGCAGAGTTGCTGGCCCTGTGCATACCAGACCTGGACGCCAATCTGGGGAAGCAGGAAATTGCGAAACGCATGGACGGCGTCATGCACAACGGCAGCGTGAGCTTCGAGACGGCGCACCGGCGCAAGGACGGAACCGTGTGGCCGGTGGAGGTGGTCGTAACCTACTCGCCCATCAGCGGTGGACAGTTTTTTGTATTCACCAAGGATCTCACGGACCGGAAAAAAACCGAAGAGCTGACCTGGCACCAGGCCAATTTCGACAACCTGACGAACCTGCCCAACCGGGCCCTGCTCTTTGACCGCCTGTCCAAGGAATGCGCCATTGCCAAACGCAACAACACCGGCGTTGCCCTGCTGTTTGCCGACCTGGATGGGTTCAAGCTGGTCAACGACCGGTTCGGCCACGACGCCGGTGACCAGGTCCTGCGGGAAGTGGCCAGGCGCTGGCTGGCCTGCGTGCGCGAGGCCGATACCGTGGCGCGCCTGGGGGGCGACGAGTTCGCCATTGTTCTGGGGGGAATGCAGGAATCCCATGCGAGCGCCATCGCCATGATGGCCGAAAAAATCATTGCATCGCTGCTGCCGGAATTTCAGCTGTCCTCAGGAGCGACCTGCAAGGTGGGGGTCAGCATCGGCATCTGCATCTACCCCACAGACGCCTCGGAAATTGACACCATGCTCACCATGGCGGACGCGGCCATGTATGAGAGCAAGGCCCGGGGCAAGAACTCCTTCACGTTCTGCAATAAAAGGCTGTCCACTTCGCTGCTGCAGTCATTGCCATAGCTATTGTTTTTATAGCTATCTACGCACATTCCACGGGGCCTACAGCCCTATTTCATCGCCAATTTGGCGATTTTCTCGGCATGGACGTGGTGTCACTCAAGGGCATGGGCTTTTCGCTGATGGCCCAATACGTGGTTGACTTTCACAGTCAATAGGGCAAACAGCAAGCCACGGCGTGACGGACAATGTTGGGAATGTACATAGCGGGTAGCGGTAACCAAGAGGCATTCGATGAAATTTTCCGATCAGCAGATTCGATCTTTCATGAAGATCGCAGATCTGAAATCCCTCACCCGCGCGGCGGAAGCACTGGACTTGTCGCAATCCGGACTGAGCAAACAGCTGCACCAGCTAGAAGGTTTTCTCGGACTGTCGTTGTTCGACCGGAACGGGCGCGGCGTCTCGCTCACCGCTGCTGGCGAGAAACTGTACGCCGTTGCGACCGTGAGCTTTGGCGCGCTGGACCACACCATGGCGCAACTCAAAACCACGGAGGGCGTTACCGAGGGCGCGTTGCGCATTGCGACCGTGCATACGCTCAGCACGTACTTCATTCCCAGTCTGCTCGGCGCTTTTCTGGCGCAACGTCCGCAAGTGAATGTTTCGTTGCTGGGGCGCAGCTCGCCAGAGGTCGTCGAACTGCTGGAAACCGGCAAGGCGGATGTCGGATTCGTCTATGACGTTGCCGTCACGTCCGCCCATGTGCGCATTTTCCCTTTGTTTAGCGAAGAAATGGTGCTGTTTCAAAAGGCCACGCCTGACTCGGTGGTGCGCGACGTTGATCTGACACAGACGCGTCTGGCGCTGGTTTGCTTTCCCGGGCATTACGCACTGCGGCGCATGCTCAACCACGCGCACATTCGCTACAACGTTGTCGCCGAAGTGGAGACGGTGGACGCCATGCTCAAGCTGGTCATGAATGGCCTGGGCTCCTGCATCCTGCCGGACCGCATGCCAAAAGACCTGATCGAGGCACGCGGCCTGACGCGCTCGCGCATTGCCTCTCCAAGCCTGCAACGCCGCGTCGTTGCGATTGTCAAAAACGACAGTCCCCCCTCTGCCCTGGTCGAACTCCTGCTCGCCATCGCCAGCACGCAGATCGGCTGAATACTTGCCGTTTTCCTCATACCAGCCATGACTGCAAGTCTCTGGCTGAAATGGCCGTCGTTTCCGAGAATGCTCTCCATCCAACCAAGAAGGAGACACAGTGGAAGCAATAGACGCAATCGACATCGCAAGAACAAGGGCACCGGTGCGCAGCACGCGGCAATACGCCACCGCCGGCATCGCCAGCATGATTGGCACCACGGTCGAGTGGTATGACTTTTTCCTGTATGGCACGGCCGCCGCGCTGATTTTCAACAAGATATTTTTCACCGCCATCGACCCCATCACCGGCACGCTGGCCGCCTTTGGCACCTATGCCGTGGGCTTCTTTGCACGCCCGCTGGGCGCCGTGGTGTTCGGCCACTTCGGTGACCGGATGGGGCGCAAGTCCATGCTGCTGATCACCTTGCTGCTGATGGGCATCCCCACCGCTCTGATTGGTCTGATTCCGTCTTACGACTCCATCGGTTACTGGGCTGCGGGCTTGCTGGTGCTGATGCGCATCCTGCAGGGGGTTGCCGTCGGCGGCGAGTGGGGTGGCGCCGTACTGATGGCGGTGGAACACGCGCCGGTCGGCAAAAAAGGATTTTTCGGCAGTTTGCCGCAAGCCGGCGTGGGCGCCGGTCTGATCCTGTCGTCACTGGCGATGGCTGCGGCGTCGCGCCTGCCGGAAGCGGATTTCCTGTCCTGGGGCTGGCGTCTTCCCTTTCTGGCCAGTGTCGTGCTGGTCTTTATCGGTGGCTTCATCCGATTGAAAGTGGCCGAGTCCCCGGTGTTTGAGAAGATGAAAAAAGAAGGAACCCAGGTCGAACGACCGGTGCTGGAAGTTATCAAACGCCACCCCCGCGCCCTGCTGATCGTGATGGGCGCGCGCATCGCCGAAGCCAGCTGGTTCTACACCGTGGTCACCTTTACCCTGGCGTACGCGGCCAACACGCTGAAGGTGCCGAAAGCGCAAATACTGGACGCCATCAGTCTGGGCGCGCTGGTCTCCATTTTTACCATGCCCTGCTTTGGCATATTGGGTGACCGCATCGGTCCAAAGTGGGTGTTTTTCCTGGGTGTGATTGGTGTGTGCGCGTTCGTGTCTCCATTCTTCGGCCTGCTGGCCACCAGGGACACGTTCTCCATCGGGCTGGCCATGATCGGTGCGATCGGGGTGGTGTACGCAATGATGTATGCGGTCGAGGCGCCGCTGTTTTCCAGCCAGTTTCCGGCGCACGTTCGCTACAGCGGCATTTCACTGTCGGTGCAGTTGTCGGGGGCCATTGGTGGTGGCCTGGCACCGATCATTGCCACCTCGCTGCTGGCCGCCAATGGCGGAGATCCGCGCTACGTCGGCTTCTATCTGATGGGGCTGGGCGTGGTCGCCATGGTGTGCGTGGCGCTGATGAAAGCCGATGCGCATGACGAATGAAGCAGATCAACCCTCGCCACGCGGAGCAGCTATGAAGCCAACCCATTTTTCAGGTTGCGTCGCGCACCTGCACACGGCGCCCCGGGCGTTTCTGCCGATGCGCAGTTGCGCATCGCTGCGGCTCATTGAAGGCGTAGGAGTGGACGGCGACCGCTATGCCACGGACAACGGCTTTTATTCCAACCTGTCGCACCCCGGACGCCAGGTCACCCTGTTCGAGATGGAGGCGCTGGAGGCCATTGCGCGCGACTACAAAATCAGTTTTGCGCCCCATGAACACCGGCGCAACATCACCACACGCGGGGTGCCGCTGAACCACCTGGTCGGCATCGAGTTTCAGATTGGCGCGGTGCGCCTGATTGGCCACCAGTTGTGCGTTCCGTGTCGCCACATTGAGCAACTGACCGGGAAGGAAGTCTTCAACGCCATGGTTCACCGCAGCGGACTGCTGGCCAGGATTCTTTCCACGGGCGACATCCGGGTTGGTGACGCCATCCAACTGGCATGAGGGGAGGCAAAAATGGCCATCTATAAAAACCACCACCTGCGGCTGCGGGTTGCGAAGGCGTGCCCGGCGGGCGCGTCCATCTTGCGGCTGACACTGCGCGACCAGGACGGCTGGCCGCTGCCACCGTTTTCACCTGGCGCCCATCTGGATGTGCTGACCGATGCCGGTATCCGGCAATACTCCATCTTGTCCGATGCGCAGGACGACACCCAGTACGAAATTGGCGTGCTGCGCGAGTCTGGCGGACGCGGCGGATCGCGCTGGATCCATGACGGCCTGGCCGTGGGCGACGAAGTGTTGGCATCCTTGCCCCGCAACCACTTTGCGCTGGACCTTGCCTTTGAGCGCCATGTTCTGATCGCGGGCGGAATTGGCGTCACGCCGATTCTTTCCATGCTGCCCGAACTGCGCCGGGCCGGTAAACACGTCACGCTTCACTACTGCGTCAGAACCCTGGAGCAGGCCGTGTTTCTGGACGACATCCGGCAATGGGTGCCGCCGCAAAACATCCACGTATACGTCGATGGCGGCGACCCCAGTCGGGGTATCCAGTTGGCATCGGCGCTGGCGGGCCTCGGTGAAACGTCCATCGTCTACTGCTGTGGACCCCATGGATTGATGGATGCGGTCGCGGCCGCCACCGCCCATTGGGATCCGGCACGCGTGCGCATGGAACGGTTCAAGGGCGCCATGCCATCGACCGCCAACGACCCGGCGTTCAGCGTTCGACTGGCCAGCACGGGCCGCACGATTGCGGTCCCGGCGGGTCTGTCGATTCTTCAGGCGTTGCGGACACACGACATCGACGTGCCTGCGTCCTGCGAAGCCGGCATTTGTGGCTCCTGTCGCACGCGCCATTCTGGTGGAACGGTCGTACACAAGGACTTGATTCTGAACGCCGAGCAACGCAAAACCGAGATGCTGATTTGTGTGTCGCGCTGCACCTCGGACCTGTTGACGCTTGAGCTATAGGAGGGGCTTCGCGTGACGGGCTCAGTTTTGATTCTTGGCAGTGGCGTGGTTGGAACCACGATCGCGTACTACCTGGCAAAGAGCGGGCACTCGGTCACCGTTCTGGACCGCCAGCCGGGTCCTGCGCTGGAGACGAGTTTTGCCAATGCAGGCGAGATCTCGCCCGGCTATTCCGCGCCCTGGGCCGGTCCCGGCGTTCCATTCAAGGCCATCCAATGGATGCTGATGCACCATAGCCCGCTGGTTATCAAGCCCATGCTAGACCGCGCGATGTGGCAATGGGGTCTGTCCATGCTTCGCAACTGCACGCAGGCGCGGTATCGCGTCAACAAGGGCCGCATGGTTCGTCTTGCCGAATACAGCCGGGACTGCCTTCAGCAGTTGCGCCAGGACACCGGCATTGCCTACGACGCGCGCAGCATGGGCACACTGCAACTGTTTCGCACCCAGAAGCAGTTGGATGGCGTGGGCAAGGACATTGAGATCCTGAACCAGTACGGCGTCCCCTACCAGTTGCTGGACCGCGCGGGCTACCTGGAGCATGAGCCGGCACTGAAGGCCGTTCAGGAAAAGTTTGTCGGTGCGCTGCGACTTCCCGGGGATGAAACCGGGGATTGCTTCAAATTTACGCAAGCCATGTGTGACATGGCAAAGCAACACGGCGCGGACTTCCGATTCGGCGAAACCATTCAGGACATTGAATGCGCGCCATCCAGGCTGGTCGGCGTGCGCACCGACAAGGGCTTTCACACGGCAGATCAATACGTTCTGGCATTGGGAAGCTACTCGCGCAAGCTCTTGCAACCGCTGGGACTCAACATTCCGGTCTATCCGGTAAAGGGGTTCTCCATTACCGTGCCCATCGTCGATGCCACGATGGCGCCGCAGTCCACCATCATGGACGAGACCCATAAAGTGGCGGTGACCCGGCTGGGTGATCGCATTCGCGTCGGTGGCACCGCGCAGCTGTCGGGATATGACCTGGGTTTGGACCCGTCACGGCGCCGCACGCTGGAGTTTGTTGTGAACGATCTGTTTCCCCAGGGTGGCGATGTCACGCAAGCCGAATTCTGGACCGGGCTGCGCCCCATGACTCCGGACGGCACGCCGATTATTGGTGAGACGCGCTACAAAAACCTGTACCTCAGTACCGGTCACGGGACACTGGGCTGGACGATGGCGGCGGGAACCGCCCGCGTGATGGCCGACCTTCTCAGCAATCGCCAACCGGAGATCGACATGGAGGGCCTGACCATTGCTCGCTATGCCTGATGCACGGCTGACACGCCCTCTCCAGCCACACCCACCTGCCCGGCGAACGCCAACGGCGGCGCACCGCCAGTTCGACCCATCAGCGTTTTTTTGAAGTTGCTACTAATAATATAGCTGCTTACGCACATTCCACGGGGCCTACAGCCCTATTTCATCGCCAAACCGGCTGCAAACTCCCCTGCACCACCCGAAACCCGCGCGTGCCCATGGCGCGGGCCTCGGCCTCGTCATGCGTCACCAAGAGCGTTGCCATGGCGAACTCGGCAATGCGCTGGCGAAACTCCTCGCGCAGTTGCAGCCGCAGCTCGGTATCCAGCGCGGAGAACGGCTCGTCCAGCAGCAGCACGCGCGGCTGCGTGATCAGCGCGCGGGCCAGCGCCACGCGTTGCTGCTCGCCACCCGAGAGCTGCGTCACGCGCGCACGCGCAAACGCCTGCAGGCCAAAACGCTCCAGCATGGCGCAGGCTTGCGCGCGAGCGTCCACGCGGCGCAAGCCCTGTTCCACCAGACCAAAGGCCACGTTGTCCTGCACGTCCAGGTGCGGGAACAGCGCAAAGTCCTGGAACATCAGCGCAAAACGGCGTCGCTCGGGCGCCAGGGTGGTGATGTCCTGCCCATCAAACAACACACGGCCACCATCGAGCGGCTCCAGCCCGGCCACCATCTTGAGCAGCGTGCTTTTGCCGCTGCCCGAGGGGCCCAGAATCGCCACCGTTTCGCCCGGGGCGACGCACAGACTCACGCCCTGCAGCAGCACGCGCAATTCCCAATCCTTGGACAGGTTCCTTAACTCAAGCACGACACAACTCCACTCAAAAACCTCCCGCCAGTAGAAGCCTGGCTCAAAAACGCGCGGTCAAATGTGGCTGTTCAACTCCCCCTCGCCCGGCGGGGCGAGGGGGTTGGGGGGAGTGGGGAACTACCCGACCATTCAATCAGCACAAAGGCCAGCAGGGCCAACGCCATCAGCAAACACGACAGCACCACAGCAGCATCGCGGTTGACCAAACCGGGCCGTCCCAGATGTTCATACACCAGCGTGGTCAGAGTAGACCACTCGGGGCGCGACAAAAACAGCGTGACGGCAAATTCACCTACGGCGGTGGCGGCGGCAAACGCCATGCCCCGGCGCAAGGCCGGGCGCAACAGCGGCAGCGTGATGCGCCAAAACACATGCCAGGGCGTGGCCCCCAGTGAGCGCGCGGCCTGCGCCAGATGGGCGGGCATGCCGTCCAGCCCCGCCGCCAGCGCCTGCGCCACAAAGGGGTAGGCCAGCAAGGCATAGGCGCACACCAGCAGGCCCAGGCTGGCCGTCCACTGCGGGTACAGCAGCAGCAAGCCAAAGGCCACCGCCACCGGTGACACCACAAAGGGCAGGAACACCAGCGTGCGCATCAGCAAGGACCGGCGTGCCGCCAACGCATGGGCCAGCCCCAAAGCGGTCGCCAGGGCGACCGCCATCACCGTGAAGCGCAGACTGTTCCACAGCGCCTGCACGGTGGCGTCATCCAGCAACACGGCCCAGACGGCGGTACCCGCCACTGCAGCCCGCCACACGATGGCCAACAGCGGGGCGGCACAAAAAAACACCAACACCGCTAGCGCTCCCCCCACGCAGGCCCACTGGCGCCAGCCGCGAGGCCTGCGCCGCGCCACCGGGTCGGCGCGCAACGGTGTGGCCAGACGCCGCTCTACGGCCGCATAGGCCAGTGCCACCAACCCGGTCAAGGCCAGCATCCACAGCGCCAGAGAGCCCGCCTGCGCCAGTTGCAGTTCATGCGCCACCAGCGTGTAAATCTCGACCTCCACGGTGGCGTACTCCTGTCCGCCCAGCACCAGGGCCAGGCCAAAGCCCGAGAAGCAGTACAAGAACACCAGGCACAGCGCCGACGTCAGCCACGGTGCAATGGCGGGCCACTCAATGCGCCAGAACACCCGCCACGGCGTAGCACCCAGCGTGCGCGCCGCCGCCACGCGCGCCGCACTGACCTGCCCCAATGCTTCGGTAGCGGCACGCACCACCAGGCACAGGTTGAAAAACAGGTTGCCGTAGATCAGCAGCCACGGGCTGCCCTGCAGGTCGGGGCCACCCAGGGCGCTCAGCACACTGTGCGGCCCCAGCAGGGCCAGCACGCCCATGGCGGCCACCAGCGTGGGCACCACAAACGGCAACATCAGCGTGCGCAGCACCAGGGTGCGGGCGGCAAAGTCAAAGCGGGCCAGCACCCAGGCCACCGGCAGGCCCAGCACCAGGGCCGCCACGCAGGTGAATGCGGCCTGCAGAAACGACCAGCCCAGACGCCAACGCAGATAGCCGTCCTGCAACGGCGCCCACAGCGGGAGTTGCCCGCCCTCCAGTAGCAGGCGCAGTGCGGGCGCCACCAGCAGCGCCAGCAAGAAAACCAATGGCACAGCCGCCAGGGCCAGGCGATAGCGGCTTGTCATGAAAGTGGTGTTGCGGTCAATGGTGAGATCTGACTACTTCAGCACCACTTTGGTCCAGCGTGCAACCCAGTTGCCACCCTGTTCGGCAATGGCCTGCGCGCTGGGGCTGTCAAACGCAAGGGGCTCCGGGGCATGGCGCAGGGCGTCGGCGCGCGGCACCGCAGCGTCAGCAGGGAACATCCACATCTCGGTTTGCAGGGCTTGCTGCACGGCTGGCGTGCGCAAAAACGCGATGAATTGAATGGCCGCCGCGCGCTCCTTGCCGCCCTTGACCAGGGCCACACCCTCAACCTGCCGGAACACCCCACCCGGCAGAGTCAGGCTGCCCGTCGGCGGCTCGGTGAGCCGGGTCTTGCCGTAAAACAGCTCGGCCGCCGGGCTGCTGGCATAGCTCACCACCAGCGGATGGGCGCCGCCGTTGTGGCTGAACTCGGTGTAGTACGCCTCGCTCCAGCCCTTGGCCACCTTCATGCCATTGGCGCGCATGCGGGCCCACCAGTCAAACGCCTTTACTTCGCCCAGGGCGCCGATGGTGGCCAGCAGAAAGGCGTTGCCAGGGCTGGACGTGGCCGGGTTCTGCACCACCAGCAGGCGGGCATAGGCGGGCTGCGCCAGGTCGTCCAGCGAGCGCGGCAGGGGCAGGCCTTTTTTGGCAAACCAGGCCTTGTCGTAGTTCACGGTGACATAGCCATAGTCCACGGGCACCAGGCCTGCGGGCAAAGTAAGCGCCGTGGCGCGGCTGCTGGGACTGCCGGGACTTGTCAGAGTGGCAGCAGGACCCTCGTAAGGGTCCAGCACCTGGGCCGCCTGGGCCTTGGCCGCCAGCACGTTGTCAATGCCAAACACGACGTCGGCCACCGGGTTGGCGCGGGTCAGGATGAGCTTGTTGAGCATCTCACCGGCGTCACCGGCTTTGGTGATGCGCAGCGTGACACCGGCCTCTTTTTCGAATTGGGCCAGCAGGGGTTTGGGTAGCGCAAAGGAGGCATGGGTCAGCACCCGCAATTCGGCAGCGTGAGCATGCGCTGCGCCGCTTGCCAGCAGCAGTGCGATGAACACACGCGCCCATGACCGGATGGGGGACGGGCACCGCGGCAAGGAGAATCGGTATGGCATCAAATGCCGGAATTTTAGCGGCCTGCCCCCAACCCTGCCCCCACAATAGGCGCCATGACAGCCCCATCAGCCTCTCCCCTGTTGTCACTGTTGACCAGCTTCTCGTGGCAGGAGCTGCGCAACCACCCGTGGCGCAATGCGGCAGCGGTGGTGTCGGTGATGCTGGGCGTGGCACTGGCGTTCTCGGTGCACCTGATCAATGCGTCGGCGCTGGACGAGTTTGCGCAGGCGGTGCGCTCGGTGGGTGGACAGCCCGACCTGGAGTTGCGCGCCAGCACGGGCCGTCCGGGTGGCGTGGACGATGCGTTGCTGGGGCGCCTGGCACGGCACCCCGATGTCGCGCTGGCCAGCCCGGTGCTGGAGCTGAGCACCTATGCGCTGGATGCCGCAGCGGGGGCGCCAGTGTCGGCTTTGGCGGCTTCGGCTACCGAATCACCCCGTGTGTTGCTGCGCATCGTCGGCATTGATCCCCTGCAAGTGGCACAGCTGACGCCGGACCTGCTGCCCCTGCCCTCGGCCAGTGCCAACCGCCTGGACATTTTTGCGCCCGACACGGTGTTTCTGAACGCCAGTGCGCGCACGCGCCTCAAGGGCGGCACGCTGCGGTTGCAACAGGGCATGCAACCCAAGACCGTGCACGTTGCGGGGTCCGTGCGGGCCGCCGGTGCGCCGCTGGCGGTGATGGACATTGCGGCGGTGCAGGACCTGTTTGCCAAACAAGGCCAACTCACGCGCGTGGACCTGCGCCTGCGCGCCGGTGTCGACCGTGCTGCCTTCATCAGCGCGTTGCAGGCCGAGCCCGACTGGCCCGCCCAGGTGCGACTGGTGGAACCCGGTGACACGCTGGCGCGCATGTCCACCCTGTCGCGCGCCTACCGGGTCAACCTGACCGTGCTGGCGCTGGTGGCCCTGTTCACCGGGGGTTTTCTGGTGTTTTCGGTACTGGCGCTGAGTGTCAGCCGCCGTGCCCCCCAGTTTGCGCTGCTCGGTGTGCTGGGGCTGACCGGCGCCGAGCGCCTGCGCCTGGTGTTGCTGGAGGCGCTGGCGCTGGGATTGGTGGGCAGTGCAATGGGACTTGCGCTGGGCACCGCGCTGGCGGCCCTGGCCTTGCGCGTGCTGGGTGGCGACCTGGGTGGTGGTTTTTTTGCCGGTGGTGCACCGGCTCTGCAATGGAGCCCCATCGCAGCCCTGGTGTTCGGCGCACTGGGTGTGGCGGCAGCACTGCTGGGCGCCTGGTGGCCCGCGCGCTGGGCACAAGGCCTGCCTGCGGCGCAGACGCTCAAGGGCCTGGGTACCGTGCAAGCCGCCCAAAGCCATATGGTGCTGGCCGCGTGCCTGCTGCTGGCCGGGGCCTTGCTGGCACTGGCGCCACCCATCTGGGGCATCCCACTGGCCGCCTACGCCAGCGTCGGACTGATTCTGCTGGGCGGCATTGCCGGCCTGCCCTGGCTGGTGGGTGTGGTGCTGGACCGTGTGGCACCGCTGGTCACGCACCGTGCGCTGCCCCTGCTGGCGGTGGAGCGCGCCCGGCGGGTGCGCGGCAGCGCGGCCGTGGCGGTGAGCGGCGTGGTGGCCTCGCTGAGCCTGGCGGTGGCCCTGACAGTGATGGTGGCGAGCTTCAGGACCTCGGTCACGCAGTGGCTGGACACCGTGCTGCCCGCCGCCCTGTATGTGCGCTCCGGCGGCAACAGCGCCAGCACGCTGGACACCACCTATTTCGAACCCGCCTTTGTGCAGGCCGCGGCCCGACTGCCCGGCGTGCAGCGCCTGGGCAGCCAGCGCACCCTGCAGTTTCTGCCCAACCCCGCACTGCCGGCGGTCACGCTGATTGCACGCCCCCTGGGGACCATGGTGGGCGCCGGCCGCAGCCTGCCCCTGACCGGTGACGCCTTGCCGGTGCCAGCGGGTCAGATCGGCATCTACGTGAGCGAAGCCATGGTGGATTTGCACGGCGCACGGCCGGGCACGGTTTACGCCCCGCTTTCGGAACACTTTAGGTCTCTAGCCCCCGCAGAACGTGCGCAAGCAGCTACGTTTTTCATAGCAGGCGTATGGCGTGACTATTCCCGCCAGTTTGGCACCATCGCCATGGAGCAGTCCGATTTCCTGCGCCTGAGCGGTGACGCCCGCGTCAACGACCTGGCCCTGTGGCTGGAGAGCGATGCCAAGCTGCCACAGCTGGAGCAGGCGCTGCGCGACCTGGCCGACCAGCAGGCGCACACACCGGGCGGCGACGCCGGGCGCCTGATGGAGTTTGGCTCGGCGCGCGACATACGCGCCACCTCGCTGCGCGTTTTTGACCGCAGCTTTGCCGTGACCTACTGGCTGCAGGCGGTAGCCATCGGCATTGGCCTGTTTGGCGTGACAGCGTCGTTCAGCGCCCAGGTGCTGGCGCGGCGCAAGGAGTTTGGTCTGCTGGTGCACCTGGGCCTGACGCGCCGCCAGGTGCTGCGCGTGGTGGCGACCGAGGGACTGGCCTGGACCGCGCTGGGGGCCATTGCCGGCATGGGCCTGGGCCTGGCGGTGGCCGTGGTGTTGGTGTATGTGGTCAACCCGCAGAGCTTTCACTGGAGCATGGAAATGACCCTGCCGGTGTGGCACCTGCTGGCACTGGGCCTGGCGGTGGTGCTGGCCGGCACGGCAACGGCCTGGCTGGCCGGGCGTGCCGCGGCCGGACGCGATGCCGTGCTGGCCGTGAAGGAAGACTGGTAAGCCCTTTGCCCATTGCCAGTCACCTGCGGCGTCGCCTGGCGCGCCTACTCGTGCCGCAGGGCGTCAATCGGGTCCATGCGGGCGGCGCGGCGGGCCGGAAAGTAGCCAAACACCACGCCAATGACGGCCGAAAACACGAAGGACAGCACGTTGACGGCGAGGTTGAAGGTATAGGGCACGTCCATCAGCAGGGCCAGCCCAATGGAGGCACCCGTGGCCAGCACAATGCCGATCAGGCCGCCCAGCGCCGCCAGCACCACCGCCTCGATCAGAAACTGCAACAGCACTTCACGCTCCAGTGCGCCAATGGCCAGGCGCAGGCCGATTTCACGGGTGCGTTCGGTCACGCTGACCAGCATGATGTTCATGATGCCAATGCCGCCCACCAGCAGACTCACGGCGGCTACGGCGCCCAGCAGCATGGTCATCACCTTGGTGGTGCCGGACAGGGTGTCGGCCAGTTGCTTGGTGTCGAGCACATTGAAGTTGTCTTCGTCGGTGCTGGCCAGCTTGCGCCGCTCGCGCAGCAGTTGTGTGATGCCGGCCGTGACGCGCGTGGCGTCGCTGCCGTCCTGCATGGACACCAGCAGCGTGTTGACCCGGGTATTGCCGGTGATGCGGCGCTGCAGCGTCTTGAGGGGTACCAGCACCACATCGTCCTGGTCGTTGCCAAAGGCGCCCTGCCCCTTGGACGCCAGAATGCCAACGATCTCGCAGGAAATCTGCTTCACGCGCAGTTGCGCCCCCAGTGCGTCCTGCCTGCCGTACAACTCGCGCCGCACGGTCTCGCCGATCAGGCACACGGCAGCACCGGCGCGCAGCTCGTCGTCCGAGAACTCCCGTCCGCTCATCAGCTTCCAGTTGCCGGTGATCAGCCAGTCGTTGGTGCTGCCAATGGCACTGCTGCTCCAGTTGCGGCCATTGGCCACCAGCGTGGCGGCGGAGCGCGCCTCGGGCGCCACGGCCGCAATGCCGCCGATCTGGGTGGCAATCGCATCGGCATCCGTGTCCTTGAACGCCACGGCATTGCCACCACCACCGGGGCCCAAGCGCTGACCCGGGCGCACCTGCAACAGGTTGGTGCCCAAGCCAGAAATCTGGTTTTGCACGGCCAGCGTGGCGCCATTGCCCAGGGTCACCATGGTGATCACGGCACTGACCCCGATCACGATGCCCAGGATGGTCAGGAAGGAGCGCATCAGGTTGCGCCGGATCGAGCGCAGGGCCAGCATCAGGGTATTGAGCAGCATCAGTGCTCCTGTTCCACGGACGCCGGGTCCTGCGGAGTGGCATGGGAATCATGCAACCCTGCGGGATGGGCATTGCGCTCGTCGCTGGCCACCACGCCATCGACAAAGCGCACGATGCGCCGGGCGTAGGCCGCCATATCCATTTCGTGGGTGACCATCAGCACGGTGATGCCATGGTCCACGTTGAGGCGCCACAGCAAATCCATGATCTCGCGGCTGCGCTGGGTATCCAGGTTGCCCGTGGGTTCGTCGGCCAGCAGCACAGCCGGTTCGGTAACGATGGCCCGGGCGATGGCCACGCGCTGTTGCTGCCCGCCGGAGAGTTCGGCCGGGGTGTGGTGTTCCCAGCCCTTGAGGCCTACCGAATCCAGCGCCTTGGCGGCCATGGCATGGCGTTTTGCTGCGGGTTCTCCCCGGTACAGCAGCGGCAGCTCCACGTTTTCCTGGGCCGAGGTGCGCGCCAGCAGATTGAAGCCCTGAAACACAAAGCCGAGATAACGCCGACGCAGGCGCGCGCGCTGGTCGCGTGTGAGCGTTTCCACATGCATGCCCTGGAACAGGTATTCGCCGCTGGTGGGCGTGTCCAAGCCCCCGATCGTGTTCATGGCGGTGGATTTGCCCGAGCCACTGGGGCCCATGATGGCGACAAAATCGCCAGCCTCAATGTCCAGATTCACACCCTTGAGGGCCTGCAGCGCAGTGGCCCCCTGGCCATAGACCTTGGTGATGCCGCGCAGACGGATCAGGGGTTGCTTCGCTGGAGCAGCTTCACCCGGCTCGGCGCTCACTTCTCTGCTCCTGCGGCGCGCTGGTCGGTAATGACGGCCATGCCCTCCTGCAATCCCTCGCCACTGACCTCGGTCATGCGTCCGTCACTGATGCCGGCTCTAACGGCTACTGCCACGGCCTGACCGTCTTTGAGAATCCAGACCTGCTTGGCGGCAACGCCGCTGCCACCAGCGGTCTTGCGGCCCCCACTGCGGGGCATGCGCGGCATCAGCTTGGACACCACGCTGCCACCGGAGTCGACAGCCGCCGCCTCACCGCCGGCTTGCGTGGTCGGCGCAAAACGCAGTGCGGTATTGGGCACCAGCAAGACACCGCTGCGCTCGGTGGAGACGATGGTGGCAGCCGCGGTCATGCCGGGGCGCAGACTCAGGTCGCTGTTGTCCACGTCCAACTGGGTGGTGTAGGTGACCACGTTGTCGGTCTTGGTGGAGCCATAGGCTACACGGGTCGTTTTGGCCGGGTAGCGGCGCGCGGGGTAGGCGCTGACCGTGAAGGTGGCTTTCTGGCCCACCTGTACCGAGCCTACATCGGCCTCATCCACGCTGACTTCCAGCCGCAGCCGGGCAATATCTTCGGCCACGCTGAACAGCGTGACGGCCTGCAGCGAGGCCGCTACCGCATTGCCGGGATCGACCATACGGGTCAACACCACGCCATCAATGGGCGAACGGATCGAGGCCTTGGACAGATTGGTCTCGTCCGTGGACACGGTGGCACGTGCTTCCGCCACATTGGCACGGGCGCTGGCCTCGGCCCCCACGGCACGGTCCACATTGGCCCGTGCGCTGTCGAGTTCGGTGGCCGACGGTACCCTGCCGCCGGACAGGCGTGCCACTTCTTCAAACCGTGCCAGGCTGGCCTGGGCTTCCTTGACGGTGGCGGTACTCTGGGCTTGCTGGGCCAACGCAGCGGCCAGCGCAGCCCGTGACCGCAACACCTGGTCGGACAATTTGGACGTGTCAAGCTCCACCAGGATCTGGCCCATTTTTACGCGGTCGTTCACATCGACAAGAACGCGCTTGACCGTGCCCGACAGTTCGCTGCCGATGTTCACGGCCCGGGTAGGCTGCAGTGTGCCGTTGGCTGCGACCGTCAGCGTCAGGTTGCCCTTGTGCACGGTCTCCGTCACATAGCTCGGCTGCGCGCTAGTGCTTTTTTGCGCCTGCCAGTAGTACAGGCTGACAGCCGCCAGCGCCGCGGCGGCGGCGACTATCCACAGCATGGGGCGTTGCCACCAGCGCCGGGAGTGTTCATCCCCCAAAACGGCCTTCAGATCGGTGACCGTGGGGCTTGCCGGTGTATCAACAGGAGGAGTGGGAGTAGTCATGGGGTGTGGGGCCATCAGGGCGTGGCGGTTTCGGCGTCGGGCGTCCAGCCACCGCCCAAAGCCTTGTACAGGCGAACGTGGTCGGCACTGAGGCTGGCACGGGTGGCCTGCACGCTGTCCTGGGTCGAGAGCAGCGTGCGCTGGGTATCCAGCACGGTGCGAAAGTCAATCAGTCCGCTGGAATAGCGCTGGCGGGCCAGCAAGTCGGCATTACCGGCTGCCTCCGCAGCAGAGCGCAAGCGCAACAGGCGTTCGCTGTTGCCCTGCAGGGAGACCAGCGCATCTTCCACGTCCTTCAGTGCAGTGAGCACCGCGCCCTGGTAGGCCACGCGGGCCTGCTCCAGTGCGGCTTCCTGCGCACGCACCTGGGCCCTGGCAGCGCCGCCGTCAAACAGCGGCACGGACACACCGGCCAGCAGCGCATTGAGTGCCGATGCACCACTGGTCAACGTACCCAGGGTCAGGGCACGCAGACCGACGGAGCCGGAAATCTGAAAGCTGGGGTAGCGCGCCGCATCGGCCTGATCAACCCGGGCCAGCGCTGCGCTGATGCGGTACTCGGCAGCGCGCACATCCGGACGCTGGCGCAGGGTTTGTGCGGGTATGGCAACCGCCAGATTTCCGGGCGCCTGCGGCACAACTGCCACGCGGGCCGCGTCAGCCGTCATCAGACTCTGCAGAGCGCCCTGTGCCTGACCGGTCAGCACAGCCAGACTACTCATGTCCTGCGCCAAACTGGTGGAAAGCGAGGGGATCTGGGCGCTGGTTTGCTCACTGGCGGCCACCGCCTGCTCCACATCGAGCGATGAGGCAAGGCCCGCCTGGGAACGCCAGCGTGCGATCTGCAGGGTCTCCATTTGCGCTGCGAGGTTGCTGCGGGCAATGGCCAGGCGCGCTTGCAGTCCACGCAAGTCAATGTAGGTCACGGCCGCCTCGGCCGCCATGGAAACCTGGACTTGGGCCAGACTGGCCTGGGCGGTCTGGACATCGGCGTCGGCAGCCCGCAGCGTGCTGCGCTGACCGCCAAAAACATCAGGCTCCCAACTCGCGTCAAACCCGACCTGAAAGCTGTTGGTGGCATCGTTGCTGCCCGACTGGCTGCGCTGGGCCGATCCCGATCCACCAACAGAAGGCAGCAGGCCCGCAGCCTTGCCATCCCGCAGGGCGCGCGACTGCTGGAGAGCGGCCTGCGCCGAGCGGACGTCGGTATTGGACTGCAAAGTCTGGGTGACCAGCAGGGTCAGAACCGGATCGTTGAAACGCTGCCACCACTGGGCCTGCGACACGGTGGAATCGACAACGATGGAACCCGCGGCGGGCGTGGACCATGCGGTGGGCATCGGTGTCTCGGGCAATGCCGATGACTGCAAGGACTGGCCCGCACAACCGGACAACAACGCCGCAAGCAGCCACGCCATCGAAGCCTGGCGTACGCCGACAGCCTGCTGCCGGGAAGAATACGGACTGTTGGGGGTCATCCGGCAACCTTGCAGAGAGGTTTCACACAGCTATTGTGGTGGGACGCCGTGTACATGGTATTGCGACAGGTTAAATCTTGTAAAGTTGGGCACACTGCCTGCTCGGGGATTGCTTTGAACCATACTGCACCATCGCTGGGCCGTCCGTGAGTTTGCGCACAGACCCACGAGAACGCTCACATGGAACACGTACCCACACTCAAACGCCGCAGCCTGCTGGGTGCAGGTTTGGGCGCGGGCATCGTTCTGCACCAGAGCGCCGCAGCCCTGACGCGGCCACTGATTGCGTTTCCGCAGGATGCCGGCGCGCACCCCGACGTTGCCACCGAGTGGTGGTACATCACCGGTTATGTCAGTGATGAGGAAGGTGCCGCTGTCTTTGGCTTCCAGGTGACGTTCTTTCGCAGCCGCGTTCCCAAAACCCAGGAAATGCAATCCGCCCTTGCCGCCAGGCAGCTCATTTTTGCGCATGCGGCAATCACCGACGTCAAAGGGCGCAAACTGTGGCACGACCAGCGCATAGCCCGTTCATCGGGCAACGAGCCGGGCAAAAACCCAAGCGATAGTGCCTGGGCGAGCACCCAGGACACCGCCATTGGCTTGCGCGACTGGTCGCTGGCACGCCAGGGCAGCGATTTGCAGACCCGCGTAACAGGTGCTGATTTTTCGCTCGCTCTCACCTTGTCTGCCAGCCAGCCGGTGCTGCTGCAAGGCGACCAAGGTCTGTCCCGCAAGGGGCCTGACCCGAAACAAAGCAGCTACTACTACAGCCTGCCCCACTTGCAGGTACGCGGGGAACTGATCCTGCAGGGCAAGCGCCACCCGGTGGGCGCCGGTAGCACGGCGTGGCTGGACCATGAATGGAGCCAGGAAATGATGCCCCCCCAGGCTGTGGGCTGGGACTGGATTGGAATCAACCTGTTTGACGGCAGCGCGCTGACGGCATTTCGCCTGCGAGACAAAAGCGGCAACGCCGTGTGGGACGGCGGCTCCTTTCGCGCGAAAGAAAAGCGGTTTGCCTTTCAGCGCGGCGAGGTCCTGTTCAGACCATTGCGCCTCTGGAAGAGCCCGCTGAGCCAGACGAACTATCCGGTGGAGTGGGTGGTTCGCACACCGGCAGATTTTTACACGGTGCGCGCTCTGGTGGACAACCAGGAGATGGACAGCCGTGCCTCAACGGGCAGCATCTACTGGGAAGGTCTGTGCGACGTGTTGAACAGCAACCAGCAGTTGGTTGGGCGCGGCTACCTGGAGATGACCGGTTACGCCGCCCCTATGCAGCTGTAACCTGCTGCGAGCCAAACGACACGCTCAGAAATCAGCCACCAGGGACACATTCACATGCCGCCCAGGCTGGGTGTAGGCGTCGGCTTGGGTCGTGGCGTTGGCCGTCGTCAAACCCTGCACGTCGGACCACAGCCAGTATTTGCGATTGGTCAGGTTGACAACGCCCGCAGTCAAACGGACGTCCTTGCGGATGCGCCATTGGCCGGTGAGATCCAGCGTCGTGGCCGAGGGCACGGTGGTGAACTGGGTGCTACCCGCCTTGACACCGGATGTGGGGTCGACGTCGCCGGCATCCTTGGCTGCGTGGTAGCGCAAGTCCAGGCGCAGCGACCAGATGGCGGCCTCATAGTTCAGGCCCATCGTGAACATGGCCGGGTCCATGGAGTTCAGTGGCTGGCCCGTGCCATTGTCCTGGCCCCTGGCCTGTCCATAGGCAAACGGCATGCTGAGCTTGCCCTCACCCAGTTGTCCCCAGTCCATGTTGCCTTTGAACTCGAAGCCCCAAATGGTGGCGTTGTCCACATTGACGGTCTGGAACACGTTGGGATCAGCCACCGTGTTGGTTCCTCCCAGGAACTTCTTGTCCACGATCAACTGTTTGTAGTCGCCGGTGAATGCAGACAGGTCCAGACTCAGGCGCTGCAGCCGTGCGCGCAAACCCAGCTCGATGTTCTTGCTGGTTTCAGGCTGCAGATTCGGGTTGCCCAACAGTCTGGCATTGACGCCCGGTGAGGGATCAATGAAGCCATTGAGTTGCGCGGCATTGGGTGCCCGAAAACCACTGGCGTAATTGCCATACACACTCCACTGCGGCGTCACGCGGTACAAGGCGCCCAACTTCGGCGACGTGTTGAACCCGGAGAGAGAAACACCGGGTATGGTCGCTGGCGGCGCATAGCCGTCCTGGCTGATGACGTCGACCGCAAAGCGTTCAAACCGCACGCCCGGTGTAACGCTCCAGCGGTCACTGGTCAACTCGCTTTGTCCGTACAACGCAGCGCCACTGCCGCGTGAATCCGGAAAGTATTTTTTGGGCACATAGGCGGCCAGCGGCGCGGGATCCGATCCGCCAAACCAGCTGGTTACATCGGTGCTGGCCACGTCCAGTCCGTAGGTCAGTTTTTGCGACCACTGTTCCGACAAGGCCAGGGATTTGCTGGCCTGCACATTGACTTGCCACGTATGCTCGTTGTAGCTGGTGTCGCGAATCCGCACACCGGCGTCATTGCGGATGGTGCGACCATTGTCCTGGGCATCCGAGTTTTGCAGGCTGACCATTGTTTGCAGTTGGTCGGCCCATGCCGAGTCCAGTACGTAGCGCGCGTCCCAGGTGAGCCGGTCACGGCGCAGGGTGTCGCGGTCGCTCTCACCGGCCACCAGTGCCTTGGTCGCGGTCGTCGTCGGCAATGGCAGGGGATTGGCCCGGCTCGACAACAACTCGGTATCCGAGCTCTTCCCGACATGCTCCAGCGCCAGCACATGTTTCTGGGTTGCATCGGGCCGCAGAACCAGCTTGCCCAACAGTGACTCACCGCGGTTGGTTTGCGGATTGGGTCGCGTGCGGCTGATGTTGGGCTCGTCGTTGGTGCCCATGTTGTCCAGACCACGGGCGCTGCGTGCGGTACCCGTGAGCATCCATTGGACCGTGTCACTGGCACGCCCAGCCACCGTGGCAGCCAGGTTGAAGCCCTCGTCATCGCCGCTCCAGCTGGTGGCTACCCGTCCGCCCAGTCTCTTGGCGTCCGGTCCGGTGGTTGCGAGAAAATCGGACGGCTCGTAGGTGATGAAATTGACCAGTCCGGCGAGCCCGTCAGACCCATACAGCACCGAGCTGGGCCCGCGCACCAGCTCAACACGCTTGATGAGGTCCAACGCCAATGCGTCGCGCCCAAACGCGTTGTTGCCGTTGACATAGCTGCTCGGTACCCGCGTGCCATCCACCAGCATGAGGACGCGGTTGCTCCCCATGCCGCGAATGCTGAAGCCTGCGTTGCCGTCACGCCCCGTAGGGTTGCTGGCACCGGTCACGGTGAATCGTGCTGGCGCATGCTTGACCGACACGTTGGGCAGGTCCTTGACCAAATCCTTGATATTGCCGATTTGTTTGTCTTCCAGATCACTGTCCGTCAGCACATCCATGGACATCGGTAAATCATCACGCAGTTGTTCGTTGCGTGAACCGCTCACGACCACTTGCTTGAGGGATGCCGTCACGCTCTGCGCATGAACCTGGCCCATGGCCAGACACGCCAGCGAAACCATTGCAGTGAGAGTTTTGAGCATGAAACGATTTTGAAAATTGATATCAGTCATGGGTTGTTGTCTGTGAAAGAGCCGGTAGCAGCGCGATTATTCAGTACAAACCCTAGGCAAATGTCACAAACTCATCAAAAAATTGATCCAGGTTATGGTTTCGACCGAACCTTTGCATGAACATAACCCTGTTCGCACTAACCCTGCTGAAGCCCGCAGCGAACGCACCCTGCATAGCTGAGTGTTCGGTCCAAAAACCTCTATCAAAAAGGAACTTAATATGAAGAATTTACGATTGGTCAGCGTCGCTGCGGTGCTGCTGACGAGCTGGGGGCTTGCAGCCCAGGCTCAGGAAAAGCCCTTATCACCCACAGAAAAAGCCTATCAAGTGGGTGATGCCTCACCGGTGGGCGAAGTGCCTATGGTGCACAGCCTCAACCCGAAAGCACCTCCAATGACGCTGGCCGAGTTTGCTGCTGGTCAAAAGATTTACTTTGAACGGTGTGCTGGCTGCCACGGCGTGCTGCGCAAGGGAGCAACGGGCAAAGCCCTGACCACTGACAAGACGATTCCCAATGGTACCGACTACCTCAAGGTTTTCATCAAGTACGGCTCACCCGGTGGCATGCCCAACTGGGGTACATCTGGAGAACTGACGGATGAGCAGGTGGACCTGATGGCGCGTTACGTTCAGCATGAGCCACCAACACCGCCCGAATGGGGCATGAAGGAAATGATGGCTTCGCTCAAGGTGACCGTGACACCCGACAAGCGTCCCACCAAGAAGATGAATAACCTGGATCTGGGCAATTTGTTCTCAGTCACCTTGCGCGATGCGGGCGAGATCGCTCTGATCGACGGCAAGAGCAAGGAGATTGTCAAGATCATCAAGACCGGTTATGCCGTGCACATTTCCCGCATGTCTTCGTCCGGGCGTTACCTGTATGTGATTGGTCGCGATGCGCGCATCAACCTGATTGACCTGTGGATGGCAGAGCCAGCCAGCGTTTCAGAAATCAAGGTGGGTCTGGAAGCGCGCTCGGTTGAAACTTCCAAATTCAAGGGCTTTGAAGACAAGCTGGCGATTGCCGGAAGCTACTGGCCCCCGCAATATGTGATCATGGAAGGCGATACCCTGAAGCCACTTCGCATCGAATCGACCCGCGGAACCACCGTTGGCACGCAGGAGTACCACCCTGAGCCGCGCGTTGCTGCCATCGTTTCGTCGCACTACAACCCCGAGTTCATCGTGAACGCCAAGGAAACCGGCAAGATCCTGATCGTTAATTACAAGGACATGAAGAACCTGAAGGTCACCACCATCAATGCCGCACAGTTCCTGCACGACGGTGGCATGGACTCAACCGGACGCTACTTTATGACAGCGGCCAACGCGTCCAACAAGATCGCCGTGGTTGACACCAAGGAAGACAAGCTGACCGCGTTGATTGATGTGGGCAAGGTGCCACACCCTGGTCGTGGCGCCAACTTTATCCACCCGAAATTCGGTCCGGTGTGGTCCACCAGTGATCTGGGCGACGATGGCATTTCTCTGATTGGCACCGACCCCATCAAGCACAAGGATCAGGCATGGAAAGTGGTGGAAACGCTCAAAGGTCAAGGTGGCGGCTCGCTCTTCATCAAAACCCATCCCAAATCAAGCAATCTGTGGGTCGATACCCCGCTCAACCCTGATGCCAAGGTGTCTCAGTCAGTGGCGGTGTTTGACATCAAGAATCTTGGTAACGGATTTGAGGTACTGCCCATAGGCGACTGGTCGGGTATCAAGGATGATGGCGCACGGCGCATTGTTCAGCCCGAATACAACAAGGCAGGCGACGAGGTCTGGTTCTCGGTGTGGAGTGCCAAAGACAAGACTTCTGCACTGGTCATTGTTGATGACAAGACACGCAAGCTCAAGGCTGTGATCAAGGACCCACGTCTGATCACGCCGACCGGCAAGTTCAACGTGAACAACACGCAACACGACGTGTATTGATCGGACCATCACCATGAGCCTGTACAGGCTTCATGGTGATTGCCAGCCGTAGCACGGACGGCAAATTCAACGCCACCGCTCCCATGCTCCTCATGGTAAAGCGAGTGGCGTTTTTACGTGGGATTCTCGAACGCGGGGTACCTGGCAAAGATGCAGATGCATCTGCTGCTCCGGGAGGGGAGCAATCTATTGCACACCGTAGCGCAACATTCGCTGCGCGTCGATGATGCGGATGTCTCTTTTGTCGATCTCAATCAGCTGTTCTTCCTCCAATTCGCGCAACACTTTCGAGAAGTATTCTGGCGTGAGGGACAGGCGGGAGGCGATCGTGGCTTTGGTCACGGGAAGGGATACGGTGGAAGCCTCGCCCGTGGAGCGGCTTTGAACCTCGCTCTCATGCAATAAATATCCAATAACGCGCTGCATTCCGCTGTGCAGGGCGCCAGACTCGATGTCGTGCACCAATCCATGGAGTCGGCGCGATATACCCGCCAGCATCTTCATGGAGAAGCGGGGATCACGCTCAATTTCAACCAGTATGGCGTGCTTGCTGACGGTCAGCAACAGCGTGTTGGTCAGTGATTCTGCGTTCAGGATATAGGACTTGCCAGTAAACATCAGCGCTTCAGCGAAACTTTGACCCGGCCCAACCAGCTCGATCACTTTTTCCTGGCCTGCCGGCGAGATGGCAAACAACTTCACCTGTCCCGTGATAACTACATGGAACTCCTCACAGGGCTCCCCAAAGCGAAAAATGTTGTCTCCACGCGCCAATCGGCGGACCTGACACCCCTGCGCAGCACGGCTCAGCTCCAGTGGTGACAAATCACTAAACAAGGGAAGTACTGCCAGAAAGCGCGGTATGTTGAACGCATCGACTTCCATGGACTATTCTCTGCTTTTGACAAGTTAATTGATCGGGCGCATTGTAAAGGCTTGCCCAGTGCTGAATGGGCACAGCACGTGGCACCAACAAAAAAACCCGCAAGATGCGGGTTTTTTTGTGGAGCGAAAAAAGGCTTATTTGAGAGACATAACCCAAGCAACCAGCTTTTTGCTTTCTGCCTCGCTGACCTGCGCGTTGGCCGGCATTGGAACTGGACCCCACACGCCCGCACCGCCCTTGATGACCTTGGTGGCCAACATGTCGGCAGCCTTTGCATCACCAGCATACTTTTTAGCCACATCTTTGTAGGCAGGACCAACAACCTTCTTGTCGATTGCATGGCAGGCCATGCAATTCTTGGACTTGGCAAGCGCCTCATCGGCAAATGCTGGGCTGGTCACCGCGATTGCGGCAAATGCTGACAAAACAGCCAAAACAGTACGTTTCATTTTATTTCCTCTTGGGTTAATTGGGGAGCTCTTGCGGATGAGCCGCAATCCCTGAACGGGACTAAGGGATCAGTGGTTGACCACTCCGCGCGCAGAGAATAGCAGAACCATCAAATATTTGGGTTAATCTAGATTAGGTTGTATCCAGTTTGCCTTTCTTGAGCGATCTACCATCCGCATACGACCCTCTGGCTTGCTTCCCGAGCCTTACACCCCAGATACACCCACATGACCACAGAACGCGCTAAATCACAAAACCCCAAGTCACTTTCAGGTTTGCTTCCTTTTTTGCGCCCCTATCGCGGACGCATCGGCTTGGCATTCGTGTTTCTGGTTATGGCGGCCATTGCAACATTGGCATTTCCAATTGCTCTGCGCAGCCTGATTGATGGCGGCTTGGTAAAGACCGACCAAGGTGAACAGGTCATGGCCCTACGAGAGCACTTCGCAGTTCTATTTGCTGTTGCCGTGGCGCTGGGTCTGTTTTCTGCCGCCCGCTTTTACATGGTTAGCTGGCTGGGTGAGCGGGTCACCGCGGACCTGCGCAACGCGGTATACGGCCATGTTCTGAAACAAAGCCCGGAATTCTTTGAGACCACCCAGACCGGGGAAGTGCTATCACGATTGACGGCCGACACCACCCTAGTGCAAACCGTGGTGGGCTCATCCCTGAGCATGGGTCTGCGCAATCTGGTCATGGGCATTGGCGCACTGGGCATTCTGGTGTGGACCAATCCCTATGTGATGTTCCAGGTGCTGGGAGTCTTGGTGCTGGTCGTGCTTCCCAGTCTGTGGTTTGGTCGACGGGTGCGCAAACTGTCTCGGGCAAGCCAGGACCGGATTGCCGATTCCAGCTCCATTGCGGCTGAAGTACTCAACGCCATTCCAGTGGTACAAAGCTACACGGCAGAGGCCCGTGAAGCCAACCGTTTCGCGGCATCGACCGACAACGCGTTTGAGACCGCGATCCGTCGCTCCAAGGCGCGGTCGGTGCTGGTTGCGTTCATCATCATTGCAACGTCCGCCGCGCTGCTGTGGGGCTTGTATCAGGGCACACAGGCAGTGATGGCGGGGCGTATTTCAGCAGGCCATCTTGGGCAAACTGTGGTCTACGTCATCATTCTGGCGAGTGCATTTGCGATTCTTGGGGAAGTCTATGGCGACTTGTTGCGGGCAGCCGGAGCCACTGAACGGCTGATGGAATTGCTGGAAACACAATCACCAATCGTTTCACCACAAAAACCAACTCTAGCCCCCGTACCTGTTGCGGGAAGTGCTATCAATTTCGAAGCAATCCAGTTCAATTATCCTTCACGTCCACAGCAGGCCGCCCTGACGGATTTCTCGCTGAACATCCAACCGGGGCAAACGGTAGCAATCGTCGGCCCCAGCGGAGCCGGAAAGAGCACGGTGTTCCAGTTACTCCTGCGCTTCTACGACCCGATGCAAGGGCGGATTGTCCTGGATGGCGTTGCCACAAGGGACATGTCACTGGAATCCCTTCGCGAGCGTATCGGCATCGTGCCGCAAGATGCCGTGATTTTTTCCAGCAGTGCCATGGAGAACATCCGCTATGGCAAGCCCACAGCGACTGATGCCGAGGTGGTATCTGCGGCGCAAGCAGCCTTTGCACACGAGTTCATCACTGCCCTGCCTGATGGGTACCACACGTTTCTGGGTGAGCGCGGTTTAAGGCTCTCGGGTGGGCAACGGCAACGCATTGCGATCGCGCGCGCCATGCTAAAAAACCCGCCACTGCTGCTGCTGGATGAAGCAACGAGCGCGCTCGATGCCGAAAGCGAGCGCATGGTACAGGCGGCGCTGGAGTCCGCCATGCGGGATCGCACGACCCTGGTCATCGCACACCGGCTGGCGACCGTGCAAAAAGCTGATCGCATTGTGGTGTTGGACCACGGAATATTGGTCGAGCAAGGCACTCACTCAGAACTGGTCGCACGAGGCGGCATATACGCTGGTTTGGCTGCATTGCAGTTCAATGCCTGATCCGCACCACGTCATGCGACTGGAACTAAGGGTTGAAAAGGCTGGACTGCACTCGTAGAATGGACAGTGTTCACCCTTGGAGTTCGTTATGGATGTAAGTTCCGTCAACAAGCCTGCCGTGCAGCCTGCGCGCGCACCCAAGCGCATAGTCGAAGCTCACCAAACACCGGTGCGCGAGAGCAAACCCCATGAGAGTGAGACACGGAAGGTGGCGCAGGCGGCACCGAAACCCGTTGTCAACACCCAGGGGCAGGTTACGGGGCGTCACCTTAACGTTACGGCCTGACTTTCTCAAGGTCATTGTCGAAACCTTATGGTTGCAATCACTGCCACCAATAGTGCGACTCCGTCCCTTCAGATGACCTTGGGCAGAGCCCGACTGGAGCAAGCGCGGCGTGAGGCCGATCAGGCGGAGGCTAATGCCAGGGATTTGCGAGCCCAGGCTGATGACGCCGAGCAGCAGGCACAAAGAAGTCAAGACAATGTCCGCAAAGTCTCTGCACGTACCCAACAGGAAGAAGCAACATACGCGCAACCTCGGGAAAACAGCAGGTCTGAAGTTCCGTTAAAGATTCAGAAGCTGATTGAACAGATGTACAGCGCAACCAGTGAAAAGCGCGCCCAAAGCGGCAACCCGCTCAAAGCAAATGTCCACGCGGCTCCGGTTGTCAACGTGCAGGGCCAAGCAACCGGCCGCATTGTAAATGTAAGCGCCTGACAGCTCCTGAAACTATTGCAGGCGCCCTTTCAGGGCAGCTGGCAACGGGAAAGGGACGACTTCAATACCTTCCTCGACCAACGACTGTGTTTCTTCTGGTGTGGCGGTACCACGTATGCCACGCTCCTTTTGCTCACCGTAATGAATTTTGCGGGCCTCTTCCGCAAACTTCTCACCCACATCAGTGGTATGTGCAACCACCTGGCGCGCGATGGCCAGCCAGGCATCTGCGAGTGTAGGTATCACGGTTGCTGACTCCCCGCCATCGTGGCGATCGTGGTGTTCTGCGGAGACAGCACGACCACTTGATAGAAGGAGCCGTGGTGCACTCAACTGTTTGACCACCGACGGATCACCACAGATGGGGCATTGCACCAACGATTTCTGACACTGACCTACAAAGTCTTCTTCTGAGGCAAACCAACCTTCGAAGACGTGGCCGAATGCACATTTCAGATCCAGTACTTTCATGGCAGGTGCCTTAGCTGCTGTGTGTGACGTCGGCGGGCTGCCAATCCAGAGACCAGGCGCCACCGAGCACATTCTGCAGCCACAGCGCCCCGGTTAGAGTTTTGGCATCTGTAACGGTGCCGTCAGCACACCAATTCAGCAACTGGGTCGGTGTCGCGGTAAACACGTCAAGAAACTCACCCGCATCGAGATGTTGCGCTCCTTGAGTCAGCTGACGCGCAAACCAGATGTCAATGAATTCCGTTGAATAGGCAATCACGGGATGGAGCTGTCCCGCGTAGGCCCATTCATGCGCCGAGTAACCGGTTTCTTCATGCAACTCCCGCTGCGCACAAGCAAGAGAAGACTCTCCCGCGTCCAGCTTGCCTGCAGGAAACTCAACCATGACCCGGCCAACGGGATAGCGAAACTGCCGCTCCAGCACCACGCACAAGTTGCCGCTTTCATCGTGCAGCATGGGAATTACCATGACCGCCCCGGGGTGGACGATGTACTCCCGAACTGTCGAACTGCCGTCAGGCAATTCCACAGTATCTTGAAAAGCATGAAGGAACCGACCCTTGAAAACCTCATGGCTGGAACGTTTGGTTTCAATCAGGTGCTGATTTTTCATGCCAAACGGTACAAGTCAGTGCCCGAACGCGGGCTATGCAGCGCAAGCCCGGAACCTGGAATCACAATCGCAACACGGCCCAATCAGGTACCCAGCATTTGCCGGATTGCACTACCGCACAATGCCAGCAACCCGCCAGGCAGCAGCCCTAAAACAAGCACCAAGCCGCCATTGATGCACAACACTACACGCACATCAAGCGGTGCCACAACACTGCTGGCCGTGATGGGATCATCGAAGTACATCACCTTGATCACGCGCAGGTAGTAGAACGCACCAATCAAAGACATCAACACGGCAAATACGGCAATCGCCAAATGGAGACCCTGCCCAGATGCGACCAAGGCCTGCAGCACTGCCAGCTTTGCATAGAAACCGACCAACGGAGGGATACCGGCCAGCGACAAAAGGCAAACCGCCATAACACCAGCGTACAGGGGGCTGCGCTGATTCAATCCAGCCAGATCGGCGATCTCCTCACTCTCGAAACCTTCCTGTGACAATAGCAACAGTACGCCAAAGCTGGCCAGCGTCGTTAGCACATAGGTGATCACGTAGAACATGGCCGAGCTATAAGCATTGGCGGCAAACGACAAGGCATCCCCGTTGACCACACCGGACATGACGCCCAACAACACAAAACCCATCTGCGAAATCGTGGAAAAGGCCAGCATCCGCTTAACATTCGTTTGCGCAATGGCCGCTAGATTACCGATCAACAGTGACCCTACCGAGAGTATCAACAGCATTTGCTGCCAGTCCACCGCCAATGGCAGCATACCCTCAACCAAAAGCCGCATGGTGATGGCAAATGCCGCCAGTTTGGGAGCTCCGCCAATCATCAGTGTGATGGCTGTAGGTGCGCCCTGATAGACGTCCGGAATCCACATATGAAACGGAACAGCACCCAGCTTGAATGCCAGACCTGACACGACGAAGACTAGCCCGAACACCAAAACCTGGTGGCGAATCTGGCCAGAAGAAATGGCTTTGAATATGGCAGTGATATCCAAAGATCCCGTTGCCCCGTAGAGCATCGACATGCCGTACAGCAGGAATCCTGAAGCCATTGCACCGAGTACAAAATACTTCATGGCTGCTTCCGTCGCAGTCGCATTGTCACGCCGCAGCGCAACCAGCGCGTAACTGGACAAAGTCAGCAATTCAAGGCCCATATAGATCACAAGAAGGTTATTTCCTGAAATCATCACGGACATGCCGAGCAATGCAAGCATACTGAGAGTGAATAACTCCCCTCCCCGCAGCATTCCACGGTGGCCTGCATAGGGACGTCCGTACACCAATGTGACCATCACCGCCAACGTCGCAAAGCATTTGAGCCAGTTGCCCATGGCATCACTGACAACCATGTTGCCGAAGCCATAAATTGTCGTTCCGCTCAGGGCAAGGTCCGCCTGCATGTATGCAACGACCGCCAGTGTCAGCAAGGTAAATACGTAGGTTGTCCCGCGCATTGGGCTCTTGATACCAAGGTCCAGCAAGGCGATGACACAAGCCATCACCAGCAAGACCATGTCGGGATAAACCGCGATCCAACTGAGTTTGTCAATCATCTTTCGTCTCTCAATTCAGTTTGATCAGTTCAACTTGGAAACCGCAACATGCTTGAGCAGTTGAGCAACCGAGGCATCCATAACATCCGTAATGGGTTTAGGATAAACACCCATCCACAAAACGGCTCCGGCGAGCAGCGCAAGCATCAGGAATTCACGCGCATTGATATCTTTCAACGCCTTGACATGGTCGTTGGCAACCGGGCCGAGGTAAACGCGCTTGAACATCCACAAGGTGTAAGCCGCACCAAATATCAAGGCACTGGCAGCAGCAAAACCAATCCAGAAGTTGAATTTGACGGCCGCCAAGATCACCATCCATTCGCCGACAAAGCCTGCGGTTCCCGGTAATCCGCAGTTTGCCATTGCAAAAAACAAGGCAAACGCTGCGAACTTGGGCATGGTATTGACTACACCACCGTAGCTTGCAATCTCACGGGAATGCATGCGGTCGTACAGCACACCAATCGACAGGAACATCGCTGCCGACACAAAGCCGTGGGCAATCATTTGCACCACCCCGCCTGACATACCTAAATCGATGAATATGAAAAAACCCAAAGTCACAAAGCCCATATGTGCAATCGACGAATAGGCTACAAGTTTCTTCATGTCCTGCTGGACCATGGCCACCAGACCGACATAGACCACTGCGATCAGGGACAACGCAATCATGAACCCTGCCCATTCGTGCGCAGCGTCTGGCGCAATGGGCAGCGAAAAGCGCAGAAAACCGTAGGCACCCAACTTCAGCATGATGGCTGCCAGCACCGCCGAGCCGCCGGTAGGGGCTTCGACGTGCACGTCAGGCAACCAGGTATGAACCGGCCACATGGGAACCTTGACTGCAAATGCCGCAAAAAAGGCGAAGAACAGTAGCGTTTGAGTAGTACTGTCCAGAGGCATCGCGTGCCAAACGGCCAGATCAAAACTACCACCAGACTTGGTATACAAAAATATCAGGGCAACCAGCATCAGCAGGGAGCCCAACAAGGTGTACAAGAAAAACTTGAATGCTGCGTAAATCTTGTTCGGTCCACCCCAAATACCGATGATCAGGTACATCGGTATCAGCGTGGCTTCGAAAAACACGTAAAACAGCAAGCCATCAAGCGTACAGAACACGCCAATCATCAGTCCACTCAAAATGAGGAATGCGCCCATGTACTGATTCACCCGACGGGTAATGGCTTCCCAACCCGCAATGATGACGACCACATTGATGAAAGCGGTCAGCAGCACAAACCACAGGGAAATGCCATCCACACCAAGATGGTATTTCACATTGAATCGCTCGATCCAGGGCGTGTTTTCAACAAACTGCATGGCAGCCGTTGTCGTATCAAATTGACTGTACAAGGGCAAGGTCACCAAGAAGCTGACCAGTGCGCCAATCAGGGCGACCCAGCGAACCGCCCGCGCTTGCTCATCACGGCCCAGCGCCAGCAAAACAACGCCGAACGCAATGGGCGTCCAAATCGCAAGGCTCAACAATCCCATATTCTTTTTCTCCTACTTGAGCCAGACAAAATACGTCATGAGCACGAAAATGCCCAGAATCATGACCAGCGCGTAGTGGTACAGATATCCAGTCTGTACCTTGCGCACAGAACCAGAAATCCACCCCACCAATTTCCACGAGCCATTCACCACGGCACCGTCAATGATGGCCTGGTCACCGCCTTTCCACAGACCGGTACCCAGGGCGCGTGCACCACGTGCCAAAACGTTTTCATTGAACCAGTCCAGGTAGTATTTGTTTTCAAGCAACGTGAAGACCGGCATAAAAGTCTGCTTGATCGCTGCCGGCCACGATGGTTTGAGCATATAGAAAACATACGCCAATGCCACCCCGGCCGTCGCCAGTAACAGCGGCAAACTGGTCAGTGAATGCAGAGCCATCTGAAGCGGACCATGGAACGCATGACCCAACTCTTCCATGGCGGGATGCAGTTCCATATTGACGAAGATGGAGTCCTTGAAAAAATCTCCAAACAGCATGGGGCCAATCGTCAGGTAGCCGATGACCACAGACGGAATGGCCAGCAGAATCAACGGCACCGTTACCACCCATGGAGACTCGTGTGGACTGTGCTGCTCCTCGTGGTGCCCATGGCTGTCGCTGTGGCCATGATGGGCATCCGGATTCTGGTCGAAGCGCTCTGCCCCGTGAAACACCAGGAAATACATTCGGAAGGAATAGAAGGCTGTCACGAACACACCCGCCAAAACCGCAAATTTTGCAAAACCTGCGCCGGGCAAATGGCTTTCCATGACTGCCTCAATGATGCTGTCCTTGGAATAGAACCCGGCAAACAATGGAGTGCCAATGAGCGCCAGCGATCCCAACAAGGACGTAATCCAGGTGATGGGCATGTACTTGCGCAATCCACCCATCCATCGAATATCCTGATTATGGTGAACGCCCATGATGACTGAGCCGGCTGCAAGAAACAGCAAGGCTTTGAAGAACGCGTGTGTCATCAAATGGAACACGGCGACTGAATACGCGGAGGCACCCAAAGCAACCGTCATGTAACCCAGTTGCGACAATGTTGAGTAAGCAACGACGCGCTTGATGTCGTTTTGAATGATGCCCAAAAAGCCCATGAAGAGCGCGGTAATGGAACCAATGACCATGATGAAGCTCAAAGCCGTGTCACTCAACTCAAACAGCGGCGACATACGAGCCACCATGAAAATGCCGGCGGTCACCATGGTCGCTGCGTGAATCAACGCAGAAATGGGAGTCGGGCCTTCCATGGAATCCGGCAACCAGACATGCAGGGGAAACTGCGCCGACTTACCCATGGCTCCGATAAACAGACAAATGCAGATTACGGTGATCAACATCCAGTCGGTACCCGGGAGACTCAATGCAGCCAAGTCAGCAGACTTCGCAAACGCTTCGGTGTAATTCAAGGTACCCGCAAACGCTGCAATCAGCCCAATTCCAAGAATGAATCCAAAGTCACCAACCCGATTAACCAGGAAAGCCTTCATGTTTGCGAAGATCGCAGTTGGCTTGTTGAACCAGAATCCGATCAGCAAGTAAGACACCAGCCCCACAGCCTCCCATCCAAAGAACAGCTGCAGCATGTTATTGCTCATGACGAGCATCAACATCGAAAACGTAAACAGGGAGATATAAGAAAAGAAACGGTTGTAGCCGTCGTCTTCTTCCATATAGCCAATGGTGTACAGATGAACCATCAGCGATACGAAGGTGACAACACACATCATCATCGCGGTCAAGCCATCGACCAGGAAGCCAATCTCCATTTTGAGACCGCCAACCACCATCCATGTGTAGATCGTCTCGTTGAACCGGGCACCGTCAATTGCCACCGATTGCAGAGTCATGACTGACACGATGAATGCAAGCAAAACACCCAAGATGGTCACAGAATGACTCGCCCGTCGGCCGATCACGTTGCCACCGAACTTGGTTCCCAATACGCCCGCGAGCACGGAGCCCACCAGTGGTGCCAACGGCACCAACAGCAAATTTGAAACAGACAGGGTTTGACTCATATCTTTATTAACCCTTGAGCGTATTGAGTTCGTCCGCACTGATGCTGGACTTGTTGCGAAACAGCAGAACCAGAATGGCCAAGCCAATGGCCGATTCAGCGGCGGCCACCGTCAATATGAAGAACACGAAAATTTGCCCGTGCATATCGTGCAGGTAATGGGAGAACGCAACGAAGTTGGTATTTACCGCCAACAACATCAGTTCAATGGCCATCAACAACACAATCAGATTGCGTCGATTCAGGAAGATACCGACAACAGACAGGGCAAACAGAATTGCACCCAACGAAAGAAAGTGACCCAGTGTCAATATCATGCTTTGTTCTCCGATTGCGTACCGCCAATAGCTGGATCGGTATCAGCAGGCTTGGTCGCGGCCATTTTGACCACCGTTAACCGGTCACGCGCTTTCACGCGCACCTGATCTGAGGAACTAATGAACTTGGAGTCTTTGCGCGCCCGCAAAGTGAGCGCAATCGCGGCAATCATCGCCACAAGCAATATTGCAGCCGCCACTTCAAGTGGATAGAGGTACTGCGTGTACAGCAACTTCCCAAGCTCTTTGGTGTTCGAAGCGCCGGCAACCGCAGCAGCCGCATTCGGGTCATCCACCACCCGGAATCCCCCCATCAACACGGCAGACATCTCAAGGGCAATGACCACGCCAACAATGGCGGCCAACGGAAAATGCTTCCAAAAACCCTTGCCCAACTTATCCAAATCAATATCGATCATCATCACGATAAAGAGGAACAAGACCATCACCGCTCCGACATACACCAATACCAAGGTAATTGCCAAAAACTCTGCCTTCAGCAACATCCAGATCATTGAAGCCTGGAAAAAAGTCAGAACCAGAAACAGTACCGCGTGTACCGGGTTACGGGCGGTAATCACACGAAATGCTGCCAACAGCATGATCGCGGAAAACACATAAAACAGACCAGTCGTGACACTCATGATTCAAATTCTTTCTTGCGACAGATCAGCGGTATTTGGCATCTGCCTGCTTGGCGGCAGCAATCTGAGTTTCATATCGATCACCCACCGCCAACAGCATGTCCTTGGTGAAATACAAATCCGCGCGTGACTCACCGTGGTACTCAAAGATGTGCGTTTCGACGATGGAGTCCACTGGGCAGCTCTCCTCGCAAAAGCCGCAATAAATACATTTATTCAAATCAATGTCGTAACGCGTCGTGCGGCGTGAGCCATCGTCACGCACCTCCGACTCGATCGTGATCGCCATGGCGGGACAAACCGCCTCACACAGCTTGCAGGCAATGCAGCGCTCTTCCCCGTTTTCGTACCGACGCAATGCGTGCAGACCCCGAAAACGCGGAGAAAGAGGTGTTTTCTCTTCCGGGTATTGAAGCGTGACCTTGCGACTGAACGCATAACGCCCAGTCAGTGCCAAGCCTTTGAACAACTCGACCAGCAAAAAGCTGTAAAGAAAGTCCTTGAGCGAAAACGCGAGCGGCTTACGGGCTACAGTGTTTGAAGACATCGTTGGGGCCCCTATTTCCAAATATTGAGGGGTGTTTGCATCCAGGCACCCACTACAACCAACCAGACCAGCGTCACTGGAATAAACACTTTCCAGCCCAAGCGCATGATCTGGTCATACCGAAAACGCGGGAAAGTAGCTCTGATCCAGATGAAAAAATTCACGATCAGAAAGGCCTTCAAACCCAACCAGATCCATCCGGGAATCCAATTGAAGAATACCGAATCAATAGGTGACAACCACCCACCCAAAAACATGACCGTGGCCAGCATTGACACCAAAAACATGTTGGCGTATTCAGCAAGTTGAAACATGGCCCACGACATGCCGGAATACTCCACCATGTGACCAGCAACAATCTCGGCTTCGCCTTCAACCACGTCAAACGGATGCCTGTTGGTTTCCGCCAAGCTTGAAATCACGTACACAACGAAAATTGGCAAAAGAGGTAACCAGTTCCAGGAAAGGAAGTTCAAACCCATCTGCGCGAACTGCCCCTTACCTTGACCGGTAACAATGTCTGTCAAATTCATGCTTGAAGACACCATCAAGACCACGACCAGGCAAAAGCCCATCGCAATCTCATAACTCACCATTTGAGCCGACGCACGCAACGACCCCAGAAAGGCATACTTGGAATTGGACGCCCAACCCGAAATGATGACCCCATAGACTTCCATGCCTGCAATAGCCATCACGAACAGCAAGCCCGCATTGATGTTGGCCAACGCAACATCAGGTCCGAAAGGTATCACTGCCCAGGCGGCCATGGATGGCATGATGGTCAGCACCGGCCCGAGAAAGAACAATCCCTTGTTAGCTGCGGCAGGGACCAGAATTTCTTTGGTCATCAACTTCAAGGAATCTGCGATCGGCTGCAACAGACCCCAAGGTCCGACGCGATTAGGTCCCAAACGGACCTGCACGTAGCCCAATAATTTACGCTCCCACAGTGTCGTATAGGCAACTGCGCCCATCAAGGGCAACACCACCGCCACAATTTTGATCAAGGCCCAAACGATGGGCCAAGCCAGATTGACCCACCAAGCCTGCGCAATCAACCCCAGACCGAAGTTGTACAACATGTCAATCACGCCACCACCCCCAGTTTTGATTGCGCCATGGCAGCCGCACGACCGTCGGCAGTCAATTGCAGTGACGTGGCGCGCCGGACAATACTGTCCAGTTGATAGATGCCCGCTGAACAGGGTTCAGCTTTAGCAACCGCCGATGACATAGGCATCTTGCATGTATTGTTCAAACGGTTGGCAGGAACCAGCTCAGGGACGCCCCCCTCGTTCAGTCCATGCAGGTGCGTCAAAACTTCCTGAGAGGATTCAAAATCGAAGCCCGGCAGGTTTAACACGTTCGCCAGGGCGCGCAGCACTTTCCAGCCCGGTCGGGCCTCCCCCATGGGTTTAACGACAGCGTAGAAACTCTGAACCCGTCCCTCAGCATTGATAAATGTGCCTGGCGTTTCAGTAAACGGTGCAATGGGCAACAACACATCACTGCATTCCATGTTCGCCTTAAACGGACTCATGGTCACAACCATCTCACATTGCTTCAATGCATGGACAGCGGCTGCTCCAGGCGCGGAATCAAACTCTGGCTCGTTGTTCAGCAGGATCACGGCCTTCAGTGAACCAGACAACATTTGGCCGGCGTTCAAGCCACCTTGGCCTGGCAGGGCGTTCACCAACTGAGCGCCAACCGTATTGGCTGCCTCGGTCAGGTATCCAACCGAAGCTCCGGTTTGCTCGCCAATCCAATTCGCCAAGAACAACAGGTGGGAAGCCTGCACATGATGCGCTGCGGCATTTCCCAACAGGACGGCCTTGCGCTCGCCGCCCAACAAAGACTCAGCGATGTTTTTCGATATGTCCGTGACTTGCCCACTCTGCGGCGCTGTCACATTCTTCTGCAGTGCGATCGCGGTCGCGATATCGGCCAGAGCCTGAACCCAATCGTTCGCTGGCGCCAACAAGCTATTGCGCACCGGCATGGCCCAAGCCACGGCATCGGCACCAACCGTATTTACGACACAACCGACCCGCGTGGCTTGTCGGATGCGCTGGGCAAACAAGGGATGGTCCTTGCGCAAATTGGATCCGACCACCAGGACGCGCTGCAAATTTGAAAGTCCGGCAACGGTCATGCCAAGATAGCGCGCACCACTTTGTGCCGTTTCAAACTCCGCATTGCGAAGACGATAATCAATATTCTCGCTGCCCAATCCTCTTACCAAGGCTCCGGTCAAATAGATCTCTTCCAGCGTGCTGTGCGGACTTGCCAACGCACCAACGGCAGCAGGACCGTGGGTCGCCTTGAGACTTTGCAGACCATGGGCGACGTACTCCAACGCGGTCTGCCAGTCCACACTCTTCCATACCCCACCCTGTTTGAGCATGGGGGTCATGAGGCGTTCGTCGCTGTTCAGCGCCTCATAGGAAAAGCGATCACGGTCAGCAATCCAGCACTCATTGACCGCATCATTTTCAAGCGGCACCACGCGCATAACCTTGTTGTTCTTGACCTGAACAATCAGATTGGCTCCGGCAGAGTCATGCGGGCTTACCGACTTGCGGCGTGACAACTCCCATGTTCGGGCGCTGTACCGGAAGGGCTTACTGGTCAATGCACCCACTGGACAAATGTCAATCATGTTGCCGGACAGCTCGGAGTCCACTGAATGTCCGACAAAAGTCTCGATTTCTGCATGCTCGCCACGGTGCGACATGCCCAGCTCCATGACGCCGGCGATTTCCTGCCCAAAGCGCACACAGCGGGTGCAGTGAATGCAACGGCTCATCTCTTCCATGGAGATCAACGGCCCGACATCCTTGTGAAATACCACTCGCTTCTCTTCTTCGTACCGAGAAGTTGATCCGCCGTATCCAACTGCCAGATCCTGCAACTGGCATTCACCGCCCTGGTCGCAAATCGGGCAGTCCAGAGGATGGTTGATCAGCAGGAACTCCATCACTGACTTTTGCGCCTTGATAGCCTTTTCGCTCTTGGTGCGAACAATCATGCCCTGGGTCACCGGCGTTGCGCAGGCCGGCATGGGCTTTGGCATCTTCTCCACGTCGACCAGACACATACGGCAACTGGCCGCAATGCTGAGCTTCTTGTGATAGCAGAAATGGGGAATGTAGGTTCCTGCTTTCTCGGCCGCATGCATGATCATGCTGCCTTCAACAATGTCTACCTTCTTGCCGTCGAGTTCGATTTCAATCATCTTGGGACTCGCTCAAACGTAAGCTGGGACCATGCAGGTCTTGTGCTCAACGTGGTACTCAAATTCATGCCTGAAATGCTTGATCATGGCGCGTACCGGCATGGCAGCCGCGTCACCCAATGCACAGATCGTGCGCCCCTGGATGTCTTCCGCGACACTGTCCAGCAGGTCCATATCGCTGGGGCGACCGTGGCCATTTTCGATGCGGTCCACCACGCGTGAAAGCCATCCCGTGCCTTCCCGGCAGGGCGTGCATTGTCCGCAAGACTCATGCATGTAGAAATAGCTCAAGCGCTGCAAGCTTTTGACCATGCAGCGGCTGTCATCCAGGACGATCACAGCCCCCGAGCCCAGCATGGACCCGGCCTTGGCAATGGAGTCGTAGTCCATGGTGCAATCCATCATGATGGAAGCAGGCAATATGGGCGAAGACGAACCGCCAGGAATGACCGCTTTGAGCTTGCGACCCGCACGCACTCCGCCAGCCAGCTCCAGCACCTTGGAAAATGGAGTTCCCATGGGAACTTCAAAGTTGCCTGGCAATTCAACGTCACCACTTACCGAATAGATCTTGGTACCCCCATTGTTGGGTTTACCGCATTCCAGATAGGCTTGCCCACCATTGCGAATGATCCAGGGTACGGCCGCAAACGTCTCCGTGTTATTGATCGTCGTAGGTTTTCCGTAGAGACCAAAACTGGCAGGGAACGGTGGCTTGAAGCGCGGCTGCCCTTTCTTGCCTTCCAGCGACTCCAGCAGAGCCGTTTCTTCACCGCAGATGTAGGCGCCAAATCCATGCGCTGCATGCAGTTGAAAGCTGAAGTTGCTGCCCAGAATATTGTTGCCCAGCAAGCCCGCTGCGCGCGCTTCTTCCAGGGCCTCTTCAAAACGGTCATAGGTGGAAAAAATCTCACCATGAATGTAGTTGTAGCCAACCGAGATGCCCATCGCAAACGCGGCGATGACCATGCCCTCAATAACAATATGGGGGTTGAACTCCATAATGTCGCGGTCTTTGCAGGTCCCGGGCTCTCCCTCGTCCGAATTGCAGACCAGATACTTTTGACCCGGAAACTGACGTGGCATAAAGCTCCACTTCAACCCGGTTGGGAAACCCGCTCCACCCCGCCCACGAAGCGCCGATTCCTTGACCGTTGCGATGACCTGGTCCTGGGTCATGGCTTCACCGCCACCGACACCCAAGACCTTGCGCAACGCCTGGTAACCGCCACGCGCCTCGTAATCCTTCAAACGCCAGTTGGCCCCATTCAAGCCCGCAAGAATTTGCGGATTGATGTGGCGATCATGGAAACAGGTTTGCACGCCTGTGGCGCGAAACTGGGACAGAATATGCTGCGCCGTCATCATTTATCTCCCGCCGCCCGCAAACCATCCACCAACTGATCCAACTTTTCCGGTGTCATGAAGCTGCACATGGACCGGTCGTTGACCAGCATGACCGGAGAATCGGCACAGGCACCCAGACACTCACTTTGCTGCAACGTAAACAGTCCGTCTGGCGTTGTCTCACCCATGGAAATGCCTAACTTGGTTTCCAGATACTTCAGCGTACTGACACCATCTCGCAACTGGCAGGGCAAATTGGTGCACACGTTCAACTTGTACTTGCCAACGGGGCGTTGGTTGTACATGTTGTAAAAGGTCGTGACCTCATGCACCGCCATGGGTGCCATGCCCAGGTATTCGGCCACCTGCACTTCACTCTCGGCACTCACATAGCCAAGCTCTTGCTGAACAATAGCCAAGCAGGCCATGACGGCAGATTGCTTCTGGTCGGCGGGATACTTCGCCACTTCTTTGGCAAAGCGCACCTTGGTAGATTCAGAGATCATCGATCAATCTCTCCAAAAACGATATCCAGGGTACCGATGATGGACACAGCATCGGCAATCATGTGGCCTTTGGCCATTTCATTCAATCCAGCGAGATGCACAAAACCAGGCGCACGAATCTTCATTCGGTACGGTTTATTGGCACCATCACTCACCATGTAGATGCCAAACTCCCCCTTGGGATGTTCAACCGCCGCATAGGCTTCGCCTTCGGGTACGTGAAAGCCTTCGGAGAACAGCTTGAAGTGGTGGATCAACTCTTCCATGTTGGTTTTCATGGACTCACGCGAAGGCGCGGCAACCTTGTGGTTGTCGGTGATCACGGGGCCGGGGTTGGCCCTGAGCCATGTGACACACTGCTTGATGATCTCATTGGACTGCTTCATCTCCTCCATGCGGACGAGGTAGCGGTCATACACATCTCCAGCGCTGCCAACCGGAATATCAAAATCCAGACGGTCATACACATCGTAGGGACGCTGTTTGCGCAAGTCCCAGGCAATGCCAGAGGCGCGCAGCATGGCCCCGGAGAAGCCCATGTTCAACGCGCGCTCCGGACCAATCGCCCCAATGCCGACACATCGTTGCTTCCAGATGCGGTTGTCCGTCAACAGCGTGTGGTACTCCGCCAGACATTTCGGGAATCGCTGCGTGAAATCATCGATATAGTCCAGCAACGAGCCCTGCCGGTTGCGATTCAGTTCTTCCACGCCCTTGGCATTGCGAACCTTGCTCGCCTTGTACTGGGTCATGGTGTCGGGCAGATCGCGGTACACGCCGCCCGGACGGAAATAGGCCGCATGCATGCGGGCGCCGCTGACCGCTTCATACATATCGAACAAATCTTCACGCTCGCGGAACGTGTAAATCAGGATCGTCGAACTACCGCAATCGTTTCCGTGTGACCCCAAATACATCAGGTGATTCAAGAGCCGGGTAATCTCGGCATACATGACACGGATGTACTGCGCACGAATGGGGACTTCAATGCCAAGCAAGCGCTCGATGGCCAGACAATACGCGTGCTCACTGCACATCATGGACACGTAATCCAGACGGTCCATATACGGCAAACACTGGATGTAGGTCTTGCTCTCCGCAAGCTTTTCTGTGGCACGGTGCAGGTTACCGATATGCGGGTCGGCACGCTGGATAATTTCGCCGTCCAACTCCAGCACCAGACGGAGAACGCCGTGCGCCGCAGGGTGTTGCGGTCCAAAATTGAGGGTGTAGTTCTTTATTTCAGCCATAGCGTTCAGACCTTTACGGAGTGCCGCAGCGCCGGGCCGCCCCAAGCAAGGCAGCACCCCCTTTGGGGGGCAGCGAAACACACGAAGTGGCAAGCGTGGGGGCTCATCAATTCAAGCCCCCATAGTTGTCTTCACGAATGATGCGCGGCGTGATCTCGCGACTCTCGATGGTGACCGGCTGGTAAATGACGCGCGCCTGTTCGGCGTCATAGCGCATTTCCACATACCCCATAGTCGGGAAGTCCTTGCGAAACGGATGACCAATAAAGCCATAGTCAGTCAGGATGCGGCGCAGGTCATTGTGTCCGTCGAACATGATTCCAAACAGATCAAACGCCTCGCGCTCATACCAATCTGCCGAAATCCACACATCCGTAACAGATAGCACCACAGGCATGGCGTCATCGGCTGCGAACACCTTGAGACGAAGCCTTTGATTCAGGCTCACCGACAGCAACTGGCTGACCACGCAAAAACGCGGGCCCTCGTAAGCACCCGCCTTGTACTCGGAATAGTCCACGCCACACAGATCAATGAGCTGCTCAAACTTGCAACCCGGTGCATCGCGCAAAATCGTGGCCGCTGCATGGTAGTCATCAGCAGACACCACAACCTCAACCTCGCCGAGCGCAACGGACGTGCGCTTTACCTTGTCACCCAAAGCCGCAACGACAGCTGTCTGGATCGCCTCAGGAGTAACGGAATAAATTGTCATAGACCCCCTTCAGACCCGCGCAATGGTTTCAGTGCGGCGTATCTTGAGCTGCAACTGCATGATGCCGTAAATCAGGGCCTCAGCGGTCGGCGGGCAGCCAGGCACATACACGTCCACAGGCACGATCCGGTCACAACCCCGCACCACGGAATAACTGTAGTGGTAGTAACCACCACCATTGGCACACGAACCCATGCTGATCACCCGGCGCGGCTCTGACATCTGGTCATAGACTTTGCGAAACGCAGGGGCCATCTTGTTGGTGAGCGTGCCGGCCACAATCATCAGATCCGACTGCCGGGGACTGGCGCGAAACACCTCCGCACCGAAACGGGCCAGGTCATAGCGCGCGGTGGCCGAATGCATCATCTCCACCGCACAGCAGGCCAAACCAAAGGTCATAGGCCACACAGAACCCGTCCTAGCCCAGTTCATCACCGAGTCGTAACTGGTGGTGACAAAACCCTCTTTTAGAACACCTTCAATCATTGCATCACTCCCAGTCCAGGGCACCTTTTCGCCACATGTACACAAAGCCAATGGTCAGTACACCCACGAACTCCACGCCGATCAAAAATCCAAACATCCCAAGCTCCTTGAGCGCCACGGCCCAAGGAAACAAAAAGGCAGTTTCCAGATCAAACAGGATGAACAAAATCGCTATCAGGTAATAGCGAACGTCAAACTTCATCCGGGCGTCTTCAAACGCCTCGAAACCGCATTCATAGGGGGAATTTTTTGCTTTGTCGGGCCGATTGGGGCCCAAGATGTAGCCAATGACTTGTGGTGCAACACCGATACCGATGCCAACCAAGATGAACAAGAGTGCAGGAAGATATTGATCGAGGTTCATCTTGCGTTTCTTATCATCATTACTGTCCTGCCCAAATAAATGGGCAAGCCAAATACCATTTGGTGCCGTCGGCGAGACTCGAACTCGCACAGCTCTCGCCACTACCCCCTCAAGATAGCGTGTCTACCAATTTCACCACGACGGCGGCTTTGTTTGTCTGAATTGCGTGAGGGAGCCAAAGGCTTTTTGCTTTTCAAACAAGACTAGAGTTTACCCTGAATTTACCCCTGTTCCCCAAGGGGCAAGGCAATTAAAGTAGCAATCACTTTGCAGGAATCTGCCCCACGCCAGAAGCAGCAACAGCAGGAGCCGATGCGACTTCGGCCACGGCGGGCGCTACCACTGCAGCACCTTCCAGAACACTGCCGGAACTTGCGGGGCGCAAGTTGCCAAAATACGCCAGTGCCAAGGTGCAGACAAAGAACACGGTTGCCAAAACAGCCGTCGTTCGCGACAAAAAGTTGGCGCTGCCACTGGCACCGAACAAACTACCTGAACCGCCGCTACCAAAAGCTGCGCCCATGTCCGCACCCTTGCCGTGCTGCACCAAAATCAGGCCAATCATGGCCAGGGCCGAAAGCATCTGCGCGGTCAAAACAATCGTCAACACAATATTCATTCTCAACTCCTAAATGGGTAATAAACAGCAGGCACTGAACAGAATCAGTGCGCCGCCGCGATGATGGTCAAAAAGTCCGCCGCTTTGAGGGATGCACCGCCAACCAGCCCGCCATCAATGTCGGGCTGCGACAGCAACTGGGCGGCGTTGGCAGCATTCATGCTGCCCCCGTACAAAATAAGCACCCGGTCGGCCTGCGCAGTCGCTGCGCGTAACTGACCGCGCAACACCGCATGCACCAGCTGCGCTTCTTGCGGACTCGCAGTTTTGCCGGTTCCGATGGCCCATACGGGCTCATAGGCCACAACAATTTCGCTGATGCAATGCCCGTTGGTGTGAATGACGGCTGCAAGCTGGCGTTTGACCACTTCTTCGGTGCGACCCGCCTCGCGCTCTGCCAGCGTCTCGCCGACACACACAATGGGCGTAATGCCCGCAGCCAACGCCCGTTGAGCCTTCGCCGCCACAATCGAATCGGTTTCCCCATGGTATTGGCGGCGCTCCGAATGGCCCACCAGGCAATACCGGGTTCCAAAATCCCGCAACATGCTGGCCGAGACTTCACCCGTAAACGCCCCGGATTCATGCTGGGACACATCCTGCGCACCCAACTCAATGCCGGTTCCGGCAACCAGTTTCTGCACCTGGGCCAGATAGGGTGCGGGCACACAAACTGCCACCTGGCACTGCGCGCCGGCAACACCGGCCGCCAACGCCGTTACCAGCGCTTCGTTGGCAGCGGACGAACCGTTCATCTTCCAGTTACCTGCAATCAGCTGTTTTTTCATGCTGTACTCCAAGTCAAAACAATTTTGCCCACATGCTGATTGGATTCCATCAGGGCATGCGCGCGCGACGCGCCACTGCCACTGGCATGGGCGGCATCAACGGCCGGAAAAACGCTGTGCACCACCGGCTTGACCCGTCCATCTGCCAGCAACGGCCAGATATGCTGCAGACAGGCCTTGGCGATGCTTTCCTTGAAGGCGACCGGCCGTGCACGCAAGGTAGAGCCGGTAATGGTCAAACGCTTGCGCAACACCAGTCCGGCGTTGATTTCGCTCTGCACACCACCCTGCACGGCAATGATCACCAGCCGTCCGTCATCTGCCAGGCATTGCACTTCCTTGGCCACGTAGCTCCCGGCAACCATGTCCAGAATCACATCCACACCGCGTCCATCGGTCAGGCGCAAGGCCTCCGCCTGAAAGTCGTGCGTCTTGTAGTTGATGGCATGGTCAGCGCCCAGCGCCACGCAGGCTGCACATTTGTCATCGCTGCCCGCCGTGGCGATCACGCGGGCGCCCATGGCCTTGGCCATCTGAATGGCGGTCACACCAATACCACTGCTTCCACCTTGCACCAGCAATGTTTCGCCGCGCTTCAAAGCGCCGCGATCAAATACGTTGCTCCAGACGGTGAAAAAAGTCTCTGGCAATGATGCCGCTTCCACATCGCTCAGGCCATGCGGCACCGGCAGGCATTGGCCCACGGGCGCAACGCAATACTCGGCATAGCCACCACCCGCGACCAGCGCGCAAACGCGATCACCGTCCTTGAGGCCGGCTTTCTGCATGGCATGGGCATCGCCACGGACGATGGTTCCTGCGATTTCCAGACCGGGAATATCGGAGGCACCTGCCGGCGCGGGATACATCCCGGCACGCTGCAGGACGTCGGGCCGGTTGATACCGCTGGCGCTGACACGAATGAGCACCTCGCCCGCGCCCGCAATGGGCAAGGGGCGCTCGCCCAGACGCAAAACGTCAGGCCCGCCAAAGGATGCAATTTCAATAACGTTCATAGCAGATTCAACCGATAGCCCCCGTCGCCAGTGCGCAAGAAGCTATCGAATTGCTAGCAGTGGGTTCTCAATCAACCCTGATCAGAGGACTGCGCTGGACGATCCAGCAGAGCCTTCATGGACAGCTTGATGCGGCCCTTCTCGTCGGTTTCCAGAACCTTGACCTTGACGATCTGGCCTTCTGACAGGTAGTCCGTAACCTTCTCGACGCGCTCATGGGCGATCTGGCTGATGTGCAGCAGGCCGTCCTTGCCGGGCAACAGATTGACCAGGGCACCGAAGTCCAGGATCTTGGTGATTGGGCCTTCGTAGGTCTTGCCGATTTCCACTTCAGCGGTGATCTGCTCGATGCGGCGCTTGGCTTCTTCAGCCTTGGCAGGATCAGCCGATGCGATGGTGATGGTGCCGTCTTCGTCGATGTTGATCTGGGTGCCGGTCTCTTCGGTCAACGCACGGATCACGGCGCCGCCCTTGCCGATCACATCACGGATCTTCTCGGGGTTGATCTTCATCGTGAACAGACGCGGTGCGAAGTTGGACACTTCGGTCTTGGCTTCAGCCATTGCCTCTTGCATCTTGCCCAGAATGTGCATACGGGCTTCCTTGGCCTGGGCCAAAGCGACTTGCATGATTTCCTTGGTGATGCCCTGGATCTTGATGTCCATCTGCAGCGCGGTAATACCGTTGGTGGTACCGGCCACCTTGAAGTCCATGTCGCCCAAATGATCTTCGTCACCCAGAATGTCGGTCAACACCGCAAAGCGGTTCTCTTCCTTGATCAGGCCCATGGCGATACCAGCCACGTGCGCCTTCATGGGCACACCGGCGTCCATCAGGGACAGGCAGCCACCGCAGACGGAGGCCATCGAGGAGGAGCCGTTCGACTCGGTAATTTCCGACACCACACGCATGGTGTAGGGGAACTCTTCCTTGCTTGGCAGCACGGCGACGAGCGCGCGCTTGGCCAGACGGCCGTGGCCGATTTCGCGGCGCTTCGGGGTTCCAACACGGCCGGTTTCGCCGGTGGCGAACGGAGGCATGTTGTAGTGCAGCATGAAGCGGTCTTCGTAGTCACCGCTCAGAGCATCGATGCGCTGTGCATCGCGCTCGGTGCCCAGCGTGGTCACGACCAAAGCCTGGGTCTCGCCACGGGTGAACAAAGCGGAACCGTGGGTGCGGGGCAGCACGCCGTTGCGGATTTCGATGGCGCGCACGGTACGCGTGTCGCGGCCGTCAATGCGGGGCTCGCCAGCCAGAATCTGGCTGCGCACAATCTTGGCTTCGATATCAAACAGCAGGCCTTCAACGGCGACGCTGTCAAACGCGACACCTTCCATCTTCAGGTCGGCCATCACGACGGCGTACGCTTCGCGGCAGGCGCGGGTACGAGCCTGCTTGTTGCGGATTTGGTAAGCAGCGACCAGCTTGTCCTTGGCCAGGACATCGATCTTGGCGATCAGTGCTTCGTCCTTGGCAGGCGCCTTCCAGTCCCACACCGGCTTGCCGGCGTCACGCACCAGTTCGTGAATGGCGTTGATGGCGATATTGCCTTGCTCATGGCCAAATACCACGGCGCCGAGCATGATTTCTTCGGACAGCTGCTGGGCTTCGGATTCCACCATCAGCACAGCCGCTTCGGTACCGGCAACGACCAGATCCAAAATGGAGTCTTTGCGCTGGGTCTGACCGGGGTTCAGGACGTATTCACCGTTGACGTAACCCACGCGGGCTGCACCAATGGGGCCGTTGAACGGAACACCGCTGATGGACAGCGCAGCGCTGACGGCGATCAGGGCGGCAATGTCGGCATCCACTTCGGGGTTCAACGACACGGTGTGCACAACAACGTGCACTTCGTTGAAGAAACCTTCAGGGAACAACGGACGGATGGGGCGGTCGATCAGGCGGCTGGTCAGCGTTTCAAACTCGCTGGGGCGGCCTTCACGCTTGAAAAAGCTTCCGGGGATCTTGCCCGCTGCATAGGCTTTCTCAAGGTAATCAACGGTCAAGGGGAAGAAGTCCTGACCGGCCTTGCCTTCGGTCTTGGCAACAACGGTGGCCAGCACCACGGTGCCGTCCATGTCCAGCAGCACAGCGCCGGTGGACTGGCGTGCCATTTCGCCGGTTTCCATGGTGACCGTGTTTTGACCCCATTGGAAGGTCTTGGTAACTTTGTTGAAAATGCTCATTGTTTCATCTCCTGATAGTGCGGGAACCCGCTGGCAGGTAAAGGCCACCTGCCAAGCCCGGAGGCAACAACGCAGAACACGATGCCATTCCAGAGAAACTCGCCAATCGGGGCTTGAACAAACCCAAATTCCTCTGGAATGACACAGCTTCGCTCTGCTTTTGCCGTCTCCGAAGTAAAAAACGCCTGAGCTAGTGAACTAACTCAGGCGTCTGTCATTCGATACAACGCTTACTTGCGCAGACCCAGCTTGGCGATCAGGGCCACATAACGGCCGTGGTCAATGCGGTTCAGATAGGTCAGCAAGCTCTTACGGGTGTTAACCATGCGCACCAGACCGCGGCGACCGTGGTGGTCCTTGGCGTGGGTCTTGAAGTGGGGCATGAGTTCGTTGATGCGGGCGGTCAACAGTGCCACTTGCACTTCGGGGCTGCCGGTATCGGTTGCGCTGCGCTGGTTGTCTTTGACAACAGCGGCTTTGATGCTGGAAGCGATCATTTCTATTTCCTGTCATTTCGGAGCTCTGCACTGCATATGCTGCGTGCCGCCCCTGGTTTTTGAACTTGCGCCTGGTGCTGGAACTGCTCCGGGCGTGCGCTCTGCCGAATGCAAAGCCGCTCGATTATAGCCCGATACGCTCAAGGACGCTGCATCTTGCAGCTGGTCGCCTGCTCAGCCGCCTCTGGCGCGATGGTTTTGACCACGCGAAAGCCGTAACCCGAGCCTTCCACGTCGAACTTGACGCCCGGCGCGCCCTGGCGATCCATGACACCCACCACCAGGGGCTGCTGGAACTGGTGGTCCGCCGCACGCATGGTGCCGCCCTGCCCGCCCAGGCTGACGCTGACCTTTTCCAGCTGCGCGGCAACCGCAGCCAGGTCCAGCGCACCGCTGGTACCGGCAGCGCCCTGCTTACCTGCCGCCTCCATGGCTTGCGCCAGGGCCTCCATCAGGAGCTGCATGCGCATGTGCACGTAATCGTCCGACGCCTGGGGGTAGCGCACGCGGAACGAGCGGTAGAACGCCTCGCTGCCGGCGGTCTGCACATTGGGCAACCAGTCAGCCACGGCCACCACCTTGCCGATGCCGGCCTCACCCAGGGCAGCCGGCGCGCCCAGCGCATTGCCGTAAAAGGTGTAGAACTTGCCTTCAAAACCGACTTCCCTGGCGGCCTTGACCAACAGGGTCAAATCATTACCCCAATTGCCCGTGATCACCGCCTGCGCACCACTGGCCTTGATTTTGGCGGCATAGGGCAAGAAGTCTTTCACCCGTGCCATCGGGTGCAGCTCTTCGCCAACGATGTGCACGTCCGGCCGCTGCACACCCAACTGGCGCCGGGCCTCACGCAAAACGGCCTGACCAAAGCTGTAATCCTGACCAATCAGGTAGACCCCCTTGAGCGCCTTGTCATCCTTGATGACGCTCATCAGCGCCGCCATGCGCATGTCGGCATGCGCATCAAAACGGAAGTGCCAAAAGCTGCATTTCTCGTTGGTCAGTATCGGATCCACCGCCGAGTAATTCAGGAACAGCACCCGTCGGGCCGGGTCACGCTCGTTGTGCTTGTTGATGGCGTCAATGAGCGCTGCCGCGTTGGCCGACGAATTGCCCTGCAACACAATGCGTGCGCCGTTGTCAATGGCCGAGCGCAGGGCCGACAGGGCTTCTTCGTTCTGCCCCTTGCTGTCGTAACGCTCCAGTGCCAGCAACTGGTTGCCGCCAGCAGCGGCGGGCAACTTCACACCGCCGCGCGCATTGACCCGCTCCACTGCCCACACCAGATTGCGGAACACGGCTTCGCCGGCATTGGCATTGGGACCACTCAAGCCCTCGATCATGGCCAGTTTGATGGGTGCTGGCGGCGTCTGTGCCAGCACGTTCAAACCTGCCAGCGGCAGTGCACATAGCGCCGTGGCGCACGTTTTCAAGACCCAACGAGAAAGAATAAACATATGATTTTTTTCTTGAAATTTTCGGAATGAGGCGCAGCTTGGATGCATGCGGCGATCAACGTGAGAGCCGCGCAGTGTACTAGGAGTTCCACCATGTTTTTTGCCACTACCGCCCAGCCCCAAATGCGTCGCCAAGCTTACATGAACCCAGGGCGTACTCTGGAGCGTTTCATGGACGATGCGCTGCGCTCCACCGCCAACAAGTCATGCGCCTACACGCAGGATGAAACGTCGTTCACCCTCACCTTGGACATGCCCGGCATTGCCAAAGACCAACTATCCATCGCCATCGAAGGTGCAGTCGTGCGCATCGCCAGCAAGGAAGGCGCCACCCGCCGCTATAGCGCCGCCTACGAGCTGCCGCAAGAGGTAGACACCGGCTTGTCAGAAGCCAAACTGGAACACGGTGTACTGACCCTGAAGCTGGCCAAAAAGGTGCCCATGAGCAACGCCACAGAACTCACTATTCAGTAACCTCACGCCAGTAATTTCGCAGCCGGTGCGACGAAACAAAATCGGCTGTCCGCATGGGCTCCCCATCGCCCGGCGGGGCGAGGGGGTTGGGGGGAGTGCGGGCTACAAAACACCTTTCATAGCGAATCCAGCGGCCAGCGCGGCTTGACGTCAAATGCGTACGTCGCGCTCGCCTGCTGCAGGCCGCTCTGCAGGCGCATGGCAGCCGCCATGGCAATCATGGCGCCGTTGTCGGTGCACAGGTGCAGTTCCGGGTAATGCACCCGCACGTTGCGCTTGGCGCATGCCGCATTGAGCTGCTCACGCAGGGCGCGGTTGGCCCCCACGCCACCGGCCACCACCAGCCGCTGCAAGCCGGTTTGCTTCAAGGCGGTCATCGATTTCTTGACCAGCACGTCCACGATCGCCGCCTGGGTGGACGCCGCCAGATCGCACTGTTGCGCCCTTGGCAACGCATCAAATCCTGCGGTGCTGCTACCCGTCGGCTGGATCGCTGAAGGCTGTTGACCCAGAGACCGGGCGAGGTCCGCCGCAACCATGCGTTGCGCCTGCACCAGCACCGCGGTTTTGAGCCCGGCAAATGAAAAATCCAGGTTGCCGCTGTTCAGCAAGGGCCGCGGCAACTTGTAGGCGACGGGGTCGCCCTGCTCCGCCATTTTGGCCAACGCAGGCCCTCCCGGATACCCCAGCCCCATCAGCTTGGCCGATTTGTCAAACGCCTCACCGGCGGCGTCATCAATCGTTTCACCCAGCATTTCGTAGCGCCCTACCCCATCGACTCGCATCAACTGCGTGTGCCCGCCTGACACCAGCAGTGCGACAAAGGGAAATTGGGGTGGATCGGCGCTCAAAAAGGGCGACAGCAAATGCCCTTCCAGATGGTGCACGCCCAACACAGGTTTACCCAGGGCCGCGCCCAGCGCGCAGGCCACCCCGGCACCCACCAGCAAGGCCCCTGCCAAGCCGGGGCCGCGTGTGTAGGCCACCACATCCACGTCGGCCAGCGCGTGGCCGCTGGCCGCCATCACTTCTTGCGTGAGCGGCAACACCCGGCGAATATGGTCGCGGCTGGCCAACTCGGGCACCACGCCGCCAAACGCCTGGTGCATTTCAATCTGGCTGTACAGCGCATGCGACAGCAGCGTGGGCATCGCCTGATCGTGCCACTGCACCAAGGCCACACCCGTTTCATCGCACGATGACTCAAACCCCAAGACCAGCATGTTTTCCCCTGTGAGGCCGTGAGTTTAGAGGAAAGGCCGCCACGGCGATGGGCACAATGGGGCCTGCAAAAAAATAGCCTGCGTCCATGACCACCCTGCCTGCATCCCTTACCGACAGCGACATCGAAAGCCTGGAGCGCGCCACGCTGGACGCCGTGGCCCCGCCTGCCGTGCAGGAAATCGACGGCTGGCTGCTGCCATTTGACAGCTCCACCATTGGCCGCGCCAAGAGCGCCGTGCCGCTGCGCCACAACGGCATTGATGCCGCACAGCTTCATACCATCGAGACCCTGTACGCCGCACGCGGCTTTCAGGCCGCCTACCGGGTCGCCGACGTCCCCGGTCTGAACACCGTGCATGCCGAACTCCAACGCATGGGCTACCAGGCACAGCAACCCACGCTGGTCCAGGTGGGCACGGTGCGGCAGATGCGCCAGATCTGCCAGGGCGTGCCGGCCAGCGTGAGCACAACCCCCTCGCCGCAATGGTCAGCGGTCTATCTGGCCGAAGGCTTTGACCCGGTAGACGGCGCACACCGGGTGCAGGCGCTGAGCCGCAGCCCCCATGTGGTCTACGCCCACGTCGACGAAGACGGGCAATCGCTGGCTGCGGGCACCGCCGCTTTCAGCCAGGGCTGGGCCAGCATCCACGGCATGCGCACCGTACTGCAGGCCCGCAAGCGCGGCCTGGCTACCCGCGTGCTGGCCGGCCTGGCCGATGCAGCGACTGAGCGCGCACTGGAGCGCGTCTTTCTGCAGGTTGAAGAGGGCAATGCCTCGGCGCTGGCGCTGTACCAGCGGGCTGGATTTGCCACCGCCTGGCGCTACCACTACTGGCGTCGAGCCTGAGCCTGGCGCGATTTTTGCGTGGTCCACACCATGCTTGAAGCCCTGCGTATTGTTGTTGTAGCTCCCGATCTGGATATCGTTGACCAGAATGACACCCACGCCCTGAACCAGGCCGAACGCTCACGCAGCCTGCGCATCGGATTGCTGGAAAGCGGCTTCAATCTGGTGGCCGTACTGCCCGCTGACACCTTCCTGCAAGAACGCCTGGCCCAGTTGCAGGCCGACCTCATCATCCTGGATGCCGAGAGCGATGCGCGCGACACGCTGGAACACGTGGTCATGGCCACCCGCGACGCGCGACGCCCCATCGTCATGTTCACCAACGACAGCGACACGTCCAATGCGCGCGCCGCCGTGGCGGCTGGTGTATCGGCCTACATCGTGGCGGGCCTGTCGCCCGAGCGCATACGCCCCATTCTGGATGTGGCCATGGCGCGCTTCGAGCAGGACCAGGCTTTGCGTGCAGAGCTGGCCGATGCCAGAACCGAGTTGCAGGATCTGAGCACGGAACTCAAGAACCGCCGGGTCATCGACCGCGCCAAGGGCCTGCTGATGCAGCGCCAGGGCTTGAGCGAGCAGGCCGCCTACGAAAAACTGCGCAAATCGGCCATGGACAAAGGCCTGAAGGTGGTGGATGTCGCGCAGCGCATGCTCGACGTGGTGGACCTGCTCGGCTAGTGCCTCAGGTACTCAGGTTCATGGCCTGGGCCAGCGCAAAAACACTGTTGACACGCAGCCGGATCGAACCGGCCGTACTTTGGCCGCGCGAGAGCGCGCAGTCCCTGCCGTATTGCGTAATCTCGTAGTGCGTACACCGCACCTGCTTGCCAGGCCCCAGGATGGATGCAGCCCGGGCACCCACCACGGCGCCCAGTATTTCCAGCCGGGCCAGTCGGTTGCGGGTCGATATTTCTGGTGCGCTGACGTCATGCGCCAACTCACGGATGGACATCGACCGGTTTTGCGAGGCGAGGTGGCGCAGCAGTTCCAGCGACTCAGGCCACTGCTCAACCGGCACCGTGCGGTTGGTATGTGCCTTGGCAGATTCGGTATGGGTTTGCATAAACCATTTTTCGGACGTTCCGCGCTTTTCTTTAGACAGCAACTGCTTTTGGTGCAACGCACAAACTTGGTGCCAACCGCGCCTCCACAGAGAAATTGAATGGCGAATAGTGCTGAAGCCCCCGTGTAATGTGCGTAAGCAGCTATAAAAACAGTAGCACATTGCGTCCCAACCCTGAATCAGGCCACGGCACAAAGACCTGGCACGCTCATTGCGTATATCCATCCGAGACCAACGATGGTCACTGAAAGGCTTCACCCAACGGCGGGTGCAGCCCATCAAACTGGACAAAGGCGTCCCCACCTGCACCCGGCTTTTTAGCAAGCCCGGTACAGCGTGAGGACGCCTTTTTTTTCGTTCGTCAACCTCTCCATTTTTAAAGGATGAATGCCATGACCAACTTTTTGCAAAACAAACTCAGCCGCCGCGCGGTGCTGCAATCGGCCGCCGTGGGTGCCATCGGCATCACCCCCGCCCTGCGCGCCGCCGTCTATGCCGCAGGCTCTGACGCCCCCGAAAAAACCGAGGTCAAGATCGGCTTCATTCCCCTGACCGACTGCGCCAGCGTGGTCATGGCCTCCGTGCTGGGCTTCGACAAGAAATACGGCGTCAAGATCATCCCCAGCAAGGAAGCCTCCTGGGCCGGCGTGCGCGACAAGCTGGTCAATGGCGAACTGGACTTTGCCCACGCGCTGTACGGCCTGATCTACGGCGTGCACTTAGGGATCAGCGGCCCCCGGAAAGACATGGCGGTGATGATGACCTTGAACCACAACGGCCAGGCCATCACCCTGTCGAAAAAGCTGGCCGACAAGGGCGCCGTGGACGGCCCCGGCCTGGCCAGGCTGATGGCCGCCGAGAAACGCGAATACACCTTTGCCCAGACCTTCCCCACCGGCACGCACGCCATGTGGCTGTACTACTGGCTGGCGGCCAACGGCATCAACCCGATGACGGACGCCAAGGTCATCACCGTGCCGCCACCGCAAATGGTGGCCAACATGCGCGTGGGCAATATGGACGGCTACTGCGTGGGCGAACCGTGGAACCACCGCGCCATCATCGACGGCATCGGCGTCACCGCGGCTACCACCCAGGACATCTGGAAAGACCACCCCGAAAAGGTGCTGGGCACCACCGGCGAATTCGTGAAGAAGTACCCCAACACGGCGCGCGCCGTGACCGCCGCCATCATCGAGGCCGGCCAGTGGATCGACGCCAGCCTGTCCAACAAGAACAAGATGGCCGAGACCATTGCCGACAAGAGCTATGTCAACACCAGTGTCGACGCCATCAACCAGCGCATTCTGGGGCGCTACCAGAACGGCATGGGAAAGACCTGGGACGACCCCAACCACATGAAGTTCTTCAACGACGGCGCAGTGACCTTCCCCTACCTGTCCGACGGCATGTGGTTCATGACCCAGCACAAGCGCTGGGGCTTGCTCAAAGAGCATCCCGACTACCTGGCCGTCGCCAAACAGATCAACCAGATCGACCTCTACAAACAGGCCGCCACCGCTGCCAAGGCGCCGGTCCCGAAGGACGCGATGCGCACCGCCAAGTTCATGGACGGCGTGGTCTGGGACGGCAAAGATCCCAAAAAATACGCCGACGGTTTCAAGATAAAAGCCTAGGAGAGCACCATGGTCAGCGCAGTATTTCACTCCCCCCTGGACGCCGCCGCCGAGAGCATTGCTATGAAAAAAGAAGCGCCTCACGCATATTCTGCGGGGGCTAGCGGCACAAAATCCGTAAAAATTCCGGAAAAAACCAAACCGCCACGCGATTGGCGCGCACCCGTCCTGGCGGTGCTGCCGCCCGTGCTGGGCCTGGGCCTGCTCATCGGCATCTGGGCCCTGGTGAGCATCAGCACCTCCAGCAGCATCCCCAGCCCGTGGGAAACCTGGAAACAGGCGGTGGTGCTGTTCAGCGACCCGTTCTACCGCAAGGGCCCCAACGACCAGGGCGTGGGCTGGAACGTGCTGATGTCGCTGGAGCGTGTGGCCGTCGGCTTTGGCCTGGCGGCAGCGGTGGGCATCCCGGCCGGATTTGCGATTGGCCGCTTCGAGTTTCTGGGCCGCATGTTCAACCCGCTGATCAGCCTGCTGCGCCCGGTGTCACCCCTGGCCTGGCTGCCGATTGGCCTGCTGGTGTTCAAGGGTGCCAATCCTGCCGCCATCTGGACCATCTTCATCTGCTCGATCTGGCCGATGATCATCAACACCGCGGTGGGTGTGCAGCGCGTGCCACAGGACTACATGAACGTGGCGCGGGTGCTGAACCTGTCCGAGTGGAAGATCCTCACCAAGATCTTGTTCCCCGCCGTGCTGCCCTACATGCTGACCGGCGTGCGCCTGGCCGTGGGCACCGCCTGGCTGGTGATCGTGGCCGCCGAAATGTTGACCGGTGGCGTGGGCATTGGCTTCTGGGTCTGGGACGAGTGGAACAACCTGAACGTCAAGAACATCATCATCGCCATCTTCGTGATTGGCATCGTGGGGCTGATCCTGGAATACGCACTCATCCGAATAGCAACCGCATTTACGTTTGAAGAGGTGAAGTCATGAGCAACCTGAAATACATCGAAGTCCAAAATGTGGCGCAGACTTTCAAAACCAAGAAGGGCCTGTTCCCCGCGCTGCAGGGCATCAACCTGACCGTGGCCAAGGGCGAGTTCGTGGCGCTGATCGGCCACTCGGGCTGCGGCAAGTCCACGCTGCTCAACCTGATTGCCGGGCTGACCATGCCCACGGACGGCACGCTGTTGTGCGCCAACCGCGAGATCGCCGGCCCCGGCCCCGAGCGCGCCGTGGTGTTCCAGAACCACTCGCTACTGCCGTGGTTGACCTGCTTCGAGAACGTCTACCTGGGCGTGGAGCGCGTTTTTGGTGCAGCCTCCAAGAGCACCGGCGCACCATCCGAGAGCAAAGCGCAACTCATGGCCCGTACCGATGCGGCGCTGGCCATGGTGGGTCTGACCCCCGCCGCGCAAAAGCGCCCCGGCGAAATCTCGGGCGGCATGAAACAGCGCGTGGGCATTGCCCGCGCCCTGGCCATGGAGCCCAAGGTGCTGTTGATGGACGAGCCCTTTGGCGCATTGGACGCACTGACGCGCGCCAAGCTGCAGGACGAACTGCTTGACATCGTCGCCCGCACCAAAAGCACCGTGGTGATGGTGACGCACGACGTGGACGAGGCCGTGCTGCTGTCTGACAAGATCGTGATGATGACCAACGGCCCGGCCGCCACGATTGGCGAGGTGCTGAGCGTGGACCTGCCCCGCCCACGCAACCGCGTAGCGCTGGCCGACAGCGCACAGTACCTGGGCTACCGCAAGGCCGTCATCGATTTCCTCTACACGCGCCAGGCACACGTTGAGAAAACGGCGGCGTAACCGAAAAATCACTGGCCTGGTGCGCCGCGCACCCCAAAGTTGGCACGAGTCTCGCATTGGTGCATGGGTCAACCCCATTTTTTAGGAACTGTGCACCATGTCGGGATTTCGTAGCTTTCTGAAGGCCGGCCATGCGCCCACGCTCTTCGCCTCGTTTTTGTATTTCTCGTTCTCGTGCTGCATCTGGGTGCTCAACGGTGCCATGGCACCCTTTATCTCCGAAACATTCAGCCTGAGCCCGGCGCAAAAGGGGCTGATGCTGTCGGTCCCCATCCTTGCGGGGGCGCTGATGCGCTTCCCGCTGGGCATCCTGTCGCAGTACATCGGACGCAAGCGCGCCACGCTGGTCGAAATGGGCCTGATCATGGTCGCCATGCTGTTTGGCTTTTTCTTCGTCAAAAGCTTCAATGACCTGCTGGCCATGGGCGTGCTGCTGGGCATTGCTGGCGCCAGCTTTGGTGTGGCGCTGTCGCTGGGCTCGGGCTCGTTCCCGCCCCGGCACAAGGGCCTGGCCATGGGCCTGGTCGGTGCCGGCAATGTGGGCACGGCGGTTTCGGTGTTGGTGGCACCGCCGCTGGCCCAGGCCTTTGGCTGGGTTGCCGTCTATGGCATTGCGGCCATCGCCATCAGCATCCCCATGGTCGTGATGATTGTGTTTGCCAGGGAGCCGGACGACCTGGATGCCCATGCCTCGTTCAAGGAACACATTGCCTGCCTGTTCGAGAAAGACGGCTGGGCCTTCAGCCTGATTTACGCGGTGACCTTTGGCGGCTTCATCGGCCTGGCCACCTTCCTGCCCACCTACTACTACGACCAGTTTGGCGTCAGCAAGGTGCAGGCCGGGCAACTCACCATGCTGGCCGCCTTCATGGGCGCGGCGGTGCGCGTGCTGGGCGGCTGGATCTCGGACCGCTGGGGCGGCGTCAACACCCTGAATTTGGTATTGGGCACGGTGGCCGTCACGCTGGTGCTGTGTGGCCTGGCCAACGGCTCGCTGGCCGCGACCACGCTGCTGGTGATCCTGTGCTTTGCCGCTCTGGGTGCCGGCAACGGCGCCGTCTTCCAGCTGGTGCCCCTGCGCTGGCCCCTGGCCACTGCGGTGGCCGGCTCGATGATTGGCGAGGTTGGCGCACTCGGCGGCGGCCTGGTGCCCAACGCGATGGGGCTGTCCAAGCAGTATCTGGGCAGTTATGCGGGCGGCTTCTACGTGTTCGCCGGACTGGCCGTGGTCATGCTCGTGATGCTGCGCACGATGCAAATCCGCTGGACCCGCACCTGGGCCGAGAAAGGTGGGCGTGCGCGCAGCGCGTGAGGGTTTGTCGCCTGCACACAGAAGCATCGCAGTCGAGAGCAACTTCTTACAAAAAAAGTGCTATCAGCCCCGTGGAATGTGCGTAAGCAGCTACCATTTTCATAGCAGCTGCATTACCCTGAGCAATGCCAACAAAACGTTTGAGGCCACCGGCAGACAGCAACAGCCGCGCAGCGACAACCTGCTGCTTTGTGTCCGTGTGGGCAAACTCGTTAGATCTCATTGTGGAATAAGACCTGATGAATCCCCGTATGTCAAGCCAATGACAACCGCAACAAGATACACAAGCGGCACACCACTTGCCACCAAAAATGCTCGCCGTGGGTATGGGGTTAGCCAAAGATACAGCGCAACCGTTCCCCACGGAAACACGATCCCAAGGAGCCATGACGCTGCCACGTGCTGAGTTTCCCAAGAGGGACTTGCCTTACCAGTAAGTGCGCATTCAAGTGCGGCAACGAGGGACAACGCTACGACCCACCAATGTTTCGGTACTCGCGTGAAAACAGCAACTGCGATTGCGGCGACAACGATATTGGCAGCGAATACGTAACCGAGCATGTGAGATCTAACGTCGAAATTCACCGAAGCAAAGCGTCCGGTGGAATGACCAGTTAACGGGCACGTTCGTGTGGCCACCGCTGTGGATTGCGCGCATTGTGAATGACGGCCAAAACGTGAACCAAATCACTTTTGACCGTGTAAAAAACACCATACGGAAACCGTGGCAAAAGTGTACGGCGTACGCCCGGAACAATTTCTGCGTACAAAAGCGGGACTTGCTCAAGGCGTTTGAGTTGGAGTTCAAAAGCCAACTCAAATTCAGAGCCTAGCCCTTTACTCTGTTCCTCATACCAATCGAACGCTTCGCCAATTTCGCGAACGGCCCGACCGGCAAACTTCAAGCGGTACGCCACGAGCCGCTTTTTAAATGTGCTTTTACCTGATCCCAGGAGTAACCGGCCTCTGGGTTTCGCTCAAAGTCGGCCAAACGCGCTTCGAGTTCGGTTTTCAGTTCGGGTGAAACCTCAATGGCGTGAGGTACGGCAGCAATGCTTTCCCAAATCACTTCAACGAGTTGAATGCGCTCCTGCACGGGCAGTTCCAAAATGTCGGCAACAGAAATTTGGCTCATGGAACGTAGATTACCACGGCCGCTGTTTTGCGCGTTAACCTTCAAGTCCACTGGCAGGCAACACATGCCGCGAAGTGGCAACCTCAGTTGTGTGTCCGTCTATGCCGACCCGTTAGGCTTCACGCTGCACCTGACTTCGGCTGTGCAAGACGAATCTCTGAGTAGCGCATGGCCCAAAGATCCCCAGCTATTTCGACTTTCCCGAGATCATCCAGCTTTTCCATTGTTGCCTGCAGATATGCGAAGGGAAGATGCGGATAGGCGTCACTCCGTTCACTGCCGAGACAGAACCAAATGGGTGGCCCGTGCCGAGGCTTCGTGCTTGACGCAGGCATAGCCCAAGGCAGGAAGATTTACACCTTCGAAGAGTCGCTCACCGGAGCCGAGCAGGACTGGCGATATAGCTATGTGCATCTCATCGATCAGGCGCTGGCGAAGATACTGTTGGATGACATTGACTCCGCCACCCACGCGAACATCTTTGCCGCCGGCGGCTTCCCGGGCGCGCTCAAGAGCGACGGCAGCACCTTCCGTCACGAAGTAAAAGGTCGTTCCGCCATCCATGACAAGCGGCGGGCGCGGGTGGTTCGTGAGCACGAATACGGGGACGTGATACACAGGGTTCTCGCCCCACCAACCCCGCCAGCTCTCGTCCGGCCATGGGCCACGAACAGGCCCGAACATATTCCTGCCAAGGATCCATGCGCCGATGTTCTGGAAACCTCGCGCGGCATACTCTTCGTCGAGGCCCGTTTCCCCGCTATCGCTACCGAACAGCTTTTGCTGAAAGGTTCGCGTGGGGATCGCCCAACCATGCAGCGAAGTGCCGCCAACGCCCAGTGGATTGTTGATGTCCTGGTCTGGGCCAGCGCCGAAACCGTCTAGTGAAATGGTGAAACTCTCTACGCGAAGCTTGGACATGATGCCTCTCTGATCTGCGAGTGACTACGAAACTCGGTTTGTGACGCCTAACGCCAGAATTAAGTCGAACCGCGAAGCGGTTTCGGCTTGAATGAATTGCTAGGCCTTGGCCGGAAAATCACGGATGAGGCTCCAGTTGTTCTCGTAGCGGGACAGCGGCTCTCTATTTAGCTTGGCGAACGACATGTCTCGATTGTGCGGATCTTTTCTGGTTGGCTGAGGCTTGTTGCCAAGCTCTCTCGCAACTGAAAATGGGACTAGCCAAGAACGCACTGCACCGTTGATGGGCAGAAATATGAAAACCAGCCAATCACACTCAAGACGCTCGTCGAAGATGAACCAACTGCCCGCTTTCCAGTTAGCGGTTTCTTTTCGGGTCTTTACGCTAACTCTGACGAGGCCTTGGCCAGTCTCAACCGCGAGATCATAGCCAGACCAGCCGTCAGGCATCTTTGAGGCAGGTTTTCCCGCGAAGGTGAGCTGGCTGAGCGCATAGTGCTCGCCGGCATCTCCGAGCATCTTGCTTGTGACATTACCTACGGCTGGGGGCATAGTTTTTCCAAGGCTTAACGTTCGAAATGTTCGGCGCTTGCGCAGCAAGTGTCCGTACGGTTGAGGCGTTCTAGCGCGGCTCGCAACATCTCTTGGCGCTTGTCCTGTCGCATCACATTCCGCCCCATTTTTGGTCAACAGCCAACATAGCTGTGCCACAGCGTCCGAACCAAAGCTAGCTTTTGTCCGCGCGCTGTGGCACAGCTATGCAAGCTACCAGAAAATCGTCGTTTTATAAACGCCCAGTCTATGTGCTAGCGCCACTGTTCTGGCCGTCGTCTAGTACTTTGATGTATCCCGCAGTTTTGCGGGATAACAAGGCAACCAGTCGGATAACGTGTTTCGTTGCTCATAAAAGAATCTCTTGTTTTCATGGACTTACAGCAATATACTGTAATTATGTACAGGTATATTGAATCTAACAAAGCCGCCGCCCCCGTTTTGCGCTCCGTTCGGCTGCTGGACCAACTTCGTGAGCGCATTCGTTATCTGCACTATAGCCTTCAAACCGAGAAAGCCTACCTGTATTGGGCGCGGTTTTTCATCCGCTGGCACGGTCGCAACGGCTCCATGCGCCACCCCAAGGACATGGGCAAGCCTGAGGTTGAGTCCTTCCTCACTATGCTGGCCAATGAAAGGCAGGTCTCTCCTGCCACCCATCGTCAGGCGCTGAACGCATTGCTGTTTCTCTACAAGCAAGTCATCGGACAGGATCTGACATGGATGCAGTCCATTGGCCGACCACCAGAGCGCAAACGTGTACCGGTCGTCCTTACGGCGCCAGAGGTGCAGTCGGTGCTTGGGTTGATGGAAGGAGTTGAGGGCACCTTGGCAAGGTTGCTCTACGGTACAGGCATGCGACTGGCCGAAGGTTTGAATCTACGGGTCAAGGATGTGGATTTTGACCGACATGTTGTTATTGTCCGAAGCGGCAAGGGCGACAAGGACAGGGTTGTAATGTTGCCGCTATCCTTGGTGCAGTCGTTGACGGCACAACTCGCAAAGGCGCGCAGTCTTTGGGCTGCTGACCGAGCCGCTGGTCGCCCGGGTGTATTCATGCCCCACGCGTTGGATGCTAAGTATCCGAGAGCAGGCCAGTCGTGGGCCTGGCATTGGGTCTTCCCGTCAAAAACATTGTCCATTGACCCGCGCTCTGGTGTGGAGCGGCGCCACCACTTGTTCGAAGAAAGATTGGGGCGCAAGTTGAAGCTGGCAGTGGAACAGGCAGCAATTGCCAAACACGTATCCGCACACACGCTTCGCCATTCGTTCGCAACGCACATGCTGCAATCGGGCACTGACATTCGAACCGTGCAAGAGCTATTGGGCCATGGTGATGTCAGTACAACCATGATCTACACCCACGTGCTCAAGGTGGCCGCTGGTGGCGCCAAAAGCCCGCTTGATGCACTCACTGGACTGGCGGGTTGAACGACCGTTCCTGCCACAACCCGGTCGCAATAACGACCACTTATTTCGGCAAGAACAATACCCAGTAAACCAGCAACAGGTTGAACAACACCGACACCGCCAACCCTACCTTCCACAGCGCCGTGGGATCACGCTGCAGCAGCGGTGTGGCCGCGGGTGCAGACAAGGGCCTACTGGCACCGCGCTCCAGCGCCAGCAAAAACTCTTCGGCGGTCTCAAAGCGCAGACGCTTGTCGCGTGCCACGGCTTTTTGCACCACGTGGTCCAGCCAGATTGGTATTTCGGGGTTGTGGCGGCTGGGCGGCACCGGGTCGCGGTAGTAACGGCCCACCTGGTAGGGCAGCACGTCCCCATAGGGCAGTTTGCCGGTCAGCAGCTGGTATAGCGTCACGCCCAGCGCAAACAGGTCGCTCTGCGCATCGGGCAACTCGGCAGGCGCGTCGCCGCCCTGCGCACCGGAGCGGGCGTTCGCCTTGCCATGGAAGCCCCACTGCTCGGGATTGACGTAACTGGGGGTACCGGCATGCAGCGCGCGCATGGACTGCGGTTCGCGCCCGCTCAACGCCACGCCCAGGTCCAGCAGGCGCAGCACGCCGTCCTCCCCCTGGTGCAGATTGGCGGGCTTGATGTCGCGGTGGATCACGCCCTGGCGGTGCAGGCGGCCCAATGCCTTGAGCGCCTGCCGACCGGCCGACAGCACCTGGGGCACGGCCAGGTGGTGCTGGCGGTCCAGCATCTGCTGCAGCGTCTCGCCGCCATACCAGTCGTACAGCAAATAGAAGGCGGTGCGATCCCTATGCTCGGAGCCGCCCGGGTTGTGGTCATGAACGTTGACCAGATGGTCGGCCGCGCGGGAAGACTGCATGCGCTTGGCCAGCCAGGCCTCGTGCGCCAGCATGGCCAGCTCCTCCCGGTCGTGGGCGCGGGCCGGGTGCAGCGTCTTGATCACATAGCGTTTGCCACCCTCTGCGCCCGGCGCAGGGGTAACGGCTTTAACTTGGTAGAGCACGTTGATGCCGTTGTCGGCCACCGGGGCCGTCACCACCAGCCCGTCCAGCACATCGCCCACTTTCAGCAGCGGCGGCACCGGCAGGCTCTGCGCCGCACGGTTTTCATCCTGCAGCGTCGCGTCCAGCAAGCCCTGCACGCGCACCACCAGGGCCGTGACGTTGTCCCGGCTGCCCGCCTTGAGCGCGGCGTCCACCAGCGCCTGGCTGGCAGACTGGGCGTTACCCGCCTGCGCCAGGGCCTGCAGCTTGCGGTCCGACAGGACGCCATGCACGCCATCGGTCAGCAACACGAACACATCGCCCACCTGCAAGTCGCCCTGCACATAGTCCACCACCACACGGTCTTCCAGCCCCACCGCACGCACCAATTGGTGCTGGAAGTCGGGGTGGTTGACTACATGGTCGTGCGTCATCTGTCGGGTTTTGCCAGCACGCAGCAGATACGCGCGCGAATCGCCCACATGAGCCAGCGCATACGACTGGCCCCGCAGCACCAGGGCGGTGAGCGTGGTCATGCCCATGGCGGGCTGGCGGCGCCGGTTGATGCCACACAGCCACGCGTTCTGGCTGGAGATGATGCGGTCCAGCGCCACCGTGGTGTCCCAGGTTTCGGGCGTGCCATAGTAATCGCGCAGCAGGCTCACCACGGTGGTCTGGGCGGCCTCTTTGCCCATGCCGCCGCGGCTGACGCCATCGGCCACCGCAGCAATGGCGCCCATGCCGTCCTGGCCGGGCTCCGGCAGCATGGCGCCGCAAAAGTCTTCGTTGCTGTCTTTGGTGCCCGCAGAGGATGCAAAGCCGATGTCGATGTCAAATGCCATGCACCAAGGGTAAGCAATATCAATGCCCGTGCCCAGTGCAGCGATGGGCGGGTATTCCCTGATTTGGTGCGTTAGCCGCCCGCCAGCGTCTGCATGCTGCGTTCGTACTGGTCGGACAACTGCTCAAACACGTCGAGCAGGTGTTCACTGGCCAGGGCCAGGCTCTGCAAGCGCTGCAGCCGCTGCGGGCCTGTCACCTGCCCGGCATCGCGCGCCACCGCCAGCATCTGCAACCAGCCGATGCCGGCCGCTTCCAGCGCGGCGTGAATGTCGGGGGTGCTCAAGGGAAGACCATTGAGGTAGGTCAGTGCCTGCTCAAATGCGGCCCGGGACTCGGCCATGCCGGCTGCGCTCAGGGGCACCGGCGGGCCGTCATCCATCAGGCCCAGCACCGCGTATTTGGCAAAGCGCTGTGACAGCATGCGCTGGCGCCCGGCTTTGTTGAGCACGCGCAGCGGGGGCGCCCCGCCGGCCACCTCCAGCTGGGTCGTCAGGAGCTCGGCGCCCTGCAACAGTTGTTCGGCGAGTTCATCCGCCTGCGCGTAGGCCGAAACCGTGGGGCCTGGCACCGGGCTTGCCTGCAATACCCTTTTCAGGCGCGTCCAGGTCTGCACCACCGGGTTCAGCAGGTCGCCATAAGTGGCCGGCGACAGGCTCTTGCCCAGGTGCTCCAGATTGGCATCAATGCGCTGCATCGACTCCTGGAACGGCACGCTGCACTGCTCTGCCGCAACGCCTGCCAGTTGCAGCCCATACAGCTTCACCAGCCGCTGCGACAGCATGCGCAATTGCCCGCAGCGGTTCACGTCTTCGGCAAAGCGGGCCGAGTGGATGATGTGCTGCGACACCTGCCCCAGCCGCTGGTTGGTGTGCATGGACACCGTGCGCAGGATCTGGAAGGCGTCGTCATCCGACACCTGGCGCGAGCGCATCAGAATGCCCTTGGCCCGGTCCACCATTTTCCGCTCCTCAAAGCGGGTGGTGATGTCCTGCAGGGCCTTGCGCTGCGCCTGCTCCTGCCGAAAGCGGGCCTGGGCCAGGTGAATCAGTGCACGCAGGCGATGGGCGCCATAGCCATTGACCACATAGGCGTGGATGCCGGCCTCGATGGCGCGCTCCATATGGCCCGCATCCGCGTCGCTGGTAAAAACAAGGACAGCACAGGACGCGGTCTGCGCAATGGCCAAGGTGACCTTGAACAGTGCGTCGCCCGGCAGGGCTTCGTCGCAAATGACCACATCTGGTGCATGACGCACCACGTCCTGCAACAGTTTGCTGCGCTCGTCGACCAGGCCCAGCACCTGGATGCCAGCCGCCTCCAGATCGGCCACCAGCGGGTGCACACCTTTCAAACCAGGGACATGGATCAATGCAGAAGTCATACAGCCATCATATGGCACAGGTCTTGCGTAGAGTTCTTCGGGCGTAACGAAGCGTCCACGACCCCAGCATTGCACTGCGGGTTCTGCATACAACGACGTGTGCATTGGTGTTACTTGTATCGGCTGCACAGCCGGTTTACCTATTCCCTGTTCTTTTGGCATGCGGCTCGGCCCGTGTCAAAGCCTTTTCGACTTCTGGAGCGGCGCTATGAAAAAATCTAAATTGGTAATGATCGGCAATGGCATGGCTGGCGTGCGTACGCTGGAAGAGCTGCTCAAGGTCGCACCCGACCTGTACGACATCACCGTCTTTGGCGCCGAGCCGCACCCCAACTACAACCGCATCCTGCTGTCCCCCGTGCTGGCCGGTGAGCAGACGCTTGACGAGATCGTGCTCAACTCCTGGGACTGGTACCAGGACAACCACATCACGCTGCACGCGGGCTGGAAAGTCACCGCGGTAGACCGCGTCAAGCGCATCGTGCACGCCGAGAGCGCCTCCGGCGAAAAGCTCAGTGCCGAATACGACCGCCTGCTGCTGTGCACCGGCTCCAACCCCTTCATCCTGCCGGTACCGGGCAAGGACCTGGAGGGCGTGATTGCCTACCGCGATATTGCCGACACCAACGCGATGATCGACGCCTCGCAGAAATACAAGAACGCCGTGGTGATTGGCGGCGGCCTGCTGGGTCTGGAAGCGGCCAACGGCCTGATGCTGCGCGGCATGAACGTGAGCGTGGTGCACGTGATGCCCACGCTGATGGAGCGCCAGCTCGACACGGTGGCCGGCAAGATGCTGCAAAAGTCGCTGGAAGACCGCGGCCTGAAGTTTCTGATGGGTGCGCAAACGCAAGAGCTGGTCGGCAACGCCGACGAGGGCAAAGGGGGTCGGGTCAGCAGCATCAAGTTCAAGGATGGCACCGAGGTGCCCGCCGACCTGGTGGTGATGGCGGTGGGTATCCGCCCCAACACCCAGTTGGCAGAAAACATGCGCCTGCACTGCAACAAGGGCATTGTGGTCAACGACACCATGCAGACCATCACCGACGCCCGCATTTACTCGGTGGGCGAATGCGCGGCCCACCGGGGCATTGCCTACGGTCTGGTGGCGCCCTTGTTTGAGCAGGCCAAGGTGGCGGCCAACCACCTGGCGCAGTTCGGCATTGGCCAATACAAGGGTTCGCTCACCTCCACCAAGCTCAAGGTCACCGGCATTGACCTCTTTTCAGCCGGCGACTTCAGCGGCGGCGACGGCACCGAAGAACTGGTGATGAGCGATCCCTATGGCGGCGTCTACAAGAAGCTGGTCATCAAGGACGACAAGCTGGTGGGCGCCTGCCTGTACGGCGACACCGTGGACGGCAGCTGGTACTTCAAGCTGCTGCGCGATGGCCGCAGCGTCAGCGACATCCGCGACAAGCTGATGTTTGGCGAATCCAATATCGGTGACGTCGGCCACGAGGGCCACAACAAGGCCGCCGCCATGCCCGACTCGGCGGAAGTCTGCGGCTGCAACGGCGTGACCAAGGGCACGATCTGCAAGGCCATCAAGGACAAGGGCCTGTTCACGCTGGACGAGGTGCGCAAGCACACCAAGGCCAGCGCATCGTGTGGCTCCTGCACCGGCCTGGTGGAGCAACTGCTGATGTTCACCGCCGGTGGCGACTATTCCGCCACACCCAAGCTCAAAGCCCTATGCAACTGCACCGACCACGGCCACCAGGCCGTGCGCGATGCCATCCGCACCAACAAGCTGATGACCATTGCCGACACCTTCAAATTTTTGGAGTGGAAGACGCCCAATGGCTGCGCCAGCTGCCGCCCGGCCGTCAACTACTACCTGATCAGTACCTGGCCCAAAGAGGCCAGGGACGATCCGCAAAGCCGCTTCATCAACGAACGCAGCCACGCCAACATCCAGAAGGACGGCACCTACAGCGTGATCCCGCGCATGTGGGGTGGCGAAACCACCGCCAGTGAGCTACGCCGCATTGCCGACGTGGTGGACAAGTACAAAATCCCCACCGTCAAGGTCACCGGCGGCCAGCGCATCGACCTGCTGGGCGTCAAAAAAGAAGACCTGCAGGCGGTGTGGAAAGACATCGGCATGCCCAGTGGCCACGCCTATGCCAAGGCCCTGCGCACGGTCAAAACCTGCGTGGGTTCCGAGTGGTGCCGCATGGGTACGCAGGACAGCACGCAAATGGGCAAGGACCTGGAGCGCGCCATGTGGCGCATGTATGCCCCGCACAAGGTCAAGTTCGCCGTGTCGGGCTGCCCGCGCAACTGCGCCGAGGCCGGCATCAAGGACGTGGGCATCATCGGTGTCGACAGCGGCTGGGAGATGTATGTGGCCGGCAACGGTGGCATCAAGACCGAGGTGGCGCACTTCCTGGTCAAGGTCAAGACCGCGGCCGAAGTGCTGGAGTACACCGGCGCGTTCTGCGAGCTGTACCGCCAGGAGGGCTGGTACCTGGAGCGCACCGTGCACTTTGTGAACCGCGTCGGCCTGGACTACGTCAAAAAGCGCATCCTGGAAGACCACGCAGGGCGCAAGGCGCTGTGGGAGCAATTGCAGTTTGCACTGGATGGCGAGCCCGACCCGTGGTTTGACTTCAAGGAAGCGGAAGTCGACACCCGGCAGTTTGACGCACTGACTGCGAATGCCTGATCATGAAACCAAGCTTGCTCAACCGTAGAACACTGATCGTTGCCGCCGTCGGCCTGCCCCTGTTGAGCGTGCAGGCCCAGGTCAACGACCTGGGAGACGCCATCAACAAGGCCGGCCGCCAGCGCATGCTGAGCCAGCGCATGGGCAAGGCCTGGCTGGCGCTGGTGCACGGCATCGAAAAGACCGCCGCGCAGCAGGTGCTGGACAAATCCATGGCCCTGTTTGACCGGCAACTGGTTGAACTCAAGGCCTTTGCCGCCTCGGCCGACATCCAGGCGACGTACAACAAGCTCGATGCGTCCTGGAGCAGCTACAAAACGGCGTTGGTGGGCAGCACACCCGCCCGTGACCACGCGGCCAGCATGTTGCAGCTCAACGCCGGGGTGCTGTCACTGGCCCACCAGGGCACGGTGCAGTACGAGGCCGCGCAGGGCAAGCCGCTGGGCAGGCTGGTCAACATCGCCGGGCGCCAGCGCATGCTCAGCCAGCGCATGGCCATGTACTACCTGGCGGCGCGCCTGCCGGTGGATGCCGGCGCTGCCGCGGCCGAGATCGACAAGGCGCGCGCCGAGTTTGTGACGGCCATGGCGGTTCTGCGCAAGGCGCCCGAGACCACACCCCGCATCCAGGAAGAACTGCAGCTGGCCGATGGGCAGTGGGTGTTCTTTGATGCGGCCCTGAAGAAAGTTGGCACGACTGATGCAAGTGCCACCAGGCCGATGACGGAAATCTTCACGGCCAGCGAGAACCTGCTGACCGTGATGGACCGGGTGACCGGCCTGTATGCATCCTTGAAGACCTGATTGATTGACAAACAAGCCTGCAGCCCCCGTAAAACGTGCGTAAGCAGCTACAAAAGGAATAGCAAAATGAGTGAGTGGACCCCAATTTGCCGTGTTGAAGACATCCCCGTGCTGGGCGCACGGCGGGTTGCGCGCTCCCAGGGCCTGGACGTGGCGGTGTTTCGCAACGATGTGGGCGAGGTCTTTGCCCTGCTGGACCGCTGCCCGCACAAGGGTGGGCCGCTGTCGCAGGGCATTGTGTTCGGTACCAGCGTGGCCTGCCCGCTGCACAACTGGACCATTGGCCTGTGCACGGGCCAGGCCGCCGCCCCCGACGAAGGCTGCACGCCCAAGTTTGCGGTCAAGGTGGAAGACGGCCAGGTGTCGCTGAATGCCACGGAACTGGCCAGCCATGCCATTGACCAGACACGGCCCATTGCGGGCCCCAAGACCAGCGCCAGCTGCGCCGCAGCCTGATCCACCCAGCACCCCAGCCGAGCCACTCCATGACCGCACCGCGCCAAACCAAATCGACCTGCCCCTACTGCGGTGTGGGCTGCGGCGTCATCATCGAGTCCGAGGGCAAGCAGATCACCGGCGTGCGGGGCGACCCCGACCACCCGGCCAACTTCGGGCGCCTGTGCATCAAGGGCTCCACGCTGCACCTGACGGCCACCGATGCCGTCACCCAGCAGACCCGCCTGCTGCAACCGATGCAGCGTTTGCACCGCGGCGAAGCGGCCAAAGCCGTGTCGTGGGACACCGCGCTGGACTTCGCCGCCCAAGGCTTTGCCCGGATCATCCGCGAGCACGGCCCCGACGCCGTGGGCTTCTATGTATCGGGCCAGCTGCTCACCGAAGACTATTACGCCTTCAACAAGCTGAGCAAGGGCCTGATCGGCACCAACAACATCGACACCAATTCGCGCCTGTGCATGAGCAGCGCCGTGGCCGGCTACAAGCAGACGCTGGGCGCCGACGCGCCGCCGGCCTGCTACGACGACATCCGCCAGGCGCAATGCATTTTCATTGCCGGCTCCAACACGGCGCATGCCCACCCCATCCTGTTTCGGCGGATTGAAGACGCCAAAAAGGCCAACCCAGGCTTAAGCATCGTCGTCTGCGACCCGCGCATGACCGACACCGCCGGCATTGCCGATGTGCACCTGCCCATACAGCCCGGCACCGATGTGATGCTGTTCAACGGCATGCTGCACATCATGGCCTGGGAGGGCTGGCTGGACACGGACTACATTGCCCACCACACCCAGGGCTTTGACGCGCTGAAGGCCACGGTGCGCGACTACACCCCGTTTGTGGTGGCGGATGCCTGCGGCATCACCAAGGATGCGCTGCTCAAGGCAACCCGCCTGTTTGCCGGCATGCAGCACCTCAACGGCCCGGCGCGCACGCCCACGCTGAGCCTGTACTGCCAGGGCCTGAACCAGTCCAGCAGCGGCACCGCCAAGAACGCCGCGCTGATCAACCTGCACCTGGCCACCGGCCAGATCGGCAAGCCCGGTGCGGGGCCGTTTTCGCTGACCGGCCAGCCCAATGCCATGGGTGGGCGCGAAGTGGGTGGCCTGGCCAATCTGCTCAGTGCCCACCGCGACCTGGCCAACCCATCCCACCGCGCCGAAGTGGCGGCGCTGTGGGGCGTGCCCTCGGTGCCCGACAAGCCCGGCAAGACCGCGGTGGAGATGTTCCAGGCCGCCGCCGACGGTGAAATCAAGGCCTTGTGGATTGCCTGCACCAACCCCGCGCAAAGCATGCCCGACCAGGCCACCGTGCGCCGCGCGCTGGAACGCGCCGAACTGGTGGTGGTGCAGGAAGCCTTTGCCGGCACCGCCACCGGCCGCTATGCCGACCTGCTGTTGCCCGCCACCACTTGGGGCGAAAAAATTGGCACGGTCACCAACAGCGAACGCCGTATCAGCCGGGTGCGCGCCGCTGTGCCCGCGCCCGGCGACGCCCGCCATGACTGGCAGATCGCTGTTGATTTCGCGCACAGACTGGAAGGAATGGGGGTCGGATCCGGTAACACTCTTTTCCCCTACACCACGCCCGAGTCCCTCTGGAACGAGCACCGCGAATCCACCCGCGGCCGCGATCTGGACATCACCGGCATGTCCTACGCCCTGCTCGACGCGCAAGGCCCGCAACAATGGCCCCTGCCCCAGGGCCAGACCACGGGCACGCAGCGCCTGTACGCCGACGGCATCTTCCCTACCGCCGACGGCACCGCACGCTTTGCCAACACGGTCTACCAGCCGGTGGCCGAGCCGCGCGAGGCGCGCTACCCGTTGTCGCTCAACACCGGACGTCTGCGCGACCAGTGGCATGGCATGAGCCGCACCGGCACGCTGGGCCGCCTGTTTGGCCATGTGGCCGAACCCGCAATCGAGATGAACCCGCACGACATGGCGCGGCGCCAGTTGAATGACGGCGACCTGGTGCACGTCACCAGCAAGCGCGGCTCCATCGTGGTGCCGGTGCAAGGCAGCACCACGCTGGGCGCCAACCAGACCTTCATCGCCATGCACTGGGGCGAAGAGTTTCTCAGCGGCGCCAGCAGCACCGGCGAGCGGCTGGCGGGCGTGAATGCGCTCACCACCCCGGCGTACTGCCCCACATCCAAACAGCCGGAGTTCAAACACGCTGCCATCAAGGTGCTCAAGGCCGAGCTGCCCTGGTCGCTGCTGGGTGTGGCCTGGCTGGGCGATGCGCAAGCCCTGCAGGCGCGCGAACAGCTCAGGAGCCTGATGGCGCTGTTTCCGTTTGCCAGCTGCACGCCCTTTGGCCGGGACCGCAGCGGCCTGCTGTTTCGCGCCGCCGCCTACGACGCACCCGACGACACCGTACTGGCCCGCATTGAAGACCTGCTAGGACTGGGCGGCGCCGATGTGCTGCGCTATGCCGACAAAAAGCGCGGCCAACGCCGCGCCGTGCAACTGGCCAGCGCAGCCGGCACCGCAGGTGAAACCCGGCTCAACGCCTTTGTGCTGGCGGGCGACACCACCGCGCAAAACTGGATCAAGACCCTGCTGCAGGACGAGTTGCCCGCCCAGGCCTATGGCCGCATGCTGCTGCTGCCCAGCGCCAAGCCCCCGGTAGCCGTGCAGTCGCGCGGCAAACAGATTTGTTCCTGCTTCAATGTGTCCGAGAGCGCCATTGCCACGCAACTGACCCAGTGCAAGGGCAACGAAGACCAGCGCCTGGTGCAACTGCAGTCGGCATTGCAGTGCGGCAGCAACTGCGGCTCCTGCCTGCCGGAGGTCAAACGCATGGTGCGCCTGTCGATCCCGGCCAGCCAACGCGACGCCACTCTTAGCTCATAACCCACAGTTATCAAGCCTGCGGGACAATCGGCGCATGGGCATTGCAAAATACATCAAGGAAATCGGCCGCGGCAAGGATGGTGCGCGGTCGCTGACGCGCGAGCAGGCGGCCGATTTGTTCGGCCAGGTGCTGGACGGCGCGGTCACCGACCTGGAGATTGGCGCCTTCTGCCTGGCCATGCGCATCAAGGGCGAAACCGCCCAGGAGATGGCCGGTTTTCTGGATGCCACGCACCAGCGCCTGCACACCATTCCAGAGTCCACGCGACCGGTCATCGTCCTTCCCAGCTACAACGGCGCGCGCAAGCTGCCGGTGCTCACGCCCCTGCTGGCCCTGCTGCTGGCGCGCGAGGGCTTGCCGGTGCTGGTGCATGGCACCGCCACCGAATCGAGCCGGGTTTATACGTCAGAAGTGCTGCTAGCCCTCGCAGTACCAGCGCAAGCAGCTATCGAATCCATAGCACCCGGCAGCGTGGCCTTTGTACCAACGGCGCTGCTGCATGCCGGCTTGCAGCGCCTGCTGGACGTGCGCCGCGTCGTGGGCCTGCGCAACCCGGCCCACAGCCTGGTCAAGCTGATGAACCCGGTGCAAGGCAAGAGCCTGCTGGTCAGCAGCTACACCCACCCCGAATACGCCATCTCCATGGCCGAGACGCTAACCCTGATGGGCAGCCACGCCCTGCTGCTGCGCGGCACCGAAGGCGAGCCCGTGGCCGACCCGCGGCGCATGCCCAAGATGCAGGGCTTTGTGCACGGGCATGGGGTGGCGTTGCAGGAGCACCAGGCCGGTTCCCTGACCACCCTGCCCGAACTGCCCCAGGCCATTGACGCAGCCAGCACGGCGGCCTATATCCGCCAGGTGCTGGACGGCGCGCAGCCGGTGCCGACACCGATTGCGCAGCAGGTGGCCCACATCTTGCATTTGGTGCAATCACTATGAAACACGATCTCTCCAACAGCGCGGCCGGTGGCCAGGTCACCCTGGTGGGCGCCGGCCCCGGCGACCCCGAACTGCTGACCCTCAAAGCCCTCAAGGCCATCCAGAAAGCCACCGTGGTGCTGGTCGATGATCTGGTGAACGAGGCCATCGTGGCCTACGCGCCGCCCACCGCCCGCATCGTCTACGTGGGCAAGCGCGGAGGCTGCAAATCCACTCCCCAGTCCTTTATTGAAAAGCTCATGGTCACGGCGGCGCTGGAAGGCGAAACCGTGGTGCGCCTCAAGGGCGGCGACCCCTTTATTTTTGGACGTGGCGGCGAAGAGGTGGAAGCCCTGCAAGCCGCCGGTGTGCGCTTCAGCGTCATCAACGGCATTACCGCGGGCATTGCGGCGGTGTCATCGCTGGGCGTGCCGCTCACCCACCGCGAGCAGGCGCATGGCGTGGTGTTCATCACCGGCCACGCCAAGCCCGGATCAAGCGGAACCGACTGGCGCGCCCTGGCCGCCACCGCGCGCCAAGCCAGACTCACGCTGGTGATCTACATGGGGGTCAGCGGTGCCGCCCACATCCAGCGCGAACTGCTGCATGGCCTGGGCGCCGACACGCCGGTGGCCATCATCCAGAACGCCAGCCTGCCCCAGCAACGCCACGCCGTCTGTACGCTGGGCGAGCTGGAAGCCACCATCGCCCGTGAGCAGCTCGCCAGCCCCAGCGTCATCGTGGTCGGTGACGTGCTGCAGGGCCTGCTGGCCGCCGGACTGGACGTCAGCGACACGACTGGACAGGCACGCGCTGCCTGAGCTCCGCAGGGGGCGGCACCGCCTACACTGCGAGCCATGGAAAATTTTGATGTCGTGATCGTGGGCGCCGGTGCCGCAGGCCTGTTCTGCGCCGGCGTGGCGGGCCAGTTGGGCCTGAAGGTTCTGGTCGTTGACCACAGCGAAAAAGTGGCGGAAAAAATCCGCATCTCGGGTGGCGGACGCTGCAACTTCACCAACCGGGACACCACACCCGCCAACTTCCTGGGCGACAACCCGCGCTTCTGCCGCTCGGCCCTGTCGCGCTACACCCCGCGCGACTTCATCGCCCTGCTGGAAAAGCACCACATTGCCTTCCACGAAAAACACAAGGGCCAGCTCTTTTGCGACCGCTCCGCCGAAGACATCATCCAGATGCTGCTGGCCGAATGCGCCGCGGGCAACGTCACCCGCTGGCAACCCTGCAGCATCAAGGCCATACGCTTTTTGGCAAAACCCCAAGTCCAGGCAAAACCCCAAGTCCAGGCCTCCAGCCCCCATGGAAGCAGCGCAAGCAGCTATGAAATTGATAGTGACCGGGGAACCATCCAGTGCGCAGCGGTGGTGGTCGCCACCGGCGGCCTGTCGATCCCGAAGATCGGCGCCACCGATTTTGGCTACCGACTGGCCAAACAGTTTGACCTGCCCCTCATCACGCCGCGCCCGGCCCTGGTGCCGCTGACGTTTGACGAACACGCCTGGGCTCCGTTTGCCCAGTTGTCGGGCCTGTCCCTGCCGGTGAAAATCGAGACAGGAAACAAGAAAGACAAGATCGCCTTTCTGGAAGACCTGCTGTTCACCCACCGGGGCTTGAGCGGACCCGGCGTGCTGCAAATATCGAGCTACTGGCAACCGGGTACACCCATCCGCCTGAACCTGGCACCGGATGCCGACGTGGCTGAGGTACTGAGCCGCGCCAAGTCCACGTCCCGCAAGCTGATCGCCAACGAGCTGGCCGCACTGGTGCCCTCGCGCCTGGCCGACACCTGGGTAGCCCAGGGCGCCGCACTGGGCCACAACTGGGCACGCCCCATCAACGAAGCATCTGACAAGGCCCTCACGGCATTGGCCGAGCGCCTGAGCCAGTGGGAACTCACGCCCACCGGAACCGAGGGCTACAAAAAAGCCGAGGTCACGGCCGGTGGCGTCGACACCCGAGTCCTGTCGTCGCAGACCATGGAGTCGAAGCAACCCGGCCTGTACTTCATCGGCGAAGTCGTGGACGTGACGGGTTGGCTGGGCGGCTACAACTTCCAGTGGGCCTGGGCGAGTGGGTTTGCGTGTGCGCAGGGGTTGGCGGCGAAATTGGCACGTGGCAAGATGCACACCGCAACCTGAAGGAGACTCTCCATGCCGAAACCCCATGCAATGCATTACGCCATGTGCTTGGCACTTCTTTGCTGTATCGGCGGTCCCGCCAGTGCCAAAAGCAGCACCGTGCCAGGCTGCAACGCGCAGGCCCTGGACTCGGTCGGCTACACGCGGGCGATCCAGTCGGTTCGGGCTCTGCCGGAACTGGCCGCCTGGTCCCGATCGCACAAGTTCCCGGTCGTCTACGGTGAGTCCATGGACAAGCAGGTGCTCGTGCAGGATCACTGCTACTGGTCCGTCTCGGTGTATGCCAATCGACCCGAGCGCCTGGAGTTGTGGCAGATTTTCTACGTGGATGTGGGCGGCAAACGCATGCTGGTTCAGGACACCCTTTCCGGGGAGGCCATCTCGTTGCAGAAATGGCGCTCGCAGGGAGATAAAGCACGGCTGGCATGACAACGGGCCACATCCTGCCCCACCACCACTACGTCGTGCGTGGCGCGTTGTACGTGGCACTCGACTGACATGCCGGCCTTCGATCACGTTATCCTGCAGACCAAGCGCTTGCGCCTGCGGCCACTTCGTGAGGCCGATGCACCCGGTGTACTGGCCCTGTTTACCGATGCCCAATTCATGCAGTTCGGCACCACGCCACCGTTCAAGTCGGTGGATGAAGCCCATGCCTTGATTGCGCGCGATATGACGGCAATGGCAGCTGGCGAACGTCTGCGGCTGGGCATAACGCGACAGGACGACCAGACTCTGATTGGCATCGGTACGCTGTTCAACCTGGACGCAGCGTGCCGCAGTGCGGAGCTTGGCTATGGCCTGATGTCAGACGCCTGGGGCCAGGGCTATATGCATGAGGGGCTGCCCCGCGAAAGCTGCATCGTCAACGGGGTGCTGACGGACAGTGCGCGCTACGGGCTGTTGCAGCGCGAGTGGAATGCGCGCCTTTGAATGCGTGCGCCGATAATTCGCCGACTCTGACGCCCTTACCATGAACAAAAACCGCATTCTTCTTTTGGCAGCCGTGATTGCCACCGCGCTGGCGACTGCCGGCGGGTTTGCCTACTTCCCCAAACAATCAGAATCGCCCGCTGCAACCGCACCTGCCACGCCCGCGCTGGATACCGCAATCCTCATGACCGGGTTCAAGGATGTGCTGGCCGCGTACCGCAAGATCATTGTCTTGTTTGCCGACGAAAAAACCCTGAGCGCCACCGAACGCACGCTGGCCAACCAGGTGGGCCAGGGCCTGTTCCATGAAAACCGCCAGCGCGTCGTGGAACTGGAGACGGGCCTGGAAGCCCTGGCCACTTCCGGCAATCCCCAGCGCCTGGAAGCGATTGCCGGTCTGCTGGATTATGTGGAAAGCGGTGCCGATCTTTTTGATGCCGACCGTCTGGCGTTTCGCGAGTTGCTGCGCAGCCTGCAAGCCGCCGTGGCGCGTGACTCGTCCCTGCCCGCCATCAAGCTGCACAAGCGCATCGGTGAAGACCTGGACGCGCTGGCCGAGATCGAGCGCAACTACGAAAAGGAAATCCGCCTGGTGTTCGGCCGCTTTGAGACGCGCGCCATCGACCTCAAGCGCGAGCGCTGGGACGACTACCTGGCCAAGCTGAAGACGCTCTATACCCGCGAGCAGATTCTGAAGGACTACGGTGTAGTGGTGCCTTACCCCGTGCCCCAGGAAGTGGCCCGCAAGAGCAAGGGCGAAGAAGACGGCGAGGTATTTGGCACCAGCTTGCCTTCCAAGACCATCGTGCTGACCTTCGATGACGGCCCGCACGGGGTCTATACCGCCGAGATTGCGGCCATCCTCAAACAGTACAGCGCGCCCGCCATCTTCTTCCAGGTGGGCAGCAACCTGGGCACGCTGGGCGCGGACGGCAAGACCAGACTCATGCCCAAGGCCGAGGTCAGCCGCAAGCTGCAGAGCGCCGGCTACACGCTGGCCAACCACAGCATGACGCACGCCCAGTTGTCCAAGCGCAGTGGCGATGCGCTCAAGACCGAAATTCTCGGTACGGACGAGCTGCTCAAGGCGGTGGACGCCGGTCGTTCGCCCCTGTTTCGTTTTCCCTACGGTGCGCGCAATGACGAGGGTCTGGCGGTGCTGGACGCTGCGCACTTGCGCTCGGTGATGTGGAACATCGACTCGCTGGACTGGGCCGACCCGGTGCCCAGTTCGATTGCCGACCGCGTGTTGCGCACAGTGGAAAAAGAGGGACACGGCATTGTGCTGTTTCACGACATCCACGAGCGCACGGTCAAGGCCCTGCCCGCCATTCTGGACCGCCTGGTGGCCGAGGGCTACCAGTTCGCCGGCTGGGATGGCGCCGGCTTTACCGTGGCCAAGGGCACTGCCGCCCCGGTGGCACCGGTCGCCATCAGCCCCGGCTATACCGACTCGTGGGCCATCGTCATCGGCATTGACGACTACGCCAAGTGGCCCAAGCTGCAGTACGCGGCGCGCGACGCCCAGGCCATTCGCGAAACGCTGATCCAGAAGTTCAGCTTCGCGCCCGAGCACGTGGTGTCACTGACCAACAAGGAGGCCACCCGCACCGGCATACTGGCAGCCTTCCATGACAAGCTGGCCCACAGCGGCATGAAGAAAAACGACCGCCTGTTTGTATTTTTTGCCGGCCATGGCGCCACCCGCCAACTCAGCTCCGGGCGCGACCTGGGCTACATCATTCCGGTGGACTCGGACCCCAACCAGATCGCCACCGACGCCATCCCCATGACCGAGCTGCAAAACATTGCCGAGAGCCTGACCGCCAAGCACGCCTTCTTTGTGATGGACGCCTGCTACAGCGGCCTGGGGCTGACACGGGGCGGCGCAGGTGGCGGCTCGGCCAACTTCCTGCGCGACAACGCCAAGCGCCTGGGCCGCCAAATGCTGACCGCCGGTGGCGCCGACCAGTTGGTGGCCGATGGCGGGCCCAATGGCCACTCGGTCTTTACCTGGACGCTGTTGCAGGGTCTGGCTGGCAAGGGCGACCTGAACGGCGACGGCATCATCACCGCCACCGAGCTGGCGGCCTATGTGGCTCCCGCCGTAGCCGCCGTGTCGCGCCAGACGCCGGCGTTTGGCAGCCTGCCCGGTTCGGAAGGCGGTGACTTTGTGTTTGAGTTGGCCGCCAATGACGAATTCCTGAGCGGGCAGTCTGCCCAGTTGTCGGGTGACGCGATTGCCATGAACAGCAAGCTTGACGTCACGCGCCCCGCCACCGTGGTGGTGAAAGACCTGCAGGGCGGCGAGCAAAAAATCGTGACACCCGTGGCCGTTCCAACGTCGGCCCGTCAACTGGCCCAGCGCGCCAATGACCGGGGTCTGCAGCTCTACAAGGAAAAACACTACGCCGAGGCCGAGGCGCAGTTCACCGAGGCACTCAAGCTGCGCCCCGACTTTGCGCTGGCCGCCAACAACCTGGGCTTTGTCTACTACAAGCAGGACAAATTCGCCGAGGCCGCGCGCTGGTTTGACAACACGATCAAAATGGACCCTTCCCGCGCGGTGGCCTATCTGAACCTGGGCGACGCACTGGCCAAGGCGGGCAACGCCGACAGGGCAAAAAAGGCGTTTTCCACCTATCTGGAGCTGGCGCCCAACGGCCCGGCAGCCGGCTACGCCAAACAACAGGTGGACAAAGGGTAGCCGTAGCGGTACAAGCGCTCCACGCCTACCTAGGAGAAACGGAATGAAACCCTTTTCGATGATTCGCGAGTTCCATCTCGCCGACTGGTTCACGCTGGGCAATGCCGTCTGTGGCACAGGGGCTCTCTTTTCCACGATGACGTATCTGGCCAGCAGCGATGTCATCCACATCTACTTCGCCGCTGCGCTGGTGTTTGCTGCGCTGGTCTTTGATGTGCTGGATGGCCGCATTGCCCGGTGGCGCAAGAAGTCATCGGCCATGGGCCGGGAGCTTGACTCCCTGGCCGACATCATCTCCTTCGGCGTAGCGCCCGCCATCATTGGTTATGGCTGCGGCATGAGCGGCCTGTATGACCGGGTGCTGCTGGCCTACTTTGTGGCCTGCGGCGTGTCCCGGCTCGCCCGCTACAACATCACGGCCGAGGAGCTGTCGCAAGGCACCGGCAAGGTGACGTACTTTGAGGGAACGCCCATACCCACATCCTTCCTGCTGGTGATCATGCTGGTGATAGCGGCCAGTTCTGGAGCCCTCGGCCAGAACCTGTGGCTGGGCGAAGTTTCCATTGCGGGCTTCACCCTGCACCCGTTGACGCTGGCCTTTGGCGTTTCCGGATCCCTGATGATCAGCCGGATTCGAATTCCGAAACCCTGAAGGCGCACACCGATTGCTGTTGCCAGCCCTTGAATCGGGGCAAAAATTGGTCCATCGCGCCGCAAAAAACGCTATAATCCAAGGCTTTTCTGGCATTACTCCGTCGGCCAATACTAGTTACAGACGGGGAAATCGCTGAACGTGGCATGTGGGGCTCGATCTCCCCCCGTGACTGGCGACAGCACATTTTGGACAACATTACGTAATGACAACCATCCGTGTAAAAGAAAACGAGCCGTTTGACGTCGCTCTGCGTCGCTTCAAGCGCACTATCGAAAAATTGGGTTTGCTGACCGACTTGCGTGCGCGCGAGTTCTATGAAAAGCCCACTGCAGAGCGCAAGCGCAAGAAGGCAGCCGCCGTCAAGCGCAACTACAAGCGCATTCGCAGCATGCAATTGCCCAAGAAGATGTTCTAAGAACAGCCTTCCAAGGCCAAAAAAGCTCGCTTGGGGACGCTCCGGCGGGCTTTTTTTCATTCAGTCACCCGATAAACGCATTCCTCCAGGAGTTACGCCATGTCCCTCAAAGACCAAGTCACCGAAGATATGAAAACCGCCATGCGCGCCAAAGACAGCGAGCGCCTGGGCACCATCCGTCTGCTGCTGGCGGCCTGCAAGCAGCGTGAGGTGGATGAGCGCATCGTGCTGGATGACGCGGCCGTGGTGGCCATCGTCGACAAGCTGATCAAGCAGCGCAAGGACAGCGTCGAAGCCTTCGTCAAGGCGCAGCGCATGGATCTGGCGGACAAGGAGTCGGCGGAGATCAAGGTGCTGCAGGCTTATCTGCCGCAGCGGCTCAGCGCGGACGAGGTACTGGTTGAGGTCAAGGCCATCGTGGCCGAGTTGGGCGCTACCGGGCCTGGGGATATGGGCAAGGTGATGGGCGTTGTCAAAACGCGGTTGGCTGGGAAGGCGGAGATGGGGACTGTGTCTGCTGCGGTCAAGACTGCTCTTGCCGGATAGGGTTTGACTTTTCGGGGAGGGTTTGCCTTGCGGGGCTTTTGTAGGTCCCAACTCTCCCCCAACCCCTCTCGCCCCGCCGGGCGAAAGGGGGGCTTTAACAGCCGATTTGATGGTGTTGCGCCGAATACGGAATTACTGGCGTGAGGTTGCCACTATTGCTTCGCGCCTGGAATTCAGCAGACGCAGTTCCGAGCGCCGGGTGGTGGAAATGCTATCAATTGGGTAGCTGCTCATGCTTATTTCACGAGGGCTAACGCCTCAAATCACCAACAATCTTCTGCCCCTCTCCGACTCCGGCGCTCGGAACTCCCTCGCACGAAATCTTCGAACGCAGACTAGGTTGGTAACGCCCCGACCGTAATTCCGTATTCGGCGCGACAACGCCAAATCGGCTGTCCGCATTGACTCCCCATCGCCCGGCGGGGCGAGGGGGTTGGGGGGAGTGGGGACCTACAAAAGCCCCGCAGGGAATAATTTCCTCAAAAAACTAAGATCCAGCCACCTTCATCCGATTAATCAAAATCGACCCCACCGTCTTCGCCCCGTAGTTATACGTATCAGAACCCACCGCCTCAATCCCCTTGAGCATGGTCTTCATATTCCCGGCAATGGTGATCTCATGCACCGGATAGGCAATGCGGCCCTTCTCCACCCAGAAGCCACTGGCACCCCGCGAGTAGTCACCGGTGACGTAGTTCACGCCCTGTCCCATCAGCTCGGTCACAAACAAACCCGTGCCCAGCTTTTGCAGCATGGCGTCCAGCGTGTCACCGGGGCGCGTCTGGCGTGAGGTGAACGTCAGGTTGTGCGAGCCACCCGAATTGCCGGTGGTCTGCATGCCCAGCTTGCGGGCCGAATAACTGCTCAGGAAATAGCCCTGCACCCGCCCGCCCTCAATCACCTTGCGCGCCTTGACATTGACGCCCTCGTCATCAAACGGTGAGCTGCCCTTGCCGCGCAAGACGAACGGATCTTCAACCAGGTCGATGTGACGGGGCAGAACCAGTTTGCCCAGCGAGTCCAGCAGAAACGAGCTCTTGCGGTACAGCGCACCACCGCTGAGCGCCTGCACCAGGCCGCCGACCAGGCCAGCGGCCAGCGGCGATTCAAACAGCACGGGGCACTCCATGGTGCTGATCTTGCGGGCCTTCAAGCGGCTCAGGGCCCGCTCGGCCGCGTAGCGCCCGATGGCCTGGGGCGATGCCAGCTCCGCGGGATGGCGCATGGAGCTGTACCAGGCGTCGCGCTGCATGTCGCGGCCCTTGCCGGCAATCGGCGAGACCGACATGGAGTGGCGCGAACTGGCATACCCACCGCGAAAACCGTGCGTATGGGCACTAAAAAAATGCGATTGCTGCGCCGACACGGCCGCGCCTTCGCTGTTGGTAATGCGTTTGCTGGTACCCAGAGCCGCCGCTTCGCATTCCAGGGCCAGGCGTTGGGCCTCTTCGCTGGTCAGTGCCCAGGGAAAGAACAGGTCCAGATTGCGCTCACGGTCGGCCACGGGCGCAATGTCCTTGACATCGGGCAGGCTGGCAAACGAGTCTTCGGCGGTAAAACGGGCAATGTCGTAGGCCGCACCCACGGTTTGGGCTATCGCTTCTTCCGAAAAATCGGAGGTACTGGCGTTGCCGCGGCGCTGGCCCACGTAGACGGTGACGCCCAGCGACTTGTCACGGTTGCGCTCCACGTTCTCCAGTTCGCCATTGCGCACCGACACGCTCAGCCCGCAGCCTTCGGACACTTCGGCTCCGGCATCGGTTGCACCCAGTTTTTTGGCATGCGCCAGGGCGGTATCGACCAGCGACTCAAAAAACGGCCGGCTGTAGGCGAAACCGCTATCGGCCGGTTTGGAGGAAGAGCTGCCTTTGGGCGCGGATTTGGGGGATGGGTGGGGGTTCGTCATAGCGGAGGCTATGATACTTGGCTATATGAGCAAACTAAAAAAAGGCTATTTCGTCAAGGGTAAATTCGTGACGGAAGGCAGTGAACTGGACCTGGAACTCAAGCGCGAGCTCAAGGGAACGGACGAAAAAAGCCGCACCGACCTCAAACGCGAAAGCACGGAGCTGCAAAAGCTTGGTGAAGACCTGTTGACGCTTCGCGCGGAACTGCTGACACGTCTGGCGCTGCCCGACAAGCTGCTGGAAGCCATCGCCGAGATCAAGCGCATCACCAATTTCGAAGGGCGCCGCCGCCTGATGCAGTTCATCGGCAAGCGCATGCGCCAGTTGGAGCCCGAGACACTGGACGCCATTCGCACGGCGCTGGTAGAGCAGCACACCCCGTCCGCACTGGAGACGATGACCCTGCACGCTGCCGAGCAATGGCGCGACCGCCTGATCGCCGATGACGATGCGGTGGGCCAATGGGTCAACACTTGCCCTGGAACCGATGTGCAGCAGCTGCGCGCGCTGATCCGCCAGGCCCGCAAGGACGCCAAACCCGAGAAACCGGGCGAGGCCGTGCGCCATGGACGCTCCTACCGCGACATTTTCCAGCTGGTGCGTGAGCACCTGATGCACCCGGACGATGCGCCCGACACCACCCTGGGCGCACACGACGTGCCGCATAACCCCGGAGCCGATGCATGAGCAGTGAAGCCTTGCCCCCCATCCGGATTGGTATCGTCTCCATCAGCGACCGCGCCTCCAGCGGCGTCTACGAGGACAAGGGCTTGCCCGCGCTGAAGGACTGGATGTCGCGTGCCCTGCAAAACCCCCTCACCTTCGAAGCCCGGCTGATTCCTGATGAGCAGGACACCATCAGCGCGACGCTGATCGAACTGGTGGACAGTGGATGCAGCCTGGTGCTGACCACCGGCGGCACCGGCCCCGCACTGCGGGATGTGACGCCCGAGGCCACCTTGGCCGTGGCACACAAGGAGATGCCGGGTTTTGGTGAACAGATGCGCCAGATCAGCCTGAAATTTGTGCCCACGGCCATCCTGTCACGCCAGGTGGCGGTGATCCGCAAGCAGAGCCTGATCATCAACTTGCCGGGGCAGCCCAAGGCCATTGCCGAGATCCTGGAAGGCCTGAAGGATGCCGACGGCCAACAGCTGGTCAACGGCATCTTTGCCGCCGTGCCCTACTGCATCGACCTGATTGGCGGGCCCTATCTGGAAACGGACCCGACGGTGTGCAAGGCCTTTCGCCCCAAGAACGCCATTCGAAGCTTCACTTCCCGACCAGCTGGTTAAGGCGCTCGGCCTCGAAGCACTCCTTGCGGGCGGCGTCGCCGGGCACGCAATCGGGGGTGCATTCGGCGCTGGTGCGGTTGGCGGACAGGGTTTCAATCGCCTGCCACAGCAGCGCAATCTGGTGCTCCTGCCCGGAGGCCGAATCAATCAACCCGCGCAACGCCTGGCTCACGGGATCGTCCTCCTGGGTGATGCCATAGGCGGTGAATTTGGGCTCGGAATGGGTTACATCCGCGCTCTCGCCGGTCTTGCTGGGCAGGATGCGTGCCGGAATGCCCACCGCCGTGGCGCCCGCCGGAACCGGCTTGATGACCACCGCATTGCTGCCGATCTTGGCGCCATCGCCCACCACAAAGCCGCCCAGCACCTTGGCACCGGCGCTCACCACCACATCCTTGCCCAGCGTGGGGTGGCGCTTGACCCCCTTGTACAGCGAAGTGCCGCCCAGGGTCACGCCCTGGTAGATGGTGCAGCCGTCGCCAATTTCAGCGGTTTCACCGACCACCACGCCCATCGCATGGTCGAAAAACACGCGCTCGCCGATGATGGCGCCGGGGTGGATCTCGATACCGGTCGCCCAGCGCGCCAGGTGCGAAATGAAGCGCCCCAGCCATTTCAGGCCATGGGTCCAGCACCAGTGCGCACGGCGGTGCAAGACCAGCGCGTGCAGGCCCGGGTAACAGGTCAACACCTCCCAGGTGCTGCGCGCAGCGGGGTCACGGTCAAGAATGCACTGGATGTCGGAGCGTAGGCGGGAAAACATGCTCAAGAGTCTACCCGCTGCGCCGTGGGCCTGGTGGCAACGCGGCTAAACCGGGCCGGGTCTGGATTCTGCTGTGGCGCTTGACTGCTGCAGGATGGCCTTGGCAATGCCCCGCAGGATATGAATCTCTTCCTGGGTCACGCCAGCGCGGTTGAACAGCTGGTTCAAGCGCGGCATCAGCTTCTTGGGCGCAGCCGGGTCCAGAAAGCCCAGTGCCACCAGCGACTGCTCCAGGTGGGTCAGCATGCCAGCCACCTGCGCGGCGTCGGCCATGGCCCCGGAACCGGGCCCGCCAGCAACGGGAGCGGCAGCCGGCGCCGCAACAAAGCCACCCAGGGCCAGCCGCCATTCATAGGCGATGACCTGGATCGCCGCGCCGATGTTGAGCGACCCGAACTTCGGGTTGCTGGGAATGCTCAGACAGGCGTGGCAGCGGTACACGTCCTCGTTGCGCATGCCAAAGCGCTCCGAGCCAAACAAGAAGCCGACGCCGGTATTCTGAGGAAAATCAGCGTCCAGCCCCCGCGGAACGTGCGCAAGCAGCTCTGATTTTGATAGCACCTCAAAATGCTCGCGCGGCGCCACGGTGGGCGGCCCGAAGTCGCGCGGGGTCATGGCCGTGGCGCACAGGTGGGTGATACCCTCCAGCGCCTCGTCCAGCGTGTCGACAATGCGGCACTTCTCCAGCACGTCCAGGGCGCCGCTGGCGCGCTGGATGGTTTCTTCGCGGCGCAGTACATTGGGCCAGCGCGGCGCCACCAGCACCAGGTCGTCAAAACCCATGGTTTTCATGGCGCGGGCGGCGGCGCCCACATTGCCGGCATGGCTGGTGTTGATGAGAATAAATCGGGTGAGCATGGGAACCGGTAAAATACGCCTATTGTCGCCGCCTGCATCGCCAGCCGGTCCTACCAGCTCTTCCCCCAACAATCTATGACGCTCAATCTGCACCCCATGGTCAATGTGGCCATCAAGGCCGCCCGCGCCGCCGGTTCCATCATCAACCGCGCCGCTCTGGATATCGAGTCCGTGCGCGTGTCGCAAAAAAAGGCCAACGACTTCGTGACCGAAGTGGACCATGCTGCAGAGCAAGCGATCATAGAAACCCTGCTGACGGCCTATCCCGGCCACGGCATCTGGGCCGAAGAGTCCGGGCGCGAGCACGGCGCCAAGGATTCCGAATTTGTCTGGATCATTGACCCGTTGGACGGCACCACCAATTTCATCCACGGCCTGCCGGTCTACTGCGTGAGCATTGCGCTGGCCGTCAAGGGCAAGATTGAGCAAGCGGTGGTGTACGACCCCACCCGCAACGACCTGTTCACCGCCACCAAGGGCCGCGGCGCCTACCTGAACGACCGACGCCTGCGCGTTTCCAAGCGCATCCACCTGAAAGACGCGCTCCTGTCGACCGGCTTTCCGTTCCGTCCGGGTGACAATTTTTCCAACTACCTGACCATGATGGGCGACGTCATGAAGCGCACCGCCGGCCTGCGTCGCCCCGGCGCTGCTGCGCTTGACCTGGCCTATGTGGCCGCTGGTTACACCGAAGGATTTTTCGAAACTGGCCTGCAACCCTGGGACGTGGCGGCCGGCTCCCTGCTGGTAACCGAAGCCGGCGGACTGGTGGGCAACTTTACCGGCGAAGCCGACTTTCTGGACCAGCAGGAATGCCTGGCGGGCAACCCGCGGATCTATGGACAGCTCATTCCCATTTTGGGCAAATACAGCAAGTTTGCCAGCGCCGGCGAAAAAGCCGCGTTGCGCCAAAACCGCCATGCAGCGGCCGAAGAGATGCCTGCCCCTAGCGATGACACGGCCGGTGATACGCCACCCGAAGCCCAGGCCGGCGACGCTCCGTTCTGATCGCCAGCCATCCGGGCTGGCGCCGCCATCTCAGGCGGTCGGCAATTGCAGGTGTTCGATCGCCACGGGACGCCCGAAAAAGTAGCCCTGAAAGGCCTTGCAGCCGCAGTTGAGCAAAAAGTCGCGCTGGCCGGCGGTCTCTACGCCTTCCGCGACCACACTCAGTTCCAGGCTGCGGGCCAGGCTCAAAATCGTGCGCGCAATGGCGGCGTCGTTGGGGTCGGTCAGCACGTCACGCACAAAGGACTGGTCAATCTTGAGCTGGTCCAGCGGTAGCCGCTTCAGGTAGGACAGCGACGAGTAGCCGGTGCCAAAATCATCCAGCGCAAAGTTGACGCCAATGGAGCGCAACTCGCCCATCTTGACGATGACATCGTCAAAATCATTCAACAACATGCTTTCCGTCAGCTCCAGCTTCAGCCGGTAGGGGTTGGCTCCGCTCAGGCGTAGCAGGTCCAGCAGCTGGGCAGTGAACTCGGGGTGGCGGAACTGGCGTGCGCTCACATTGACCGCCACGCTGAGCTTGCGGGTGGCGGCACTGGTGTTCCAGGCCACCAGTTGGGCGCAGGCCGTCTCCAGCACCCACTGGCCCAGTGGCAGGATCAAGCCGGACTGCTCCGCCACCGGAATAAATTCGCCCGGCGACACCATACCGCGCAGGGGATGGAGCCAGCGCAGCAGCGCTTCGACCCCGGTCATATGACCACGTTCGTCGACCACCGGCTGGTAGTGCAGTACAAATTCCTGGTGCCGCAAGGCATGGCGCAGATCAATCTCCAGTGCGGCGCGCGCGCTGGCTGCTGCCTGCATGACCGGGTCAAAGAACCGCAGGGTGTTGCGCCCGGCCGCCTTGGACTGGTACATGGCCAGGTCGGCCCGCTGGAGCAGTTCGTCCACGCTTTGCTGGTGGTCAAAAAACAGGGTCACGCCAATGCTGGGAGAGCTATGGTGCGTCTGCCCATGCAGAACAAAATGCTCATTGAGCGCCGTCAGCACCTTCTTGCCCACGGCTTCGGCCTGTGCCACGGCGTTCAGCTCGGTACCACCCAGTTCCTCCAGCATCACCACAAACTCATCACCCCCCAGACGCGCGACGGTATCTATGCTGCGCACACAGTCGGCCAGCCTGGATGCGACCTGCTTGAGCAACTCATCGCCCATGTGGTGGCCACGGGTGTCATTGAGAACCTTGAAATTGTCGAGATCAATGAACAGCAACGCGCCGTAACTGCCCCTGCGGGCACTGGACGCCACGGCATGGCTAAGCCGGTCGATCAGCAGGCGCCGGTTTGGCAAACCGGTCAGCGCGTCGAAGAAGGCCAGGCGTTCAATGTCAGCCTCGGCCTGCTTGCGGGCGCTGATCTCGCGACCCGTTCCCCGGTAACCGGCAAACACGCCCTGGTTGTCAAAAATGGGGGCTCCGCTGACGGACACCCACATGGGCGAGCCATCCTCGCGCCGGCGGAACATTTCAAAATCATGAAACGTCTCGTGGGCCTCCAGTGCTGCGCGGTGTGCCGCCCACTGGGCCGCAGTGACCCCTTCAACGCCCGAGTCCCAGCGCGTGCTGCCGACGACGCTCTCGACCGGCAATGACCGTGCAATATCCTCGTCACCATCCACACGGACGAAACGGAACTCGGTGTCCTGCTCCCAATACCAGTCGGAGCTCAGTTCGGTCAGGCTGCGAAAACGCGCTTCGCTGCGCTGTGCGGCGGCCAGTTGATCGGCTGCGGCCTGAAAGGCCCTGCGCTCGTCGGAAATATCCTGCACCACACCGAACTCGGCTTTCACCGCGCCATGCTCAATCTGGCGTTGCATGCGCGAGCGCAACCAGATGGTGGTTCCGTCCGGTCTGCGCCAGCGGTACTCCACGATTTCGCCATCCATGTGCCTGAGGGCGCGTTTGACGATATCGCGGTCTTCCTCCACCACCCCATCCAGGTGCTCGCCGATCGGGGCCATATTGGCATGGCCCAAATGTCCAATTTCGCAATAGCCGTGCGACAGATGGACCATGGGATCGCCGGGGTACACCACCCAGTAACCCACCTTGGCAACCGATTCGGTCATCCGGTGCAGCGTCACCTGGCGATTCAGCTTCTCGTTGGTCTGCGCCAGCGCCTGCTCACCGGCCTGCACCGCCGCCTGGGCCATGCGGTCTGCGGTGACGTCGCGCAGGTAAATCAATATGTACGATTCAGCCTGTACATCCACCAAAACCGCGTTCATGCAGATGAGCCGACGCAGGCCATTGCCCATGACCATGGTGATTTCGATATCGCGGACCCGCCCATGGACCGACAGGGGCCGCAAGGCCTTGGCCCGTGCCGCTTCATCGGGCCAATGGCCAATGTCCACGGCCGTGCGCCCCACAACCTGTTGCCTGGAAAAGCCCGTCAGACAAAGCCACTCCTGATTCACCGCGACGATCACGCTGTCGCGCGCACGGGTCAACGCGATGGCCTCCGGGCTCTCCATGAAAATGGCTTCGAAAATCTGGTCACTGGTGGAGCCGGGCGCAATCGGGCCCCCGGAGCCCGCTGCGTGCGGGGGTGGTTCATCGTGTGCCAAGGCGTCCACCCAAAAAAAGCCTTCCGTCAGACCGGAACAGCGGCATTGCGCCCACGAATCATCGTTCTTGAAACTCGGCTGTCGTCAACAATGCGTAATGTGGGTTTCAACGAAAACTCCTGCCCGGGATTGCACGAATGCCGTCGACAACGCCGAACGGCAAGCGCAAGCGTAGCACCGATTGGTGCTGGGTGACACAGTGATAGTCCTAGGCTCGCCGTTTGGCCATCCAGTGATCCAGCGAGACTTTGCCGGGACCATGCGCTACCAGAAACAGCAACACCGCGGCCCAGGTGCCATGCGTGGCGTAGGCGCCAGGGTAGACCAGACACTGAATCACCAGCGTCATACCCAGCAAAGCCAATGCAGAAAACCGCGTAGCCAGGCCCAGCAAGACCAGCACCGGAAAGACATGTTCACCCCACGCAGCCAGTGTGGCAGCCGCCTCGGGCGAGACAACCGGCAGGTGGTATTCGTCCACAAACAGCGAAACTACCGAATCCGACAGGTGCGGCCAGCCCAGCTGGACGTCGCCGCTCACGATGTCGATCACCAAACCCTGCACCTTGGTCTGCCCCGACTTCCAGAACACAGCGGCGATCGAAAAGCGCGCCACCAGGGCAATCAGTGAATCGGGAATGCGTTTGAACAACCCGATGACGCAGAGGGCCAGGCGGGAAATGGGTCCGCTGGCTCGCAGCGCTTGGGACATGGGATTCTTCATGGGTCCTGTCTCTATTTTGGGGGCCACTGTGACAGTGAAGTCGGCACAGTGCAATCAGGGCACGCAACATGCCCCACTGGCCGATTGGTCGCGGAAGGTGCAAATTTCTTACAGATGCCCGGTCGCTGAAGACCGAGCGCTCGCACTTGATAGACTTCCACCGATGAACGACACGCACAAGCCTCATTCCCCCATGATGCAGCAGTACCTTGGACTCAAGGCCGACCACCCCAACACCCTGCTCTTCTACCGCATGGGTGACTTCTATGAAATGTTCTATGGCGACGCCGAGAAGGCGGCGCGCCTGCTGGACATCACCCTGACCCAGCGCGGACAGTCCGCCGGCGAGCCGGTGGTGATGGCCGGCGTGCCCTTCCACGCCATGGAGGGCTACCTGGCCAAGCTGATTCGCCACGGCGAGTCGGTCGCCATTTGCGAGCAGGTGGGCGAGGTCACCGGCAAGGGCCCGGTGGAACGCAAGGTGGTGCGCGTGGTCACACCGGGTACGCTCGTCGATGCGGAGTTGCTCAGCGAAAAGTCGGAATCGGTCTTGATGGCCGTGCACCAGGGGCCGCGCAACCGCTGCGGCCTGGCCTGGCTCAGCGTCACGCAAGGCGTGGTGCACCTGGCCGAATGTGCGCCCGACGCCGTGCCCGAATGGGTGGCCCGCGTCAGCCCGAGTGAGTTGGCCTACAGCGCCGGCGCCACCCAGGCCTTTGAAGACCGCCTCAAGCGCCTGCGCTTGGGGCAAAGCGGGGCCAGCGCCCTGTACACCACGGCACGGCCGGAATGGCAGTTTGACGCCGCTTTAGGCCAGCGCAAGCTGCTCGACGCCCTGCAGGCCGCCAGTCTGGCGAGCTGGAACGCGCAAGACCTGCCGCTGGCCCACGCCGCCTGCGCCGCACTCTTGGGCTATGCCGAGCACACCCAGGGTCGCGCGCTGACCCACATCAGCGCGGTACAGGTGCAGCGCGATGGCGAACTGATCGATTTGCCACCCACCACCCGGCGCAACCTGGAACTGACCCAAACCCTGCGCGGCGAGGACTCCCCCACCCTGTTCTCACTGTTGGACACTTGCATGACCGGCATGGGCAGCCGCATGCTCAAGAGCTGGCTGCTGGCTCCCCGGCGCGACCGGGCCCAGGCACAAGCGCGGCTCGATGCCATTGCCGCCTTGCGCAGCGGCACCCTGCAAGCATCGTCCCTGGCACTGTGGCAGGGCCTGCGCCTGCAACTCAAGGGCTGTGCCGACGTGGAGCGCATCACCGCCCGCACCGCACTGCGCCAGGTGCGCCCGCGTGAACTGGTCGCGCTGGTCCAGACGCTACAAAAAACAGAGCTGCTTGCGCACGTTCTACGGGGGCTAGAGGCCTATTTGGCTACTATTTCAGAAGATTTATACCCGCCCGCCGACTGCGCCTCCCTGCTGCTGCAGGCCATTGCGCCCGAGCCCGCAGCCCTGGTGCGCGACGGCGGCGTCATTGCCACCGGCTTTGACGCCGAGCTCGACGAGTTGCGCGCCATCCAGACCAACTGCGACGACTTTCTGCTGGACCTGGAGGTGCGCGAAAAGGCCCGCACCGGCATTGCCAATCTGCGCGTGCAGTTCAACCGGGTCCATGGCTTCTACATCGAGGTCAGCCAGGGCCAACTCGACAAGGTGCCCGACGACTACCGGCGGCGCCAGACCTTGAAGAACGCCGAGCGCTTCATCACCCCCGAACTGAAAGCCTTTGAAGACAAGGCCCTGAGCGCGCAAGAGCGTGCGCTGGCCCGCGAGAAGTGGCTGTTCGAGCAGGTACTGGACCGACTGCAGGCCTTTGTGCCCGCCCTGACCCGCACGGCGCGCGCCCTGGCCGCGCTGGACACCCTGTGCGCGCTGGCCGAGCGTTCATTGACGCTGGATTGGTGCGCGCCGCAGTTTGTGGTGGAGCCGTGCATAGCCATCACCGCCGGCCGCCACCCGGTGGTGCAGGCGCGGCTGGCTGAACTCTCCAGCGGCAATTTCATCGCCAACGACACGCACCTGGGCCCCAAGCAGCGGCTGCAGATCATCACCGGCCCCAACATGGGCGGCAAATCCACCTACATGCGCCAGGTGGCGCTGATCGTGCTGCTGGCCTCCATGGGCAGCTACGTGCCGGCACAGGCCTGCCGCCTGGGGCCCATCGACGCCATCCACACCCGCATCGGCGCGGCCGACGACCTGGCCAACGCCCAGTCCACCTTCATGCTGGAGATGACGGAGGCGGCGCAGATCCTGCATGCCGCCACACCCTGTTCACTGGTGCTGATGGACGAGATTGGCCGGGGCACGTCCACCTTTGACGGTCTGGCTTTAGCGAGCGCCATTGCCACGCAACTGCACGACAAGACGCAGGCCTTTACGCTGTTTGCCACCCACTACTTCGAGCTGACCGAGTTCCCGGCCACCCACCACCATGCGCTCAATGTGCACGTGAGCGCCGCCGAGTCGGGGCGCGACATCGTGTTCCTGCACGAGATCCAGAGCGGCCCGGCCAGCAAGAGCTACGGCATCCAGGTCGCCCGCCTGGCCGGCATGCCGGCCGCCGTGCTCAACCAGGCCCGCCACACGCTGGACGCGCTGGAACTGCACGCCACCCAGGCCCAAGCCCAGGTGGATTTGTTTGCCGCCGCACCCGCTATTGAAACGATAGCTGCTTCCGCACTGGATACGAGGCTTGCAGCCATAAACCCTGATGCACTCAGCCCGCGGGAGGCGCTGGAGGCGCTGTACCAGTTGAAGGCACTGGCGGGCCAGGGTTGAGACACCGGCAATTCAGTTAGACTGAACCAAAGGAATCATTACTATGGCAGGCGTATTTGGCAAAGACCCGAACATGAAGAAGAACACCCACGCAGAACTGGAGCGGATCAATGCGGAGCGCAAGCAGAAACTGGCGCAAGCCGCGCTGAAGTTCAATCAGAAGAAAGCCACACCCCCTCCCAAAGACGCAGACAGCAAGTAACTTTTTCGCACAGCACATGGCCCCATTGAAGGGGCCATTTTTTTGCTTGCGCCGGAGAGGTTAAGCGGTCACCAACCCGGCGTCATCACGCTTCATGAACGCTTCGAATTCTTCCAATGGGAGCGGGCGACTGAACAGATAGCCCTGGTAGGCATGGCAACCCAAGCGGGCAAGGAAGTCTCTCTGGGCCTCAATTTCCACGCCCTCGGCGATGACGGCCAGCCCCATGCTCTGGGCCAGAACGACAACCATCTTGGCAATGGCGGCATCGTTGGGATCAATCAGGATGTCCCTGACGAAACTCTGGTCAATTTTCATTTGATCCAGCGGAAGCCGCTTCAGGTACGACAGAGACGAATAGCCGGTGCCGAAGTCATCCAGTGAGAATCCAACGCCGTGCGCCTTCAGATAGGTCATCTTGGCGATCGTGCTTTCCACATTGGACACCAGCAGGCTTTCGGTCAGCTCCAGCTTGAGCCGCCTCGGATTCGCCCCGGTTTTTTCAATCACCGCCAGTACCTGATCGACAAAGTCAAGCTGATGCAGCTGTTTGGCACTGACGTTGACCGCCATGGAAAGATGATCCATGCCCGGCTGGACGCCCCATTTCGCCAGCTGGCTACACGCTGTTTCCAGCACCCAAAGTCCCAGAGGCAGGATCAAGCCGGTCTCCTCCGCCAACGGGATGAACTCGGCCGGAGACACCAGGCCGCGCTGCGGATGGCGCCAGCGCACCAGTGCCTCAGTGCCCGTCATGCGCCCGGTCCCGACGACCTGAGGTTGGTAGTACAGGGTGAACTGGGACTGCCTCACCGCCTCGCGCAAGTCGGCCTCCAACCGTGCGCGGTCGGTCACGATGGCCTGCATCTCTGGATCGAAGAAACGCATGGTGTTGCGCCCCGCGGTCTTTGACTGGTACATCGCCAGATCGGCTTGCTTCAGCAGTTCATCATTGGACGTCTGGCTCCCGCTGAACAGCGTTACGCCAATGCTGGGAGTGCCACTGAAATTGTGGGCGGCCAGAATGTAGGGCTGATTCAGCGCGGCCAGAATCTTCTCGCCGACAATTTCAGCCTGCGTCGCTGCTTCCTCGGGGAGTGCGCTCAAACCGTCGAGCATCACAACAAACTCATCCCCGCCCAAACGTGCCACGGTATCCTCTGCACGGACACAGGACGTCAGTCGTTGCGCTACCTGTTGCAGCAGCAAGTCCCCCTTGTCATGCCCCAGCGTGTCGTTCAGCGTCTTGAAGTTGTCCAGATCGATGAGCAGCAGCGCCCCATAGTGCTTGCTGCGTGCCCCGCCCGCCCGCACCTGTTGCAGCCGGTCCGTGAGCAAACGGCGGTTCGGCAGCAGGGTGAGCGCATCGTGAAAAACGAGGCGATGAATTTCCGCATCAGCGCTTTCTCTTTGAGTGATATCACGAAAGCTCCAGACCCGTCCTCCGATCGTCCCATCAAGAAGCTGTGGCTTGGAGCTGCGTTCCAGCAGCCGGCCATTTTTACAACGCAGAATGTCAAAGCTGGACGAATCAGGAGACGCGTAGAGCGCATGCACTTTTTCCTGAAATGGGGCGGGGTCTAGCAATTGTTGTGCGATCAGGTCCAGAAGATCGTCGTAACTGTGCGTGTCAAAGTACTCCGGCGGAACGCCCCACAGGTCCATGAAACACTGGTTATAGGTCTCAACTTCGCCTTGGAGGCCCACAGCGAGGATGCCGTCGGAGGCGGCTTCGATCACGGCGTGTTGCAGGGATGTCGCTTTGCGCAGACTGCGCACCAGCTCGGGAATCGGCACCAGTACCAACCCGATGGCGACCGCACCAACAAACCACCCGGTCATGGCCGCCCCCGGAAAATAGGGTGCGGGCAATAGCTGGGCCGACTGCAATGTGAAATGCAGCAGCCAGGCGAGCAAATAGGCGCTGCCAAAAATAGCGGCCGCACGGACATGAACCACAATGGCCAGCATCATCGCTATAACGACGGCACCGGCGGTTGTCGGGGGCAGGCCGCCATACATCAAGGCCACCATGATCAGCCACATGACCGAGGCAAAGAACAGGATTGACTTCTGGGGCTGTCCACGGCGATTCATGCGCCACGCCATCAACACCACCAGAATCAAGGTCGATATGGCAACAGCGGTTGCGACCTTGCGATAAAACACAAAAGGGACGCCAACCGCCAGCAGGACCACGCCAACGAATAAAAAGATGCTGTAGAACCGGTCCAGCATCCGACTGTTAGAAGATTGAATATTGCGAGCCAATGGGTATACCGGTTTAAGCGAGTCAGCTGACCCAATCTCGAAGCGATCAAGATTAACCGAATTATGGCGATCCGATATGTCACTCCTGAGAGGGTCGGACGAACAGGTGATTCGCTTGGCGACCCTGAACGACCTCGCGCAAGACAGCCTCACCCCGATACACTCTAGGGTTTTCCCTCGCGAACCAGACAATGACCTACTGCGTAGCCATCAAACTCAACGCCGGCCTGGTGTTCCTCTCCGACTCCCGCACCAACGCCGGGCTGGACCAGATCAGCACCTTTCGCAAAATGATCGTCTACGAAAAGCCGGGCGACCGCTTCATGGTGCTGCTGTCGGCCGGCAACCTGAGCATTTCGCAGTCGGTGCGCGAGATTCTGCAGATTGAAAAACTCAAGGACCACGAGGCCGACGAAGGCATCACCATCTGGAACGCCAGGAGCATGTTCGATGCCGCCCGCGTGCTGGGCTCGGCCATCCGCCGGGTGCAGGAGCGTGATGGCGCCGCGCTCAAGGCCTCCGGGGTGGATTTCAACGTGTCGCTGATTTTTGGCGGCCAGATCCAGGGCGAAGGCATGCGCCTGTTCCAGGTGTATTCGGCCGGCAATTTCATCGAGGCCACGCCCGAAACGCCCTATTTCCAGGTCGGCGAGTCCAAGTACGGCAAGCCGGTGCTGGACCGCGTCATCACCCCCACCACACCGCTGGACGAGGCGGCCAAGTGTGCGCTGGTGTCCATGGACTCCACGCTCAAATCCAACCTGTCAGTGGGCCTGCCGCTGGACATGGTGGTGTATGAGGCCAACCAGTTCCAGACCGACCGCATTGTCTGCATCGACGAAAACAACCCCTATTTCAAGATGCTGCACGACAGCTGGGGCCAAAAACTGCGCGAAGTGTTTGACAGCATTGAAGACCCGCTATGGAACGGCGGCCAGACCGACATACCGTTGATGGTCGGCGCCACGCGCAGCCTGCCCTTGAAAAAGATCACCACACCGCAGGAAAAATTAATTTAATTGCGGGACAGACCAAGATTTGCGACGTAAATTTGCTCTGTCCTCAACTGATTAAGTGATGATAGTTTTTTCACACGCCAACAGCTTTCCCGCCAGTACCTACCGGGTGCTGTTCAACGACCTGCGCGCGCGTGGTTTCACCGTCAAGGCCATTGAAAAATTTGGCCACGACCCGCGCTATCCGGTCAGCAACAACTGGCCGCAGGTGGTGCAACAGCTCATCGATTTCACGCTGGAATCCATGGACAAGGCGGGTGAACCGGTCTGGTTCGTGGGTCACTCACTGGGCGGTTTCCTGAGCCTGATGGCCGCATCGCGCAAACCGGAGCTGGCGCGTGGCGTGGTGCTGATTGATTCGCCGATTCTGGGCGGCTGGCGCTCCACGGCGGTGGGCGTCATGAAAACCACCCAGATGATGGGTTCGCTCTCGCCGGGCGCGGTCAGCCGCCACCGCCGTACCAGCTGGCCCACCGTGCAAGAAGCGTTTGAGCACTTTCGCCACAAGAAAGCCTTTGCCAGATGGGACGACGAGGTGCTGATGGATTACGTCACCCACGGCACGCTGGAGCTGGAGGGCAAGCGCGTGCTGAGCTTTGACCGCCATGTCGAAACCCAGTTCTACAACACGGTCCCCGACAACCTGGAGCGTCTGCTGGCACGCCACCCGCTCAAATGCCCGGCCACCTTCATTGGCGGATTGGCCTCGCAGGAGATGAAACAGATTGGCATGGCCACCACGCTCACGATCACCCGGGGTCGCACCATGATGCTCGACGGCAGTCACCTGTTCCCCATGGAAAAGCCCGCCGCCACCGCCGCCGCCATTGAGACGGCGCTGCGCAATATGGACGGCAAAAGCCAGAAATAGGCGGGGTTTTCCGGCCAGATGGCCTGCAGCGGCCTAAAGTTCTGCTGAAAAGTGCACGATATCCAACAAAGCCGGTACTATTTGTTCAGTACCGCTGGCGCAGGTCCGAACCCCGGTCAGCATTGCGTGAGTCAGGCCAGACAACCCAACCACAAACAGTCATTCCGTGTTTGCTTTTCTATTTGTACTCGCAGCCGTTCAGGTTTTCGTCCAGGTGCGTGACCACGCCTCCACGCCGCAAACTGACGGATCGTCAGGGACCACGCCAACGCCCTCGCCTACGACGACACCCACCAGTGCGACACCGGCCCTGACGACCGCACAATTGGCCGCGATGACAACGGCAGACATTGCCGCCCTGACCACCAGCCAGGTCAGCGCACTGACCAGCGACCAGATTGCCGTTTTAACCGGCAGCCAGATTGCCGCATTTGAGCTGGTAGATGTCGCCGCGTTGAACACCGGAGCCATCGCCGGACTGAACTCCGACCAAATCCAGTCTCTGACCACCGACCAGATTGTTGCGCTGACCACCGGTCAAGTGCGCGCCATTGAGACCACGGACCTGGGCGCCCTGCTCTCCAGCCAGGTGGCAGCACTGGAAACGCGTGACGTGGCAGCACTGGGCACGGCGCAGATCAACGCATTGAGCTCGGGCCAGATTGGGTCACTCGGTACCGCCCAGATCAGGGCCCTGACCACCGCCGATGTCGCCACACTGGGAACCGATGATGTTGCCGCACTGGGAACCATGGGCATCAGTGCGTTGAACACCGCTGCCACGGCGGCACTGAGCACCGACGCCATTACCGCACTGTCAACCGATCAGATCGTCGCACTCACTTCCGACCAGTTTGCGGCGCTGGCCACGCGGCAGGTTGCCGCCCTGAGCACCAGCCAGGTGGCGGCCATCGAGACCGCCGACATCGCGGCCCTGAGCACGGCCGGCATTGTGGCCTTGAGCACAGCGGATATGGCAGCGCTCACTACCGACCAGATCAGGGCCCTGACTACACGCCAGATAGCCGCCATCGAAACGCGCGACGTGGCCGCACTGGCGTCTGTCCAGATCAATGCCATGACCAGCAGCCAGGTTGGCGCATTGGGCTCGGCGCAGATGGGTGCGCTGGGGTCGGTCGCCATTTCCGCACTGGGCACGGCCAGTATCAGTGGACTCGGCACAACGGCCATTGCGGCATTGGGCACGGCGGCCATTGCAGCACTGTCAACCAGCCAGATCGCTGCATTGACAACCGCGCAGGCCGGCGCGCTCACCACCAGTCAAGTTGATGCCCTGACGGCCAGTCAGGTGGCTGCCATTGGAACCGCAGACCTTGCAGCACTCAGCACCGCCGCCATTGTGGCGCTCAGCACCGCTGCCGTGGCCGCCCTAAGTACGGGCCAGATTGCGGCCCTGACAACACGGCAGGTTCCCGCCATTGAAACGCGTGACATTGCGGTGCTCAGCAGTACACAGGTGGCCGCATTGTCGACGGCACAGCTCGCTGCATTGACCACCGCGCAACTGGCCGCCCTGACGGCCAGTGGTGCACTGTCACTGACGCAGTTGCCCCCCGCCGGGATTGCAGGCTTGTCCACAGCCACCATCGCCGCGCTAGGTACCGACCAGATCGCGGCACTGACCTCCACGCAAATTGCAGCGTTGACGTCTCAACAAGTGGCCGTCCTGAGCACCAGCCAGGTCGCAGCCATCGAAGTCGTCGACATGGGCGCCCTGAGCACCGCTGCCATCGTGGCACTCAGCACGGCCGATTTTGTCGCGCTGAGCACGGATCAGATCGCAGCACTGGCCACCGCCCAGGTCGCCGTGATTGAAACGCGGGACCTGATCGTTTTGAACACCGCGCAAGTCGGCGCGCTGACATCCGACCAGATTGCCGCGCTGACACCAACCCAGATGACTGCGTTGACCACCAGTGGTGCGCTGTCCATCAACAATTTGACGCCGGCCGCGATGGCAGGCCTGTCGACGACCACGATTGCGGCCATGAGTACGGCGCAGGTCGCCTCGCTCACCACCGATCAGATCGCCGCCCTCACCACGAATCAAATCGTGGCGCTCACCACGTCTGAAATCAAGGCGCTCACCACCGACCAGATCGGGGTACTCTCCACCGCGCAAGTGGCTGCGGTTGAAACCCGCGATGTGGCGGTTCTCAGTACCGATCAAATCGCCGCTCTGGCGACAACCCAACTGGCCGCGCTGGGCACCGGACAGGTTGCAGCCCTGAATACCGCCGATGTCAGGACGCTTGGCACCAGCGGCATTGGTGCACTGAATACGTCTGCCGTCGCAGCACTGGCCACTGCCAGTATTGCGGCACTCACAACAGATCAGGTTATTGCGCTGAGCTCTGACCAGATTGCGGCTCTGAAAACCAGCCAAATTGCCGTTCTGACGAGTGACCAGGTAGCGGCCATTGAAATAGCCGACATTCCATCGCTGGGAACTGCCGCCATCGTGGCGCTGAGCACGTCTGCCGTGAAAGCCCTGACAACCGATCAGGTGCAGGCCCTGACCGCCGGCCAGGTCGCCGCCATTGAAACGCGCGACATCGCGGTGTTGGCTACCGGTCAAATTGCGGCCCTGAGTACGGCCCAGGTGGGCGCCTTGGCGTCCGCGCAAATCGGCGCCCTGGGGTCTGCCAACGTAGTGGCTCTGGGTACCAGTGGCATTGGCGTTCTGTCCACCTCGGGCATTGCGGCGCTCAGCACAGCCGGTGTTGCAGCGATGTCGACCGATCAAATCGTCGCGCTCAGCACCAGCCAGATCGCTGCACTCAAGACCAGCCAGATCGCAGCCCTGACGACCGGACAAGTCGTTGCCATTGAAACTGCCGACATGGCGGCACTCGGAACCGCTGCCATTGTTGCGTTGAATACGGCGGACTTTGCCGTGCTCACAACCGATCAGATCGTGGCCTTGGGCACGCATCCGATCGCCGCCATCGAAACGCGCGACCTGGCCGCACTGAGCAGCACCCAGGTCAGCGCCATGACGTCGGACCAGATCAGTGCACTGACCTCCACACAACTGACGACCCTGATGACAACGGGCGCGTTGCCGCTGACCAGCTTGACGACGGCTGCCATTGCCGCACTACCAACGGCAACGGTTGCAGCGTTAGGCACGGCGCAAATCGCCTCCCTGTCCACGAGCCAGATCGTGGCATTGACCACCGCACAGATCGTGGCACTGAGCACCCTGGGTGTCAGCGCTTTGACGACCCAGCAGGTCGGCGCGCTCGAAACGCGGCAAATCGCTGCCATCGAAACACGGGACATTGCGGTGTTGAGCACCGATCAGGTAGCCGCTCTCCACACCGCACAAATTGGCGCGCTGGGCACCACCCAGGTGGGCGCGCTCAACACGGCCGATGTTGTGGCCTTGGGTACGGCGGGCTTGGGCGCACTGAGCACGGCCGGCGTTGCCGCGCTGAGCACGGCCGGCGTTGCCGCGCTGACGACCGATCAGGTCGTGGCTCTTGCATCCGTCCAGATCGGCGCCCTGAAGACGGCACAGGTCGCGGCGCTGACCACCGACCAGGTGGCTGCGATTGAGACCGCCGATATTGCGGCTCTGGGCACAGCGGCCATCGTGGCCCTGAGCACCAGCGACTTCACCGCCATCACCACCAACCAGATCGGGGCACTGACCAGCACGCAGGTAGCCGCCATTGAAACCCGCGACATTGCGGTTTTGAGTACCGACCAGTTCCTGGCCATGGGCACCGCGCAAATTGGCGCCCTGTCCACCGCCCAGATGGGCGCGTTAACAACGGGTGACGTCGTAGCGCTGGGCACCGGCGTGAGCGCGCTCAGCACGGCCGCCATTGCTGCGCTCAACACCTCGGCCATCTCCGCGCTGTTGCCGGGCCAGATTGCCGGCCTCACGTCTGACCAGGTGGCGGCGCTCAAGACCAGCCAGGTTGCTGCACTGACGACGAACCAGGTGGCTGCGATCGAGACGGCCGACATTACCGCGCTGGGTACCGCAGCCATCGTGGCATTGCGTACCGACGCCGTTGCAGCATTGACGACCGCTCAGCTTGTGGCACTGGACACGCGACAAATCGCGGCCATTGAAACGCGTGATGTGGGCGTATTGAACACGGATCAGGTCATGGCACTGACCACCAAACAGTTTGCTGCCCTGAAGTCGAGTCAGGTCAACGCGCTGTCGACAAACGACATCACCGTACTTCAAACAGCGAACATTGCGGCTCTGGCGACGGCGGCCATTTCGGGGTTCAACACCGATCAAATTGTGGCCATGTCGACCGATCAGGTCTTCGCCCTGACGCCGTTCCAGGTCGAGGCACTCAGCAGCACGCAGAAGAATGTGATGACCGTGCCGCAATTCCAGGCCCTGCATTTTGGCACCCCGCTGGTACTGGACCTCAATGACAACGGCATCCTGTCGCAAAGCATTGATTCAGGCGTGCGCTTTGACCTGTTCGCAACCGGCCAGCAATCCCGCACCGGCTGGGTCGAACCCGGTGACGGATTCCTGGTCATGGACCGCAACCATGACGGCACCATCAACGATGGCTCCGAACTATTCGGCGACGCGACCCTGTTGTCCAACGGGCAAAAGGCCCGCAATGGATACGAGGCCCTGGCGGACCTGGACAGCAATTTTGACGGCGTGATTGACAAATCGGACATCAATTTTGCCGACCTGAAGATCTGGACCGATTACAACTCCAACGGCGTCAGTGAAGCGGGTGAGTTGCACGCACTGGCTGACCTGGGGGTTTCGGACTTCTCCCTGAATGCCATAGGTATTTCGACCCAGGACAACGGCAACACCGTGGGCCTGGTTTCCACCTACGGAACGACCAACGAAAACCGCCATACCCTGGCCGATGTCTGGTTTGTGGCGGAGAAGGACAGGGCAAGCCCTGCCGCCGCAGTGTCGCAGCCGATACTGACGGTCGAGCCCACCGCCATGCAACAAGGCGTTGCTGGCATGGTCGACGCCCTGGCATCATTTGGACAAACGCCCGCCAGCGAGACACGGAGCGGGTATGGCGACGAGTTGACCGTTACCACGCTGCAGAGCGGCACCGCGGGCTACGCCAGCGCCACGACCAGTCAACTGGTCCAGGCCCTGAGCCAGTTCGACGCCAACGGCAATCCAGTGGCGGCGCAACCCAATACCGTCGCCGGTCTGAGCGCCACCGACCCGAACCGGTCGCCGGACGCCGCAGCCGGCATGCTAGCCCTCAGCCGGGCATAAACGCCGGCGCCGGCAGCTGGGGCTGGCTGGCGCCCCGGGTCAGGCTGCCCAGTGCACCGTGCCGCTCCAGGCGGTCGCCAGCACCACGATGCCAAAGGCAATGCGGTACCAGGCAAAGCCGACAAAGCTGTGGCTGGCAATAAAACGCAACAGCCAGCGCACGCACAGCCAGGCGCTGAAGAACGACACCACCAGCCCCACGGCAAACAGCGGCACATCGGCCATGCTCAGCAGGGCGCGCTCCTTGTACAGGCTGTAGACCCCGGCGCCAATCAGCGTGGGAATGGCCAGGTAAAACGAAAAGTCGGTCGCTGCCTTGCGCGACAGGCCCAGCAACATGCCGCCAATGATGGTGGCACCGCTGCGGCTGGTACCCGGAATCATGGCCAGGCACTGCGCCAGGCCCACCTTGAGGGCGTCTTTCCAAGTCATGTCATCGGCATCCGTAACAGTCACCGCATTGCCGCCGGCCGCCTGGCGCTTTTCTGCCCACAGGATGATGAAGCCGCCCACAATGAACGTCGTAGCCACCACCACCGGCGTAAACAAATGCGCCTTGATGGTCTTGCCAAACAGCAGGCCCAGCACGACGGCAGGCAAAAAGGCAATCAGCACATTGAGAGCAAATTTTTGTGCCTGGGCTTGTGAGGGCAGCTCCACCAGCGTGGTACGTATCTTTTGCCAGTACACCAGCACCACCGCAAAGATGGCGCCGGTCTGGATGGCGATGTCAAACACCTTGGCCTTGTCATCGTCAAAGCCCAACAGTGAGCCCGCAAGAATCAGGTGTCCCGTACTGGAGATAGGAAGAAATTCGGTCAGGCCCTCGACGATGCCCATGACAACGGCCTTGATCAACAATGCAATATCCAACACCAACTCCTGAAGTAAAAAACAGCTGCAGCCCCCGTATTATGTGCGCAAGCAGCTCACTTATTCATAGCGTAAAGCCTGAATGGGCAACAATCGCGACGCACGCCAGGCCGGGTAGTAACCAAAGAAAACACCAACACAACCGGCAAAACCAACGGCCAACGCAACGGAGCTGAAGCTTAACGTAACCTGCCAGCCCGCAAAGTGCCCCATGGCCCAGGTGGCCGCGGCCCCCAGCAGCACACCCAGCGCACCGCCAATCAGGCTCAAGGTCACCGCCTCGATCAGGAACTGGGCCAGGATGTCGCGAGCGCGCGCACCCACCGCCATGCGCAGGCCGATCTCGCGGGTGCGCTCGGTCACGCTCACCAGCATGATGTTCATGATGCCAATGCCGCCAATCACCAGACTGATGCCCGCCACGGCGGCCAGCAGCAGCGTCATGATGCGGCTGGACTCCTCTTGCGCCTGCAAAATCTCGGTCAGGTTGCGCACCTGAAATGGGTCTTCGCCACCGGGCTGCACCTTGAAGCGCTGGCGCAGCAGGTCCCGGATAGCCTCCTCCACGGCCTTCATATCCCGCCCCTCAAGCACCTTCACCGAGATGCCGCCCACACGTTTGAGGCGGCTGGTGGCGTCTCCGCCCCAGATGCGGTTGCGCAGCGTGGACAGCGGGATCATGATGGCGTCGTCCTGGTCCTGGCCCATGCTGTTCTGCCCCTTGGCCGACAGCACGCCGACGACCGTCATGGGGATGTTGCGCACCCGGATCATCTGCTCCACCGGGTCCTGCTCGCCAAACAGCTCGCGCGCCACCGTGGCACCAATCCAGGCCACCTTGGCCGAACCCGCCAGTTCCGCGGCATCAAACAGGCGGCCACTGGCCAGCGGCCAGTCGCGCGCCTCCAGGTAGTCGTTGTTCACGCCGATGATGCTGGTGCCCCAGTTGGTGTTGCCGTAGACCAGTTGCCCACTGGTGCGCGAGGTCGGCGCGGCCACCTGCACCTCGGGAATCTCCAGCGCAATGGCCAGCGCGTCTTCCTCGGTCAGGCGCTGGCGGGTCTGCGCGCCCAGGCGCACGCCGGCCTGCGACACACCGCCGGGCAGCACCAGCATGATGTTGGAGCCCAGGCCCTTCATCTGCTCCTGCACCCGCTGCGTGGCGCCACGGCCCACCGCAATCATGGTGATGACCGCCGCCACGCCAATGATGATGCCCAGCATGGTCAGGACGCTGCGCAAGGTGTTGGCCGCCAGTGCCCGCAGTGCAATGCGAAACGGGGCCCACACACTCACGGCGCCACCCCGGCCGCATGCCCGGCCCGTAGCACATCTTCCACCAGTTGCCCGTCGCGAAACACCAGCTTGCGCCGCGCCCACGCGGCAATGTCGTTCTCGTGGGTGACGATGACCACCGTCATGCCCTGCGCATTGAGCTGCGCCAGCAGGCGCATGATGTCCTCGCTGGTGTGGGAGTCCAGCGCGCCCGTGGGCTCGTCGGCCAGAATCAGCGCCGGGCTGTTGACCAGCGCACGTGCAATCGCCACACGCTGCTGCTGCCCGCCCGACAGCTCGGATGGCGTATGGCCGGCACGCTCGACCAGCCCCACGCGCGCCAGCGCCGCCAGACCACGCGCGCGCCGCTCGGTGGGCTTCACGCCGGAGTACACCATGGGCAGCTCCACGTTCTCCAGCGCACTGGTACGCGGCAGCAGGTTGAACTGCTGGAACACAAAGCCAATGCGCCGGTTGCGAATGGACGCCAACTGGTCGGGCGTCAGGTCCTCGACCTCTTCGCCGGCCAGCCAGTAGCGCCCCTGCGTGGGCAGATCCAGACAGCCCAGTATGTTCATCAGCGTCGATTTACCCGAGCCGGATGCACCCATGATGGCCACAAAGTCGCCGGTCTCGATGCGCAGCGATACGTCGCGCAGTGCATGCACCGTCCGGGCATCATCGGCCTGCTGATCCGCGGACGTGCCCATGCGGTAGGTCTTGCTGAGATGGTGCACCTCGATCAGGGCATCGCTGTGGGAGTCCATGGGCTGTCAGAACGGGGGACGGGGGCCAGCGGGACGCGCGGAGCTTGACGCCGGAACACCCGCCGCGCGCACGCCGATGACCACCTGCGCACCGTCTTGCAGCTCCGGCGCGAGGGGACTGTTGGCGGTTACCAGCAGCTCCGTGTTGCTGCCGTCGCTCACACCCAGGCTCACGTTCACGGCCTTGGGCCTGCCGTCGGCGTCCAGCACAAAAATGCGCCCTCGCACCCCGCCCCGGCTGACCGTTGCCGGGCCCGCCTTCGCAGGCTTTTCCGCTGGCTCGACCCCGGCGATGCGCACGCGCAAGGCCGCGTTGGGCACGCGCAGCACGTCGGCGCGCTGGTCGGTGATGACCCGCACATTGGCCGTCATGCCGGGCAACAGGCGCCCGCCTGCGTTGGAGAAACCGACCACCGCCACATAGGTCACCACATTGGCCACATTCAGCGCCGCCAGGCGAACCTGGCGCACCTCGCCATCAAACGTTTCGCCAGGAAATGCATCCACGGTGAAGCTGGCCTTCTGCCCGATTTTCAGGCGCCCCACATCGCTCTCGTCAATGGCGGCTTCCACCTGCATGTCCTGCAGGTTCTGTGCAATCACAAACAGCTCGGGCGCCTGCAGGCTGCTGGCCACGGTCTGCCCGCGCTCAATGGCACGCTTGATCACGATGCCATTCACCGGCGAGGTGATGCGGGTGCGCTCCAGGTCAATGCGCGCCTGCGCCAGGGCGGCCTCGCGCTGGGCCACATTGGCCTGCGCAGCCGCGACCTGGGCCTGCGTCACCCCCACCTGGGCCTGCACCGCCTTGAGCGCCTCTCCACTGGTGTTCACCAGCGCACGGGCCTTGTCGGCCTCGCTTTGCGCAACAAACTGTTTTTCAACCAGGCTTTGTTTGCGGTCGAAATCACGTCGGGCCTCATCCAGGTCCACCTGCGCGCGCGACACCTGCGCCGTAGCCGCCAACGCGGTGGCCTGGGCGGTCAGCACCGCAGCGCGGGCCGCTTCCACATCGGCCTGGGCCGAGCGCAGGCGGTATTCAAAGGTTTCCGGGTCAATGCGGGCCAGCAACTGCCCGGCCTTGACCACCGTATTGAAGTCCACCAGCAGATCGCGAATCTGGCCACTGACCTGCGTGCCCACCGACACCTGCGCCACCGGGTTGACCGCACCGCTGGCAGCCACCGCGGCCTGCAAGCTGCCACGGGTCAGGGGTGCGGTGCGGTACGGCACGGCATCCGACGCGGCCTGGCGGTTCCACCACCACGCCCCGCTGGCCAACAGCAGTAGGGCGACACCGCCGGCAATCACTTGGTTTCTGTTCATGCCCCATTCTAGAAAGGCTTACCGGCCACTGCATGGCGAGCCATTGCACCCTGCCCCGGCTTGGCATACAGTCAACGCCACATCGCCCACCCACAGCCCAGAGAAATATCCATGCGCCGCCCACTGACTGCCTCCCTGCTCGTGCTGACACTCATGGCCCATGCCAACGCCCAAACCGAAGAAGTGCGCAGCACGCTGGCCGACCAGCAGGAAGTGGCGGTAACGATCTACAACGAGAACCTGGCCCTGATCAAGGACCAGCGCAAACTGCAACTCCGCCGCGGTGCCTCGGCACTGGCGTTTCGCGATGTCAGTGCCCGCATGCGACCCGAAACCGCGCTGCTGCGCAGCATCAGCGCACCGGGCAGCCTGGCGGTGCTGGAGCAGAACTTTGACTTTGACCTGCTCACCCCCCAGAAGCTGCTGGAGAAATACGTCAACCGCAGCGTGAGCATCATCCGCACCAACCCCGCCACCGGGCTGGAGACGACCGAGCAGGCCCAGGTGCTGTCGGCCAACAGCGGCGTGGTGCTCAAGATTGGCGAGCGCATCGAGACCGGCATCCCGGGGCGCATCATCTACAGTGACGTGCCTGCCAACCTGCGGGACCGCCCCACCCTGGTCATGTCGCTGGACAACACCGGCAGCGCGATGCAGGACGTGGAGCTGAGCTATTTGACCGCTGGCCTGGCCTGGAAGGCCGACTACGTGGTCGAGCTCAATGCCAACGACGACCAGCTTGATATTTCCGGCTGGGTCACGCTCACCAATACCAGCGGCGCCACCTACCGCAATGCAAAACTCCAGTTGGTCGCCGGCGATGTCAACCAGGTTACGCCGGTGATGCAGGCTCAGATGCGCACCCTGGCTGCTCCGGCCCCAGCGGCCAAGGCACGCAGTGACATGGCCGAAGAGTCGCTGTTCGAGTACCACCTGTACACGCTGGGCCGCCCCACCACCATTGCCGAAAACCAGACCAAGCAGGTGGCACTGCTGTCCGCGTCCGGGGTGCCGGCGCGCAAGGAACTGCTGCTCAAGGGCAACGACTATTACTACCAGAGCAGCTACGGCGAACTCGGTCAAAAGATCAAGGTCGGTGTCTTTGTCGAGTTTGACAACAAGGAAAGTGCCCATCTGGGCATGCCGCTGCCCAAGGGCATCATCCGCGTCTACAAGAAAGACAAGGCGGGCAACGCGCAGTTCATCGGTGAAGACCGGGTGGACCACACACCCAAAAACGAAAAAATTCGTCTCAAGCTCGGCGATGCCTTTGACGTGACGGCCGACAAGAAGCAGACCGATTTCAAAAAAGTGAGCGGCACCGGCAAGTACAACTATCTGTTCGAGAGCGCCTATGAAGTGGTGCTCAAGAACGCCAAGAAAGAAGCGGTCACCGTCACCGTGCAGGAACCCATGCCCGGCGACTGGCAGGTCTTGAGCGAGAGCCACCCGCACACCAAGGGGTCCAGCAACACCGCCGTATGGAAGATTAGCGTACCTGCAGAAGGCAGCAGCACGCTGGTGTACCGCAGCCTGGTGCGCTACTGAAGCGGTCCGGCACGCCCGCATTTCACGCCATGGCGCAGGCGTTTGGCGCCGTGAAGCGGCCAAACCATCGCATGGCGCTACCCCTGGCGAATCCGTGAAGGCACAGTACAGCCATCACCAACCAACCCGGAGTTCGCCATGTTGATGCACATTCTTTCCAGCACACCCAAGTGGGTTTTCATCCTGTTCACAGCCCTGCTGTGGCTGGGTCTGCAGCAGATGCTGCCGCGCCGCGTGGGCCTGAACCGCGCCACGCTGCTGCCCGTGTCCATGACGGCGCTGTCGCTGTATGGCGTGGCCTCGGCCTTTGGTGACCAGCCCGTGGCGCTGCTGGCCTGGCTGGCAGGAACCGCCGTGGTGTTTGCTGCCGCGCTGCAACTGCAGACCAGCACCGGCATCCACTACGACGCCACCAACCGTCGCTTCCTGCTGCCCGGCAGCATCGTGCCGCTGGTTCTGTTCATGGGCATCTTCGTCACCAAGTACGCCGTGGGCGTGAGCATCGGCATGCAGCCGGCCCTGGCCCGCGACCCGAGCTTTGCACTGACCGCCAGCGCGCTGTACGGCGCGTTCAGCGGCATCTTCATGGCCCGTGCCGTCAAGTTGTGGCGCATAGCGCTTGGACAGCGTCTGGACCTTCAGACCAGGTTGGCGCCCAGGTAAAACCAGCCCTAGACGCCGTGCCGGGCGAGCTGCAGGGCTTCGCGCAAAACCGCGATATCACCAATGTGGTTGGACAGCAGCAGCACCAGTTTGGCGTTTACCAAGTTGCTCTGCTCGTCCGTCAGGTCGCGGTGTGTTTCGATCAGGGCTTCATAAAAGTCGTCACCGGGAGAGAAGGTTTGAAAGTAACGCTTGCCGGGTTCAGAAAAGTTCGGGTTCAGATTCAGTGTCATTGCGGCCTCCTCAATGGGTATTGCAGGTCGCCCGAGCCAGCGCCTGTTTGACAGACTCCAACTCGAACGCACGCCAGCGTGCCGCCACATGCTGGTCGGGGCGTATCAGGTACACCGTGCCGGGTGCACAGTCGTAACGCTCGGCGATGCGGCCCGCACAATCTTCCAGCACGCGCAGGCCGCGGTGAGCCAAGCCGCCCACCGGCGAGACCAGCAGCACCTCAATCGGGATTCCCCCTTGACCCAGCTCCTTCAAACACTGCACCGTCGCAGCATCCAGCCCCGCCGGGTCGCTGACATAGACCAGTGCGACAAAACGCGTTCCAACGCAGTCCAGCAGCCAGCCGTCGCGAGCGCCTTCGCGCACCGGCGCATCATCCATGGCCGCTCCTGGAACCATATTGCCGGCAAAGGGTGCAGAGTCGGCGGTGTTCAAGCGCGAATCGGTCAAATAGGCGGCAACGGACAGGCGCCCCGAATTGACCAAGGCCCGGGCAAACGCATGATCGCGTGCCAGGGAAAGCACGGCATTGCGAAAGGTCAGCGAAGTCTTGCTCTTGGGCGTGATGAAGTCGGTTGAACGCGTCGAGTTCATGAGGTTTTCGTCTGCAGCGAACACGCGCTCCTGCGAATAGGTGTCCAGCAGCGTCTGTGGCGCCAGACCATCCAACACCAGTTTCAACTTCCAGACCAGGTTGTCCGTATCCTGTAATCCGGAATTGGCGCCGCGCGCGCCGAACGGTGACACCTGGTGCGCCGCATCACCGGCAAACAACACACGCCCGTGGCGAAATTCGGTCATGCGTCGGCATTGGAAGGTGTACACGCTGACCCATTCCAGCTCAAACTCGCGGTCGTCGCCCAGCATGGCCTTGATGCGTGGAATGACCTTTTCCGGCTTCTTCTCTTCCTCCGGATCGGCCTGCCAGCCCAACTGGAAGTCAATGCGGTAGACATTGTCGGCCTGGCGGTGCAGCAACACGGATTGCCCCGGGTGAAAGGGCGGATCGAACCAGAACCAGCGCTCGGATGGAAAATCGGCCTTCATCACCACATCGGCAATCAGGAAACGGTCCATGAAGATCTTGCCGTCGATCTCCAGATTCATCATGCGACGCACCGCGCTGCGCGCGCCATCGGCCGCGATCAGCCAGTCCGTCTCCAGCGAGTAGATGCCGTCGGGCGTTTCAACCTGCAAGGTCGCACCGCTGCCATCGGGCGCCACCGAAACCACCTTGTTGCGAAAACGCAGGTCCAGGTTGGGCAACTCCCTGGCGCGCTTGATTTCGTATTCTTCCAGGTAATACTGCTGCAAATTGATCATGCCCGGACGCTTGAAGTCGGGCTGTGGCAACAGGTTGAAGTTGTACACCTCCTCCTCACGAAAGAAGGTGCGCCCCACGTTCCAGCTCACGCCCTTGGCCACGCAGTCGTCGCCAACACCCAGCCGGTCCAGCACTTCCAGGGCGCGCTTGGCATAACAGACGCCACGCGAGCCCACGGATACGGTGTCGTCATCGTCCAGCACGACGACGGGTACGCCGGTCTGTGCCAGCTCAATGGCTGCAGCCAGGCCTACCGGTCCCGCGCCGACCACGACCACCGGATAGCGCCGGGTTTCGCCACTGCGTTGCTCGGGCGGCTGGATGTATTCGTATTTCGGATACGCGTAGGTGCTCAGCATGTGCGCCTCCTTATTGGGCAGCCTGCAGGCCGTGCCACATTTCCTTGTCGCGCTCGGCCGTCCAGATACGCGGATGCTTGATGCCACTGGCTTCGTCCACCGCGCGGGTAACGTCAAATGGCAGGCAGTGCTCGTAAATGAAGACCTGCCCAAATTTGGGGTCCATGGATTTGCGGCAATGGGCCATGGCCTGGTTCAGGTTCATGCCCTGAGCCACGGCCTGCCTGGCAGCGCCCAGCAACGTGGTCACGAAGTCGCGGGTGTAGTCCAAACCCTCCTGCACCCGCTGGGGTGTCAAAAGCGCAGGGCCGCGGCCGGGCACCAGCTTTTGTGCTCCCAATGCGGCCAGCGCGTCCAGGGTCTGGGGCCACTCTTCCAGTTGCGCATCGCCGGTGTAACAGGCGGCATCGGCTTCAACCAGATCGCCCGAAAAGAGCACCTTCTCGGAGGGAACCCACACAATGGTGTCGCCCTTGGTATGGCCCGGGCCCACATGCATGATCTTGACTTCCAGCTTGCCCATCCACAGTGTCATTTCCTTCTGGAAGACCAGGGTTGGCCAGGTCAGTCCGGGGATCGAATCAAAGTTGTTGAACAGGCGAGGAAAGCGTTCGTACTCGGACTGCATGTCCTGTGCGCCGCGCTCCACAATCATCTCGTAGGTGCCCTGGCTGGCAATGATCTCCTGCATGCCCGCCGCTTTATAGCCCGATGCCCCCAGCACGCGGACCGCGTGGTAGTGGGAGAGCACCACGTATTTGATGGGTTTGTCGCTGACCTTGCGGATCTCGGCGATCAGGCTCTGGGCCATCACCGGGGTCGCCAACGCATCGCAGATCAGCACCGCGTCATCGCCAATGATGACGCCGGTATTGGGGTCTCCCTCGGCGGTGTACGCCCAGCAATGCTCTGACAACTGGGCAAAAGTGGTTTTCTTGGCCTCCAGGTCCGCGACGGAAGCGAATTTTTTGGTGCTCATGGGTGTCCTTTGGGGTGGGTGGAAGGATGAAACGTTAATTTCGTTAATGCAGAATGAGTTCTACTATAAAGAATTATTATCTGTATTGCAATGGTTTTGAAATAGGCAAAAATCAAGGCCTAAACAAAAGACACCGACTCACTCCGAAAAAGCAGGCCATACCCATGCAGACCGATGACGAGAAAGAACGCCGTGGCATCCAGTCCATTGAAGTCGGGGGGCAGATCCTGATTGCGCTGGCGGACAGCGGCAGCGCCATGACCCTGAAGCAACTCGCGGTATCGGCGCACATGACGCCGGCCAAAGCCCACCCCTACCTGGTGAGCTTTGGCAAGATCGGACTGGTTGCCCAAGACCCGGTCTCGGGGCGCTATGGCCTTGGCGCGCTGGCCCTGCGCATGGGTCTTGCCGGCCTGCGCCAACTGAACCCGGTGCGTCTGGCCATGGCCGCCGCCGTGGACCTGGAGCAGCGCATACACCACACGGTGGCGCTGTCGGTCTGGGGCAATGCCGGACCGACCGTGATTCACCTGGAAGAGTCCAGCCATCCCATCCATATGAACATGAGGCCCGGGACCGTCATGTCGCTGACCACGGCAACGGGAAAAGTGTTTGGCGCCTATCTGCCGGCTAAAAAAGTAGAACGTTTCGTGGAAGAGTCCATACATCCCCATGCGTTTCCCCACGTCATTGGTGGCTTGTGCAACTGGAAAGACATGCAGCCCCACCTGCAGGAAGTCCGTGAACATGGCATGGCCAGAGTGGTCGGCCAACCGATTCCGGGCGTCAGCGCATTCGCAGCGCCGGTTTTCGATCACAACGGGCATATCGCCCTCGTGATCACAACGATCGGCCCCACCGACGGCTTTGACCCGGACTGGAACTGTGCCCACGCCACCAGTTTGAGAGACGTGGCCAACAGCATTTCAGCCCAGTTGGGGTTCACACACACGCCATCCTAAACCGCTGCCGCGGCGCAGGGAAACACGAGCACCGAAGCGCTTCGCATTTCACATGCCCAGGTAGGCGGCACGTACCTGCTCATTGCTGATCAGCTCCTGCCCGGTCCCGCTCAGCGTGACCGTGCCGGTTTCCATGACGTAGCCCCGGTCCGCAATAGCCAGCGCCGCAAACGCGTTTTGCTCCGCGAGGATGATGGTCATGCCCTCGGACTTCAACGTTTTGACCACATTGAAGACCTCCTCCACCAGCAGCGGCGCCAGACCCATGGAGGGCTCATCCAGCAACAGCAGTTTGGGCCGGCCCATCAGCGCCCGCCCAATGGCCAGCATCTGCTGCTGACCGCCGGATAGCGTGCCAGCGGGCAGCCATCTTTTTTCTTTCAGGACCGGAAACATCGCAAAGATCTTTTCCAGGTCACCAGCCACCTGGGCCTTGGGCTGGGTATAGGCCCCCAGACGCAGGTTGTCCTCAATGGACAGTGGGCCGAATACCTGGCGGCCCTCCGGGCTCTGGCAGATGCCCCGGCGCATGCGCATGTCGGAGCGCAGCTTGCTGATGTCCTGTCCATCGAAATAAATGCTTCCCGCATTCATGGGCTGAACACCGGACAGGGCCCGCAGAAAAGTTGTCTTTCCAGCGCCGTTGGCCCCAACCAGCGCAACGGTTTCTCCCCGGCGCACCTCAAAATCTATCCCTTTGAGGGCCTTGATGCGACCATAGGAACTCTCCATGCCGTTCACCTTGAGCAGCACATCGCCCTTGACCGCCACACCGGGTTTGAGCTCGCCGGCGCTGCGCCCACCGAGTCCGACAGACTCGGGCGCAAGCGCTGCGATGCGATGGTACAGCTCGCGAAACTCCTCTTTGGCCTGTTCGCCAAACAGCGGATCCTTGTTGTCCAGAAACGCCGTGTTGATTTCATGCCAGTCGTCGGCCGTCAGGACCTCCCTGGCCAACGGAATGAGGTCCCGCTCCTCCGTGCGTATATGGGTTTTCAGGCCCTGGGTGTAATCCCGCAGCGCGTGCGTGAATTCGGCGCTGGCGCCCTGCTGCGCGCGCGCCAGACTCGCCCGCAATGCCCGCAGCGTGACCGGTCCGCTGCGGTGATCCTGTTCCAGCAGGCTCAACAGCTCGTCGGCTTTCGTCGATCGGCTGCGCACCAGGCGAAAGAGATAATCGTCTTCCTTGGGGTGGTGTGACTGGTCAACGAATCCTTCGATGTAGTCGAATACCGCGTTGAAAAAATCGGCGCTCAGCGCGCCACCAGAATCAATTTCGTCGGCCACGATGTTGATGGTGGTTGCCACACGCCAGAGCTTGCCGTGTTCTTCCTGGATGATCTGGATTGCCTGCATGCGGGGCCTCTGTTATGAATGGGTACCGAGATAGGCCGCGATCACGTCCGGATTGGTGCGAACCTCGGCGCCGGTGCCCTCGGCCAGCTTCCTGCCGTAATCCAGCACCAGGATGCGATCCGAAAGATTCATCACCATCTTCATATCGTGCTCCACCAGCACCACCGTCACACCGGAGTCGGCCACCTTGCGCACCAGCGCGTCGACCTCAATCGTTTCCTTGGGGTTGAGGCCGGCGGCCGGCTCATCCAGAAAAATCAGTCGCGGCTGCATGGCCAGGGCGCGGGCAATCTCCAGGCGCTTCAGGGCGCCATACGGCATGCTGTCGGCGCGCGCGGCGACGTATTTCTCCAGCCCGACGAAGCGCATCAGTTCTGTGACCTCGGCGCGCAATTCAGTGTCCCGGCGCTTGATGGATGGCCACCGCAATGCCGCCTTGAACAGATTGCGGTCCAGGCGCAGATGGGCGCCCACCATCACATTTTCCATGGCACTCATGTTCATGCAGATCTGCAGATTCTGAAAGGTTCGCGCAACGCCCCGCGTTGCCAGCTGGTTGGGCGACTTACCGGCGATGGATTCCCCATCGAGCCGAATGTCCCCGCTACTGGGCCTGTAGACCCCCGTGATCAGATTGAACAGCGTCGTCTTGCCGGCCCCGTTGGGACCGATCACCGCATAAACGATTCCTGCGTCAATGCTGAAACTGACGTTCTGCACCGCCTTGACGCCGCCAAAGTGGATGGACAGGTCCTGAACTTCGAGAAGTGCCATGCTCAGTGCCCTTTCCCGAACCTGGCCGCAAGCGTAGGCACCAGGCCCTTGGGCATGAAAATCATGCAGGCCATCAAGATGGCGCCAAAGGCCACGGTCTCCCACCCTTCAAAGGTCGCCAGCGCCTGCGGCAAAGCCGTCAGCAGCACCGCCCCGACCAGGGAGCCATACACCGAGGCCATGCCGCCAATCACTACCATGGTGACGAGTTCAATGGAGTGGAAAAAATCCGCCAGATTGGGGGTGACAAAACCCACGTAATGCGCCGTGACGCTGCCCATCACGCTGGCAAACACCGCCGACAACACAAAAATGGCAACCTTGTAACGCACGACATCAACACCAACGACCTGAGACGCCACCTCCGAGCCATGCAACGCGCGCAGCGCACGGCCAAACGGGGAGTCAATCAGATTGAGCGACGCCCAGACACTGACCGACAGCAACAGCGCCACCGCCCAATACCAGTGTTTGTCGTTGCTGAGTTCAAAACCAAACAAGGCCATGGCCGGCACCGGCATGCCGTCAGGGCCTCCGGTCCAGCTTGCCTCATTGCGCAGGGCAATATTGAGAATAATGCCCAGCCCCAAGGTCGCCATTGCCAGGTAGTGGCCCCTGAGCTTGAAGATGGGTCGCGCCACGATGGCGGCCAGCAGCCCGGCCGTCACCGCCCCGCCAACCATGGCCGCAACGGGATGCCAGCCAAAATGCGTAGGCATCACAGCCGACGCATAGGCGCCAATGCCCAGAAACCCGGCGTGCCCCAGACTGATCTGACCAGCAAAGCCGATCAGCAGATTGAGCCCCAAAACAATCACCGCGTTGATGGCCATGCGAATGACCAGGTCCAGGTAAAAACTGTTGGGCACCACGAACGGCAGCACCAGCAGAATGGCAACCACGATGTAGAGCCCGAAATAGACACTCCTGTTCATACCTAGACCCGATCTGTCGATTTGCCGCCGAACAGTCCACGCGGTTTGAAGAAGAGAATGAGCAGGATCAATACAAACGGTATGGCATCCTTGTAACTCGAAGAAATGTAGCCAGCACCCATGGATTCGAGTACCCCAACCAGCAACCCACCCAGCACGGCGCCCAAGCCACTACCCAGGCCACCAACGACCGCCGCCACAAAGCCCTTGAGGCCCAGCATGATGCCCACGTCGTAGGACGTGAGCGTAATGGGCGTAACCAGGATGCCGCCCAAAGCACCCAGCGCGGCAGACATGGCAAAACTCATGAACAGCACCCAACTGGTGTTGATGCCCACCAATTCGGCCGCCAGCCGGTTGAATGATGTTGCCAGCATGGCCTTGCCCTGCAAGGTCCGGGTGAAGAAATACCAGAGTGCCAGGACCACCAGGGCCGTCACACCCAGCACCCACAAGCTCTGCGGCAACAGCGTGGCGCCCAGAATGGCAATCGGCGCATCCCCAGAAAACGCCGGCAGGCTATGGGTTCCCTTGCCCAGCCAGACCTGGATCAGGCCGCGAATCACCAGGGACGCGCCGATCGTGATGATGATCAACGTCACCGTCTCTGCCCCTTTGACCGGCTCAATGGCCAGCTTTTCGACCAGCACACCGACAATGGCCGGGACCACAATGGCCAGAATCAAGGCCACCGGCAAGGGCAATCCAACCTGGGTGAAGTACACCGCCAGCATGCCGCCCAGCATGATGAATTCACCCTGGGCAAAGTTGATGACATTGCTGGCGTTGTAGATCAGCGTGAAGCCCAGCGCCGCCAGCGCATAGGTTGCACCCACTGTGACGCCAGAGAACAAAAACTGGAGAAATTGCGACAACATCAAAGCTCCCCCGACGCGATGGCCGACCTCCCCTGGGGGGCACGTTGACTGAACATTTTTTTGTCTCCTGATGGCCGGTGAGCATGCAATGCTGGATGTCTGCAGGCAGGTTGAATTCTGAAATGCGTAACGGCTTCTGTCAAGAGTAATTTCCAGAGTAACGCCAAAATGGCACCCTGCCCGGCTACTGCGGTGTACCGGGCAACGCTTCGTGCTGGCCTTTGCGGCTGGCGCCAAGCCGCCAGGAGAGCTCTTCTGCGGCGGCCTTGAGTTTCTCGAACACCGGGCTGCCTTCCTCCATGTCGAACATGCCGTGGACGCCGACCACCACCATGGACATGGAAATCTCGTTCTTGAAATTGAAAACCGGCGCAGCAATCGCCTCAACACCCTTGAACAGGTAGTGGCGGGATACCGGTGCAACACCGTCGGAGCGCACTTTGGCCAGCATCTCGTCCACTTCAGCGCGCGAATGGAAGCCCGACACGTTGGATTCCGTCTCCAGTTCCTTGGCAATCTGGGCTTCCGTCTGGCTTCTGGGCAACCAGGCTGCAAATACGCGGCCACTGGCGGTACTCAGCAAACGCAAGGAGGCGCCGGTCACCACATTGACCGTGATGGGGCGCTGCGGGCGCTCCCAGCGGACGATTACCGGGCCATAGTCACCCCAGACAGCGATGGCAGTGGTTTCATTGATTGCATCGCGCAGTTCAGAAATGGCGGTCAACCCCAGACGGATGCGATCCAGCCGGTCAATGGCCACCAGGCCGATATTCAATGCGAACGGCCCCAGGCTGTAGCGTGAGGTCGCCGGGTCCTGCTCGATAAGGCCGGAGCGAATCAAACTGACCAGGTAGCGATGCGCCTTGGACGCCGGAATGTCGGCCGCTGCGGCGATCTCCTTGAGCATCATGGATCGGTGCCCGTCGACGACGGCACGCAGGACGCCCGCGCCAACCTCCAGAGACTGGACGCCGTGTTTGCTTTCTTTTTCTTCACTCATAGTGGTCTCAATGCGTTACGTGACGGGACATGGCGCTCAAGTCTAGCGGCGTCCCAGCCGTGTCAGGGCGGTGATGATTGAAACGCCATCGTATCGCAAATTATTTATTGCGTAATTGATTTCTTATCGTGTAACATGCAAAACTCGAATCCGCAGCTGTTGGCCACGTGACCGTTTTCTACCCCACGGCGCCAGCTGCCCCATCCGATGCGCCTTCCCAGGAGAAATTGATGCTTCATCCCTTGTTTGAAAAACACCACGCCAAGCTCGACGCGGCACTTGCCGCCATCCAGACCCGTAGTTACTGGGCGGCCTACAACGAACAGCCAAGCCCCAAAATTTATGGAGAAACGGCCGCTGGTGATGGCAAACAGGCGTTCGAAGCCCACTTGGGAAACCGGTTTGACCTCGACCAGGTAGACCAAAGCGTCTGGATGGGTGGTGAAAAGTCGCCCTACGGCGTTGAACTCAACGTCGCATACCCGGTCTGCGGGATTGAAGCCTTGATGGATGCCGGCCAAAAGGCCATGCCTGCCTGGCAGGCGACAGGCCCGCAGGGTCGAACCGGCATATGCCTGGAAATACTCGAACGGCTCAACCAGCAGAGCTTTGAGATCGCCCACGCCGTGATGATGACCACCGGCCAGGGCTGGATGATGGCCTTTCAGGCCGGTGGGCCCCATGCCCAGGATCGCGGCCTTGAGGCTGTGACCTATGCGTGGCGTGAGCAAAGCTTTGTGCCGGCTGAGGCGCAGTGGGAAAAGCCGCAGGGCAAAAACCCGCCGCTGCGCATGAAAAAGCATTTCGAGATTGTTGGGCGCGGCGTGGCCGTGGTGGTTGGTTGCGCCACTTTCCCGACCTGGAACACCTACCCCGGCCTGTTTGCCGCATTGGCCACCGGCAATGCCGTGGTCATCAAGCCGCATGAAAACGCCATTCTTCCCGCCGCCATCACGGTGCGCACGGTGCGTGCGGTCTTGCGCGAAAACGGCATAGACCCCAATCTGGTCAGCTTGTGCGTCGCTCCAAACCGTGAAACCACCCAGTTGCTGGTTACCCACGGGGCCGTCAAGTCGGTGGACTTCACAGGCGGCAACGGCTTTGGCAAGTGGCTGATAGACAACTGCCGCCAGGCGCAGGTGTATGCCGAACTGGCCGGCGTGAACAACATCGTCATTGAATCGACTGACGCCTACAAGGCCATGCTGGGCAATATCGCGTTCAGCCTGTGTTTGTACTCCGGCCAGATGTGCACCACCACACAGGTTCTGCTAGTTCCCGCAGATGGCATTGAGACGGACCTGGGACACAAATCCTATGACGCAGTGTGTGCCGACCTGGCCCTTGCGATCGAAGGGTTTCTGTCCAAGCCCGAAGTTGCAGTGGCCGTGCTGGGCGCCATTCAGTCGGGCGACACGCTGGCGCGGATTGCCGAAGCCAATAGCGGCAACCTGGGGACTGTTGTACTGGCATCCAAACAACTGCCCAACCCCGAGTTTCCCAACGCACAGGTCCACACACCGGTTTTGCTGGCCTGCGATGCCGCCGACGAAAAAGCCTATATGCAAGAACGCTTTGGCCCCATCAGCTTCATTGTCAAAGTCGCCAATGCTGCCACCGCCATTGCGCTTTCCGAGCGCATCGTCAGCACCCATGGCGCCTTGACGGCTGGCGTGTACTCCACCCAGCCAGCGGTCATTGATGCGATGACAACCGCCACCTGGCGTTCCAAGGTGGCACTGTCCATCAACCTGACGAGCAACATCTATGTGAACCAGTCCGCTGCGTTTTCGGATTACCACGGTACCGGTGGCAACCCGGCGGCCAACGCCTCATACTCCGATTCGGCGTTTGTTGCCAACCGCTTTCGCGTTGTCCAGCGCCGCTACCACGTTTGAGGAGCACACGACATGACGTTCGAGAACATCCGGTTTGACGTTGCCGGCGGCATCGCCCGCCTGACGCTGCACCGCCCCGACAAGCTCAACAGCTTTACCGGTGCGATGCACGGCGAATTGCGGGTAGCGCTCGACACCGTACAAAACGATAAGACCATCCGCGTTCTGGTGCTGACGGGCGCCGGGCGCGCCTTCTGTGCCGGACAGGACTTGGGCGACCCCGAAATGGCGATGACGCCGACGGCACCGGACATTGGCAACGTCGTGGAAAAATATTACAAGCCCCTGATTTTGAGCCTGCAAAACCTGCGTGTGCCGACCCTGGCAGCGGTAAACGGTATTGCAGCCGGCGCCGGTGCCAGCCTGGCGCTGGCCTGCGACCTGGTGATTGCCGCCAAGTCGGCTTCGTTTTTGCAAGCTTTCAGCAAGATCGGCCTGGTCCCGGATACCGGCGGCACCTGGTTTCTGCCGCAACGCGTTGGCATGGCCCGTGCCTTGGGTCTGGCCCTGCTTGCGGACAAACTGCCGGCGGAGAAAGCCGCTGAATGGGGCCTGATCTGGCAGGTGGTTGACGATGCCGATTTGGCAGCCACGGTGGACAAGTTGGCCGCGCAATTGGCCGCCATGCCCACCAAAGCACTGGTACGCACCCGCCAAGCCATGCACGCCGCGCCCATGCACACGCTGGAGCAGCAGCTCTCCATGGAAGGTGGCTTTATGCGTGAACTGGGCTGGAGCCCCGACTACGCCGAAGGGGTGGCCGCCTTCATGGAAAAGCGCACACCCAAATTTACCGGGCAATGACGGTGGCATCTGCACTCACTACCAAATCCACCGTTGCAGTCGTCGGTGCCGGAGCCATGGGTGCCGGTATCGCACAGGTCGCCGCAGCGGCAGGCCATGTGGTGAAACTGGTCGACACCCGGCCACTTGCGGCGCAAGCCGCCGTGGCGGGCATTCGGGCCCAGTTTGCGAAACTGGCTGAGAAAGGCAAACTGACGCCTGCCAACGCCATGGCCGCAGGCGAACGTCTGCTCGCCGTTGAGCGACTTACCGAACTGGCAGATGCCAGCCTGGTAGTAGAAGCCATAGTCGAAAGCCTGCAAGCCAAACAAACCCTGTTTCGCGAACTGGAAGACATCGTCGATGTCGGCTGCATTTTCGCAACCAACACGTCGTCGATCTCGGTAACCGCCATAGGTGCCGCGCTGCAGCACCCCCAGCGTCTGGCCGGCCTGCACTTCTTCAATCCCGCGCCGCTGATGGCACTGGTTGAAATCGTGTCCGGGCTCGCCACTGATCCGGCACTGGCCCAGACCCTGTTTGCCACTGCTACCGCCTGGGGCAAAACACCGGTGCACGCCAAATCAACGCCAGGCTTCATTGTCAACCGCGTAGCGCGCCCGTACTACGGCGAAGCCCTGCGCCTGCTGACCGAAGGTGCGGCCGATTGCGCCACCATTGATGCCGTGATGCGCGAGGCCGGGGGCTTTCGCATGGGGCCGTTCGAGTTGATGGACATGATCGGGCACGACGTGAACTACGCGGTGACCTGTTCCGTGTGGAACGCTTTCTACAACGACCCGCGTTTTCAACCCTCGCTGATGCAAAAGGAACTGGTTGACGCGGGCTTTCTGGGCAAGAAGAACGGACGCGGCTTCTTTGACTACCGCGACGCCGCCGAAAGACCTGCGCCCAGCAGTGAACCCGCCCTGGCCGTTCCGAAGTCCATGGCCATTTGCGGTGAATCCGACGCCGCCAGCGCTCTGGCTGAACGGCTGGTGAACGCCAAGCTCGGGTTCGAACGTATCGCCTCGCCGGATGGCCGCGTGGCCCAGGCTGGCGACGCAGCGATCTTCGTTACCGACGGTCGCAGCGCGGCCCAGCGTGCATCGGACACCGGCATTGCCAACACCGTTTTGATAGACCTTGCGCTGGACTACCGCAAGGCGAGCCGGATCGCCTGTGCCTTCGCAGCACAATGCACCGCGAAGGCCACCCAGGATGCCATCGGCCTGTTGCAGGCCTGTGGTCTGGCGGTATCCCGCTTTGCCGATGTACCGGGTCTGGCCGTCATGCGCACCGTGGCCATGCTCGCCAACGAAGCCGCCGATGCCGTCAACCAGGGTGTTTGTTCTGCCGTGGCGGCCGATGCGGCCATGCGCCTGGGGGTCAACTACCCCAAAGGCCCGCTGGCCTGGGCCGATCAGGCAGGCCTGCGCGCCATGCGCGACGTACTGGCCAACCTGGGCACCAGCTATGGCGAAGACCGTTACCGTATTTCGCCATTGATCCAGCGGCAAGTATTTTCCGGAAAGAACATCCATGACTGAACACAACACCCAGGCTTCACCCAAAGAGGCGCAAGCCCTCGCGGAAGAAACCGCCACTGCCATGTGGGCCCGTGACCAGGCTGCGCAGGGTCTGCAGATGCGCATTCTCAGCATCAAACCCGGCAACGCCCTGCTGTCCATGCCGGTGCGTGCGGACATGGTCAACGGCCACCACATTTGCCACGGCGGAATGATATTCACCCTGGCCGACACGGCCTTTGCCTACGCGTGCAACAGCTATAACAAGAACACCGTTGCGTCTGCCTGCCACATCGATTTCCTGGCACCCGCCAAAGAAGGCGAAACACTGGAAGCCGAAGCCATCGAGCAATCGCAATCGGGCAGAACCGGCGTCTATGACGTCACCGTTCGCAGCTCCAGCGGCAAAACCATTGCGCTGTTCAGGGGCAAGTCGTATCGTATCCAGGGCGAAGTGATATCCGGTTTGCAGCAGGCCGACCAGACGCCAACCACCAACCATTAGACCGACAGCACAGGAGACAACCATGCCCGTCAAAAGACCCCTGCCCGGTGATCTGGAACCCATAGAAGTTGCCAGCCGCGACGAGATCCAGGCCCTGCAATTGCAGCGCATGAAGTGGTCCATCCGGCACGCCTATGACAATGTCCCGCACCACAAAAAAGCCTTCGACGCCAAAGGTGTGCATCCAGACGATCTGAAGACGCTGGCCGACCTGGCCAGGTTCCCCTTCATGACCAAAACGGATCTGCGCGACAACTATCCATTTGGCCTGTTTGCAGTTCCGCGCAACAAGGTCGCCCGCCTGCACGCGTCGTCGGGCACCACGGGCAAATCCATTGTGGTGGGCTACACCTTGCAGGACATCGACAACTGGGCCAATCTGGTGGCCCGCTCCATACGGGCAGCCGGTGGCCGTGCGGGTGACATGGTGCACAACGCCTACGGCTACGGCATGTTCACCGGTGGCCTGGGCGCACACTACGGCGCTGAGCGACTGGGTTGCACGGTGGTTCCCATGTCGGGCGGACAAACCGAGCGGCAGGTTCAGCAGATTGTGGATTTTCAGCCGCAAATCATCATGGTCACGCCGTCGTATTCACTGGTGATTGCCGAGGAGTTCGAACGCCTGGGTATCACGCCCGACCAGATCTCACTCAAGGTTGGCATTTTTGGTGCCGAGCCCTGGGGTGAAGGCATGCGCGGCGAGATCGAACGCAAGCTGGGTATTGATGCCATTGACATCTATGGGCTGACCGAGGTGATGGGACCTGGCGTGGCCTGCGAGTGCATCGAAAGCAAGGACGGACCGGTCATCTGGGAAGACCATTTCTACCCCGAGATCATCAACCCGGAAACCGGCGAAGTGGTGGCAGACGGCGAGGATGGTGAACTGGTTTTTACCTCGCTGACCAAAGAAGCCTTCCCGGTCATTCGCTACCGCACGCGTGACCTCACCCGCTTGCTGCCACCAACGTCCCGCTCTTTCCGCCGCATGGGCAAGATCAGCGGCCGCAGTGACGACATGCTCATTGTGCGCGGTGTCAATGTGTTCCCCAGCCAGATCGAAGAGCAGATCCTGCGCGACAAGCGCCTGAGTGGAAACTACCAGGTGGTGCTCACCCGCGACGGTCATCTGGACAATGTCGAAGTGCGCTGCGAAGTGCAACGCGAACTGTCCGGCACGCTGAGCCCCGAGCAGATTGATGCGATTGGCAAGGAACTGCAGCACCACATCAAGACCAACGTGGGTATCTCCACGCGCATTGCGGTCATGGAGTTTGACTCCATACCGCGCACCCAAACGGGTAAGGCCCGCCGGGTGATCGACCAGCGTCCCAAGCAAAACTGAGGCCCAACCCATGAACGAAGCCTTTATCTGTGATGCGATTCGCACACCCATTGCGCGCTACGGCGGCGCCTTGGCCGGTGTGCGCGCGGACGACCTGGGTGCCATCCCGATCAAAGCCCTGATGGAACGCAACCCCGGGGTGGACTGGAGCGCCGTTGACGATGTGCTCTACGGCTGCGCCAACCAGGCGGGCGAAGACAACCGCAATGTCGCGCGCATGTCCGCCTTGCTGGCCGGATTGCCAGCTGCCGTGCCGGGCTCCACCATCAACCGGCTGTGCGGCTCCGGCATGGACGCGGTGGGCAGTGCGGCCCGCGCCATCAAGTCCGGGGAAACCGCGCTGATGATTGCCGGCGGCGTGGAAAGCATGTCGCGCGCACCCTTTGTCATGGGCAAGGCCGAAAGCGCCTACTCACGCAACGCCGCCATTTTCGACACCACCATTGGCTGGCGTTTTACCAACCCGCTGATGAAAAAGCTGTACGACACGCACTCCATGCCGGAAACCGCGGACAACGTGGCGCAGGAGTTCAGCGTGTCCCGTGCCGACCAGGACGCCTTTGCCTGGCGCTCGCAGCAGCGCTGGGCGGCAGCGCATGCGGCCGGTCGCTTTGCCCCGGAAATAGTGGCGGTGCAGATCCCGCAAAAAAAGGGAACCTTCACCACGTTCGACACCGACGAACACCCGCGCCCCGACACCACGCTGGAGATGCTGGCCAAGCTCAAGGGCATTAACGGGGCCGACCTGAGCGTGACCGCTGGCAACGCCTCCGGCGTGAACGATGGCGCCTGCGCCCTGCTGCTGGCCTCACCCGCAGCGGCCAAACGCCACGGCCTGACACCCCGCGCGCGGGTGGTGGCCATGGCAACGGCCGGCGTGCTGCCCCGCATCATGGGATTCGGTCCGGCACCCGCGGTGCGCAAAGTGCTGGCACTGGCGGGTTTACGGCTGGACCAGATGGACGTCATTGAGCTCAACGAGGCCTTTGCGGCGCAGGGCCTGGCGGTGATGCGTGATCTGGGCTTACCCGATGACGATGAGCGGGTCAACCCCAATGGTGGTGCCATCGCCATGGGCCATCCACTGGGCATGAGTGGCGCCCGCCTGGTGGCAACCGCCAGCTACGAACTGGCACGGCGTGCGGGGCGCTATGCGCTGTGCACGATGTGCATCGGTGTGGGGCAAGGAATCGCCCTGATTATTGAACGCGTTTGATCATTTATACCAAGGAGACAAAACCATGAAACATACGGTAAAGAAACTCATCGCTTGCGCGGCCCTCGCGTTTGGCGCATTCAATGCGCTGGCCGCGGACCCAATCAAAATCGGCTCCATCCTGTCGGTCACGGGCCCTGCCGCTTTTCTGGGTGACCCCGAACTCAAGACGCTGCAGATGTACGTCGACGACATCAACAAAAAGGGCGGCGTGTTGGGTCGCCAGTTGCAACTGGTGCATTACGACGATGGCAGCGATGCCAACAAGGCCAACGGTTTCACCAAACGCCTGATTGAAGACGACAAGGTGGACATTCTGGTTGGCGGCACGACCACCGGCTCCACCATGTCCATGGCGCCCCTGGTCGAAAAGGCCGGCATTCCCTTTATCTCCCTGGCCGGTGCGGTGGTCATCGTTGAGCCGGTCAAGAAATTCATCTTCAAGACCCCACACACCGACCGCATGGCCGCCGAGAAGGTGTTTGAAGACATGAAGAAGCACAACCTCTCCAAGGTGGCGCTGTTCTCTGAAACCAGCGGCTTTGGCCAGTCCGGCAAGAAGGAGACCGAAGCCGTGGCCTCCAAATTCGGCATCACCTTGGTGGCCAGCGAAACTTATGGGCCCAAGGACACGGACATGAGCCCGCAGCTCACCAAAATCAAGAACACCGCGGGTGTTCAGGCGGTCTTCATCTTTGGTCTGGGTCAAGGCCCTGCCATTGCCACCAAAAACTACAAGCAGTTGGGCATCACCCTGCCGCTGTACCACGCCCATGGCGTGGCGTCTGAAGAGTTCATCAAGCTTGCCGGCGCATCTGCCGAAGGCATTCGCCTGCCAGCCGCTGCGTTGCTCGTGGCGGACAAACTCGCTGCCAATGACCCGCAGAAAGCCGTCGCCGTGGGTTACACCAAAGCCTTCACCGAGAAGTCGAAGACCGATGTGTCCACCTTCGGCGGCCACGCCTATGACGGCTTGATGATTGCAGTGGATGCCATCAAACGCGCCGGTGGAACCGACAAGGCCAAGGTGCGTGATGCCATCGAAGCCACCAAAGGCTACGTGGGCACCGGCGGCGTGGTGAACATGTCCGCAACCGACCACATGGGTCTGGACCTGTCATCGTTCCGCATGCTGGAGATCAAGAACGGCGACTGGACCATCGCCCAATAAGCGATCCGCTGGCTGCGCTCCCACGCAGTCAGCCTTCAACCATGACAAGCACCTACGAAACCCTGCAAATCGAGCGCGTCGGCGATGTTGCGACCGTGTGGATGAATCGGCCTGAGGTATTCAACGCCTTTAACGAGGCACTCATTGCCGAACTGACCGATGCTTTCACCGCACTGGACGTTGACCCCAGGGTGCGCGTCGTGGTGCTGGCCGGGCGCGGTCGCCATTTTTCAGCCGGTGCCGACCTGAACTGGATGCAGCGCGCATCCGCTGGCGCACACACGGAAAACCTGGCCGATGCACGACGCTTTGCCAAAATGTTGCGCTCACTCGCCGAACTCTCCAAACCCAGCATTGCACGGGTACAGGGTCTGGCACTCGGAGGCGGCACCGGCCTGGTCGCCGCCTGCGACATGGCAGTGGCAAGCGATGACGCCACCTTTGCCACCTCGGAAGTGCGTTTTGGAATCATTCCTGCGGTCATCAGTCCCTACGTATTGCGCGCCATCGGTGCGCGCCAGGCGCTGCGCTATTTTCAGAGTGCCGAACGCATTGGTGCCGACCGCGCGCTGGCCATCGGGCTCGTCAACGAGGTCCATGCGGCCGACCAGATCGACACCGGCCTTGCGGCGCTGGTGCATGCGCTGCTGGCTGGCGCACCGCACGCGCAGAACGCGGCCAAACAGCTGATTGCCGCAGTCAGCGGGCGTCCCATTGATGCCACGCTGATTGAAGACACCGCCCAGCGCATTGCCCACCAGCGCACCACTGCAGAGGCCAAGGCCGGCATCGGTGCGTTTCTGGACAAGCGCACGCCAGCGTGGGCTAACTGATCCACAGCGCAACTTTCTTCACCCACCAGGAGATCCATCCGTATGTACACACAGTCATTCAATGTGCAGGACAGCGCCGGACTGAAATCGGTTGCGCCGTCCGCGCCGGAAAACCCCGAGGCGCAAGCCCGTTTTGACCACAAGATCGACGCCGACGGCAAGATCGAGCCGCAGGACTGGATGCCCGATGGCTACCGCAAGACCCTGGTGCGCCAGATCAGCCAGCACGCCCACAGCGAAATCGTGGGCATGCTGCCCGAGGGCAACTGGATCAGCCGCGCACCCAGCCTCAAGCGCAAGGCGATCCTGATTGCCAAGGTGCAAGACGAAGGCGGCCACGGCCTGTACCTTTACAGCGCCGCCGAGACCCTGGGCACCAGCCGGGCCCAGATGCTGGACACGCTGCACAGTGGACGGGCCAAATACAGCTCCATCTTCAACTACCCCACCCTCAACTGGGCCGATGTGGGTGTGATTGGCTGGCTGGTCGATGGCGCTGCCATCAGCAACCAGATTCCGCTGTGCCGCTGCAGCTACGGCCCTTATGCCCGCGCCATGATCCGCGTCTGCAAAGAGGAATCCTTCCACCAGCGCCAGGGCTACGAGGCCCTGCTCACCATGATGGGCGGCACCGCGGCACAAAAGGCCATGGTGCAAGACGCCGTGAACCGCTGGTGGTGGAAGTGTCTGGCCATGTTTGGCCCGCCTGACGCCGACAGCCCCCACAGTGCCCAGGCCATGCGCTGGGGCATCAAGCGCATCTCCAATGACGACCTGCGCCAGAAGTTCATTGACGCCACCGTGCCGCAGGCCCGGGTGCTGGGCGTGACCCTGCCCGACCCGGACCTGAAGTGGAACGAAGAACGCCAGCACCATGACTATGGCCGCATTGACTGGGACGAATTTTGGTCCACCGTCAACGGCAATGGCCCCTGCAACAAAGAGCGACTGGCAACCCGGGTCAAAGCCCACAACGACGGCCAGTGGGTGCGCGATGCAGCCCAGGCCTATGCCCAGAAACAACACAACAAGACAATGAAGGACGCAGCATGAGCACCACTCCCAACACCACGGCAGCCGCCCTGAAAGAATGGCCCTTGTGGGAAGTTTTTGTCCGCAGCAAACAAGGCCTGGAGCACAAGCACTGCGGCAGCCTGCACGCCGCCGACGCGCAGCAGGCCCTGCAAATGGCCCGAGACGTGTACACCCGCCGCCAGGAGGGCGTGAGCATCTGGGTGCTGCCATCCGCCAGCATCACCGCCAGCGCCCCCGACGACAAGGATGCTTTGTTTGAGCCGGCGGCCGACAAGATCTACCGCCACCCCACGTTCTACCAAATCCCGGAAGAAGTGGGGCATATGTAATGGCACAGCAGCACATGGACTATCTGCTGCACCTCGCAGACAACGCGCTGATTCTGGGCCAGCGCAATGCCGAGTGGTGCGGCCACGGGCCGGTTCTGGAAGAAGACCTGGCATTGGCCAACATGGCCCTGGATTTGATTGGCCAGGCCCGCCTGCTGTACCAGCATGTCGCGACCCTCAAGGACGATGGCAGCACCGAAGACCGGCTGGCCTACTTTCGCGACGTGCCCGACTTTCGCAACTACACCCTGCTGGAGCTGCCCCACAGCACCGCGCTGGCGCCCACCGCTGCAGGCGACCGCGACTATGGCGCCACCATCGTGCGCAACTTTCTGTACAGCGCCCTGATGGTGCCGTTGTGGAGCAAGCTGCAAGCATCTACCGATGCACAGCTGGCTGCCATCGCCGCCAAGTCGTTCAAGGAGGCCAGCTACCACTTGCGCCATTCGCGCGACTGGCTGGTGCGCCTGGGCGATGGCACCGACGAATCCCACGTCCGCACGCAACGGGCGCTGGACCACTTCATGCCCTATGTGCAAGAGTTCTGGACAGCCAGCGACATGGAAACGGCGGCCGCACAGGCGGGCGTCGGTATTGACGTGGCCAGCCTGCAAGCCGGCTTCGATGCGGTGCTGGATGACGCGCTGCTGGAGGCCACTTTGAAACGCCCCGCCGCCGGTGGCTTTGTGACCACCGGCAAGCACGGTCTGCACTCCGAGCACCTGGGCTTTGTGCTGGCCGAAATGCAAAGCCTGGCCCGCGCCCACCCCGAAGGCGTCTGGTAAGCACCATGTCGGCACTGACCTTGCCCAGTGGGCCCATTGCGCACACCCAGGCCGGCGACCCGCACCACGCGGTGTGGGCCTTGCTGGAGACGGTGACCGACCCGGAAATTCCGGTGGTGTCGCTGCGCGAGATGGGCATCTTGCGCGCCGTGCGCGACGGTGCTGCCGGGCTGGAGGTCGTCATCACACCCACCTACAGCGGCTGCCCGGCCATGGGCCAGATGGAAGACGACGTCAAGGCCGCGTTGGCGCAAGCCGGTGTGGCAGCCCGCGTGGTTACGCAGCTGGCACCTGCCTGGTCCACCGACTGGATGACGCCCGAGGCCCGCGAAAAGCTGCGCGCCTATGGCATTGCACCGCCACCCGAGGGCGGTGCCGCCAGCGCCTGCGCGCACCACGCGTCAGCCGTCAACGTGGTGCAGTTTGCTACACAAAAGATAGCAGCTTACGCACGTCCCACGGTGGCTTGCCCCCAATGTGGCTCTGAAAACACCACCGAAACCTCGCATTTCGGCTCCACCGCCTGCAAGGCCCTCTACAAGTGCCTGGACTGCCTGGAGCCGTTCGACTACTTCAAGCCTTACTAGCCCGCCCCATCCCTCGGCCCCCTTGTCCATCCCTTTCTCGCCGGAACACCACCCCATGTCTACACCCCACTTTCAAGAACTCACCGTCAAACGTGTCAACCCCGAAGCGGCTGGCTCGGTCGCGGTCACCTTCGACATTCCACCTGCCGCACGCGAGGTGTTTCGTTTTGAGCCCGGCCAGTATCTGACGCTGCGTGCCACGGTCGACGGGCAGGACGTGCGCCGCAGCTATTCCATCAGCAGTCCGCGCAGCCGCCTGACCACTGCGGGCGAGCTGGAAATCGGTATCCGCCAGGTGCCCGGCGGCCTGTTCTCCAACTGGGCCGTCCATTCACTCAAAGCCGGCGACACGCTCAGCGTGATGTCACCGGATGGGCGCTTCACCGTACGCAAACAGCGCGCCATTCACCGCGTGGGCTTTGCCGCGGGTTCGGGCATCACGCCCATTCTGTCCATTGTTGCCAGCACGCTGGAAGAGCAGCCTGGCTCCAAATTCACGCTGGTGCTGGGCAACCGGCGCATGTCCAGCGTGATGTTCAACGAGGCACTGCAAGACCTCAAGGACCGCTACCTCGATCGCCTGACGCTGATCCACATTCTGTCGAGCCAGGCACAAGAGGTCGATCTGCTGCAGGGCCGCATAGACGCCGCCAAGATCCGCGACATCATTGCCGCCTTCCTGCCGGTGGCCAGCATGGATGAGGTCTTCATCTGCGGCCCCGAGGCCATGATAGAAACCACCGAAAAAGCCCTGGTGGATGCTGGCGTGCCCGCCAGCCGCGTCTATACCGAGCGTTTCACCAGTACCACCCCACAGGCCCCAGTGGCCGCATCTGCTGCCGGAAACGCTGCCGCTGCAGTGGGCAAGCAAACCGCCATCACCATCGTGGTTGACGGCAAACGCCACGAGATCACCATGGGCTCCAACGAGCGCATCCTGGATGTAGCGCTCAACGCCGGGCTGGACCTGCCCTTTTCCTGCCGCGGCGGCGTGTGCTGCACCTGCCGGGTCAAGGTCATGGAAGGCACGGTTGCCATGGACAAGAACTTTGCCCTGGAGCCCTGGGAAATGCAGCAGGGTTTTGTGCTGAGCTGCCAGGCCCACCCCACCAGCGACCGCGTGGTGGTGAGCTACGACGAACGCTAGGCTGGCTGGCTGCGGCCTGAGTTTGCCAGACTGCCCATCCGGCAGCCCAACGGCCACCGTTCGCGGTGGCCGTTGTCATTTGGCGCCGCCTGGACCCGGCTTCGTCGCATTGCCGTTGCAGGCGGTCTGCCTGTTGGGCACAGTCCATGCCATCGACTGCATGCACTACCCTAGAATCGCCCACACCATGGCCACCAACACCCCTTTGAGCCCCGACGAACTCGACCACCTGGCCCGCAAACGGGCCAACGCCAAACTGGGCTGGTATTTCCATGCGGCGGTGTACATCATCGTCAACCTGTTTGTCTTCTCCATGTCCGAGCACGGCTTTGGTCAACGGGCCTGGTCCATCAAGCCGCTGCTGGGCTGGGGGCTGGGCTTGGCACTGCACGGCGCATCGGTCTGGCTGTTGGGTTCCGGTGGTGACCTGCGCGAACGCATGGTGCAAAAGGAACGCGAACGCCTGCAACGCGAACAAGACCGGCGCAACGGGCCATGAAGATCGACTGGATCACCAAGCTGCGCCATGGTCTGCAAACCACGGCCTTTTGCCTGGCCATCTCCGGCTTGCATTACGCGTTTCAACCGGACAAGGCGTACGAGCCATCGCTGGTCTATTCACTGTGCATTGGCATCACCTCCTGGTTGGCGATCGATTTCGGCGTCCATCTGTTCCCCTCGGCCAGCAAGACCGGCTGGCCGGCCGGATGGGGCGGCAAACTGCTCCCGCTGATTGGCATTGCACTGGGCTACGGCATTGGAACCTCGCTGGGCGACTGGTGGTTTGGCTGGTCCAGCTGGGCGGCGGCCTCGCCACAGCAACTCATCCTGTCGGGACTTCTGTCGGCGGTGATTGGCACCGTCGTCACCTACTACTTCTACAGTGCCGGAAAAAGTGCCTACCTTGAACAAAAAGTCGGTGAGGCGACCCGGCTTGCCACGGAGGCGCGCCTCAAACTGCTGGAGACCCAGCTGGAGCCGCACATGCTGTTCAACACCCTGGCCAACCTGCGCGTGCTCATTGGCACCGACCCGGCGCGCGCGCAGGACATGCTGGACCACATCATTGCCTACCTGCGCGCCACCCTGAGTGCGTCGCGCGCCAGCAGCCATCCGCTGGAGCGCGAGTTTGCGCGCCTGCGCGACTACCTGGGCCTGATGGCCGTGCGCATGGGGCCACGCCTGCACTACGTGCTCGACTTGCCACCTGACATCGCCCAACACAGCGTGCCCACACTGTTGCTGCAGCCGCTGGTTGAAAACAGCATCAAGCACGGCCTGGAGCCCAAAGTCGAAGGCGGCACCATCACCGTGCGCGCGCTGCGTGACGGAGCGATGTTGACCCTGCAGGTCAGCGACACCGGCGTCGGGTTTGAACGCGAGGCGCAACCGTCTGATGGCTTTGGTCTGGCCCAGGTGCGTGAACGCATGGCCGCCGCCTATGGCGAACGGGGCCGCATCGAGCAGACATCAACGCCGGGCCAGGGCACAACCATCCTGCTGCATCTGCCACTCGCCGACGCAAAGGCCTGACCCCATGACAACACCCACGGCCCTGATCGCTGAAGACGAACACCTGCTGGCCCAGTCCCTGCAAGCCGAGCTGGCGCGCGCATGGCCGGCGCTCAAGGTGCTGGCCACCGTGGGCGATGGTGCATCGGCCGTGCAAAAGGCACTCGCCCTGCAGCCCGACGTACTGTTCTTTGACATTCGCATGCCCGGCATGAGCGGCCTCGAAGCCGCCGCCGAACTGGCCGAGCAGTGGCCCACCAGTGGTCCGCACGGGCGCGCCTTTCCGGCGCTGGTGTTTGTGACGGCCTACGACCAGTACGCGGTGCAGGCCTTTGAGGCCCAGGCGGTGGACTACCTGCTCAAGCCCGTGCAGGCCGCCCGGCTGCAAAAGACTGTAGAAAAACTACAGCTAGCCCTCGCCAAACCTGCGCAGGCCGCTATCGATTTTGAAGCAACCCTGGGTCAACTGCGCGGCCTGCTGGCCAGCCCGGCTCCCGCACCGGCCGCGCCACTGCGTGTCATCCAGGCCAGTGTGGGCAGCACCATCCGCATGGTGCCGGTGGACGACGTGCTGTGCTTTGAAGCGGCGGACAAGTATGTGCGGGTGCTGACCTTTGATCGCGAGTACCTGATCCGCACACCGCTCAAGGAGTTGCAGGAGCAGATCGACACCCAGGTGTTCTGGCAAATCCACCGCGGCACCGTGGTGCGAGCCCTGGCGATTGAATCCATCACCCGCGACGAAGCCGGCAAGACCTCTCTGGCCTTGCGCGGGCTCAAGGAGAAGTTTGTGGTGAGCCGGCTGTATGCCCATTTATTCAAAGCCATGTAGAACGAAAATGAAAATGAAGATCAATAAAGGCATCACATTCCTTGCCTCAATGGCAGCGTGCTTTTGTTCATTGGCACAAGATGTTCCGGACTTCAAGACCGAAACGATCTCTGGCGACTGGAACGGTCGCAGAAATGCGCTGTACGCGTCCGGCGTTGTGTTTGAGGGCGGCTACAAGTTCGATCTGCTAAGTGTGGTCGGCGGTGGCCTGCAACCTGGAGGGCAACCCTTGGGGCACTTGGACCTCAAGCTCAAAACGGACTTGGAGAAGGCTTGGGGATGGACCGGGACTACCGCGTTCTTCAACCTCATTCACGACCATGGGGAAAAATTCAACCGCGATCGCGTCGGCAGCCTGTCAGGGGTCACCAATATTGAAGTGCCCGTGGATACCGAGAGGCTCTTTCAGGCGTGGATTCAAAGGGAGTGGCAGGATGGTAAATACGCTTTGCTGGCCGGGCTGTATCCCATTGATTCCGAATTTCAGGTACTCGATACCGCAGCGCTTTTTGTGCAGCCGCCCTACGGCCCAACCGGCGATTTGTCATCCACCCGGGGGCCGTCCATCTTCAATAGCTCTGCCTTTGGCGTGCGCGGCAAATGGGTTTCCGATGACCGCAGTGTCTACGCCCAAGCGGCCGTCCTGGATGGCATTCCCGGTGATCCGAATCGCCCCACAGGGACACATATCGTTTTCGGCGCCAACGACGGAGCCATGGGCATTGTTGAAATCGGTTTGCGCACCCATGAGAATCGTCAAGCCAAGTACGCCATGGGCTTCTGGGGATATTCCGCCTGGGTGGACGATTTGGTGGATGTCGATGCCAGCCAAAAACCGGTACAGCGTCGCAGCTATGGCACCTATTTTCTGGCAGAAGGAAACCTTTGGAAAGACAGCAATGGGCGCAGTCTTTCCGGCTTTTTTCGCTACGGTGTCACTGATGGTGATTCGACTTCCCTTCGGTCGGTGGTCAACACCGGTCTGGTGATCAACGCACCCTTCAGTGGTCGACCAGACGATGTCCTGGGACTGGCCTATACGCACGCCGCTCTGGGCGATAAATACCGAGCCGTTCAGGAAGCAGCCGGGCGATCACCAACGGCTTTTGAGTCGTCCTGGGAGCTCACCTACAGACTCAAGCCAACACCGTGGCTGGCAGTGCAGCCGCTGGTGCAGTGGCATCGGTACCCGGGTGGCGACCGCTCCGTCGGCGACGCGACCGTGGTAGGCGTACGCACAGAGCTCTTCTTTTAGGCTGACTTGCATCTGCGGATGGCGCACACTACGATAGCGCCCACCTTGGGTTCAATGGGATTTCACATATGTCAATTCAATACACCTCTGTCGCAAATGTCCTTCCAGAAAACAAGATGCGGCTCTACCCCACGCGGGTGATCAACGTCATTGGTGGGCCAGGCTGCGACAAGTCGCTGATCACCTCCGCCATCGTCCTGTATCTGAAGTTGAACGACAAAACGATTGAGGTCATTCCCGACTTCGCCAAATCCCTGGTGTGGCAACAAAACTTTGAAGTTCTCAAAAACCAGTATTTCATTGCGCAGCGCCAGTATGAAATGCTCAGCCTGCTGGATGGACAGATCCAGTACCTGGTTACCGAATGCTCGCTGCCCCAGGTGCTGTACTACAACGAGAACTATCTGGACAACATCTGCGACATCGGCAAGACGCGCACCCAGATACTGGACTGGTACAACCAGTGCAACAACATCAATATCGTGGTGGAGCGTGGCGAACGCAAATACATCCGCACCGGCCGTTTTCAGGACGAAGACCAGGCCCGCGCCGTGGACCGCGGCATGCTGGAGTTGCTGGACCGCGAGGGCCTGCCCTACACCTCCTTGCCGGCGGCAGTGGATGCGGTCAACGCCTTTGCGGCAACCCTGCTGGAATAAGCCACATAAGATGTACTAATACAACATTAGCCCTTTCAATATAAAGGTGGTATTAGTAGCATCCCTATGAGTTTGGCTCGCCAGATGCGCTATCGTGTAGGCAGTGACACTTTGTGTTCACATCTTCTTTTTACTGGAGAATTTATGCTGTTGAAGTTGAATATTGTTGCCGCTGCAGTCGTTGCCCTGTCTGCCGGTTTTGCCTCTGCCCAAACCGTTGTCACCATCGCTCACGTTGGCCCAACCAGCGGCGCCATTGCCCACTTGGGCAAGGACAATGAGAACGGTGCCAAGATGGCCGTTGAAGAACTCAACGCAGCTGGTGTCACCATTGGTGGCGCCAAGGTCACCCTCAAGCTGATGTTGGAAGACGATGCTGCCGATCCCAAACAAGGCACCGCAGTCGCGCAAAAGCTGGTTGACGCCAAGGTTGTTGGCGTGGTTGGTCACCTGAACTCCGGCACCACCATCCCCGCTTCGCGCATTTACAGCGACGCTGGCATTCCCCAGATCTCCCCATCGGCGACCAATCCCAAGTACACGCGCCAAGGCTTCAAGACAGCGTTCCGCATGGTCGCTGACGATGCCCAACTGGGTGGCACGCTGGGTCGCTACGCCGTGAACACATTGAAGGGCAAGGCCATCGCCGTGATCGACGACCGTACCGCTTACGGTCAAGGCGTTGCCGAGGAATTCGAAAAGGCCGTCAAGGCTGCTGGCGGCACCGTGGTGGCCAAAGAGTTCACCACCGACAAGGCCAGCGACTTCAACTCCATCCTGACCACCATCAAGGGCAAGAAGGCTGACGTCGTGTTCTTCGGCGGTATGGACGCTGTTGCCGGCCCCATGCTGCGCCAGATGAAATCCCTGGGCATCAATGCCAAGTTCATGGGCGGCGACGGCATCTGCTCCACCGAGCTGGTCAAGCTCGGCGGTGACGCTATCGCCGACAACCAGGTCTATTGCGCTGAAGCCGGCGGCGTAGAGGCGGGTAGCAAGTACGAAAAAGTCCAGAACGAGTTCAAAGCCAAGTTCAAGACCAAGTTCGGTGCCGACGTGCAGGTGTATGCACCCTACGTGTATGACGCAGTGAAGATCATGGTTGCAGCCATGGTCAAGGCTGGTTCTTCCGACCCAGCCAAGTACCTGCCGGTGCTGGCGGCCACCAGCGGCTACGAAGGTGTGACCGGTTCCGTGTCCTTCGACAACAAGGGCGACATCAAGAACGGCGCCTTGACCTTGCAAACCATCAAGGGCGGCAAGCTCGAAAAGTTGGCTGTTATTCGCTAATCAGCCACTCCCCATTGGCAACCCCGGTTGCCAACAACAGGGCGCACCCTCACCGGTGCGCCTTTTTTTATGCCTGAACCGGATGGACGGCTGTCCCGCTGCGCTGAACGGCGTTTAAAAAATCGCTGCGTTGAACCAAACTTCGACCACAGGAGTACCGGACCATGCACGCAGTGAATTTTTCGCAAGGCGATTCGCACGCCGACCCCGACTTTCTGACCGCCCTCATCCAGGCCAGCCAGACCTACTCCATCGTCGCCTCGCAAGACATTGTGGACGTGCGGGGCCTCAAGCTCTGGGCCAAGGGCCTGCCGGTGTCTGCAGCGCTGCAGCAGCGCCTGCTGGAGCGCAAACTGCGCAACCCCATCGAAGCCTGCCTGATGGCCGAAGACGGCGTCACGCCGGCCTACCTGCTGGAACAACTGAACGCTTTTCTGGCCAGCGACCACAGCATGGCGCAAGCCCTGCGCCCCAGCGCCCAGGTGTTGGAAAAACACCTCAGGCAAATTCCACTGCACTCCGTGGCGCAGTTGCTGCTCACCACCGCTCTGGCCACGCGACCCGGCGCCATCATCCACGCCGTGCGCTCCATGGCCCTGGCCGGTGGCATGGCCCAGGCCCAAAGCTCGCCCGTGGACGTGCGCCTGGCCATGCTGGGCGGCTTGCTGCACGACATTGGCGAGGCCTACATCCAGCCCCAGTACCTGGACAGCCAGGAGCCCCTGGACCTGCTGGGCCACAAGCACATGATGGTGCACCCCCGCGTCGCCCAGCTGCTGCTCAGCGCCACCACCGACTACCCCGCCACCCTGTGCCGCGCCGTCGGCGAACACCATGAGCGGCTCAACGGCTCCGGCTACCCGGCCCGCCTGAACGGAGACGCCATTTCGCCACTGGGCCTTCTGCTGGCGGCGGTAGAGACCACCATGGCCCTGTCGCCCGCGGCCCAGGCGCCGCTCACCCGCGCCAGCTTTGCGCTGCGCGTGGTACCGGGCGAGTTCCCGGCGCGCTACAGCAACGTCGTATTCAACATGGCCCGCAATGCACACGAAGAGGTGCCGACCAACATCCACGTGCCCGCCAGTGCGCTGGAGCACATCAACACCACGCTGCAACAAGCCCAACACACCGCCCAGGCGCTGCAAACCGGCGCTGGCAGCACCGGGCGCGCCGCCATCGTCAACCTGGCCCTGGAGCGCATCGCCCGCTTGCGCCAGGCCTGGAACGCACTGGGCGTGTGGGGCCTGACCCCGGACCAACTCACGCCCGCAGACCATTTTGAAATGGACCTGGCCGGGATTGAACTGCGCCGACGCCTGTTCGAACTGGAGCGCGAATGCATGCTGCTGGCCGAAGACCTGCCCCCAGCAGAAAAGACCGAACTATCCCCCATCTGGGCCGATTTGAAGGTCTAGCGCGCCTAAAATCGCTCGGATGAGCACCCCCACCCCCACTAACACCAAACCCGCAGCACCCGCTGCTGAATCCCCCAAAGTCAGCAACTTCCTGCGCCAGATCATCGAGGCCGACCTGGCCAACGGCACCTACGCTACCCGCCGCTGGGCCGGCAGCCCCGGCGATGCCGCGCACCACGCCGCAGGCCAACCAGACCCCGCCAAAATTCGCACCCGCTTTCCGCCCGAGCCCAATGGCTACCTGCACATTGGCCACGCCAAAAGCATCTGCATCAACTTTGGCCTGGCGCGTGACTACGGTGGCGTGTGCCACCTGCGCTTTGACGACACCAACCCCGAAAAAGAAGACACCGAATACGTCAACAGCATCGTCGACGCGGTGAAGTGGCTGGGCTTTGACTGGAACGGCAGCGCAGATGCCGCGCCCTACCAGGCCAGCGACTACTTCGACTTCATGTACCGCGCCGCCGAGTATTTGATTGAAGCCGGCTACGCCTATGTGGACGAGCAAACCGTAGAGCAAATCCGCGTCAACCGCGGCGACTTCAGCAAGCCCGGTGTGGACAGCCCGTTCCGCGCCCGTACGCCGGCCGAGAACCTGGCACGCTTTCGTGAAATGCGCGACGGCAAACACGAAGACGGTGCCATGGTGCTGCGTGCCAGGATCGACATGGCCAGCCCCAACATCAACATGCGCGACCCGGCCATCTACCGCATTCGCCGCGCCACCCACCACAACACGGGCGACAAATGGTGCATCTACCCCATGTACACCTTTGCGCACCCCATTGAGGACGCGCTGGAGCAAATCACCCACAGCCTGTGCACGCTGGAGTTTGAAGACCAGCGCCCGTTTTACGACTGGCTGCTGGAGCGCCTGATTGAAGGCGGCCTGCTGGCTGCGCCCGCGCCCCACCAGTACGAATTTGCACGGCTCAACCTCACCTATGTCATCACCAGCAAGCGCAAGTTGGCGCAACTGGTGTACGACCACAAGGTGCAAGGCTGGGACGACCCCCGCATGCCCACCATCGTCGGCCTGCGCCGCCGTGGCTACACGCCCGAGGCCATTCAGTTGTTTGCCGAACGCATTGGCGTGACCAAGAGCGACAGCTGGATCGACTACAGCACCCTGGAAGGCTGCCTGCGTGAAGACCTGGAAGCCAAGGCGCACCGCGGCATGGCCGTGCTGAACCCGGTCAAGCTCATCCTGACCAACTGGGACGATGTGATGGGCGCCGGCCACCTGGAGCCCTGCACCCAGCCCGCCCTGCCCCACCCACCCGAGGGAACGCCCGAGCCCGCCCCGCGCCACTTCACCATCGGCAAAGAGGTATGGATTGAGCGCGAAGACTTTGAAGAAGTGCCACCCAAGGGCTACAAGCGCCTGTTCCCCGGCAACAAGGTGCGCCTGAAAGGCGGCTACGTGATCGAGTGCACCGGCTGCATCAAAGACATCGACGGCGTCATCACCGACGTGCTGGCCACCGTGGTGCCCGACACCAAGAGCGGCACCCCCGGCAGCGACCTGGTGAAGGTGAAAGCCGCCATCACCTGGGTGGGCGTGGCCAACGGCGTGAACGCCGAAGTCCGCATGTACGACCGCCTGTTTTTGGACGCCCAGCCGGATGCGGGAGGCAAAGACTTCATCGAGAGTTTGAACCCGAACAGCTTGAAGGTTGTCACTGCGATTGTTGAGCCGTCATTGGCCAATGCAACGGCGGGACAGCAGTTTCAGTTTGAGCGGCATGGGTACTTTGTGGCGGATCGGGTGGACCATGTACAGGGGATCAAGCCGGTGTTTAATTTGGCGGTGGGGTTGAAGGACTCTTGGGGGAAGTAATCATCAAACTACAAACAGGCTTGCCAATGAAAGGCGCCAGTGGAACTCCTTTTTAGATTTCCGCTTAAGCGCACCCAGCCACCCACCGGGGTGAATAAGAAGATAAATAGGGAGAAGACAGCGCTGTGACAGAAGTAGGCCAACTTGAAGCGACTCACTCTGCTCGCCCGTTACTGAAGTGGGCTGGTGGAAAGCGCTCATTAGCTGCTGAGATTGTGCCGCTGCTCAAAGGGTATGGGCGCTACTACGAGCCTTTTTTTGGTGGTGGAGCAGTGTTCTTCCAGCTATCGCCCAGTGATTCTGTGCTGAGCGATCTAAACCCCGAGCTAGTTAACTGCTATGAGGTAACAAAGAGTCGTCCAGAAGAACTTATTGAAAGCCTCAGACGCCTAAAAAATACCGAAGAAACCTATTACAAGGTTCGCTCGAGTTCACCTCGCACTGCAGTTTCCAGAGCAGCGCGATTTATATATTTGTGCTCGCTTTCTTTCAATGGCATTTATAGAGTAAATCTCGCAGGGCAATTCAATGTTCCCTATGGGCGCAAGGAACACCTTGTTCCATGCGATGCAGAACTTATCCTCTCAATAAGTGAGCAACTTCAGTCCTGCGAACTCCTATGTACTGACTTTGAGGCTGCTGCAAAAAGAGCCAAGCCCGGCGATTGCGTGTATTTCGACCCACCATATACAGTTGCACATGGCAACAACGGCTTCGTGAAATACAACGAGAAGATCTTTTCATGGAAAGACCAAGAGCGTCTTGAATTTGTAGCTAAAAAGTTGGCGCACGAAGGAGTCCGCGTTGTGATCAGCAATGCAGATCATCCGTCTCTCCGCAATCTATACAAGACCTTTAATGTTCTAACAGTTGAGCGCTGGTCAAAGATATCAGCCGCAGCCACCGGTCGCAAGAAAATTACAGAGTGCATTTTCTATCTAGGGGAGTAGCAATGATCAATAACCTTCAAAGGTTAGGTGAACTGGCAGGACTCGCCAGGAAAAAGAAGCTTGCTTACGTCACAAAGACCGTAGCACCAAAACAGCTTGAAGATGCACATAATGATGGTTGGACTGTGCTTTCGCGGACTAAGAAATCAGTCCGACTTAGCAAGCTCAAAGATCCACTGATCGCTATAGAGGATCGTTGGTGGACGCTGATGTATCGGTTACAGTTCGCTCAAATTTCCGGCTCTGGCGAATCGAACATTCAGACCAAGTCCAAGGATGGGTCTACAACAGCATTTCAATTGGGAACCGTGGGGCTGAACGACCAGGTCGTATTGTTTACGCGATGCATTGCACAGCCTCCAAAACGGAATCAAATCGAACAATTCATTGGCGAGATAAATACTCATAGAGAGCAAATTGCTCGAACAGTGTCGACGCAATTCCCAACAGAAACTAAAAGACAAACAGTCTTTCTGTTGCTTACGCGAGACCTGAAGCTTCGCCCCGCTGAGCGCGATGCACTTGATACCGCAAACGTCGGCGTATTGGACGAACAAGATCTTGACTATTACGAAAAGTTGACAGCCCACTTAGGACCTGCAGCGCAATATCAACTTCTAGCAGACCTTCTACCCGGAAAGACAATTCCTGCGCTTGCCATCCGTGTCCCAGCCGTAAAGACAAAAATAGGTGGGGTCTCCGCATACACCTTTGCCATAAATCCAGAATACCTTTTGAAAATTTCATATGTGTCGCACCGTTCAAAAGGCAAAGCGTCAGATGTGAACACGTATCAACGAATGGTAAGCAAAGGACGTCTATCAACCATCAAAAAATACATTTCTGAGGATGGAGTGTTTCCAACCAACATCGTTCTGAACATAGACAAAGATAGGTTGAAGTTTGAACGCGTAAAGCAGACAAATTCCAAAACCGATGAGTTGGAAAGCGGAACGCTTGGATGGCTCGATATCAAGCCAGCCTACAAATCGGCTTGGATTATTGATGGTCAACACCGCCTCTATGCATACTCTGGTCACGAGAAAGCCAACAGCTCACATCTCTCCGTATTGGCCTTTGAAGGATTGAGCGCCAGCAAACAGGCTCAGCTCTTCATAGACATTAATGCGAAGCAAAAAAGCGTGAAGCAATCCCTACTGCAAGAGTTGTATGCGGAACTCCATTGGGACGCCACTGACCCAACCGTTAGGGTGCGTGCTATTGTTTCCAAAGCAATTCAAGTACTGGACAGTGGTAACTCTTCGCCATTTAAAGGGAAGATTCAAACAGCAGATTCAATTCGAGACAACCATCGATGCGTGAGTATCACGAGCATTTTTGGCGCCCTCGAAAAGCCCGGATTTTTCATCTCTCGAGAGCGAAAAGGTTCCGTCGTCGAATTTGGTGCCTTATGGGCTGGCGACAACGAGTCGACATTACAAAGAACAGTACACGTTCTCAACTCCTGGTTCGAGCCTGTTGCCAGAGAGGCCGCTGACTGGTGGGATCTCGGCTCAGCTGAAGGTGGCGGTCTGGCAATGAACGACGGCATATCGTCATGCATCGAGGTTCTGAGGAGCGTACTACTAACGCTAGATGTTGGAAATACCACCCTAGTCCATTTAGATGAAGGCAGCCTACTGAAGCAGCTGCAGCCTTACGCTAACGCCCTTGGCTCCTATCTTGGTAGTTTCAATACAGCATCAAGAAAGCAGTTCAGGGACTACAGAGGCATCCAAGGCGTCACCACACGCATGCGCAGATGTCAACAAGCCATTCGCGAGCAGATACCAGCTTTCAATCCACCCGGCTTAGATGAATTCATCGAATCAGAGAAGCAGCAGACCAATGCGAAAGCAAAGGTAATCATTGACACCATCGAAACGCTATTGCAGCGTACGACTATTGAGGTTCTCACCAGTGAATTTGGCGAAGAGTCATGGTGGGTAAACGGGGTTCCCAAAGCGGTACGCAATTCAGCTAGTGGAAGATATGAAGACGATGACGGTAAGCGAGGCGATCGCGAAAATTATTTCGATCTGATCGACTACAGAAAAATTGCACAGGAAAACTGGAGCCTTTTCGAGAGTCTGTACGGATATGGAAAACTGAGCGGCAAAGATAAGAAGACTCAATGGTTGGTCAACGTCAACGAATCAAGAAAAGTTGTTGCACACGCTTCTTCTGGAAGGACGCTAACCCTAGAGGAACTGGAATATCTTCAAAACGTAGAGGAATGGCTTCAAGCGTCAATCCATAGTGACGGTGAGAAATAGTGCCTTAGAAGGCGAACTCAAAAAGTTTTCTTAACACCTCAAACCAGCGTCAGTAGAAAAAGTTTTTTGAAATTTCCCAAGACTTAGTGTGCCAATTTGCTAAGGCAGAAGGCAAACGTATTCCGGACACCTCTTCTTAAACAGCCTTAGTCGCACCAGCGGCCTTGCGCCGCACATGCAGGTGAGTGTGCACAGAATCCCCCTCACCCGATTTCACTTCTTTCACTTCCAGATACGCCGCCTGCTGGCGGATCAACTCTCCCAGCTTGGCTACCCCGTAATTGCGTGGATCAAATGACGGGTGACTCCGGTTGATCTGCCCACCCAAGGCCGCAAGCGAGGCCCAACCATCTTCGCGTGCAGTCGCGTTCAGCGCATTGAGCAGTATGGGCTTGAGCTTGGGTAGCTCCGCCACAGGCTCCTGGCCGGGCTTGGCTTCCTCGGGCTGGGTGCGCAAGATTTCTGTATAGATGAACTTGTCGCAAGCTGCCACAAAGGGCTCGGGCGTCTTGCGCTCACCAAAGCCATAGACCACCAGCCCCGCCTCGCGGATGCGGGTGGCCAGGCGGGTGAAGTCACTGTCGCTAGAGACCAAACAAAAGCCGTCCACGCGGCCGGTGTGCAGCACATCCATGGCGTCGATGATCAGGGCGGAGTCCGTCGCGTTTTTGCCGCTGGTGTAGCTGAACTGCTGAACGGGCTGGATGGCCATCGTGTGCAGCACGTCTTTCCAGCCTTTCAGGTTCTGCGTGGTCCAGTCGCCATAGGCACGCTTGATGGTGGCCGTGCCGTAGCGCGACACCTCAGCCAGCAGCTCCTGAATGACAGATGCCTGCGCGTTGTCAGCGTCAATCAGGACGGCTAGTTTTTGGTTGGTGTTGGTGGCCATGGAGAACTCCCTTGTTTTCGCCATCGTACAGGGTGAACATCTCGGCGCTATAGTGGTGCCCTGTTCGTTCACAAGCCAAATGGAGCCGCCATGACCACAACCGCCGAAGCTCTAAGCGCCCAAGCCGTTCAGCTGCCACCCGAAGAGCGCATGAAGGTGGTAGAGCGCATCTTGGACAGCCTGGACGAGCCCGATGCGTCGCTTGACGCCCTATGGGCCAAAGAGGCGGATGACCGACTAGCAGCCTATCGGCGTGGTGAGGTGAAGGCCGTGGCTTTGTCCGAAGTGATTGCGAAGTACCAGGTCAGCTCGAAACCCGCATGAACATTCGCTTGCTGGAGCCGGCGCGAGCTGAGCTTGACGAGGCTATTGCCTGGTATGCAGAGCAGGCACCGGGACTTGGTGATGCGTTTCTGATCGAAACGCTCAAGGCCATCAAACTGATTGATCAATTTCCAGCGGCGTGGCATCCGCTTACTCCCCAAATCCGCCGCTGCCGCCTCAAGCGTTTTCCCTACAGCGTGGTGTACACGCAGGACGGAATGGATGTACTGGTGTTGGCAATTGCACACCAGCACCGCAAGCCCAACTATTGGCGCAACAGGTTGAACTAGCCGCTGGATTTGCTCCTGTTTTAGTAGCTGCTCACGCACATTCCACGGGGGCTATGAACACATTTCCCTCAAGCCCTATCCTTGGCGGCCTCCGGCTGATACTGAAACACCGCATCCAGCGGCTGCCCGAATACGGCAGAAATTCTGAACGCCACCTCTAACGACGGTGAGTACTTGCCCTGCTCGATGGCGTTCACGGTTTGGCGCGTTACGCCTATGCGCTCGGCCAGGGCTTGCTGGGTCATCTCGCCATGTTCAAAGCGCAACCGGCGGATGGCATTGGTGATGTGGCTATCGCCCATGTCACACCGCGCGGTGGTAGTAAAACAAGCGCATGCCGTAGCGTAGCAACTCGGCAATCCAGATCACAAACAGAATGCAGTGCGCAAACTGCCAGACGTTAAAGCCCATGTGCATGGTGCCGATAGTCAGCAAGCAACCGACGAAGAGCAACGCATAGGCTGGACGAATGGCCTTTAGTTCGATCAAGCGTTCACGTTCGTCAGCGGGTGTTTTAGCGTCTTGCGGCGAGCGGATGGCCATCACGACCTGAGCTACTCCCTGTATTGCCCCCTGCACGAACACCAGCACCCAAAACAACTTGAAATAGTAGTCAGGACCACTCGAATGGCTGCCAGTGATGAGGCCCCGAGCTATCTCAAAAAAGTAGATGCTGAAGAGGCACATAGTGCAAAAACTAAGCCAATCGATCTTTTCACGAAAAGACATGGGGCACTTCCTTTGAGTCAAACAAGTTGGACTCAATGCATTGTTTACACGACTTTATGTCAATTATTTTTTACATTATGCGGCGATGATTTCCTGGCGACAAACTGTCTGCACCATTCGACGCTACTGTTTTTATAGCTGCTTACGCACATTCCACGGGGGCTATAGGCAATTTGACTACCAATTTCCAATAAAACCCAATTCAGGTATCATCCAACCCAATATGGGTATTTCAGCCAATCCAACCAAATCCTCATCACTCGCAGACGCCCTCTTCCCCAAGGTGCGCCAGCGGGTGCTGGCCGTACTGTTTGGCACGCCAGACCGCAGCTTTTACGCCAACGAGGTCATCGCGCTAGCGCAGTCGGGCACGGGCGCAGTGCAGCGGGAGTTGGCTAGTCTGTCCGAAGCGGGTTTGCTCACTGTGACCCGGCTGGGCAACCAGAAGCATTACCAAGCCAATGCCAGCGCGCCGGTGTTTGCCGAGTTGCGTGGCTTGGTGCTCAAGACCTTCGGGCTGGCGGACGCATTGCGCTCTGCCCTCGCGCCGCTGGCAGCGCAGATTGACCTGGCCTTTGTCTACGGCTCCGTTGCGCGCCAGCAGGACACCGCCCAGAGCGATGTGGACCTGATGATCGTCAGCCCCAGTCTTGGCTATGGCGAGCTGTTTGGCGCATTGGAGAGCGCCACCGTAGCGCTGGGCCGAAAGGTCAACCCCACGCTGTATGCCCCCGTAGAGTGGACCAAGCGCATCGCCCAAGACAGCGCGTTCGTCACCCGCGTGTTGCAACAGCCCAAAATTTGGCTAATCGGAAGCGAGGAACAACTCCATGCACCCAGCGCTTGATAACCTGTGCGGCCCTGGCAAATCACTCAAACCGGAAGCCCCGGACGCGAACGAATTAGCCGGGCTGCTACGCACCGGCGTTGAGCGCTTGGTCAATGATCTGATTGAGGCTACCTCAGCGGTTGCCAAGGCAGTACAACCTTAACGCGGACCGTAGCGACCATACTCAGCAAAACCTTCACCAGCGGGCGCATCCGCCGGGCCGACTACAACCCCGAGTCGCAGCAGTTGGACTTACATTGGGACAACAAGAGCGCTCTGGCCTACAAGCAGGTGCCGCAAGAGGTGTTTCGCCGGCTGTGCAGCGCGCCCAACCCGGCCACCTACTGGGAAGACCGCATTGCCGAGGAATACCCCAAGGGGGTGCCTATGACTTCCGCTGCGGCGCCCTCGGGCACAAAAACGCTCAATGACCTGTTTGGGCCCGACGCATAAACAAGCAAAGCGACCATGCCCCGCCGCAAGCACCACCACGTCTACGTGGTCGAACTCTCCAAGGACGTGCTCTTTGAGCCGCGCTTTCGCAACAACAACCCCAACTACATCGACGGCAAGCCCTGCGTCTACGTGGGCATGACGGGCCTGCGCCTGCTGCCAGACCTCTACGAGGCTTTCAACCCCATGCGCTACGAAGACGCCGTGGACAAAGAGATCGACATCGGCATCGATCTGCGCTCGGCGGGGTTTGGTGTGTGGCAGGCCTGAATGATCCGGGGCTTTGAATTGCTACGCTTTTCGTAGCTGCTTACGCACATTCCACGGGGCCAGCAGAGGGAAGCGCATGGCCCATCCTCCATGTGCCATCCGGCTTGAATGGGTTTTCGGTTCCCCAAAACCAGCTGGTGTCAAAGCCGGCAAAAAACTATAGTCATTCGCAATCAAGGAACCAAGCGCTGACTGCAAGCCCCTTGTCAACGCAAGGTTGGAACTCACTGGCAAGATGCGATTGAAATGCCTGTCCGTTACCTCACTGGAGAAGAAAATGTGCGCACATCGTTTCTTTCCGCGATTGGCGCTGTTGCGTTTATGGTGCGGCCTGTGGTTGACGTGTCTTGTACCGATGTGCATTCCAATGGCTGGCGCACAGACGCTGGTTTTTGCCGCTGCAGAGAGTGTCCCCACGGCATATTTTGACAACGGTAAACAGACGGGGCTGTTGGTCGATGTCATAGAAGAAGTATTCAAACGTGCCGGCTATCGGGTTGAGATACGGATCATGCCGTGGGCTCGTTGCATTCTTGAAGCCAAGGACGGCAGGATTGACGGCATTTTTTCAATCTATCTCACACCCGAGCGCCAGAAGTTTTTGAGTTATGCGGATGAAGTTCTGATCACCCAGGTTCAGGCATTCTTCGTTCGCAAGGACTCGACCATCACCTTCGACGGCGATCTGAACAAGCTGTCAGAACTGCGTATCGGGATCGTCAATCAAACGAGCTATGGTCCCCGCCTTGATTCGGCATTGAAAACCGGGCTATTCAAGACAGTGGACACCGCACACAGTGCGCCATCCAATGTCCAAAAGCTCTTGCATGAACGGGTTGACCTTATTCCTTCCTATCGGCACGTCGTTCTTGACACGGCGAGAACGCTCGGCGTTGCCGGAGAAATCAAGGAATTGGCGCCCGCCATCGAGGCCATACCAAGCTATCTGGCGTTTAGCAACAAGCGGGATTACGCCAAGGTCATCGGCGCCTTCAACCAGACGCTTCGTGCGATGAAGAAGGACGGCACCTACGATGCGATTTTCAACAAATACCACGCCGGTCCTGAAGTGCGCAAGAAGAATACTGATCGGCAATGAAGGGCGCAGATTTCGCAGTGATTAACACCGCCACCCCGGCAGTTCAGGGTTGGTTGCTACATTTTCAATAGCTGATTACGCACACCCGACGGAGCCTGGAGTCCGATTTCCCTTGTCGCTACACTGCACGCAGCCCACACCCGCCGTGGGCAACAGCAACAGGGACGCGACACCAATGACAGCCACACCCAGGGACTTCACGCCCACGCAGCCCAATGGGTTGCCAGATGCACCTGTCATTCGCGCCAAGGAAGTTGCCTGGCCCACGCGGGTCGTTTACTGCATAGCCTTGCTGGCACTGGTCATGGGGCAGTTGGGTCAAGGCTCCTGGGTGGGTTTGGCAACCGGCGGGGGCTTGTTGGGTTGGGCGGGCACCGCCGTTTTTTCACTCGTGGCGGTGGTCGTCGGTTACCGCATCTACCTGGTGCTGCGCTACAGGGCAGCCCTGCAGGCGCGCCAGCCCAATGCGCTGGGGTGGGTCTTTAGAGGTCTGGGCTGGGCAGTGATGCTGGTGGGTGCACTGGCCCTGGTCGCCATGTTCCTGGTCAAGCCGTTGGCCTTGCTGATCTTCAAGAGCGCGGGGCCCAATGGCATTGCCTTCTTTGTGGTGGGGCTCTACGCCGCCATGTTGAGCGGCGCCGGCTGGGTGGGCTGTGTGTTGTTTGAGCTGAGCCGCATCATGGGCAAGCGGGCAACCGCACCGGTGGCTCCCAAGACGCCCAAACAGCGCCGGCAAGACGTTGGCGTGGCGGCCACCGTGGCGGTATTGGTGATGGGTTTCCCCTACGCGCTGCGCATGGTTGTGGGCGCGCCCTGCTACGGGCCCAACCTGACCCGCTGCACGGCAACCGTGCAAGGGGGCGTTGTGCGGCCCGCTGTGGTGCCGTTTGGCGATGCGGTCACGCTCGAAACCAATGTTGACGAAATCGTGTTCGCCAGGAAGGCGCAACCACCGGTCGAGATCAAGGAGAGCCCGAGTGTTTCCTTGTTGAAGTCGGGCCACCCTGCACCGCCGGATGCAGCGGCGCCGGTGCGCGTGGTGCTGAACGCGGTTGCCCTGGGCAAGGGGGTTGCTGTCACCTTGCAGGTGCTGGATGCGCAAGGTGAGTCGGCCAAATTTGTGACGACCTTCCACACAGGCGCTCGCCTGCAACCGGGCCAAGGCGGCAAGCAGCGAATCGTGGTTGACCTGCCAGCCCAATCCAGCGGGGCGGGGCAAGCGGTCATCACCGATCCGGCCACTAAGCAGCGCTACGTGCTGGATGAGGTTTTCAGCCAGGTGCGGCAAGCGATCTACTCGCCCCGTGAGGCCGCCGAGTGGAGCCTGAAGGTAGCCCGGTCAGCACGGGAACTGTCTGCAACCGCCATTGAGCGCTTTGACAAGTTCGAAGACGCAAGGCCCGGGTCATCCTGCAAGGACACGTTGCGGCGCGAGCCGGGCCATGCGGAAACCAATCTGTTCCCCAATGCCGGCTCACCCCTGTTCCGCCTGGTCTTTCTGGCGTCGCAAGACCAGCAGGGCTACATGCTGATGCAGCCCTTTGATAGCGTGGGCTGCAACGCCGACGGTGTGTGGGCATTCAAGCCCGCGGCAACGAGCGGCCAGTTCGAAATCCGCCACTACTCGCCACAGGGCCAGTTGCTTCACTTTGTTGCGACCACCCTGCCCGTGGAAAAAGACCAGGGCACCCGGATTGACGTGGACAGCGCCCGCGCGTTGGGCGACACGATGACCTTCAGCGCCGTGGACATCGCAGCCAAGGGGTCGACCTGGAAACGCAAGCTGATGGAGGTTGCGTTCTAGACGGGCTTGCTGTGCAACTGCTACGGCCTTTCAAAGCCGAGCAGGCGTATGGCACCTCGGTAGCGCGAGACCTGGGCAAGGCCATTGACCGCTTGCAAAACCGTGCAGGCTGGCTGGAGCGCTGCATGAAGGCCATGGCCATGCAGCTGCCCAAGGCGGTGCTGTGGCAAAAGGTGCGTGCTTTGCGGCGCATCGTGCCACAGGCGTAAAAGCGCGCTGAAGCACCTACCGCATCTTGCAGTAACCCCACCGGACCACAAGTATTCACCGGCTGGTACCTTCCCACCCATTCCCTTCCACCAACCACCTCTTAAAAACCATGCTATTCAATCCCCTCAAACTCGGCGCACTCACCCTCCCCAACCGCATCCTGCTGGCGCCGCTGACCCGCACCCGTGCCGACGCCGGGCACATGCCCAACGCGCTGATGGCCGAGTACTACAGCCAGCGCGCCACAGGCGGCCTGCTGATTACCGAGTGCACCATGGTGGCGCCCGGTACCTCGGCCTTCATCAACGAGCCCGGCATTTACAACGACGCACAAATCGCCGCCTGGAAAAAAGTGACCGAGGCCGTGCACGCCAAGGGCGGGCGCATCTTCATGCAGATCTGGCACGGCGGGCGCGCCGCGCACCCGGACATGAACGACGGTGCACCCACTGTCTCCAGCAGCGCCACCGCCATTGAGGGCGAGATCCAGACCCCCAAGGGCAAGGTGCCCCACGCCGTGCCGCACGCGCTCACCGCCGAAGAGATTCCGGCCATCGTGGCCGCCTACGCACAGGGTGCCAAGAACGCCATCGCCGCCGGCTTTGACGGCGTGGAAGTGCACGGTGCCAACGGCTACCTGATCGACCAGTTCCTGCGTGACAACCCCAACCAGCGCACCGACGCCTACGGCGGCTCCATGGAAAACCGCGCACGCTTTTTGTTTGAAGTGCTGACCGCGGTCACCGCCGCCATTGGCGCCGACAAAATGGGCCTGCGCCTGTCGCCGGTGAACAGCTACAACAGCATGAAGGACAGCGACCCGGTGGCCTTGACCGGCTTCCTGTGCGAGAAGCTCAACGCGTTCAAGCTGGCCTATCTGCACGTGATGCGCGCCGACTTCTTCGGCGTGCAAAAGGCCGATGTGATGACGGTGGCGCGCGAGAAGTACCAGGGCGTGCTGATCGGCAACATGGGCTACAGCGCCGATGAAGCCGAGGCGGCCATTACCGCGGGCAGGCTCGACGCCGTGGCCTTCGGCACCGCCTTCCTGGCCAACCCGGACCTGCCTGCGCGCATCCAGGCCAAGGCAGCACTGAACACGCCAGACAGCAACACCTTCTACACGCCCGGCGCCAAGGGCTACACCGACTACCCGACGCTGTAAACGGCGCAGTCTGGCAGGCACACGCGTGCTTGTCGGGCATTGCCCACCGTTCGCTGACTGGGCAGACCACTCAGGGCTTTGCGGTATCTGACTTTTTGATACCCCGTATTAACTTCAGGATTCTGTCCAGTGACGATAGCGCAGCATCTGGCGTTTGATCGAACTGCGCACGGATGATCGCCCCGTCAACCGCCAAAGCCAAAGCCTGCGCATCCTGCTTTCGATGCCGGGATGGCGGCAGCAAGTTCGCAATGGCATCTGCCATTTCCTGTTTATGGTTTCGCGTGATCTCTGCGATTTCGGGCAGCGTGCCTCCCAACTCCCCCACGCTGTTGATGAAGGCGCATCCGCGGAAGTTCGCATCACGAAACCATTCAGCCAAAGCCGGCGAGAGCGCCTTGGCGTCGCCGCCGTGGCGATCCAGCGCGTCGATGAACCAAGCCATCCAACGCTGGTGCCGATATTCCAAAAATGCGCGTATGAGATCGTTCTTGCTGGGAAAGTGCCGGTAGAAAGTCACCTTGGTCACACCTGACCCGGCGATTACCCGGTCAATTCCTGTCGCACGAATGCCTTCCCGATAGAACAGGTCGTACGCAGTCAGCAAAATGCGTTCCCGGGCAGGCAGACCGGGCGGCATCGGGGTATCAAACAGTTGCATCCGATGATTGTAGACAGATCTGTCTACTGGTGGTAGATTTCGCATGTAGACAACTCTGTCTACATGCGTCTATCAAGGAGATCATGATGAGCAGCAAACCACCGCTACCACCTTTCACACCAGAAACGGCGACCCGCAAGGTACGCCTGGCCGAAGATGCCTGGAACACCCGCGACCCGGACGTTGTCGTTGGCGTCTATACCGAACAAACCCGATGGCGTAACCGCACTGAATTTCCGGTCGGTCGGGAGCAGGTGCGTCAGTTCCTGCAACGCAAGTGGGCGAAGGAGTTGGACTATCGGCTCATCAAGGAGTTGTGGGCCTGCTCTGCAAATCGTATTGCGGTTCGCTTCGCTTACGAGTGGCACGACGCCTCAGGCCAGTGGTTTCGCTCCTACGGGAACGAGAACTGGGAATTCAATGCGGAGGGTTACATGCAGAGGCGATTTGCCAGCATCAACGACCTGCCAATCAAGGAGGCCGAGCGCAAGTTCTTCTGGGCCTTGGGTCGGCGTCCGGACGATCATCCGGGGTTGGGTGACTTATGACCGCCGTTCACCACCCCGTGGCCGTCCTGGCAAGCGACGTACCTGCACGCTCCACGCCATCAAGTTATCCACCAGAGTTTGCTGTCAAGATGACAGGCCGTGTCAAGCGGGCGCTTGGCGACGTTTTTGCGCTTGGCAACTTTGGTGTCAACCTCACGCGCCTGGCCCCCGGCGCCATGTCTTCGCTACGCCATTCACATAGTCGACAGGATGAGTTTATTTACATTCTGGAGGGGCAGGCCATTCTGCGTACCGACGCGGGAGAAACGCTGCTGACGCCGGGCATGTGTGCGGGCTTTAAAGCCGGAACGGGTGACGCGCACCAGCTTGTTAACCGCAGCACCGTTGACGTGGTGTATTTGGAGGTAGGAGACCGCAGCGCTGGTGATACTGGCAGCTACCCGGATGACGATATCCAGGCGGTGCTCGGTCCCAATGGAAAGTGGCATTTCTCGCACAAGGATGGCAGGTCGTATTAGGTGTGGGTGCATGCCGGCGCCAACCCCAGCGGTGTCGAAAAACATTACAGCGATCCCCATGGCCCAAGGCTTGTGCAAGTCAGGCCCATGAAACCAAACACTATTTTTGTGTGGGCACAGTATTTGCATCCTTTCTCCCGGTAGACCGCGCGATGCAAAAAACCAAGGAGTCAAAGGATGAAACCCACACTTCAAAGCTTGCTCCGGGCAAGCGCCGCGTTGGTCTTCACGGTATTTGCCTGCGCGGCCATGGCCGCGCCCATCACCTACCACTTTGAGGGCTCCATGGGGAGTGGGGACACGGTTCAGGGCCAGTTCAGCTACGACCTTGCGCTGATGCCAACGCCCTTTCGTTTCAACAGCAGCACATTCAGTCAATTCACAGGCGTGCAGCCCGCAGGCCAGCCAGCGCCCCTGACCGTGAGCGGCGCCTTCAGTTCAGGCCTTGCATTCTCGATGGGCTATGGAACAGATTACAACGATGGTGGAGCCAATATCAGCACCGACATTTGTTACGGCGTCCTGTGCTACCTCGGCTTCGGCGCCCACTATGCCGAATACCGGGTGTTTGGCCGGTCGGTTGATGTGGGCGGCACGGCGTCGTTGTTCCAGCTGTACGTGCTGGACGACCTCTCGGACGGCGTTGGCATCTTCCCCGACCCCGCTGGCGGGCTGGACCTTGCCCAGCCCATCAACTGGCTTGCCCCTGGGGCAGCAGCGTATGGAACGATAGGCTTGGGCGGCGTTGGCGACCCAAGCGGCAGCACCTTTTTCGGCCCCAACAGCACATTGGCCAGTTTCACGCTGACCTCGATCTCACAGGTGCCCGAGCCTTCAACGGTTTTGCTGATGCTGGCGGCTGGCCTGGCGCTGCTCGGCGCATCGGCCAGGCGGCGCACAGGGCCATCGGGCCTTAGCTGCCAGCCGCCTTGTTGGGATTGATCAGGTACTTGGTACCGGTCGCGCGTTGACCGTACACGGCGATGGCCTCCGGTTGCAACGCCTCGGCCAGAGAAATCTCTTTCGAGTAGCTGCTGGCAAAGGTGGTCTTCAGTTCCGCCGCCACGCGCTGGCGCAGGGTCTGCGCTGCCTGCTCGCCGATGCGCTGCAAAAACGGAAACAACAGCCAGCCGCCCATGCTCCAGGCAAAGCCGAAGTTGCGCACGAACTCCGTGGGGCCGGTATCCAGGCCGCCGTAGATGTAGACCTGCTTGAGCGTGGTGGAGCCGTAACGGCTGTACTCGGTGGCGGTGCGACTCAAAGCCGCCTCCATGCAGGTCAAAATTTGCCCGGCCAGCTTGCCGCCGCCCGTGGCGTCAAAGGCGATGGTGGCACCCGTGTCCCCCAGCGCCTGGGTCAGGTCCTCCATGAAGGTGGGCCTGGATGCGTCGCACACATGCTTGGCGCCTATGCTTCTGAGCAGAGCCGCCTGTTCAGGTCTGCGCACGATGTTGACCAGGCCAATACCGTCCTTGAGGCAGATCCTGTTGAGCATCTGGCCCAGGTTGGAAGCCGCCGCCGTATGCACCAGGGCAGTGTGGCCCTCGCGCCGCATGGTTTCCACCATGCCCAGCGCGGTGAGCGGGTTGACGAAGCAGGAGGCGCCCTCGGCAGGCAGGGTGCCTGCTGGCAACACCAGGCATTGGTCGGCCTTGATGGCGCGGTACTGCGCGTACATCGCCCCACCCAGCACGGCCACGGTCTTGCCCAGCAGGGCCTGTGCGGCGGCAGACGACCCGGCCGCAACGACGACGCCGGCCCCTTCGTTGCCCACGGGCAGCGATTGGCCCACGCGGGCCGCCATGCCCTTCATCAGGCGCTCGGGTATCTGCAGGGTGACCACCGGGTTGGCGGGCGTGCCCGATGCCTTGGCGGTGCTGAGGTCCGCCGCGCCAAAGAGCAGGCCAATGTCCGACGGGTTGATCGGCGTGGCCTCGATGCGCACCACCACGTCGTCGGGCGCGGGTGTGGGGGTGGGAACGCTCTGCAGCGATAGCTCCAGTTCGCCCGTGGGCTTGACCAGCGAGCGAAGTTGAAGCCCGGTGGGCGTGGGTTGTGTAGGCATGGCAGACTCCGGTGATTGAAATTCATTCTGGCACAGGAGCCTTTAACGGGCTGTGCGACCAGGAATTCCGTTACCTGCATAGAATCCGCAGAACCTTACGCGCGGGTCGGCCGCGTGAACACGTCCACGTCATCAACCCATCAGGAAACCACCATGCCCCAACTCAAACTCTCCTATTTCGACTTTCACGGCGGCCGTGCCGAGCCCGTGCGCCTGGCCCTGGCCATTGGCGGCGTTGCGTTTGAAGACCACCGCTTTACCTTCCCCGAGTTTGCCGAGGTGCGCAAGAGCGTGCCCTTTGGCCAGGTGCCCGTGCTGCACGTGGACGGCGTGCAGGTGACGCAGAGCGACGCCATTCTGCGCTATGCGGGCAAGCTGGCTGGCCTGTACCCCACAGACGCCTACCAGGCCCTGCTGTGCGATGAGGTGGCGTATGTGGTGGAAGAAGCCGGCGTCAAACTGGGCCCCAGCTTCAGCATGAAGGGCGACGAGCAAAAGGCGGCGCGCGTGGCGCTGGTGAACAGCTCCATGCCGGTGTACCTGGGCTGGCTGCAACGCCAGTTGCTGGCGCACGGCGGCGAATACTTTGCCGACACCCGCCTCACCGTGGCCGACCTGAAGGTGTTTGTGGATGTGCGCGGCCTCAACTCCGGCCGCCTGGACCATGTGCCAACCGATCTGGTCGAACAGGTGGCCCCGGCGCTCAACGCCCACATGCAGCGCATCGCCCAGACCCCGGCCGTGGCGCAGTACTACGCCAAGTTCGGCGTTTAAAAAAGCCAGGGGCCTGCGGGCCCCTTTTCTTTGCACTGACCCGGCTTTGCCATGACCACACCCGCACCGAAAAAGGCTAGCCGGTAATGATGGGCCGCAGGGCCTCGACTTCGTCGACCAAAAAGTCAAACAGCGCTGCCACGCGCGGCGTGTGCCGCAGCTCCGCCGTGGTGAGCACACGCCAGATGCGGGCCAATTCGGGTATGGGGCCCAGCACCCGCACCAGGTCGGGTTCGGCGTCACCCAGCGCGGTGGGCAGCGCCGCCAGGCCGACGCCCGCCTTCGCGGAGTAGACCAGCCCCAACACGCTGTTGTTGCGCGCCACCAGATGGGCCTTGGGCGCCACCTGCTGCAGCCACGTGGCGGCACGGTGCGTGGCCATGGTGTCGTCAAAGCCTACCCAGTCGTGGCGTTCCAGGTCTTCCACGCTGTCGGGCTGGCCACGCCGCGCAATGTACTTGGGGCTGGCGTAAACCGCCCACAACGAGTCGCCCACCTTGCGCCCAACCAGTGCGTTGTCGTGCGTGTCGCCCGAGCGCAGCGCGATGTCGACTTCGCCCTTGGCAAAGTCGAGGTACTTGTCACTGGTCACAAACTCCACCTGCAGCCCCGGATAACGCGCACGAAAACGGTCCAGCAGCGTGGAGTTGCTGATGCGGTACACCAGTGGTTCCGGGCAGGTCACCCGCACCACGCCGGTCACATCGCGCTGGAAGGTCTCGACGTGCTGGTTCAGCGCCACCACCGCCTGCTCTACCTGCTGGGCCAGGGGCAGCAACTGCTCGCCAAACGCCGTCAACCGGTAGCCGCTGGGCTGGCGCTGCACCAGGGCCTGCCCCATGCAGCGCTCCAGCTCGACCAGCCGGCGCTGCACGGTGGACTGGTTGACACCCAGCGCACGGCTGGCCGCGGCGCTGCTGTGGTGGCGCGCCACGGCCAACAGGTATTTGAGATCGTTCCAGTCGAACATGGGCGGGCAATAGGGGCAGCAGGGCTATGCAGTTTTGCGACCCCATTATGCGTGTCTGTGCCTTGTGGTGCACGGGCCCGCTACCTAGACTGGCCCTGCACAGTTGCTTTGACCAACACACACCAGGAGCCCGCCATGACCACCCTTTCCTCTCCCGTTTCTGCCCCTATCACCAGCCCCACGACCGCGCCGGACCAGCAGGCATTCAAGGCCGCTATGCGCGAGCAGTGGGACCGTTCTGCCACCGGCTGGAACCAGCACACCGAGACTATTCGCGCCTGGCTGCGCCAGCCCACCGACGCGATGCTGGACATGGCCGGCATTGGCCCCGGCGCCGCGGTGCTGGATGTGGCCGCCGGTGCCGGTGACCAGACGCTGGACATCGCCCGGCGCGTGGGGCCAACGGGCCGCGTGCTCGCCACCGACCTGTCACCGGCCATTCTGAGGCTAGCCCTGCAAAACGCCCAGCGCAGTGGCTTGCGCAACGTGCAGACCCTGGTGGCCGATGGCGAAGATCTGGCAGTACAGCCCGCCAGCTTTGACGCCGTGGTGTGCCGACTGGGGCTGATGTTTTTTCCAGAACCGCTGCAAGGGCTGCGCGGCATGCACCGCGCACTGCGTGCGGGCGGCGGCATTTGCACCCTGGTGTTCTCGCGCCCGGAACGCAACCCCTGCCTGGGCATTCTGATGTCCACGGCCCTGAAGCATGCGAGCCTGCCGGCGCGCGACCCGTTTACGCCGGGTGGCCTGTTGAGCCTGGGCAAGCCGGGTCTGACCGATGTGCTGTTCCGTGCGGCGGGTTTTCAGGACATCGCCACCACCGCCATCGACGCACCCTTTCACCTGCCAACGGCGCGCCACTACCTGGACTTCGTTCGCGCGTCGGCCAGCCCGATCCAGCAAATCCTGGGTCGACTGTCGCCCCAAGCCGCCGATGCCGCCTGGGCGGACATGGAGGAGCGTTTGGGCGTTTTCACCACGGCCAGCGGCTGGGTCGGCCCGAACGAACTGCTGCTGACGGCGGCGCGGCGTTAAACTGAAGGTGCTGACAGATTTGCTACGCTTTTAGTAGCTGTCTGCGGTTATTCCACGGGGGCTGGAGGCCAATTTAATGCGAGAAACATGACCACCAACTGGTACGAACGCCACATCCTGCCCACCGCCTTGGACATGGTCTGCGGCATGCCCATGATGGGGCGCATGCGCCAGTTGGTGGTGCCACGGGCGCAGGGGCGCGTGCTGGAGGTGGGCATTGGCACCGGGCTGAACATGCGCTATTACGACAAGAGCCGTGTCACCCACATCACGGGACTGGACCCTGCGCTGCAACTCCATCCGCTGGCCCAGGAGCGCATTGCGCAGGCCGGCCTGCCGGTGGATCTGGTGGGGCTGTCGGCGGAGCAAATTCCGTTGCCCGACGCCAGCTTCGACACCGTGCTCATCACCTACACGCTGTGCACCATTGCCGATCCGCATGCAGCGCTGCTGGAGATGCGACGCCTGCTGGCGCCCACCGGCAAGCTCCTGTATTGCGAGCACGGACGCGCGCCCGATGCGTCGGTGCAGCGCTGGCAACAACGGTTGCAACCCGTATGGGGCCCATTGGCGGGCGGCTGCCAGCTGGGGCGCGACATTCCAGCGCTGCTGAGTGCAGCGGGCTTCACCCTGCCCGACCTGCAGACGCGCTACCTGCCCGGGCCGCGGCCATTCACATTCCACTACTGGGGTGAGGCGCTGGCCAGCATCCACTCATAAAAAATACTTACCCCTGCGTGTTGTGGGCTAGGCTGTTGATAAACGTGTTCATAAGTCGCCAAAGCCGCGCCAGCCTTGGCACTCCAAGCCCTGCCTTGTTTTTAAGCGACTGGGCATTGCGCAATTTTTCCCCATTCCGAATGTGTTAAGCCGCTGGGCATAGACATGGTCTGGAAGCTGCTGGACTGACGCCAATGCCGTCACAATGTGTGCCGTGCCCACACTCACCCTCACCCCCGTCAATGCCAATGTGCACAGCGTGCACTTGAGCGATGGCACCCACGTGGGCAACCTCAAGCGCATTGGCACGGTCTGGAAATTCAAGGCCATTGGCTACGATGAATCGGGTGCGGTGATTCCCGGCGGCGGCCCGTTCACCGACCGGCACAACACGGCGTTTGCCGAACCCGATGCCCGTGAAGTCAGCGCCCGGTTGGGCCAGCAGGCATGAACCCCGCGATGCCATTCACCCGGCTCGGCCGCAACGCAACCCGCTGGCTTGGCTGCGTGTTGGCCGGGCTTGCTCTTTGCGCCAGCGTAGCAGCCGCCAGCGCTGACGAAACGCCGCTGCGCATAGGCTCCAAGCGTTTCACCGAGTCCTACATCCTGGCTGAACTGCTGGCACAGCAAGCGGCGCCCCACGAGCGCACCGCGCCGCAGGTGCGCCAGGGCTTGGGCAATACCGCCATCGTCTACGAGGCGCTGCGCGCGGGGCAGATTGATGTGTACCCCGAATACGCAGGCACCATCAGTCAGGAGATTTTGAAGAGCAGCGCGCCCATGACTCTGGCACAGATGCACCAGGCCCTGGCCCCTTCGGGTTTGGGCGTGGCCATTGCGCTGGGCTTCAACGACGGCTACGCGCTGGCCCTGCGCGCGGCTGACGCCCGGGCCCTGGGCATCAACAGCCTGAGTGATCTGGCACGCCACACCGAACTGAAGCTGGGCCTGTCCAACGAGTTCATGGGCCGCGCCGATGGCTGGCAGGGATTGGCCCGCCGCTATGGCCTGCAGCAGGTTCCCGTGGGCCTGGACCATGGCCTGGCCTATGACGCCATAGGCTCCAGACAGGTTGACGTCATCGACATCTACACCACCGATGCCAAGATCGATTTCCTGGGCCTGCGCGTGCTGGTGGACGACCAGCACTACTTTCCGCGCTACGACGCCGTGGTGCTGTACCGGCTGGATGTGCCCACCCGCCATCCCCGGGCCTGGGCGTCCCTGCAAACGTTGAGCGGCCGGGTCGATGAGGCCATGATGATTGCGATGAACGCCCGCGCCGAACTCAAAGGCGTGGCCTTTGACGTGATTGCGCGGGACCAGCTGGCAGCGCTCAAAAGTTCGGCACCCCGTGCAGACGCCGGCCCCGACGCCGCCCAACGCGGCTTCTGGGCCAAGCTGTTTGCGCCCGACACCGTGCGCCTGGCCAGCCAGCACCTGATGCTGGTGGCGGTGGCCGTCGCGCTGGCCACCGTGCTGGGCGTCCCGATCGCCGTGTTGACCATCCACCATCCGCGCCTGAGTGCACTGGTGCTGGGGGCCACGGGCCTGCTGCAAACGGTGCCTGCCATCGCCATGCTGGCGGTTTTGATCTCGCTCCTGGGTGCCATTGGCACCCTGCCCGCGCTGATCGCGCTGACGCTGTATGCGTTTCTGCCCATCATGCGCAACACCGCAGCCGGCCTGGGCCAGGTGCCCGATGGATTGCGCTTGGCCGCCAAGGCACTGGGGCTTTCTGCGCGGCAAAGCTTGCGCCACATCGAGCTGCCCCTGGCGCTGCCAACCATCGTGGCGGGTGTGCGCACCGCCACCGCCATCGCGATTGGCACCGCCACCATTGCGGCGTTTGTGGGCGCGGGTGGTTTTGGTGAACGCATCGTCACCGGCCTGGCCTTGAATGACCGTGACCTGCTGTTGGCCGGCGCCCTGCCCGCCGCGCTGCTGGCATTTTTGAGCGAAGCCCTGTTTGAGTGGCTGGAGCGACGGTTGCGCCGGCGCGGCTGACGCACCCGACTCCTAATTTGCTACGCTTTTGATAGCTTCTTACGCACATTCCACGGGGGCTAGAGCCCCATAGAGCCCCTAATTCTGCGCCAATCGCACCGGCGGCAGCCGTGACACCACCGCCCGGTCGGCGCGATTGGGTTAACCTCGCCGCCTTAGCTACCAAGGAACGCCATGAAAAAACTCAACGTCACCATCCAGTTGGAAATGTCCGTCCCCGATGACTGGGAACTGGTCACCACGTCTGAAGGCGGCCACGTCGTGAAGCTCCCCAACAACCAGTTTCTGGACCTGGCCATCGAGCCGCTGTTTGCCAGCAACCCCGAAGAGACCTGGAGCAGCAGCGAGGACGATGACACCTTGAACGACATCCTGGACATGGTGGAGAGCGAAGCCGTGACCTACGAATTCGTCACCCACTGAAGCACCCGGGAGCCCCCATGGCATTACGCTGGCGCCACATTGAACGCCACCGCACAGACCGCGTGGGCTGGCTGCGTGCGGCCGTGCTCGGCGCCAACGACGGCATCGTCTCCACCGCCAGCCTGGTGCTGGGCGTGGCCGCCGCCAGTGCCAGCCATGCCAGCATCTTGCTGACCGGCATTGCGGGGCTTGTGGCGGGAGCCATGTCCATGGCCGCGGGCGAATACGTCTCCGTGCATTCACAGGCCGACACCGAGGCCGCCGACCTGGCGCGCGAACAAGCCGAGCTCAACGCCGACCCGGCCGCAGAACTGCGCGAACTCGGTGCGATTTATGTGGACCGCGGGCTTGACCCCGCCCTGGCACAACAGGTGGCCCAGCAGCTGACGCAACACGACGCCCTGGGCGCCCACGCGCGTGACGAGCTGGGCATCTCCGAAACCCTGAGCGCGCGGCCCGTACAGGCCGCGTTGGCATCGGCCGCCAGCTTTGCGGCGGGCGCCCTGCTGCCGCTGACCGTGGTTGCGTTCGCGCCCGCACCGGGCCTGATCGTGTGGGTAGCGGTCACGTCGCTCGCGTTCCTGGCCCTGCTGGGAGGCCTCGCGGCCCAGGCCGGCGGCGCCAGCGTGATGATGGGCGCATGGCGGGTCAGCTTCTGGGGTGCGCTTGCCATGGCGCTCACGGCCGGCGCAGGCTTGCTGTTCGGAGCACAATGACCAGCCCCCAATGGTTTCTTCTGATCGGCGCCCTGCTGCTGGTACGGGGCCTGACAACCACGCTGCTGCAGCGCTTGCCGGTGACGGCGGCCATCATCTACCTGGGCGTGGGCTTGCTGGTCGGGCCCAGCGGGCTCAACCTGTTCCACTTCAACCCGCTCAAGGAGTCCGCACTGCTGCAGGCGCTGACCGAAGTGGCGGTGCTGATTTCGCTGTTTTCTGCCGGCGTCAAGATGCCGGGCACGTTCACGTTTGCACGCTGGCGCGCGCCCATGCTGCTGGCCACCGTATCCATGGTGCTGACCGTGGCACTGGTGACCGCCTTTGCCGTTTTTGTGCTGGGCCTGCCGCTGGGTGCGGGTGTGCTGCTGGGCGCCATCGTGGCGCCGACCGACCCGGTGCTGGCCACCGATGTGCAGATTCGCCACCCGGGCGACCGTGACCAGTTGCGCTTCACGCTGACCTGCGAGGCGGGCATGAACGACGGCAGCGCCTTCCCGTTTGTGATGCTGGGCATGGGACTGCTGGGGCTGCATGAGCTGGGTGATTCCGGCCTGCATTGGGTGGTGGTGGAGGTGCTGTGGGCCACCTTGGGTGCGGTGGCCATCGGCGTAGCGGCCGGGGTGGCGCTGGCCCGCCTGGGCTGGCTGCTGCGCCGCCCGCCCCACAGCCATGCGTTGATGGACGATTTTCTGGGGCTGGGGCTGATCGGTGTGGTCTATGGCCTGTGCGTCATGGTCGACGCCTGGGGCTTTCTGGCCGTTTTCTTTGCCGCGGTGGCCTTGCGCCAGACCGAGCAAAAGCTGGCCAGGAAAAACCAGCCCGTTGGCGACGGCGAACCGCTGCCAACGGTCAGCGAAGGCTCGCTGGTTTTCAAGGAGCATCTGGAGCGCCTGTCCGAGATGGTGCTGGTCATCCTGCTGGGCGGCACGCTGTTTCTCAACTCATGGACCTGGGAGGCGGTAGCCCTGAGTCTGTTTCTGTTTTTGGTGGCGCGCCCGCTCAGTGTGCTGGTCGGCTTGTGGGGGACCGGCACGCCGTGGCAGATTCGCGGTCTGGCGGCCTGGTTTGGTGTGCGCGGGGTGGGCTCGCTCTACTACCTGATGTACGCCATCCAGCACGGCCTGCCCGAACCACTGGCGCTGCAACTGATTCAGCTCACGCTGATTGTGGTGACACTGTCCATCCTGCTGCACGGCACCAGCGTGAAGCCGCTGCTGGCCCTGTTCTGGCGGCGTGGCAAATAAGCGCACGGCACAGAAACCCAAAAAAATACTTACCCCTGCGGCCTGTGGGCTAGGTTGTGGATAAGCGTGTTCACAAGCCGAAAAGGCCGCGCCAGCCTTGGTTCTGCAGACCGTGCCTTGTTTTGTTTTTAGGCAGCGCTGCCTGGCGCGCTTTTTTGCCGATGGGAGTGTGCTAGGGCTGGCAAAAATACCATCAAAAAACCGCTCGCAAAAAGTTCTTGATGGCGCAATGCATGGCGAACCCAGACAATTCGCAAGCCACGCACAAATAAACAAAAAAAAATACTTACCCAAATCCTCTGTGGGCTAGGTTGTGGATAAGCATGTTCAAAAGCCAACGAGGGCGCGCCAGGCTTGGGCTGGAACACCGTGCCTCGTATTTAGGCAACTCGGCATTTCGCAATTATTCGCTGTTCAAAGTGTGCTAGTGCGCAAAGTCCCTGGCCAGTTGATCGGGTGTCAATTTGGCCGCCAGTTGCGCGGCGTCAAACTTCAGGCCCCGCTGGATGCGCGCCCTGGTCTCGGCCACGCTCATGGGGGGCAGGCTGGTGCCGGGCACCGGTGGCCCTGGACCCGCCCCGCTATGATGACCGACAAACCATTCCAACAGGAGACATGCCATGGCCCAACCGAGTTCAAATCGCCGACTTCTTCTTGCCGGCGCCGCCGCGTTGCTGGCGTTGACCAGCGCCGGTGCCCACGCACAGGCTGCATGGCCCAACAAGCCGGTGCGCATTGTGGTGCCCTTTGCCCCCGGCGGCACCACCGACATCCTGGCGCGCGCGGTGGCCCCCGAATTGTCCAAAGCCTTTGGCCAGCAATTTGTGGTGGACAACAAGCCCGGTGCCGGTGGCAACCTGGGTGCTGACGCGGTGGCCAAATCGCCAGCCGATGGCTACACCCTGCTCATGGGCACGGTAGGTACCCACGGCATCAACCGAGCGCTCTACCCCAAGCTGCCCTTCGACCCATTCAAGGACTTTGCGCCCATCACCCTGGTGGCCAGCGTGCCCAATGTGATGGTGGTCAACGCCGACGCTGCGCGCGCCAATGGCATCAACACGGTGCAGGATTTCATCAAGCTGGCCAAGTCCAGGCCGGGCAAACTGAATATGGCGTCCAGTGGCAACGGCACCTCCATCCATCTGGCGGGTGAGTTGTTCAAGAGCCAGACCGGCATCTTCATGACGCACATTCCCTACCGCGGCTCCGGCCCGGCGCTGCTGGACCTGGTGGGTGGGCAAGTGGACGTGATGTTTGACAACCTGCCCTCGGCCATGCAGCTCATCAAGAGCGGCAAGCTCAAGGCGCTGGCCGTGACCAGTGCCACGCGATCCGGCGCCCTGCCCGACGCACCCACCATCGAAGAGGCCGCAGGGCTCAAAGGCTTTGAGGCCACCAGCTGGTTTGGCCTGCTGGCCCCGGCGGGAACGCCGCCCGACATCGTCAACCGCGTGCAGCAGGAAGTGGCGCGCGCGCTTGCCAGCCCCGCCATCAACGAGAAAATGCTGGCCCAGGGCGCCATACCCAGTGGCAACACGCCGGCCCAATTTGCCAGCCTGATCGAGAGCGAGCACAAGAAGTGGGCGCAGGTGGTCAAGGTGTCTGGCGCGCGCGTGGACTGATGCCGGATAGTCAGTGGATGGCCACGCGACGGACTGCCTTGCTGGGTGCCATGGGCCTGCTGGCGCTGCCCGCATCAGCCCTGGCCGCGGCCAGCAGCACGCAGCATGTCCCCGATGTCTGGCCACAAGCCTCTCAAGTCCCCGGTGGCGTTGCCCGCCTGGCGCTGGGTCCGGCGACCACACGACCGCTGGCGCTGGCAGGCGATGTGCCCTTGCTGGTGCTGGGCGATGCCAAGGAGTGGACCGCGCTGGTGGGCATACCGCTGGCCACCCAACCGGGGCCGGCGCGTATTGCGGTGCAGCTGGCAGGTGGCGGCCAGCGGCAAGTGGACTACACCGTGTCACCCAAGCGCTATCTGGTGCAGAAGTTGAACGTGGCGCCGGGCACGGTGGACTTGTCCAGCGAAGACCAGGCGCGCTATGAGCGCGAGCGCGTGCACCTGGCCTCCGTGATGGCCACCTTCAGCGAACCCTTGCTGCAAGCATCCCTGTTGCGCATGACGGTGCCTGTGCCGGGGCGGCGCTCCAGCTCCTTTGGACTGCGCCGGGTGTTCAACGGGCAATCGCGCAATCCGCACAGCGGCATGGACATCGCGGCCAGCACGGGCACACCCGTGCTGGCGCCGCTGCCGGGGCGTGTCATCGACACCGGCAACTATTTCTTCAACGGCAACACGGTCTGGCTGGACCATGGCGGCGGTCTGCTGAGCATGGTGTGCCACCTGAGCACCATCAGCGTCAAGGCCGGCGATGTGCTCAACACCGGTGCGCCCATGGGTGCCGTGGGCGCCACCGGCCGCGCGACGGGGTCGCACCTGCATTGGGGTGTGGTGCTGAACCGGACCCTGGTGGACCCGGCGTTGTTTTTGGGGGCTTGAGTCGCTGGTGCCGGGTTCCGGTGTGCCTATTGCGATCATCCCCGCGTAAGAATGGCTAGGCCGTGTGCACGGGAATCACCATCCCCGGGTTTTGAAGCCAGACGTCGAAGGGTATGGCCATGTCCATCACGAAGCGGTCTCCCCGGTACCAGAAACGGCCCGCCAGTACGATCCGACCCTGCGGGTCCAGCACCAGGCGTTTCATGTGCGCGATGGGTGTGGCAAAGGGGCAGTCCAGAGCGCGGGATATGACCAGGTCGGCGGGTGCCACGCCGAGCGTCTGGCGGACCTGTGACATCCGCTGCGGTGCGTGCTGACTCAGCAGCCAGGCGATCTTGTGGAGCCTTTCCGCACCCCGCGGGAACAGGGCGCGAATCTCGCTGGCAACATAAATTTCCACCAGGCAGAACACCTCACCGGCGTTGATGTGCCGTTTGCGCATGAAGTCATAGTCGCCATATCCCGGGTGCGAACCCAGCAGGGATGCCGGCAGCGGGATGCGCCGGCGTTGCTGCATCAGCTCGATGCGAAGATCTTCGGCGCCTGGATTGTTGATGGCATCGCGCAGTCCCTGGTCCATTTCGGCGCCCAGGCCTGGTGGTTGATCGGCCACAAACGTGCCGCGTCCCCTGGCGCTGGTAATGAGGCCCTCGCGTGCCAGCACGCCATAGGCCTGGCGAACCGTGATGCGCGCCACACCATGGCGCTCTGCCATCTCGGCAACCGTGGGCAGACGGTCCCTGGCCTTGAGCACGCCTTGGTGGATCTGGTGCCGCCACAGGCTGGCGAGTTGCACGTACTGGGCAACCCCGGTGTTGATATCGCGAGGCATGGACAACAGGGCCGGGTCAATTCATCTCGATGTTCAGGTTCTTGATGAATGGCACCCAGCGTGCACGCTCACTCTGACCGAATTTGTCGGCCTGTGCCGGACTGGTGGGGCCGAGGTTGTCGGCACCGCCTTGCGCCAGCCGGCTGGTGAATGCAGGAAGGGCAAGGGCCTTGTTCAGGGCGGCGTTGAGCTTGTCAATGATGGCTTGTGGCGTCTTTGCCGGCGCGAAAAGTGCATTCCAGGTGTAGGCGCTGTAGTCTGACAGGCCCGATTCCTCGAACGTGGGTACCTGCGGCGCTACGGGGTTGCGCTCACTGCGGGACACGGCCAACAGGTGCACCTTGCCCTGCTGCGACAGCGGCAGCCCGGTAACAAAACCGTCAAACAGCAAGTCCACATGACCACCCGCCAGATCGACCAGCGCCTGGCCGTTACCCTTGTACGGTACGTGCAACAGAGAAATGCCCGCCGCCTTGGCAAACGCTTCGCCGACGATGTGGCTGATGGACCCGGGGCCGGCAGAACCATAGGTCACCTTGCCGGGGTTCGCCTTGGCATAGTTGATTACTTCACCCAGGGTCTTTGGCATTTGGTTATTCGCCAACAGCACCATGGGCGTGCGCGCTACCAGTCCAATCGAACGCAGGTCGCGCTCCACATCAAAGGGCAAGGTCTTGAACTGCCCGACATTCATGACCATCTGCGAACTGGTGCCCAGCCCGATGGTGTAGCCGTCCGGCGCAGCCTTGGCCACCACGTCGGTTCCCAGAGAGCCCCCGCCTCCGGGGCGGTTCTCCACAACCATGCTTTGCCCCAGAATGGTGGCCATGTGCTGCGCCAGTTCACGGGCGATGATGTCGTTGCCACTGCCTGGACCGAAGGCCACGATCAGTTTGACGGGCTTGTTCGGATACTCCTGGGCCACGGCTGCGGGAGCGAACAGTCCTGTGGTAGCTGCCGCAAGGCATACGGCCAGGCCGAGCCTGCGGGTGCGATCGATCACGGGGTTCATAGCGGTCTCCTTCAGAAAGATTGAAATTCCTGCACTGCGCTCATGCCGTGTCGCCCGGGGGCTCGCACTCACGCACCGCACCGCCGGCGATCAGGGTGTTGATGCGGTCTTCGCTGTAGCCCAACTCCTGCAGCACGGCGCGGCTGTGTTCCCCCAACCTGGGCGCCGGTGTCGGCGTGCCGGGCGGTGTTGCCGACCACTCGCTGGGTACGGCCGTCTGGCGCACGGTACCCACATGCGGATGCTCTACTTCACTGAAGAACCCGATGTCGGCCAGGTGTGGGTCGTCCAGTACGGACTCAAAGGTATGTACCGCACGCACGGGAATATCAGTGTCTGACAGCAGGACCTGCAACTCGGCGGTGCTGCGTTGGGCGATCTCCCCGGACACCAGGGCATAGAGCGCCGAGATATTCCGGGTGCGCTCTCCGATACTGGCAAACCGCGGATCGGTATCAAACAGCGAGGCCCGCCCGATGGCCTTGAGAAAGGCGCGCCACTGCGCGTCCGTGTAGATCAGGCAGCAGACATGGCCATCGCGTGTGGCATAGGGCCTGCGGTCAGGAGAGAGCAGGCGCGGATACCCGAAACCCCCTTGTGCCGGAACAAAGGTGTGACCATAGAGGTGGTCGCCCATCACTTGCGGCAGCAGGGTTTCAAACATGGGCACGTCAATGCGCTGCCCACGCCCCGTCTTTTCCCTGGCGTACAGGGCTGCGCACACGACGCCAAAGGCGTACTGGCCCACCATGCGATCGGCCACCGCGAAGGGCAAATAGCGGGGGATGTCGCCACTACTCTGGGCCATGGCATGGGGCAGTGCACAGACGGCCTGAATGAGGTCGTCAAACGCGGCCTCGCCCGCGTAGCGCCCGCGCTCGGAAAAACCGAACATGCCCAGGTAGATGAGACGCGGATTGAGTTCAGCCAGTGTGTCGTAGTCCAACCCCAGGCGGCGCATGGCGGCAGGACGCACGTTGTAGGTCAGCACATCGGCATCCCGCAGCAAGTCTTTGAGCGCGTTCAGGCCTTCGGGATTTTTGACATCGATGGCCACGCTGCGCTTGTTGCGGTTCAGGTTCAGATAGAGCGGGCCCAGGCCCTGCTGGCCCTGCGGCCCTATGCCACGCAGCACATCGCCGGCAGGTGCTTCCACCTTGATGACATCCGCACCCAGGTCACCCAGCATCTGGGTGGCAGACGGCCCCATCACCACCGACGTCATGTCGATGACACGGACGCCGCTCAGGGCGCCGGATCGAACCGAGGAGTTGGTTTTCATTTACTATCCAATAAACCTATTTATAGAACTAATGCGCATGGTAGCGAGATTGAGCCGTTGTGTGTTCGCTCTCGCATCCGTGCTTTCCCTTAAGCCAGGAGACTTGTCAATGCCACACATGAAATTGAAAGAGGGCCACCGGGTGGTGGTGCGTGCCTTTGCCGAGGACCCCGTCGATGCACTGGAGAACTACCTCTCGCTGGAGCCCATGGCGGCGCCGGACCCATCCGCGCTGCAAGCACATGAGGCACTGATTGAAATCAAAAGTTGCGCCGTGGGCTGGGTGGACTTGCTGATGACCAGCGGTCAATACCAGCACATGCCCAAGCCACCCTACACGCCAGGCCTGGAATTCAGCGGCGTTGTGGTCGCTACCGGTTCAGGGGCGCGACTGACGGGCGCGGCGGTGGGTGACCGTGTCGTGGTTGATGGCCTGCTGGTGGGGCCGCGCTCCAGTGGCGCCTACCAGTCGCAAGGCGGCTTTGCCAGCTATGCAGTCGTTCCCGGCGATGCCATTCACCGCATACCGGAACAGTTTTCCTTTGACGAGGCCTGTTGCCTGCTGGGCAACTACGAGACGGCCTACCACTGTCTGGTCACCCGCGGGCAGTTGACCGCAGGCGAAACGGTATTGATCCTCGGGGCGACAGGCTCCACCGGACTGGCTGCCGTGCATGTGGCCAAGTTGATGGGCGCCACCGTGATTGCTGCGGGGCGGTCCGATTCCAAATTGGAGCTGGTGAAGGCCCAGGGGGCAGACCATGTGATCAATATTGCGAACCCGGACGGCAGCCCCGGCGTGCGCACATTCAGGGACGATGTGAAGGCCTTGACCGGCGGGCGCGGCGTGGATGTGGTCTATGACGGTGTGGGGGGAGACGTGTCGCTGGAGAGTCTGCGCTGCGTGGCCTTTGGTGCACGGTTCCTTATCGTCGGTTGGGCATCGACACCGGCCGTCGCCAACGGCAAAGGCCAGCGCGGTGCCCCCAATGCCAACCGGTTGCCAACCAACCTGATCATGATGAAAGGCCTGTCGGTGCTGGGCAGTCCCATGGTGATCAGTACGGAGCACGATCCGTCCATCCGCGCGCCCCGGCTGGCGCGCATCCTGCAATGGGTTCACGAAGGACGGCTCAGGCCCTACGTGTCGCACGTGTACCCCATGCATGATTTCAAGGAAGCGATGCGGGCCAAGTGGCGCGGTGACATTGTTGGCGGCTGTGTGTTGCATCCCTGAATGCACCCGAGGAGCCTGTGGCAACCGACCGGGAGCGTCTGAAAGCGCCGAGCCGACGAGCCCGCCCAAGCCTGCTGACCTAGAATGAAAATTCGTTTCGTCGCATCTCCCCCACATTCCCCCCATTGGATTTCCCCATGAACCCCTTCTCCCGTTTCGGTCAATCCATTGGACAGCGCATGTTTGGCACGCTGGCGCTGGTGCTGGTGCTTTCGCTCACGGGGTCGGGCATAGGGTGGTGGTCGCTCAATAGCATCGCGCAGCAAACCGCTGAAATGATGGGCACTGCCCTCGCCACGGAGCGGACGGCTTCAGACTGGTACCGCAATGTGACCAATGGCGTGCAGCGAACCAGCGCTATCGCCATGAGTTCGGATACGTCGCTGGCTGACTTTTTTGCCGCAGAGGCAGCCGCTTCCACCAAGCAATCCAGCGAATTGCAAAAACGCCTGGAGACCTTGACTGCGACGCCGGATGAAAAAACCCTGTTTGATGAAATCGGTGTCCATAGAAAGGCTTACTTGACGGGGCGCGACACGGTGTCGGTGGTCAAGAAGGAGGGCGACATGCTCAAGGCGCGCAAAATCTTTGACGAGCAATTTGTCCCTGCGGCTGCCAAATTCCAGGATTCGCTCAAACGGATGGTCGAGATGCAGCGCAAGAAGATCGACGAGTTGGCCGCGAGCGTTGACCAGGCCAACCACTCGGCGCGCATGGCGCTCATCGTGTTTGGCTTGAGTGCGGTCGGTGTAGGTCTTTTCCTGTCGCTGTGGCTGACCCGCAGCATCACACGCCCGCTGCAGCAGGCGGTGGACGCCACCAACCGGATTGCGGCCCTTGATCTGACTGAGCGCGTGCAAGGCCATGACCGGGATGAAACGGGGCGGCTTTTGGGCGCCCTGGGGGCCATGCAGCAGTCACTGCAGACCTTGGTGTCGCAAGTCAGGGCTTCTACCGACAGCATCAGCACCGCTTCCGCAGAAATTGCCACCGGCAACCAGGATTTGGCCAATCGCACCGAGCAAACGGCGTCCAGCCTGCAACAGACGTCGTCGTCGATGGAACAACTCACCGGCACGGTGCGTCAGTCGGCTGACTCGGCCCGCACAGCCAATCAGCTCGCCGCTTCGGCGGCCAGTGTGGCCACCCGCGGTGGCGCGGTGGTGTCGCAGGTGGTGAAAACCATGGACGAGATCAACGCCAGTTCAAGAAAGATCTCCGACATCATCAGTGTGATTGACGGTATTGCCTTCCAGACCAACATCCTGGCCTTGAATGCTGCGGTCGAAGCCGCGCGTGCGGGCGAGCAGGGACGCGGCTTTGCGGTGGTGGCATCCGAGGTACGCAGCCTGGCCGGCCGTTCGGCCGAAGCGGCCAAGGAGATCAAGTCCCTAATCAACACCAGCGTTGACAAGGTGGATGCGGGTTCGCGTCTGGTGGGGGAAGCGGGCACCACCATGAACGAAATCGTTGCGTCCGTCCAGCGGGTCTCCGGCATCATTGGCGAGATTGCGGACGCCGCAGCGGAACAATCCGGCGGTATTGCGCAGATCAATGCAACGGTGGGCCAGCTCGATCAAATGACGCAACAGAATGCGGCCCTGGTTGAGGAAGGCGCGGCAGCCGCAGAAAGCCTGAAGGATCAGGCAGCACGGCTGGCCACGGTCGTCTCGAAGTTCAAGCTCGCCGACGGCGGTGCTTGAGTTTTGCTACGCTATTGATAGCTGCCTGTGCACATTCCACGGGAGCTACAGGCCGATTTCAACAGAATCCCTCTCGTGGAAGGCCTTGCCGCACTGCGGCTAGTTGCCGTAGAAAGGCGGCGTCAGGCTCTTCTGCCCCGAAACAATGTAGTACGTGCGCACGGCCCTGCCATCACGGTAGATGTTGACCGCCTTGCTGCGCGCGGCCGAGGCAAAGTAATCGCCATTGGGGCCGATGAAATCGTCTTTGCTCCACACGTACAGCCGCTCCTTGTCTGGAAACTCTTTTGAGCCGCTCCACAGATTGAACTGGCTCGGCCGGGTGATGCGCGCCGTCTGCGCCTGCAGGCTGGTCTGGGTGTAGTAGATGATTTCAGCACTGAGCTGGTGGGACGGCGTGACCGCAAACTGCTTGTCGGGGTATTTCTTCAACTCGTTCCCCAGATCGCGCCAGCCGTGGAACTGGTTGGTTGCATCGGCAACGGCCAGTGCCTCCGAGAAGCGGGCCAGCGGAATCAGGTTGAATTGCGCATGCAGCGACGTAATGGTCGACAGAGCCAGGCTGGACAGCACCGCGACCGACCACACCGCCCGTCGCATTTTTGAATACCTCTCAAAACAGTATTGGGTCACCAGGATACTGAACGTGACATAGGCAAAGGCCGGCCAGTTGGGGCTGGCCACTTTCCTGAAGGAGGAAATGCCAAAGAACACAATGATGGGAATGGCGGTGGATATGAGTAACAGGGTTTGCTTGTCTCGGCGATACAGGCCCACCAAAGCCGCGTACAGGCCCAGCAGCCAGACGATGGGACCGGTGACAAGCGCTTGCCCGCCAATGTATTCGGCCACCCTGCCCCACGAATAGCCCTCACCGCCCAGGCCGTTCCTGAACTGGAATGCAAAAGAGACCCAATCGTGGCGGCTGTTCCAGTACACCACGGGCAGAAAGCAGATAAATCCAATCAGCAGGGACACATAGGGATACCGGGTTGTGAGCCATCGGCGGTCATCGGTCATCACCAGGTAGATGAAGAAGCACGGAATCATCAAGATAGCGGTGTACTTCGACAGCAGCGCCAAGCCGAACGTCACGCCCAGCACGTACCAGAGCCAGGTTTTACCGCTGCGCATGGTCTGCCAGAAGACATAAATGCCGAGTGCCCAGAACAGCAGAACCGGTATGTCCGGGGTCATCACAATCAGGCCCAGCGTGGTCAGCGGGTAGGCGTTGAACAGGATGACGCTGCCCGCTGCCACCTGCACGCTCCTGAAGAGCTGCATGGACAGCTGCCAGATCAGCCCGCTGAGTGCCAGTGAGACCAGCGTCCCTGAGAGCCGAACCCACAACTCGGACTGTGAAAACAGCGTAGTGAACCAGATGAAATAGGCCACCAGCGGCGGGTGGTCAAAGTAGCCCACATCCAGGGACCGCGACCACAACCAGTAATAGGCCTCATCGGGGTGAAGCTCCAGCTCCGCCGAGAGGTACAAGCGCCAAAGGGTCAGCAGGCCCACCACAATAATGGTGTTCCGCTTGTCCAATAGTTTTTCCATGTTCACTGAGTCTGTCCGGGTTGCGTGCTGACAACACGACATTTATCAAGAGTTGACGATATCAAGTCAACAAGCGGCGATTTTCTGGAATTGACCAGGCTAAGGGTTGATCGCCATTTGCTACCAATTTAGTAGCTGCTTGCGCACATTCTACGGGGTCTGGAGGCCGATTTGCGTGTGAACAGGCTGACAAAATCGTCACCGGCTTGTCAGGCTCATCTCAGCGCGCGGCTTCCAGTCGGCGTCCGACTTGACGGTCTTGGCGGCGCCCAGGAACAGCCGCTCGGCACCCAGCTTGCGGCTGGCCAGGTAGTCTTTCACCGCCACGCCACGCTGCAAGGCCAGGCTGCGCATGCTGTCCTCGGTCACGCTGATGCTGGCCAGCAGCAGGGCTTCCATCTGGTCGGCGGGAATGTCCTTGGCCAGGCCCACGAGGTTGCGCGGCTTGGTGATGTCCGCACGGCGGTACACCTCCTTGAGCAGCGCCGGGTACTCGGCATCACTCAGGGCCGCGGTGGCCGCAGCGTCCTGGCCGGTGACCGCAGCGCGGCGGCGCTTTTCGGCCAGCATCAGGGCCTTGAGGCGCTCGCGCTTGAGGGCGTCGCGCTCGGCTTCCAGGCTGGCCGTGCCCACCACGGTGACATGGAGCACCGGGCGATCGATGAGCGCCTTGGCAATCTGGTCCAGGCCCTGTGCGGCGCCGCTCGACAGCACGCTGCTGCCCGGCGCGAAGGTCACCGAGTTCAGTTCCTCACCTGCGCCGCCGCCAAACGCATGGGCCAACAAACTAAAGGGCGCCGTCAACGCCTTGCCAATCAGGTTGGTAATGACCTTCCACACCACCGCTCCAATGCGGAACTGCGGGTCGTTGAGCGAGCCGCTGATGGGCAGGTTGATGTCGATCACGCCATGGCGGTCGGCCAGCAGGGCCACCGCCAGCTTGACCGGCAGGCTGTTGGGTGCGCCCTCCACCTTGTCGCCAAAGGTCAGCTGGTTGAGCACCAGGTTGTTGGTAGCGCTCAACTGGCCATCGGGCTGCACGGTGTAGTTGACGTCCATGCTGAGCTTGCCGCGCTCGATGCCGTAACCCGCGTACTTGACGGAATAGGCCGTCAGCGGTGGCAGGTCCAGATCGCGCACGCGGCCCTTGATGTCCAGCGCCAGGGGTTTGGCCAGCGGGTTGATCTTGCCGGTGATCTCCACCGATGCCGTGCCCTCGGCCCGGCCACGCAGGTCCAGATCGGCCAATTGCACCGTGCCGTCCGGGGCCCGTGACGAGAACTGGCTGAGCTTGCCATTGAGTTCACTGAGGTCGGCCGAGTAATTGGGCTGGATGAAGCGGTCCGAGAACAGCACCTTGCCATTGACCAGGCTGATGGGGCCCATGGTGACGATGGCGTCCAACGGTGTCGGTGTGGCGGCCGATGCAGGGGCGGATGCGGCCGGTGCACGGGTTGGCACACTGGCCGAGGCCACCGGTTCGACCGGCGGCACGGTCTTGACCAGGTCTTGCAGGTTGAGCCGCCCCGTGGCTTTGACGATCACCCGGGCAAAGAAGTCGGAGAGCGTGGCTTCGCGCGCCTGCACCCGGGTGGCGGTGCCCGGAGCCATGCTGAGCGCAATGCCGGGCACGTTGAGGGACCTCCAGCTCAGCAACTCCTCGGTCACCCCCAGGTCGCCCGCATCCGCTGGCGCGCTGCCCGCGCCGGCCGTGGCCACCACGGTGTTGGCCAGAAAATCTTCCAGCGCGGCATCGCCCTGCAACTGCACCTCGGGTCCGGCCGCAGCAGCGGCATAGCGCAGTTGCCCCTTGTAGCTGGCGTCAGCACGCAGCACGGCAATGTTGAGCTGGTCGGCAAAGTACGGCGCCACGGCATGCAAGGGGATGTCCACCGCCTCCACACGGCCCTGCAGCGCCAGCGGCGCCCACATCGCGGTGCCCCGGTAGTTCAGGGAGCCGGGCTCGGTCCGCCCGGATTTGACGCGCGCGGAGACCGTCAACGGCGCGGGCTTGCTGCCGTCCAGTGCGGCATTTTTGAGTTGCAGCTTGAGGGCGGAGGCCTCCAGGCGCGCGGGGCGGGCCATGCTGCGGTCGTCCAGCTTGAGCGTGCCGTCGTCAACGGCCAGCTCGCCCAGGCTCACCTGCCAGGGGACAGACGGCTTGGCCGTGGCCTCTGCCGATTTGGGCGCAGAGTCCTCGTTCGCGGTTTTCATCCAGCGCTGCACCATCCACTGCCCCTGCGCGTCGCGGTGCGCCATGGCGCTGGGGGAACGCAAGGCCACCTTGCCAACGGTGCCGGTTCGGGCGCTGAGGTCGAATTGCGCGTCGGTGACTTCCAGCAGCTTGAACCTGGGCATCTCGCTGACGGCGCGCTCGGCGTTGGTGGCCGCAGCGGCTACCGGCTTGTCGGCCTTCAGCGCAAAGTCGCGCACGGCCAGGCGGGGCACGGCGAGCTGCAGGGTGTTGCTCTGCCAGGTGGCGTCCAGCTCGCCGTCCAGCACACCCGCCACAGCAGGCTCCAGAAACTGCGCCACATAGGGAGCGGCCAGCGCCAGTTCGGCGTCGCCCACCGATGCGTGCACGGTGGCCCTGGCCGCGCTGCCCTCGCCCTTGAAGGCCAGGCGCGCGGCCTTGCCCCGCGACGGGACGCTGGCCGAACCTTCAAAGGTGATGGGCGAAGCGGTCAAGGGCCAGTGCACCGCCTGGGCCTGCAGCTCCAGCCCTGCCAGCGTCAGGCGGGCCTGGGGCCGGGTGCGGTCATCGGTCCACGCCATGTCACCGCGGTGCAGGGCCAGGCGCTCCAGCGTCACGGTCCAGACATTGGAATCTGGCGCATTTTTTGAGTCTTTTGTGCCTGTAGCCCCCGTGGAATGTGCGTAAGACGCTATATTTTTTGTAGCAACCGTATTGCCCTTGGGGGTCGCCAGCTCCAGATTGATGTGCCCTGCGCGGTTGCGCGAAACCTGCAATGTGGGCGCGTTGATCTCCAGCGACGCCAACTTGACGACCCGCTCCAGCGGGCGCACATCGGCCAGCTCGGCTTTGACGGATTCCACACCCAGCATCGGAACACCGGCGGCATCGGCCAGCGCCAGGCCCGACACCGTGAGTTGGCCCGCCAGGCCCACCTGGGGCTTGGCGCCGTCCTCAAACGCCAGGCGCAAGTTGGCATCCACCACCGCGCCCTGAAGCCGCACCGGCAAGCTGTTGGGCAGGTAGGGCAGATACGGCGCCAGGTCCAGGTGTGTGATCTTGATCGACGCCTGGCCCTTGTGGGTCTGGGCAAAGGGCGTGCCCTCGGCCGCGGTGTCAAAGCCGCTGCCATTGAGCTCAAAGGCCAGACGGGGCTGCACCTTGACTTCGCGCTTGGAATCCAGCGTGCTCAAAAACGGCACCGCCACATGCAGCGCACGCACCGTGTGGTGGCGCTCGCCGCCAGGCAGGCGGTCGGTGAAGTCGACCGCACCGCCATTGAGGGTCAGGTTGTACAGCGCAAAGGGCAGCGGCGCCGATGCCGAGGCAGGTGCCTTGTTCAGGGTCTCCAGAATATCGTCAAAGTCGTAACGGCCATCGCCCAGGTGGGTGATGTGCAGTGTCGGTGCGTCCACCGTGATAGCGTCCAGCACCGGTGCCAGGCGCAGCAGCGACTCCAGTTCGCCATCCAGATACAGGCGCGCAATGGTCAGCTGCTTGCCGGTGCCGTCTGCGGCGGCCACGGCCATATCGTGCACGATGATTTCCAGCGACCAGGGCCGGAAGTCCACCGCGCTGACGGTCACCTTGCGACCCAGGGCCGCGCTGCCTTTTTCCTCGATCAGCTTCTTGGCCAGTGGCGGCACGGCCAGCCAGGCCAGCAGCCAAACGACCAGCAAACTCCCAACAAACCAGCGGGCCCGGCGCAACCATTGGGGCTGAATGGAAATGGGGAACTGCATGTGCGCGCTTTCATAAATAACTCTCGGGCCGAGAGGCCCAATTTTAGGGGCGGGTGCTGCTCTGCCGACGTGGGGAGATGCGTTCTCCCTTCATACACACACAGTCCACTGTGGCTTTGCGGAATAACAAATAGTGCCCAGACAATTCAGTAACGGCTAATATCTTCCCATCTGGCGAAAACAAGCCGGGCAGCGGGCACACCGCCGCTCGGTGCCAGTGACCTTCGAGGAGTAAAAATGCAGCCCAAAGAACACTGGGAAAAAGTCTACGAGACCAAGCCGACGGACGCGGTGAGTTGGTTTCAGGAACACGCAGAACAGTCCCTGCGTCTGATTCGTGAGACCGGGGTTCCACTGACGGCATCCATCATCGATGTCGGTGGCGGCGCGTCCACCCTGGTTGACGACCTGCTGGACAACGGCTACCAGGCGCTGACGGTGCTTGACTTGTCCGGTGCAGCACTCGCTGCCGCGCAGAGGCGCGTGGGTTCAAGGGCGCAATCTGTTCAATGGATCGAGGCCAACATCACGGACGCCAGGCTTGCCGCGCATGCCTACGATGTCTGGCATGACCGCGCCGTGTTTCACTTTCTGACCTCGCCCGCCGATCGGCACGCCTACGTTGAGGCGGTCTTGCGTGCGGTCAAGCCGGGCGGCCACGTGATCGTTGCGACCTTCGCGGAAGATGGACCCACCCAGTGCAGTGGCCTGCCGGTCATGCGTTACAGCGCGGGGGAACTGCATGCCGAATTCGGTTCGCCTTTTACGCTGCTGCGGCATGAGAAAGAGGAGCATCACACGCCCTCGGGCAACGTCCAGAAGTTTGTTTACTGCTATTGCCGCACAGCGGATTCCTGAAACGTCCAGTCTTTGCAGCCCGGTCGACAAATCGGGCTATGCTTGCCCCCGCACCGTTTAACCACCTACTGGCAGGCTCGCCCATGCAGCAATTCCTGAAATACACCCTCCCCTTTGCCGCCACGCTGTGCCTCTCGGCCCTGCCGGCTCTGGCCGACAGCACCTCGTCGGCATCCAGCGCAGCCTCCACGTCGATCGGCAGCTCGTCGGCCTCCATCGAAAAATCCAGCAACAGCTCGTCCACCAAGGACCGCGTGGCGCAGGGCCAGTACACCATTGTCGACATGACGGCATTGGCCCAGCAGCCCGACATGCTGCGCCTGCGCCTGCAGGCCGTTGCAGCCACACCCCAATCCCCTGCAACCGAATTCTTCCTGCTGCTGCCGCGCCAGGCCGCCGAGCGCGGGCAACTGGCTGTCGGCCAGATCGTTGCGGCCGAGCAGCGCCAGTACGGGCTGGCCTTTGCCACCGTGACCGCAACCGGCAACAGCAGTCCCTTCTTCCTGGTGCTGGATGACGCATGGTTTCGCGAGCTGGAGAGCCGGCCGGTAGGTGTTTGACCGGCGCCTGAAGCTATGGCGCCCGTACTGACGGTGCTGCAGCGCGCCGCGCGATGCGGTGTGCCGGGTCTGGCCTGCGCTGTCGTGGCGCACAGCAGCTGGGCCGGCTCGCTGAATTATTGCCAGGGTCAACCCGAGCCCGGTGCTGCGGTGCAGGACCGGCTGATCCAGGTGGCCGGCATGGTCAAGGAGGAGCTGGACCGCTCGGGCCACCGCATGGCGCTGGTGGCGCGCTCCGGCTTGGCACTGCAGCGCCTCAACCAGCGCTATTCGCATGCGGGGGTGAGCCTCAAGGCCAGCCCCAACACTCCCTGGTCGGTGCGCCAGCTGTACTACGCCTGCGACGAACAACGCCCGCGCATTTTTGACCAGGGCATGTCGGGCTTTGTGCTGGGCGCCAACGACCCTGCGCAAGGCTATGTGTCCATCGTGCTGCTGCCGGGTGATGCGGCATTGGCGCTGGAACAAGCGGCCCTGGATGACCGCCAATCCCTGCAACTGCTGGGCGGCACCTACAGCGCCAATGCCTACGCCTTTAGCCAGCGCTACCAAAACTGCAACCAGTGGCTGGCCGAACTGATGGCCAGCGCCTGGGGCCAGCTGGCACCGGGCGACGATGCGCGTGGCCAGGCCCAACAGTGGCTGCGCACCGAAGGCTACGCGCCCAGCACCTTGAACGTGGGCTGGAAGCCGCTGATGGCGCTGGCCGCCCTGCTGCCCTGGCTGCACAGCGATGACCATCCGCAAGAGGACCTCGCAGAGTCGCAGTTCCGGGTCAGCATGCCGCAGTCGATCGCGTCCTTTGTGCACGGCAGGCTGCCGGAGGCCACACACATCGAGCTGTGCTACACCGCGCAGCAGGTGGTGATTCACCGCGGCTGGGAGCCCATTGCAGAGGGCTGCCAACCCGGCGAAGGGGATGAAGTCCGCACGCTACTGGCAGCAGAGCCCTAACAGGGCATTGCGCCAACCGAGACTTGTCGCCTGCGGACGGAAAATTCAACCGCTTCCGGGCAAGGGCCGCGCCGTGGTGCGAGAATCGGCCACCCCACAAGGAGCCCCACAAAAATGCCAACTGCACGCGCGTTGTTTGATACCCTCAACACCGAGTACCTCACCGTCCACAAGACCAAGGAAGACCTGTTCTGGGACACCTATATGGCCGTCTCGGATGACAATGCAGGCTTTGCCCGCGCCGAAGAAGCCTTCAAGAACTTCATCTCCGACCCAACACGCCTGGCTGCGGTGCGCCGGGCGCTGGCCAGCCTCCCCGCCAACGACCCGGACGAGGCCACGGCCGCTTTGCGCCATGGCCTCAAGGGCTGGCTGGCGCTGTTTGAATGCAACATCATCGACAGCGATGCGGCGCGCCAGTTGATGAGCGAGTTGATCCAGCTGGAATCCGACCTGTTTGCCAAACGGCGCGACCTGGTGCTGCGGCACATCAATGAAGCGGGCCAACTGGAAGATGCCACCTTGAGCGGGCTGGCCACCAACATGGGCACCAACCCCAACGAGGCAGCGCGCAAGAGCTCGCTGGAGGCCATGCTGACGCTGGAGCACTGGGTGCTGGCCAACGGCTTTCTGGACATCGTCAAAAAACGCAATGCCTTTGCCCGTGCCCAGGGTTTCCCCAATTACTTTGACTTCAAGGTGCAGAAAAATGAGCAGATGTCGGCCGACGCGCTGTTCACCATCCTGGACGATTTTGAGGCCCGTACGCGCGACGCCAACGCGCGCGCACTGAGCGACCTGGCACGCGCCCACGGCAGCGACGCCACCCAGCCATGGAACCTGCGTTTCCATGTCAGTGGCGACGTGACGCGCCAGTTTGACCCCTACCTGTCCTTCGGCAAAGGGCTGGAGCGCTGGGTGCAGAGCTTTCGCCACCTGGGCATTGCCTACCGGGGCGCCACCCTGCAACTGGATTTGCTGGAGCGCAAGGGCAAGTACCAGAATGGCTTTTGCCATGGCCCCATTCCCCCGTACTTTGACGCCCATCACCACTGGGTGACGGGGCAAATCAACTTCACCGCCAATGCCAGGCCCGACCAGATCGGCAGCGGTGCGCGCGCCATCAACACCCTGTTCCATGAAGGTGGCCACGCGGCACACTTTGCCAACGTGACGCAAAACGCACCCTGCTTCTCGCAGGAGTTTGCCCCCACGTCCATGGCCTATGCCGAAACCCAGTCGATGTTTTGCGACAGCCTGATCGACGATGCCGATTGGCTCAAACGCTATGCGCACAATGCCCAGGGCGAACCCATCCCCGACCAACTGATCCACGAGCGGATCAAAACCACCCAGCCGTTTGCCGCGTTTGCGGAACGCAGCACGCTGGTGGTGCCCTACTTTGAACGCGCACTGTACCGCCTGAGCGACGCAGAGCTCAACCCTGACGCCGTGCTGGCCTTGGCGCGTGCAACCGAGTTGCGCATCCTCGGTGTGGCGGTCGGCCCGCGGCCACTGCTGGCCATTCCGCATCTGCTGAACCAGGAATCAGCGGCGGCCTACCACGGCTATTTGCTGGCCAATATGGCGGTGTACCAGACGCGTGCCTTCTTTGAACGCCAATACGGCTACCTGACGGACAACCCGGCGATCGGGCCCGCGCTGGCCGAACACTACTGGGCACGGGGCAACAGCATCAGCCACAACGACACGCTGCTGAGTCTGACGGGTGAGCCGTTCAACGCCAAGTACCTGGCCGACACCTGCAACCAGACCGTGGACGAGGCCTGGGCAGAAGCGCAGGCGCACATGGCGGCGGCAGCCAAGCGCAGCTACCCGCCCGCGCCAGCGCCCGACCTGAACGCCACGATCCGTATCGTGCATGGTGCCGAACTGATCGCCGACAACACCGACTCGGACCAGGCCATGTGCCAGCAGTTTGAACGCTGGGTTGAACAGCGCTACCCGGCAACCGTTCAGTAGCGCCCGGCCCCGTCAGTCTGAACCTGCTGCACGGGGCCCAATGCGGCTAGCGCTTGCCCACCGCCATATGCGCCACGTTCTGGTCGAGCAGCACTTCCGGTGCTTCGGCCTCTTCCCAGGCCTCGTTGTTCAAACCTGCCTGCAGGCGCTGGGTATCGAGTTCACCGGTCCACTTGGCAACCACAATGGTGGCCACGCCGTTGCCAACCAGGTTGGTGAGCGCGCGCGCCTCGGACATGAAGCGGTCAATACCCAGAATCAGCGCCAGGCCGGCCACCGGCACGGTGCCCACCGCCGACAGCGTGGCTGCCAGCACAATGAAGCCGCTGCCGGTAATGCCGGCTGCGCCCTTGGAGGTGAGCAGCAGCACGGCCAGCAAGGTGATCTCCTGCGTCAGCGTCATGGGGGTGTTGGTGGCCTGGGCGATGAAGACTGCCGCCATGGTGAGGTAGATGGAGGTACCGTCCAGGTTGAAGGAGTAGCCGGTGGGAATGACCAGGCCGACGCAGGTCTTTTTGGCGCCCAGGTTTTCCATCTTTTCCATCATGCGTGGCAGCACGGATTCGCTTGAGGAAGTGCCCAGTACGATCAACAGTTCTTCCTTGATGTATTTGACGAACTTCCAGATGCTGAAGCCATGCACCCGGGCGATGAGGCCCAACACGACAAAGACAAAGATCAGGCAGGTCAAATAGAAGGTGCCCATGAGCTTGCCCAGCGAAAACAGCGACCCCACGCCGTACTTGCCGATGGTGAACGCCATCGCGCCAAAGGCGCCGATGGGGGCCACCTTCATGATGATGCCGACAATGTCAAACAGCACGTGCGAGGTCTTTTCGATGAAATCGAACACCATGGTTCCGCGCCCGCCGAACTTGTGCAGCGCAAAGCCAAACAACACGGAGAACAGCAGAACCTGCAGGATCTCGCCCTTGGCAAACGCATCGACCACCGAGGTGGGTATCACGTTGAGCAGAAAGTCCACCGTGCCCACCATCTTGCCGGGGCCGGTATAGGCCGCAATGCTCTTGGTGTCCAGCGTGGACGCGTCGACATTCATGCCGGAGCCCGGCGCCAGCAGGTTGACGGTAACTAGGCCCACAATCAGCGCCAGGGTGCTCACCACTTCAAAATACAGCAGGGCCAGACCACCGGTTTTTCCCACTTTCTTCATGTCCTCCATACCGGCAATGCCGACCACGACCGTGCAGAAAATGATGGGCGCAATGATCATTTTGATCAGTTTTATGAAGCCATCGCCCAGCGGTTTCATGTCGGCACCCAGTTGGGGGTAGAAGTGCCCCAACAGGACGCCCATGGCCACCGCCGTCAGCACCTGGAAGTACAGGGAGCGGTACAAGGGGCGCTTTTTGGCAGAGGTGGATGCGGTCATGGTGTAGGCCTGGTTGAATTTGACTGGGGGGCAGTCTAGGGGGTTAACGCACTGTGGGCAACTGTGGGTTTCCACATGCCGTGAGCCCTGCCAGGGGCCATTTGGCGCTGGCTATGCAACGCTTGTCACCCGCCCCGCAGGGTCGGTGTACACCACGCCGGTCTCCGGGGCGAACGAGAAAACGCCATCGCCCATCTCGGTTCGCAAGTGGGCTATTTTTCCACCAAAAGCCAGATCCACGAACCCGGCCACACCGATACCCACCTCCACCTTGGCCAGGCATGTCAATGCCAGTTGTTTTTCCAGTTCAGCGCGCTCGGCCAGCGACTTGGACCAGGTTTGCACCGCCTGCCGCCAGGAAGCCTTGACGCGATCCAGCATGCCTTTGGGGTCACCGGCGGTGCTCAGGTGCTTCACCAGCTTCTGCAGGTTTTCCTCGGTGGTTTTTTCTTTTTCCAGACGCAGCTCCAGGATCTGCAGCTGCAACTCCAGTTCGGGGTTGGCACCCACCTTGACGCGGGTCACCCCTCCTTTGTTGGACCCCAGCAAGGGAACCCGCAGTAGCATCATGGCGGTGGCGGAACCGCCGACCAGACGGCCACGGTTGGGCACCTTGTCGCCAATGATGATCTGGTTGAGTGACTGCAACTCGCATTCGAGGGCCATGTCATCCAGCGCGATGACCGTACCGGCCTGTATGCTGCAGTTCTCGGCAAACCGGGCAGAGACCGCACCGCGTGCCTGCACCTGGGCCTGGGCAATGATGCCGCCCGCCACATGGATGTCGCCACCCGCCTCCAGCAGCCCGCCATCCACGGTCCCCCCCACCACAATGTCGCCGCTGGCCTGAACCTTCATGCCATGCGTCACTTCACCATCGACCTGCACCGTGCCATCAAAGTAAATGTTGCCGGTGGCCAGGTTGACTTCCTTCACCCGCAGCAGGGGCTCCACCGTAACGCCCTTGTCCACCAGGACCGGCTGGCCGGTCACCGCGGCCTTGAGCAGGTTGGGATCATCGCTGGCCACTTGCGCCCCCGCCAGCGCCGCAGCAAACGGCTCATCCACGCCAGCACGGGGCGGCAGTTCCCGGCCACGCACCGTGTGCCCGGCCACACCAGGCGTTGGCGGAACGCGGCGCATCAGGGCTTCGCCCGGCTTGACGACCGTGATGCCCCCATGCTCGCGGTAGTCGATCAGGCCATTGGCGTCCAGCTTGGGTGCACGGTCCGCCGTTTTGGGCAACAGGGGCTCGAACGCGGTGTCGCGGCCGTTCTCGGGCGCCGCGCCACTGGCCACCGCAACGTGGGCAACCTGCCCCGCCGCACAGGCCTGGGCCAGGGCCGCCGTATCAATGCCGAACACGACACCGGCATCGGCGAGCGCCTGCAACACGTCGTCCACACTGGCTGGCTTGCCGCCTTGCGGCGCAATCAGGCTGACCTGGGCGCCCATCTCGTCGGGGGCAACCTCCACCTGGATGGCAGCATCGCGCCGATCGGCCACCTGGACCACGAAAGGTGTTTGCTGGGTATTGCATTCGGCAGCGGCACGGGTAATCGCCTCTTCATTGACCAGGCATCCGGCGTAACCGGCCTGGTCCAGCAGGGCATGCAGCATGGCGGCGTCGACCGGTACGCGTCCGGCAACCGGCTGGTGGCGCAAAAACACCTGTCCATCGGTTTCGGTCAACGAAATGCCCGCCAGATCCATACGCAACCGTTTGTCCTTTCTGTCGCCCGCTGGCTTCACCCCGAGGTGACCGCGATCCCAGCAAGGCAAAGTGTAGGAGCGTTATCGCTAATAACAAAGGGTTCTGTCGCACGCTGCACGGCAAACCGGCGCCCTGAACAGCTACTTTCTTACTGTTCGCTGACTACGCACTCTGCTGTGGATAACATTGCATCCGGTCGGCGCGCTCCCATCTATACTTTTCTTGTCCCTGCAGACAGGAAATGGATTGAAACTAGGGTTAACCCCAAAATAATTTCTGGTAATTTGCCAATGACAGAACTATCCGTGATAGCAAAAATTATCAAACAGCCAGGCATTGCAATGCAGCAATTCAGCCTCCCAAGTTACCCCCGTTTTCTGTGGGCCACTTTGTGGATAACTATGTTCACAAGCCTCCCAAGCCGCGCCAATGCTGGGCTTGAACAGAGTGCCTCGCAAATGACCAATGCATCACACACACTGCCAAAATACGGCCCACACCCAACCCATTCCAAGGAATCGCCATGAATCCATGCCTTATGGCTTGCTACCCCATGCCGGAGGCTGCATGACGCCGTCTTTCTCCAGAGTCTGTGTGGTCGGCTGCGGCGCCATTGGCGGCTGGCTGGGCGCAGGGCTGGCCAGCGCAGGCTGTCAGGTGAGCGTGTTCGCGCGCGGGGCCACGCTGGCGGCTCTGCAACAGCACGGCCTGCGTCTGGGCGACGCGCAGCACGCCGTCACGGCCCGCGCCGATGCAACCGAGTTGGGTGCGCAGGATCTGGTGGTGGTGGCCGTCAAGGCGCCGGCGCTGCGGGGCGTAGCGCTACAGATTGCGCCCCTGATTGGCCCCCACACCGTGGTGCTGACGGCCATGAATGGCGTGCCCTGGTGGTTTTTTCAGGGGTTTGGCGGCGCACTGGCGGGCACCCGGCTTTCCGCAGTGGATGCCACGGGCGAGATTGCTGCGGCCATTCCGGCAGCCAGCGTGATCGGCTGTGTGGTGCACGCCAGTTGTTCGGTGGATGCCCCCGGCGTCATACGCCACCATTTCGGCAACGGACTCATCATTGGCGAACCGTCCGGCCAGGCCACTGCGCGCGTGCAGGCGCTGGCCACCTTGTTGACGCGCGCCGGCTTTGGCGCCTCCGTGTCACCCCAGGTGCAAAAAGACGTCTGGTACAAGCTGTGGGGCAACATGACGGTGAACCCCATCAGTGCGCTGACCGGCGCCACCACCGACCTGATTCTGGGCGACGCGCTGGTGCGCGATTTCGTCTCCAGCGTGATGCTGGAGGCCAAGGAGATTGGTGCTCGCATTGGCATTCCCATTGATCAGCAGCCGTCGGACCGGCACCAGGTGACACTCAAGCTGGGCGCCTTCAAGACCTCCATGCTGCAGGACGTGGAAGCCGGCAAGGCCGTGGAGCTCGATGCCCTGGTCACCGTAGTGAAAGAACTGGGCACGCTGACCGGTGTGGCAACACCCTTTACGGACGCACTGCTGGGCCTGAGCCGCCTGCAGGCGCGGGTACGCGGCCTGTACTGAGCCGGCGCATCACCTACACTGACCTTCCAACACCAACGGCAACTTCTGCCCCTTTGACGGAGACACCCATGGCAACCTACCTGGTCGTGGATACCCTGCTCGACAAACCCGAACTTTACGAAGAGTACAAGCTCCAGGCCAAGCCGTTGGTAGAACAATACGGTGGCGAATACCTGGCACGCGGCGGCAACCTGACGCTCAAGGAAACCGATCTGTGGTCACCCACCCGCATGGTACTGATCCGCTTTCCAGACGCTGCGTCTGCCAGCCGTTTTTACGATTCACCCGAGTACCAGGCCATCCTGCCCATCAGCCGGCAATCCGCCCGCAGAACCATGATCATGCTGGAAGGCGTTTAGACAACGCCCGTCCGGCGCTACCAGGAGGCAGGGTCCACCTTGTAGTAACCGCTAAGCTCCTGGTACAGCGCCGGAAACTCCGTGGCCAGCGCGCCGGGTTGCTCGAAAAACACTTCGGACACCACGGCAAAAAACTCGGCCGGGTCTTGCGCCCCATAGTGGTTGAGCAAACCCTCAACCCCGTGCCGCATTTCCGACTGCAGCTGCGCGTAGGCCGCATGAAACACCTGTGACCAGCGTTGCGCATTGTGTTGCATGTCACCCAGCGTGGGCGGTGGTGCACCACGGGCAACCCCGTTTTCCTGGTCCAGCTGGTGGGCAAATTCGTGGATCACCACGTTGCGGCCGTCGTCGGCTACCGCGGCCCCTTCCAGCGTGTCTTGCCAGGACAGGATCACCTGCCCCTGCGACCAGGACTCACCAGCCAGCGCCTGGCGGTGATCCTGCTGTACACCCGCACCATCCACGGTGGTTCGGCTGACCACAAAGGCGCCGGGGTAGAGCAAAATTTGCCGCACGTTGGCAAAGTAATCGGTGGCGCGGTTCAGGATCAACAGGCAGGCCTGTGCAGCAATCACCACGCGCATCTCCTCCGTGATGTGCAGGCCGCCACAACCCAGGAAAGATTTTTCGGCTATGAAAACCTGCATGTGCTTTTTGAGCTGCAATTGCAGGGGTGCCGGTAGCTTGCGCACCAGGGGCACGCGCCGCTGCAGGATCTTGCGCCATGCGGCCGGAAAGGCCGCTTCGCGCACCCGGCTACGCCGGTAGGCCAGCCAGTAGGGCTGCGTCAACAAGCCCAAGGCCAGGAGCAGGGCCAGGCCACAAAACAGGATAAAAGCCACGGCGTGGGCTCCAGTCAAAGCGGTTGTCAGACGCCATAGCTGGGACCCATGCCGGCGATTTCAAGCTAGCGGGTGACCAGCACCGGCACTTTGGACTCGGCCACCACCTTGGTGGACACGCTGCCCAGCATCAGGCGCGCGATGCCAGAGCGGCCGTGCGAGCCCAGCACAATCAAGTCAGCGCCTTCGGTTTGCGCCGTTTGCACAATGCCGCTGGCAGCGCCCACGTCTTCCACCAGGCGTGCCTGCAGGGTCACCGGTGCGCCGCCCTGCTTGCACAGGGCTTCGACCTGCGCATGGGCCTGGGAGGCCTGTTCCTGGGCGGCCGACATGTAAGCCTGAAAGCCCATGGGGTTGATTTCGCCCACACCAATGTAGGGATAGGGGTCCACCACGTACACCGCGGTCAACTTGGAGCCATGGGTGCGAGCCAGTCCGACTGCCAGCTGGGCCGCGTGCTCCGAAGCGGCGGAACCATCGGTAGCGAGAAGAATGTGTTTGAACATGCGAATGCCTCTTTAAAAAATGGGTTACCACTGAATACTGCGCCTGCTGCGCGCCGCATTCCTTGACGCACGACAGTTTAGAGGCATTTAGCGTGACTTTGCGTCAGGCAGCACCCCGCCCTTTTTGGCTCTCGAAGTACACCACCTTGCGCGCGCGCTGCACGTCGCCCAGGGGCCGATGCTCCGCCAATGCCTGCCAGGGGGTCGAAAACAGCCGCCTCCACCTGCCCGGCCAGTGCCTGGCCTTGTGCGGACGCGCTGTCCTGCCGGGGCAGCGTGAGGCGTGCCACGGTGGTGTAGGGACTGGGCCAGTGGACAGACGCATCCTCAATGGGCGTGCGCTGCGCATCCACATAGGGCTGCAACTGCAGGTCCCATGGCAGGCTCTTCTCACGCAGCTTGGCGCTGAAGTCTGCGCCCCAATCCAGCTTGGCGTCTGGACTGGCCGGGCCATTACCCAACGCCGAATCGCCTTGGACGCCCAGTACCCGCACGGCAAAACCGCGGATGTCGGGCGTGCGGTCGGGCGCACGGTCCATGCCGCCGTTGGACAGGCGCACCCAGGCCTCACACGTGCCCGGCTTGGCAAACAGCCCGTGGCGCGCAAAGTCCGGCAGATCTGCCAGCACGTCCAGAGAGCCCTTGGCCGCAGTGAGCTGCTTGCGGTGCAGGGCGCGGCCAGCACCGTATTTCTTGGATTTTCTGGCCTGCATGGCGGCAAACTGCTGACCATAGGTGGCAAAACGCAGCGCCTCGTCCGCAGGCACGTTCTCCTGCCATTGGGTACCGGGTGTCATGTCATGTGCCATGGGACGGAGTACCGGATGCTATGGGGACGCGCATGGTACGACCAAGCAGAACGACCAACAAGCAGTAGATCCCCCAGTGCCGGGCCTATTTCTGCCGTAATATCTAACCATCTGGCCCCATTTCGGGGCTGACTATGGAGGACTTATGGCTAAAGGCGACCAGCGCAAGGAAAAAATGGCAAAGAAACCCAAGAAGGACACTTCTGAGCCCAAAAACTCAACGTCCGATCGCCCCATGGCACCGGTCACGACGGTGATGCCACGCGGCAAGATCAAGACGAAGTAAGCCGGTTAACCGGCAATTCGGCGCAGCGCTCAGCCAGCGGGCTTGGTGCCTGCGTCAAACACGCCGCTGAGCAATTCAGGCAGGCGATCGTTACCCATCTTGAAGCCGCAGGCCTGGGCGTGGCCACCACCGCCCATGCTGCGCGCCAGTGCAATGCAGTCAAAACTGCGCTGCGAACGCAGCCCTGCCTTGACGACATTTTCCTTGGACACAGACCACATCAAGGCAAACGTTCCACTTTGCCGTGACAGTATGTCGCCGACCACGCTGTGAAAGATACCCGGCGCATTGACCATGAGGCCCATCTGACCATTGAAACGAATCGGTTGCGCACTTTCGGCAATGTCGGCCGCGAGCTTGTTGAACTTTGCATCCATGGCCTGTCCTCGCGCCATGAAGACCTCCACTTGCGCCGCATCGAACGATGCGATGGCAGCCCAATGGGCAAAGTCAAACGGTTCCATGTCCAATGCGGCCAAAAATCCGGCACTCTCGGGGTATTGCCATACCCAGATGTCGCGGTCTTCAATGAAACGCACCAGATCTGGCAAGGGCCTGGAAGGCTGAAAAAACTCCCAGGCCAGGCGCGACCCGGATTTACTCATGTCAAAGTGGACCACGCCGCAGCGGCAGGAAAAACCTGTGAGCTGCTCGGCCGCACTCTTGTGGTGATCCAGCAGCACGAGCTTGGCGGCGCGCTCCTCAATGCCACGCAGGATGTCGGCCGAGAACGAAAAGTCGAGAATGTAAACCGCACGGCCCTGCAGTGGGGGCAGGTCGTCGACCGACCGGATGTTGCCGTGGTCCAGTCCCAGGAATTCGGCCTGCCCTTCATAAAAGAGCCACGCCGCCAAGGCCGACGCAAAGCCATCGGGGCAGTTGTGGCCATGGTAGATGATCAGCGGCTGGGGGTCGTTTCGGTCGGGAGCAAACAGCAGTTGCAGGGGCAATATATTTTTCATGGAACCCGGGATTGTCGCCGAGGCCCGCATCTGCACAGGCGCAATGGTTATGCTGTCATGCGGATGGCGAAGGCTGTGCGCCTGGGCTGAACCTGGGCGCCAATACCGGCCCGTGGCCCCAGGGGGCCGGCTCCTTAGTCAGGGCGCAATACCGCGCTTGATGGCCCGCGCAATCGGCTGTGGCAGATTGGCCAGCGATTGCAGCAGGTGCGGCAGCACGCGCAGCTTCAACCCGGTCAGGCTTGGGGGCACGATCGCCTCGATGAGGTGGGGACCCGGGGTGCGCAGTGCGTGTTCGAAGGCGGCCAAAAACTCTTCGGTGGTGGTGGCGCGCTTGGATGCCACACCCATGCTTTCGCCGAGGCGCACGAAATCAATCGGTGGTGTGCGCAGGTCGAGCTGAGCTTTGGCCTTGTCGCTGGCGCCGACCGCCCCCACGCGCTGCAACTCGACGTTGAGGATGGCGTAGGAGCGGTTGTTGAAGATGATATTGATGACGTCGAGCTTCTCGCGCGCCATGGTCCACAAGGCCTGGATGGTGTACATGGCCGAACCGTCACCGGCCAGTGCAATCACCTTGCGCTGCGGGCAGGCGATGGCCGCGCCCACCGCGTTGGGCAGGCCCTGGCCGATGGCGCCGCCGGTGAGCGTGACCACATCGTGGCGGGGTGCGCCTGCGGTGTACATCGCCAGCATGATGCCCGAGGTCTGCGCCTCGTCCACGAGGATGGCGTTGTCCGGCATCAGTTGGCCGATGGCCTTGCACACCTTGTCGGCGGTGAATTTGCCGCGCGGCAGGCCCGGGCGCTTGGGTGCCTGCAGCACGGGGCTGGCCTGCCCGGCACCGACGGCCTGGGACAGCTTGTCCAGACTGCCGGACACGTCCTGCGTGAAGGACGCCAGGGTGTGCAACTGGCAGCCTTCGGGCACCAGATAGCTCTTCTTGCCGGGGTAGGCGAAGAACGAAACGGGCGCCTTGGCATCCACCAGGATCAGGTGGTCCAGCCCGGCCAACTGCACCGAAGCCAGTTCGGCCAGGTAGGCAATGCGCTCGACCGGCGGCAAACCGGCACCACGCTCGATGCGGGTGGGGAACACTTCGGCAAACAGCTTGGCACCGGTTTGGGCGGCGATGCGGGCCAGCGCCATCAGTGCCGGTGCGCGCAGGGCGCGACCACCGAGCAGGATGGCCTTCCTGCCTTCGCCCTGCAGGGCCTTGGCAATGGCCGCCACGGTGGCGTCGTCCGCGGCTTCAGGCTTCTGGATGGTGGGTGGCGCAGCCGGCACACCGCCCTCACCCCAGGACACATCGGCCGGCAGGATCAGCGTGGCCACTTGTCCCGGCGGGCCCTGGCATACGCCTATGGCCTCGGCCGCGTCTTTGCACAGGTCTTGTGTGCTTTTGGAGGTGCGCACCCAGGGCGACACATTGCGCGCCACGGTTTCAATATCCGACTGCAACTGCGCGTCGTACTGCACGTGGTGGGTGGCGTGGTCGCCCACGATGTTCAGGATGGGCACCCGGCCCTTACGCGCATTGTGCAGATTGGCCAGGCCGTTGCCCAGGCCGCAGCCCAGGTGCAACAGCGTAGCGGCGGGCTTGTCGGCCATGCGGCCGTAGCCGTCCGCCGCACCGGTAGCCACACCTTCAAACAGGGCTAGCACCGCGCGCATTTCGGGCACAGTGTCGAGCGCGGCCACAAAGTGCATCTCGGACGTGCCGGGGTTGGTAAAGCAGGTGGTGATGCCGGCATCCACCAGGGTGCGAATCAGGGCATTGGCGCCATTGGACATAAAGGTCTCCTTGTTGTTCTGATGAGGGGCAAATTGGGGCGACGTGGGGGGCGTGCGTGTCAGAGGCCTTGGCCCGCTGTGATGGCGCGCGCCGCGATGCGCGCCGACAGAATGCAGCCGCCCAGGAACGTGCCTTCCAGCGCCCGCAAACCATGCACGCCACCGCCACCAAAGCCGGCCGCCTCGCCCACCGCAAACAGGCCCGGTATCGGCTGGTTAGCAGTGCTGAGCACGCGGCTCTGCAAGTCGGTCTGGATGCCGCCCAGGCTCTTGCGGCTGGTGATGAACTCACGGATGGCGATCAGCGGCATGGCGCCTGGGTCGACGATAGGCTGGAACTTGCACAACCGCACCTTGTCGCCACGGTACTGCCGCAAGGCGCCAATGCGGCGCAGTTGCTCGTCATTCATGTACTTGCCGCCCCGCGCTATGGTTGCGTCGTAGTGCGTCACCGCGTCGGTAAGCGCATCCAGTTGCACGGCGTCATCGCCCTGCAGCGCGTTCATTTTTTCCACCAGCTCGGGCAGGCTCCGGGCCACCACAAAGTCCTGGCAGTTGGTCAGCATGTCATTGACCAGCCAGCGGTTGCCCAACAGCACATCGCGCAGGAAAGCAAACACCTTCTTGTCACGCACGGAAGGGTTGAACTCGGCACCGGAAATGGCCAGCTCTTTCAGCGCAATGCGGTGGTTCATGACCTGCCAGGAGTAGGCTTTTTCCTGGGCGCAGATGTCGGTCACCAGGCGGCGCGTGTCAAAGCCCGAGACCAGAGGCTGCGGCCCGATGCGCTCACCGCGCCAGTTGAGCCACAGCGCCGAGCGAGAAGGAACCAGCGAGAGCCCGTGGTCGGGCTTGCGCGGCCGCGGGTGGTGCACACCGGCGGCGTAGTTCCACATCTTGTCCAGGTGCGTGAGATTGCCGCCAGCATCCGCCACGGCGTGGTGCAGCGTGCCGTCGGCAAAACGGTGGGAACCGTTGAGAATGGTCTCGGGTGGCTTGTTCCAGTCGGCGTGCCAGTGCTTGCGCACCATGTCCAGGCTGCCGTTGATGCCGCCCGTGGCGACTACCACGTGCTCGGCGCGGGCTTCAAACGGTATGCCGCTTTTTTCTTCGGCGCCGTGCACACCGCAAACCCGGCCGCCCTCCAGCAACAACTGTTCCACCCGGTGCCCAAAGCGCAGCGTGAGCTTGCCCGCGTTGGCATGGCTGCGCAGCGCGGCAATCAATTGCTCGGCCAGCACCTTGCCGGTGCCCCACACGATGTGAAAACGTGGCAACGAATTGCCGGGGCGAAACTCGCCGCGCTCCACCCAGTTGACCACGGGGAAGAAGCCAATGCCGTGCTTGCGCACCCAGTGGTACACATCGGGCGTGCACCGGTTCACGTAGGTCTGCGCCCAGGCCTTGGGCCAATGGTCGTCGGGCCCGAACTCGGCAAAGCTGAACCAGTCCCGCAGGGCCAGTTCGGTCGAGTCGCGCATGCCCAGGCGGCGCTGCTCGGGCGTGTCCACAAAGAACATGCCGCCAAAGCTCTCGCGGGCCAGCCCGCCAAAGACCTCGGCCTCGTCACGGTCCAGCAAGACCACCGACTTGCCGCTGTCCAGCAGCTCCAGCGCCGCGGTGATTCCGGCAATGCCTCCACCCACGATCAGCACGTCACTGCGGAACTGTTGCATGGCGGTCTCTCCTCGATTCTTGTTGGGTTAGTATTCCGCAAGCATCTTAAGCACAAGCGCTGGCCGTTGCATTGTCCGCACGAGCATTCCGAGTTGTCTTTTCAAGCCCCACTGGATGAACACGCCCCATCACGCAACGGAAAAAACAGTCGGCATCGGCTGGGTCCAGGCCATTGTGGCCGCCGCCCGGCGCGGTGGGGCCGCTTCAGAGCCCTTGCTGGCACGGGCCGGCATTGCCAGCCTGCCCAACGACCCGCTGGCCCGCGTTCCGCTGGATGCCGTGGTGCGGCTGTGGCGCGCGGCCGCCGAGCTGACAGGTGACACGGCCTTTGGCCTGCACATGGGTCAGTCCATCGAGCCGACCTCCTTCAACGTGGTGGCCTACACCCTGGTATCGAGCACCACGCTGCGCGAAGCCTTTGTCCACCTGCAGCGCTTCCAGCGCCTGGTCAGCGACGGCGCGCGCCTGCAGCTGGTCGAGCAGAACGGCCAGGCCTGGGTGGTCTACCACCCGATGCAGGAGCGCCTGAGTTTTGCCCCCATGCAGACCGAAGCCGTGCTGACCTGCGCGGTGCGCCTGTTGCGCTGGATCATGGGTGCGGCGTTCACGCCGGAGCGCGTCTGCATCACCCATGCGGCCATCAGCCCGCCTGCGGTGTACCAGAACGTTCTGGGCTGCACGGTGGAGTTTCTCAGCCCCTTCAATGGCATTGGGCTACCGCCGGCATTGCTGGACAGCTTGCTGCCCGCACGCAACCCGGAGCTGTGCCGTCTGCATGAATCCCTGGCGCGCCAGCACCTGGCGTCACTGGAGCAATCCGCCAGCGTCAAGACCCGGGTGGATGCGGTGTTGCGCCAGATGCTGGCGCAGGGCATGGTGCACAAGGAGCCGGTCGCCGCCCTGCTGGGCCTGTCGGCCCGCACCCTGCAACTGCGCCTGTCCCAGGAGGGCACCAGCTTTGCCGCCACGCTGGACGCCGTGCGCCATGCCATGGCGCTGGAGTATCTGGAGGACCCCATGCTGAGCCTGGGGCAGATTGCGGTGCTGCTGCACTTCTCGGACACCAGCGCCTTCTACCGGGCCTTCAAACGCTGGACGGGGCGTGTACCGGGGGAATACCGCCGGATCAATGACGGCGCCTAGATGCTACTGATTTAATAGCTGCTTGCGCACATTCCACGGGGGCTGGAGGCGGATTTAATCCGAAGATGGCCCATCATTTTGTGGCGCACGCGGCGGCCGCGGCACTTTCTTGAAGCGGATCGCCCGGTCCAGCTCGATGGCATCTTTCTTGACCTGGCGCTCGGCGTCCAACTTTTGGCCGTGGGCCAGCCACTCGGCAAACTCCTCGGGCGTCTCCAGCGTGATGCGGCCCATGACGGCGGAGCGAAAGTCGTGAATCACCAGGTCGGCCGCTTTTTGCAGGTTGATCTTGCCACCCGGCAGCAGCGCACCGCGTTTGCGGCCAATGGCTTCAAGGATTTGCTCGTCGGCCTGCTGTGCCACACCGGTGATCTTGTAGCGCGCTTCCACCAGGGGAGCATAGTGCTGGCGCAAGTAGTCCAGCAGTTCCAGCGCCACTTCTTCTTCGTCAAAGGCATTGCGGCCAATGGCGCCGCTGGCGGCCAGGTTGTAGCCGCTCTTGGCCACGATGATGCGCGGCCACAGTACGCCGGGCGTGTCGAACAGGTAGAAGCCGTCAGCCAGCACAATGCGCTGCTCCAGCTTGGTCACACCGGCTTCGTCACCGGTCAGGGTGGCACGTTTGCCCTTGAGCGTGTTGATCAGCGTGGACTTGCCCACATTGGGTATGCCGCAAATGAGCACCCGCATGGGCTTGACCATGGTGCCCCGATTCGGCGCCAGTGCGTAGCAGGCCTGCACCAGCACCTTGGCCGGGGTGGTCATGCTGGCGTCCAGCCCCAGTGCACGGGTACCCGGCATGGCATTGAAGTGCGCCAGCCACTCCTGCGTGCGTGCGGGGTCGGCCAGATCCTGCTTGTTCAGCACCTTGAGTGCCGGCTTGCCCGCCGTGAGTTGCGCCAGCATGGGGTTGGCGCTGGAGCCCGGCAAGCGGGCATCCAGCAGCTCGATGACCACATCAATCTCCTTGATGCGCTCTTCGATCGCCTTGCGCGTCAGGTGCATATGACCTGGAAACCACTGAATTGCCATACCGCTTGGACCTCTTGTATCTCTGAAATAAATGCCGGAATATTCCCACAAAGGGCACGGCCAAAGCGGCCGCGCGGGGAACCCATGGATTGTCGGGCAGTTTGCAGGCACCGCTTCGCCTAGACAGCAGCCTCTAGGAAAACACCCCGAATTAAGGTGCCCGTACTAGGACGAACCCCGAGAATTCCCCTCAGCAAGCACACGCTTCAACCCCTTTCATTTTTTCAGGAGAAATCGCATGGCTCACCAAAAACTTGCAACCGTCACCAACGAACTGATCGAGTCCTACGGCAACACCGCCAAGAACGTGATCAACGCCTACCGCGTCGGCAACGAGCGCGCGGTGGTGTTCATGGACCAGAGCTTTGTGGCCGCCGTCAACAAGGCGGGCGCCCGTTTGAGCGCAAAGGCCCGCAACAACGCGGTGGCTGCTGAGAAGAAGCTCACGGCTTACTACGTGAAGAGCGTCGAAATGACCTCGGACAACGCCAGCATCGTCGTGAAGAAGGCCGTGGAACTGGCGGAAAAGAGCGTGGTGCAAGTGGCTGCCAACGCTGGGCGCTTTGAAAAGTCCACCGGTGTCAAGGCTTTGAGCACACTGGCTACCGCCGCGATGCCCGCAGCCCAGGCCGTGACCAAGATCGCTGGCAAGATTGAAGCCCAGTCCGGCGTGCTGGCCAGCAAGATCGCTGGCAAGCCCGTCCGGGCCAAGGCTGCCGCCGTCAAGCGCACCCCAGCCAAGAAGGTCGTTCGCGCCCGCAAGACTGCGTAATGGATGGTGCCCGCCAGCGGCGGGTTGCGTCCGAAAAAAAGGGGCTGACCGCCAAGCGGTCAGCCCCTTTTTGCATGCTTGGAGCTGTCAATGGGCGGACAGGCGCTTGGGCGACAAATATTCCTGCAAATAGATGTCAAACGGCATGGTGTCAGCCGCTTCAATCTTGCGCTGCGCGTCCCACGATTGGCGCGCCAGGCTGTCAAAGTGTTCAGCCACCGCCGGCGGCAGGGGGCCATCCACCATGGCCTGTTTGGTCCGTACCGACTGCGCTTTGGCAAACGCCACAAAAGAGCCATTGAAGTGCTCGGTGACCTCGCGCAACACGCGCGCAGAAGGTAGCGTATCGGGGTGCTGCAATGCCTGTGCGGCCGATTCCACGGCGGCGGAGTAGTCGGTGCAGGTGTGCGCGGCATCCAGTTGCCTGGCAATGGGTCCGAGCTGCTGTACCAGTTCCAGCCCCCAGTCGGTCAGTGTGACCGTGCCGGCACCGCGCTCCAGTTGCAGGCCAGGCTCACGGCCCCGCTCGGCAACGTTGTGCTGGTTGTGCGCCAGCGCCACAATTTCCTGCGGCGTATCGGGCGGGCTGTCGCTCAGCAGGCAGTGCAACAAAAACACATCCAGAAAGCGCATGGTCTGGCTGTTGATACCCACGGGCTCGAATGGGTCCAGGTCCATCAGGCGCACCTCCACATATTCCACGCCCCGCTCACGCAAAGCGTGCAGCGGCCGCTCGCCGGGGAAGATGACGCGCTTGGGGCGGATGGTGCCGTAGAACTCGTTTTCGATCTGCAGCAAGGTGGTGGCCAGTTGGCGGTACTCGCCGTCCGGGCCACGCACGCCAATGGCTTCGTACGCCGGATAGGGCCGGGTCAGCGCATCCTGCAGCGAAGCACCATAGCCCTGCAAACTGTTGTAACTCACCGCCAACGAGGCCTGTGCGTCACTCTGGTAGCCCAGGCGCCCCATGCGCAGCGACGTGGCATACGGCAGGTACATGGTCTGGGGATTGAGTGCCTGCAACTGGTGCTGGCGCCCCGCCACAAAGGTGGAGCACACCGCCGGAGACGCGCCAAACAGGTACAGCAGCAGGAAGGCATGGCGGCGAAAATTGCGGATCAAGCCGAAATACTGCTCGCTGGACACATCGGGCAAGGACCAGTTGTAGTGAATGCCGGATATGGTTTGCATGCGCCGGCCATAGCGGTAACCCAGGCCCCGGCGGTACACGGTCTTGGAGCGCCCGACGTTGGACGAGCCGTACTGTCCCAGGGGAATGGCATCCTCCTGTGGCAGGCCGCAGGGCATGCTGGAGACCCACAGCATTTCTTCCCCCAACTGCCGCATGGTCACCTGCTGAATATGGGTCAACTCGTCCAGGCAAGGCTGCACGTCCGCATGCACGCCGGTGATCAGTTCAACCTGCGATTCGCAGAAATCCGTGGTGATGTGGGGATGGGTCAGGGCCGAGCCCAGGCCATGGGGATGGGGCGTCATCGCCAGCGCGCCCGACGGAAGGGCCCGCAGGCTCTCTTTCTCCACCCCGCGGCGGATACCGTGAATGCGCGACGGCGTAAGCGACCCCAAGGCCTGTGAAATAGTGTGCATGCCAATGGCCCTTCAACTTTCTGTGGGGCGCAAAGGTACCACACCCCGTGAACTATTGCCGAAAAGGGGCAAGTTTCTGACGACTGGCACTCAGCTACCGGGGTATCTGGATGGGGATGGACAACGCCAGCCGCTTCCAGACGCTCCCCTGCCCTAAGCCCTGATTTCAGGTCAGGTGGGCCGTGGCCCGGGCCACTTCGTGGCCACCCTGCGCGGAACCATTGGGCGGCACGGTCTCACCGGCACGATCACGGACCTTGTCCAGTTGGGCTGCCAGGCGTTCGGGCGCGTCGCTGTCCAGGCCAATCCAGTCACCCTGCGTCAGCGTGATGTTGGCCGCCTCCACGTTGCCGCCACCGGCACACAAAATGGTCCGGGTGGGTGCGTTTTCTGCCACCAGCACCAGCATGGCCGGCACCACGGCCTTGGGATTGAGGGCAGCCAGCACAGCCTCCGGCATCAGGCCTTCGGTCATGCGGGTGGCCGCCGTTGGCGCCAGCGAGTTGACGCGAATGTCGTACTTGGCACCTTCCAGCGCCAGCGTCTGCATGAAGCCCACCAGGGCCAGCTTGGCAGCGCCGTAATTGGACTGGCCAAAGTTGCCATACAGGCCGGTGCTGGATGTCGTCATCAGGACGCGGCCGTACTTCTGCTCCATCATGTGCGGCCACACGGCCTTGGTGCAGTGCACGGCGCCCATCAGGTGCACGTCCACCACCAGACGAAAGTCGGCCAGGTCCATCTTGGCAAAGGTCTTGTCGCGCAGGATGCCGGCGTTGTTGACCAGAATGTCGACGCGACCCCAGGTGTCCATGGTTTGCTGCACCATGGCCTGCACGGCGTCCCAGTCGGTGACCGAGGCCCCGTTGGCAATCGCTTCGCCACCGGCGGCGCGGATTTCCGCAACGACCGCTTCCGCCGCCGTCAGGGAGTGACCCGAGCCGTCACGGGCACCGCCCAGATCATTCACCACCACTTTGGCACCGCGCGCAGCCAGCGCCAAGGCATGTTGGCGACCCAAACCACCGCCCGCACCCGTCACAATCGCAACACGTCCTTTGAAATCAATGCTCATATCAATCCATTCCTGCAAAATTGAAACCCTACACACCACAGCGCGCCAAGGCAACGCTGCGAATCAAGGGATACTGTAATTCACAAGCCCGCCCACATCGCTGACCTGCGTCAAGACCGAGACACCCCATGGAACTGAACTCCGAAGTCCCCACCGCCCCACCCCGCGACGCCTCCACCGTGGTCATGCTGCGCGACACCTCCCGGGGGCTGGAAGTTTTCCTGGTCAAACGGCACGGCCTGTCCGACGTGCTGGGCGGCGCCTATGTGTTCCCGGGCGGCAAGCTCGACAGCAGCGATTCGCTGTTGGACCCACACATCCACCTGGACCAGGACCCGATCCAGTTGCACGCCGCGTTGGGCGAACCACAGACCGATGTGCGCACCGCCGCCGGCCTGTACGTGGCCGCCCTGCGCGAAGCCTTTGAAGAATCCCGTGTGCTGTTCTCCCAGGACATCGACACGGCGCGGGCCGCCCTGCTGCAAGACAAGGCCAAGCCCTTCAACCAGATGCTGGCCGAGTTGCAGGTGCGCCTGCAAACCCGCCACGTGCTGCCCTGGAGCCGCTGGATCACGCCGCGCATGCCATCCGTCACCAACAAACGCTTTGATACCCGCTTCTTTGTCGCCGCAGTGCCGCATGAGCAGGAGGCCACGCACGACAACCACGAGGCCACCGAGAGCGTCTGGCTGCCGCCCCGCGTCGCCCTGGAGCAGTACTGGAACCGCCAGATCGAGCTGGCGCCACCCCAGATCATGAGCCTGGCGCATCTGGCCCGCCATGCCAGCGTTGACAGCGTGATGAACGCGGCACGCGCCACCACCCCACCGCTGATCCTGCCCGAGGCCTTCGACGAAGATGGCACCCGCGTGCTGTGCTACCCGGGTGACCCGGGGCACTCCGTTGCGCAGCGGGCACTGCCCGGGCTGACCCGGCTGCTGTACAAGAACAAGCGCTTTGAACCGGTAGAGGGTTTTGAGGCGCTGTTTGCCTGACCGCAATCAGCGCATCGCCGTAAGCCCTATGGCTAGTTCATCTGGAGCGCCAAGGTATTGGACCTGGAACTACCTGCATCAGACTGAAGTTTGAACACTGCAACAGCCTGTACCAACTCCTTGGCCTGACTGTTCATGCTGCTGGCCGCCGCTGCCATCTCTTCCACCAAGGCGGCGTTTTGCTGCGTGGCCTGGTCCATCTGCGTGACCGCTTCGCCCACCTGCGCCACGCCGGCACTCTGCTCCGAGCTGGCCGCACTGATTTCGCCCATGATGTCGGTCACGCGCTTGATACTGTCAACCACATTGTTCATGGTGTTGCCAGCCTGGTCCACCAATGCCGTGCCTTGCTCAACACGCTCCACGCTAGCGGTAATCAGGGTCTTGATTTCCTTTGCGGCTTCAGCAGAGCGACCCGCCAGACTGCGAACCTCAGAGGCCACCACGGCAAAGCCGCGGCCTTGCTCGCCTGCACGTGCCGCTTCTACCGCAGCGTTCAGCGCCAGGATGTTGGTCTGGAAGGCAATACCGTCAATCACGCTGATGATGTCGGCAATCTTTTTGCTGGACTCGCTGATGCCCTTCATGGTGTCTACGACCTGGGCGACGACCTGCCCCCCCTGAATCGCAACACCAGAGGCACTCTGAGCGAGTTGATTCGCCTGTTTGGCGTTGTCGGCATTCTGCTTAACCGTGGAACCCAGCTCCTCCATGGAGGCGGCTGTCTCTTCCAGCGCACTGGCCTGACTTTCTGTACGGGCTGAAAGGTCCTGGTTGCCCTGGGCGATTTCAGAGCTGGCAGTGGAAACACTCTCTGAGCCTTGGCGCACACTGCTGACCACTTTGGACAGGCTGTCTTGCATATCCCGCAGAGAGCCGAGCAGTTGACCAATTTCATCGCGACTGGTGACTTGAACCGGTTGACTCAAATCGCCAGCGCCTATGCGTTGTGCCGTCGAGCGGGCCGACTCGATACCGGATGCAATACTGCGCGACAGTCGCCAGCTGATGAAGGCGGCAATGACAATCGTCACCAGGGTCAACGCGGAACCCAGCTGATACAGCTGCGAGAACATGGCTTTGACCTCGACCTCCGTAGCGATGACATTTGACACTTCGCCATCAACGAGCTGCTGTGTCGCTTTCACATAGTCGGTGGTCACGGGGATGAATTTGTTTTGCACAAATTCCTTGACCGCTTGCTCATCGCCGCCCGCCTTCATTGCGTTGACCTGGTCGCGTGTGGTGAGCCAGACTTTGCGGACCTCGCCTACGTTGTCCGCACGTTTCCTGGATTCCGGGTCACGGACTTTTTCGAGGAAGGCCTTCTGAACCACATTCGTTGATTGTGTGGTTGCGACCATGGACTCTTTAAAAAAATCCAGCAATGCGCTTCCCTCGGAATAGGCAACAGCCAGCGAGCGTGCCGAGTTCTGTCGCACGTCGCCCTGCCAAGCCCCTGCAAGCTTCAGCAGCTCTGCCGAAAGTTGCATTCTCTCGGTTGCTTCAGATGCCTTGTCGACACGCCATGCCGTGACTCCGGCAAGTAGCAGAAATACAGCGATGACGAGGGTAAAGCCCAGGTTCAGTTTGGTGGAAATTTTGAGATTGTTCATTATTAAATTCTCCGTATCTTTCTTTTAATCAGCAATAACCGAACTCAGTCCCATGCCCGAGCGGGACATGAGTTTCTCGATGTCTAACAAGATCAACATGCGTTCCAGTTCTGGGGGGCGTTAACCATGCGTGTGGATGCCTCATAGCCACAAATTTCCTGCACCTTGAGAATCTCGATGCCGTACTCCTCGGCCCCAAGCCTGAAGCTCAGGTATTCACCGGCATGTTGCGACGCACCTGGTATGTCCATCTTCACTCCTGGAGTTTCGCTGTAAAAACCACAGCAAACCCGCCCCCGCTCTTGTAGAACAGGTCTCGGGACTTTCGAATGGCAGCAAGACAAACGGTATGGGGAAGACAAATAGTCTGATGTGACCAACAGACCTTGCTGTTGAAAACACGTCCAGCGCAACTGGACTGCGTTCATCAGGCAACCCCGCTATCTTTTTCTGCATGGAGCAGGTTTCAGACCGGAGGCTTTGCGACCCCCTCTTTCGAATGGGTGTGCCATAAAATACCGGCCGATTATATAAGCATCGTGTTATTTTATTTCTGAGCAAACCTGAGCAATTACCGTCTGTGTTGTGCGGTTATCGCGTGGCCCTGCATTCAGGTCAGCATTGAGGAGTCTCCGTCTGGCCACACACGGGTGGCCCACCGGCATCACGCACCAGCAACCAGCTTGCGCCGAATCCCGCGTGCCATGTCTTTCCCCAAATGCGTCAGCATCGCCTGCAACGGACTCAGGCCAGGCTGCGGCGCCTGCCCCGCTGCCAGCCGCTCAATCTGCCGGTAGTACCACCCGGCCTGGCACAGGTTGTTGAGCGAGCGCATCCCACTGGACGGACTGTTCGGGCCCCAGTAACCGCGGCCCAGTACCAGCTGGTCCTCGGGCACCGGCAGCCGGTCGAGTTGCCCCGCAAACATGCGCGCCGGAAAGTCCGGGTCCAGGCAAAAGGGGCGCGCCAGGCCGATCATGTCGGTGTGGCCGCCCGCCAGTGCCGCCTCCATACCGGCCAGCGTGCGAAAGCCGCCCGTCACCATAATGGGCATGCGCGCCACGGCCTTGATGGACTTGGCGTATTCCAGAAACATGGCCTCGCGCTCGCGCGTGCTGTCGCGCATTTCGCTGGCCGCCTGCGGCTTGAAAAACTCCAGTTGCTCGTAGGTTCCGCCCGACACCTCCAGCAGGTCAACACCCGCGTCGTTGAGCCACTGCACCACCTGCACACTCTCATCCAGCGTGAAGCCGCCCTTGACGAAGTCAGACGAGTTGAGCTTGACCGAAATAGGGTAGCGCGGCCCGACCCTGGCCCGCACCGCACGAACCACATCCAGCAGCAGGCGGGCCCGGTTGGCCAGCGTTCCGCCCCACGTGTCTTGCCGCAGATTGGTGCGTGCCGACAAAAATTGCGACAGCAGGTAGCCATGCGCGGCGTGGATCTGCACACCGTCCAGGCCGGCCTGCTGCATCAGCGCCGCCGTGGTAGTGAAGCGCTGGATGATGTCCTGGATGTCGGCCTCGGTCGCCGCGCGCGGCTTGCCAAAGTTGCCAATGACCTGCAGTTGCACTTCGGAAGGCGCCAGCGGCGTCAGGTTGACCAGGCGCGGGCACTGTCGGCCGGGGTGGCTGATCTGCGCCCACAGCTGGCTGCCGCAGTCGTGCACGGCCTGCGCCCAGGCGCGCAGTTGCGCCAGGCCCGAGGCATCTTCGGCGACGACATTGCCGGCGCGCTCCAGATAACGCCGGTCGATCATGATGTTGCCAGTCAGCAAAATGGCCGCGCCGCCGCGCGCCCAGGTGCTGTACAGGCGCTGGTGTGACGGGGTGGGATGGTCATGCGCATCGGCCAGGCCTTCGGTCATGGCGGCTTTGCACAGGCGGTTGGGCAACTGGTGACCGCAGGGCAGCGTAAGAGGTTTTTCAATCAAGGCAGGACTCCCGAGTGGTGCGCAGGGGCATGGTAACTGGGGCCGCCGATATTCCGCATTTATTTGCAGAACTCCGAATCAAATAGGGCTCTAGCCCTCGTAGAACGTGCGCAAGCAGCTACTTATTTGATAGCAACTGACTCGCCACCCGATCCCAACGCGCCGTGCAGCACCAGCCACCGGGTCACCAGCGCCGGGTCGTGCAGGGTCCGCAGCGCCTGGTAGGCCTCTTCGGCCTGCGGGTAGCGCCGACGCAGGAAGTTAAGCCACTGCTTCAGGCGCCCGGCCTGCTGGCGGCGCTCCAGGCGCGCCACCACCAATAGCCAGAACTCGCCCATCAATGGCAGCAGTTCCTCCCACGGGACCAGCGGGTCGGACACATCCAACGCCCCCGTGCCGGCGCTGCCTGCATGTCCATGGTTCTGGCGGATCGCGTGCGCCAGGCCGGGGTCCGTCACAATGCCACGCCCCAGCATGAGGCTATCCGAGCCTGAGGCCTGGCGGCAGCGGCGGGCGTCGTCCACCGTCCATATCTCGCCGTTGGCCACGACCGGAATGGACACCGCCAGGCGGATGTCGTTGACGCGCTCCCAGTAGGCCGGCGGGCGGTAGGCGTCCGCCTTGGTGCGGGCATGCACCACCAGCTCGTCCGCACCGCCGTCGGCCAAGGCCTGGGCACATTCCACCGCGCGGGAATCGTCGTTGAAGCCGAGCCGCATCTTGGCCGACACCGGCATGTGGGCCGGCACCGCGCGGCGCACCGCCGACACAATGCGGGTCAGCAGCTCCGGATCTTGCAGCAGCGCGGCACCGCCACCGTGGCGGTTGACCACCTTGGCCGGGCAACCAAAATTCAAATCAATGCCGTGCGGGCCCAGTTCGGCCAAGGCCGCAGCGTTTTCAGCCATGCACACCGGGTCGGAGCCCAGCAGTTGCGCCCGCACCGGCACGCCGGCCGGTGTGTAGCCGCCGTTGGCCAGCTCCGGCATGACGCGCAAGAACGTGCGCTCATTGAGCAGGGTGTGGGTCACCCGGATGAACTCAGAAACGCAGCGATCCACCCCGCCCACGCGGGTCAGGATGTCACGCAACACAAAGTCCAGTAGCCCCTCCATCGGGGCCAAGTAAATACGCACTCAGTGACGAATGATGTGGTCAAAGGCGCTGAGCGCCGCCTTGGCGCCATCACCCGCGGCAATCACGATCTGCTTGTACGGCACCGTGGTGCAGTCACCCGCGGCAAACACACCGGGCACATTGGTCTGGCCCCTGGCGTCCACGACGATCTCGCCAAACTTGCTGAGTTCGACCGTGCCCTTGAGCCACTCGGTATTGGGCACCAGGCCGATCTGCACAAACACGCCTTCCAGGGCCACGGTGTGTTCCACGTTGGTGGCGCGGTCCTTGTAACGCAGGGCGTTGACTTTGCCCGTGTCCACACCCTCCGAGTTCACGCCGATGATCCCGGTGGTCTGGGCGTTGGTGTACACCGTCACATTGGGCAGGCTGTGCAGCTTCTTCACCAGCACGGCGTCGGCTTTCAGCTCGGGCATGAACTCAACCACGGTCACATGGCGCACCACGCCGGCCAGGTCAATGGCCGCTTCCACGCCGGAGTTGCCGCCACCAATCACCGCCACGTCCTTGCCCTTGAACAGCGGGCCGTCGCAGTGCGGGCAGTAGGCCACGCCCTTGTTCTTGTACTCGGCCTCGCCGGGCACATTGACATTGCGCCAGCGCGCGCCGGTGGACAGGATGACCGTCTTGCTCTTGAGCGAGCCGCCGTTGGCCAGCTTCACTTCGATCAGGCCACCGGGCTGCGAAGCGGGCACCAGGCTTTCAGCGCGCTGCAGGTTCATGATGTCGACCTCGTAGAAGCGGGTATGGGCTTCCAGCGCGGCGGCGAATTTGGGGCCGTCGGTCTCCAGCACCGAGGGGTAGTTCTCGATCCCCAGCGTGTCGTTGGTCTGGCCGCCAAAGCGCTCGGCCACGATGCCGGTGCGAATGCCCTTGCGTGCGGCATAGACGCCAGCCGCAGCACCGGCCGGGCCACCGCCAACGATCAGCACGTCAAAGGCTTCTTTGTGCGACAGCTTGGCGGCCTCCTTGGCAGCGGCGCCAGTGTCGATCTTGGCCAGGATTTCTTCGACCAGCATGCGGCCGGAGCCGAACATGACTCCATTGAGGAAAACCATGGGCACGGCCATGATTTCACGCGCATTGACCTCGTCCTGGAAGGCGCCGCCTTCGATGACGGTGGTCTTGACCTTGGGGTTGAAAATGGCCATCAGGCTCAGCGCCTGCACCACGTCCGGGCAGTTATGGCAGGTCAGGGACATGTAGACCTCAAAATTGAAGTCACCCTCCAGACCCTTGATCTGTTCAATGATGTCCGCCTCGACCTTGGGTGGGTGGCCACCGGTCCACAGCAAGGCCAGCACCAGGGAGGTGAATTCGTGGCCCAAAGGCAGCCCGGCAAAGCGCAGGCTGGTGGCAGTGCCAGCACGCTGCAGGGTGAATGAGGGCTTGCGCGCGTCCGTGCCATCGGTGCGCAGCGTAATCTTGTCGCTGCGCAGGCTTTGGATGGTCTGCAGCAGGTCCAGCATCTCGCGGCCGGTGTCACTGTCATCCAGGGAGGCCACCATCTCGATCGGCAGCGTCACGCGTTCCAGGTAGGCTGCAAGCTGGGTTTTGAGGGTATCGTCGAGCATGGTGGTGTCCTTCTTTGCTTTAAATTTGGTAGCTGGTCACGCACTCGTGGTGCGGGCCAGCCAGGAATTCAGGGAATAAAAAAGCCGGACGGCGAGGCGCTGGGCGCCCTGACGCTGTCCGGCTGGTGAGCGCTCGGGGCGCTCTGCCGTCTCGAAGAGAGCGCTTAGATCTTTCCGACCAGATCGAGCGACGGTGTAATGGTCTTGGCGCCTTCGTTCCACTTGGCAGGGCACACTTGGCCGGGGTGGGCGGCAGTGTACTGGGCGGCCTTCAACTTGCGCACGGTTTCCTTGACGTCACGGGCGATTTCGTTGGAGTGGATCTCCAGGGTCTTGATCGTGCCAGTGGGGTCAATGATGAAGGTGCCGCGCAGCGCCAGGCCTTCTGCGTCGATATGCACATCGAAGGCGCGGGTCAAGGCGTGGGTGGGGTCACCGATCAGCGGGAACTTGGCCTTGCCGACGGCGGGCGATGTCTCATGCCACACCTTGTGGGCGAAGTGGGTGTCGGTGGTCACGATGTAGACCTCGGCACCGGCCTTTTGGAATTCTGCGTAATGCTCGGCAGCATCTTCCACTTCGGTGGGGCAGTTGAAGGTGAAGGCCGCGGGCATGAAGATGAACACATTCCACTTGCCCTTAAGGGTTTCGTTGGTCACGGTCACGAACTTGCCGTTGTGAAAGGCTTCGTTCTTGAAGGGCTGGACTTGCGTGTTGATCAATGACATGGTTTATTTCCTCTTGAAGTTGCGTTCTTGAACTGAACAGGTTGAATCTTAGGCGTTTTGACCCATTCTCTGGGTTGATTGATCCAATGAATTGGATTGTCAAAACCTATGAGGGTACTTAGGCCCCCACGCTTGTCGCTGCGCGTACTGCGCTGCCCCCCAAGGGGGCTGAACTTGCTCGGGGCGGCCCTTCGCTGCGTTCGATGGCCCCCACGCTGGTCGCTGCGCGTATTGCGCTGCCCCTCATGCGTGAAAAACGCGCGCGTGCATACGCCGCAGCGACCACCAGACACCGCCCGCCACCAGGGGGATGGTCACAGCGGCCGTCATTTCGGCACTCCAGGGCCAGCCCCAGTGCTGAGCGCCCTTGGCCAGGTAGCTCACCAGCCCCACGATGTAGTAGGTGATGGCCGCCACCGACAGGCCTTCCACCGTGGATTGCAGCTTGATCTGGATGTCCTGGCGGCTGTTCATGGTGGCCAGCAGCGCCTGGCTGCTTTGCTGCTGCTCGATCTCGACCCGGGTGCGCAGCAAATTGCTGATGCGCGAGACCCGCTGCGACAGCGCATCCTGCCGCCGGGCCGACCAGGCGCAGGTGCTGCGCGCCGGCGTCAGGCGCCGGTCCATGAACTCGCCTATGGTCTGCATGCCCGCCAGGCGGGACTCGTCAATCTCGGCGATGCGTTTGTCCAGCAACTCAAAGTAGGCGGCGCTGGCGGAAAAGCGGGAATGCGTAGCGGCGTGCTGGCTCTCGACCTCCCCGGCCAGGCGCGTCAGGCGGTCGAGCAGCAGCGGCTCGTCCTCGCGCTTCGCGGATCGAATGGACTGCGCCAGTTCGGCCAGTTCACGCTCGGCAGACGCCAGCACCTGTGATGCGTCACGGGCCGCTGGCAAGCCCAGTAGTGCCGCCATGCGGTAGGTTTCAATTTCAAGCAAACGCTGGACCAGTCGCCCCAAACGCCGGGGCGCCATGCCACCGGCGAGCACCACCATGCGCGAGAAACCATCGGCATGCACCACAAAATCGGTATAGACCTCGGCGAATCCACCAGCAACCGTCGACGCGACCAGTGTCTCCTCGTACAACACATGTTTGACCAGTGTGCCCGACTCGAACACCTTGCTCGGCAGTACCCACAGGTGCAGATTGGCCAGGCATTGCCCGGGTAGCTGCGCAAACCAGCGCTGGGGCACGGCCACCAGTGCGGCCTCGGGCTCCTGCTCGCCAAAATGGTCGGCGCTGATCTTGCGCATGAAGGTCCAGGTCACAAACTCGGTGTGCATTTCCCAGCGCACCCGGTACGGCCCCAAGTCAAGCCGAACATGGGTGGAGCCAGCATCAGGCGGTGCCAAATGGTGGTCGCGCGCCAGTTCGGCCATGTGCGCCCAGCTTGCGGCACGTTGCTCGGCGTCACACACCATGACAATGTGCGAAAGACCCAGCGGCACCTCCATAGCCTCAGGCGGGCGAGCGTGGATCTCGTTGTGCAGCGCTACGCGCTGGGGATGCTGGTGCAACACGTCAGTCCTCAACAAACGCCTCTTCCCGCTTGGACTTGACCGACGGCATCAACACCACCGCCAGCAGCAATGCCGCAGCGGCCAACAGGCCGGCCGACAGGGGCCGGGTCAGGAACACGCTCCAGTCACCCCGCGAGAGCAACAGGGCGCGGCGCAGATACTCTTCCATCATGGGCCCCAGAATGAAACCCAGCAACAGCGGAGCCGGCTCGGCACCCAGCTTGATGAACAGGTAGCCAATGAAGCCAAAAATACCCACCAGCCAGATGTCAAACGTGGTGTTGTTGGTGGAGTACACACCAATGGCGCAGAACAACACAATGGACGGAAACAGCCACCGGTAGGGCACGCTGAGCAGTTTGATCCAGATACCGATCAAAGGCAGGTTCAGGATGATCAGCATCAGGTTGCCAATCCACATGGACGCAATCAGGCCCCAGAACAACTCGGGGTTGCTGGTCATGACCTGCGGTCCGGGCTGGATATTGTGAATGGTCATGGCGCCCACCATCAGCGCCATCACCGCATTGGGTGGAATGCCCAGGGTCAGCAGCGGAATGAACGACGTCTGGGCACCGGCATTGTTGGCCGACTCGGGTGCTGCCACTCCGCGGATATTGCCCTTGCCAAAAGGCACTTCACCGGGGCGCAACCTGGTCTTTTTCTCCAGCGTATAGGCGGCAAAAGCCGCCATTACGGCACCGCCGCCGGGCAATATCCCCAGCAGCGAACCCAGCGCCGTACCGCGCAAGACGGCAGGAATCATGTTGCGAAAATCTTCCTTGGTCGGCATCAGGCCGGTCACGTTGGCGGTGAACACTTCCCGCTCGCTTTCGTGCTTGCCCAGGTTGCTGATGATCTCGCCGTAACCAAAGACACCCATGGCGATGACGATGAAGCCAATGCCATCGGTCAGCTCGGGGATGTCAAAGCTGTAGCGGGCCACACCCGAGTTCACGTCGGTGCCCACCATGCCCAGCAACAGGCCCAGCACGATCATCGCAATGGCCTTGAGCAGCGAGCCAGACGCCAGCACCACCGCGCCAATCAGCCCCAGAATCATCAGCGAAAAGTACTCTGCCGGGCCAAACTTGAAAGCCAGTTCGGTCAACGGCGCAGCAAACGCAGCCAGAATCAGCGTACCGACGCAACCCGCAAAAAACGAGCCCAGGCCCGCTGCCGCCAATGCCGGTCCGGCACGGCCGTTGCGCGCCATCTGGTAACCGTCAATCACGGTGACCACCGACGACGATTCACCCGGCAGGTTAACCAGAATGGCCGTGGTGGAGCCACCGTATTGCGCACCGTAATAGATGCCCGCCAGCATGATCAGTGCGGCCACAGGAGGCAGCGCATAGGTCGCCGGCAACAGCATGGCAATGGTTGCCAGTGGGCCAATACCGGGCAGCACGCCGATGACCGTGCCCAGAAAGCAGCCAATGAATGCGTACATCAGGTTCTGCATCGTGAAAGCCACGCCAAAACCGAGCGCCAGATTATTGAACAAGTCCATGGGGTATTCCTAAATCAGACGCCAACGAAAGCGGGCCACACAGGGAACTGCAGATTGAGCAGCTTGATGAATGCAAGATAGCTCATCACAGCCAGAATCGTAGCCAACACGACCGCTTCTTTCAGATTGAAGCGGTCGCCCGCCAGGCAGGCAATAAACGTCAGGGCATAGATGCCGGCAATCAGGCCCATGGGCGGCAGATGGATACTGGGCAGGCCGCCAATCATGGCGCCAAACACCAGGTTGGCCAGGATGATGAAGATCAGCGGCTTCCAGGCAAATGCGCCTATCTTGTCGCCGTCAACGGTTTCCACCACCAGCGCCTTGAAGGTAATCACACTGCCCAGAACGGCCAGCAGCACCCCCAACGCCAGGGGAAAGTACCCCGGCCCCATGCGGGCGCCGTTGCCAACGGTGTAGCTGCTGGCACCCCAGGCAAAGGCAACTCCAACCCCCATAAACATGAGGCCGGAAAAAAAATCTTTTTGGCTTTTTATATTCACTAACTTGTCTCCTGACGTCAATTACCGTGTCGGCCTTTTAGGCGGTCCAGTGTGCCACAAAGGTTTGCGGCTACCAACACCGGCCGGCCAAGGCGCCGCCGTGTCCACTGTGGACAGAACCTAGCGTCGGTTATTGCGCTGCTCTTCCCGGTTTTTTTCCATTTCCTTGAAACGCAGGCATTCCGGCGTCTGCCGATACCGGTCCGTCGCGCACTGCTCGGCCACGCAGGCAATGCGAAAAATGAAGACCTTATCCGCGCAAACCTGGCCCGGCATCGACGGCCCCGCACCGATGCGCTGCGCAACAGGTGACGGCAATGGCTCGCCAGCGGACGTTGGCGCATTCGCGACCAGGGACTCCACGGCCCTGGGCTTGACTGGCCGTGACGGCGCCGGCAGCGGCGGCGCAAGCGCTGCGGATTTTGCCGGTCCGACATGGGGTGCAGACGCCGCGTAAGATGCTGACGCCGGGCGGGATGATGCCGATAACACTGCCGGCATGGATGCCGGCGCGGCCACCATGGGTGCAGACGGCAGCGGCAGCCCCACCGGCGGGGCAACCACGGCTTGCGGAACCAGCGCCGGTTTGGCGACCTGCTCCACAGAACCCGTGGGTCTGACAAACACCAGCAGCGCAACCAGGGCGCACACCAGAGCACCTAGAGCCACCACCAGCCTGGTTTTGCCGCCCGGCACCGCGATGACGGGTTTGGCCCCTGCAGGTTCGGCAGGCCGGGTCTGCGACCCGGAGCCTGTCTGCGTGACTGCCGCCATGGGCAGGGTGGATGCGGAATAACCCAGAGTGGTTGCCAGATCCGAGTCATCACCCAAGAACCGCTCCATAGGCACGGTCGGCGCGCCTGACGCCGTCTCGCCAGCGGCCAGAGTGTCGATGCGCTGCTGCGCGCGACGGGCATAAATACCGGAAGGAAAGCGCGCCAGAAAACCCTGAAAGTCCTGCGGATCGGATGAGTCCCTGACCGCGCTCCAGGCCTCCAGCTCGGCTTCATGGCCGACCGTTGAAACCAGAGAGGCATCTCCGCCGGGACCAAAAACACCGGTGCTGGAGCCATCGCGCAGCGGCGCGTCGAACCCGGTGTGCGCAGGGCGATTGGACTGGAACACCCCCATTTCTCCCGCCACATGACCTTGCCCCCCCGCAGTGGCCACCAGTTGTTGCGCCACCGAGCGCAGTGCCAGCGCAAAATCCCGCGCCGTCGCATAGCGTTCGTCCGGATTCTTTGCCATCGCACGGGCCATGACCTCATCCATGGTCGCCGGCACATCCGGATTGATACTGCTGGGCAGCGGCGCCTCGTGGCTGACGATCTGGTGGATGATCACAAACTGGTTTTCGCCTTCGAAGGGCAATCGGCCCGTCAGCAGTTCATACAGCACCACACCGGCCGAGAAGACGTCCGAGCGTGAATCCCCACGCAGCCCTTTGGCCTGCTCCGGGGACATGTATTTTGGCGTTCCGACGGCACCACCAACCTGGGTCAGGTTGCTCTCGTCGGGCTCCTGGATGCGGGCCACACCAAAGTCGGTCAACTTGATCCGCCCGCTGACCTCGATCAGCATGTTGGCAGGCTTGATGTCCCGGTGCACCACGTTTTGCCTATGGGCATGGTCCAGCGCCATCAGCAATTCATGCACCATCACAATGGACGAATGCACCGAGAACCGGGCACCGCATTCCAGGTGGTGCTTGAGATCCTCGCCCTGGATGAACTCCATGACCAGATAGGCCGTTTCGCCGTCCTGCCCCGAATCAAAAACACTGACGATGTTGGGGTGGTGCAGGCGTGCGACCGAACGGGCCTCGGTGCGAAAGCGCCCTTCGTATTCGAGCGCCGCTTCCGGCGAGAGGCTCTGAACCCGGATGGTTTTGATAGCCACCGGCCGATCCAGGTTGGGATCACGCCCTTCATAGACGACACCCATCGCGCCTTTGCCCAGCACGCGAATGATGTCGTATCGGCCTAATTTTTCAATGTCCACAATATCCCGCTCGTAACCCCAAGAAACTCTGGAAAACCGTCCAACGGGGCATGCTAGCAGACACCCGCCCCTCTATACGAACAATCGTCAGGCACTGCGCGTTCTATTGCACGGAGCAGGTGAACCGGATACGATCTCGGCAGCCTCCCCGAGTGGGCCACACACGTCCACCTCTTCTGCCGAAAGCTCACTGATGTCTACCGTTGTCTTTGCCGATGTCGTTGGAAGCACCGGTTTATTTGAGCAAATGGGCGACGCCAATGCATCCCTGTTGATGACCCACCTGACCGGGCTGCTGGGAACGGTGTTTGAGCAGCACCAGGGCCGGGTGGTGAAGCTGCTGGGCGACGGCGTATTCGCGGTTTTTCCGGACGCCGGTAGCGCCGTCACGGCCTGCGTGACCTTGCAGTCCCGTTTTCTGGCCGAACCGGTTATTCCCGCCGGCGGGGTAGCGCCCATCCAGATGCAGATGGGCGTTGAGTCCGGCGAGCTGGTAGAAATCGAGGGCGACTGTTTTGGCGACGCCGTGAACAGCGCCGCCCGGCTGGCCGACCTGGCCGGTGCCGACCAGATACTGACCACCCAGAGTGTGTGGAACGAACTGGTCGCAACCCAACGCCCGGCCCTGCGCAGCCTGGGACCTATGCACCTGCGCGGCAAAACGCAAACCACCCACATTTACCGGGTGGAGTGGCAAACCGGTCGCGACCTGGACGCAACCGCCATGGGTGTATCCATGTACACACCCGCCAGGCACCAAACCCTGGCCCTGACGCTGCGGGGACGTACCCAGGTTTTCGAGGTGACGGATACCGGGATCACCATCGGCCGCTCCAGCGATGCATCACTCCCCATGCTTGATCCCCGTGTATCCCGGGTGCATGCCACCATTCGCAGCCGGGGCGGCCAGATGGTGCTGGCCGATGCCTCAAGCTTCGGCACCTGGGTGTACTTTGGCAACCAGGCCGAGGCGGTCTCGCTGCGACGCACCGAGTGCGTCCTGGCCGGCTACGGCCAACTGTCCCTGGGCTGTGAAATTGACGCCGACAAAGCCCCTCTGGTTGCGTTCGAGGTCAGCTAACCAGCCGTGGATTGCTACAAAAATGATAGCTGTTTGCGCGCATCAGACGGATGTTTCAAGCATATTTCATCGCCAAAACTTTACCGACAGCCCAGTTTGGCCACCGATGCGGGGCAGGGAACGTAGCGCTCCCGTATCTTCTTGTACCGTCCATCGGACATCATGGCATTGAGGGCGCGGTCGAAATCAGCGACAAACGCCGGCGTCAGCGACGCCTGGCTCAGAGCAAACATGGCGGCCTCCCCAGACACGACGATATCGGTCTTGATGACGGTGCCGGACAGCCCGAGTTGCTGCAGCTCGACCAACCCCGTCACCTCATCGGCAATGATCCCGTCCAGGCGATCCAGTTCAATCATCTTCCAGGCACTGCGCCGCGATGTCACGGATGTCAATTGCGCGGCAAACCCCGGGGTTTTGACCAGGGTCTCGTAGTCCGCACCATAAGCCACACCGACCTGTGCGCCCAGCCGAAAACCGGTACCGGCAATATCCGTCAAGGCTTTGAGCCGGTACGTGCTGGCCGCCTTTTTTGCAACGAAAAGCACATTGGGTGATTGGTTTACCGGTCTCGAAAAATACGCGAAGCGCTCGCGCTCCGGGGTGCGCAAGGCGCCGGGAAGGATATCGAGCCGACCCTGCTCCAGTTCCCGCAGCGCACGCGCCCACGGCAGCTCCACGAACTGTGTCTCACAGTGCAGGGCCTTGAGGGCCATGCGCACGATGTCCGAGTTGAGCCCCACGACCTGTCCATCCGTCGACTTGAAGGCATACGGTGCATCGTCAGACCAGCGCACCGTCTTGACACACTGTGCCATGGCGCTGCCAGAACCCAGCATGCCCATGACGCAGACCGCTGCCAGACGACGGACCAGGGTGCCCGTTTTTACAGGCCATCGACGCACAGAAATTGCCAGCATGCAATGAGCCTCCCTTGAACGGCATACGTTACGCCGGACCAGTGTAGACGGCGCCCAGAGGCCCTGTCGACTAGGGGATATTCGGATGCGGGAACGTTCAGCTCAGCAGCTTGATCAGCGCGTCGGGGTGGAGCCCCCATCCTATGAGGCCCGACAAGCCCATGAGTACGCCAAAGCCCGAGGGGACCAGGGCCAGGATAAACAGCCACGGCAATTGCGTGAGCGACGCCACCGCCAGCAGTGAGATGGCAATGGCGATCAGCGCGTCCGACAAATCGAACTGGTCGTCCTTGAAATTGAGTGCATCGTAGGTGGCCTGGTCTTTCTCGGCCTGCGTTTTCAGTTCATCCTTCTTTTGATGCTGCTCCTGGGCCAAACCCTCGTACAACCTGATTTGCTCCTGGTACGCCGACTCCAGTTTGGCAGGTGCCGCCGCCGCTTGCAGCCGCAGTTGCGCCAGCGTCGACTTGGCAATCTCTTCGCGGATATTGCGTGCCTGGTAAAACTGCCAGTGGTCCAGCTTGTCGGCCTGCGCCTGCTGCATGGCCTGAACAATGTTGTCGTCCTTGACCTTGCAAATGCCCATGAAGGTCGCCAGCAGGGCCACGGTGATCGCCACCGCAGGGTTGAGCCACGCACGTTTCTCCGATTTTCGATCGGCCTTGGCCGACTCCACAGCGCTCAGGGGGTCAATGTCCATATGCTATTTCTGCCTTTCGCTGCCATTAAAGCACCGCGTCACTCCTGGCGGTCACACACCCGCTCGGTCCGCGCACCGAGGCTGGCGTCAATGACCCGCAGCAGTCGCATATCGTCATACACGATTTCCGACGGTGGCACAAAGCCCAGCTGGTTGATGGCATTCGCAAAGCCTTCCCAGGCAATCTTCCCATTGAGCAGATCACCGTACAGCGTGACCGTGGGTGTGCGCAACTGCACCACATCCATTCCGTGGCGAAACACGATCTGGAATGGAGCGGTAAAGCCTTGGCACGTATAGGCGTCCAGCGCCGTGGGTCGTGGCATGAACCCGCCATTGTTCACGGAGCGGGCCACGATGAACCCGATGGTGCTGATGACCGCCACCGCAATGACGGGAATGACCAGCGTCGGCACAATGGCGCCACTCTTCACAAGCGTCTTGAAGTCAAAGCGCCTGCCCCTGCCTGCACTTGCAGGGTCTTGTTCGCTATCCGATTTGTCCAAGGCCATAGAGAATCCCGGTTGGCACAGCGGACACAGCCGCTGTGCGTTGGTCTGTCAAAAACTGGTGGCCAGCATCACCAAAACCGCCACGGCCATGACCCCGGTTGCCGCCCAGCCAAAGTAGCGATGGCGCAGGGTAATGGTGTAGTGCCCCATCAAACGCTCGGACTGGCCAATCCACATCAGCACCGCCATGATGGGCACCGATATGACGCCGTTGACGATGGCGCTCCAGACCAGCGCCTTGATCGGGTCCACCTCCATGAATCCCATCACGGTGCCGATACCGGTGGCCGCCATGATGATCAGGTAGAAGCCCCTGGCTTCATGAAAACCATGGGAAAGCCCGGCCTTCCAGCCATACAGCTCGCTAACCGCATAGGCCGCCGATCCTGCCAGCACCGGCACCGCCAGCAGCCCGGTGCCAATGATGCCCAGCGCAAAAATGGCAAAGGCAAATTCCCCGGCGACCGGCCGCAGCGCCTCGGCGGCCTGCGACGATGTCTGGATATTGGTGATGCCTTGCGCATTGAGGGTCACCGCCGTGGCAATGACAATACACAGAGCGATCACGTTGGAAAACGTCATGCCCACAAAGGTGTCCATCTTGATGCGCGACAAATGTTCGGCAGCGTACTCGGGATGCAGCCGCAGGGCTTGCGCTTCGGGTCGGCGGTGGTTGTCTTCCACCTCCTGCGCCGCCTGCCAGAAGAACAGGTAGGGGCTGATGGTGGTCCCCAGAACCGCCACCACCATGGCGGCGTAGTCCTTGAGGGTTGCGTCCTTGGGGAAGAACGACCACGGCTGCACGGACTCGGTCAACGCCTGGCGCCACGGAACGTGAACCGTCAGGATCACCGCCACATAGGCAAACAGCGCCAGCGTCAGCCATTTGAGAATACGGACCGTGGCTTCATACGAGAAGAACACCTGCATGGCTATGCAAAAGGCTCCAAAACCCAACACATACAGCGGTAAATGCCCGCCGGCCAGCAGGCGCGCGGCCTCGCCCATGGCTCCGATGTCCGCCGCAATATTGATGGTGTTGGCCACCACCAGCAAACCGACCAGCGTGGTGGTGAGCCAGCGTGGACACATCTTGTTGATGTTGGACGCCAGACCTTCGCCGGTGACCCAGCCGATGCGGGCCGACAGCATCTGGATGCCAATCATCAGCGGCGTGGTGATCAGCAGGGTCCAGACCAGCGCAAACCGGAACTGCGAGCCCGCCTGCGAATAGGTGGCGATGCCGCTGGGGTCATCGTCCGCCGCACCGGTGATCAGGCCGGGGCCCAGACGTCGAACAAATGCTTTTGCAGTTTGGGTCACCATTGCACATTCCCCTTGGGCCCGTGCACAGCAGGTGCAAAGGCCATAACGCTGGCGACAGCGTTGATTTCTTTAATAACCTGGGGTGTATGAAGGGCCGGGGTCAAGACCCTCGGCATTCACATCGCCTGCCAGGCACGTTGAGCGTGTGCCTCCGTGCCGAATCTGACAAGCGTTTATGACAGCAGTGTGTCTAGGCGCGAATCAAACGCGGTGAAGGCCTTGAACTGTCTGAGTCCATGAATGAGGCCGGTTGTTGATAAGGTGGGGAGTATAGGGAATACCCCGAAATTTATGGGCAACGATTGTGTAAACCCCGGGTAAAGCACGGCCCGTGCGATGCCGTCACGTCAGGGGCGGTGTGGAGGTCAGCACCTCCTCGATCACGGTCAGCCCCTCGGCCACCCGCAGCGCACCCGCCAGTCGCAGCGGGCGCATACCGTCCGCAATGGCCTGGCGGCGCAAGGCGTCGATGCTGGGGTCCGCCGTGACTTTTGCCTTGAAGGCATCGGACACCACCAGCAGCTCGTACAAGCCCATGCGCCCCATGAAGCCGGTCATGCGGCAATCCACACAGCCCACCGGTTTGTAGGGTTTGTAGCCGCCACTGATCTGCCAGGGCTTGATCAATTCGGACAACACCTCGCGGCTGGTTTCCTCGTCGCGCACCTTGCACTGCTTGCACAGGGTCCGCACCAGGCGCTGGGCCAGCACGCCCAGCAAGGTGGCGTTGATCAGATACTGCGGAATGCCCAGCTCCATCAGGCGCGTTACCGCCGAGGGTGCGTCGTTGGTGTGCAGGGTCGAGAACACCAGATGCCCGGTCAGCGCCGCCTGCACCGCCATCTCGGCGGTTTCCTGGTCGCGTATTTCGCCCACCATGATGATGTCGGGGTCCTGGCGCATCAGGGCCCGCAAGCCCTGCGGAAAACCGAAATCGAGCTGCGGCTGCACCTGCGTCTGGTTGAAGGCCGGCTCGATCATTTCAATCGGGTCTTCCACCGTGCTGACATTGACCTCTTCGGTCGCCACCCGCTTGAGCGTGGCATACAGGGTGGTGGTCTTGCCGGAACCGGTGGGACCTGTGACCAGAATGATGCCGTGCGGGCGCTTGACCAGCGACTCCCAGCGTTGCCCGTCGTGACTGGAAAAGCCCAGGGCGTCCAGGTCTTTGACGGTGTTGTCGGGGTCGAAAATCCGCATCACCATTTTTTCGCCAAAGGCCGTTGGCAGGGTCGATATCCGCATCTCGACTTCGTCACCGCCCGGATTGCGGGTCTTGATGCGGCCGTCCAGTGGACGGCGTTTTTCAATCACGTCCATGCGGCCCAACAGCTTGATGCGCGCCGTCATGGCATTGAGCACACCCATGGGCATCTGGTAGACCTGGTGCAACACGCCGTCAATGCGGAAGCGGATCACGCCCTGCTCGCGCCGGGGCTCCAGGTGGATGTCACTGGCACGCTGGTCAAAGGCGTACTGCCACAGCCAGTCCACCACCTGCACCACGCTCTGGTCGTTGGCGTCGAGCTGCTTGTTCGACTTGCCCAGTTCCACCAGTTGCTCGAAACTGGCGCCGTTGTTGACACCGGACTTGTTGGCCGCCTTGACCGACTTGGCCAGGGCATAAAACTCGGCCGTGTAGCGATGAATCTCCTGCGGGCTGGCCAGCACGCGGCGCACGCTGCGCCGGGACTGGCGCTCCACCTCGGCCACCCAGTCGATGACAAAGGGCTCCGATGTGGCCACCGTGATCTCGCTGGCATTCACCACCACCGGCAAAATGCGGTGCCGCTCGGCGTAGACCGCACCCATGGCATCGGCCACCTTGCTCACGTCCACTTTCAATGGGTCAATGCGCAGGTAGTCCATGCCCACCCTGGCCGCCAGCCACTGGGTCAGCAGTTCAATGTCCAGCGGCTTGTTGTCAGCGGCCCGGCGCATGGACACGCTGGCCAGGCGCACCAGCGGGTGCTGCACGCTTTCCGCCTGCGCGCAACGCGCAATGGTGCGGGTGGCCTGCTCTTCGGAAATGACGCCATCGGCATGCAGCCACTCCACCAGCCGGCGCCAGTCGATCGGCCCGCTGTGGGTGCTCTTGGCCGTCAACGGGTGGTGTGTGTGTGCATTCATGGTGTCACCGGTTTGAAAACGCGGACCCACTTGTCGGCCGGCAGGCCCCAGTGGCGTTGGATGAAGTCAGCCCGCTCCAGCAGCACCGAACGGGTGGGGCGCACGGGCGTGCGCTGTGCCAGGACCACCGTGTTGCCTTCGCGCGTGGCCTTGAAGGCCCACAGGGCGTCCTTACCAAACGCTTGTGTCATGTTGTCCACGCTGCGCTGGAAGCTCGATGAGCGGCCAAACAGATTCACGGTCATGCAGCCATCCTCGGTCAGGACCTTGCGGCAGTCGGCATAGAACTCGACACTGTCGAGCACCGGACCCGCCGCTTCCTGGTCATACAAATCCACCTGCAGGGCATCGACGGCGCCTTGCCAATGCGGCTGCTTGATCTCCGCTTCAGCATCGGCCAGCACCACCTGCAGGCGGTTGTTGTCCTGCGGCAGCTTGAACCAGCCCCGGCAGGCCGCCACCACCTGGGGGTTGAGCTCAATGGCCGTCGTCTTCATGCGCAGCTCTTTGTGGCAAAACTTGGTCAGCGACGCGGCGCCCAGACCCAACTGCAAGGCCTGGCGCTTGGTGACACTGCTGGGGTCAATGAATAACAGCCAGGCCATCATGCGCTGGATGTACTCGTGCACCAGCACGGTGGGTGCATCGACCAGCATGGAGCCCTGGATCCAGATGCTGTCCAGGTGCAGATGCCGAATGGGGCCTTCGTCGGAGAAATTGACTTCGGGGAGATTGAGGGATTGTTTTCTTGCCATGGGGATTTATACCAGCAGCGCGGCCAGCCGCGGCAAGGCCTGGCAGGCATTCTGTCGGGTGGCCTGTGCCAGGGCTTCTACCGTCATGCCGCGCAGTTGCGCCACCACGCCGGCAATGCGCGGCAGCTCGCCAGGTTCATTGCGACCCTGCCCTGAGCCGGCCAGCCGGTCCTGCGCCGTCGTGTAGAGCCAGTGCGGGGGAATATCGGGTGCATCCGTCTCCAGAACGATGCTCTCCAGCGGCAGGGTCTGGGCCAGGCGGCGCAGCTGCAACGCGCGCTCAAAGGTCACGGCCCCGCCAAAGCCCAGCTTGAAACCCAGCCGGATAAAGGCCTGGGCCTGGGCCTCGCTGCCATTGAAGGCGTGGGCAATGCCTGACCAGGCGGGGCCACCCCGGCCCAGCTCGCGCAGGTGCTTGAGCAGACGGTCGGCCGAGCGGCGCACATGAAGCACCACCGGCAGCCCGAACTGGCGGGCCAGCTTGAGTTGCTCGCGGTAGACGTGTTCCTGCTGCTCCCGCAGCGGACTCTCGTTCAACTCCGGCACAAAATAATCCAGACCGATCTCACCCACAGCCACCAGCCTGGGGTCATCGCGGTGCGCCTGTAGCTGCGTCTGCAGCGCGACCAGGTCATCTGCCATGACCCGCTTGACGTACAGCGGGTGAATGCCCAGGCAATAGCTGTCGCCTGCGGCATGGGCCAGGGTCCGAACGGTGTCGAAATTGGCCTGCTCCACCCCGGGTATGACGCAATGGAAAACGCCCTGTGCGCGTGCACGCGCACGCACCTGCGCGCGGTCGGACGCAAACTCGGGTGCATCCAGGTGGCAATGGGTGTCAACCCACAGCCTGGGATGCTGCGACACAAGAGCATCCCCCGGGGTCATGGTTGCGCCTGCTGCCGTTCAGGCATGGGCCAGTCGGCCCGACACCAGCTTCAATTGCCGGCTGCAGCGTGCCGCCAGCGATGTATCGTGCGTGACCAGCACAAACGCGGTCCCGTGCACACGGGCCAGCTCCAGCATGAGGTCGAAAACACCATCGGCCGTGCTGCGATCCAGGTTGCCGGTCGGCTCGTCCGCCAGCACGCAATCGGGCTGGGTCACCAGTGCCCGTGCAATGGCCACGCGCTGGCGCTCGCCCCCGGACAGCTCGGCCGGGCGGTGGTGCACGCGGTCTTGCAGCCCCACTTTTGCTAGCATTTTCATAGCTGCTTGCGCACATTCTGCGGGGGCTAGACGCCGAATTGTCAATGGCATGGCGACATTATCCAACGCACTGAACTCCGGTAACAGGTGGTGAAACTGGTAGACAAAGCCCAGATGCCGGTTGCGCAGGCGGCCCTGCTGTGCGGCACTCTGGTGGGCCAGATCCTGCCCGTGCAGGTGGACCGAGCCACTGCTGGGGGCATCCAGCCCGCCCAGCAGATGCAGCAGCGTGCTCTTGCCGGAGCCAGAAGCACCGACGATGGCCAGGGTTTCGCCCCGGTGCACCTGCAGGTCGACACCTTGCAGCACGGTCACATCCAGCCGACCTTCGGTAAACCGCTTGGTGAGGCCCTGGGCCTGCAAGACCACCTCCCCGGTTGGGGCCGAGGGAGCTACGCCCCCCCCCAGACCAGCCACCATGCGGTATTGCGCTGCGCCAAAGGCCTCTGGGCGAACAATATCATTCATAGCGCAAGGCCTCCGCCGGGTTGACACGGCTGGCACGCCAGCTGGGGTACAGGGTTGCAACAAAAGCCATGATCAACGCGATGACCGCAATCGGCACGATATCGGCCTGCTGCGGGTCGCTTGGCATGCGGCTGATCAGGTAAATATCCTTGGGCAAGAAGCTGGCGCCCAGCGCGTGCTCCAGCGCCGGCACGATCACGTCAATATTGAAGGCCACGCCCAGGCCCAGCGCCAAGCCTGCCAGTGTGCCAATCACGCCGACCATGGCGCCCTGCACCACAAAGATGCCCATGATGCTGCCCGGGCTGGCGCCCAGCGTACGCAATATGGCGATGTCGGCGCGCTTGTCGGTCACCGTCATCACCAGGGTGCTGACCAGGTTGAAGGCGGCCACTGCCACGATCAGCGTCAGGATGATGAACATCATGCGTTTTTCCACCTGCACCGCGGCAAACCAGGTGCGGTTCTGGCGCGTCCAGTCGCGGATGTACAGATCGCCGGACAGCGTGCGGCCCAGTTCGTCAGCCACCCGGCGGGCATCATGCAGGTCGCGCAGCTTCAGGCGCACACCCGACGGGCCCTCCAGACGGAATATCTTGGCCGCATCGTCCACATGCACCATGGCAAGGGCCGAGTCATACTCAAAATGACCGGAATCAAAGACTCCCACCACCGTCATCTGCTTCAAGCGAGGCACCACACCTGCGGGCGTGACCTGGCCGCTGGGCGCCACCAGGGTCACACGGTCGCCGGTGCGCACACCCAGTGAACGGGCCAGCTCACCCCCCAGCACGACGCCGAAACCGCCCGGCACCAACTGCGCCAGCACGGCCGACTGCGCGCCCGCCACCAGGTCGGTCACGGCACGCTCCTGGGCCGGGTCTATACCCCGCACCATCACGCCTTTCATGTCCTCACCTCTCGCCAACAGGGCCTGGGCTGCTATAAAAGGTGCAGCACCCACAACCTCCGGGTTGGTCCGCGCCTGGCTCAGGGTCAGGTTTACATCAGGTAGCGCCTGACCGCCGTTGGCGTACACCTCAATGTGGGACACCACGCCCAGCATGCGGTCACGCACCTCTTTCTGGAACCCGTTCATCACGCTCAATACAATAATCAGCGCTGCCACCCCCAGAGCGATACCCAACATGGATACACCCGAAATAAACGAAATAAAGCCATTGCGCCGGGTGCTACGCCCCGCCCGCGTATAGCGCCAGCCAATGATCAGCTCATAAGGAAATTTCAACATTCCCGGATTGTGGCATCCATGCAGGACAATCTACCCATGCACTTGCTTATTTCCCACGCCGCTCCCGCTGGCCCCCAGTGCCAGGCTGCCATTGCACAGCTGGAACTGCCCAACCTGACCGAATTGCTCGGCTTGCTGTCCCCCACCCCGCCGTTGCTGGGTTCACCCGAGTCGCTCACCCCATTGCCCGAACGCCTGCGCGCCAACAGCCTGGGCCTGCAGGGCGCCGACGGGCTCATCCCGTGGGCGGCTCTGGATGCACTGCAACTGGGCCTGACCAAGATCCATGGCAATGCTGGCTGGGCCTGGATCACGCCCTGCCACCTGAACGTCAAGTCCAACCAGGTCCAGATGGATGATCCGCTGGACCTGAACCTCAGCGCGCAAGAGTGCGAGGCCCTGCGCATGGCGATGAAGCGGTATTTCGAGGAGGACGGCATCACCCTGCACCCGCTATCCAACGGGACCTGGCTGGCCTTTGGCGACGTATTCAAGGATTTGCCTACCGCCTCACTGGAGCGTGTGGCGGGCGCCAGCATTGACGCCTGGCTGCCCCAGCAGCAGCATGCCAAACACCTGCGGCGCCTGCAAAACGAGATGCAGATGCTGCTCTATACCCACGCCGTGAACGATGCGCGCAGTGCGCAGGGCCAGCCCACCGTGAATGCGTTCTGGGTCAGCGGCACCGGCACGCCCGCTAGCGCCCCCAGCGCTGGCGGCGAGCGATTGGAATGCATTGACAGTTTGCGTCCCGCCGCGTTGCGCGATGACGCGCACGCATGGCAAGCCGCCTGGCACACCCTGGACAGCACGCGGTTGACCGATGTACTCAAACGCGCCAAGCTGAACCAGCCCCTGCAGCTCACCCTGTGTGGCGAACGCATGGCGGTGACGCTGGAACTGCAAGTCAAACCCTGGTGGAGCAAAATACAACAGCGATTTTCCACATCGTCACCCCAGCAGCTTCTGCAGACCTTATGAACCGCATGCGCCTCCAGGTGCTCCCCACGCGTGCCGTCGGGTTTCTGGCATTGGTGGCATTGCTCACCATCGCGGTGTCTGTGGCCTTGCTGCTGCACAACCTGCGCGACCGCGAGCTGGAGCATGCGCGCATCGAAACGGTGAGCCTGACCAAGGTTTTCATGCGGCAAACCGAGCAGAACCTGGACAACATCGATCTCGTCCTGCGCGGCGTACAAGAACGGCTACAAAACCCCTACGGCGCCCAGTTTGATCTCGACAGCATGCCTACCCACCTGCTCTTGAGTGCGCGCGTCGGGTCGTTGCGCCATATCTCGGCACTGTCACTGGTTGACGCCGACGGTTATGTCGTCAACACCTCACGGGAATACCCATTCAAACCGACGTCGATCGCCGACCGGGCGTATTACAAATCCTTTGCCGCCGGGGCCACCAGCACGGGCCTGTTTATTGACAAACCGGTTCGCAGTCGCAGAGACGGCACCTGGCACTGGCATATGTCACGAGCCATCCATGGCACCGATGGAAAATTCCGCGGCGTGGTGGTCGCAACCGTTGACGTCCAACAGTATGAACAGTTGTACAACTTTGTGAAGCTCGATTTCGAGCGGCCATTTTCCATCTACCTGTCCGACGGCACCCTGGTCGCCAGCATTCCCCATCGCGAATCCCAGATTGGCGACCGCGCACCGGAGCTTGGAACCGACAAGCTGCCCGTACCGGGCGACGACGTACGCATGCTCACGCATGCACGCGGCGATGGTGGCCGCCAGGGGTTCGCGCTGGGCCACGCGGCGCAGTTTCCCATTCTGGTCAGCGTCACCAACGACGAGGAAGAGGCGCTCTACTCCTGGCGGGAAACTGCATGGCCCATTTTTTTGGGCTCCATTCTGGTTTGCGTACTCATCGTGGTTGCCGCTGGACTGTTGATCAATGAATTGATTCGCGAAGAGGCCCTGACAAAGGAACTCAGCGGTGCGAATGACCGTTACCACCAGACTATTGACTCGGTCATGGACGGCATCGTAGCCACGGACGAGTCTCACAACATCCTGGTGTTCAACCCTGCCGCCGAACGCATGTTTGGACTTTCGGCCAAAGCGGTCATTGGCCACTCGCTGGATACCTTGCTCCCCCATCGTCTGCGAGACGCCCACCAGCAGCATGTGGGGGCATTCACGGAGTCTGGCGATGCGTCCAAATCCATGGGGCCGCAGCTTGAGATCACGGGGCGTCGCGCCGACGGCACTGAATTTCCTATCGAGTCGACGATTTCACAAACCCTGATTGGCGGAAAGCGGCAATTGACGGCCGTGCTGCGCGATGTCACCGAACGTCGCCGCAACGAAGAGAACCTGCGCGAGATGAACGCGCAGTTGCGCAAACTCTCCGAATCGCTCCAGAGCGTGCGGGAAGAGGAACGCTCCCGCATTTCCCGTGAGCTGCATGATGAACTGGGTCAGCAATTGACGGGACTCAAGCTGGAGTTCTCGTGGTTGAGCAATCGCATGCTGGAGGGGCGTGAGGTCACGCGCGACGAGATCAATGCCATGCGACTGCTGCTGGACAAGGCGCTGGCATCCGTGCGCCGCATTTCGACCGAGTTGCGGCCGCTGATCCTGGATGATCTGGGCTTCGCAGCGGCGGTTGCGTGGCAGATTGACGAGTTTGGCAAGCGAACCGGAATCACGACGGAACAGGACCTCACCGCTGCCGACACGGTGGCGGATGAAGCACTGGCCAGCGGCCTGTTTCGCATCGTGCAGGAGTCACTCACCAACGTTGCCCGCCACGCAGACGCCACCAGCGCAGAGGTCCGCATCGTCTCGGATACCGAAAGTCTGATCCTCACCGTGCACGACAATGGCAAGGGCATCAACCATTCTTTGGGACGCAGCACCGGCATAGGACTGGTCAGCATGCGTGAACGCGCCATCGCGTTGGGTGCGGTGTTTGCCATCCACAGCAACCCGGGCGAAGGCTGCACCATTGAAGTCCGCCTGCCACTGACTGCACCCAGCCTGTCGAAGGAAGTGGCATGAAAGCTGAAGTACTGGTCGCAGACGATCACGCCATCATCCGTGACGGTCTGAAAAAAATTCTGGCCGACACCGAGGACCTGGTGGTTGCCGGTGAAGCGCGTGACGGGCATGCAACGTTGGAGAAGGTACGCGAGCGCGATTGGGCGCTGGTGGTTATGGACCTGTCCATGCCGGGGCGCCACGGCATTGAACTCATCCGGCTCGCCAAGGCCGAACGCCCCAAGCTGCCCATTCTGATTTTCAGCATGCACCCGGAGGAGCAATTTGCGGTGCGGGCCATTCGTGCGGGCGCATCGGGTTACCTGTCCAAGGAAAGTGACAGCGACCTGCTGCTTCCGGCCATACGCAAGGTTGCGGCCGGCGGCGTGTTCATCAGCCACAAGGTGGCCGAGCTGCTGGCCACCGATGTCTCGCGGCGCACCGATAGCCCGACCCACACGCTGCTGACCGACCGCGAGTTTGAGGTATTTGGGGAAATCGTGCGGGGTGCCAGCCTCACCGACATAGCTGCCAAGCTCTCGCTGAGCATCAAGACCGTCAGTACGCACAAGTCCAATATCCTAGCCAAGATGCAATTGGGCAGCAACGTGGACCTGTTCCGTTACGCCGTTGAAAACGACCTGCTTGATCTGACGCGCGAGTAGGAGTCTTCCTACTAGCCCTAGGACAGTTCCTAGGGCAATTTTCATCGCTATCCGATATCGCCAATCCGCCTGCACGGGGAAAATTCGCCACTAACAAGTGGCAACCGTGATTGCTTGCCACGCATGGTTCTAAGCAAAGCAAAAGGTGGTGGAAATGAAAAAAGCAGTTCAGTCAGCTCTGACCCTGGTGGTAACGGGCGCAGCATTCCTCTTGTTTGTACCCGCGGCGCATGCCGTCGATGCCGAAGCGGCCAAGGCGCTGGCCCGGCAAAACAAATGCCTCAACTGCCACTCCGTTGACAAGGACAAGGATGGCCCATCCTACAAAAGCGTGGCAGCAAAGTACAAAGGCAAGGCCAACGCCGAAGCCCGCTTGGTTGAACACATCACCTCGGGCGAAAAAGCCAAATTTCCTGACGGCCATGAAGAAGAGCACAAGATTGTGAAGACCACTCCGCCCAAGGATATGGAACAGATCAAGAACCTGGTGGCCTGGATCCTGACGCAATAGGCCAACCGCCCAAATCATTGAATGAGGCAAAAGGAATCAACATGAAATTACTCCAAAAAATTCTTGGCGTATGTGTACTGCTGGGGGCTGCCACGTTTGGCGTTGCCGCGCATGCAGCCGACGCCGCACCCGCAGCCGTAGACAGAACGCTCAAGGGTGATGCAGTCTGCACCCGATGCCACGACGAGGGCTCGGACAAGGCCATCCTGTCGGTCTACAAGACACGCCACGGCAACAAGGCGGACGAAAGAACCCCCGGTTGCCAGTCCTGCCACGGCAGCAGTGCAACCCACCTGAAGGACAAGGCTCTGCCAACCGATGTGGTGTTTGGAAAAGGCAAGACGGCTTCCCCTGTTGCGGTCCAGAACAAGACCTGTATTTCCTGCCACCAGGCCGGCAAGCGCACCCATTGGGAAGGCAGCCAGCACCAGGGTCAGGACATGGCTTGCACCAGCTGCCACAGCAACCACAACAATGGTGGCGACAAGGTGCTGAGCAAGGCTACCCAGCCAGAAGTCTGCTTCGCTTGCCACAAGGCTGAGCGCGCACAGACCCACCGCATCTCGACCCACCCGATCGCCGCCGGCAAGATGGGCTGCTCCGATTGCCACAATCCGCACGGCTCCACCGGTCCGAAGCTGCTGGTCAAGAACAGCATTAATGAGACCTGCTACACCTGCCACGCCGAAAAACGCGGCCCATTCCTGTGGGAACACGGCCCAGTGACCGACGATTGCTCCAACTGCCACACCCCACACGGTTCGACCAATACACCATTGCTCAAGACCCGCGCTCCCTTCCTGTGCCAGGAATGCCACAGCGGTGACCACGGCAAGAACATCTACAGCGGCGGCAACCTGCCCAGCGGCAACATCACTGGCGTCAATGGCCTGCAAGGCGTTGCCAACCAGGGCGCACCTGCGCAGCTCAACGGCCGGGCCTGCATGAACTGCCACTCGCTGGTGCATGGCTCGAACCATCCCGCCGGTGCGAAATTCCAGAGATAAAGAATTGGAGAAAATGATATGAAAACGAACATGAATCGGTTTCCCGTCCGGCTCTCCGTGGCGGCGGTGAACAGTGCACTTCTGGCGATGGCCATGGTGTCGGGCGTACATGCCCAGGACGCAACGGTCGCCGAACTGACCCAGCCTTCCAGCACGGTCGAGATTGGTGCCACGTATGTGAACCCCACGAACAGCGAAAACCGCAACAACGTGGTACCCAACAGCAACGCCAGCAACACGTCGTACAAGTTTGGCGAATACAACGGCCTGCAGAAGCAGGGAACCACCGCCATTCTCAACTTTGACCTGCGCGGTGGCGGCGCTTATGACAGTGGAGATGCCACACGCTATCGCATCACGGGTACGGATCTGGGCCTGGAGACGCGCAATCTGTCTGCCGATTTTGGCAAGCAAGGTTCCTACCGCATCAACCTCGGCTATGACGAACTGCTGAGAAACCGCTCTGACTCGTATCAGACCCCTTACCTGGGGGAAGGCGGTAACTTCTTCACGCTGCCGTCAAACTGGCTGAAACCTGTCGTGCCGCAAACGGCTGGCACGGCAACCACCAACACCAGTACCGGCATGAACTTCCGTGCGCTTGACCCGGTGGCTGGTACCGCCAATGCGTTGGTGGCCGGTGTGGTGGTAGCACCCACTGCCACCACACTGGGGACGACGCTGCCGACTATTCGTGCAGCGGATCTGGCGGCCTTCCGCAACGTGAACCTGTATACCAAGCGCAGTGCGACGAACGCGGGCGTGAGTTTTGAAATCGACAACCAATGGAATGTCAAGGCCAGCATCAAGCGCGAAAACAAGACCGGCTACAAACCCTTGAGCGTGGTCACATCACAGGCAACGGAATTTGGAGCCACGCTGGCGGACCCCATTAGCCAGACCACCGACCAGTACAACGTCAGTCTGAACTACCGCGGCGAGAAGAGCTTCTTCTCGGCCGAGTATTACGGGTCGGTGTTTGTCAACGACATCAAGTCGGTGACCTGGAACGATGTCAGCGACATGAGCAAAACGGCGACGGTTGCCGGTGCGCCCAGCAACCAGTTTCACCAGTTCAACCTGACTGGCGGCCACAACTACAGTTCGGCCACCAAGCTGGTGGTGAATGCATCCTATGCGCGCAACACGCAGGATGACGCCTTTGTCACCGCCGGCCAAAACGCACAGTTCCCGTTGGGATTGCCCGTGCAGTCGCTGGGCGGACTCGTAGTCACGACGGCCTTCAATGCGAAGCTCACGTCAAAAGTCAACCAGGACTTGGGCCTGACGGCCAATTACAAGTACGAGAACCGCGATAACCAGACGCCGGTGCAGACCTACTTCTTCCAGGATGCCAATGAAGCCAAGTCGGGCGTCAATGCCTTCCTGGCGGGCCAGGGCAGCAACCTGAACATGTACGCCAACCGCGCCTACAGCAAGAAGCTGAGCCAGCTCAACCTGGATGCAGACTACAAGGTCAACCGCGACAACGCGGTCAAGGTTGGCTACGACGCCCAGCAGATTGACCGCAGCTGCAATGGCTCCTGGATCAACTGTGCCGATGCACCGACCACCAAGGAAAACACCTTGCGTGCCCAGTGGCGTGCCAGGATCAATGACGACCTGAGCGCCAAGCTCGGCTATGCCCGTTCACAGCGCACGGTGAATTATGACGAAAACGCATTCCTGGCCCTGGTGCCCTATGCCAGCGTTGTTCCAACACTGGGGGCGGGTGTAGGTGCAACACAAAGTGCGTATGCGTTCATGACCGCCAACGGTCTGACCGGCTTTGGCCCTCTGGCTGGCTGGCCAACCACGGCCCTGACCGGCAATGCGGCCATCTATACGCCTAACAACAACATTGTTCCGCAGGCGCTGTACGGTAGCCGCAACAATATCAATGAGTTGATCGGACTGCGCCGCTTCAACATGGCGGACCGCAACCGTGACAAGGTGCGTACCTCATTGAACTGGCAGGCAAACGAGGCCTTCTCGCTGCAAGCCAGCTATGACTACGACAACGACAACTACCAGAACTCGGTGTATGGCCTGCAAAGCGCAAAGGGCCGGACGCTGAACCTGGAAGGTGCCTACGACGTCAGCGAAGACTTCAGCACGTCAGTGTTCTACACCAACGAGGACAAAACCTCCAACAACGCTGGAGATGCCTACGGAGCCAATGCCCCCCTCACTGCAACCAATGTGTTTGTGGGCAATGCTGGCAATACCAACATCTCCCCTTCAGTCTGCTACGCAACCATTGCCGGCAAGGTCCGGGATGCCAAGGTCGACCCCTGCCTGCAGTGGTCCAACCAGATGCACGACAAGGTTGACACCCTGGGATGGACCTTCAAGAAGAAAGGTCTGATGGCCGGCAAGCTGGAAATGACAGCGGCTGTCATCTGGACCCGCGCTCGAACCGACATCGATGTCACCGGTGGCAGCTATGTGGCCAACCCACAGGCGGCTCTGGCGAGCGTGGCGCAGCCGGGCGGCATTGCCAACTACTACATTGCCGCGTCCGCCTTCCCGACCGTAACCACCGACACATCCGAGGTGAGGGTGACTGGCCGCTACGCCATGGACAAGAAATCGGCCGTGCGCATGAGCTACGGCTACTCGCAGACCAAGGCAGTGGACTGGACGTATGACGGTTACCAGTTTGGTACGGGTACCAACTACCTGCCAACCAACGAGCAGTCGCCTAACTACGTCGTGCAAACTTTGGGCATTGCCTACATCTTCGCGTTCTAACAGCCCGTGAAATCGGTTTAGCGATGGGATTTCGGGGCCAGTCAAGCTGGCCCCGTTTTTTTAAAACCTACTGGAGTCAATCCACATGAACAACTCGAATCCCGGCCTCCTCGGACGCCTGTGGGCCACTCTCAGAGCACCCAGTGCAAAATATTCCCTGCTGGCATTGCTGGTCGTTGGTTTCTTCTCAGGCCTGATCTTCTGGGGCGGTTTCAACACCGCACTGGAAGCAACCAATAGCCTGGAGTTCTGCATCGGCTGCCATGAAATGCGGGACAACGTCTACGTGGAGTACAAGGAAACCATCCACTACTCCAACCGCACCGGTGTGCGTGCGACCTGCCCGGACTGCCATGTACCGAAAGACTGGACCCACAAATTACTTCGCAAGGCCAAGGCGAGCTTTGAGGTCTGGGGCAAGCTGATGGGCACCATCGACACCAAGGAAAAATTTGAAGCCCATCGCATGGAACTGGCAACGCATGAGTGGGACCGCATGAAGGCCACCAACTCCATCGAATGCCGCAACTGCCACAATTTCGATGCGATGAGCGGCGACATCCAGAAGCAGACGGTGTACAAGAAACACATGGCGGCCAAGGAAAAAGGCGGAACCTGCATTGACTGCCACAAGGGTATCGCCCACAAGCTTCCCAAGGAGTACAAGGAAGACGACGAAGAGTAACGGGCACGCACGCTGAGTTGATGAACAAAGATACGTTCAATCATGCTGGCTGCGCGAATCATTCTTGCCAGTCGACCCGCTGAGACTGCAGCAAAAGGGACCCTCTTGCTGCAGCGCTCAGTTGCAACCGATTCGATCCTCTTTATTGAAAGCGGCCGGGTCGTTCTGGGCGTCATGGGGAGAGACGCAGCGCCAGGCACAGTCACCCACCAGGTCGGCTTGGTGGTAGGCCCCAGTTGGCTGGAAGCCACCGCTGCGGTGTTGAACGCTGCCAGCATCGTGGACGCGGTAGCCCAGACCGACGTTCAACTGCGACGCCTGCCCCTGGAAGAATTCAGGGCAAGTCTGAAAAAAAGCGACCCGAGTGTGCAATCCATCATCAACGGGATTGCCAGCGCGTGTCGCCAGCAAACCGAGTTGACCGTCAACCGTCTGGCCAAAGACGCAGAGAGCCGCTGTGCAGAATGGCTGTTGAGCCACGCAGAGATTGACGCCCAAGGGTGCCTCACGGTCAACCTGAAGCAGGACAAGAGGGCCATTGCAGCAGAACTGGGCATCGTGCCGGAAACACTGTCGCGGGTGCTGACCCACCTGCGTGAACTCGGGCTTATCAGCGGAAGAGCGCGGATTGTTGTCCTGAAAGACCATTCCCGCCTGCGCCAACTGGCTGGCCTGCAGACGAACGGCCAGTCGTAAAACGAACCCCGGTTTGCATGGGGGACAATACCTCCATGAATATCATTCCCCGCGACATCCCACCGCGCAGCGTCTGGGTGCTGGAACAAGCCGGCATTCATCCCCTGCTGGCGCGCCTGTATGCGGCACGCGGCGTTACGGGGACCGAGGAACTGGACGACGCACTGGCCAAGCTGCTGCCGCCATCCGGCATGCGGGGTATACAACAGGCAGCAAGCCTGCTGGCTGATGCCATTCACCAAAACAAACGTCTATGCATCGTGGCCGATTACGACTGTGACGGGGCTACCGCCTGCGCCGTGGCCCTGCGCGGCCTCAGGCTGTTGGGTGCGCAGCACGTGGGCTATATCGTGCCCGACCGCATCGTGGACGGCTACGGCCTGACGGCACCCATCGCACAGCGTGTCAAGGACGCCGGTGCCGATGTTCTGATTACGGTGGACAACGGCATTGCCAGCATGGACGGCGTGGCCCATGCCCGCGCCTTGGGCCTGCAAGTGCTGGTGACGGACCACCATTTGCCAGCCGCCGAGCTGCCGAATGCCGACGTGATCGTCAACCCCAACCAGCCGGGCTGCGAATTTGCCAGCAAGTCGATTGCTGGCGTGGGGGTGATGTTCTACGTGCTGCTGGCGCTGCGCAGCGAACTGCGCGCCCGAGGCGTGTTTGACGCGTCCACCCAGCCCAAGCTCGACACGCTGTTGCCGCTCGTTGCGCTAGGCACAGTGGCCGACGTCGTCAAGCTCGACGCCAACAACCGTCGGCTCGTAGCCCAAGGGCTAAAACGGGTTAGAGCCCTCGCCATGCCTGCGGGGTTAGCTAGTCTTTTTGTAGCATCTGGACGATCGGCACCGGTGGCCACCACCTTTGATTTTGGCTTTGCACTGGGGCCGCGCATCAATGCGGCAGGCCGTCTGAGCGACATGACGCTGGGTATCGAATGTTTGCTCACCGATGACCCCGCTCGCGCCGATGAACTGGCCAGGACACTCGATGGCATCAACCGCGAGCGCAGGGTCATCGAGGGAGATATGCGCGAACAGGCCATGCTGATTGCCGAGTCCTTGTTCGACGAAGACGATGAGCCGCCACCCGCCATCTGTGTGTTTGACCCGGACTTCCACGAAGGCGTGGTGGGCATTGTGGCTTCGCGCATCAAGGACAAGCTGCACAGGCCGGCCTTTGTGTTTGCTGCCGGCGCGGCCCCAGGCAAGGAACACGAACTCAAGGGTTCAGGCCGCTCCATCCCGGGCTTTCACTTGCGCGATGCCCTGGACCTGGTGGCCAAGCGCCATCCTGGTGTGCTGCTGCGTTTTGGTGGCCATGCCATGGCCGCCGGCTGCACCATCCACGAGGACGGACTGGACACCTTTGAGCAAGGACTGATTGCCGTTGCCCAGGAGTGGCTGGATGCCGCCACCCTCACCCGCAGACTGGAAACGGATGGCCCATTAGCGCCTGAGTACCGGCGGGTGGACCTGGTTGACACCTTGCATAAGGAGGTTTGGGGCCAGGGCTTTGCCGCTCCAACTTTCAGCGAAGAAGTCGAAGTGGTGTCGCAACGCCTGCTGGGTGAAAAACACCTGTCCCTCAAGCTAAAACACCACGGCCAACCGGTCGACGCAATCTGGTTCAGCCACACCGAGCCTTTGCCAGCCAAAGTAACACTCGCCTTCAGGCTGGATGCCGACGAATGGAATGGTGTGCGCCGCGTCCGGTTTCTGGTGGAAGGCGCGCAGAGCTAGGTTCAGCGCGTAATGACCACTTTTTGGTAGAGGCCACCAAAGTAGGTTTGCTTCTCGACTTTGGACACCTTGATATCGGAAGGCAGCCAATTGGCGATCTCCCCATTCCACATGTCCATGGCAAAAGGCTCCAGCGTGGTCAGTATGGGCACCATCAGGTAACGAAACGGACTGGCAGCCACCGGCCGGTGGTAGTCCACAAACACCAGCTTGCCGCCGGGTCGGGTCACTCGCAAGGCCTCGGCAATGGTCTTGCGCCGGGCATCCGCTGGCTGCTCGTGCAGCAAAAAGAACACCACCACCGAATCGTGACTGCCATCTTCAAAATGCAGATCCGTCGAGTCCTGCAACAGCGCGTTGACGTGCTGGGGGTTGCTCAGCTTGGATTGGAGATTCTTGATCTGGATGGGAGCCACATCAATCACATCCAGGCTACCCTGAGGGCCAAGACGACGCACCAGATGCTCAGTAAAGTCACCATACACACAGGCCACCTGCAGCACGCGCCCGTTGATGACTTCACCCATTTCCTGCAGGGCTGCATCGCGCAGTCGCGCAAAATTGCCCCACAAAATCAGGTTGACCAGCCACTGACGCTCGAAAATATGCACGGCCCTGGGATGCAGGTACGCCCACCAATAGGTGTTGTGCAGATACTCGGGAATTGCCGCGGGTGTCAGCGAACGTCCGGCACCCAATGTCTGGAGTGATTCGACCTGTGCGATGGCAGCAGTTTGTTTTGGACTCACAAATGAACCTTAAAAAAATTGCCCCATGGGCACCCCCACCCTTGCCCAGAGTGGGGAAGATGGGTGAAAACTCAGATGCGCAGCAAGTACAACACCGACAACCCGGTACCTGCAGCGGCGACCAGGTAGACAACAGCAGCGACGATCGGGTCCTGACGCAGTCCGAAGTCATGCAGTGTCACCCGCAGTCTATGTGCAGCATGCCACAGAAACAGGGTAATCACGCCCAGCAAAAACAATTTCCCCAACCAGTTGGCGGCAAAGGCATGCAGGTTGGCGTAACTGAGCAAGCTTGGCGTGTGGCCCATGGCCACCATCAGGAACAGCAGAACCAGCACCGGAGCCAAGAAAGCAGCCAGCGTGCCGCCCGCGGCAAACAGGCTCCAGAAAATGGGTTTGTTGGATTTGGCCATGGCTACAGTACCCCTGCAAAAAACAGCACCACCAGCGATGCCACGATCCACACCGCGTAATGCGCGCCCACGATGTACTTGCCGGCCAGGAACTCTTCTCCCATTTGCACCGGCAGGGCCTTTGGCGTCACGTTGAACCAGCTGGTCGCGTTGTGCAGGGCAAAAATCAGCACCAGCAACAGGCCCAGAAAACTCATGGGGCCATGCAGCGCGGCAAGGAACGAGTCAAAGGCTTCCTGCCCTTTGGACAAACGCTCCACGGTGCACAGCATCAGCAGCGCAAATGCGCCAATGAAGACACAGGTCACCTCGCGCGACATGTAGCGCATATAGCGTGGGTGCTTCAGCCACCAGCCGGTCTTGGAGACCGGGCGGACATACGGTTTGCGACTCATTTTGAACCTCCGGGTAACAGGTGTTCCTTGAACCAGTCGAGCGTGCTCGCCACTTTGACCTGCTGCAAAGCGCCAGCCGGATCCACGGCCTTGGGACAGACCTCGGAGCACGCTCCCACAAAGGAGCATTCCCATACGCCTTCGTTGGTGGCTATGACTTCCTGGCGTTCATCACGTCCACCATCGCGCGAATCCTGGTTGTACCGGTGCGCCAATGTGATCGCCGCAGGTCCAAGAAATTTGGGCTGCAGCGCATATTCAGGACATGCGGCATAGCACAGCATGCAGTTGATGCACATGGAAAACTGCCGGTACTTCATCAGCTGCGCCGGGGTTTGCTTGTACTCGCCCGCCTCGATCGCCTTCTTCTCTTTGGGAATCAGGTACGGCTTGACGCGTTTGAGTTTGTCGATGAAATCGTCAGCCACAGTAACCAGGTCACGCTCGATCGGAAAATTGGCCAGCGGCTCGACGCGGATCACGCCGTCATAGTTGCGCAGAAAAGCGTGGCAGGACAGTTTGGGCTCACCATTGATCATCATGCCGCAACTGCCGCATACCGCCATGTGGCAGGACCAGCGATAGGCCAGTGTGGGATCTATGCTTTCCTTGACCGCATTGAGCGCGTCCAGCACAACCCATTCTTCATTGCACTCCACCTCGTAACGTTGAAAGTGTGGCTCGCTGTCCTTCTCGGGGTCATAGCGCAGCACTTCCAGTTGGACCATGCGCCTTTTCAATTGTGTCATTTGTGATCTCCCGAATAGTCACGCACGCCGGGTGGCGACTTCGTGATCACCACGTCCAGGTAGTCAATGCGCGGGGCATTCAGTCCTTGGTAATAGGCCATGCTGTGGCGCAGGAATTGCTGGTCATCCCGTTGCACATAGTCCAGCCGCTGGTGCGCGCCGCGTGATTCCTTGCGCGCCAGCGCGCTGACAGTCAGAGCCTCGGCGCAGTCGAGCATGCTGCCCAACTCCAACACCTGGAACAAGTCGGTATTGAAGACGTTGCTTTTGTCGTGGAGCATGACTTTTTGGTAACGCTGGCGAAGTTCCGCGATCTTGGCGACCGCCTCTTTCAGCCCATTTTCTTCACGGTACAGGCCGGCGTTCTTCTCCATCGTATCCATCATCTCCTTGCGCAACCCCGACATGGATTCATTGCCGTCGGTACGGGAGAAAAGCTCACGAACACGTGCCTGGGACTCTTTGGCTTTGGCCTCCAGCGCGGCCTTGTTGGGAGCTGGCAAGCCCTTGATGTGCTCGATGGCCGAAAGGGCTGCCGCCTTGCCAAACACCAACAACTCAACGAGCGAATTGGAACCCAGGCGGTTTGCACCGTTGAGGCTGACACATGCGCACTCGCCAGCAGCAAACAACCCTGGCAAGGGTGTAGCCGCCTTGGTGTTGGTGGAGATACCGCCCATCATGTAGTGCACCACGGGACGAATGGGAATCGCATCCTTGACAATGTCCACACCCAGATAGGCAATGCCCAGTTCGCGCACCAGTGGCAAGCGCTCGTCGATGTATTTTTCGCCCAGGTGGCGCATGTCCAGCATCACGCATTCGCCCCATGGTGTAGTCACCGTGTTGCCCTTTTGCAGTTCGTGCCAATAGGCCTGGCTCACGCGATCACGGGGTCCAAGCTCCATGGTCTTGAGTTGCGGTTTGCCCAGCGGGGTCTCTGGACCCATGCCATAGTCCTGCAGGTAGCGTCGGCCATTCTTGTTGAGCAGCACGCCCCCCTCGCCGCGGCAGGCTTCAGTCAACAAACTGCCCGTATTGGGCAGACCCGTAGGGTGGTATTGCACAAACTCCATGTCCTTGAGCGGCACGCCCGCCCGGTAAGCCATGGCCATGCCATCACCCGTTTTGATGGCGCCATTGGTGCTGAACGGGAACATGCGCCCTGCACCACCGCCGGCAATGATGACCGACTTGGCGTGGAACTGCTTGATCATGCCGCTGCGCATTTCCATGGCGGTCAGGCCCTGGCAACGCCCGTCTTCTACCAGCAGATCGAGCGCGTAATATTCGTCAAAACGCGTGATCGTCGGGAACTGCAGAGTGGTCTGGAACAGGGTATGCAGAATATGAAAACCCGACTTGTCGGCGGCAAACCAGGTTCGCTGCTTCTTCATACCGCCAAATGGCCGTACCGCTACCGAGCCATCGGCCTCTCGGTTCCAGGGACAACCCCAGTGCTCCAACTGCATGAGCTCTTTGGGCGCCTCATGCACAAAGTACTCCACGCAATCCTGATCGGACAACCAGTCGCCACCGCCAACGGTGTCGTCAAAGTGCAGATCAAAACTGTCGTCCGGTTTGACAACACCGGCCGCTCCGCCCTCGGCGGCACAGGTGTGGCTGCGCATGGGGTAGACCTTGGAGATGAGGGCGATGCGTAGCGTGGGGTCCTTTTCGACCAGCGCAATCGCCGCTCGCAAACCAGCGCCACCGGCACCAACAATCGCAACGTCAACTTCTACGATTTCCATGTTTTCCTTTCAATCACCGAAGTGATGTCAATGTCTTGATCCCTCTCCCCACAAGCCTTTACAGGCTTGTGAAGAAACCAATGCCAACCAGCGTCAGGAGTGTCAGACCGCACACGATCAGTGTGAAGCCCAGGACCTTCGAGGCAGCCATCTTGCCGGGCGACGGTGCGTCTACCAGGTGACTCTCCAGTTCACCACTGTCGACCAGACGCTGGTACTCCAGCGGATGCTCGTGCTTGAACTCTTCCAGCGAGAAAGTGCCGGTGAACATCACCACTTCAACCGGGAACTTGTCGGGACGGAAGTGGTTGTTGAAGAAGTGCACGGTGAACAGGAACACCACCGCCAGGAACGCTTCTTCACCGTGGAAGATGGCTGCCACGTTGAACACCCAGCCCGGCAGAAACGCACCGAACACATTGGGCAGCCACATCACCAGGCCACTGACGCCGATGATGGTGACACCCCAGAACGGTGCCCAGTAGTCAAACTTCTCCCAATACGTCCAACGGTCAAACTGCGGACGCGGGCCCTTGCCGAAGAACCACTTGAACATGCCAATCATGTCCCTTCCGTCCTTCAGATTCGGGATCATGGAGTTGGGTCCGAAGAACTTGAAGTTCTTCCAGTCGCGCATGATGCCCCAGACCATATAGAAGATGTGCCAGAAGAACACAGCGGCAAAAATAACCGCGTTCACCCGGTGGATCGTTCCTGCAATGTGCGGGCCACCCAGCGCTGTCATGATGGCCGAGGCCCATGGCGCATCTGGATAGAACAGCGGCATACCGGTGAGGGTAAGAATCATCAGACTCAAGGCGAAGGTGATGTGCGCCACGCGCCAGATCGGACTGAAGCGTTGAATGTGCTTGGTGCGCAGTTGCTCTGGGACCTCCGGCAGTCTGCGGTCAATCGTCACATGCCGATGATGATCGTGGCTGCGGCGTTCCTTGTATTCGCGGTAGAACCAAAACAAGGTGTGCAGCCAGAAGAAACCAAAGGTACCGACCAGCAATTGCACCATGATCTGAAAGGCAATCCATATCTCGGGGTAACGTTTGAAATCCCCATGGTGACCGTGCGGCTGGAAGGTGGCAAAACCAGCGGGAGCTTTCGCCAATTCCTTCTTACCACTGTGACAGGTTTCACAAGTCTTCATGCGATTGTTGGCATGCACCTTGGATTTGGGGTCGTCCGCCTTCAGGATGTCATGGCTGCCGTGGCAGTTGTAGCACTTGGCGGTATAGGCATACCCCAGTGTGCTGATCTGGCCATGGTAGGTCGCTTTGTAGGAAGCAAAGTTGGCTTCATGGCAGGTACCACATTGGCTGGAGATTGCCACCTTGAAGGGGTCACCCGAGGTATTGCTAATGGCATGCGAACTATGGCAATCGGTACACACAGCTGATTTGGGATTGTGCTTCTTGATGGTCTCCTGCCCGTGGATGGAGTCAGCGTAGGCTTCAAGCTGGTCGGTGTGGCAGTTCTCGCCGCAATTGGCGGAAATGCCCAGACGCCAGGCGGCCCGCTCGGGCGAATTGGCGGCTGGTACATTGAAGCTGTGCGTATCGTGGCAGTTGTCACACGACGCGTTGGGCTTGGTCTTGTCATCCGTGTTGGGACGCGCGTGGAATGACTTTTTGTACAGGTCGATATTTTGCACAACCACGCCCAGGCGGGGCTTCTCGGTAGCCTTGCCCTCTTTTTGGGCCTTGTCCCACAAATCCTGGTGGCAACTGGCACAGTCCACTTTCTTCAGGGGCTGGGCGGTATTTTTCTGGTGCGCGTTGGCGGTTGCAGCGTTGTCGGTGATGTCGGTGTGACAAGCCACACACTGCATCTTGGCGTGAACGCCCTTTGCAAACGGTTCCGGCGCAATGCTGTGTAGCGCACGCGGTTTACCCTCGGCATCTGGCACTTCCAGCTTGCCTTTTTTTCCATCATGGCACGTCTGGCAGGTGGCGTTGTCCAGTGCCACAGGAGCGGCAGCAATGGGCGCCGACGCTGCACTGGAGGCGGCTAGCGCGGCGGGAACCAGACACACCGCCATCAACCACGGCATCAGTAAACGTATGGGCGAAAATTTAGTTCGCATGGTCAGGATTTCCCATAAAAAAAGCGCAACGTCATTGTTGCGCTTTAAATAAACCAGACTTGCATTGAAGTCACTATTTTTGACATAAATCAAGTATTTAAGGGTACCACAGGCAGGGCCCCCGCCCCGCCCCGCTCAAGCCCCCTAGAACTTGTAGATGTATGAAGCACCAATGAAAGTGACCGTTTGTTCTGGGCTCATTTTCACGGTGGTGTTGTCACCATAGACAAAGGAAACGCCGTTGTTGGCCCAGCTCCACTCGTCCATCGTGGCACGCTGGTAGACCATGCTGACCCGGATGTCAGACTTCTTGTCCAGGGCGTACTTGCCGAACAGGTTCAGCGTGTTGCTGGTGTAGCGCACATCAGGCAGACCGATAGTGGCCTGCGCCAGATTGGCCGCGCTAGGAGCAACCTGCGTGATGTTGGGCAGCGTGCCGGCGGTAGTCGGCGACGCCAACAAGCCATATCTGGTCGTATCGCGCAGCAACGTCACCTGGGCACCCAGTTCCAGACGGCTGGTGGCCTTGCCATTCACGCCAAGCCCCAGGCTTTCGGTTGGTGAAGTCAGATCAGCCATATAGCCCGTGCTGTGATTCACCATCAGGTTCTGGCTGCCGGTCGAGGCATAGGCAGTGAGCTTCCAGTTGTCAGACACGGCATAGTTGGCATCCAAACTGACCAGCCTGTTGCTGGACTCACGCCAGCCTTTACCCAAGGCCACCGCATTGAACGGCATGGAATTTTTGTCCGAACCATTTTCCATGACCAACTGCACTTCCAGCTGATCGGTCGGCATCCAGTTGGCAGACAGTTTCAGCTTGGTGCGGTCCACATCGGCCATGTTCATGGGGAATGCATTGCCAGCATTCAAGGACAGGAACTGCCCGGCCGGGCCGGTCATGCCGTAGCCCAAACCAGCCGCTACAAACGCCGCGCTGTTGCTTAGGCTGGTCCAGTCATTGCCGACCCGCTTGCTGTTGGTATAACCGATGGATCCGCTGAACGACTCTGCCAAGTTGCTGCGCAGTTCAAGACGGTAGCCGGTTTCCGTGTTCTTGGAGCGCACAGCACCAATGCCGGCTAACTCTTCTTCGGTAATCGAGATAGGAACCGGGCGGTCCACCATGTTGTAGTCAACACCGACCGTGCCACGTGTCGCGCTGGAAAACTGGTAGTTTGCTTCCACTTTGCCAACGATTTTGGTCGAATCCACATGGTAGTTGTACCAGTAGCGGTTGACGTTGGATGGCGTTGCCACCGATGGCACGGCCGGTGCCGGGGAGGCCGCTCCACCTTCGATGTTGTACAGCACTTCAGGTGTATGGTCTTCTTTGCGCTCGTACTTCACGTTGGCGAGTAGTCCCAACTGGGGAGTGACCTTGGTGTTCAAACCCAATTGCGCCAGCCGGGTGTCCACTACACCGCCCAAGCTGGTGACGCCTGCGGGTGCGCCGGTAAACCCTGCGGCTGCAAAGTTCTCATCTTGTGTGGCGCGGGTGTACGCATACTTGAACGTGCCATTGGTAGCCGGCGTAAACCGGTAGCTGCCCGACACGTAAAACTGTTGTGCCTGGTTGTCGGCACCCAGGGCCACGGGCATTTGCAGCACATTTTGCAGACTCGTGCCTCCACCCGCAATCACCGTTCCTGCCACGGCCGGAGCCAGAGTCAACGGGGTTCCCAACGGGTTATTCAGTTGATTGGGAACCGTAGCGCGAATGCTGCCATTGGCGTTGGTGTAAGACGATCCGTAGTAGCCACCCGTGACAGTCAGTTTCTTGTCATGGTAATTCAGCTTGGCTTCCACCTGCTTGGTGGTCGAGTCGATGGGCTCGGGCAACATGAGGAATGCCCAAGTCTGGTTGGTCGCAGATTGCGCGTTCGTACACACATAGGCTGCGCAGGCGTACCCTGTGCCAAACAGGCGCGCACCCGTCTTGTTTTCATTCTTGAAACTGAGTTCAAGTTGCAGCGCCTTTGAGAACCATTTCTCCAATGACAGACCCATGCCTTCGCGTTTGGCGCTCAGGTCCGTGTCGGCACCCGTTCCGGGCGTGGCCAGGCGCACTACGGAGGGGGTGGCAGTGCCAGCGCCCACCAAGCCGGTGTTGATGGTGCGCAGTTCACGGTGCACCAGTCCCGAGTAGTCGGCGCCAATCTTCCAATCGCCCTGCTTCTCGTATGAAAAGCCCAGGTCACGGCTGTCGAGCCCAAGGTTGCTGCCCTTCAGATAAAGGGCCGTACCCGCTGCGTCATTGCGGCTGTTGATGTCCACATCAAGCTGCAATGTCGTGCTATTGGGGCGCAGGCCGTTGTATTGGCCAAAAATGGAGCGCCCGGCGGCGTCACCGCTGGCGTTGCCAACACCCACGCTGATCGAGCTGGTGGGGCGGGTCAGGAGAGCGATCTCGGCTTCGTCAGCGAATGCTGGAGCGTAGGCCGCGATCACCGCCAGAGCCAGCAAAGACTTGCTGAAACTGAACTGATTATTAAGCGATTTCATGATACTCAACCTTTCTCAACGGAAGTTGAACTGGGGTGTTGGATTGACGGTGGACGGGTTGTTGGTGCCATGCACTTGTGTGTGGCAGTTCATGCAACTACGACCTTGCGTCAGATTGGTGGTGCTCTTGCCCGACTGGGTTACGCCATTCTTGAGAGCGGGAGTCTGGGCACCCAGCAACTGGGGAATGAAACCGCCGTGGGGGGTGTGGCACTGATGGCACAGGAACGGTGCACGAACCTTCAACAGATTTTCAGCAACGGTACCGTGCGGGTTGTGGCAGTTGGAGCAATCGTCGCTCACGGGCTCATGGTTGTGCACAAACGGGCCGCGTTTTTCCATGTGGCAGGTGTAGCAAGTCTCGACTACGCTGTCGCGCTTCATCAGCTTGGGACCAACAGAGCCGTGCGAATTGTGGCAATCCGAACAAGCAACCTTGCCTTCAAGAATCGGATGATGCGAAGGCTTGTTAACCTGTGCACGCTGCTCCTTGTGGCAGGCAAAGCAGACTTCAGGCTGGGTCTTCTTGTCACGCACATTGTCATGTGCGGTGTGAATTTTGTGGCAAGAACTGCAAGCCACGTCCTTGGCCTGGTGGGCGCTGCCCTCCCAATGGGAGCGTTTGGCATCGCCTTCGTGGCAAGTCATGCAAGCCGCATTTTTTTCCGCAGCTGTCGTCTTGGTCTTCTTCCCAAAGGCAAAGTCGGGAGCAACCAGTTGGTCCTTTTTACCCGACTCGGCTGTCTTGATGTGCTTGTCGCTCGCGCCGTGGCAGCTGGTGCAGGTTGGGGCGCGGCCATCAGCCGTGACACCGTGGCGCGTCTTGCCGATCGCCAGCATTCCCGGAGCATCCGCCTCATCGTGGCAGCTGGTGCACTTGGCATCCCCCTTGAGAACCAAATCCTTGGCGTCTGCCGCGTGAGCGGTAGACAGGCCCCCAAGGGCCAAAACGCACCAGACCGAAGCGATCTGGGCAAAGCGTAAGAATTTCATTTCAATGCCTCCGGTTCAAAAAATAAAGCAGTCAGTAAAGGAAAAAGAAACATGCCCAACACAGCCAGCCTTGAGGGGGAGTCCTGTATTGAGCGGGTGCCGACACGGGCGGTAGCACCAATGAGTTGTTGGCCGATGGCCACATTGAGGCGATAGAGCTTCGCGACACTCAAAAATTCGGCTGATGAAAGGGTTTTCATAAGGGGAAACTGAGTCAATCGTTCTGTCGCATGGTCTTCTGGAATCGCCTGGCCATTTTGCGCCCAACAATTGACAGGGTCAATTTTTACAAGACTTTACATTCCATTAACCGTTGCTATATTGGCTTGTACTTGAGAAGATTAATGGGCATTTACTTGCAAAAAAAATTGATCTTCTTTAAGGAAACCGATTACATAGGCCTGATAAGTGGGGAAATTCGGTGCTCCGCCGAACCGAATCGCCAACCAGTACAGGGCAAAACCCGGCAACACACCGTCGATTGATATAGATCAAACAACACCCATAGCGTGGAGTCAAACAACAGAAACGGCAGGAACAGGCCAAAAAAAACCCGCCAGCTAGGGCGGGTTTCTTGTGCGTCAGCTGATCACTGCGAAAGAATCCAATCGGCAAGATTTTTCAACTGTGCAGTGTCCTTGGTGTCAATGATCTTGTGCTCCTCTTCAGTACCATCTTCAAGCTTGACCTTGGGACCCGTGGTCATGTTTTTGATGGCTTTTTCCTGACCATCAGGCTTGCCCTTGTATTTTGCGGCGATCTTCTTCAACGAAGGGCCCTTCTTGGTCTTGTCAACGGCATGGCATTTGAAGCAGTCGTTCTTTTTGGCCAAGGCCTGGGCAGCGTCGGCATCAACAGCGGCGTGGGCCGGTATCATCGCCATCAACGAGATGGCTGTAGCGCCCAACACAGCGGTGAGAGATGAAATTTTCATGGCTTCAAAGCTCCTAAGTGAAAAACTGACGAAATTGACCTGAGTCACAGATTGATTCTGCGCCTTGCATACTTATCACGCAACGGGGCTTGGCCCATGCCAGTTGACACAAATCAAACATATGACAAAACAACCTGCATACCGACGCGGCAAAATTGGCGGCGTCAGCCCGTTGTAGCCAAACCGCCCCACACTCAACCCTAACTTTCATTTTTGACATCAGGAGATCCCATGACCCGTGAAGTTGTAGTCGTTAGCGCCGTGCGCACCGCCATTGGCACCTTTGGTGGCAGCCTCAAAGACATCCCCCCCACCGACCTGGCGGCACAAGTGGTGCGGGAATCCCTGTCGCGCGCCCAAGTGGAAGGCAAGGATGTGGGCCATGTGGTGTTTGGCCACGTGGTGAACACCGAGCCCAAAGACATGTACCTGTCACGTGTAGCGGCCATCAACGGTGGGTGCGCTGAAGGCACCCCTGCCTTCAACGTGAATCGCCTGTGCGGCTCGGGTCTGCAAGCCATTGTGTCGGCCAGCCAGAGCATTCTGCTGGGCGACGCCGACGTTGCCATTGGTGGCGGTGCCGAGAACATGAGCCGTGCACCCTTTGCTTCCCTGAACATGCGCTGGGGCGCCCGCATGGGCGACACCAAGATGGTGGACATGGTGATCGGCGCGCTGCACGACCCCTTTCACACCATCCACATGGGGGTCACGGCCGAGAACATTGCCGCCAAGTGGGGCATCACCCGCGAGATGCAGGACGCGCTGGCCGTGGAGAGCCACAACCGTGCCCAACGTGCTACGGAAGCGGGCTACTTCAAGGAGCAGATCATGCCGATCCTGCTCAAGAGCAAGAAGGGTGATGTGGCTTATGCCCTGGACGAGCATTTCCGCGCCAACTGCACCCTGGCAGACATGGCCAAGCTCAAACCCGCCTTCCTGAAAGAAAACGGCACGGTGACTGCCGGTAATGCCTCGGGCATTAACGACGCCGCTGCCGCCGTGGTGTTGATGGAGGCCGGTGTTGCCAAGGCCCGTGGCGCCAAGCCACTGGCCCGTCTGGTCGCCTATGCCCACGCGGGTGTCGACCCCAAATACATGGGTATTGGCCCGGTGCCTGCAACCCAGCTCGCCCTCAAGAAGGCCGGCCTGACGGTGCAAGACCTGGACGTGATTGAAGCCAACGAGGCTTTTGCCGCCCAGGCCTGCGCGGTGAGCCGTGACCTGGGACTGGACCCTGCCAAGGTCAACCCCAATGGTTCGGGCATATCGCTGGGTCACCCGATTGGCGCCACCGGCGCGCTGATTACCGTCAAAGCCCTGTACGAGTTGCAGCGTATCCAGGGCCGTTACGCACTGGTCACCATGTGCATCGGCGGTGGCCAGGGCATTGCCGCCATTTTTGAGCGCATGTAATCCGGCACCCAACGCCAGAACGCTACGCTTTTAATAGCGCCTCTCGCCCTTTTCTCGGGGGTCAGAGGCGTTTTTTCCTTTGAATTGCTTTAGGTCAAGACAGCCATGTGTTTGCCGCCCTACACTGGCCCCAGGTTTTGACCCAAGTCGCCAGAGCCGACCGTGGAGACCGATTTGCTACCTGCCTACATTACCCATGCCGATTGTTCCCGCCACGAAATGGGTCCCCACCACCCGGAATGTCCTGAGCGCTTGGGTGCCATCAACGACATGCTGCTGGTCAAGGGGTTGCTGGACTACATGCACCCCTATTACGCTCCGCTGGCCACACCAGAGCAGCTCGCACACGCCCATTCATCGCTGTATGTCGCCGAGTTGATCGACGCCTCGCCCGCCGAGGGTTACCACCGCGTGGACCCCGATACCGAAATGAACCCGTTCACCGTGCAAGCCGCGCTGCGGGCCGCGGGCGCGGTTGTACAGGCCACGGATCTGGTGGTATCGGGCGAAGCCCCCAGCGCATTCTGCTGCGTGCGCCCCCCGGGGCACCACGCCGAGCGGGCGGCTGCGATGGGATTTTGCTTTTTCAACAACATCGCGGTGGGCATACGCCACGCCCTGACGGAACACGGTATGCAGCGCATCGCGCTGATTGATTTCGATGTGCACCACGGCAACGGCAGCGAGGACATTTTCCGGGGTGATGAGCGTGTGCTGATGTGCTCCATTTTTGAGCAGGGCATCTACCCGTTCTCCGGGGAAAACGCCACCGGGCCCAACATGGTCAATGTGGGCTTGCCTTCACGATCGGGCGGTGACAAGTTCCGCGAAGCCGTCACAAACCAGTGGATTCCGGCACTGGATGCGTTTGCGCCCCAATTGATTTACATCTCGGCCGGGTTTGACGGCCACCGCGAAGACGACATGGGCAATCTGGGCCTGGTAGAGGCCGACTACGAGTGGGTAACCCAACAGCTTATGGCGGTGGCGCGACGGCACAGTCAGGGCCGCATCATCTCGTGTCTGGAAGGCGGCTATGTACTGAGTCCCCTGGCGCGCAGTGTGGCCGCCCATGTCAAGGTGCTGATTGGCGCCGACTGAGAAACCTATATGGACAAACACTACCTAACCCCTCTCTTTTCCCCCGAATCGGTTGTTGTATTTGCCGGCCGGATCGATGATCCAAGCACACAAACCGGGCAAGCGGTGGCGCTGCTGGACGCGTTGCGCGCCCAACGATTCACCGGAACCTTGACATTTCTGGACATCCATACCAGCGGCACGCTGGCAGACCTGGCGCAGACACGCGCCGATCTGGCCATCATCGCCCTGCCCCCCAAAGACGTAGCGCCCGCACTGGAACTGGCCGGCCGCATGGCCTGCCGCGCCGCACTGGTGATTTCCAGCGGCATTTCGGCCGAAATGGCGACCGAGCTGAAGAAAATTGCCCGGCGCGAAGGCATTCACCTGTTGGGGCCCAATTCTTTGGGCCTGCAGCGGCCCCAGTTGCAACTCAACGCGACCGCCGCTGGCCCTCTGGCCACGGCGGGGTCGCTGGCACTGGTGTCCCAATCCGGCGCCTTGACTTCATCCATGCTGGATTGGGCCAGCAGCAATGGGGTGGGGTTTTCGTCCGTCGTTTCACTGGGACCGCACACGTCGGTGGACATCGCCCAGGTACTGGATTTTTTGGCCAACGACGCACAAACCCACAGCATCGTCGTGTACATGGAGGGCATCTCCAGCGCACGCCGTTTCATGAGTGCGCTGCGCTCGGCCGCCAACGCCAAGCCGGTGGTGGTATTGAAGGCCGGCCGCAAGGCCGCCGGCAACGAGGCTGCGCAAACCCACAGCGGCGCCATCGTGGGCAGCGACGACGTGTTTGACGCCGCACTGCGCCGCGCCGGAGCGGTACGGGTCCGGTCCTTTGTCGCGCTGTTTTCCGCAGCCAAATGCCTGGCCTCGCGCTACCGCCCGGTGGGCAAGCGTCTGGCCATCGTGACCAATGGCGGTGGGCCGGGCGTGCTGGCGGCCGACTGGGTCAATGAAATTTCGTTGCAGCTGGGAAAACTGTCCCCCGAGTCGGTTACCACACTCAAGCCCCTGTTGCCCCCTCTGGCGTCGCTCACGGACCTGATTGACCTGTCCGAAGACGCTGGTCCCGAACATTTCAAGGCCGCAATCACGGCCGCCGAAAAAGACCGCCAGGTCGACGGCGTATTGGCCATCTATTCACCCAAGGCCGGCGGTGACGCATCCGCAGTGGCCAGCGCCTTGGCGGACGTCAAGCGCACCATTGGCAAGCCTTTGCTGTCGTGCTGGATGGGGGACGCATCGGTCGGCGCTGCGCGCGGCATCCTGAAGGAAGCCGCCATACCGAGCTTCCGCACGCCCGAAGCGGCCGTGGGTGCCTTTGGCAACCTGGCGTCGTTCTACCAGAACCAGCAACTCCTGCAACAGACACCACCGCCCCTGTCGACCCTGGCCAAACCCGATATTGAGGGCGCACGCCTGGTGATTGAAAGCGTACTGGCCGAGCGCCGCAAGGTGTTGACCGAGATGGAGTCCAAGACGCTGCTCTCGGCGTTTCACATTCCGGTCACCACCACCATGTTGGCACGCAGTGCCAACGAAGCGATGATGATTGCCACGCAACTCGGCTTCCCGGTGGCCCTGAAGATCGATTCACCCGACATCAGCCACAAGTCGGACGTGCAGGGCGTGGCGCTCAACATCATCAACGCCACCGGCGTGCGCGATGCCTACAACGACATGGTGCAAACCGTCGCACGCCTGATGCCCAAGGCGCGCATCAATGGTGTGACGGTGCAGAACATGGCAAGTGCCAAGCGCGGGCGCGAGATTTACGTCGGTCTGGTAACGGACGATCCCTTTGGTCCCGTGATCGCCTTCGGTGCCGGTGGCACCATGATCGAACTGATCAACGACCGGGCCATGGAGCTGCCACCCCTCAACCAGTTTCTGGCACGGCGACTGATTGAACGTTCCCGCGTATCGGAAACGCTGGGCGAGTGGCGTGGCAACAGCGCGGTCAACATGGACGCCCTGGAGCAGGTGCTGCTGCGGGTGTCGGAAATGGTGTGCGAGCTGCCCCAGTTGCGCGAGATGGACATCAACCCCTTCATCGTCGACGAAAACGGCGCCGTGGCGGTGGATGCACGCATCGTCATTGACCATGCATCGCAGGCTGCCAGTGGCGGCGCCAACAGCTACAACCATCTGGCCATCCTGCCCTACCCGGCCCGCTTTGAGCAGGTCTGGCCGCTGCCCGGCGGCGGTGAGTACTCGGTGCGCCCCATCCGACCCGATGACGCCCACATGCTGCAGGACCTGATGCAGCACCTCTCGCCCGAGAGCCGCTACTTCCGCTTTGTGTCGTCCATTACCGAGCTGCCCCCGACCATGCTGGCGCGCTTCACGCTGATCGACTACGACCGCGAAATGGCGCTGGTGGCCGTGCTGAAGGAACGCGTTGCCGGCGCCGACGGCGAGTTCACCGAGACGGAACGCATTGTTGGCGTGTCGCGCTACATCACCAACCCCGACCAGTCCAGCTGCGAGTTTGCGCTGGTAGTGGCCGACGACTTCAGCGGCCGCGGGCTGGGCTCGCGCCTGATGCTCAGCATCATGGATGTGGCGCGCGAAAAAGGCTTGTCCGAAATGGATGGCCTGGTGCTGGCCAATAACCCGAGCATGCTCAAGCTCATGCGCAGTCTGGGGTTTTCGGTCAAGACCTTTGCCGAAGACGCTGATTTCAAACTGGTCACACACGCCCTGTGACTGTTCTTACTTTTTACTGAACTGAATCTGGAGAATCCCATGCCTGCGCTTGAATGGTCGCAAGACTTTGTACTCGACTTACCCCAGATGGACAGCACCCATCAGGAATTTGTGGAACTGCTGGCGGCGGTTGAAGCTGCAACGGACGCCGCTTTACTGCCAGCCTGGCAACAACTGGTGATTCACACCGACGACCATTTCAGCCGCGAAGACCGCTGGATGGTGGAGACACGTTTTTCGTCCAGCAACTGCCACACCATGCAGCACAAGGTCGTGCTGCAAATCATGCAACAAGGCTCCGTGCAATGCCAGGCCGGTGACCTGGCCATGGTGCGGCAAATGGCCAAAGAGCTGGCCGTGTGGTTCCCCCAGCATGCGCAGGCCATGGATGCCGCTCTGGCCGCGCACCTGAAGCGCGTAGGCTACGACCCGGTCACCGGCATCGTGCATGCGCCTGACGCCCTGCCCCATGCCGAAATCCACGGCTGCGCGGGCGACAGCTGCTCTGACACCCGATCGTCGGCCGAAGCTTTGGAAGCAAGCGTCTGAGGGCGCAGCCGCCGGTCAGCCGCCAACAATCTGGTTGCGCCCCTGGTGCTTGGCCTGGTAGAGAGCCTCGTCAGCCCGTTTCACCAGGTCCTGTGCACTCAAACCGGGCGTCAGTTGGGCAATGCCACACGAGAAGGTGCAGGCAAATGACGTGTTCTTGACCGGATGGCTGAACTGCGAGAAATCGATACGGATGCGGTCGAGCAACTGGCGGGCCCTCTGCGCATCGGCCTGTGGCAGGATGACCAGAAACTCTTCACCACCGTAACGGCCCACTGCATCGGTCTTGCGCAGACGCTGCTTGAGCAGCCAGGCCACGCTTCGGATCACCTGGTCGCCCATGGGGTGCCCGTAGGTGTCGTTGACTTTCTTGAAATGGTCGATGTCGATCATGGCCACGCACAGCGGCGCGCCGTCCGCCACCGCGGCACTGACGGCCACGTCCACCCGCTGCTTGGACGTGGTGTGGTTGAGCAAGCCGGTGAGGCTATCCAGAAACATGGAACGCCGCAAAATGCGGTAGCGGTCGATCTTGCTCCTGACCACCGCATTCAGAATGACCGGATTGAAGGGCTTGGTCAGAAAATGGTCGCCACCCAGACGCAGGGCATCCACTTGCAGGGCGATGCTGGTGTCCGCCGACAGGTAGACCACCGGGGTTGACAGAAACTCCTCATGCTGGCGTATGACCCGGGTCACCTCCACACCGGTGCAACCCGGCATGTACATGTCCATCAACACCAGATCGGGCTGGAATTTTCCCAGCGCGGTAAGCACTTCCTGGGGCCGGGAGATGGCCATCGACTCCACACCGGACTCCTTCAGCGTACGCTGGATCAGGGTGCTTGCGGTCTTGGAATCTTCCACCACCAACACGCGGTAGGGCGGCTCTTCTTCACTGCCACACAGCTTGACAATGCGGGCCATGACGACCGATTGCGCTGTCCCCACCGGAAAGCAAAAATCACAACCCACCCGCAGTGCCAGTTTGAGCCCTTCGAAATCCGATGGCAAATTCAGGCCAATGATGCTGCTGGCCGAAAAACGACCCCGCAAGGCCTGAACCCGCACAATGAAGGCGGTGGGCGCAAGCCCGTTGGCATCGACCAGCACGACGGTCGGGTCCTGGGTGGCTTTCTGGTCATAGTGCGGACCGCACACTTCGACCTGGATGTTGAAGTACCCGGCCTGCGTGACCACCTCTTTCCAGGCATCCGGAACCGACGTGACCAGCCAGATTTTTTTCACTGGCAGCAAATCGGTGACGACTTCGCTTTCCTGGTGCAGGCGCCGCTCCGGATTGGGGTCGTTGTTGTCTTCCAGAAAAGCCGTGATACGGATGCTGAATTCAACGATCTGGCCGTCCAGATCACTCATCGGCGTATCGGTCACGGGATCACTGTTCCAGCGGTCAAATTGCGACAGCACCTGCTGCTCCAACGCGCGGGCACTTTGGTGCAGGCCCGGGAGCCCCTTGGCATCCAGAAACTCGGTAAAACTGGACACGGCTACGGCAAATTCGACAAACCCGTCAATCCCGGGGTGGTCTTTGCACGATTGCCATTTGGATAAAAATTCGTCGCTTTTCTTCTTCAGCTCGGCCGGCGAACAGGACATAGGTCTCCTTGTGACCGTTTTTTGTTCGGTTCTGCGGGCATTTTAGTCGGGCCTATCGGCCTTTATATCGTCCTGAAAACAGCCTGAGCGCAGGGTAATTACCAAGGTATCGCGGTGCCCGGCCGTGCTAGCAGGCTGGATCGGCGTGGACTCGTGAATAACCCGCGCATCATCGAGCAATAGCACCGACCACGGCTCACTCAAAGTGAACCGCTGACCGTTGGGACCCGCCGCTTCAAACACCCGTGTTTCACCGCCCTTGACACCCTGGCGATCGACCAGAAACACCGCCACCAGGTCGACCCCGTCGCGGTGCGCACCCTCGGGCGTCGGTCGGCCAATGCCATCGGTGGTGTCAATGCGAAACTGGTGGGCCTCTACAAACCAGGGTTGCTCACCCTTGAGCTGCGAACACAGGGTGCCCAGCGCCAGCAGCAATCGGGACCACGCCGGCTGCGCGAGCGTCTCGGGCGCAACCGGTTCAAACCAGCGCTGCATGCCACCGTGCAGGGCGTTGTACTCCAGCGGCTGCCAATGCGCGCGGTGCGCCACCGGCTGCACGGTGTCGCCCTGCACAACGTAGCTGGCGTGGCGGCGACGGCGGTAACGGCCACCGTCCTTCAGGTACAGGTCGGGCGGCAGATCGTTCCAGCTGGGAACCAGGGCATTGAGATCCGGCAAATCAATGTGTGAAAGCGCTGACACGGACTGCGCATTGAGCACCGCATAGCCCTGCTGGCGCAGCGCGGCAATTGCATCGTCGGGCGCAACGCAGGGAGGGGAAAAAGTGTTGGTCGTCATCCCCGTAGGATAAAGCCAGTCTGTCCACGCTACAGGGCCTTGCGCCCCAACAGGCCACCGATGCGGCGCACCAGCCACTTGGGGCTACCGCGCGACGCAATCATGGCCGCCTGGTTGATGACGCCGGGCACACAAATCGCGTCGCCCCGCATGCATGCGGCAAAGGCCATGTCGGCAACCTGCTGCACATCGCCCACCAGAAATCCTGGCAACTGGCGGAGCTTGTCATTGGCACCGGCCGCCTGCTTGAGCATGTTCGTGGCCGTGATGCCAGGGCATAGCGCGGTGATGGTGACGCCCGTGCCCCGCAACTCTTCGGCCAGCGACTCGGACAGCGACAACACATAGGCCTTGCTGGCGGCGTAACTGGCCAGCGTGGGCACCGGCTGAAAGGCCGCGACCGACGCCACGTTCAGCACCCGCCCGGCACCGCGCTGCACCATGCCCGGCACAAAGGCACTGAGCATGGCGGTCAGGCCGGAGATGTTGAGATCGATGATGTGCTGGTGACTGGCTGGCGCAATGCCGGTGAAGGCACCCTGCTCCAGCACGCCAGCGCAGTTGACCAGCACATCCACCGCACAGTGCTTGCGCTGCAGAGCCGCGTGCAACTGCGCTGCAGCTCCAGGCTGCGACAGGTCAGCCGGCTGCACCCGCACCGCTACACCGTGTTGGTCGGCCAGTTCTTTGGCCAGCGTCTTCAGTTTGCCTTCGCTACGCGCCACCAGGATCACACCAAACCCGGCCGCCGCAAAACACCGGGCCAGCGCCTCGCCAATGCCCGACGAAGCGCCGGTGATGAGGGCCGTTTGTTGGACGGCAGAGTCGCTTGTGGAGGTACTTTTTCCTGGCATGGCGTCACCTGTGGGTTGAGGGGTTAGTGGGTGGCCGCGTCCACCTGCAGCGTCATGCCGGCCAGGCGCAGGCGCTGCACCAGCACATCACCCAGTCCGCTGGCGGGTGTGAGCAGGCCGCCGTGCTGGCGACCGCCCGGCAATTCATCCAGTTGCAGCGCCAGTGCCAGGGCCGACTCGCACAGCATCTTGGTGGTAGCGCGGTTGCCGGGGTCGCCCCGGTCGGCAATCACGCCGCGCACCGTTCTGCCGCTGGCACTGTGGCCGACCCACTGGGCCCGAAACGACCCGCCGTCCATGCTGGCCTCGCTCGGGCCGGCACCGGGTTGGGGTGCGAGCTTTTGCGCCACAGCCCGTATCGGACTCCAGCGCAACGCGGCCTGCGACACCAGCGACCCGACACTCAGGGTCGTCGCTGCCAGGGCGGCGCCGGGGCCCCGGCCCAGGCGCAAATACTCCTGGTAGGCGTATCCATCGGCATAGCCCAGCAGAGCGGCACTGCGCCGTACCACGCGGGTGTTGATGGTGGACATCATGAACGGGCCCAGCCAGGCTGAGAAATCCGCATCATGGTGCGGACCAACAGGGTCCGCATGCTCGCGCACGTTGGTCGGGCGCGTGCCCTCGGGGTTGAGCAGGAAGGGATCGGCCATGGCATCCGCCTGCCCCGAGGCCAGCATATTGAACAGCGACGCCAGCGTGCCACCATTGAAACCGCCGCGTATGCTGAAGGCCGCCTTGACCTGGGTGCAAACCTCGCCATGGCGCTCCAGCATGGCTTCATTGGCCAGATGGGCACTCAGGTCCGACGGGATGGAGTCAAAACCGCAAAAAGGGATGATGCGTGCGCCCTTGCGTTGGGCCTCGGCATAGTGCTGGTCAATCAGTCCCTTGACCCAGGGCGTCTCGCCGGTAATGTCCACATAGTGCGTGCCGTGGCGCACGCAGGCGGCCACCAGTTCGCTGCCGTACAGCGCAAAGGGGCCAGCGGTGCTGAGCACCACGGCCGCGTTGCGCGCCAGTGCATCCATGGCCACACTGTCATGCGCTTCGGCCACCACCACGCCCACCTTGGGAGCACCGCAGTCCCTGCGCACCGCTTCGAGCTTGTCGGCGGAGCGTCCGGCAATCGCCCACTTCAGGCCCAGGGTCTTGACCTGCGGGTGGCAGGCAAAGTAGGCCACGGTCTGGCGCCCAACGAAGCCGCTGGCGCCAAAAAGCACGACGTCGTAGGCGCGGGTTGGCTTGCTGGTGGCCATGCAGAACTCCTGGTGTGTCATCGCACAGCCGTCTTGTAACGCTGTCCGAAGGTTTGCAAGCATAGACCCAATCAAACCCCAGCGCCTGGCAGGGACTGTCGCATTGGCAACGCCTGCCGCGAAAAGGCCGGGCTACTATCCGCCTCCCACGCAAGCCGCTTGCCGCTTGCCCCCCTGTGATCCCCTTGCGGAGTATTTGCCATGTCCCTCGCCAACCTCGTCAACCACCAGATCCGCCTTGCCGCCCGCCCGGTGGGCATGCCCAAAGCCACCGACTGGAGCCACACCACCGAGCCGGTGGCCGAACCGGCTGAGGGCGGCGTCACGCTCAAAACCCTGGCCCTGTCGCTGGACCCCGCCATGCGCGGCTGGATGAACGAAGGCAAGAGCTACATCCCCCCGGTGGGCATTGGCGAAGTCATGCGCGCCGGCGGTGTCGGCAAGGTCATTGCGTCCAAAAACGACAAGTTCGCAGTGGGCGACTATGTCAGCGCCACCTTTGGCGTGCAGGAATACATCACCATTGCCGCCGATGAGATCAAGCGCAACGGCCTGGCCAAGATTGACCTGCGCGCCGGCACGCTGACCCAGTGGCTCAACGTGCTGGGCATGCCCGGCATGACCGGCTACTTCGGCCTGATGGACGTGGGCATGCCCCAGCCCGGTGAAACGGTCGTGGTGTCGGGTGCGGCCGGTGCCGTCGGCCAGACCGTGGGCCAGATCGCCAAGCTCAAGGGCTGCCGCGTGGTCGGCATTGCCGGCGGTGCCGCCAAGTGCGAGTGGGTGGTCAAGGAACTGGGCTTCGACGCCTGCATCGACTACAAGGCCGGCCCTGGCGCCGTGCGCGCTGGCCTGAAGGAGCACGCGCCCAAGGGCGTGGACATTTACTTTGACAACGTCGGCGGAGAAATCCTCGACGACGTGTTGGCCAAGATCAACCGCAAGGCCCGCATCATCATCTGCGGCGCCATCAGCCAGTACAACAACACCACGGCCATCCAGGGCCCCAAGAACTACCTGAGCCTGCTGGTCAATCGCGCCCGGATGGAAGGCATTGTTGTGTTCGACTACGCCGACCGCTACCACCTGGCCATCGCCGAGATGGCCGGCTACATCCGGGATGGCCGCATGAAGAGCAAGGAAGATGTGGTGGTGGGACTGCAAACCTTCCCCGAGACGCTGCTCAAGCTGTTCAATGGCGAAAACTTCGGCAAGCTGGTGCTGGAAGTGGCCAAGGATTGAGTAGTTCGGCGAGACAGGCATCTGCCGATCCGGCGCAAGTTGCTACACTTTTAGTAGCTGCTTATGCACATTCCACGGGGGCTGGCAGGCCATGCAGCAACAGATTCTGGAATCGGCAGTGGCCGGTTACTGCGTCTTGCCGTCGGCTCGCCATTGGCCGGGCGTCATGCCGAACCAGCGCCGCGCCGCGCGGCTGACGCTGCTGGCATCGTGGTAGCCCAGCCGTTGTGCTGCAGATTCCAGACTCAAACCCTCCTGTAGCAGGCCCACCAGCGATGTACGCCGCATGCTGTCGGCCAGCATCGCCCAACTCGTGCCCTCGTCCTTCAAGGTCCGCTGCAAGCTGCGCACACCCATGCCCAGGGCCGCAGCCAGATCCTCGATCCGCACGTTCACGTCAGCCCGATTGGCCAGCCATTGCACGGCAAAGCTGGAGGCGTAGCCCACCTGCGGCAGGCTGGCGAGCTGGCGATCGGCCATGTCGCAATGCATGCGGCAAAGGTCGGCATCTGCGTGCGGCAAGGGTGCCTTCAAATCCACCACCGAAAAGATGATGCGGTTCGCATCTGCCTCAAACTGGGGCGTGATGCCAAAACACGGCTGGTAGCTGTGCTTTGCCCCCTGCGCCGAATGGCGAAAACTCACCGCCAGGGGCCGAAAATCACGCGCCGCCAGCCACAGTGCCTGGCGGTACACACCGCCCAGCAGCGCTTCTACCTGTTGCGGCAGGATGCGAACCCGCGTGGTCTGTTCGGTATGCACCAACGCAACCGAACCATCGGGCTGCGCGTGGGCCGCCAGCGTTCCGGATTCACTGACAAGACGCTGGTAGCGCAGCATCAAGCCAATGGCCTGCTCCAGTGACGCACAGCTCATGGTGGCCAAGCCCAGCACGCGAAAAGTATTGGGCCGCATGTCCTGCGCCACCTTCAGGCCCAGCAGCGGGTCGGCGGTGAGCGTCAGCGCCTGGTCCCAGATCAGGCGCGCCACGCCAACGCCCACCCGCCCATTGGCCTGCGCAATGTGTGCCGGCTCCGCGGGCACGCCGCGCAACACCTGTGCCGATGGCACCCCCTGCGCTTCGACCGTGGCCAGAAGCGTGCGGACATAGGCCGAGGAGACGGTGCGGGGGTCAAGCATGCGCGACCTTAGGCAGATTGGCGCGAAATGTCAATGCCACCACGGGCCGAGGTCAATGCCGGGCGCGGGCGATTCCACCACAATGCCGGTGACCCTATAACAAGCGACAGGAGACAGCATGCAGGAACACCGACTGGAGAACGAAGTTCTCATCCACCGGCCACAACACGAGGTCTTCCGCTACGTGACCCAGCCGTGGCGCTGGCATGAGTGGCATCCGGCCTCGGAGGGCGCCACACCCAGTGCGCGGGATCTGGTGGTGGGCGACCGCTTTGAAGAAACGGTGAGCATGCGGCCGTTCGGATGGGTTCCCATCCGCATGCGACGCCAGTTGCGTTGGACCGTGGTGCAGTCGCAGGCCCCGCATCTGTGGGAGGTCCATGGCACATCCCCCACCATTGATGTGCGCGTCCTCTATGAGATGGACCCGCTCCAGGGTACGCGATTTCGCCGGACCTTTCACTATGCGGTCAAAGGCTGGCTTCGCTTGATCGAGCGCCGCTTTGTCTTGCCGCGCATGCAGCGGCAATCGGTGGTAGCCCTGCAGAACCTCAAACGCGCACTGGAGGCGCGATGAACAGCGCCATTGCCACCTACCGCACGCAGTACCGTGAACAGTTCATCGGCCGAAACTACCAAGGCTGGCTGCATTTCGCCTTTACGGTCAGCATGGCGAGCACCATCATCGTGCTGTGCGCCATGCAGTTGCATGCCGTCACGCCCTGGGAATGGTTGACGCTGCCGCTGACCTTTGTCTACGCCAATTTCGCCGAGTATTTTGGCCACCGCGGCCCCATGCACCACCTGCGCCCGGGCTTGCGCATGGTGTATGAGCGCCACACGCGGCAACACCACCGCTTCTTCACCGAAACCAACATGGCGTTTGAAAGCTCGCGCGACTTCAAGGTCGTGCTGTTCCCGCTGGTGCTGGTGGCATTCTTTCTACTCGCCTTTGGCACACCCATTGCCTTGTTGCTGGCCTGGCTGACGACTCCCAATGTGGGTTACCTGTTCGCACTCACCGCCGCCGCGTATTTCCTGAATTACGAGCTGCTGCACTTTGCCCACCACCTGCCCAGTGAGCACATCGTCTCGCGGCTTCCCGGCATGCGCGTGCTGCGCCGGCTGCACACCGCCCACCACGATCCGAAGCTGATGGCCAGGCACAACTTCAACATCAGCTACCCGCTGGGCGACTGGGTGTTTGGAACACTGCACCGCGGCAAAGAATGAGTGCATCCGAAAATGCTATGTTTTTCATAGCTGCTTGCGCACATTCTACGGGGCCTACAGGCCTATTTGGCTTGAAACTCAGTCCAAAAATGCCGCGTACACCAGGTTGCGGAACAGCGGCCGGTAGTAGTCGCGCTGGTTGGGGGCCTGGATCATCATCAGGGCAAAAAAGTCTTTGACCGGGTCCACAAAGAAGGTGGTGCCCGCAATGCCGCCCCAGAAGTACAACCCCTTGGAGCCCGCCATGGCCGCCACACCTTCGCCCGTGCGCACGGCAAAGCCCAGGCCAAAGCCATGACCGGGTGGCAGCAGTTCGCCCGAGCGGCCCGCACGGTGCACGCCGATGCCGCCCAGATGGTCGGCGGTCATGTAGCGCACGGTGGCGGGGCTCAATATCCGCTGGCCATCCAGCGCGCCGCCACCCAGCAAGCACTGCAAGAAGCGGGCGTAATCGGCCGATGTAGAAGCCAGGCCGGCGCCACCGGCTTCCATGGCAACGGGCTTGCGCACATCGATCAGGGTCATCGCAATGCCGCCGTCCGGGTCCTGCGCGAACGGCTCCGCAATGCGGTGGTGTTTTTCGGGCGGCACCACAAAATGGGTGTCCACCATGCCCAGCGGGCCCAGGATGTTGTCCTGCAGGAAGGCACCCAGGGTCTGACCACTCACCGCCTCCACCAGTGCGCCCAACAGGTCGGTGGCGCGGCTGTATTCCCACACGGTGCCGGGCTCAAACATCAGGGGCATGGCAGCCAGCGCCTTCGAAAACTCGCGGTTGCAGCGTTCGCGCGATGCCAGGCGGGCCTGGGCGTACTGGCGCTGGATGGGCTCGCTGCCCAGGATCTCGTAGGTCAGGCCGGCGGTGTGGCGTAACAAATCCTGCACCGTGGGTGCGGTCTTGGGCCGATGTTGCACGGCATGGCCATTGATGTGGGTGGTGACCTTGACGTCTTCAAACTCGGGCAGGTACTTGGCCACCGGATCGCTCAGCAGGAGCTTGCCCCGCTCCATCAATTGCATCACCGCGACCGAGACGATGGGCTTGGTCATGGAGTAGATGCGAAAGATGGAATCCAACTCCATCGGCACCCCGGCTGCAGGATCTTGCTGGCCGACCTGCTGGTGCAGCAGCACCTGACCGCGCCGGGCAATCAGGGCCACGGCGCCGGGCAGGCGCGCCGATTCCACTTCGGACTGCAGCACCTGCACCAGATTGCGGGTGCGTTGCGGGCAAAAACCCAGATCGGCAGCCTGACCCGTGGGCAGACTGGCGGGTGGTGTCATGCTTTCGATCCGTCTTGCGCATAGCGCTCACGCGCCAGCGCGGCACCCTTGGCCAAGGCTTCCAGTTTTTTGACCGCCACCTCGCGGCTCATAGGGGCCAGACCGCAGTTGGTGCACGGAAAAATACGGTTGCGCGGCAGGTACTGCAGGGCCACGCCAATGGTGTCGGCAATTTGCTCGGGAGTTTCTATCTCTTCACTGGCGACGTCGATCACGCCGACCATCACATCCTTGTCCTTGAGCAGGGCCATCAGGTCCGGCGGCACATGCGAGTGGTAGCACTCCAGGCTGACCTGCTTGATGGAGCTGGCCGCCAGCGCCGGGAACACCTGCGCATACTGGCGCCACTCCTGGCCCAGCGTTTCCTTCCAGTCGGTATTGGCCTTGATGCCGTAGCCGTAGCAGATGTGCACGGCGGTGGTGCAGGTCAGGCCCCGCGCGGCAATCTCCAGCGCCTTGACGCCCCAGTCGGCGGCGTCCTGCATATAGACGTTGAAGGCGGGCTCGTCGAACTGGATGATGTCCACGCCATCGGCCTGCAGCGCCAGGGCCTCCTGGTTGAGCAGCTCGGCAAAGGCGAACGCCATCTTCTGGCGGTCGCCATAGTAGCGGTCGGCCACGGTGTCCACAATGGTCAGCGGCCCCGGCAAGGTGAACTTGAGTTTCTTCTTGGTGTGGGCGCGGGCCAGTTGCGCCTCAAAGGCATGCACCCGGCCTTTCAGCCGCAAGGGTGCCACCACCTGCGGCACCATGGCCTTGTAGCGGTCATTGCGGATGCCCATTTCGACCTTGTGCTCGAAGTCGATGCCCTCCACCTGCTCCAGAAAGCCGTGCACAAAGTGCTGGCGCGACTGCTCGCCGTCGCCCACGATGTCCAGCCCGGCGTCTTCCTGCTCCTTGATCCACAGCAGCGTGGCGTCGGCCTTGGCCTGCTGCAGTTCGGGGCCGGCCAGCTTCCACTGGGGCCAGAGTTTTTCGGTTTCCGAGAGCCAGGATGGCTTGGGCAGGCTGCCCGCGATGGCGGTTTCAAACATGGGTTTTTCCTTCTTGTTCCTGTAGTGTGCGCCACATGACTTTACCCGCTCCGCTTTTGGGCAGCGCGTCGACAAATTGCACCACCCGTGGCACCTTGTAAACCGCCATGTTCTCACGGCACCAGTCCACAATGCCCTGCTCGGTCACCAGATCGCGGTGCGTAGAGCGCAGCACCACCACGGCCTTGACGGATTCACCCCGGTAGCTGTCCGGCGTGGAGATGACACAGGCCTCCTGGATGGCGGGGTGGCGGTACATCAGCGCCTCCACCTCGGCCGGCCAGACCTTGAAGCCCGAGGCATTGATCATGCGCTTGAGCCGGTCGGTCAGGAAGAAGTAGCCGTCTTCGTCGACCCGGCCCAGGTCGCCGGAGCGGAAGAAACGCTTGCCGTCGATCTCGATGAAGGCCGCTTCGGTGGCGTCCGGTCGCTTCCAGTAGCCCTGGAAGATCTCGGGGCCGTGCATGATGATTTCGCCGGCCTCGCCCACCGGCATTTCCAGCAGGGTGTCGGGGTCGATCACGCGGGCGTCCGTGCTCATGAACGGAATGCCCAGGCACTGCTGTTTGGGTGCATCGGGCGGATTGCTGTGGGACGGGGCTGCCGTTTCGGTCAGGCCATAGCCTTCCACGTAGCGCAGATCAAACTGCTCCAGCAGGCGCTGGGCCACGGCCTGCGGCATGGCGGCACCGCCACCGCCAATGTAGACCAGGCTGGTGAGGTCGTAGCTGGCGAAGTTGGGGCTGGCCATGAGGTCAATCACCATGGTGGGGATGTTGGTCCAGTGCGTCACCTTCCAGCGCGAAATCAGGCGCCCGGCCAGATCACGGTCCCAGCGCGGCATCACGATCAGGGTGGCGCCACCCCGGATGCTGGTGTGCATGACGCTGACCATGCCGGTAATGTGGAACATGGGTACCACGACCAGCACCACGTTCTCGGCTGAGCCGTTGCCCCACAGGCCGCTGGCCACGGCGTTGTGCATGATGCTGCCGTGCGGGTGCATGCAACCCTTGGGCAAGCCGGTAGTGCCACTGGTGTAGGGCAGGATGGCCAAATCGGACGGCCCCACCAGCAACTCTGGCGGCTCGCCGTCCGCGCTCATTGTTTGACTCCAGTCAAGAACCTGACCACCATCCAGCACTGGGAGCGCGTGGCGTGTCAGCAACCAGTCGTTCCAGGCCGCCGGTGGCGCATCGTCCCCGGATACGTTGGAGTCAAACGCGTCGGTGAAATGCGTCACGACCAGGTGGGCCAGCCGGTCTTTCGCGTCCAGCGCGTTGCTGGCGCGGGCCAGTTCGGGCGCCAGATCGGCAGTGGTGATGGCGACCCGGGCGTCCGGGTCGGTGATGTAGTGCTTGAGCTCTTCAGCGCGGTTCATCGGGTTGACCGGTACTACCACGGCGTTGGCCCGCAAAATGGCAAAGTGGGCGATGACCAGCTGCGGGCAATTCTGCATGCAGAGCACCACACGATCACCCTTTTCAACCCCCAGCCCCCGTAGACACTGCGCAAGGCGCTCTGCTTTTTGTAGCAATTCGGAATAGCTCAAGACCGTGCCAAAGAACACCAGCGCCGGTTTGTCCGGATAGCGCCGGGCGCTGGTCTCCAGGTTGTCCCACAGCGACGTGGCGGGAAGGGTGATGGCATGGGGTAGCCGCTTGGGCCAGAACTTGTAATGGGCGTGCACCGAAACTCCTCAAACGAATAGACCCGCGCAAGACTATCGCCCCACCGCCCATCACGCATCCGGGTAGGCCCCAACAAACCCGGTTTTTAGTCGCCTGTGCGACGCTTGGACTCAGCGGTGCGGCCTGCAGACAACGCTGGCCTGTGCGGCCCTACGGCACAGAAATTGCTGATCAACTCTGGTCACTGAAAAACCAACCCGTATTGGGGCATGCAAATTTTGCATGATGTCCCCGTGTAAACCCATGGGTCCACATGTCACCAATGGGACTAACATCAGCGGTGTTGGTCAGGGCCACATTTTTTTGCAATGCGTAATCCGCTTTCGATTCAACATTAACCGAAGACATATTAGGAAATGACATGAAAAAACATCTGTTTGCCATCGCCGCGGCGACTGTTGCTGCATCTTTGCTTCCCTTTGGCGCATCTGCTCAAGCTGTTGACACGCTGTCCAAGGTCAAGGCATCGGGCACCGTCACCATGGGTGTGCGCGATTCATCTGGCGCCCTGTCGTACACGCTGGGCGACGGCAAATACGCCGGCTACCATGTTGAAATCTGCCAACGCATTCTGGGCAATCTGGAAAAAGCAGCGGGCAAAAAGCTCGAAGTCAAATACCTGGCCGTGACCTCGCAGAACCGCATTCCATTGGTGCAAAACGGCACGGTGGACATCGAATGCGGCTCCACCACCAACAACGCCACGCGCCAGAAAGACGTGTCGTTTGTCGTCACCACCTATGTCGAGGAAGTGCGCATCGCCGTCAAGGCCAACTCCGGCATCACGTCCATCAACCAGCTCAAGGACAAGAACGTCGCCACCACCACGGGCACCACCTCGGTGCAGTTGCTGCGCAAGCATGAGCGTGCCACCGGAGTCGACTTCAAGGAAGTTTTTGGCAAGGACCACGCCGACAGCTTCCTGCTGCTGGAATCCGGCCGTGCGGACGCCTTTGTGATGGATGGCCAGATTCTGGCCGGCAACATCGCCACCGCCAAGAACCCCGCTGACTTCAAGATCGTCGGTGAAGTACTGAGCGTGGAGCCCATCGCCATCATGGTCCGCAAGGACGACGTGGCCTTCAAGAAGATGGCTGACGACACGGTGAAGGATCTGATCAAGACCGGCGAACTGGCCAAGATCTATGACAAGTGGTTTGTGCAGCCCATCCCCCCGAAAAACACCAAGGTCGGCCTGCCCGCGAGCGAAACCACCAAGGCTGCCTGGGCCAATCCAAACGACAAGCCGGCTGAAGACTACGCGAAGAAATAAGCACACTCAAGCCACATAGCCCCATCAAAGCCCGCCCGGACTCTGGTGGCGGGCTTTGTTTTTGGGGCACGCGGGCAAGATTTTCCGCGTGCATCCCGCTTGAAAAAAGACACCAACAATCGTAGAGGAGCAGCCTGAATGAACTGGCAATGGGAAATCTTTCTGATGGACCCCGGCGGCAAAGATCCGACCTATTGGCAGTGGATGCTGTCGGCGTGGGGCTGGACCATCTCGGTGTCGCTGCTGTCGCTGTTCATCGCCTTGAGTATTGGTTCCCTCATCGGCATCGTTCGCACCCTGCCCGACAGCCCGTGGCTGGTGCGCCTGGGCAATGCCTGGGTGGAACTGTTTCGCAACATTCCGCTGCTGGTGCAGATCTTTCTTTGGTACCACGTGATTCCGGCGCTCATTCCCCCCATGAAGGAAGTACACGGTTTTTACCTGGTGGTATTGGCGCTGGGGTTTTTCACCTCTGCACGCATCGCCGAGCAGGTTCGCGCCGGTATCCAGACCTTGCCCAAGGGTCAGCGCTATGCAGGTATGGCGATGGGGTTCACGACGCCGCAGTACTACCGTTACGTGATCCTGCCAATGGCCTACCGCATCATTATTCCGCCGCTCACGAGCGAGGCCATGAACATCTTCAAAAACTCATCGGTCGCGTTCGCAGTATCCATCTCCGAGCTGACCATGTTCGCCATGCAGGCGCAGGAAGAAACCTCCCGCGGCATCGAGATCTACCTGGCAGTTACCGGTTGCTACGTCATCTCGGCCTTCGCCATCAACCGCATCATGGCCACCATCGAAAAGAGAACCCGGATACCGGGCACCATCGTCAAGGCTGGCGGGGGAGGACATTGATATGAACTTGGACCTCTCGTTCTACAACTGGGACATCATCCGCACCTTCATCATCAAGGGCTTTTACTTCAGCGTGCTGCTGACGGTCGTGGCCACGATTGGGGGGGTACTGTTTGGCACGCTGCTGGCCATGATGCGCCTGTCGGGCCGCAAGCCACTGGATATTCCGGCCACGTTTTACGTCAATGGCATGCGCAGCGTTCCACTGGTCATGGTGATCCTGTGGTTTTACCTGCTGGTACCGGGTTCGTTCTATTCGGCGATTCCCTGGCGCCTGGGTGAAAACTACCGCTCCGAGATTTCCGCAGTCATCACCTTCGTGGCCTTCGAAGCCGCCTATTTCAGCGAGATCATGCGCGCTGGCATCCAGTCCATTTCTCGCGGCCAGGTTTTTGCCGGCCAGGCCATGGGCATGACCTACGCCCAGAACATGAAGCTGATCATCCTGCCCCAGGCGTTTCGCAACATGCTGCCGGTGCTGCTGACGCAGACGATCATCCTGTTTCAGGACACGTCGCTGGTCTACGCCATCGGTGCCTATGACTTGCTCAAGGGCTTCGATGCGGCCGGCAAGAATTACGGCCGCCCCATCGAGTCCTACCTGTTGGCCGCCGTGGTGTATTTCGTCATCTGCTACAGCCTGTCGTTCGCCGTCAAGCAGTTGCACAAGAAGATCGCCATCATCCGCTAGATTGACTTAGACAAATTCAGGAAAACAAGAGGTTGCACACATGATTGAAATGAAGAACGTGTCCAAATGGTATGGCCCGGTGCAGGTGCTGACCGACTGCTCCGTGAGCATCAAAAAAGGTGATGTCGTGGTGGTCTGCGGACCCTCCGGTTCGGGCAAGTCCACGCTGATCAAGACTGTCAACGCGCTGGAGCCGATCCAGAAAGGCGACATCACGGTTGATGGCATCCGGGTGAACGCCCCCAACACCGACCTGCCCAAGCTGCGCAGCCACGTCGGCATGGTATTCCAGCACTTCGAGCTGTTCCCGCACCTGAGCGTGACCGAAAACTTGACCATCGCGCAAATCAAGGTGCTGGGTCGCAGCGTCGACGAGGCCAAAGCACGCGGCCTGAAGATGCTTGATCGGGTGGGCCTGATGGCGCACAAGGACAAGTACCCCGGCCAATTGTCGGGCGGCCAGCAGCAGCGTGTTGCCATCGCCCGTGCGCTGAGCATGGACCCGATCGTGATGCTGTTCGACGAGCCCACCTCCGCGCTCGACCCGGAGATGGTCGGCGAAGTGCTGGACGTGATGGTCGGCCTGGCCAAGGAAGGCATGACGATGATGGTCGTCACCCACGAGATGGGCTTTGCCCGCAAAGTGGCCAACCGGGTGATCTTCATTGACGTCGGCGGGAATATTCTGGAAGACTGCGGCAAGGACGAATTCTTCGGCCAGCCGGAAAACCGCAAACCCCGCACCAAGGACTTTCTCAGCAAGATTCTCCAGCACTGAACACCTGCATTGAGGAGCACCGGCCATGACAACTGCCAAAACCCAATCCATCTCCAGGCGGTTGACCCTGGGCTTCGGAGGCATACTGGTTCTCTTAATTGCGGTTGCGGCGGTCGGCCAGATATCGGCCAAGGCGGTGCAAAAGCGCATGCAGGAAATCACCGGCGTCAATGCGACCAAAACCAAACTGGCCAACGCCATGCTGGCCAGTGTCAACGCCCTGGGCATTCAAAGCCGCTCCGTCGTGATGCTCGACGCCGTGGACGCCACGCGGTCCAAGGAGCAAAGCCAGCGGTTTGATGAAACCCTCAAACGCTACCTGACGCAGGAGAAAGAGCTCTCAACCCTGGTGCAGGCGGGAGACGTCAACCCGGATGAGCAGAAGCTGCTGCAGGAAATCGTCGAGATCAGCCGCAAAACCGGACCCGAGTTGCAGCAAGCGGTCGGTCAGTCCATGGACGGCGATGCAGTGGCCGCCAACATGACTTTGATGGTCAGGGCCAACCCCGGTGAACTGGCGTGGAACCAGAAGCTGGCCGGCATGGTTGATCTGCAGAACGCGCGCAGCCAGGATGCAACCCAGTTGGCCGAGCAGACACAATCACAGGCCTTGTTCACCGGAAGCGCGCTGGTGGCCGTGGCGCTGGCACTGGGCGCATTCATTGCCTGGCGCATCACCCTGAGCATCACCCAGCCCATTGGCCGGGCGGTGGTGGTGGCTGAGCGGATTGCGGCGGGCGACCTGACCTCGGTCGTCGAAGTGCGGATCAATGACGAGACGGGCCGATTGCTGGAAGCCATCGCCACCATGCAGGAGAAGTTGCGCGAACTGGTGGGCAATATCAGTACCACGGCCAACAATATCGAATCATCCAGCGCAGAAGTGGCCAGCGCGACACTGGACCTGAGCCAGCGCACCGAAGTCGCTTCACACAATTTGCAGTCTGCAGCAACCAACCTGGGCAATTTGAACGGCACCGTGGAGCACAGCGCCGAGTCGGCCCGAAACGCCAATCGACTGGCCGCCGCCGCCTCGGAAACGGCCTCGCGCAGCGGGGAGGTCGTGAGCAAGGTGGTGCAGCGCATGGATGACATCAGCGCCAGTTCCCGAAAAATTGCGGACATCATCAGCGTGATCGACGGCATTGCGTTCCAGACCAACATTCTGGCGCTCAACGCCGCAGTGGAAGCCGCCCGGGCCGGCGAACAGGGTCGCGGCTTTGCCGTGGTGGCCAGTGAAGTGCGCAACCTGGCAGGCCGCGCCGCCGCGTCCGCCAAGGAAATCAAGACCCTGATCGGCAACAGCAGCGAGCAGGTCGAGGCCGGCAGCGCACTGGTCGCGCAGGCAGGCCACATCATTCAGGACATGGTTCAGTCGGTCAAGGATGTGTCCACCATTGTGGGCGAGATTGCCGTGGCAACCGGAGAGCAAAGCGGGCGCATTGGCTCCATATCCCATGCGGTGACGCAACTCGATGACACGCTGCAACAAAATGCAGCCATGGTGGAGGAAAGCGCGGCCGCGTCAGAAAACCTCAAGGAGCAGGCCCGCAACCTCACGCACATCGTCAGTACCTTTCGCCTCAGCCGCTCGGAACCGGTACGCCCCAGCCCGATGGAAGCAGAAAGCGCACGGACGCCTGTTGGCAAACCCATAGCGGCCAGCCAGCGCCTGTTTCTGAACCGGTCCGCCTGAATATTTTTTACCTGACCTGCAGGCCCCTTGGTTCCTGATTCGTCCTATAGTGGCAGTTCTGTAATTTACTGGAGTACTCGCAGATGAAATTGAATACCGTGAAAGCTGTCGCCACTGTCGTGGCGTCCCTGGGTGCACTGTTGGCAGCGCCCGCACACGCCGGCAAAACGCTGGACGGCATCAAGGCGCGAGGCCAGGTGATTTGCGGCGTGCATACGGGTCTTGCAGGATTCTCTGCGGCGGACTCCAGCGGCAAATGGAATGGTCTGGACTCGGACATCTGCCGCGCCATCGCAGCCGCCACACTGGGTGATGGTGACAAGGTGAAGTATGTGCCGCTGCCGGCGCAAGCCCGTTTCACCGCGCTGCAGTCCGGTGAAATCGACGTACTGTCGCGCAACACCACCTTCACGTTGACCCGTGATGCATCGCTGGGCCTGAATCAGACCGCTGTCACCTATTACGATGGCCAGGGCTTCATGGTGCCCGTCAAGAGCAAGATCAAGAGCGCCAAACAACTCAAGGGCCAGACCGTATGCGTGCAGTCCGGCACCACCACCGAGAAAAACCTGACCGACTACTCCAAGGCCAATGGCCTGAACGTCAAGCCTGTGGTGTTTGAAAAGCTCGAAGCGGTCGAGGGCGCTTACTTCTCGGGTCGCTGCATTGCTTACACCACCGACGCATCCGGCCTGGCATCGGTGCGCAACAAGTCCGCCAAAAACCCGGCTGACCACATCATCCTGCCGGAGATCATTTCCAAAGAGCCACTGGGACCCTTGGTGCGTCGCGGTGACGACGAATGGTTTGCCATCGTCAAATGGGTGATTTACGGACTGATTGAAGCCGAAGAATATGGCGTCACCCAAGCCAACGTCGACACCATGAAGACCAGTGCGGACCCCGTGGTGGGTCGCATCCTGGGCACCACCGAAGACACCGGCAAGCTGCTGGGTCTGGACAAGGAGTGGCTGGCCCGCGCCATCAAGACCACCGGCAACTACGGCGAAATCTTTGAACGCAATGTCGGCCCCAAATCCGCACTGCAGTTGCCACGCGGCCTGAACAACCTGTGGAACAAGGGTGGCATCATGTACGCCTACCCCGTGCGCTAAGCCATCCACCCAGGGTCGGGCGAACCATCGTTTGCTCAACCTTTCAAGGGCAGTCGGGATAACACCCCACTGCCCTTTGTCCATTCAAAGGCAGTTTGACCTTTTCATGAGGACTTGGTGAATGACCAGTCAAATCCCTCCCAAGAAAAAACAATTTTCGTGGCGCAGCCAGGCCTTTCGGGGCCTGGTGTACCAGGTCCTGGCCATTGCGGTCATTGGCCTGGCGGTCTGGTTTCTGGCCCACAACACGGCCACCAATATGCGCCTGCGGGGCATTCAAAGCGGTTTTGATTTCCTGACCAGTGCGGCCGGGTTTGACATCGGCGAGAGCCTCTACCCCTTTGATTCGGGCGAGCCCTACTGGCGCGCTTTCCTGATTGGGGTCACCAACACCCTGCGGGTTGCCGTGCTGGGCATCATCCTCACCACACTGCTCGGCACACTCATAGGAATAGGCCGTTTTTCACGCAATGCGCTGGTTCGCGGTCTGTGTACCACCTACATCGAATTGTTTCGCAACATACCCATATTGCTGCAACTGCTGATGTGGTATCTGCTGTTCACCGAGCTGCTGCCAGCATCCACCGAGCCCCTGGTGCTGGGGCCGCTTTTTCTCAGCAAGGGCGGCCTGAATTTCCCCATCCCCATCTGGGCCAGCGGGCACGGGTGGGCAGCGGGTGGATTACTGCTGGGCCTGCTGCTGGCATGGCTACAACGGCAACACGCCCTGCGGACATTCGAGCGCACCGGTCAGCCGACCAGCATGTTCTGGAAGCCTCTGGCCATTGTTCTGGCGACCGGTGTCGTGGGCTGGTTGCTGGGTGGCGCGCCCGCCGCATTCGATAGCCCCAAGCAAGGCGAATTCGCCATTGAGAACGGCGGTGCCCTGACACCCGAATTCTTGTCCGTGTTGCTGGGTCTGACCATCTACACCGCCGCATTTGTGGCCGAGGTGGTGCGCAGTGGCATTCAGTCCGTGCCGCGTGGCCAAGCCGAAGCGGCCAGTGCCCTGGGCCTCTCCCAAAGCCAGGAAATGCGACTGGTGATGCTGCCACAGGCGTTGCGCGTGATCATTCCGCCCATGACCAGCCAGTACCTCAATCTCACCAAGAACTCATCACTGGCGGTGGCAATCGGCTACCCCGATGTGGTGTCCATCGCCAATACCGCCATCAACCAGACCGGGCGTGCGGTAGAGTGCATCTCCGTCATCATGCTGGTCTACCTGACGACCTCGCTAGTGACATCAATGCTGATGAACTGGTACAACGCCCGTGCGGCCATCAAGGAACGCTGAGCATGGAAGCCAGAACCTTTCAACCCATCGCGGCGCGTCCAGCACCCGTCAAAACGGATGGCCTCGTGCCGTGGATTCGTAGCAACCTGTTTGGCGACTGGAAAACGTCGGCCGGCACGCTCATTCTGGGCAGCTTCCTGTTGTGGATCGTGCCGCAAATTCTGGGCTGGGCCCTGTTGCGGGCAGCCTGGGCACCGAACGCAGATGCCTGCCGCATCGATGGCGTGGGTGCGTGCTGGGGCGTGATCACCGAGAAGTACCGGCTGATCATTTTTGGTCGCTACCCGTTTGATGAGCAATGGCGCCCGCTGGTGGCTACGGTGCTGATGGTCGGGCTGTTGGTAGCCAGTTGCGCACGGCCGTTCTGGAAGCCCTGGCTGGCGCTGCTGTGGGTGGCGGTGTTGGCTGCGTTCTTCGCCATCATGTTCGGCGGTGTGCTGGGCTTGAGCCGGGTTGAAACGGATCGTTGGGGAGGCCTGCCACTGACCATTTTGCTGGCATCGCTCTCCATTGCCATGGCCTTCCCGATCGCACTGGTGGTGGCGCTGGGGCGCCGCTCGGGCCTGCCTGCCATTCGCAGCGTCTGCACCATCTACGTGGAGCTGATACGGGGCGTGCCACTGATTTCGGTGCTGTTCATGGCCTCCTTCATGTTCCCGCTGTTCATGCCCCAGGGATTCAGCATTGATGTACTGATCCGCGTTCTGGTCGGTATCACCCTGTTTGCCGCTGCGTACATGGCCGAAGTCATTCGCGGCGGTCTGCAGGCCATTCCCAAAGGCCAGGTTGAAGCGGCGGCCACGCTGGGACTGTCGTACTGGCAAACCCAACGCAAGATAGTGCTGCCCCAGGCCCTGGCCATGGTGGTGCCTGCCATCATGAACAACTTCATTTCCACCTTCAAGGACACGTCCCTGGTCACCATCGTCAGCCTGTACGAGTTGACAGGCTCCATGGGCCTGGCCCTGAACTCGGATGCGGACTGGCGGCCCTTCAAGATTGAAGGCTACCTGTTCATCGCGTCCATCTATTTCCTCTTCTGCTTCTCCATGTCGCGCTACAGCCACTGGATCGAGAAGCAGGTCAACAAGTCCAAGCTGCGCTGAGAAATCCCATGTCCGAACCCATCATCACCTTCGACAAAGTCAACAAATGGTATGGCAATGACTTTCATGTGCTGCGCGATATCGACCTGACGGTCGCCAAAGGCGAGCGCATCGTCATCTGCGGCCCGTCCGGCTCCGGCAAGTCCACGCTGATCCGCTGCATCAACCGCCTGGAAGAGCACCAGCAGGGTCACCTGACCGTCGACGGCACCGAACTGAGCGACGACGTCAGGGCCATTGACGCCGTGCGCAAGAAGGTGGGCATGGTATTTCAGCAATTCAACCTGTTCCCGCATCTGACCGTTCTGGAAAACCTGACCCTGTCGCCCATGTGGGTCGGCAAGATGCCGAAGAAAGACGCCGAAGAGCGGGCCATGGAGCAACTCAGGCGCGTGCGCATTGCCGAGCAGGCCGGCAAGTACCCGCTACAGCTTTCGGGCGGCCAGCAGCAGCGTGTGGCCATTGCACGCGCCCTGTGTCTCACGCCCAAGATCATGCTGTTTGACGAGCCCACCAGCGCGCTGGACCCCGAGATGATCAAGGAAGTGCTGGACGTGATGATCGAGATGGCCAACCAGGGCATCACCATGATTTGCGTGACGCATGAGATGGGCTTTGCCAAGGCGGTGGCCAACCGCGTGATCTTCATGGACCAGGGGCAGATCGTGGAGCAAAACAACCCGCACGATTTTTTCAACAACCCGCAGAACGAGCGCAGCCGGGACTTTTTGTCCAAGATTCTGGGGCACTAACAACACCCTGCCCTGCCCCGCACAAGAGTCCGCTGGCAGTTGGTCAGAGGTAATCGCCCACCTGAAACCGTCGCGTCTTGAGCCAGTAGTCCCAGGTGTACCCCGGCCACAAAGTGTCAATATGGCCATCGGCGTTCTGGTACCAACTCTTGCAGCCAGAGGACCAGACGGTCCCCTTCATCTTCTGCTGGATCTGCGTGTATTCGTCACGCTGCACACCCGGACGCAAACGCAGGACGTCCTGTTGGCGTTTGCGCAGGCTTTTGAGCGCCTGCACGATGTAATGTACCTGGCACTCGATCATGAAAATGATGGAGTTGTGCCCCAGGCCGGTATTGGGGCCCACCAGCAGGAACAGGTTGGGAAACCCCGCCACCGTGATGCCCAGGCGGGTCGCTGCCGGATGGCTGTGCCAGATGGCACCCAGCTCAGGCACAGTGGCGGAACCGCCCACAGACGGGCCGTCCACGCCGGCTTCTCCGTAGACCCGCATCGGTGCCACAAACTCGGTGGCCTTGAAGCCGGTTCCCCACACGATCACGTCGCACGGGTACAGCGTGCCGTCGGCCCCTACAACCCCGTTGGGAGCAATGGCGGTTACCGCCTGCGTCACGAGTCTGACGTTGGGGCGCTGCAGCGTGGGAAACCAGGTGTTGGAAATCAGCAGGCGTTTGCACCCCGGGTTGAAATCGGGCGTCAGCGCCGCGCGCGTCGCCGGGTCTGCGACCTGGCTGCGCAGGTGGTGGCCGGCCAGGCGCTTGAGCATGGCCTGCATGCGCGCAGAACCCATGAACCCCGTACCGATCCATTCGTTGAACCAGTACACCCGCCAGCGGCTCAGGCGTTGCAGGCCCGGAACAAACCGGTAGAGCAAGCGTCGCAACACTCCATAAGGATGGTCCCAGCGTGGCATCACCCAGGCGGGTGTGCGTTGGAACACATCGACATGGGCGGCACCGGGTGCAATCTCGGGCACAAACTGAATGGCACTGGCGCCCGTTCCGACCACCGCAATACGCTTGCCCTTGAGGTTGACGTCATGCCGCCAGTGGCTGGAGTGAAACGACTCGCCGGCAAAACGGTCGACGCCAGGAATGTCGGGAATCGCCGGTTTGTTCAACGGGCCGGTGGCCAGAATGACGTGACGAGCCAGCACCGGGGCCTGCCCCTGGAGTTCAATCTGCCAGCACTGCTGCTCGGCCAGCCAGCGCAGTGCTCCAACGTCCGCGTTGAACCGGATCAGCGGTCGCAGCGCATACGCTTCGGTGACGCGCAGGATGTAATCCTGAATCTCCTGTTGCTGGGGATAGGGTCGCGTCCACTGGGTGTTGGGAGCAAACGAAAAGGAATACATGTGCGAAGGCACATCGCAGGCACAACCCGGGTACACGTTGTCACGCCAAGTGCCTCCCACTTCAGCGCTGCGCTCCAGTATCACCAGCGATTGCACACCGCTTTCACGCAAGCGAATGGCAGCACACAAGCCACCAAACCCCGCGCCCACAATTGCCACCTCGATTTTCTGCATGCAGCAAACTTAACACAGCAACGTCTGTTGCCGAAGCCCCTCACTGCGGCTTGGGTAAGTCCTGTGACGCAGTCGAAATTCCCGGACCCAGCCGCTGCGACGTCCAACGCAACAAGTCCTGCCACATCTGGCGCATGTCTGTGTCCTGGGGCGTGTGGGATGCACTGGGCAACTCGATCGTGACCACAGGGACACCTTTGTGGATGCCACCGTAATTCCCCAATGAACCGGGAAAGATGCCAACCTGGTCCAGATAGAGCCGTCCCAACCGGCTGGGCGGGACCGAGGGCCCATCAAAATCCAGCACCCCGTAGGGCGCATGCACGCTGACAATCAGGTTGGGCTTGAACGTGTTCATCTGCTCCAGCAGAAAGCGCGACTCAGGCTCCGACAAGGGCTTGTTGCCCGGCCAACGGCGCGGATCACGGCGGGTGCGGGACTCCCAATACTGGCGCGCATCCCGCGCCCAATTGGGGGTCGGAAAGTTGCGATTCAGATCCACCCCATGGGCATTGACGCGACGTGCCGGGCGGGAGAACATTCCATCGGGATTGAGCATGGGGATGAAGCGCCAGTGAATCGGCATGGGCATGTCGACGCTTGGCGTTTGCGACATCGCAATCCAGTGGAACACCAGGGAACTGGACGACATCTCGTCGCCGTGAATACCCCCCAGCACCAGGATCCGCAGCCGCGCATCATCGGGTCGCACATCGCGGCCCCAGATCGGGCGACCCAGGACCGATCGTGCCTGCATATCCTGCAATTGCGCCGATTCACACAACAGAGGTTTAACGTTCGGTATTTTTGCAGAAAAATCGCCACAAGACCGCATAGGTATTGCGTAAGCAGCTATGCTAATCATAGCAAACAGGGCACACATCACATATCTAAAACGCATGCACAGATTGTAGGCCGCCCTTGCTGAGCCACAGGTTGTTGCGCCATACCCCGCCAAGCGCATCGAATTTCGGGTAAATTGTCACGATGCCTTCGACAGTTCGCCCGCCACGGGCTCTCCCCCCCAATTTTTCCCAAACCGAGTTCCGCGAAGCACTGGGCATGTTTGCCACTGGCGTCACCATCGTGACGGCGCGCTCAGCCCAGGGCACCTGCATCGGATTGACGGCCAACTCCTTCAATTCGGTGTCACTGACGCCACCTCTGGTTCTATGGAGCCTGGCCCGCTCAGCGGGCTCCATGGCGGCGTTCAGCGCAGGCTCGCATTACGCCATCAACATTCTCAGTGCCGACCAGCAGGACCTGGCAAAGCAGTTTGCCGCGCGAGATGGCGACCGGTTTGCAGGCGTTCAATTTGTTCTGGGTGCCAGTGGTGCGCCGTTGCTTGCAGGTGCCGCGGCGACCTTCGAGTGCTTCAACCGCAGCCGCTACGAAGAGGGAGACCATGTCATTTTTGTGGGCGAGGTCGAACGCTGCACGCACCGCTCGGGAGCATCACCGCTGCTCTTTCACGGCGGCAAGTTCTACGCCGAGCATCCACTCTGACCCATCAGCCCAGCGTGTTGACGCTGTTGCGCATGGCCATCTGGGCCACCGCGTTCAAGGCACCGTCCACGACCGGTTGACCAGAAACCACACGCAACTGGCCTGCAGCCACCAGTTTGTCGCGCGACCGCCGTGTCATGGACTGCGTGGAACCAGCGGCACTGGTAAACAGGAACAGCGTTCCGTGTGGGCTGGCCCAGGTCAGCTGCGTGCGCACCCACTGTTCGTTGACCATCAATTCCACCCAACTGCCCAATGCCAAGGTCTGCAGCGAGGCATCTTCAGCTGAGTCGGTCACCATAGCCGCGTCGCCTGTATCGCTGACAGGCTCAGGTGCCAAAGCCTCCGACTGCGCGTCTGCGGGCGAGTCCGGCAGGTCGATGAAGTTGGATGCACGTGCCTCTTCCGGTGCCACCCAGGGGTTACCGTCTTCAACCAGGTTGGGTCGCGCAGTAGTAGCGACTGGCGTTTGCGGCTCTGCCGCCGCAGCCAATGGCTTTTGCGCCGCGCGAAATGCCCGCTGGTGCAAACCCATGAGCGTTTCAAAGAAAGCGCTGGTTCTGGTTGCGGGATAGTGAATGGTGTCCAGTCCTTCGCGCAAGGTACCGAGCAGCAAAGGCACCAAACGGGTCAGCTTGGTCGTGTCCTTGCGGGTGAGCTCGGGGTGCGTACTCCAGAGCAGGGCCGAAATCAACGCCTGGTACTTGTCCGCCGCGGCAGTTGCACCGGTGATACGGGCCTGCGCAACCACTTGCGCCCACGGACCACACAGGAAATCGATGATGACGGCTGGCACCGCCAGGGCATCTGGATGCGCTGCAATTTCTCTGGCGATCTTTTCGGCCAACAGATTGCGCTGTTCCGCGTTTTGCAGGGCCTGCATCGCCTCTTTGCGGCTGCGCTCGCCAGCCCGCGCAACGCGGAGCCATTCTTCCCGCAAAACAGTCAACACCTGCTCAAACGGTTCGGCGTTTTCAATGGCCATTTGGCTCAGTGGTGCAAAGGCCTGCTCGATCACCGACACAAATTCGGCAAAGCCGGGTGCCTGGGGCGATGCATAGGCCAAGCTGTGGTCGGCCAGTTCCTGCACCAACACCCGTGCCGGATGCTTCTTGTTGGTAAACAGCCGGGGATCCACCAGCGCCAGACGCAACAGAGGCGGCTCAAGGCGCCGAATCAATTGCTGTACCGGCTCCAGCAGCCGCGCGTCCCTGGCAATGTTGTCAACCATCAACGTGACCACTTCCAGACTGAGTGCCTGACCCACTCCGCGCGAATGGCTGCGCAAATGGGCCCGAACGGCTTCGATCGCCGTGTCGCCAGCCTCAACCGGGGCCGGTACGGCGCTGCGACGCTGCCGCAGTCGCTGCACCACCTCATCGACCTGCGCCATCTCCTTGAGCGCTTCCAGAGCAGCTGGAACCGTTGCATCAAAGTCGGTCATCGGCGCCTCGGAAGCGGGCTCGCCTTCCTCGAATTCACGGGCAAAGCGTTGGGCAAATTGCTCCATGGGAGTCAAATGCTCCTCGGAATCAAGTTCGCCAGCCAATAGGCGGCGCAGCTTGTCCAGTGTCAACAGCGTGTCATCGGTGGCGTGCAAAGGAGCGGTGGGCCCGGCATACGCCACCCGGTCGGGTTCTGTGGCAGGCCGCGCTGCCGGGGTGGTCTGGCCTGGGCGCACGTTTTGCGCCACGCCACGCCCAACGCCCACGCCACTCGGCGTTTGCATCACCACATACCCCGCCGCAACCACGCCTTGCCCACGCAAGGCGGCGCTTAACTGGGTGTACAGGTTGCGCAGTTCCTGGCCCAGGGTTGCACTCATGGCGCTCAACCAGTCCAACTGCGTAGCCGGTGGCAGCTGTGTCTGCTCGATCACGGCCTTCAGGGCATTGATATACATCTGCGGGCGCAGCGGATTGCGCTCTGCAATGACAGCACCAAGCCCCTGTGTGCTGCAGATCAGGGTGTTGAGTTCGGCCAGACTGGCTTCGGCGGCGAGCATGGCCACCTGCTGCGTGCGCGCCAGCGCGACACTGGTCAGAACCTGCACCTCATCCATGAGTTCAAGTTCGTCAAAGCCCACATCGGCACTCGCCAGGGTGCCTGCCTTTTTGGCAGCTTGGGGATTGGTAAAGGCGTCAAACAGTGCCTGGGGGTAACGCTTGCACAGCTCTGACTCCCAACTGCGCAGCTGTTTGGCCGACTGCGCCAGCGCGTCACGCTCGCGCAGGTCCCGGCACGCGGCCTCCCGGGCTTGCAAACCTGACCGGGCAGCCGCCACCAGCTTGCCCATGAGCAGGCCGCCCCCCGCCGCGGCGTCCTGCACCGTGGAGCGGTACAGCGCCTGGTATTGCAGTGAAGCGGGCGTTGGAGCGGCTGGCACGGGACTGCGAGGGAGACGGTTTACTTGAGCGCCTTGAACCGCATGCGGTGCGGACGCGCGCCCTCTTCACCCAATCGCTTCTTCTTGTCGGCTTCGTACTCCTGGTAGTTGCCGTCGAAGAATTTCCACTGGCTATCGCCTTCGCAGGCCAGGATGTGGGTGGCAATACGGTCCAGGAACCAGCGATCGTGGCTGATGACCATCAACGAGCCCGCAAACTCCAACAAGGCATCTTCCAGCGCACGCAGGGTTTCCACGTCCAGATCGTTGGACGGCTCGTCGAGCATCAGCACGTTGCCGCCGGCAATCAGGGTCTTGGCCAGGTGCAAACGTCCGCGTTCACCACCGGACAGCGTGCCGACACGCTTTTGCTGGTCGCCGCCGTTGAAATTGAAGCGTCCACAATAGGCGCGGCTGGCCATCTGGAACTTGCCGACGTTGATGATGTCAAGTCCGCCCGAAATGTCTTCCCAGACCGTCTTTTCGTTGGCCAGGTCGTCGCGATTCTGGTCCACAAAAGCCATCTTGACCGTGGAGCCGATTTTCACTTCGCCCGAATCGGGTTTTTCACGGCCCGCAATCATTTTGAACAGGGTCGACTTGCCGGCCCCGTTCGGCCCGATGATGCCAACAATGGCGCCCGCTGGAACCTTGAAACTCAGGTTGTCAATCAGCACGCGGTCGCCAAAGGACTTGGTGACGTTGACAAATTCGATCACTTCATTGCCCAGGCGGTCGGCTACGGGGATGAAGATTTCGTTGGTTTCGTTGCGCTTCTGGTACTCGAAATCACTCAGTTCCTCGAAACGGGCCAGACGGGCCTTGCTCTTGGCCTGGCGCGCCTTGGGGTTCTGGCGTGACCATTCCAGTTCTTTCTTCAGGGCTTTGGCGCGGGATTCTTCGCCCTTTTGCTCGGCTTCCAGACGGGCTTGCTTTTGTTGCAGCCAGTCGCTGTAGTTACCCTTGTAGGGGATGCCGGAGCCCCGGTCCAGTTCCAGAATCCACTCGGCCGCGTTGTCCAGGAAGTAGCGGTCGTGAGTAATAGCCACCACGGTGCCAGAATAACGCTGCAAAAACTGCTCCAGCCAGTCCACCGATTCGGCGTCCAGGTGGTTGGTCGGCTCGTCGAGCAACAGCATATCGGGCTTGGACAGGAGCAGACGGCACAGGGCCACGCGGCGCTTCTCACCACCGGAGAGCACGCCGATGTTGGCGTCCCATGGCGGCAGGCGCAACGCATCAGCGGCGATTTCGAGCTGGTGTTCCGAGTCGGTTCCAGCGGTGGCAATGATGGCTTCCAGCTCGGCCTGTTCGGCTGCCAGGGCGTCAAAATCGGCATCTTCTGCGCCGTACGCGGTGTAGACCTCTTCCAGACGGGCCTTGGCAGTGAAAATCTTGCCCATGCCCGCTTCGACGCTCTCGCGCACGGTTTGGGTCGGGTCCAACTGGGGTTCCTGGGGCAGGTAGCCAATGTTCAGGCCGGCCATGGGGGTAGCTTCGCCCTCGATTTCCTTGTCCAGCCCCGCCATGATCTTCAGCAGGGTAGATTTGCCAGAGCCATTGGTGCCCAGCACACCGATCTTGGCGCCCGGAAAGAAGCTCAGCGAGATGTCTTTAAGAATATACCGTTTCGGCGGCACGATCTTGCCGACGCGGTTCATGGTGAAAACGTATTGAGCCATTGAGAATCTGATTTATGGATTGGAAATACCGCATTATCGACTGCGACACTCCCTTCCTGTCGCCAACAGCCCCATTTAGGAGGTGCCGCCGGCCTTTTCAAGGTCGTTGCGCAAGGCGGCCTGGGCCACGGCGTCAAGAGCGTGGTCGATGACCCGACCATCTGACACCAGCCGGATCAGTCCCAGACCGCGCAGACGGTCCATGGTGCGCCGGGACATGGAATGTGCCATGCCACCAGAGGAGATAAACATGAACAGCGTCTTGTGCGGACTGGCCCATGTGAGTTGGGCACGTACCCAGACCCCTCCCAGGGCCAGATCCACCCAGGAGCCCGTGATCAGACTTTGGGCACTCCATGCCTGCTGGGCTGCCGGGTCGGGCACCTCGTCCTCTTCGATTTCAGGAATCCGCTCGTGAGCACCCTGGAGAAAGCCTGAATCTGTGGCTTCATCTTCTGCCATCCAGAACTCGTCCACCGGCAGGCCCACGCTTTCCACAGCGGATGTGTCGGCAGCGATCTCGTCGACCGCCGGCTTTTCGGGGGTTCCCGCCACAGGAGTCGGGCGCGCACCTTCAAAAGCCTGTTCGTGAAACGTGATCAATTCGTCAAAAAACACCGGTATGCGTTCTTCCGGGTAGGAAATCAAGCCCAGACCCTGGCGCATTTTGACCAGCATACCTGGCACCATGTCCACCAAACGGGACCGGTTGCGACGCGCCAGCTTCAACTGGACACTCCAGATCAGGTCGTCCACCAGCCCTAGATAGCCGTCGGTATCTGCCGTGCCGTCGGCGCAGCGTAACTGCGATTCCGCCACCACCTGCGCCCAGGGTCCGCGCAGGAACACGGCCACAATTTCTGGCACCTTCTTGTTCTTGAGACGTTCGGAAAAATCCTCCGCCAGGCGCTGTGCCAACAGGTTGCGCTGCTCCGCATGGAGCAAGCCGCGCGCAGCCTCCTCGGCCCGCTGACGCTGGTCATGTTCCTCGCGTGCCCAACCCTCTTCGAGCTTGCGCAAGACGCGGGAAAAAGCGGTCGCATCGCCCGGTCCCCCCGTCAACACGTTGACCGAGTTTTCAAGCGTTTTCTGGAAGACCGAAAAACCCGGCTGGTCTTCCGACGTAAACGCCAGGCTGCGGCTGGTAATCTTGTCCATGAACTGGCGCGCGGGGTGCTGGCGGTCACTGAAAAACCGTGCATCGGATTGCGACAGCATGATCAAAACCGGCTCCATCAGCTTCAGGTTTTTGCGTATGCCTGCCAAAAGTCGGTGGTCTTGTGCCAGATTCTCCAGCATGAGTCGAACGACCTCTTCGCCCAGTTCGCGCCCCAATTTCTTGCTCTTGGATTTTTCACGTTGAACCGATGGGTCCACGACGACGACGCCCTGCGCCGTCACCTTGGAGGCTGCTGATTGGCTGGCCCGTTCGGCCAGTCGCTTCATCATGGGCTCCATCAACTTCATGTCCTCCAGCGCCACAAACGAGGCCGGCACTGTGTGGGTGAAATCCTTGATGTTGCCATTCAAAGGTCCGGTATCCAACTCGCCCGAGAGCAGGCGGCGCAGCTTGTCCAGCGTCAGCAAGGTTCGGGTGACCGTATTCTCAACAGGCTTGTGCGCGCCTTGCGCTCCGCCTTGGTGCTGTACTGGCCCCACGGGCTCAACGCCCTGGGAACGCAGCCACTCGGATACTTCCCTGTAAAGCTGGCGCATGCTGATACCCAGCATGCCGGCGGCCGGAGTCATCAAAGCCGTGCGGGCCTCGTCACTGGGAACGAGCTTCAGCAGGGACTCCCTCAAGGCATAGACAAAAGACTCCGGCTTGAGCGGGTTCAAATGCGGCTGCACCGTCAACCAGCCCATCAAGCTGCTGATCATCGCGTTGAGGGTCGGCAGGACATCGTCCACCGCCATCGAAATTTCCTGCTGGGTCAGCGCAAATTCAATGTTGGCATCGATCTGCTCTTCTTCCAGAAACTGGAAATCGTCGAAACGCAGTGGTTGTGCGCTGCCTCGGCGAATATCGCCGCCGTACAGTGATGCACGCAAATTGTCGGCAAAGGTTTCCTTGAACGCATCCGCATGGGCAATCAGGTATTCGATAGCCGCCTTGCCCGACGGGTTTTGAATCACCTGCATGGATTTGCTACGGGTTTGCGAAAGAGACGCCTTCAAGCCAGCCAGAACATCGTCTACCAGGGTATCGCTTTGCTCCAGCACCGCTTCAAGACAATCCTGCAGGGATGGCTTGAAACTGCCAGGTTCGTGGGCCACGCCCAGCCTTCGCAACATGAACTTTTTCATTGTGTGGAGATTCTCCCAGTTGCAGGGCGCAATGACTAGTCCCCTTGACATATTGTTACGGCCGGTCGTACTGACAAAACACCCCGTTGTATCTTTTCCAGCACACCAACGCCCAACGTGCGACAATACACCCTGTTGCGGTGCTTCAGTTGCCCACAACGTCAGCACATTGCTGGGGATAAGATTGACACTCAACGTCCCGCTTTTGAATCTATCTGCCTTTGACTGACTTGGCGCTGCGGCACCAGGACAGGCCGATATCCCAAGCGCCCTGGATGGGCGCCACAATCCATGAAATTCGAAGAATTAAATCTGGCTGCGGCCATCGTTAAAGCCGTGCGCGAGCAAGGTTACGAGACCCCGACTGCTATCCAGGCCCAGGCCATCCCGCTGATTCTGGAGGGTCGCGACCTGCTTGGCGGCGCCCAGACCGGCACCGGCAAGACAGCGGCCTTCACGCTGCCCATGCTGCACCGCCTCTCCATGAGCCGCAGCGCGCAGAACAAGTTTGGCGGCACCGGCATCCGCGCCCTCGTACTGACGCCAACCCGGGAACTGGCAGCGCAGGTGGAAGAGTCCGTCCGCACCTACGGCAAATACCTGCAACTCAGCAGCACCGTTATTTTTGGCGGGGTCGGCATGAACCCACAAATTTCCAAGCTCAAAAAGGGCGTGGACATTCTGGTGGCCACACCCGGCCGTCTGCTCGACCTGATGCAGCAGGGCATGCTGGATCTGGGACAGGTGCAGATGCTGGTGCTGGACGAAGCCGACCGCATGCTGGACATGGGCTTCATCCATGACGTCAAAAAAGTGCTGGCAGCGGTACCCAAAGACAAACAGAGCCTGCTGTTCTCGGCCACCTTCAGCGACGAAATTCGCGAGTTGGCTGCAGGCCTGCTCAAGGACCCGCAAAGCGTGCAGGTTACACCCCGCAACACCACCGTGCAGCGCATCACCCAAGTGATCCACCCGGTGGGACGCGGCAAGAAGAAAGCCCTGTTGGCCCACATCATCCAGGAACACAACTGGAGCCAGGTGCTGGTGTTCACCCGTACCAAATTCGGCGCTAACAATGTGGCCGAATTTCTGGAAAAGAACGGAATTTCCGCCATGGCCCTGCACGGCAACAAGAGCCAGGCCGCCCGTACCCAGGCGCTGGCCGGATTCAAGAGTGGCGATGTGCGCGCCCTGGTAGCCACCGACATTGCAGCACGCGGCATTGACATTGACGACCTGCCGCACGTGGTCAACTACGAAATCCCCAACGTCAGTGAAGACTACGTACACCGCATTGGCCGTACTGGCCGCGCCGGCAACGATGGCGCCGCCATCAACCTGGTGTGTCTGGATGAAGAAGGCTTCATGCAGGACATCGAACGCTTCACCAAGCAAAACATTCCGGTGCAAATCATTGATGGCTTTGGACCCGAGCCCGGCGAACAGGGTGAGCCCATCGCCATGGGTCGCCAGACCATCTGGGGCGGTGCCGGTAAACCACCGAGCCGCGATGTGATGCAAGCCGCTGCCCGTGCAGCACGCACTGAAATGATGCAGCGGGTTCGCGAGAACAAGGCTGGCCAGGGCGATCGCGGCGGTCAGGGCGCTGGTCGTGGAAATGGCGGCGGCGGCGGTGGCGGTCGAGGAGCCCAGGGCCCGCGCGGCAACGGTGGTCCAGGTGCTGGCGGTCGTGGCGGTGAACACGCTCCACGCCCACAAGGCGCACGCGGTCCCCAGGGTCAAAATCAAGGCCGGGGTCGCCCACCAGCCGGTGACGCGCAGCCGCGCAGCCATGAAGGCGGTTTTGGCAGCGGCATGGGCGAGGCCCGTCCTCCACGTGCCACACAAGGCGGTCAACCCGACCCGATGCGTACCAGTGTCGATATGATGGCCGAACGCGGCGCTCGCCGCGGTGGCGGTTATGGCGGTGGAAATCGCAACGGAGGCGGCAATGGCGGCGGATCACGATCGGGTGGCTTTGGTGGCGGGAGCAACGGGCCTCGTGGGTCAGGAAATCCTCGCGGACCTTTTAGCCGATAAAACGTATGTGTCGGTCCACTGCGTGGGCCGGCGCACCTTGCCGCTAAAACACCCCAAGCTGATTCAGCATGTGGTGGACTTCGCAGACCTGCCGCCCCTTCCCAAGGTAGATGATTGCTTTATCGCCTTGGGCACCACCATCAAGGTGGCGGGCAGTCAGGCCGCCTTTCGCGCCATCGATCTCAAAGCAGTTGAGGCGCTAGCCCTCGCCGTTCGTGCGGCAGGCGCTACAAAATTAGGAGTGGTGAGCGCCATGGGCGCCAACAGCCAGTCCTCGGTTTTCTACAACCGCGTCAAAGGCGAGATGGAAGTCTCCCTGGCACGCATGGGTTTTAAAAGCCTGGTGATTGCAAGACCTTCACTCATCGACGGAGACCGTGCAGCCCTGCACCAGCCCGGACGTGCGAGTGAGGGCATAGGCCTGTTGCTCGTGCGTGGACTGCGGCCGCTTCTGCCAGCCAATTACCGCGCGATCTCGGCCAAGGACATTGCGCACGCCCTGATACGTACCGTCAAGGCCAGTACCCCCGGCGTGGTGACCCTGCTGTCCGGTGAGATGCAAGGCGGCTGAGATGGACACGCGCGGCCACTGCGGCGCGGATCAGCCCCGCACAAACAAGGTCACCAAGGGATCAGGGCCCACCTGACGACTCCAGTGCCCATGCACCGCCGGGTCGAAGGTCGCGCCGTCGGGCAACACATCGGCCGAATAGAAATGCTCGCCAGCCTTGAAGATGCGTGACACACCACCCTGGATACCAATTTCCATCTGCCCCCCCAGAATGAAACACCACTGCGGCGCCGTCGTGCAATGGAACTGGCTGCGAAAGCCCACCGGACTGGTGCGCAACTGGTAGCCACCCGAGGCAAACAGCTCCGACAGCATGGACTGGGGTGAGCCTTGGTCCAATGGCACGGTCTCCTCACGGAACTGCGCCCGGCCATCGGCCGCGGTGAATAGAACAACTTTGGTGAATGAGGTCATAGGAATTCTGAATGCGTGCACGGGCCTGCATTATTCCCCAGGCTCCACCCAAACCCGGTTCAGGCTGGCTGTGGCAAGGGGCTGCGCACCAACCGTGCCTCCCGAATCGGCAAATGGATCAGCGCCGCAGCCACCGCCAGCACAATGTCGGCATACCAGATCCAGTCATAGCTGCCGGTTGCATCGAACACCTTGCCACCCAGGTAGGCGCCCAGAAAGCCGCCCAACTGGTGGGTCAGCATGACCACACCAAACAAGGTCGCCATATTGGCCGTACCAAAAAACTTGGCAACCAGCCCGGCCGTCGGTGGCACGGTGGACAGGAAGGTGATGCCCATCACCGCGGCAAAGACCAGTACGATGGGACCGGTCTTGGGTACCAGCAAAAACAGCACCACCGCCACTGCACGGGTTGCGTACACCAATGACAGAAGCGATTTCATGCGCCAACGCCCCACGGCCCAGCCCATGGCAAGGCTACCCACAATATTGAACAGCCCCAGCATGGCCAGCGACCAGGCACTCCATTGGGTGGGCAGACCGCACAGCGCCACCACGCCCGGCAAGTGGGTCGCCAAAAATGCGACGTGAAAGCCGCATACAAAAAACCCCGTTGCCAGCAGCAGAAAACTGGGCGTGTGCAATGCCTGGCGAATTGCTTCGCGGGTTCCCAGCGGCGGCTGGTGAACCGTGCCCGCATGCACCGGGCCACCCTTAAGGTAGAACGCGGCCGGCAAGGCCAGCAGCACGATGCACGCCAGTACCTGCATGGCCGATGCCCAGCCCACGCTCAGCATCAGAGCGCCGGCAATCGGTGCCATCAAGAACTGCCCAAATGAGCCGCCAGCATTGATGATGCCGGTAGCCATACCGCGCTTGTCGGCCGGAATCAGCCGGGCCGTGGCAGCCATCAGCACCGCAGGCCCGGCCATGCCCGCACCGCCGGCAGCCAGCACGCCAATGGCAAAAATCAGCCCGGGCGTCGTGGTCATGAACGGTGTGATGAAAGTGCCCAAGGCCACCAGCGACACGCCAATGAACAGCACGCGCCCGGCACCAACCCGGTCAGCAAACGCACCTGCAAAGGGTTGCGTCAAGCCCCACCACAGCTGTCCAAATGCAAAGGCCAAGCTGATGCTGCCCACGCCCAGCCCGGTGGACGTGTTCAGGGCACTCAGGAACAGGCCCATGGTTTGACGCGTCCCCATGGTGAGGGCAAAGGTCGCCGCTGCCGCCAATAACACCAGCCAAACGACCTGGGACTTGCGGGATGGCGATGGGGAGAATTCAGTCATTGACAACTCCAGATCCGGATTCGGGTTCAGACTCGGTTTCCGCCAGCAGCGCCAAAGACTCCTGAATCAGGGCATGCAGCGCCAGCACGCGTGGCACACCCAGGGTCTGGTTGAGGCGGTCTTGTGCTTGTCTCCAGTGGCGTTGCGCCTCGGCCCGCTTTTCGCGCCCGGCCGGTGTAGCGGAAATGGTACGGCTGCGGCCATCGACCCCGGCGGCCACCTCCACCCACCCCGCCACGATCAGGGGCTTCAGGTTGCGCGTCAGCGTGGATGGCTCCATGGCCATGGCCTGGGCCAGATCGGCGGGGCGGATCGGCCCCAGCTTGACCACGTAGGACAGCAGCGAATACTGGGTGGTCTTGATACCTATGCGCGACATCTCCACGTCGTAGCGCTGGGATACGCGGCGCGTGAGCTGTCGCAACTGCAAATTGGTGCAGCCCTGCGGCTTGGCCTGAGTCCGACCGGAGTCCTGTGCTGTAACGGGGGTGACATGTTTCATATTTTCATTGTAGCTACAATTGTTGCATATGCAATTATTATTGCGCAATCCATGCGACCCAACCGAAAGAAAGACATGAGCACAACCAACCAACTCGACTCCTGGCTGGCGCAGGAACACGCTGTACTTGCCGTTCTGGACAATGGCGCCGGACCGGGCGTCGCTCGACCCGGACAAGTTGCCGGCCTGAACGGACTGGAAGTCATGCAGGCCATGCTGCGCGGCGATATTCCGTATGCCGCCATTGCCAAAACCCTGGATTTCCTGATTGTGGAAGTCGAACCCGGTCGCGCCGTATTCCAGGGCACGCCCGGCCCGGCCCACCTCAACCCCATGGGCACCATCCACGGCGGCTGGTACGCCACCTTACTGGACTCGGCGCTGGGCTGCGCGGTGCAAACCATGCTGCCGGCGGGGCGCGGTTACACCACAGCGGAACTGGGTGTGAATGTGGTGCGCGCGATTGGCGCCAAAGCGCCGCGCGTGCGCGCCGAAGGCAAGGTCATCCACTGCGGCAGGCAATTGGCAACTGCCGAGGCGCGATTGATCGGACCTGACGGCACTTTGTACGCGCATGCCACCACAACCTGCCTGGTGTTTGAACTCCCCAAGGGCTGAACGCAGAAATTCCGTCCACAATGCACAGGAAGTGCAACCACCACCCTTCCCTGCGATTTCATCTGGACCAGACCATGCGACTACTACACACCATGCTGCGCGTCGGCAACCTGCAGCGTTCCATCAACTTCTACACCCAGATTCTGGGCATGAAACTGATTCGCACCTCAGAGAACCCGGCGTACAAATACTCGCTGGCCTTCGTGGGCTACGGCAGCAACCCAGAGCATGCGGAGATTGAACTGACCTACAACTGGGGCGTGGAGTCCTACGAAATGGGCACAGCGTATGGCCACATCGCCCTGGGCGTGCCCGACGCCTATGCAGCCTGTGAAAAAATCCGTGCTGCCGGTGGCAACGTCACACGCGAAGCTGGTCCGGTCAAGGGCGGCAGCACGGTGATTGCCTTTGTGACGGACCCCGACGGTTACAAGATCGAACTGATCCAGCGCGCTGAACAAAACTAACCCATCGCGCTAGTGGCCAGGCCTCGCTCCGTCGGGCTTCCGATAATGCTCGCGCCGTCGCTCTTCCGAGACAAACTCCTCCAGATCGGGATCCATCGCATTGCGGGCAGAAATAATACCGATCACGTGGTTCCCTTCCACCACAGGCACATGGCGAAATCCCTTCTCCTGCATCAGCAACAGGGCGTGACCATACGAACTGCCCGGTGACAAAGTGGCGGGTGCCGCGGTCATCACCGTGCGCAGCAGCGTGGTGCTGGCATCGTGCCCCTTGGCAAGCACGCGAAATACCGCATCCCGCTCGGTGAATATCCCGATCAGAAGCCCGTTTTCAATGACCAAAACTGCGCCTGCGTTTTTGCCAGCCATCAGCCGCGCCGCGTCGCTGACCGCCATGTCTGGCGGCGCAGTGATCAGCTTCTTCGGCTCCATGAGGCTCTTGATTGGTAGATCTAACATGCGACCTCGGCATCAGTAGTTTCACTGCATGCTAGTCATTCACGCAGCGATCACTTTGCCATAGGTCAAACTCGCAACAAACAGCCACAACCCGGCCACCCGCAAGGCCTGAAATCGGACCTCAGTCCGTTCACCTTTGATCCTTGGCTATTTCCTCAAAGCCTGAGTGTCGCGGGCCATTTGCGTCACGCCGGCCCAGTCACCTTGGGCAAACGCCGCAACAGGTACCAACCAGGAACCGCCCACACACACCACATTGGGCAGCGCCAGAAACTCGGACGCATTTTGCAGCGTCACCCCACCTGTGGGACAGAACTTCACGTCAAAAAATGGTCCACTCCATGCCTTGAGCATGGCCGGTCCGCCCGCTTGCATGGCGGGAAAAAATTTGAGCTCGGTAAAGCCATCTTCCTGCGCCATCATGATTTCACTACCGGTGGCAACACCGGGCAGCAGCGCCAGGCCAGCATCGCGACAGGCCTGGCCCACGGCGCTGGTGTAACCGGGGCTTACCGCAAAGCGGGCACCGGCCCGGGCAGCAGCCTGTGCATCGGCCCTGGAGCGAACAGTGCCTGCGCCCACCACGGCTTCGGGCACGTCCCTGGCAATCGCTTCAATGCAAGCCAATGCCTGCGGCGTACGTAGCGTTACTTCCAGCATGCGAATGCCGCCGGCCAACAGTGCACGTGCCATCGGCACGGCGTGCGCCACATCGTTCAGAACAATGACGGGAATGACGGGTGCATCCTGCATGACTTGCAGGGCGGTGAAACTGGGAGCAGAAGTCATGGGGTATTCCAAAAATGAAGGAGGGAGATGCGTGTTGGGCAGGATGTCGCGCGCTCACAGCCAGCTGCAAGCACCCTCTTCAGCGGTCAGCGCGTTGCGGCGCATGCCGGCAAACAATTCACGACCCATGCCGATGCCATTGGCGGCGCGCAGCGCGTCCGGCATGGAAGCCGCCGGTCGGGCATCCCACTCGGCAGCGTCTACCAGCACGTGCAACGTGCCGGCACCCGCATCCAGGCGGATGCGGTCACCACTGCGTACTTTGGCCAGTGGCCCACCGGCCGCCGCTTCGGGCGAAACGTGAATGGCCGCAGGCACTTTGCCCGATGCGCCGCTCATGCGGCCATCGGTGACCAGCGCTACCTTGTAGCCTTTGCCCTGCAGTACAGCCAGGGGAGGCGTGAGCTTATGGAGCTCGGGCATGCCATTGGCTTGTGGACCCTGCCAGCGCACCACACAAATCAGGTCGTGGTTCAGCTCGTCGGCCTGAAACGCCTGGTGCAGAGCTTCCTGCGAATCGAACACCCGGCATGGCGCCTCAATCACATGCCGATCATCCGGCACGGCCGACACCTTGATCACGCTACGCCCCAGATTGCCTCGCAACAGCTTGAGACCGCCGCTGCTGCTAAACGGAGCGCTCACCGGGCGCACCACGGTATCGTCCTTGCTGGGTCCTGCGTCGGTCCAATGCAAACTGCCGTCTGCTCCTGCCGCGGGAATGCCGATGTACTCGCGCAGGCCTGCGGCACGCACGGTCAGGACATCTGCGTGCAGATAGCCAGCATCCAGCAATTCACGGATGACATAGCCCGGCCCACCGGCGGCCTGAAACTGGTTCACATCGGCGCTGCCATTGGGGTAGACGCGGGTCAGCAAGGGCACCACATCGGACAGGTCCGAGAAATCGTTCCAATCAATGACAATGCCCGCAGCCCGCGCCACCGCAACCCAGTGGATCAGGTGGTTGGTCGAGCCACCCGTGGCCAGCAAGGCCACCATGGCGTTCACAATACAGCGCTCGTCCACTACCCGTCCGATCGGCGCAAATCGTTTCGCCTTGGTGATGCCCAGCACCGTCCGAACGGCCTCGCGGGTTAATTCGTTGCGCACATCGGCACCCGGGTTGATAAAGGCCGTGCCCGGGACATGCAGGCCCATCGCCTCCAGAAGCATCTGGTTGCTGTTGGCGGTACCGTAGAACGTGCAGGTGCCGATGCCATGGTAGGCGGCAGACTCGGCCTCCAGCAGCTCGGTACGCCCGACCAGTCCCTGGGCCGCCTTCTCACGTACTTTGGCTTTCTCGTTGTTGGAGAGCCCCGAGGTCATGGGGCCCGCGGGCACGAACACAGTCGGCAAATGGCCAAAATGCAGCGCGCCGATCAGCAAGCCCGGCACGATCTTGTCGCACACGCCCAGCATCAGCGCGCAATCAAACACATCGTGGCTCAGAGAAATGGCTGTGGCCATGGCAATGGCGTCACGGCTAAACAGGCTGAGTTCCATCCCCGGTGTGCCCTGCGTCACGCCATCACACATGGCCGGCACGCCCCCGGCCACTTGCGCTGTGGCGCCTTGGCGGCGGGCCTCGGTCTTGATCAGGTCTGGGTAATGCTGCAGCGGTGCGTGGGCCGAAAGAATGTCGTTGTAGGCGTTGACGATGCCGATGTTGGGACCTTTTTCTGCCACGACCCGGAACTTGGCTATGCCGGTTACACGCGCCTTGTCATCGTCGGGCATGGCCGCAAAGGCATGGGCCACGTTGGCACAACCCATGCGCTCGGCACCAGGCTTGCGGTTGGCCGCAGCGTCCAGCTGCGCCAGATAGGCGCTGCGCGTGGGCGCGCTGCGCTCCACGATGCGACGGGTGATGGCAAGAACAACGGGATGGACAGACACAGAATTTGGCATGGCGTGATGTAACAATATTACATCTTCAATGGTAACTTGGCTGGATGCCTTTGGGGGGCCCCGAAGTTACCAGTGCGGTACAAGTTTGCTGTGGAAGCGGGGCGGCCTGTTGTGCACCGAACGGCATGACGCATGCACCTTTCATACGCCAGGGTTTCCGGACCCTCAGGGGTTGTCCAATGAAGGCGCGCCAATATCCATGATGCCGGCGTGGATAATGGACCCCCAAAGCGTTGTCCATGCCACTCTTCAACTCCATTCGCGCCAACCCCACTCGCCCTACCCTGGTCGCAGTCCTGGTCTTCGTACTGTCCAGTCTGGCCAGCGCGGCCGTCATCTGGCACATGGAGCGCATTCGCGGCGACAGTGCACGCGCCAGCCTTAATGAAGTGGCCAGCGACCATGCGGTTGACGTACAGCATGCACTGGATCGCGCGCTGTCAGCGGTCTATGGCCTGGCTGCGCTGGTACAACAAAGCCAGGGCAAGGTGAAAGACTTTGACGCGGTAGCCACCAAAATGCTGCCCTACTATCCCGGCGTTTCCATTCTGATCCTGGCACCGGATGGCATCATCAGCAATGCCGTTCCCAAAGCGGGAAATGAAAAGGCGATAGGGCTGAACCTGCTGCAGGATCCGGTCATGCGAAGCGAGACGCAACTGGCACGCAACACCGGAAAACTCACGCTGGCGGGCCCGCTGGAACTCCGGCAAGGTGGGTTGGGGCTGGTGGCCAGGCTGCCCATTTTTCTCGATCAGGCTCAGAGTTCACCGGTTTTCTGGGGGTTTACCAATGTGGTGCTGCGCTTTCCACAGGCCATTGAATCCGCGCATTTGTCCGGTCTGGCACCGCGAGGCGTGGACTACCGGCTGTGGCGGATCAACCCGGAAAACAGACAGATCCAGACCATTGCCGAATCTGGGCCCAATGCACTGATCGATCCGGTGGAAAAGAGTTTTTCCGTACCCAACGGCGCATGGACGCTGAGCCTGGCCCCCCATGCGGGTTGGGGCGACCCCGCAGGCCTGGGTCTGAAGATGGGAGCAGCGCTGGTGCTGTCCTTGTTGCTGGCGTATCTGGCCAAACTGCAAATGCGCCAGATCGCCAGCAAAGCCAGTCTGGAACAACAGGTGATTGCCCGCACGGCGGAAATCCGGGCCTCCGAACTGCAATTGGCGGCGACCCTGGACGCCATTCCCGACCTCCTGTTCGAGATGGACCTCGAAGGCCGCTATATCGCCTGCCATACGCCCCGCACCCACTTGCTGGCCGCTCCCGTGTCCTACCTGCTGGGCAGGACGGTTGCCGACGTCATGCCCGCAGACGCCGCCCAGACCGTGCTGGACGCCCTGCAGGAAGCACACAGCCAGGAGATATCGAACGGCAAGCAGATTGAGTTGCCCCTGCCCGACGGAGTGCACTGGTTTGAGTTGTCGGTCGCACGCAAGCCCGTGGCCCTGAAGCAGGATGCGCGGTTTATCGTGATATCGCATGACGTTACCGCACGCAAGGAAGCAGAGCTGGCGCTGCAACAGAGCGAAAACTATGCGCGCGCCATTGTGCAAACCTCTCCGGCATGCGTCAAACTGGTCGCACGCGACGGCACGCTGTTGGCGATGAACCCGGCCGGGCTGGCCATGGTGGAGGCCGATTCGGCCGAGGCTGTGATTGGCAAAAGTGTGTATGGCCTGGTGGCACCGGAGCACCGGGCGGCCTTTGAAGCGTTCAATGCACGAACCTGCAGCGGTGAAACGGGCGCACTGGAATATGAAATCATCGGAATCAAGGGCAGTCGCAGATGGTTGCAGAGCCGGGCCACACCGTTCGCCGCGCGGCCTGGCGCCGCGTGGGTGCATCTCGCAGTCACGCATGACATAACCGAAAGCAAACAGGCGCAGAAGAAGCTGCAACTCGCTGCCAGCGTATTCACCCATGCCCGTGAGGGCATCATGATCACCGATGCCACTGGCACCATTGTCGAGATCAATGACACCTTCACCCACATCACGGGATACAGCCGTGAAGAGGCTGTCGGCCAGAATCCGCGCATGCTCAAGTCCGGCAGGCAGCCGCCCGAGTTTTACGCCGTTCTGTGGAACACGCTGGCAGAGACCGGAAACTGGTCGGGCGAGGTCTGGAATCGCCGCAAGAACGGCGAGGTGTATGCCCAAATGCTGACCGTCAGTGCGGTGCGTGATGCCAATGGGCAAACGCTGCACTATGTTGCACTGTTCTCCGACATTACCCCCATGAAGGAGCACCAGCGGCAGTTGGAGCACATCGCCCACTACGACGTGCTCACCAACCTGCCCAATCGCCTGCTGCTGGCCGACCGTCTGAAACAGGCCATGCTGCACAGCCAACGGCGCAAGAGCTCGCTGGCGGTGGTCTATCTGGACCTGGATGGTTTCAAGTCTGTCAACGACAGACACGGCCACAATGTGGGTGACGATTTGCTGGCGACCCTGTCACAACGCATGAAAGACGCACTGCGCGACGGCGACACCCTGGCCCGCATTGGGGGTGATGAGTTCGTAGCGGTGCTGACCGATCTGGCACAGGCGCGGGACTGCGAGCCCCAACTGCTGCGCCTGCTGCAGGCGGCGTCCAGTCCGGTGCCAGTCACTGGCCATGCGGGGGTCACCGAACTTCAAGTCTCGGCCAGTGCCGGTGTCACGCTGTACCCACAGGACAACATGGATGCGGATCAGCTACTGCGCCATGCCGACCAGGCCATGTATGTTGCGAAACAATCCGGTAAAAATCGCTACCACCTGTTTGACGTGGCGCACGACACGGCGATTAAGACACGCCATGAGAGTCTGGACCATATCCGCCGCGCCCTGCAAGAGCAACAGTTCGTGTTGTTCTACCAGCCCAAAGTCAACATGCGAACCGGAGCCGTGGTGGGTGCGGAAGCCCTGATTCGCTGGCAGCACCCCGAGCGTGGTCTGCTGGCACCTGGGGCCTTCCTGCCCGTGATTGAAGACGACCCCATCAGCATTGACCTGGGCGAATGGGTGGTCAACACGGCGCTTTCCCAGATGCGCGCCTGGCAGGCCAGCGGGATGGACCTGCCAGTCAGCGTGAACATTGGCGCACTGCAACTGCAAAGCGATGACTTTGCCAACCGTCTGAAGCACCAGTTGACCACGTACCAGGACGTACACGCCAACAACCTGCAGCTGGAGGTTCTGGAAACCAGTGCACTCGAAGACATTGGCAACATCGGCATGGTCATGAACACCTGCTGCAACATGGGCGTGAGCTTTGCGCTGGACGACTTTGGCACGGGCTATTCGTCACTCACCTACCTCAAGCACTTGCCAGCCAACACCCTGAAAATTGACCAGAGTTTTGTGCGCGACATGCTCGAAGACCCCAACGATCTGGCCATTGTCAATGGTGTCATCGGACTGGCCAAAGCCTTTGGCCGCGAGGTTCTGGCCGAAGGCGTAGAAACTGCGGCACACGGCAAATTGTTGCTGTCCATCGGCTGTGAACTGGCCCAGGGCTATGGTATTGCCCGGCCCATGCCGGCTGAACAGATTGCGGACTGGGTGGCACGATGGCGATCAGACGCGGTCTGGCTGGCTTGAGCGCTTGGGTCTTCCCAGAAAATCCGGGGGCGCTTTTATACTGCACCCATGACCCACATCGCTGATCTCCGCAAAAGCTACGAACGTGCCGAACTCGATGAGGCGGCATCCCACGCCGACCCCCTGCAGCAATTCGAGCAGTGGCTCAAGGAGGCCATCGCGTCCGAAGTGCCCGAGCCTAACGCCATGACCGTGGCCACCGTTGCCAGCAACCTGCGCCCCTCCACCCGCGTCGTGCTGATCAAGGGCTACGACGCACAGGGCATCACCTGGTACACCAACTACGAGAGCCGCAAAGGACAGGAGCTGGCCGGCAACCCGTATGCCGCGCTGCAATTCCACTGGGTCGAGCTGGAACGCGTGGTGCGCATTGAAGGCGTGGTAGAAAAAGTCAGTGCCCAGGAGAGCGACGCCTACTTCCACAGCCGCCCGCTGGACTCGCGCCTGGGTGCCTGGGCCTCACCGCAAAGTGAGGTGATCTCTGGCCGCGGTGTGCTGGTGGCCAACGCCGCCAAATACGCCGCCCAGTTCTTGCTGCAGCCCCCGCGCCCACCGCACTGGGGCGGCTACCGGCTCAAGCCCGACAACTGGCAATTCTGGCAAGGGCGCAAAAGCCGCCTGCATGACCGCCTGCGCTACACGCTGGCGCGGGATGGTCAGTGGGTGCGCGAGCGGCTGGCACCCTGACCACTGAGCCCGACTACTTCACCGCGGTGGCGTCACTGATGCGGTAGTACAGACCGTAGGGATCGTCCTTCAACACGGCAAACTGCCCTTCCACCACGACGGGTTCCAGCGAGTACTTGACGGGGACCTTGGTCTTGACCTCGACCATGCTCTCCGGACCACCGGGCACGCAGAACGAGCAGGTCAGCGGCACGGAACTGAGCAGAAAGTGCTTCTGCTTTTCACCAGGGTCCAGCGGCATCATGAAGCCCTGCACGCGCTGGTTTTTCTGGTTGAGTGCCAGCACCGGCGCCGAAAAAACCGGCAGGATGCGATTCTTCTCCACCCTGGTCTTGACGTCCGTCAACACCGACCAGGGCAAGACATCGGAGCGCTCCTGCAGCGGCGCAAACGGGCTATTGGGACTGTGCACACCGGCACCCGTCCCTGCCGGTATGGCGCCAACGCTGGGTGCGCCCGACTGCGCCAGCACCCCCAGGGGCATCAAACCAGCGCACAGGGAGGCCACAAGGGCCGAACGACGGGTGACAAAACGTTTCATGGTGAGTTCCTCAATCGGTCCATCTTAATGCTCGTGCTTCATTCCACAAAACTTGCCAATGGCCAGGCCCTTGCAAGCGGTCTGCAACTCCTTGTTGCACGCGTCTTCCTTGTTGCCGGACTCCAGACACTTGGCCGCCGCCTCGTGGGCGGCTGCAATGGCACGGTGGCGCGCAATGTCGGCCTTGGTTTCGGGGTCACCATGCGTTTCAGCCGCTATACAAACAGTAGCACTCCACGCAATTGCCACGAGGGCTAGCAGCACTTTTTTCAAATGAATCTCCGAAATACCAACGATGTCGCCGCCGGGCCGCCCCAAGGCGACATGCTCCCCCTTGGGGGGCAGCGACCCACACAACGTGGGTAGCGTAGGGGCTATTTTGACTCAGCGCCCCTGCAGAAGTTCCAGCACGCTGACCCGGTAGGCACCCAGTGCCGGCAACAGCGCCGCACCCAGCGACACGCCCAGCGCCAGAGCCGGCACCACCGCCAGCTCAACCGGCCAGACCATGCCGCCTAGGAGCAGCGTGGTATCGAGCTTCAGGAACCAGCCCAGGGCAGCGGCAAAGCCCTGGCCCAGTAACAACCCCAGTGCCGCGGCCAACAAGCCCAACCACAGGGCCTCGGACAGCAGCAAGGCTGCCACCTTGGCGGGCGGTGCGCCCAGCATGCGCAACAGCGCCAGATCGCCCCGGCGCTCGCGCACGGCGCTCCACAGGGCAATGAACACGCTCAAGGCGGCGGTCAGCAGCAGCACCCCGGCAAACGCGCGCAGCACGTCGGTGCCCAGACCCAGCATATGGAGCAGGCGGCTGATCTCCAGGGCCGGGGCGGCGGCCTGCATCTCGGTGCTGGTGTTCACGTAACGTGGAAAACTCAGCGCCGCCATGGGGGTCTTGTACTGGACCAGGGCCATGGTGACTTCGCGCTCCTCTTCCATGGCCTTGCGGTCGTCGTCGTCCAGCGCGGTGAAGTCTTCATGCACCTTCCAGACCGAGGCGGTGTCGGTCAGGATCAGGCGGTCCAGCACGCTGCCGCTGGGCGCCAGAATGCCCACCACGGTGTAGGTGCTGTCGCCATGCGCGTGCCCCCCGGCGCCCAGCCCGTGGGTGCCGACAAAGGTGTTGCCCAAAGCAGCGCCCAGCTTGGCGGCGGTCGTGGAACCGAGCACCACCTGCATGGGAGCATCCCACAGGCGGCCCTGGGCCACGGTGGCCGCGTAATGCGTGATGTAGTCGTGCGAAGTGCCGACAATGCGGTAGCCGCGAAAGTTGTCCCCCAGGCTGATGGGGATGACGCGGGCCACCATGGGGTGACCCTCCAGCGCGCGCACCGCCTGCAGCGGCACATTGCCCGGAGGCACGTCGATGTGCAGCACGCCGCTCAAAATCAGCTGCATGGGGCTGCCCTTGGCACCCACCACCACGTCAATACCGGCCAGGTCCCGGTCAAACGCCCGGCTGAGCTGGTGAGCCACCAACAGTAAAAAGGTAATGGATGCCAGCCCCAGACTGAGCAGCAGCACGTTGAGCGCAGCGCCCAGCGGGCGGGACCAGAGGTAGCGCCAGGCAAAAAACAGGGTTTTCATGCAAGAGCCTGACCGGAGCCGCCAGGCGGCTGAGTCTTGATTGCTATTATTTTCATAGCTGCTTACGCACAAGGTGCAAGGTCTTCAGGCCCATTTGACTATCAAAAGCGGGGGAAATCGCAACCGCCACACGCGCATCGTGGGTGGCAATCACCAGCGTGGCGCCCTGTGCCTTGGCGGTCGCCAGCAGCAAGCCCACCGCGTCCGCAGCCGCCTCGTCGTCCAGGCTGGCCGTGGGCTCGTCCGCCAGGATCACCCGCGGCTGCAGCAGCACGGCCCGCGCCAGCGCCACACGCTGCGCCTGCCCGCCCGAGAGCTGGCCGGGCTTGCGCGGGGCCAGGTCATCCACGCCCAAGGCCTGCAAGGCGGCGTGGATGCGGCTGGCATCCTCCGGCTGGCCGGCCGCCCACTGCGCCATGGCCAGGTTCTGGTACACGCTCAAAGCCGCGCTGAGGTGCAGCTTCTGCGGTAAAAAGCCGATAGCCCTCGCCCGCCATGCGTCTGCCGCTACGGAATTAAGAGCATCCAGGGCCTGCCCGGCCACGGTGATCTGCCCCGCTGTGGGCGCCACCAGGGCGGCGACGAGCGCCAACCAGGTGGATTTTCCGCAACCCGAGGGGCCGCTGAGCAGCAGCACCGCACCCTGGGGCACGTCCACATCGGGGAAGCGCAGAAGCGGCCCTTGCGGGTACTGGTAGGAAAGCTGGCTGGTCTGGATCATGGAGGTGGGAGCGTAGCAGGACGGTCCAGCTTGCGCCACATATGGACCTTGGACACAAACGACGACCCCATTGCCACGGCGTCGGGTTCCACGCCGAAGGTCTCAAAACCGCAGCGCGCATACAAGGCTTGCGCGTGGGCATTGCCCTCGGTCACGGTGAGCAGCACCTGGCGCACGGCCGGCCGGCCGCGGGCATGCGCCAGCGCTGCCTCCACCAGCAGTTGCCCCAAACCGGCATGCTGATGCTGCGCCTGAACGTACATTCCAAACAAGGTGGCCTTGTGGCGCGCCTTCTCGCGTGTCTCCTGCCCCAGCCCGACCACGCCCACCAGAACACCCTGCTGCAAGGCGCCAAAGATGACCTCGTTGGCGTTCGGGTCGGTGGTCAGGCGCTCTTGCCACCACGACAGGGGCAGCGCTGCGCGCTCGGCAACGCTGGAGGTAAAGGCTTCGGGATGGGCGGCATAGGCCTCCAGCATCAGCGCGCGGTAAGCCTGGGCGCACTGCGGCGTGAGGCGCAGGCAGGGCGTCAACGCCTTGGCAAACTGCTTGACGAGGGTGCTCTCACCCGGGAGCACAACCAGGGTTTCAAAGTGGAACCCAACATTCTCCAGCACGCGGATGGACTCGGCATTGTCTGGGTTGACCACCGCCACCACACGCCGCAGCCCATGCTGGCGCGCGCCGCCGTCCAGCACGCCACGCACCGACTCCACCGCATAGCCTCTTGAGCAATATTCGGGCAGCAAGGCGTAGCCAATATCAACATCTCCCAGCCCGTCGCGGCGGATCAGGCCGCACATGCCAATCACTTCGCCGGTGGCCTTGAGTGCCACCCGGCTCAGGCCAAAGCCATTGCGCTTGTAGCTGGCCAAAGGACCGTTGCTGAGGTAGTTGCGCGCATCGTCCAGCGTGCGCACGCCTTTGTCGGCAATATTGCGAATGAAGGAGGGTTCGTTGAGCAGGCGCAGGATGAAGGCCGCGTCTTCCAGCGAAAAATGACTCACCCGCAGTCGGTCTGTGTCACAAATAACCACGCTTGCTGCTCCTTGAACGGTTCCGCCTTCCCTGTGCGTGCAGCCCCGTGCTGGAGCGGCCGTGAAGCGCACTGGAGAGCTATCGTACCCGGTGTGCCCTGACACACCGGGCTTCCCCGAAGCAGCGGGCTGTGCAGCGGATTAGCGGCCGGTTTCCTTCAGGTAGGCCGTGCGCGCTGCGATCGCCGTGTCGCTGAAGTCGGAGAACACCCCGTCAATGCCCATCCGGTAAAACTGCAAGTATTCGTTCTTCGGGTCACCCAGGTAATCGCTGGCCAGGCGGCGCTGCTCGTTACGAAAGGTGTAGGCATGCACCACCAGACCCGCCTTGTGGGCGTCGGCGATCAGGGTTGTGGGGGCTTGGGACGTTGCATCCTGGAGGTTGGTCTTGCCGTCGCCGTTGATATCCTTCAGGTTGCCGCTCGCATCCAGCGTACCCTTCACAGGAACGATATAAGGCTTCCACGGACCGATGGCATCCGCATAGGTCTTGATCTCGGCCAATCCGGCGGGCGTCACCATGGCACTGAAGAGCCGTGTGTCACCCGTTTTGGCCCAGTCATAGGGTTTGTCATAGGGCGCCGCGTAGGTCAGCTTGCCGGTCTTCAGGTCGTAGTCGTCGGCATCAATGAGCTGCACCATCTTGGTATTCAATGCCAGGCTGCGCATCAGTTTCAGGCTGCTGGGCTCAAAGCTCTGAACAAAGATGGGGGCGGTCTTGCTGTTCCATCCGGCGGCATTGACCATGGCCACCAATTTGGCTTCGAGCGGCAGACCCAGGTCACGGTGGTAGGTCGGATTCTTGGTCTCGGGGTAGACGGCAATGGTGCGTCCGGTCTTGACGCTTTGTGCTTTGACAAGATCAATGATTTCCTGAAAGGTCACCACCTTGTAGAGGCCGTTGAATTGCTGTGGACGCTCGGCATCGGTAGAAATTGCGCCCAACTGCTTGATTTCGGCCAAGGTGAAGTCATGGGCAAACCAGCCGGTCTGCTTTTCGCCATCGACCTGCCAGTCCACGCGTTTGCGATCAGCAAACTGGGGCAGGCTCGCAACATTGGTGCTGTAGGCCAGATTGGGGTCGTGCCGGGCAATCAGCACGCCATCCTTGGTTGAAATCAGATCCGGCTCGATCACATCAGCACCCAGGTCAATCGCCTTTTGATAGGCCTCCAGAGTCTCCTCGGGCAGGTAACCAGACGCCCCCCTATGGGCTACCACCAAAGGCGGCTGGCCATCCAGCGTGAGCAATGGTGTTTGGCTGGTGCCACCGCCACAGGCGACGAGGACAGCAGCGCTCAGGCAGCTCAAGCCCAGGGCCATGCCGCGAGAAGAAGAAAAAACAGGAGACAAGAAACTCATTTGTGACCTTTCAGGTGAGTGAACACAAACTGTAAGAAGGCTTCATGAAATTACCGCGTCACAAGCATGACGAAACCGTGACACGGCGGTTGCCAGAGGTCGGGGCACCACCCCGGTAAAATCGTGGGCTCTGACCGAATTGACCCCACCATGACCGACAACGCCTCCACTCCGCCCGCACAACCCGGCCTGCAATCCCTCTCCAAATCCTTCGAGCCCGCCGCGCTGGAAGCCCATTGGGGTCCCGAGTGGGAAAAGCGCGGTTATGGCGTGGCCGGCTACCGCGGCACGCAGACGCCCCAGGCCGGTCAACCGGCCTTTGCGATCCAGTTGCCGCCACCCAATGTGACCGGCACGCTGCACATGGGCCATGCGTTCAACCAGACCATCATGGACAGCCTGACGCGTTACCACCGCATGCTGGGTGCCAACACGGCCTGGATTCCGGGCACGGACCACGCCGGCATCGCCACGCAGATCGTCGTGGAGCGCCAGTTGCAGGACCAGGGTGTCAGCCGCCACGACCTGGGCCGCAAAGCCTTTGTGGAAAAGGTGTGGGAGTGGAAAGAAAAGTCCGGCAACACCATCACCACCCAGATGCGCCGCATGGGCGACAGCGTGGACTGGAGTCGCGAATACTTCACCATGGACGAGAAGCTGTCCAAAACGGTGACCGAAACCTTTGTGCAGTTGTATGAGCAGGGCCTGATCTACCGCGGCAAGCGCCTGGTCAACTGGGACCCGGTGCTGATGAGCGCCGTGAGCGACCTGGAAGTGGAAAGCGAAGAGGAAGACGGCTCGCTGTGGCACATCCGCTACCCCTTTGCCGACGGCCCGCAGATGGTCAACGGCGAGCTGGTCGAAGGCCTGGTGGTTGCCACCACCCGCCCCGAGACCATGCTGGGCGACGTGGCCGCCATGGTGCACCCCGAGGACGAGCGCTATGCCCACCTGATCGGCAAACACGTCACCCTGCCCCTGTGCAACCGCACCATCCCCGTGATCGCCGACGACTACGTGGACAAGGCCTTCGGTACCGGAGTGGTCAAGGTCACCCCGGCGCACGACCAGAATGACTACGCGGTGGGCCAGCGCCACCAGTTGCCCATGATCTGCGTGCTGACGCTGGACGCCAAGATTGACAGCAATGCACCCGCCGCCTACGTCGGCATGGACCGCTTTGCCGCCCGCAAACAGATCGTCAAGGACCTGGACGCCCTGGGCCTGCTGGTGGAAGTGAAAAAACACAAGCTGATGGTGCCGCGCTGCGCCCGCACCGGCCAGGTCATCGAGCCCATGCTCACGGATCAGTGGTTTGTCGCGATGAACAAGGTCAGCCCGCTGGATGCCACCGGCAAATCCATTGCCCAGAAGGCCATTGACGCCGTGCAATCCGGCGAGGTGCGCTTTGTGCCCGAGAACTGGATCAACACCTACAACCAGTGGATGAACAACATCACCGACTGGTGCATCAGCCGCCAGCTGTGGTGGGGCCACCAGATTCCGGCCTGGTACGACGAGGATGGCAAGGTCTATGTGGCCCGCAACGAAGCTGAGGCACAAGCCCAGGCGCCGGGCAAGACACTGCGCCGCGACGAAGACGTGCTCGACACCTGGTACTCCTCCGCCCTCGTGCCTTTCAGCACCATGGGCTGGGGCAATGATGACACGGTAGCTGGCGAGCGTGCCGGGGCTGCACGCAGCGATTTGGCGAGCGCAGCGAGTATGAGCAAGGGCAGTCCCGGTGCGATCGCCAGCGGGGCACTCAGTGATTTCGACCTCTACCTGCCAAGTTCTGTCTTGGTCACCGGCTACGACATCATCTTCTTCTGGGTCGCCCGCATGATCATGATGACCACGCACTTCACGGGGCGCGTGCCATTCAAGCATGTCTACATCCACGGTCTGGTGCGCGACGCGCAGGGAAAGAAGATGAGCAAGTCCGAGGGCAATGTACTGGACCCGGTGGACCTGATCGATGGCATTGAACTGGGTCCCCTGCTGGCCAAGCGCTCCGAAGGCCTGCGCAAACCCGAGACTGCACCCCAGGTGCGCAAGAACACCGAAAAAGAATTCCCCGAGGGCATACCGGCCTTTGGCGCCGATGCATTGCGCTTCACCTTCGCATCGCTAGCCTCACTGGGGCGCAGCATCAATTTCGATTCCAAACGCTGCGAGGGCTACCGTAACTTCTGCAACAAACTGTGGAACGCCACCCGCTTTGTACTGATGAACTGCGAAGGCCAGGACTGCGGTCTTGAGGAACACGCCGCAGACGCCTGCGAAACCGGTGGCTATCTGGAGTTCAGCGCATCCGACCGCTGGATCGTGTCGCTGCTGCAAAAGGCCGAGGCCGACGTGGCCCATGGCTTTGCCGACTACCGCCTGGACAACGTGGCCAACACCATTTACGACTTTGCCTGGAACGAATTCTGTGACTGGTACCTGGAAATTGCCAAGGTGCAGATCCAGAGAGGCACGCCCGCGCAGCAACGCGCGACCCGCCGCACGCTGATCCGCACGCTCGAAGTCATGCTGCGCCTGGCCCACCCCATCACGCCCTTCATCACCGAAGAGTTGTGGCAAAAGGTGGCGCCCGTTGCCGGTCGGCAAGGCCCCTCCATCAGCATTGCGGCCTACCCCGTCAGCCAGCCAGAGCGCATTGATGAGGCAGCCATTGCCTACGTGACCAAACTCAAGCAGCTGGTCGATGCCTGTCGCAATCTGCGCGGTGAGATGAATGTGTCCCCCGCCACCCGGTTGCCGCTCTTTGTGGTGGCGCAAACAGCAGCTGAATCGACCTTTTTGAAGTCCGCCGCCCCTGTGCTGCAGGCGCTGGCCAAGCTCAACGAAGTCAAGCTATTTGATGACGAAGCCGCCTGGCAAGCGGCGGCCCAGGCCGCACCGGTGGCGGTGGTCGGTGAGGCCCGCATTTGCCTGCACATGGAAATTGATGTGGCCGCAGAAAAGCTGCGCATTGGCAAGGAAGTGGCACGTTTGGAAGAGCAGATCACCAAGGCCACGGTCAAGCTGTCCAACGAGGCCTTTGTGGCCAAGGCGCCTGCCGCCGTACTGGAGCAAGAGCGCAAGCGGGTGGCCGACTTTGCCGACACACTGGTCAAAATGCGCGAGCAGCTGGCCAGGTTGGGCTAGAAATGTCGCCCCCACGCCCGGCGGCAAATTGCCTACCGGCGACGCAGCACGTGAATGTATTCGTCATTCACGGTCTGCTGGCCGATCAACTCATTGCCGGTCTGCTTGGCAAAGGCCTGGAAATCGCGCATGGAGCCGGGGTCGGTGGCCACCACTTTGAGGGTTTGACCAGTCGACATCTCGGCCAGGGCTTTTTTGGCCTTGAGAATGGGTAGCGGGCAATTCAGGCCGCGGGTGTCAATTTCTTTGTCGGGTTGCATGGTGGTTCCTGAAGGATTGCCTGTTTTCGGATGCCCATAGCTTAGGGCTTCGCCTCAGCGGTGGGGCGAGTATGGGTGCATCAGTCACGCTTGGGAAACTCAATGAAGGTGGGCGTGTGTCCACGCGACTTCAGCCAATCGGCCAACGCGTATCCCGTCCCGGCTGGCCAGCACTTGACGCTCTGGGGTGCATACAGCCGGTAGTCGACCAGCTCGGGCGACAAACGCACGTCACCGCGGCACACCGCATGGTAGGCAATGATGACCTGGTTCATGCGCTGGAAGTCATAAACCCCAATCAGGTCCAGTGCATCCGTCGTCAGGTTGGTTTCTTCGGTAATTTCCCGCGCAATGCCCTCCTGCGGCGTCTCACCGGCCTCCATAAAGCCGGTAATCAGCGCGTACATCTTGCCGGGCCACGCCGCGTTGCGTGCCAGCAGGATCTGGCCGTCATACTCAATGACGGCGGCCAGAACCGGCACGGGATTGTTCCAGTGGGTGTAATCGCAGGCCGGGCAGCGCAGGCGCATCTTCTCGCCGCCGTCCTCGGTCTGGGTGATGAATGCCAGCGCCGTGGCGCATTGGGGGCAGTATTTGAAAGCCGCTGTCATGCTGGAAATACTCCGGTTGAGAGGTAGCGGTCACCACGGTCGCACACTACAAAGACCACGGTTGCATCCTTTTCACGCCGCGCAATCTCTTGTGCGACCCAGCAGGCCCCAGCCGCGGAGATACCGGCGAAGATGCCCTCTTCACGCGCCATGCGGCGACACATGTCTTCGGCATCCGATTGGCTCACGTACACCAACTCGTCCACGTTGGCGGGATCATAGATTTTCGGCAGGTATTCCTGCGGCCACTTGCGAATGCCGGGAATGCGGGAACCCTCCGAGGGTTGGGCACCGACGATGCGAATGGCCGGATTTTTTTCCTTCAAGAAACGTGCGACGCCCGTGATGGTGCCCGTGGTGCCCATGGCGCTGACAAAGTGCGTGACTTTTCCATCGGTATCCGCCCAGATCTCGGGGCCTGTGGTCTCGTAATGGGCGCGCGGGTTGTCCGCGTTGGCGAACTGGTCCAGCACCAGGCCTTTGCCATCGCGCTGCATCTGCTCGGCCAGGTCGCGGGCATACTCCATGCCGCCACTTTTGGGCGTCAAAATGAGCTCTGCACCAAAAGCCTTCATGGTTTGCACCCGCTCGATGGACAGGTCCTCGGGCATGATGAGCACCATGCGGTAGCCCTTGATGGCCGCCGCCATGGCCAGTGCAATGCCGGTATTGCCGGACGTCGCCTCAATCAGCGTGTCACCAGGGCTGATTTCGCCTCGCTCCTGGGCCCGCTGGATCATGGACAAGGCGGGCCGGTCCTTGACGGAACCGGCCGGGTTATTGCCTTCCAGCTTGCCCAGAACCACGGTATTGCGCGCGGCATTGTCTGCGGCCCCGATACGCTGTAAAGCGACCAAAGGTGTTTTCCCGATCGCGTCTTCAATAGTTGGGTATTTCATGCCCTTAAATGTGCCATAATTTAGGTCTTAGTTTTCGCGTCGCCCGGGTGGTGGAATTGGTAGACGCACGGGACTCAAAATCCCGCGCCGCAAGGCGTGCCGGTTCGATTCCGGCCCCGGGCACCAAGTAAACAGTGACTTGTTTGCTATGGTTTAGATAGTAAAAACGGAAACGTTCCGCATTGCGTTCGGCGTGCGTTCCGCAAAACATCGGTCATCGATGTTGTTAGCCAGTCGTTCTGGCTGCTCTTTGGGTTCCCAAAATGAGCTATTTTTCACTGATCACAGACGAAAAAAATCCCCTCCAACCCGAAGGCCAGAGGGGAGATTCGGAGCCTTGCGGGCCCCGATAGGGAGAACTGAACTTTACCAGATTCAGGCCGGTGTAACCGCAGGCGTTCCCTTGACTTGCGCCACGAACACACTGAACAGGCCCGACACCATGGGCCAGACCGACTCGATCTGACCTTCAATGCCCATCGCGGTCGCAATGAACGCCTTGAACTGGGCGGCCTTGACATTGCCCGGGGCGTTTGGGATCAGCATCTCGATGTCCAAAACGGCTTGTTTGAGGGCTTCCTTGTGAGTAGCCATGAAGGTGAAGATTTGCAGGAGCGCGAGGATTATGGGGTTCATGATTTACTTTCAATATCTACATGTGATTCCCGCTATCACGGGGGGAATCTTTCCGTTTTCGAGAATGGTGATGTCCTGCTCAGCCCGGTCCCGCGCTTGGTCCGGGGTCATCGGTGGCCGGTCCAGCACCAGCAGCGGGCGGCAATCCCGCATTCGGATTGGCCAGGGTGTGCAGGATGTTTGTGACCACGAGCACACCAGCAGCAATACCACCGGCCAGTTGATTGAGCGAGTCATCTGCCACTCCAAAGTCGTAGCCAAACAGCTTGGCAACATGGAAGGCTGCCGTAAGGAAGCCAGTCAGTACACCGGCCAGAACTGCGCCGTTGGCGGTCCAGGTCGCGCCTTTGGTCAGGGACTTGCCCTGTTTGAAAAGAGTGGAAACGTCAGTGATCAGCATGGTTGTGCTCCGTGGTGGATGATTTCAATGGACAACAAAAAACCCGCCGGAGCGGGTTTCATTGGTTTGGTGTTACCGCCCTTTCTGGCGGCCAATTTCTCAATATCCGGTGTCGGATGGTCTGGAACGGAATTCCTGTCTCTTTAGACCACTCCATGACCGTCATCGTTTTTCCTTGGGCTGTAATGAGATTTGCATTCGCCCGGTTGTTTGCCTGTTGACTTGGTGTTGCCCAACGGCAATTGCCGGGCATGTAATCGCCCTTGTTGTCGGGGAATCTATCAAGTGTGGTGCGTGGTGGCCGTTCCCCCATGTCTCGCAGAAACGTCTCGAAGTCACTCCACTCGTCACAAACCTTTATGCCTTTCCCGGCATAGGTTGTCTTTCCGTTATCAGGATCACACCGGTTTTTCATGGAAGACCATGACTGATAGGTTGGACTAGCGATCTTCGCGTGGCCGTGCGGCTCTTTTTGTTCGGCAAAAAAGCAACCGCATGACTGAGTGTGACCAATTCTCAGAGAAGACATCAAATAGTCTTTCAGAGAGCCGCATTCACAGCGTGCCGTAACGCGTCGATGCGGATTCTTTGGCAACTTCGCAGCCTCACATATAACGGTAAGACGGCCAAAAACTTCGCCAGTAGTGATATTCTTCGGTGCAGCCATCGTGACCTCCTAAAACAGGTGATGGTGGTTAGAAGCCGCGTCGTGTATCAGCACTTCGCGGCTTCGCTATTTTAAGTGTTTACCCTTGTTCATGGTGAATGATTTCCACCTCTGAAAATTTGTATCCTTCTTTACCGTATCTCTGGGCAAGAAACACTGGTTCAGGTAAGTTATGAACACCCTGATTCTTCGCTGTGTGGTGGGCCTTGCACAACAGGCGGCCGTTCACATTCATGTCGTCCACAAACGTGTAGGGGTTGCTCTCGTCAAAGCTGCCCCAGCCAAAGCTGGGAAAGTCCTTGCGGATCTGCGAGCCCGGCGACCAGTCGATCATTTCTGCGAACGATCGCTCAATCGGGTAGTGGTGGGCCTCCAGCGGCCCCACTTCCTTTTGGGTACAGCCGCACACCCAGCACCGGCCGCCGTCACGCTCCAGCAGGTTCAGGCGGCTCTTGGTGAACAGCGGCGTGGTGACGCGCGGGTCATGCCCGGGGATGTTCACATCCACCTGGAACGTGTTTTTTTCCTCGTGGACTTCGGTGACCGCGCTCATTGCACGGCCCCAATCCACGACAGGCACCAGGTCATGGGCCAGAGAACGGTCCAGAGCAATTTGGTCTTCAAAGAAGTCTCGGAATCCCCGGCGCCTACCTTGCTGACGTACCGCCAGGCCCAGACCATGCCAGCGATCTGAATGGCCAAAAGGATGGCGATGACGATGATTTCAAATATTTTCATGGGTATCTCCAGAAATGGAAAACCCGCCGAAGCGGGTTTGTTGTTTGATGGCGGAAGGCGATCAGGCGGTTGCGCCCACTTCGGAATTCAGGGCGGCCAGGCGGTTTGCCCATCCGTGCGCGAACTTGTCCTGCGTCGGGTCGTGCTCGACAATGGCGTTGTAAAAGTCTTGGCGTTGCTCCAGATACTCAGCGATCAACTCCGGCAGCATGGCCGTTGCGACACCGGCTAGCGCCCCCAGAGTGCCAGGGCCGAATGCCCCATCAGCTGTGATGCCGACAGCGCGCTGCAAGAACCTGATGGCATTGCGTGGCCCGTGCTGCACAGCGGAATCAAACACGGCCAGATCCAAACCCTTGGGCAGCTTGCCGCACTGGCAGGCGTCCCAGTAGCGCGCGTGGTAGATCGCAGCCACCTCTTCCTGGGTGATGGTCCACACGTCGCGCACGCCGTGCGTCCAGTCGTTGAACGTGGCCTGGGTGATGCCAAATGCCGTTCTCCCACCACGGTCGCCTGGAATGTCCGTCTTCCCGCCCTCACGCGCCAGGATGAAGGGAAGGCAGTCAAAGAATCGATCGATCATTTGCCCCTCTCGATCAGTCGATCCAGCTTGGCATCAAGCCGCGAGAATTGGTCGCGCATCTGCTGCATGGCGTCCTTGAACGAGTCACTCTGCTGTTGGCGCTGCTGGTGAAGCGTCACGGCATCAGCTTTCAATAACTCAACGTCTTTTTTGATGTCAGCAACCGCCATGATGACCATTGCCGCCTGTAGCAACATGGCGAAGATCAGTGACAGCGGGACTTTTTTATCCAGATGCCATTGGCTGTCTTTTGATTCCTGATTGCTCATTTATTGCCCCCGTTGACGATGAATGCGAGTGAAGATCCCAGCTCCAGTGCCCGCTGCACCACAGCATCAGGGCGGCTCATAGGACCCAGATCTACGCCGGCCCGCTGCAGCACCTCACGGGTCAGCGCCGCGCACTCGCTCACCGATCCGGCGGGCAGTGGGCTGAAGAAGGCCTTGATGGCATCCCAGCGGCTGTAGGGCGAGCCCAGAATGGACTGCACAAACTTGCAAGTGGCATAGGTCCACCGGGCTTGTGGCATGGGCAGGTGGTAGAAGCTGCCAATGCTGCTCAGCGGCACCCGACGTGCACACGGGCGCACGGCCTCCACCACGTACACGCGGCCGTCAGACTGGTCGACCTCCACGACGCCAACGTGACTGTAGGTGCTCATGGTGCCAATGCGTACGGCGCTCACCTGAATGTCTTTCCAGGTGGACCATCCGCCATGACTTTGCGCGATCAGGTCACCGCTGCGGAAGTGCTGGCGGCCCCACTTGTAGGGTACGGGTGGCGCAGCGCGTTTAGCTGCCCGAAGCAGCTTGCGTGAGAGCTTGGCCATGGCCTACCCCCGATAGCGTTCGGCGTCGGCCACCGCGGTGTCCAGGATCACCGCTGCACGCCCGGTAGCCAGCAGGCCACCCGTCTCCAGTGCATGGACTCCGGCCCGGGTATCAGCCCGGTCCAGATCGATGTACGTGGCCGCGTTCACCTTACTCTGGAAGCGCCGCATGGACGCCGCCTGCACCGTAGCACCAATGCTGGCTAGATCAATGGCCACGGCCTCAGCGTCGGCGAAGCGCGACAGGAAGGCGAGCTGGGTGATGTGACGGGTGACGACTGGCGCGACCACGACCGGGGCCGTGAATGTCACGCCGTCCGTGGTGGTCCAGCCCGGCCCCGCGTTTCCGCAAGCGATCCAGATGCCGTGTTGCGCGTCTGGCTGGGTTTCGGATTCGGTCACCAGATGGACAACGCCATCCACAATTTGTGCGTAACGTGTTGCCATGTTTTATGCTCCAAAGTCCCAGATTTCGATATACCCACCAGATCCAGCCGCATTGGCACCGCCACCTGCGCCGTATGCAGTGGCCACTGGCGCAGTGTTGTTTGGGTTGCCTTTGCCGTAGAAGCTATTGCCGCCCGATGAATTTCCAACGCCATTTGACGATCGAAGATTTGTCGATGTAGGGCTGGCCACATAGTTATTTGCCGCATCCGCCATCCCGGGAAAGCTGACAAGCTGACCATTTACGCTAGATGCACCGCCACCACCACCACCAACGCCAGATGGCACGCCACCAGTGACCATTGAAGCTGCGGTTGCGGTAACGCTCCCATACAGCATGGCCAGCAAGCCGCCCCATCCGGGGTTTGAAACGTCCACTGGCGTTGTTCCAGGATTCGCTTTAAGCTGCCCAAAAGTGGTTGGTGAACCGCTCACGCTCACCGCGCCGCCAGCACCAACCACATAGGCGAGCCCGGCAATCGGGATCCGAATCCACGCCTCCACCATTGCACCGCCACCACCACCAACGGAGCCAGCAGAGGCCCATCCGCCGCCACCGCCAGCTTGCAACCGCACAAAGCAACGCGCCATGTCAACCGTAGGTATATGGGTTCCCGCGCCGCTGGCGTACGGAGTAATCAGCTTGGGTTTCGATCCACCACCACCAAACAAATCAGATGCATTGTTCATAAATCAAACCCACCCGTAGGTGGCCCCGCTGTCAGTCAAAATTGCAGAAAATGGCGCGTTGTCGATGGACACGCTGCCCGAAACGCCGCGCACCTTGTCCGTGCCCGCTGGCGCAAAAATGGCACCGCTTACGCCCGGCAGAACAATCACGCCGAACTGTTTGCCGTTGCCTGAAATAGCCGGTGCCGTGAGCGTGCAGGCCGCCGTGATGACGTAGGTTTTCCAGGGCTGCGCGGTGGTGTTGGCGCTGATGGGAACCAGCGGCCAGGCGCCGCCCACTACCTGCCAGTCGGCTGTCACGCCAGGCTGCGATGTGGTTACATCGGACAGGTTGTTCAGCAATGCCCAGAATGCGCCGTTGTTGAATACGCTGGCGGGCTTGGCGATGGCGCCGGTCAGTGCGGACCAGGTGCCTTTGAAGTTGGCCAGTGCCGCTACATTGGCCTGGGATGCCGCCGCCGCCGTAGCTTGCGCAATCGCGATAGTCGCATTGTTGAACGCATCAACAGCATTGTTGTAGGTGACAGTTGCCGCTGCATTGATGGCCGCAGCATTCGCCGGCAAAGCACCCAAGAACGCATCGCCAAGCACGTCGAAATTGGATGGGCTTGCCGTGCTGGGCGGCGTTGGGAGCGCCGGTATGGTTGCTGGTAGGGTTTGCGACATTTAGACCTCTTCAAGTTGGAGGGTTACGTGGGCGTAGTCCGGGTACGCCAGGTCCACGGACAGTTCTTTGTAGAAGCCGAGAATCAGCAGGGCTTCGAAGTAATCGGATGTGGTCTGGTCATCAAGGCCCGACCAGAGCGCTGGGATGGCGTTCAGATCGACCATGAGTTGCAAAATGGCGTTTACCTGCTCTTTTTTGGTGAACAGCTTTTGATCCGTCTTTGGCACAGACCGGCGCTGCACCATCGTTGCATTGCCAAACAAATCGCGCGGTACTGTTGAAAAGTTGAGTGCTGAGCGAACCGCGTTGTATTGCGCTGCACCCAGATAAATTGATGTTCCAATGACCAGACCGCCGCACTTGACAACGCCTGATCCGTTGGTGATCGTGACTGTGATCGTTGCGCCCGTGATCTGGGGGATGTCGAACTTGACCAGGCTTGGCAGGTACCGGAATGGGTTGAAAAAATACCCCAGCCAGTCGAACGTGTTGCGCTGGATCGTGCTGATCGTCTGCAGGTAGTAGTTCGTCGCGCCAATGTCTACGGAAACCGTCACGCTGCTGGCCTGTGCTCCCACAATTCCTAAGCTGTTGATGCGCACGCCAGGTGCAATGGCTACCACAATGGGCGCGCCCGTCAGGCTGGATGCCGTGTTACGCAGCAAGTCGAACATGGCCCACTTGTTCGTCGGTCCGTTGTCTGCCCAGTTCACCAGGTCAACGTCAGGCGAAACCGTTCCAGCGCCTGCCACCAGCCGGATGTATTGCCGGTGTGTGGCGGTCAGGATCCGGATGTCGCCCACGGCATACGTAGTGCCGGACACCCAGATCGTTTCACCGGCTGCGGGCTCAGCGACCGTGCTGCTGACCAGCATTGCCGGGGTGATCGTCAGGGGTGGAATAACTCTCATGCTGTTGCCGTCGTGGTGGACATCGCATTGCCAGTTGGCGTAACGCGGGTCAGAATGTCTTTGATGCGTGCCAGGTCTTTGCGCATCTCTTTGTTCTCAGCGCGCGTGGCCCGCAGTTCGGCAACTACATCGGCATTTCCACTGCCAGCCGCACCACCGGCCGCCGGGTTGTAGGCAGCCGGGACAATCGCCTCACCCTTGTGGACCATGGCGATCATGTCTTGCGGGAGCATGTTGGTGCCCACGTCAAACGATGGGATCGTCAGGCCGTATTGGCCGGCCAGCATGGTGCCCGTGGTGCTCAGGCTGGATGCCGTCTGGGCCCGGATCGTTTGGAGTTCGATCAGCGTCTTGGCATTCGCTTCGGCCAGTGTCAGCATGGTTTGCGACAACTGGGGCAGCGCCGCTGTGGCGGCTTGGTCACCGGCCCGGGACTGCGCCGTCGCGATAGCGAACTGGGTCTGAGACTGGGCGTAGCCAACTGCACCGGTGCCAGCCACCAGCCCACGAATGCGCTGCACCTCAGCAAAGATCGAATCGGTAAGAGACTGGAATGCGCTCACGAGGCTTGTTCCGCCGCCTCCACCGCCGCCGTAGCCGCCGCCGCTTCCGCCGGAGATAGCAGCCGTTGCCTTAGCCGCTGCCGCCGCCACTTGGTCAGTAGATTGAGTGATTCCAGCAAATGCACCCTCCACCGACATGGCCGCCGCGTACAGCTTCTGGCCGGCGGGCGTTGACTTGTCGATTCCGTTGACGCCATTCACGAAGTCGGCCCGGCTTGCACCTGCGATCTGGTCAGAAGTGAAGTTTCCACCGGCGGCATTGAGCGTATTGGTGATGTTGGCAACCGTCATGTCCTTCTGCTGCGTCGCAGTGAAGAAGTTCTTCACGTAGTCGGTGGTCTGGGTCTGGAAGTTGGCCAGGCCGCCCATTGCCTGCACCAGGCCATCTGCAGCCGCAGCGCCAGCAGTGGACACCTGAAACAACGTGCCACCGAGTTGGGACATAGCCCCATTCACGGTGACAAACTCGGTGGCCACACGCTGCAGGGTCGTCGAAGCGGTCTCATTTCCTTGGGCCAATGCCGCGAGCGCGCCACCGTAGGCGGAGGTCACCATGTCATCAACAAACCCGCTGATGGCTTTGTCGATCGCGGCCTTCGCGGCTGTCGCATCCAGCCCGGTTAGGGTGACGTCCATCTGCTTGGTGAACCCATCCACCGCGCTCGCGCTCAAGCCGATGGCGCTGGCGTAGCCCTTGGTCGCAGTCGTAACCGACATGACGGCTGCGTTGATGTAGTCAGACGTGCCGGCACTGGCGTCGGAATAGGAGCTGTTGTGCGTGGTGAAGGCACCCATGCCAAAGAGGCCATGGTGATCTTCCACGAAATCGGTGCGCTTCTGGACACTGGAGCCAGAGGCTGAGAGCGTGCCAGACAGGCCGTCGCCCACCTGGTCGATCTTTGGCCCACCCAATTGCGTGGCCAATGCCATCGCGATCCACCCCCAAACGGGAATTGCCGCCAGGGCAGTCGACATTCCGGTGGCGACAGTCGAACCGGCAGTCAGCGAGCTCGCAACCTCGGTATAGGTGGCTGCGAGTGCCGCGTTGCTTTCAACGATGGTGGCGGCCGCTTCGGTGTAAGCCGCGGCAGCGGTTGACGCTGTGGCGCTACTCAACCCCATCCCTGCGCCGTAGGCAGAGATGCTCGCTGAACCAGCGAAGTTGCCTGCCGTCGATACCATCGAGCCCACGCCAGCCATTCCGCCGCTGGCCACGTTGTACACACTGGCACCGTTCCCCAGTTGGTTCATGGTGCTACCCGCTCCACCTTGCCCACCGAGCACGCTATTGATGCCAGCGGAAACCGGCGACATGACGGCACTGATGATGGGCCGCAGCACCATCGTCTTGAACATGTCCTCGATGGTCTTGACGAACGCCTGGCCGAAGCCAGATCCGGACTCGAACGCACGCATCAGGGCGTCGGTCATGGTCCGGTTGATTTCTTCAGAGGTTTTGTGCCATTGCGCTTCGGCCTTTTTAGCGGCATCAGCAGCGGTTTGTGCGGCAGCACCCTCTACCTTCAGGCCAGCCATCTCGCGTTTCAGCTTGGCAGCCTTCTCCAGGTCAGCGGCATATTGCAGGTAGGCTGTGTGCAGCGGGCCGGCGTACTCAGCCGCGGCGCGCAGGTTTTGGGCCATCTCATCGTCATTGGCTGCGCTCAGCAGTTCCTTGGCTGCCAGAATCTCACCGATCTGGTCTTTGGTCTTTCCAATTTCGGAGTTCTTCAGGCGCTGGGCGTCGACCTGCTTCTGGAGCGTTTCGACTTCCTTATCACCGGAAGCCACCATGCGATCACCGTCCTTGATCAGTTGGGCATTGTTCTTGACGGCATCGTCCCGGGCATTGTTCATGGCCTCCATGGCCAGCTTCTCCTGCATCATGGCGTCGACGGCCAGCAAGGTGCTCAGCTTGTATTGGCTCTTGCTGTTGGCGATCTTTTCGTACAGCGTGGCAATCTCGCGCTGCACGGGCGTGAGCTTGGTTGCAGACTCCGATTCGGCGCGCATGGCGGCCATGCCGTCCATCGTCGAAACCAGCAACTGCTGGTCAACATCGACAAGCTGCTTCTTGCTGGCGTACTGCTCCCGGATGCCGTCAAGAATGGTCTTCTGGTCACCGGTCGATACCGTCTTTCCAGCCGCTGCGCTCTGGTCGAATTCGAGCTGTTGAGCCCGGATGGCGGCATTCATCGCCCGCACCTTGTCGTAGCTCTGGAGCTGCTTCTGGATGTGCTCGTCAGCGGCAATACCAAGCTGGTTAACCTGGGCGCGCTCAGCGGTGAAAGCTGCAAACTTCCGGTCTTCCAACTGCTTGGACTGCGCCATGGACTCAGCAAACAGCGCGCTCTGCAGCTCCCGTTGTGCCGAAGCCATCGCAAGTTGGTTGTCCTTGCCATTGCCCAAACCGCTCAGGCGATCAAGCTTTGAACGGGCGTTCGTCACCGCCTGCGAGGTCTTGTCAATGGTGTCACTTGTCGTCTCAGGGCGACCGAATCCCATCATCTTGTCCCACGCCCATGATGCGGCCTGACCGGCAGACTGCCAGGCGGATGCCAGATACCCGAGCTTTTGCTTGTGACCGTCGAACTGGGCAGCCAGCGCCTTGCCGACCTCGATCATTGCTTCCTGGGTCTTGCCCTGCTGCTCCAGCAAGCGAATATGCTCGTACTGCGCAAGCCCAATGAAGTGCATGGACTTGTTGTGCTCTTCAGCCCACTTCGCCACGCCATCAGGCATCTTGGCGTAGTCCTTGGAAATGTCATCCAAGCTCTGTCCGGTGATCTTGCTTTGCTGCACCATGACGGTACCCAGTACCTCCATGGCTTCACCCGTGAGGCGACCGGTACCGGTCAGCGCCATCAGGGCTTCTTTGCCGGTGCCAATGCCGGTATGCGCTGCGCCAGCGATCCGGCTGGCCATGGCGTCGAAGCCGTCTGCCGTCAGTCCGGCATAGTTTCCAGTCTCGATCAGAGTGTTATTCAGCAGCACCGCTTCTTCATGGCCTTTGTAGGCAGCAAAAGCGAATAGGCCGAGGGGCGCCAAGATGCCGGCAATGGCCAAGCCTGTGCCTGAGAAAATCATTCCGGCAGCCCCGGTCTGTTTTGCCAGAACCATCATGGAGCCGCCGAACTTGGAGTAGTTGCCGGATGCCATCTCGTGGCTCAGCACCATCAGCTCGCGCGACGCGCCGGCCGTTGCGAAGTTCAGGCTGTGCCCGCCCTCTGCGGCTTTCTCAAGCGCAGCGATCATGGGCCCAGCGTCTTCGCTCACACCATGCATGGCCGCCTGCATCCCGAGGATTTCCGTGCGTGTCTTGCCAACCTGGGAGACCTGCTGTTGCAGCTTCTGCATGAACTTGTCAGCAGCATCAGCGGCTTCGAGCTCGCGCTGGGCCAGCACCTGCTGGGCATAGCCATGCTGCACCGCAGAGTCGGTCGCAGTCTTGGACGACTGCGCCATCTGCTTGTTCTGCCAGTCCAGCGTGGTCGAGCGTTGCGACAGCTTGTCGGTAGCGTCGGCTGCCCGGTTTGCAGCCTGCTCAACATCATTGAGCGCGGCTTTCCCGCTGACAAGGCCCGATGTTTCAATGGCAACGCCAATGGTTTCGATGTCAACAGCCATGTTTTAGCCTTTGGTGCTGCTTAGCGCGATGTCGTCGAGCCGGCGAATGACGTCGATTTCCCACGTGGACAAGCGCATGCGCCTGTTCGCGCAGAAGGCGAAGATTTCGAGCTCAGTGATTGGGCAGGTGCCCATGCCGACATTGCGGGTGGCGTTGAGCCGGAGAAAGTGATTCCAGAGGTCCACTAGCAAGTCGGGAATTTCGCCGGGGTTGATGCCTTCTGCTGGCATCCTCCCCGTCATTCGTTCCACCGTTGCCAGCGTCTCCCGCAGTGATTGACCGTCTTTGTTGCGCTTGCTCAGCCTGAATTCATGCTGGGCAAACTCAACCAGGTCAATCACTGCTATTTCGTAAAATTTGCGAGGTTTTCCGACTGCTCTACGATTTGGCCAAGCCAATGCGGATTGCGTAGGAGAGTCTTCTTCATCAGTTCAGCCGTGTAGTCCTGGGCGACGTTGCGCCATCCGGTGACACGAATCACAGCGCCTTCGATGTTCTGGTCACGCAGTTCGTCGAGTGTCTTTGGCTCAACCATCTTTCCCTTGCGCGCAGCCATTTGCGTCTCACGGGTAGTGGCGTTGAATACCTTGTTTCCCCACGCTACAACGGCGTCAGCATGCCTGCCTAGAACGGTGACATAAACACCGGTTCCAGTCATTCCATCAGTGCCAAGAAGTTCAAATTCGAATCCGCCATCCGAGTCAGCAACGGCGTCAAAGGAAGTAATGTCGAGAGCTTGCATATGGTTTCTTTCGCGGGAGAGTTGATGCCCGTGCCCAGCCCGCCCATCCCCGCGAAAGGATGAAACGGGCCAGGTCGGTACGAGGGTCGGCCGTCAGGCCTGGGGATCAGGGCGCCAGGGAGTCCTGGATGTAGAGCGTGGTTTGCTCGTTCGCAGTGCCGGCGCCGCCAGAGGCGAGGTATTCGGCAACGATGTTGTAGGTGCGGGTCATGCCGGTTTCACCGTCCATTGGGGTCGAGCTGTTCAACTCAACCCATGGGATCGTGATAGCCACGAAGTCGGCAGTGGCAGACGACCCAGTGGACAGGACCAGGATCATTGAGCAACTGGTTTCAGCGCGGAACTGGTCTGGTAACGTGGTGCTGTCAAAGTACGCGGTGATCGAGCCAGTGACCATGACCTTGCCGCGGAAGATGTCCGGGCGTACCACGTTGCCAACGACGCCATTGGCGGCCTGCTCTTTGCCGTCGATCTTCAGGCTCACATCGGTGATGGTCGCGATGGCAACGCCGTTGTACAGCAGGATGCCGGATGCCCCAACCAGTGCGCCAGAGCTTGTTTCAGCCGTTGGCGCAGTGAAGTAGACCGTTGCCGCAGCGCTCTGGTCCAGACCAAGGCAACTGAAGTCGATCTTTGTGTTTCCAGAGCCAGGCATCTTGATGTCGACGCTGCCGATCTTCACGTCCAGATTGCGCTCGGACGCCGGGACATCGGGATACCACTCTTCCACCGTGTAGTAGACGTTGGTGTGGCCAGAGGGCGGTGCATAGGTGACCTTGCCGGGGAACGACATGGTTGCCGCAGTGATGGGCCCCTCTGCCACCAAAGCGACACCGGATGCATACACCAGTTGAACGGTAATCACCAGCGCGGACACAGCCGACACCAGCAAGTTCTTGTTCAAATTGGCAGCATTGAAGCCACCAGCCGTCAGGCGTACGACATGGCCAATCTTGGCGCCGTCCGTCAGGAACGAGCCGGCCGCGCGGGTAATCGTCCAAGTCGGGCCAGCGCCGGCAATCGTGAACGAGGCCGCTGCAATCGCTGTCACAGCAGTGAAGTCGCGGCGCAGCAAGGCTGACAACTGGTCGGCGTAGGTGCCCGGTGAGAAGATGCCGGACAGTTTGCCGTTCACCGTGCGCACGCCGTGGCGGTTGCTCAGCAGCTGCTGAGTGCTGGTGATTTCCGACTCAGTGGTGTAAGTCTCTTTCGCCAGTTCGAATGTCGATTGTTCGCGGCGCAGGATCTGGCCACCACCCACTACGGCGATTGTGCCTTTTGCTGATTGACGCGCGAATCGCGTCTGCTTTTTTACGCCAAGACCGATAGTTGCCATGATGGAAGCCTTTCAAAAAATTGCCCACGGGCGGGCGAAAAAAAGCCAGCTGTAGGCTGGCTTGTTGGTCCGGCGTGGGCCGGGGTTAGGTAGAAATTTGCGCTTGAAACGGAATGCTGACTGGGATACAGAACCGGTCGACATCGATAAATCCAGTGGCCACCTTTGGCGTATCGACCACGACAACCGTGATGCCCTGCTCTACTAAAGTGATGCCGCGCTTGAAATAGGCGCGTAGCAACTGGGCTTGTGTCTCAGCGGCAGCCGGGCCGGTGCCAAGCTGGTAGCACAAGGTCACCTGAAAGAAACCGCGCTCAAAGTAGGTTCCGCCGCCGGCAATGCTGTTGTCAGGCCGCGCCGGAATCAGGTTTACCCGTTGGTATGGGACGCCGGTGGTAGTCTGGAATACGGCGTTCTCGAAGGCCGTCGCAATGGTTGGGATCTGGGCGACCAGCTTCTTTTCTAAGGCTGCCCGGATGATTGACAGTGACATTTACTGGACCTCCGACGCGGCTTTGCGCATCAAAAAACTGAAATCGCGTAGGGTCAGGCGGACCATCCCACTCGGTGCCTGTTGCGACCAGCCGTATTCAAGGCGGTTGGCATAGGGCAGCGAGTTGGTGATGTAGATGGTCTGGCCGGGTTGCCATTCCTGAACCGCAGCGGCGATGGCCTGAATCGAAACCGATCCCGTCTTGTCGAGCTCATCTACCGTGTTGGGTCTAAGTCCGCCGGCGCCGCACAGCCAGTTGGCACGAAATCGGCCGGTGTCGACTGGGGAATACATCACCAGGCTGGTGCCGATCTCCTGCGCCATCTTGCGGATCACCTCATCCGCCTTATCTCCAGCCTTTTTTATGCGCGCCGCAAAGCGGGATTTGAACTCAGCGTTCGTCTGCATCACTGTCTCGCATGGATGATGAACAGCGTAATGCTGTCAACGGCGTAAATTACCTTGATATTCAACGCCGTGAAGGTGACCCCGTCCACTGTCACCCGGTCACCGGACTGGGGCAGGAACGCAAGGCCAGAAGCCGCGATCATGATTTCTTTGTCGCCTTCACGGATTAGCCCAGCTTCGAACCCACTCCCTGCATTGCGGAAGGTGTAGTCCTGTACCCTGGCCTTGATCGTGTATGGCGTGCGGGTGACCGTCTGCGTGCCAGTTGCTGGGTCATAGGCCGAGTCGCTGGCATCCGAGTAGGTGACCGTCTTGCCGCGCTTGCTGATCAATTTCAGCGCCAGCGCCACCATCTTGCTGTCAAAACTCATGATCGGACAATCATGGAGCCGCCGGCCAGGCAATACGGCTTCAGCAGCAGCTCAAGCGACCGGTATCGGATGAACTCTGGCGCACCTGGCCGATAGGAAACGCTAACACCGCCAACGCTCTCAGTCGTTGTCTCTCGGTCAAGGTCAGCGGCCAGATCACCAGCGGAGGCCCGCAATGCGAATTCACAGCATGCGTTCACGATCTGAACCGGGATGGTGGTGTACGGAACCTGAATGATCCCGTAGTAGCCAAAGCCAAACGTGTTTTGCGAGCTGTTGAAGTCGTCCAGCACCACGCCGACACGTGGCCAGTCCAGCGCCTGGGTTGTACTCACGCGCCGGCCCTTCCAGCGTTGACGGAACGAGGCGCCCATGTAGTCGGTTGCCAGGCGCAACGCAGCTTCTTTGGCAGGCGTTGTTAGAAGCGGCCATGCTGCATTGCCCCGGTTGGAGAAATACAGGTCTGCATCAGCCACGGCGGCATACGACTCAGACGTGCTCACTGCGCTTCCTGTCTCAACGATCAGTGTCATAGTTAATCCTCAAATTTCTTTGACTTGCGGCGAAAGTGTCAGCGTCTTCCAGACACCAGCCGTGAGCCCGCGGTCGTCGTTGTACATGTCGGTCATGTCCTGGCTCTTATGGCCCAACAGGACCATCGTGTTAATGCCTTGCGCACGGTACAAACGCTCACTCAAGGAGCGGCATTCATGCAGGCTTGGCGGTATCCCGGAAATAGCCGGTAGCGCAGCCTCCCGCGCACACTCAAATCGGGCGCTTAGCGATGCATCGCCAAGGCGGTGGCCATCATGTTTGCGCAGCATGTACTCAGTTCCTACTGCGTAGGCCCGGCAGCCCTCAATGGCCTCACCAAGGGTCAGCCCCAGCGCATCCAGCCTCAAGGCTAGTGGCAGCGCAAGGCGGGCGCCTGTCTTTATTTGTTCAACATGCAAATGCTCATCCCATACATCTGAAAACCGCATCTTCACCAGGTCAGACCGGCGCTGGCCGGTGACTAAAGCCAGGGTTAGCATTCTGCTGACCCATGGCGGCAAATGTTCAACGGCGTAGGCATTGATCGTCAGCCACTGCTCCATGGTCAGGCGCTTGCGCTGAACCTTGACCAGCGGGGCCTTGCATTGCATGGCCGGGCTGCGGTCAAGCCAGCCATAGTTGACGGCCTCCTGAAAAATGTCCTTGGCCTCGATCAATACGCGCTTTGCAAGTGGCGGGTGGCCCTTGTGGATACCCATGACCATGCTGGCCACTTCATGCGGCCTGATCGATGAAATGATCTGATCCGCACCAAGCGCAACCAGGACATGTGCCAGGCTGGAGCGACGGTTGGCTTTTGTCTTTTCTTCAATCGGCCGGCCAGCAATGATCTGACGGTACACAACAGCCCACTGCCCAAGCGTCCGGTATCTGGGCATGACTATCCCAGCCGTGGACGCCAGTACACGGGAAAAGATACTCATGATTTTTTTCTAGAAGTGCTGAGGGGATTCGTTTACAGCGAATCGATGGACGGTAGGACACCGAATTCAATCAAGTCGATGTCCATGGCAACTGCCACCCCGCCAGTGATAACCGCTGGCGAATACGTGATCGTCATCGTTGTTGCA